>Ga0247727_10000060_pt1 | contig 229798 bp, 195 predicted proteins | sample WisWelCaveWW1625_FD_202498 | JGI IMG/M metagenome (GOLD analysis project Ga0247727, IMG submission 202498) | Biofilm microbial communities from Wishing Well Cave, Virginia, United States - WW16-25 | ecosystem: Environmental > Aquatic > Deep subsurface > Groundwater > Cave microbial mat... | reverse complement strand
CCCAGCGGACGCTGCTTGCCGTCCGACTTCGCGATGTACGCACGCCGCACCGGCCGCGGGCGGTACTTCTTCTCCACCAGGGCGCCTCGGACTCCCGCGAGGAAGTCCTCGACGCCGCGCTGCTCGAGCATCGACAGCGTCTCGCCGTCGATCCCGCCAGCGCCCTTGTTGCTCCTCACCCGCTTCCACGCCTCGCAAAGGACGTCACTCCTCCCGATCCGGTCGTACAACGCGTGGAAACGGCGCTTCCGGTATTTCTTGGCAGTCCTGTAGAGGCTGCGTTGGAGTTCGCGCACTTTGTCTGTGGGGTGGTTGGACCCTCGTCGGGCCATGCCCTCATGCGCCGCTCCGCTCGCAGCCGTCGTCAAAGCAGAGCCCCTTCCCTCCGACGGCGTTGTGGTCGCCGCCCTCACCGGTACTACGAGCCCCTCGGACTCCCGCTCCGCACGCCGTCGTTTCGCTCTCGGCTTATCGGCGGCGCTTCGACCTGACTCGGTCCGCGAAGACGGGTCTCTCCTGTTCCGTGCACGGCCTTCGTCGCATGCCCTCCTCCGTACCCCGGAAGTGTCCTGCACCGCTCCGGCTCCAGGTGCAGTCTCTTGCCTTCGCCGCGACATGATCGGCTCGGCCACTTCGCCCTTGCGGGTATCTCTGTCTCGGGGCTGCAAGGTTCACGCGCGCGCGTTGGGCCTGCGACGTTGCTCCCCTCCCGGCGGTCCTACGACCTCCTGAGGGCTCTCGACGCCCCGCTCGGCCGTCGGGATCTCTCCCACCGGCTGGGGCCTGCTACGCGGCTCTCCGGCGATTACCGCCGCGGGACTCGCACCCGCTGGTCCTGCACAGCTTTCAGGACGCGACATGTCTCCAAGTCTAGCAGCCCGCCCTGCAAGTCTCCCGTGGCGGGCCCCCCGGGGAAAGGAGCGCCCCTACTTGCGCTTGGACACGCGCTGCAGGAAGGCCCGTTCGCGCCCGGAAAGCGCGTGGATTCCCTGGCGGTTGATCTTGTTCAGGATCTCGTCCAACCGCTCCTCGTCGGGCCGCTCGCGTTCGCGCGCGAGCCCGTCGCGCCGGCGCTGGAAGATCTCCAGGGGATCGACCCAGATCCAGCCCCGGCGTGCGACGACGAAGCCCCACCAGGCGCCGGCGAGGTGCGCCAGGTGGGCGACGTTCGAGGGTCCGGTGCGGATCTGGAGCAGGAACCAGAAGAGATCGAGCCCCACCCACAGGATGGCGAACGTCCGGAGCGTCATCGGCACGATGATGAACACGATCCGCGCGTGCGGCCGGAGCACCGCCGTGGCGACGACGATGCACATGACCGCGCCCGACGCTCCCACCGTGATCGTCCTCGGATCGGCGGCGAGCCCCATGGCGAGCGTCGTGATCCCGGCGAACACGAGTCCGCCGAAGTAGGACCACAGGAAGCGCTTCGACCCGACGATCCCCTCGAGCAGGGTTCCCAGGAAGTAGAGCCCCAGCATGTTGTAGAGGATGTGCAGGGGATCGGTCAGGCTGTGGAGGAAGCCCCAGGTCACGATCTGCCACAGCGGGAGGAGCGGGAACGCCTCCTTCCACTGCGCGGGATGGATCGCTAGCCACTTCATGGCGAACTCCACCCATCCCCGGGTGGCGCTCGGCAGCGAGAGGAAGAAGAGGACCCCGAAGACGAGCGCGTTGACGAGGATCAGCCCGCGCACGGCGGGAGTCAGGGAAGGCATCCCGAACTCGAACCGGCCGCGGTCGGGCGGATCTTCCTCCCAGCTCGCGCGCATGGCTAGATGCGTCGGCCGCCGAGCCCCTCCAGGGCGAGCCCGGCCTGCTTCGCCGCCGCCAGGACCGTGTTGCGCAGGAGCATCGCGATCGTCATCGGCCCCACGCCTCCGGGCACCGGCGTGATCGCGGACGCGACCTCTGCCACGGCGGGGTAGTCGACGTCGCCGACGAGCGAACCGTCCTCCTGGCGGTTGATCCCCACGTCGAGCACGACCGCCCCGCGCTTGACCCAGTCGCGCTGCACGAGTCGGGGGCGCCCCACGGCGGCCACGAGGATGTCCGCCGTGCGGGTGATCTCGGAAGGGTTCCGCGTGCGCGAATGGCAGATCGTCACGGTCGCGTTCCGCTGGAGGAAGAGCGCCGCGAGCGGCTTGCCCACGAGCTGCGAGCGCCCGATCACGACCGCATGGACGCCTTCGATCTCGATCGAACGGCGCTCCAGGAGCTCGATGCAACCCGCCGGCGTGCAGGGCACGAACCCCGGCTCGCCACGCCACAGGGCGGCCACGTTGCGCGGATGGAGCCCGTCCACGTCCTTCTCGGGATCGAGGGCCAGGATGGCGGCCGCGCCGTCCAGTCCGCGGGGCAGGGGCAGCTGGACCAGGATCCCGTGCACCAGGGGATCCCGGTTCAGCTCCTCGATCCTGCGCGCGAACTCGGCTTGCCCCACGTCCTCCGGGAGTCGGATCGTCTTCACCGCGAAGCCAGCCTCGACGGCGGCCCGGTCCTTGTTGCGCACGTAGACCTCGCTCGCCGGGTCCTTCCCCACCAGGATCACGGCCAGGCCGGGCACGACGCCGCTCGCGCGCAGGCGCGTCGCCGCCCGCGCGACGTCGCCGCGCACCGCTCTCGCCGTCTCCTTGCCGTCGATCCGGACGCTCGCCGTCTCCTCCATCGCCTTCATTCGTCGCGCTCCAGGCGCGCGGATTCGTCCGACGCGGTGCCCTGCTGCCCCTCGCGGGGAACGACGCTGTCGTCGGTATAGCGATGCAGGCTCTTCTGGCTGTCGGGCAGGTAACCGAAGATCTGGAAGGTCATGAAGACCGAGAGCGCTCCCCCCATCAGCACCGCCATGGCCTTCTCCCCGCGAACGCCGCCCAGCCAGCGCAAGTGGATGTAGAGGACGTAGACGAGCCAGGTGATCAGGGCCGAATTCTCCTTGCTGTCCCAGCCCCAGTAGTTCGCCCAGGCCTCCTGGGCCCAGAAAGCGCCCATGAAGAGCCCGGCGGTGAGGAAGGGCATGCCCACGGAGAAGGCGCGGTAGCTCACCTCGTCCATGGTGCGCTCCATTCCCGCCACGGCGTCGCGGGCGGGCAGGTGCCCCGAGAGCTTCAGCACCAGGAAGACCAGACCCACCGCGAGGATCAGGGGCAGGGTGACGACGTGGACGAAGGGCAGGAGCGCGAGGCAGGCGAAGGTCAGGAACTGGGAGCGCGCCCGACGTCCCCCCGAGAACACGCCGCTCCAGAACCGGATGGCGAAGTACACGGCGCAGATCGCACCTGCGATCCCGAGCGTCGCATAGCTGAAGATCAGGGCCGAGAGGTGCGGCGGAAACCAGTAGGACTGCAACGCGGGGGGCAGGTCGCGCTGGGCGGTGGACAAGGTCGACACGTAGACGCGCGTCCCCCACGCCCCGAGGGCCACGAGGACAAGGACCGCGTCGCCGAGGATCGCCCAGCCCGGGCCGAAGTCCCGCAGGCGCAGGGCGAAGTGCAGCACGGCCATCGATGCGAGCAGCGCCAGGGTGAACATCACCAGCACTTCGCTCATGGTCTGGCTCGGGAAGTGGTTGACCTCGATCCCGCGCCGCCAGACCGAGGCGAAGGATGCCATGAGCGACCCGAGCAGGACCGTGAAGGTCGCCCACTCCAGGGTCCGGGTGCGGGCTCTCGACGCTCCGGGAGAACCGCGTGCCAGACGCCCGTGCTCGAAGGCCGCGACGGCGCCGAACAGGACCGTCAGCGCGCACAGCGCGGTCGACGCGCGCAACCACAGGGTCGAACCGGACAGGCCTCCCTCGAGGAAGTGGAGCTCTCGAATCCAACCGTTCATCCCTGTACCTCCGGTTTCCTACGCAGGACCACGGGCCTGAGGAGAAAGGCCACCACCGTGCCGGCAATGATGGTGTACATGCCCAGCAGGACGAGCGGGATCCCCGGATCGAAGACGACGCCGATGCCCGAATAGGTGGGCTCGCGCGGGTCGGCGTTGCTCTGGAAGAAGCGATAGCCGCCGTAGTAGAGGTAGTCGTTGACCCGGATCTCGCGCTCCTCCTCCTCACCGAGGTCCACCACGGTTCCGTGCGCGTCGGGCTTGAGGATCGAGAGCACGCTGCGCCACTCGAAGGGGAAGCCCTCGGTGTTCTCCAGGAAGTGCAGCACCACGCGCCCGTCCGGAGAGAACCACAGGTTCGACTGGGCGAATTCGTCCGTGGCGAGCCGCACGGGCACGGTGACTTCGTCGGTCGTCCCGGGATCGAGGATGACCGTCAGCTCCGCCCCACGCGGTCCGGGCGCGTAGAAGTCCCGATCCCACCCTCCCGTGCGCGAGGACTCGAGGAACCGCAGGTTGCTCTTGACCTCGGCGCGCTCGAAGAACCGTTGGGGCACGACCCCCTCCCCGCCCGGGAGAGCGAGGGGCTTCCCGAGCTCGGCGGGCAACGTCTCGCCGGTCTCGCAGATCAGCGCCGAGGAACCGTCCGAACGCCAGCAAAGGAGATAGCGCGGCGGCCCGGGAGCCGACCAATCGTCCCAGGCGAGCTCGAGCAAGACCTTCGAGTGGAAGTACCGCTCTTGCTGACCGGTCTGCACCGCGTCGAAGTCCTCCAGCACCACACGACGCTCGGCCTCCCCACCAGCGGGGGGAATTATGTCCACCCACAGAGCGGCACGCCCGCGCGGCTGGTCTGCGAGCGGAGCTCCGTCCATGGCGTGTTCCGGACCGCCCTCGTGCGTGTGGAAGTCGGTGGTCGCGTCCACGAGCGAGATCCTGTAGCCCCCCTGGACCTCGAGTTCCTCGCCCAGACGAACCGGGAAGGATCGCGGCGCTCCGTCTCCCTCACCCACCACCGTGACCTCGAGGTGGCCGATGGGCGCGCGGCTGCCGGGGAAGTGGGCCAGGGGATCGTCGCCATGGGCGCCGCCGAGGCGGTAGGAGCCCTCGGCGTCGCGCAGGATCTCGTGGCGATAGCTCTGGCTCTGGCCCACGAGCGGCGACATGTAGCGCCGCCCCTGCTCGGTGCCGCCCAGCCAAACCTCGGCCAAGGGGAAGGGCTGGGCATCCGAACCCGCCTCCGAAACCAGCGGCGTCCCCACTTCGACGCGGTCGTGGAGCCGGTCGACCCGCACGCGCAGGCGCGGGCGAGGACCGCCCTCGTCCTCGACGTAATCGAGATCGATCGTCCGGCCGTCCCACAGGGTGTAGGCCGGCGGCTGCGAGGTGAACTCCTCCTGCGGGAAGTAGACGTTGAGCGCTCTCCATTCCTTGCGCGCGAACTCGTCCAGCCTCACGGAGAACGGCATCCGCGCCCGCTTCCGCGTGTCGTAGTGGCGGAAGTAGGTCGACTGCGCGGCCTCGCCCAGGAAGAGGTTCAGGATCCCCCGGTCCGTGAAGAGCTTGCTCACGAACCCGCCGATCAGCAGCACGAGCATTCCGTTGTGGACCACGAAGAACCCGAGCTTCTGCAGGGAGAGCGTGCTCCTCGGCACGCCCTCTCCGAGCAGGAGGAACGCGGCGCCGAACGCCGCGGCGATCGGCAGGAACTCGCCCCACGGCAGCTCGATCGCTCCGAAGAGCTTGAGCGCGCAGGAGAAGGCCGTCCACCCGAGCGTGACCCAGACGCCGTGCAGGATGCGCGCGCGCTCGAGACGCCAGTTCTTGTAGGCGGACAGGAAGACCGCGATCCCCAGGCACCACAGGAGGGCCGCGAACCAGTGCGACTTGTAGGTGCGATTCAGGTCGAGCACCGTCGAGACCTGGAAGAAGCGCCAGAACTCCGGCTCGTGCCGGTGGATGAAGGCGCCGATCTTGTTCACCTTCTCCTGGCCCGAGAACGCGGCCTTCATCTGCTTCTCGCGGTTCTCGCGCTCCTCGGTGCCGTACTTCTCGCCGAAGCGCTCCAGCGACTCGCGCATGCTGGGCGTGAGCGCGCCCTCCGGCATGCCGATGCCGTACAGGTGCAGCAGGTGATAGACGAAGTAGCCCTCGGCCCAACGGAACGCCTCGTACTGCTCGTGGCCGTCCTGGAGTTCCGCCGGGAGCTTCTGGTAACCGCGTTCGAGGAAGAGCCGGAAGTCCTGCTCCTCGCGCGCGAGGTCCACGCGCTGCTCCGGATCCTCGAAACCGTCGATCTGGGGCACGAGCACGCCCGCGGTGACGGACAGCGTGGTGAGCGCGACCAAGGTCACGCCCACGTGCATCGAGCGGAAGAAGGCCTTGACGGCCTTGCGCTCGAACACGACGAAGGCTCCGCCCGAGAGGAAGAAGAGCAAGAGGACCGCTTCCTTTGGGCCCAGTCCGTGCTCGGCGCGGTAGGGACCGATCCAGGTCAGGAACCATGCGCCCTCGCCCTGCACGTACTCCGCCTTGGCCGACTTCCAATAGGGTGCGAGCAACACCCCGAGCGCCTGCCCGATGCCGACCAGGACGATCAGGCCCCCGAGTGCGCTGCCGAAATCCCAGCGCCGGGGTCGCTCCTCCGTGGGCAACGCCAGGGCGAGGATCGGATAGGAGAACGCCAGGAGGAGCCCCATCCCGATCAAGGCTGGACGCAGTCCTTGCGCGGCGAAACGGCCCAGGATCGCATGGTCGAAGAGGGCGAAGGCCAGGGCGAGGACGGCCCCCAGCAGGGCGAGCGCGACGAAGAGCACGCGCGCGGTCCTCGGGCTGAACCCGCTCGCGCGGGACAGCGCCAGCGCGACTCCCGAGACGATGGCCCCTTCTCGGGGACGCCGCCAGACTCCTTGCTTCTCGTCGCTCATCGTCCTCCCCGGAGGGATCAGAACCGGCGTTTCACCACGAAGTCGACCATGGCCTCGAGCGCGGCGCGGGCGGCGGAGAGGGGCAGTCGCGCGAGCCGCGAACGGCAATCCTCTGCGAGCTCCACCGCGCGCGCTTCGGCCCGGGCCACCCCCGGGGAGAGGTCGCACGCTTCGCGCAGGAGCTCCGCCCTTCGGACGAGCCCGGGGCGGGTGTAGACGTCCCGGATCGTCCGCCGCGTCGCATCGTCGGCCCGGCCGTAGACGTGGAGCACGGGCAGCGTGACCTTGCCGTCTTCCACGTCCGTGCCGGCGGTCTTGCCGAGTTCCTCGGTCGTTCCGGTCACGTCCAGACAATCGTCGATGATCTGGAAGGCGAGCCCGAGGTTCCAACCGAAGCGCGCCATCTCGCTCCCGAGTTCCTCGTTGCCGCCCGGGTAGCGCACCCCGAGCTCGCAGGCCGCGCTGTACAGGCTGGCGGTCTTCGCGCCGGCGATCTTCTCGCAATCCTCCAGGGTCATGTCGAAATCGTAACGCCGCGTCGATTGCTCGATCTCCCCTACGCATAGAGCGCGCGTCGTCTCCGCCAGGAGCCGGCTGCACAGCCTCGAGGACAGGGTCGTGGACAGGGAGAAGGCGCGAGCGTAGAGGAAGTCGCCGAGCAGCACGGCCACCTGGTTGTTCCAGCGCTGGTTCACGCAGGCCACGCGCCGGCGCACCTCGGCACCATCGAGGATGTCGTCGTGGACCAGGGTGGCGAGGTGGATCATCTCCACGATCGCCGCCACGGAAGCGTGCTCGTCCGTCGTGTTCGCGCTGGCCTCTCCCGTCAGGAGCACGAGCGCCCCGCGCAACTGCTTCCCGTGGAAGCGGTCGATGTGATCGACCATGTCCTGGACGGCGGGGGAACGTTCGTTCATCTGCTCGCGCAGCACGGCGCGCATGCGCGACAGCCCGGCCGCGACCGGAGCTACGAGTTCCTCGACCTCCGTGCGCCGGTGGCTCACTCGAAGCTCCCCCCCACGGCCCGGAACTCCTCGGGCGTGTTCACATTGGTCGCGCAGGCCTCGGCGAAGGAGCCGCCGAGCTCCGAGCGGTCCAGCCGGGCGACGGCGATCTCGCCGTGGAAGGAGACGAGCCTCTGGTCCCCGCGCTCGAGCGCGCGCTCGACGGCGGGGAGCACGCTCGCCCGGTAGACGCCGTAGAGGGGCTCGACCCCCCGCTCCGAGCTCAGGAGGACGGCGTCCGATCCGCTCGTTCCCAGACGCGCGCAGAGGGCGCGGAAGACTTCGGGCTCGGCCATGGGCATGTCGCAGGCGAGAGCATAGAGGATCGAACGTTCGGGGTCCGTCCCCTGGCCGCGCATTCGGCACAGGGCGGCTTCGAGCCCGGCCAGGGGGCCCATCCCGGGCCGCCGATCGAGGACCCGCTCGCGTCCGAAGCGTTGGTAGCGATCCTGCGCCCCACAGGCGAGGACGACCTCGCTCACCACCGCGGAGAGACAGGCGACCGCTCGCTCCAGCAAGGTACTCCCCCGGACCTCGAGCAAGGCCTTGTCACGCCCCATCCGGCGACTCTCTCCCCCGCAGAAGACGACGCCCAACCCCACCACGAACTCCGACGCGCGCGCGCTCGATCCCCTCCGCCCCGCCTCGGTCACGTGCGGTCCGAGGGCTCCTTGAGCTTGTGGGCCTCGTCGAGGGATTCCTGGCCGTCCTTGAGTCCTCGCTTGAAGTGATTGATGCTCGAGCCGAACGACCGCGCCAGCTCGGGTAGCTTCCTCCCCCCGAAGATCAGGAGCACGATGAAGAGGATGATGAGCCACTCGGAGCCGCCGGGCATCGAGAGGAAGGCGAGGTTCGGCATGGGTTGTCTCTTGCTCTAGGGTTTCGGGAAAGGGCGCAGTCTCATTGGATCGGGTTTTCCTGGGCCTCACCGCTACCCAGCAGCAGGAATTCTAGTCCAAAGGCCCGGCACGATCCCCAGTGGGCCGTTCAAAAGGCCGCCGCGGGGGGATCCCGAACGGATGCGGGGCCCGCCCGAGGCGCCGCAGGATGCGGTCCGAGAGCGGCGGCAGATTCCCGTCCGGGCTCGCCAGGGTGCCCTCGGCCTTCTTCCCCACCCGGGGGCCTTGCCCGACCCAGAGCCCCGCCCGCACCAGGGCGCGCCGCACTCGGAACGCGCAGGAATAGGTCGAGAGCCGACTCTCGGGAGCCATGCGCAGGGCGATCTCCCGCAAGAAGGGCTCGGACCAGAGCTCGGGCTCTCTCCCCGGCGAGAAGGGATCGAGGAACACCGCGTCGAAGAGGGGTCGGATGGGAAGGCGCAGGATCTCGCGGCGAGCATCGCCGAGGAAGAGACGGATGCTGCCTCGGCTCCCGAGCTCGTGGGCGCGCGTCGATCCCTCGCTCGCGGCTCCGGCGAGGAGCGCGAGCACCTCGCCCTGGACGGCGCGCAAAGCCCCCTCGACTCCCCCATCCTCGGCGAGGAGGCGCAGGGCGGCCTCGAGAACCGAGGGATCGCGCTCGAACGTCAGCGCCTCGAGCCTGATCCCGGTCCCTTCCAGGGCCTCGAACGCCGCGGCGAGGTTCAGCCCCAGGCCCGTCCCGATGTCGAGGAGGCGCAGGACCGCTCGGTCGCCCCGCGCCGCCCGCTCGCGCAGCCGGCAGGGCCCCACGTAACGCTCGCGCGCCTGGAGCCAGGCTCCCGACAGGCTGTGGCAGGCTTCTCCATGGAGGGGATGGCGCAGCGTCGAGGATCCGTCCTCCGTGCGCACGGGGATCCAGCCACCGCTCACGCCGTGCTCCTGCGCGCCCGCTCGCGCGCCCGCTCGCGCGCCCGCCGACTCGCGCGTGCCGCGCACCAGGCCCGCGCCAAATCCGCGAACGAGCTCACGCGGGCTCCGCGCGCGCGGTTCTCGGCGCCGATCTCGTAGGCGAGCCTCCACTGCGCCGCGAGGGTCCGCCAGCCCACGAGCACGGAATGCCGTGGATCGTACACGTGGGCCGACTCGGCCGTCACGCCGTTCAGCTCGAGGATCCGGAAGCGGCCCGCTCGCAGCGCGTCCGCGGAATCCGCGCGCACGTCGAAGCGGCCGAAGTAGAAGCCCTCGAAGCCGCGGGCAATCTCCTCCAGCGCGTCCTCGAGCTCCTTCGTGCGCAGGTGCGCTCCGTCGAGGAACGTCGCACCGCGGCAATGCGTCCCGAGCTCTCCGATCCAGACCTTTTCGCCCGCCCGCGGGACCTCGGTCAATCTCGCCGCGTTGCGCTCGAGGAAGAAACGGGCCATGCCGATCGCGCGGGGATCGTCGAGGATGAGCCCTTCCAGGGTCGAGCGTCCATCGCCGATCACGAAGGGCAGCCTCTTCTCGGCGATCGAGAAGAGACGCCCGCGGGCCTCCCCGGGACGGCGCGCCCAGAAGAGTCCGTACTCCTCGCCCTCGACGAAGGCCTGCAAGAGCTGCGCGCCGGAAGCCCCGCGCACCGCGCGCTCGAAGTCCGCCTCCGTGCGCAGGATCGCCACGCCCTCGCCGCGCTCGCCGACGTCGGGCTTGAGCACGAGCCGTAGCTCGAGCCCCAGGCTGCGCCGCAGCTCGCGCGCCCGTTCGAGGCGCGCTTCCGGGTCCTCGAGCGCTTCCAGGTAGGCCGTCCTGGGAATCCGCTCGGCGGAGCGCGCCAGGCCGCGCAGGATCTGGCGCTTCGATTCCCCCACGAATCCGCCGTGGGGAATGGCGGGGTTCGCGGCGCTGAAGGCGAGGAGCGAGCGCCTTCTCAGCCCGAACAGGCAGCAGGCGAGGACGATGGGCGGGTAGAAGAGCCATGGGGGCCAGTACTCCCAGCGCACGCAGCGCCTGGCCGAGGAAACGAGCAACCGACGTCCGCGATGCGTCAGGGAGGAGCGCAGGAGGCGCACGAGCAGGAAGCCGGCGAGCAGCGTGGAGAGGAGCAGGAGCGCGAGGTTCTCCCGCAAGTACTGGACGCGGTGGGAGAGCTCTCCCCCCATGCGGCTCGAGAGTCCCACGAGGATGGGCGTCCAGAGCAGAGCCGCCAGGGCGAACCACAGGGAGAAGCGCCAGAAGCTCGTGCGCAGCAAGCCGCTGGCGAAATAGGTCGGTAGCCGCATGCCCGGCAGGAAGCGCGAGAGGAAGATCACCGCCGGGCCGCGCTGCTCGAACCAGGTGGACGCGCGTTCGACGCGCGCCTCGCTCAGGAACCAGCGCAGGGGGGCGCGCGCGAGGGCGCGCCGCCCCAGAGCCCGCCCGGCGAGGAAGAGCAGCACGTCGCCCACGTAGATTCCGACGAAGCAAGCGGCCGTGCCAAACCAGAACGGGACGCGTCCCTCGCCCACCAGGGCTCCGACCGCGATGCACGTGAGGTCTTCGGTCGCGAACGTGCCGAGCACCGCGAAGAACGCGAACACGAAGAGCGGGAAACCCGCCAGGGGTTCGGCCGCGCCGGGATCGAAGGGAGCTTCCGCCGCCGTGCGGCGCTCCGCCGACGCCCGTTCGGAGGTCTGGGCCCGCCCCGCCTCGACCGACTCCAGGAAGGGCAGGATCTCGCGCGCGAGCCTGCGCGGCTCGACGAACAGCGCGAAGTGGCTCCCCTCGAAGACCACGAGCTCGCTCTGGGGCACGAGACGGTGGTGCTCCCGTGCCGCGGAGAGCGGTACGAGCGGATCGCGTTCGCCGTGCAGGACGAGGGTCGGCCCCTCCCAGGCGCGCAGGCGCGCGCGCAGGGGCCGCTGATCCGTGTCGAAGAAGTTCCGCGCGTAGGCCACGGAGAGGACGCTCCGGTCGAGGAGGCCGAAGTGCGGCACGAGTTCGGCGAGGCCCCACAGGAAGGCGAGCTGCAGCCCGTGGAGCGCGTGGTTCAAGGAGTAGTCGCCGAAGAGCTCGAGCTCCTGCACGCCGATTGCCGAGAGCAGCGTGAGCGAGGCGACGCGCCCGGGAGCGCGGTCCGTGAGCTCGAGGGCCACGCCGGCTCCCATGCTGAAGCCCACGACGTGCGCCCTCTCGATCCCGAGCTCGTCGAGCAGATCTGCCACATAGGCGGCGTGCGCGCGCACCGAGTAGTCGGGAAACGTCGCGCTGGAATCGCCGAAACCCGGCAGGTCGGGGACGAGCACCCGCCGCCCCTGGCCGAGTTCGGGGAGCAGTCCGCGGAAGTCGGCCTTCGAACCCGGGCTGCCGTGCAGGAGGAGGAGCGGCGTGCCCGGACCGCCGCCGAGGTCGAGGAAGACGACTCTACCTCGATCCTCCAGCACCCGCTCTCCGTCGACCTTCCGCAGAAAGAGCGCGCGCTCCCCCGGATCGAGCGCGGGTTCCTCGACGCGCATGCGGCGGATCCCGTGGGAGAGGAACAGCAGGATCGCAAAGAGACCGAGGGCGCGGCCGAGCCACGAACGCCTGCGCGCACCTCGGGCCATCGGGCAAGCGCGCTAGCTGCGCGAGCGGTGGGCAGCCGCCCGGGGAAGACCGATCCCAGGCCCGAACGAGGCCTCGCACAGCGGGCCGGGAGCGTAGCGCATCTGGATGCGATCCTGCGCGACGAGGACGTGCGTCGCGCTGCGGGTGGCCGCGTCGGCGCGATGCATGCACGGCGAGAAGGGCCCACGAGCGGGAGCGTGGCTGGCATGGAACGCTTCCAGGACCGAGCGATCGAGTCCCCCGCTCGCGAGCTCGGAGAGGAGTCGCGAACGCTCGGAATGGGCGCGCTCCTCGTCCAGGGAGGAGGAAGCGAGCGGCAAGCGTGCCTCCTCGCGGCCGAGCTCTCCCCCCGACCAACGCCAGATGGAGGGCAGCGCGCCGGGTGCGAAGGCCGCCAGGCGGAACCCCGCGTAGGGAGCGAGGTCCATGGACTCGAGCGTTCCGCCGACTTCCTCCTGGAACGCCGCTCCGGCGAGCGCGCGCAGGATCCAACCGCGGCTCGGAGTCGTCGCAATCGCCCCGGCTTCCCCGGACTCCTCCCAGACGTTGAGCAGACACAGGGCGAGTCCCAGTTCGTTCACCGCGATCCACGAGCCCCCGGCGTTGCCGTCGATCGGGAGGATCACGCGCACTCCCTCGACGAGGATCACCTCGGGAGGCCGGGCAGGCAGTCTCGCGCCCGACTCGTCTCGGTTGAAGAAGAGCTCGAAGCCGCCCGGACGGATCAGCCAACTAGCGGTGCACACCGCCCGATCTCCTTCCAGTAGGCCAGGGTCGACGGCGCGACCCCGAAGCCTTCTTCCACCTCGTGACCGTAGGACGCGAGGATCATCGCGATCAGGGCGTAGTGGTGGATCGCGTGCGACAGCACGTAGGTGAGCTCACGCCCGACCGTCGAGCGATTCCAGCCCGCCTCCGAGGAAACCCCCTCGGGTACGTCGCAGCGCACGAAGAGCGGCTCGTCGGAGCGGGTTCCGTCCAGGTCACGGATGGCCCGCGCGACCTCGCGCAGACGTCGAGCGCCCTCGTCCTTGTCGAGCTCGACCTCGGGCGCGCGATCACGCCGGTCGTAGTCGATCCGGCGCTCGGGGAGGTCGCGCAGGAACGAGCACGCCATGTCCAGCACGTGGCGCACGTGGGCGCCGACCGAGCTCACGGCGAGCGGAGCGGGCGAGCGCAGATAGAGCTCGGGTTCGAGCCCTTCGACCAGGCGCTCTCCCTGCCTGAGGACGGCTTCTAACTGGCGGGCGACGGGTGATTCTTGAGACATGCGTCGTCGGGGGAAACCATGGGGACGAAGCACGACGCCACCGCACGATGGAGCCTTTGCGCCAGCGACTTGCGGTCGGGGTCCGTGATCGGTTCGGGACCGAAGACGAGGTTCGCCTCGATCCTCGTGAGCCGCAGGAGCTCGAGCAGGTGGGGTACGAACGGCCTGTCCCCCCACCAGGAAACCGAGCGACAGGCCGGCTCCTCTCCCGCCCGCGTGGCGTAGCGGATCGAGGCATAGCGCACCGGCAGGGAGAGGGCCGCCGCAGGCTCGAGCAAGGACGAGCGGAAGGCGAGCACGCCCGCACCGCCCGTGCTCGTCCCCTCCGGAAAGAGGACGACCCCGACGCCGCGCGCGAGGGACCTCCGGATCTCCTCCGCGATGAGCACGACTTCCCTCTTCCGAGTGCGGTCGAGGAACAGGGTTCCGCCGATGCGGGCCAGGAACCCGAACACGGGCCAGCCGGCCACCTCGGCCTTCGAGACGAAGGCGATCCGCAACGTGGACAGGAGCACCAGGACGTCCACGTAGGACAAGTGGTTCGAGACGAGCAGGAACGCGCCCCGCGGCGGCGGGCCCTCGCGCCGGATGCGGACTGCGAGCGAGCGCACGCAGCCCTTGGCCCACAGGTGCGCGATCGCGACGCGCCAGGAGAGCGCTCGACCCTCGAGCGCGGCCAAGGGCCAGCCGACGAACAGGAGCGGCACGAGGACGCCCGTCACGCAGGCGAAGGCGACGAGCCGCCAGGCGAGCCGGACGTTCCTCAAGGCTTCCTCCCGACGTCCTCGAAACCGGCGAAGAACAGCGCGTGCAGGCGCGGGTCGAGCAACTGCACGTCGAGGACGATGAAGAAGTCGATCGTCTTGAAGGCCCGATCGATCGCCGGCGGCCCGCAGGCGACCGCCCCGTAGCGCAGGTAGGTGCCGAAGAGCTTGGGCACCTCGGCCTCGAACGATCCATCGTCCGGCCCCTCGCATGCGAACAGGGGCCGCGGCTCGACCAAGAATTCGCGCGAGATGCGGCCCTCCCGCTCGAGCCTGCGCAACATGCCGAGCCCCTCGCGCGGATCCTGGCTCGTGAGCGAGCAGCAGCCGAAGAGGTAGCGCTTGTCGAAGAGCTTCGTGTACAGGGCGAGTCCGCGCCACAGCGCGAAGAGCGCCAGACCGTGGCGGTGATCCTTGGCGATGCAGGCGCGTCCGAGTTCCACGCTCCCCTCCACCACGTCCTTCGGCAGGCGCGAGAGGTCGAACTCCTGGGCGCAATAGAAGCCCGGCCCTGCCGCGGCCATCTCCGCCGTCTGCAGCCGATAGGTGCCCACGAGCTCCCCCGAACGCTCGTCCTGGAGCATCAGGTGCTGGCAGGAGCGGTCGAAGCGATCCTCGTCGAGCCCGGTGCACCAGGAACGATCGAGTCCCTCCCGGAGCTCGACGTTGAAGACCTCGAACCGCAGCCGAAGGACGCGCTCGAGGTCCTCCTCGCCGCGCGCGAAGCGCACGCGGTAGGGACCCTCGCGAAGCTCGGGCGCCCCCAGAGGACACTCGGCCCGCACCGGGAACAGGCACTGGGAATCCTCCTGCCTTCGTCCCAGGGAGGGCGGACTCATGGCAGCCTACGATACTCGCGCGGGTCGGCCTGGAGAACGAAACGCTCTCCGGCGCGCAGGACCCGGCCGCTGATCTCCAGGGGTTCGGCCACGAATCCCAGGCATTCCTGGGCCACGGAGCCGCCGTCGGGGCCGAGGAGGACGTAGAGGCGCGGCGCTCCGGTCTCGTCGAGGGTGGCGAAGGCCGGCGGGATGCCGCCCGCGATGCAGCGCACGGCACATTCGCGGTGGGTCTTCGATTGGCCGGGGTTCATCACGCCGAGGAAGCACTTCGAGTCGACGATCTCCCCGCGCAGGGTGCGGGTCCCGAGATCCTCTTCGGAAAGCGCGGCCCGCCCTTGCGCACCGAGGTCGCGCAGGGATCCGGCCTGGACCTCGATCGCCGTCTCGCCCCCGCGGTAGATGAGCTTGCCTTCCAGGCGGACGCGGTGGCCGTCGAGACCGCTCACGAGTCCTCCGGCGCCGAACTTGTTCCGAGCGACGAGGAGATAGGAGGACTCGGACGCCCGCGCCTCCGGCTGCACGGGACGCTCCACGCGGAGCGCGGGCGCCGCGCCCTCCTTCACGGTGCCCTCGAAGACGCGCGTCACGTCGTGTTCGAAGGCCGCGGCCGGGAGACGCCGGTGGGCCGCGGAGACCGTCGCCGCGACCGCCGGGGCCAGGAGCAGGAGGCCGACCACGACGCTGCGCGTGGCCCGCGCGATCCCGGGCGGCGCCTCGGGAAGATAGCCGACGTAGAACTCCTGCTGCGAGGGATCCGCGGCGCGGGCGACCTCGCCCTCCGCCGAGACGCGTGCGGGCGCGAGCGGCGTTCCCGGAGCCTCGGCGCGCGAATCGACGAGCACGCGCCCCTGTTCGAGGCGCACGCGGTACGTCGCCACCTTCTCGGTGAAGGGCGGCGGCGAGCAGCCGTCCTCGGGCCGGTACTGGTAGCCGTGCCAGGGACAGGTGATGCAGCCGTCCTGGATCTGACCCTCGCCCAGCGGCCCGTTCTGGTGCGCGCACAGGTTCGAGACCGCCGACACCTTGCCGTCGTAGCGGAAGACCGCCACGCGCTCGCCGCCAAGCGCCACGACCTTGGCGCGCTTCTCGGGGATCTCGCCCGGGGCGCCGACATCGACCCATTCCCCCACGCCGGCCTCGCGATCGCGCGCGCGCTCGCGCCATCCGGCCGCGAGGTGCAGCGCGAGGACCGCGAGCATCGCCGCCCCGACGACGAGCGCGAGGACCGGGCTCCGCTCGGGTTGCAGCGCTCCGAGGAAGACGTGCGCGACCGCGAGCCCCCAGGCCGGGTAGACCAGCATGTGGAGCCCCTTCCACACGCGCGGCGACAGGTTCGCGAGCCAGAAGTCGTGGCTCGTCGCCGCCATCAGGAAGAGCACGACGAGCGCGGCGAGGCCGAGCGGCTGGAAGGGGAAGTGCGGCAGGCTCGCGAAGCGCTCGTTCGACGTGAGCACGCTCAGGAGCGGATCCACGTTCCCGTTGGCGTGGAACTGGAACACGGCGAACGCCCCGTGCGCGAGCGCGAGGAGGAACATCGTCACGCCGAGGTGCCGGCGGTTGTAGAGGAGCGGCAGGAAGCGCCGGTCCAGGCGCGCCAGCGGCCCGATCGCGAGGATCACGTGCAGCAGGAAGAACGCGCCGGCGCCGAGCGCACGGATGAGAAGCGTCTCGATCGTGGCGTGGGGGTTAGCGAGGAGCCCGGCGACGACCGAGACGGAGAGGAACAGCGCCACGCCGAGCGCGATCGTCCGATCGTAGATCTTCTTCTGCCGGTTCCAGCCGACCGCCTGGTAGCCGTGGCTCATGGCCCGGGGATCCCGTGCGCGTGGAAGACCTCTCGCCGGGACAGACTGTAGAAGACGATGCTGCCAGAGCGGCGTGGAAGGGCGAAGGAGGCCTCGCGCGACGCGCCCAGCGAACCGAGCCAGAGGCTCCCTTCCGGTGGTAGAGGGGCGCCGAGGGACACGCTCTCGCTCCAATACAGTTGTACGTCGGGTTCGTTCCAGTCTGGGCCGAGGGAGATCCGAGCTCTCGGCCCGGACTCCGCGCTGGAGCTCGTGAACTCGATCTCGAGCTCGGGTCCAGGGAGGCTCGCTCGAACTTCCAACGCCGTCTCGGGCCGCAAGGCGAGCGCCTCCCACGCGAAGGGAGGCAGCACGAGCGCCAGGAGGACGAAGGTCGCGCGGTGGCGCGCGCGCAGGCGGGCGATCACGGCGCGGCCTCCCGGCGCGCTCCCGCGCGCAGGACGCGCCACAGGAGCCAGGGCCAGAGCGCCGCCGATCCGGGCAGGATCAGAAGCCGGAAGCCGAGCGTCCCCGAGGCCGCGACCGGATCGATGCGCGCCGCGAGGCGCCAGGCGAAGGGTACGGCGAAGACCAGGCCGAGCACGGCATAGAGCTCGAGGACGCGGACCAGGACGAACGCCATGTCGGGAATGCGCGAACGGATCCAGCCTACGCAACGAGGGCGCGCGGATCACCTCCCGGGGTCCGCTTCGCCCGAGAGGTGCCCGGTGTCCTCCAGCACCTCGCGCATCGACGCGAAGCGGAAGCGCTGGAGCGTGCGTTCGATCCTTGGCAGGGTGCGCTTGAGATTCACGTAGTGGCGGAAACGTTTCAGCGCGCTCACGTTTTCCCGCGGCTGACCGGGATCGAACTCCCAGGGGTGCAGGTAGAGCGCCGCGCGAGCGCCGCGCCGCTCCAGCGAGCGGATCGCCGCGCGCGTCACGCCGCCGGGCAGGAGGCGGAAGTATCCCCCGCCGCCCACGGGCCAGTTGCGCCCGAGAAAACGCCAGGTCGCCACGGGAAACTCGAGCATCGGACCCGCGCGGGTCTCGACGCGGCTGATCGCGGGGTCGAAGTCGGGGATGCCGTAGTCCGGATGGTGCACCGGGTGCACCGAGGAGTCGTAGCGGTAGCCTCGGCGCGCGAGGATCTCGAAGGCGAAGTTCGTCGCGCGCGTGAGCGAGAAGGTCGAGGCGCGGAAGCCGATCGGGCGCGGTGCGCCGGCCCGCTCGAGCGCCCGCTCCGTGCGCTCGAGGTCGCGCTCGAGCCCCGCCGGCCCGAGCTCGGCCAGGAAGCGATGATCGTAGCCGTGGCTCGCGATCTCGTGGCCGCGAGCGAGGCACTCCGCCACGAGCCCCGGGTGGCGCTCGGCGACCCAGCCGAGGAAGAAGAACGTCGCGCGCGCCCCGTGGCGCTCGAGGGCCGAGAGGACGGCGTCCATCCCGGTGCGCAGGCGCGAAGGCACCTCGTCCCAGCGTTCGCGCGGGAAGCACGTGGACAGGTTGGCGACCTGGAAGTGCTCTTCGACGTCGAAGGAGAGCGCGTGCAGGGGTCCCTGCTTCATCGCACCAGCCCCTCCACCGCGCCGAGCACGCGCCGCACGTTGCCGTCCCAGGTGAGGTCGCGCTCCTCGATCGTGCGCCGCGCGCGCGCGCCGAGCCGCGCGCGCAGGGCCGGATCGCGGCCGAGGACGAGCAGGGCCGCGCGCATCGCCTGCGCGTCCCCGCCCGGCACGAGCCAGCCGTTCTCGCCGTGCGTGAGGACCTCGCGCAGGTTCTCCTGGTCGGGGGCGATCACGGGCAGCGAGGCCGCCATGTACTCGTGCAGCTTGAGCGGTGAGGCGTACGGGTTGATCGCCGGCAAGAGCGCGACGTCGAAGGCGCGCAGCAGGCCCGGTACCTCTGCGTGGGGCCGCGCCTCGGCGAAGTGCAGGCGCTCTCCGAGGCCGAGCGCACGGGCGCGTTCCTCGAGGGGCGAGCGCGCGGGACCCTCGCCGACGAGGACCAGCCGCGCGTGGGAGAGGGCGGGGTCGCCGAGCGCCTCGAGCGCGACGTCGAGGCGGTGCCAGTCGCGGAAGAAACCCACGAAGCCCAGCACGAGCTCGCCCGCTCGCTCGGGCGGCAGGCCGAGGCTCGCACGCGAGTGCGCGCGCGCCGCGACGGGGTCCGAAACGGCGTAGGCCGCGAGGTCGACGCCGTTCTGGGTCACGAAGAGACGCTCGGGACGCACCCCGCGCGCGACGAGCGTGTTCGCCAGCACGTTCGACACGGCGCACACCCGCGTGGCCGAGCGCAGGACGTGGTCCTCGAGACGCCGGGCGAGGCCGGGGAAGGTGAGCCCGCGCGTGCGGGCGAGCTCGTCGGCGACCGGCGCATTCACCTCGAGCACGAGCGGGATCCCGAGCTTCCTCGCGGCCTGGACCCCGCCGGCGTTGCCGAAGGCGTAGCGCTCGTAGACGAAGCTCGGCTCGAAGCCGACCGCACGGCGCAGGATCGCCTCGCGCGCGAAGGGCGTGTAGGCGTACTCGGCGATCTCGCGCGCGAAGCGCGGCGTGTGCGTCACGAGCGACCAGCGCGACACCCGTCCCGTCCTCCCCTCGCCGCCCGCCCGGCGCACGAGGGCCACCTCGCGCACCTGGTGCCCGGCCCGCCCGAAGGCGGCGATCATGGCTCGGATGTGCACCGCCTGCCCGTCCTCGGCCTGGGTCCGGTGGTGATAGAGGATCCTCACGGGCTGAGCTCACTTGCGGTCTGCGGCGACTTCGCGCAGAACCTCTTCGAGCGCCTCGAGGCTCCGCTCCAAGGAGAAGGGCTCCGCGGCGCGCCGCAACTCCTCGGGAGCGGGCGGATGCGCGAGGCACTCGGCGAGCCTGCGCGCGAGCTCCCCGGCGTCACGCGAGCTCGCCAGCGAACCCTCGCGAAAGGGCCGCAAGAGTTCGCCGGTCCCTCCGGCGTCCGTGGCGAGGACCGGCCTTCCCGACGCGAGCGCCTCGAGCACCACGTTCGGACGCCCTTCGCGGTGGCTCGTGAGCAGCAGGAGATCCGCGGCTCCGTACCACTCGGCGAGCGTCTCCGGAGGAACCTCCCGGACGAGGTCCACGCGTCCGGTGAGGCCGAGCGCGCGGATGCGCTCCTCGAGCGCCCCGCGCAGCGGCCCGCGGCCCACGAAGGCGAGGCGCGCCCCCGCGGGCGCCCCGCGCGCGAAGACCTCGAGCGCGAGGAGCGGGTCCTTGCGCGGGATCCAGTGCCCGACCACGAGCACGAGCGCCCCCGCGGGGGCGAGCCCCAGGCGCGCGCGCGAGCGCGCGCGCTCCCGGACGCGGAAGATCCCGAGATCGACGCCGTTCGGCACGAGACGCCCGCGAGCGCGCCCGGCGAGCTCGTCCATGGCGCGCACGAGGTGCGCGGAGACCGCCGTCCAGTGTCCGGCCGCCACCAGGGCGCGCGCGAGCTCGTCCCGCAGGTCCTCGTCCGCGGCCACCTCGAGCACGTCGCTCCCTCGCCCGTGCACCAGGCACGGGACGCGCGCGGCGGCGAGGAGCGGCGCGAGCGCGCCGGCCGGCCAGGCGTAGTCGAGCACGACGACCTCGGGCGAGTCCCCGCGCTGGAGGGCGCGCCAGGCCGCGCGCGCGAAGGCTCGCGCGTTCGCCCGAACTCGGCCGGGCACGTGGAAGTAGCGCGGCCGTTCGATGGGCACGCCCGCGCGCACCTCGCGCCGCGGGCTCGCGCCGATCTCGGCCCAGGCGCCGCGCGCGAGGGGCGGCGCGAGGGGCAGCGGGTGGATCACGCGCACGGCGTGACCCCGCGCGCGCATCTCGCTCCAGCGCCGGGCGGCGAAGAGGCCCTCGAAGGGGCGGGCCGGCAGCGGATGGAGCGACGTGACGACGGCGAGTCTCACGCTGCGATCCCCCGCACGCGATGCGCGCGCCGCCAGTGCTCGAGCACGGCCAGGCTCCAGAGGAGCCGGCCGTGGTCGCGCCTTCCTCGAAGGTGCTCGGCGAGGAGCCCGCGCAGGCGTTCGGTCCGGAACCACGTCGCGGGGAGCTCCTCGATCCCCTGGGCGATCGCGCCACGCAGGGGCCCGCGGATCCAGGCCGCGACCGGCATGTCGAAGCCGCGCTTCTCGCCGTCGAGGATCTGCGCGCGCACCCGGCCGCGCAGGGCCTCGCGCAGGGCGCGCTTGCCGCGTCCCGCGCGCACCTTGTCGCGCGCGGGCAGGTTCACGAAGCGCCCTGCGAAGCGGTGATCGAGGAACGGCACGCGCACCTCGAGCGAGACCGCCATGGACGCCCGGTCGACCTTGGCCAGGATCTGGTCGGGGAGGTAGGTGTGGAAGTCGGCGTACTGGGCCCGGTAGAGCGGATCGTCGACGCGCGGGCGCTCGTAGTGCTCCGCGAAGGCCTGGAAGGGATCGTGCGCCGAGAGCGACCGGGCGAGTTCGGGGGCGAGCAGGTCGAGCGCCTCCGCGCGCTCGCACTGGGTGACGCTGCGCCAGTAGGCGCGCGCGGGTTCGTCGCCGACGTTCGTCAGGAAGGTGCGGCCGCGCAGGAAACGCGGCGAGCGGGCGAGGTACGGCCAGGCTGCTCCCAGGGCGCGCGCCGCGCGCCGCCCGGGGGCGCCGATGCGGCGCCGCAGGCGGTTCTCTGCGAGATCGTGGACGTAGCGCCGATAGCCCGCGAAGGTCTCGTCGCCCCCGTCGCCGGAGAGCGCCACGGTCACGTGCTCGCGCGCGAGCCGGCTCACGAGATAGGTCGGCAGCGCCGAGGGGTCCGCCAGGGGCTCGTCGTAGAACCAGGACAGGGTCTCGAGCGAGAGCGCCGGGTCGGCCCGCAGGACCCGCGCGTGGTGCAGCGCGCCGAGCGCTCGCGCTGTCTCGCGCGCCACTCCGAGCTCGTCGTGGGAGCCCTCCTCGAAACCGATCGAGCACAGGACCGGCGGTTCGGAAAGTGCGGCGCGCATGCTCGTCGCCACGGCGCTGCTGTCGATCCCCCCCGAGAGGAAGGCGCCGAGGGGGACGTCCGAGACGAGGTGTTCCGCCACGGTGCGATCGAGCCACTCGAGGACTTCGCCCTCCTGCACCGGGGCCCGCAGGTCCTCGGTCGGGAGGTCGAAGGTGCGCGTGAGGCGCGCCTCTCTCCCGGGCTCGAACTCGAGCACGTGCCCGGGGGGCAGCCGGCGCACGCCCTTCCAGGCGCTCTCGGGCCCGCCGACGTAGCCCTGGACGAGATAGTCGAGCAAGGACTCGGCCCGCAGCTCGCGCGACGTGAAGCCCGCTTCGAGCACGGCCTTCGCCTCGCTCCCGAAGGCGAGCCCCGTTGGCCCGCGCGCGTAGTAGAGCGGCTTGATCCCCAGGGGGTCGCGCCCGAGGACGAGCTTCGTCCTCCCGGCGCGCAGGTCGAGGATCGCGAAGGCGTACATCCCGGCCAGATCCTCGACTGCGCGCGCGCCGCGCTCCTCGTAGAGGTGCAGCAGGACCTCGGCGTCGGAGCGCGTGCGGAAGCGATGCCCGCGCGTCTCGAGCTCCGCGCGCAGTTCGCGAAAGTTGTAGATCTCGCCGTTCAGCACCAGGACGACGTCCTCTTCCTCGTTGGCGAGCGGCTGGGCGCCGCCCGCGGGATCGATGACGGCCAGGCGCCGGAACCCGAGTGCCGCCGCGCCCGCGCGGAAGAACGCACGGTCGTCCGGTCCCCGGTGGGCGAGCACGTCGGTCATGCGCGCCAGCCGGTCCGGATCCACGCGCTCGCGCGCGTCGTCGAGAACGATGCCGCTGATGCCGCACATGCCCGGGTCTCGATTCAGGCCCCGCCCGGGGCCACGCGCCGTCCGAAACCACGCGCGATCCGGCCCGCGCCCGCCGCGCGCGGGGGACGCAGCGCGCGGACGTCCTGCAGCATCTCGCGGCGCGCCAGCACGCCGAAGACGAGGATCAGGGCGACCCAGTGGTAGAAGAGGTCGAAGTGGGCCCGGTTCAGGAAGCTCGAACCGACCACGAAGGTGGCGAGCGAGGCCTCGAACATCACCGCGTAGTTGCGGATCCAGCTCGACTCGTAGCGTTCCTCGGCCATGCGGCGCACCTTCCAGCAGGTCCAGAAGGAACCTGCGATCAGCGCGAAGTAGCCGCAGAGCGCGGCGCTGCCGCCCTCGGCCCAGATCTGCAGGTAACTCGAGTGGGCCACGATGTTCTCGCCCGCGAGCTCCGCCTCGGTCGGGTCGACGGCGTACTCGAGGTAGTGCTGCTGGAACTTGCCGAATCCCACCCCCAGCCAGGGATGATCGAGGGCCATGCGCGTGGCGATCCCCCAGGCGCGCAGGCGGCCGGCGGCGGAACCCTCCTCCGTCGGGTGGCGGAGCGTCGCCAGGCGCTCCTTGTAGCTCTCCGGCGCGAGCACGAACCCCGCGGCCAGGACCAGGAGACCCGCGAGGAGTCCCGCCATGCGGTTGCGCGAACGCCAGAGCAGGACGCCGATCGCCATGGCGACGGAGAGGAACCCGCCGCGCGACTGGGTGAGCCCCACCGTGATCACGGTCAGGGGCACCGCCAGCCAGAAGCCGAGCCGCACCTCCGAGCGTCTCTCGGTCCAGCCGAGATGGAAGAGGAGCGGCACCGCCATGGCGAGGGCGAGCGACAGGTCGTTGTTGTCGGCCAGCATCCCTCCCGGCCCGCGCAGGATCTGCCCCCGCCCCAGGGTCAAGAGGCCCCAGAGACCCGACTTGGCTCCGTAGAAGCCGAGGGAAAGGGCGATCACCCACAGGAGCATGCGCAGGCGCTCGCGATCCGTGACGAGCGCGGTGGTGAAGAGCGCGACCGCCACGATCTTCACGAACTCGAGATAACGCGCCACCTGACGAGCGTCGGGGTGCTCCGAGAACACGACGCCGAGTCCCAGGAGGAGCGCCAGGGCGAGCATCAGGTAGCAGCGCGCATCCGGGAGGAAGAGCGGCTTCCCGCGCTCCCGCAGCAGGAGGAATCCGGCGAAGGCGAGGACCGCGACGTAGTAGGACCAGCGCACGTCCCGCGCCCAGTCCCAGGCCAGGTCCTGCACGCGCATGTACGCCAGCCAGGAAAACGCGCACAGCCCCACGAAAGGCCGTCGGAAGCAGGCCGGCAGGAGCGCGAGGATGACGAGCGAGATGAGGACGTCGCGCATGGGAGATCGTCCGCCTCCCTACCGATCCACCCTGTCCATGCGGGCTACGTCCAGAGCGACCGCAGGCCCTCGATCGCTCGCTCCAGGTCCACCGGGAGAAGGTGCGGCGCCAGCATCCAGACCCCGGTGATCCAGACGACCGAGCCCAGGATCGCGACGCTCGAGAGCCCCACGACCCCGCGCCGCAAGCGCGCGCGACGCGCCTCGGCCCTCGTCACGATGCGGCCCACCGACCCGAGCACGGGCAGGGCCATGACGGCGGTGAGGTCCCCCACGCTGCGATAGGCGTTGCGGCCGTACTCGAGGAAGAGGGCGGTCACCAGGCCGAGCGCCAGGCCCGCCAAGAGACCGAAGGCCGTGAGCGCGATCGCGTTCGGCTCGACGCCCAGCTCGCGCGGCGGCGAGACGCTCTCGTAGGGCCTGTGTCCGTAGATCGCCTCCATCTGCTGCAGGGCACCCGCCTTCTCCACGACCTTCGACCAGGCGAGCTCGTGCTGGCGCGTGAGCTCCTCGCTCGTCGACCAGAAGAGCATCAGGCGCGCATAGTCCTCGGTGCGCTGCTCGATCTTGTTCTCGTAGTCGCGCACGTCCTGCGCCAGGAGCTTCTCGGACTTCTCCAGGGAGGCGACCTCCGCCGCCTTCTCGTCGCGGCGCTTGCGCAGGTCCTCCTTGAAGGGGTTCGGATCGCTCACGGGGCTCGCGACGGCCGCCTCGGGCTCCAGGAGTTCCTCGAGCTCGAGCTCGCGCTCGGCGATCTCGCCCTGGAGCCGGGCGTAGTTCCTGTTCTTGGGCGTCAAGCGCTCGAGATCGGCGCGCAACCCCTCGATCTCGTCCTGGAGGCGCTCGATCTCGGCGCGGTTGCGTTCCGCGCGCTCGATCGGCGGCCGCGGGATCGAACTCGGCTCTTCCGCGTGGCGCTTCTCGAGCAGCGAGAGCTCGAAGCGCGAGCGCTCCAGGGAGCGCTGGGTCGCCTCGCGCTCGCGGCGCAAGTGGTCCCGCTGGTCGAACTGGAAGTCGCGCACGGGCTCGGCCGTTTGCGAGCGCACGTCCGGCGGATCGGCCGGGTTCAGCCCCATCTCGCGCGCGAGGTCGGCGTACTTGGAGAAGGCCTCCTGGCGCTTCGACCAGGACTCCTTCTCCGCCTCCCGCAGGGTCTGGAGCTCGCGCTTGAGGGTCGCCAGGTCCTCTTCGCGCAGGGCCTCGATCCAGGTGTCGGCGAGAAGCACCAGGAACGCCTCGGCGCGCGCGGGATCGACGTCGCGATAGAGGATGTCGACGAAGGTGGACCCCTGGTTCTTGGCCTTCTCCAGCAGGTCGACGTCGATGTCGTCGAGGATCGCCGCGATCCTCTGCTGCTGTTCCTGGGGGGCGAGCAGTCCGAAACCGGGCCAGAGCTTCGAGGACTCGACGATCCCCTGGACGCGGTTGTAGTGCCGGATGTGCTGATCGATGTTCGTCAGCTCCCGGACCGGCGCGGCCTCCTGGGGGTCCTTGAGCTCGTAGTCCTCGGGATTGCGACGCTCCTGGATCTCGATGCGCGTCTGGTAGACCCGCTTCTTGGGCACGAGGACCGCGCAGGCTCCGGCCAACACGAACACGTACAGGGCCGGGAGCAGGATCTGCCAGCGCCGCCGCGCGAGCACGCGGCCGAGCTCCTGGATCTGACCGTGGGCGCTCTTCTCGATGGCCATGGACCCGTCCGCCCTAGAAGACCCGCCCGTTGTAGCGGCCCAGATTGCCGCCGCGGTCCCAGAAGAAGACCGCCTGCAGCACGGCCCGGAACGGCGACAGCACCGGGACGATCACGCCCGAGAGCACGTCCGCGAACTGCTTCAACAGGGTCGGGGGGACGTAGACGAGGTCGAACTCCTGGAGTTGCACGTTGTAGGTCGAATCGCCGCTCTCCCACAGGTCGGCCACGTCGACCGGGATCACGAGCGGGTTCCTCGGATCGGCGCGGATCACGCGCACGCGGCCCAGGTTGGCCGTGTACTCGGAGGGCTCGGCCTCCAGCACGGCCTCGAAGACCGTGGTGTCGCCGCGGTAGGGCTTGGGACCGGGGAGCTCGACCTCCCCCACCACGTAGTAGACCTTGGCCCCTCCGCTGCGCAGACCGACCTCGAGGGCGACCTCTGCGAAGTACGGCGCGAGCTTCTGCGTCAGGTAGGTCTCGAGCTCCAGGCGCGTCAGGCCTGCGACGAACACCGGCCCCGCCTGGGAGAGTTCGATCGTGCCGTCCACGCCGACGACCTCGGACCCTCGTACCTCGGGATTGACGAGGTCGGCGAAGGTGATCGTGTCGCCGATCGTGACGTAGTTCTCCTCCTGGGCGCGCCCCGTGTAGCGCCGCCCGAAGCCTTCCTGGTTCAGGACCTGCAGGATGCGCCGATCGACGGCGCGCTCGGAGCGGCAGGCCGCCACGCTTCCGATCAGGGCACCACCGAGGAGCGTCGCGGCGAGGAAGCGGGAGGAGAGCATGGCCGTGGGCCTCGGTCTATCGGTCCGGGGGCAACGGGGCCTGAACAGCGCCCGGCGCGCCGTACTGGCGCTGATAGTAGTCACGGTACGCTCCGCTGCGCACCCGGTCGAGCCAGGCGCGGTTCGAACGGTACCAGCGGATCGTCTCGGGCAGCGCCGCCTCGAAGGTGAAGCGCGGCTCCCAGCCGATCTCGGCGCGGATCTTGTGCGCGTCGATGGCGTAGCGCCGGTCGTGCCCCGGGCGATCCTTGACGAAGCGGATCAGGCTCTCGGGCTTGCCGAGCTCCTTCAGGATCAGCTTCACGATGGCGAGGTTCGGATATTCGTTGTCGCCTCCGATGTTGTAGACCTCGCCCGGCTTCCCGCGTTCGAGCACGGCGAGCAGCGCCTCGCAGTGGTCGCGCACGTACAGCCAGTCGCGCACGTTCAGGCCGTCGCCGTAGACCGGCAGCTCGCGGTCCTCGCCGGCGTTGGCGATCATGAGCGGGATCAGCTTCTCGGGGAACTGGTAGGGACCGTAGTTGTTCGAGCAGCGCGTCACGATCCCCGGGAAGCCGTGGGTGTGCACCGCGGCGCGCACCAGGAGGTCGCTCGCGGCCTTGCTGGCCGAGTAGGGCGAGTTCGGCGCGAGCGGGGTGGTCTCGCTGAAGGAACCGCTCGCTCCGAGGGACCCGTAGACCTCGTCGGTCGAGACGTGCAGGAAGCGCTCGACCTTCCGCGCGCGGCTCGCGTCGAGCAGGATCTGCGTCCCGAGGACGTTGGTGCGCACGAAGGGCACCCCCGACTGGATCGAGCGGTCGACGTGGCTCTCCGCGGCGAAGTGCAGCACGGAGACCGGACCCGCGCAGGCCTGGAACGCCCGCTCGACGTCCGACTCGAGCGTGATGTCTCCGCGCACGAAGGCGTAGCCCGCTCGCCCCTCGAGACGCGACAGGTTCTCGAGATTCCCGGCGTAGGTCAGGGCGTCCAGGTTGACCACGCGCCAGTCGGGCCGCACTTCGCCGAGGAGATGGAGGAAGTTGGAGCCGATGAAACCGGCTCCGCCCGTCACGAGGATGGAGCGAGGACTCATGGCCCCCCCCCTGGATTGGAATCGGACAGGAAGTCGGAGAGCGCGGCGCGCCAGGGCTTGAGCGTCCGGCCGCGCAGCGCTGCGAGGGCGGAGCTGTCGAGCACGCTGTAGGCCGGACGGCGCGCGGGGCGCGGGAACTCGGCCGTGGTGCAGGGCCGCACGCGCGTGGATTTCCCGGCCAGCTCGAGCGTGGCCAGCGCGAAGTCGTACCAGCTCGCCAGGCCCTCGCAGGCGCCGTGCAGGACGCCCGGCCGGGCGCGCGCCAGCACGTCCCACAGCGCCGGGGCGAGCTCGAGGGTCGAGGTGGGCGAACCCACCTGGTCCCGGACCACCTGGAGCTCCTCGCGCTCGGCGGCGAGCCGCAGGATCGTGCCGGGGAAGTGCTTGCCGCGCGGACCGTAGAGCCACTGCGTGCGCAGCACCACGAGCCCCGCGGGGTGCGCCGCTCGCGAGCGCAGCTCGCCCTCGAGCTTGGTGCGCCCGTAGACGCACAGCGGCGCGGGCGCGTCGTCGGGCCGGTAGGGCGAGCGCTTCTCCCCGTCGAACACGAAGTCCGTGCTCACGAGCACCATCGGCACGCCGCGCCGGGCCGCGGCGCGGGCCAGGTTCTCGGCCGCGTCGGCGTTGACGCGCCGAGCGAGCGCTTCCTCTTCCTCGGCCTCGTCGACCGCCGTGTAGGCCGCGGCGTGGATCACCCCCGAGAGGTCCGCCGTCGAAGCGAGGAGCTCCTCGACGTCCGCCGCCCGGGTCAGGTCGACGCCGACGCGCTCGACGGACGGCCCGCCCGCGGGACCGGGCACGAGATCGGTCCCGACCCCCTGCACGCCCCGGGGCGCAGCGAGCAGGAGCTCGCTCCCGAGCATCCCCGCCGCGCCGGTGACGAGGACGCGACCCTTTAGAGCGCCGCTCGTCACGCGCGTCAGGAGCCCCTGTGGTTGGCGCCGCCTTCGGCGACGAGCTTGGCGGCCCGCAGGAGCGAATCGAAGGTGCCCGCGTCGGTCCACCAGCCCTCGAGCACCTCGTAGGTCATCGAGCCGTCGCGGATGTACCCGTTGTTCACGTCGGTGATCTCGAGCTCGCCGCGGTCCGAGGGCTCCAGGGTCTTGATCATCTCGAACACGCGCGCGTCGTAGAAGTAGATCCCGATCACCGCCAGGTTCGACTTGGGCTGCTTGGGCTTCTCCTCGATCGCCACGACGCGCTCGCCCTTGAGCTCCGCCACGCCGAAGCGCTCGGGGTCGTGGACCTCCTTCAGCATGATCTTGGCGCCCCGGCCCTGGTTCGCGAAGTCGCGCACGGCCTTGCGCACGTTCTTCTCGATGATGTTGTCGCCCAGGACCACGCACACGGAGTCGCCCGCGGCCCAGTGCTCGCACAGCCCCAGGGCTTCCGCGATCCCACCCTCGCCCTTCTGGTAGGTGTAGTTCAGGTGCTTGAGGCCGAAGTCGGATCCGTTGCCGAGCAGGGACAGGAAATCCCCCGACTTCTTGCCGCCCGTGACGATCATGATGTCGGTGATCCCCGCCGTCACGAGCGCCTCGATCGGGTAGTAGATCATCGGCTTGTCGTAGATCGGCAAGAGGTGCTTGTTCGTGATCTTCGTCAGCGGATAGAGCCGCGTGCCGAGACCACCGGCGAGGATGACGCCCTTCATGCTCGTAGTGCGCGCAGGGTCGGGGATTCTGCGGGAGGAGGGGCGGATACCCTAACCGCGGTCCCGCGAACCATCAACGTGCGAGGGCGCCCGCGGCCTCGCGCTCCCGGTACCAGGCCACGAAGCGCTCGAGCCCGGAGGCGAGCGGCGTGCGCGGTTCGTAGCCGAGCTCGGCGCGCGCGCGGGAGACGTCGGCGTAGGTGACGAGCACGTCCCCCAGCTGCATCGGCTGCGGGTCCAGGATCGGCGCCACCCCGGTGGCCCGACCGATCGCGGCCACGAGCTCGGAGAGCGACACGGTCTGGGACTCGCCCAGGTTGTAGATGCGGAAGCCCCGGCAGCGATCGAGCGCGCGCACGACGCCGTCGACGATGTCGTCGATGTACGTGTAGTCCCGGCGGGTCGTGCCGTCCCCGAAGAACGGGATCGGCTCGCGGGCCAGGCACTTGCGGACGAAGGAGTGGATCGCCATCTCGGGTCGCTGTCGCGGTCCATAGACCGTGAAGAACCGCAGGCAGGTGATCGGCGTGCCGTGCAGGTGGTGGTGCGTCCTGCAGAAGAGCTCGCCCGCGCGCTTGGTCGCGGCGTAGGGCGAGACCGGACGGTGGATGTCGTCGTCCTCGCGGAAGGGAACGCGCTCGTTCTCCCCGTAGACGCTGGAGGAAGAGGCGAACACGAAGCGCGTACGATCGTGGCGCAACTCGTCGAGGAGCACGAGCGTCCCGCGCACGTTGACGTCGGCGTAGTGCAGGGGGTCGCGGATCGAGGGGCGCACGCCGGCCATGGCCGCCAGGTGGATCACGGCGTCGAAACCCGCGCGCAGGACCGCTCGCACGCACTCCGGGTCGCGGATGTCGCCCTCGACGATCTCGGCCCCGACGAGTGCGCGCGCGTTCGCGCGCTTGATGGCCGGGTCGTAGGAGTCGTTGAAGTTGTCGAGCACCCACGGCTCGTCGCCGCGCGCGAGGAGCCGCTCGCACACGTGCGATCCGATGAACCCGGCGCCCCCGGTGACCAGGACCTTCATGGCTCGGGAACTTCCTATTCCACCGTGACGCTCTTGGCAAGGTTGCGCGGCTTGTCGATGTCGCAAGCGCGCAGGCGCGCCACGTGGTAGGCCAGGAGCTGCAGGGGGATCACGTTCAGCACCGGCGAGAGCAGCTCCTCGGTGACGGGCACCGGGATGCGTTCGTCCGCGAGCCGCAGGCTCTCCTCGTGCGACCCGACGCAGATCACCTTGCCGCCCCGCGCACGCACTTGCTCCAGGTTCGACTGGACCTTGTCCGCCACCCGCCCGCGGCTGTTCACGACCACGACCGAGAGCGCGGGCTCGATCAGGGCGATCGGGCCGTGCTTCATCTCCCCGGCCGGGTAGCCCTCGGCGTGCATGTAGGAGATCTCCTTCAGCTTGAGCGCGCCCTCGAGCGCGACCGGGTAGTTGATGTGCCGGCCCAGGAAGAAGAAACCCTTGGCGCCCACGTTCGTTTCGGCCACGCGTTCGATCGCGCGCACGCTCGAATCGGACAGCATCCCCTCCATGCGCGGCCGCAGCGTGCGCAGCTCGTCGAGCAGCGCTCGCCCGCGCTCGAGCGGCAGCACCCCGCGCGCGCGCCCCAGGCGGATGGCGAAGAGGTAGGCCGCCAGCACCTGGGCCACGAAGGCCTTGGTGCTGGCCACTCCGATCTCGGGGCCGGCATGGGTCAGGATCGTCGCTTCGCTCTCGCGCGCGACCGAGGAGCCCACCACGTTGCAGATCGAGGCCGTGCGCGCGCCGAGCTCGCGCGCGAGCCGCAGGGCGGCCAGCGTGTCGGCCGTCTCGCCCGATTGAGAGATGGCGAGCATCAGCGTGCGCGGGACGAGCACGGGATTGCGGTAGCGGAACTCCGAGGCGTAGTCGACGTCGCAGGGCACGCGCGCGAGCTCCTCGATCAGGAAGCGCGCGATCCAGCCGGCGTGCAGCGCGGTCCCGCAGGCGCTGATCGCCACGCGCTCGATCGCTCTGAGCTCGCGGTCCTTCCACAGGTCTCCCTCGAGCAGCACGTCGCCCTGCTCCCACAGCAACCGGTCGAAAGCGGTGCGCGCGAGCACGTCGGGCTGCTCGTGGATCTCCTTCAGCATGAAGTGCGCGTAGCCGCCCTTGGACGCCGCTTCCGCGTCCCAGTCGATGTGGCGCGCGGGGCGCTCGACCCGCGTACCGTCGATGCGCACCACCGTGACCCTGCCGGGCGCGACCTCGACCACGTCCCCGTCCTCGAGGATCACCATGTCGCGCGTGTGCGGCAGGAGCGCGAGGACGTCCGACGCGAGCCAGCCCGCGTCCTTCGTCGCCGCCGCGATGAGCGGCGGTCCCGAACGGGCGCCGATCAGCCGCGGGCGCTCCCCGGCCGTCACGAGCGCGACCGCGTAGTAGCCGCGCACGCGCGCCAGGCTGGTGCGCACGGCTTCCAGGGGATCGAGCCCCGCGGCGATCCCGCGCCCGATCAGGTGCGACAGCACCTCCGTGTCGGTCTGGGAACGGAAGCGGACGCCCTGGGAGAGGAGCTCGCGCCGCAGCTCGGCGTAGTTCTCGATGATCCCGTTGTGCACCAGGGCGATCCGGCCCGCGTCGTCGGTGTGCGGGTGGGCGTTCTCGTCGGAGGGCTCGCCGTGGGTCGCCCAGCGCGTGTGGCCCACGGCCACGGGAAGCCCCTCCAGGGCCCCGTCGGCGAGCAACTCCTCGAGACGCTCGAGCCTTCCCATGCGCCGGCGCACGACCACGCCGTTCCGGCCCACCGCGCCGATCCCGGCGCTGTCGTAGCCGCGGTACTCGAGCACGCGCAGTCCCTCGATCAGCGCTCCGACCGCCGAGCCGCGGCGCAGGAATGCTCCCACGATCCCGCACATGGCTACACGCTCTCCGTCGCCCGCACGCGCGTGCGGAAGTACTCCAGGGTGCGCCGCAGTCCTTCGTCCAGGGGAACGCGCGGCTCCCAGCCCAGCACCTTGCGCGCGCGAGAGATGTCGGGCTGTCGCACGCGCGGGTCGTCCTGCGGCAGGGGCTGGAAGGCGATGCGCGACTTCGATCCGGTGAGCTCGAGCACCGTCTTCGCGAACCGGAGGATCGTCATCTCGTGCGGATTGCCGATGTTGACCGGGCGCGTCTCGTCGGAGTGCAGGAGGCGCCAGATGCCCTCGATCAGGTCGTCGACGTAGCAGAAGGAACGCGTCTGCGAGCCGTCGCCGAAGACGGTCAGGTCCTCCCCGCGCAGCGCCTGGGACATGAAGGCCGGGAGCGCGCGTCCGTCGTTCAAGCGCATGCGCGGTCCATAGGTGTTGAAGATGCGCACGATGCGCGTCTCCACCCCGTGGACACGGTGGTAGGCCATCGTCATGGCCTCGGCGAATCGCTTGGCCTCGTCATAGACGCCACGCGGCCCCACGGGGTTCACGTTGCCCCAGTACTCCTCGTTCTGCGGGTGCACCAGGGGATCGCCGTAGCACTCCGAGGTCGAGGCGAGCAGGAACCGGGCCTCCTTGGCGCGCGCGAGCCCGAGCGCCTTGTGCGTGCCGAGGGATCCGACCTTGAGGGTCTGGATCGGCAGCTCCAGGTAGTCGACCGGGCTCGCCGGAGAGGCGAAGTGCAGCACCACGTCGAGCCGTCCGGCGACGTGGATGAACTCCGTGACGTCCTGGTGATGGAAGTGGAAATCGGCGTCGGCGAAGAGATGCTCGATGTTCCGCAGGTCCCCCGTGATCAGGTTGTCCATGCAGACGACCTCGTAGCCGTCGGCCAGGAACCGATCGCAGAGGTGACTGCCCAGGAATCCCGCGCCACCCGTGATCAGGACTCGAGGTTTCGACATGGGGAGAGCAGCCTATCGATTCGGCGCGCGCAGGCGAGAAACCCGAGCGCTAGGGCACCGAAACCTCGCGCACGGGCCGCATGGACGCGCCCGGGCCGCCGGCCGGCAGGAGCGCGAGCTCCTCTCCCGGCGCGAGGTGGATCCGGACCCCCAGGCCCTGCACCAGGCCCGGTCCGTCGGCCGCCACGCGGAGTCCCTCGGGACCGGCGGTCGCGCGCAGGCCCCCGAAGATTCGGATCCGCGCACCGGCGAGCTCCAACGCCTCGATCGGGGAGGCGACCTCGGCTCCGGCGCCGGCGATCCCCCCGGGGAGATCGAGCGCCTCCAGGGGAAGGAGAGCGAGCTCCGCTTCCCCGAACCGGACCGTGCCCTTCCCGAGGGATTCGTTCTTCACCCGCAGCACGCCATCGCGCAGGAGCTCGCAGCGGAAGGGCCCGCTCGGCTCCTCCGGATCGCCCAGGAGCTCGCCGCCGCCCGGGAGACCCACGCGTTCGCCAGGGGGCAGACGGACCCGCGCCAGCGTGACGTCCACGAGGCGGGCCAGGGGTTCCCCGCGCGCGGGATCCCCGAGCACGACTCGTCCCCCATCGGAGAGCGAGAGCGTGGCGTCGCGCTCGGTCCAGGTCACCTCCGCGCGCCCTCCCCGCCCGACCTCGACCCCCCAGCCCGCGCCGACTCGCTGTCGATTGCGGAAGAAGGTGAGGGCGAATCCGGCCGGGGCCTCTGGCCGCACGACGCGCACCGGGCCTCCGTTCCGGCGGACCGTCGCCTCGGCGGAGGCGGATCCCGCGGCGGGCGCGGCGATCGACGGCGGGAGCGCGAGAGGTTCGGGCACGCGGGCGGTTCCCGCGCAGGCCCCGAGCGCGAGGAGGAGCGCCCCCAGGACGGCGCAGGGGGGGCCGGACGGCCTCATGACGAGATCCGCGGGAGGTGGGCCGCGAAGTAGCGCTCGACGAATCCGGTGTCGTGCTCCCCCGACCGGAAGTCGGAGTGCGTCAGGATCTTGCGGTGGATGGGGATGGTGGTCTTGGGTCCCTCGATCACGAACTCGTCCAGCGCTCGGAGCATCGTGGCGATCGCGGCACGCCGGTCCCCGCGGTGCACGATGAGCTTGCCGATCATCGAGTCGTAGTAGGGCGGGATCGTGTAGCCCGTGTAGCAGTGGGAGTCGACGCGCACTCCGGGCCCGCCCGGGGGCACGAAGAGCTCGATCTTCCCCGGGGACGGCTGGAAGTTGCGCTCCGGATCCTCGGCGTTGATCCGGCACTGGATCGCGTGGCCGCGGAACTGGATGTCGCCCTGGCGCAGCCGCAGCCGCTCTCCCCCCGCGATGAGGAGCTGCTCCTGGATCAGGTCGATGCCGGTGACGAGCTCGGTCACCGTGTGCTCCACCTGGATGCGCGCGTTGACCTCGATGAAATAGAACCGCCCTTCCTTGTCGAGCAGGAATTCCACCGTGCCGGCGTTCTGGTAGTGGGCCTCGGCGGCGATGGCCAAGGCCGCTTCGCTCATGGCCCGGCGGGTCTCGGGCGAGAGCGAGGGAGACGGCGATTCCTCGACCAGTTTCTGGTGGCGGCGCTGCACGGAACAATCGCGCTCCCCCAGCGAGATCAGGTTCCCGTAGCGATCGCCCAGGATCTGGATCTCCACGTGGCGCGGGTTCTCGATGAACTTCTCCAGGTAGACCGATCCGTCCTTGAAGGCCGCTTCGGCCTCGGTGCGCGCCGCGTGATAGCCGTTGACCAGGCTCGGATCGTTCGAGGCCATGCGCATGCCGCGCCCGCCGCCTCCGGCCGCGGCCTTGATCATCACCGGATACCCGATGTCGCGGGCGACCCGCAGCGCCTCCTCCTCGCTCACCACCGGACCGCTCGACCCCGGAATCACCGGAACGCCTGCGCGGCGCGCCATGTCCTTGGCGTTCGACTTGTTCCCGAGGGCGTGGATCGTCTGGGGCTCGGGACCGACGAACTGGATGTTGCACGACTGGCACACCTCGGCGAAGTGACCGTTCTCCGCCAGGAAGCCGTAGCCCGGCACGATCGCCTCGACGTCGGCGATCTCCGCGGCCGAGATGATCGCGGGGATGTTGAGATAGGACTTGGAAGCGGGCGGAGGCCCGATGCAGATCGTCTCGTCGGCCTGGCGCAGGTAGAGGGCGCCGGCGTCCGCCTCCGAGTGGACCGCGACCGTCTCGATGCCGAGCTCGCGGCAGGCGCGGATGATGCGCTGCGCGATCTCCCCGCGATTGGCGACCAGGACGCGCCGGAACATCAGTCTTTGCGGATCACGAAGAGCGGTTGGCCGAACTGCACGGGTTCGCCGTTCTCGACCAGGACCTTGTGGATCACGCCCTTCATCTCGGCGCGGATCTCGTTCATCACCTTCATCGCCTCGATGATGCAGATCACGGTGTCCTCGGCGACCGGGGATCCCGCGTCCACGAAGGGATCGGCGTCGGGCGATGGCGCCCGGTAGAACGTGCCCACCATCGGGCTCTTCAGGACCTGCGCGTCGACGGGGACGTCCCCCGCTCCGTTCGGGCTGGCTCCCGGCGGCGCCTCGGCCGCGGGGGACCGCTCCGGCGCGCTCTGAGGTCCGGAGAGGGGCGGAGCCCCCACCCAGGGGACGACCTGCGTCACGGGGGCGGGCGGGACCCGGCCGCTCTCGCGCTTCATGCGCACGCGCAGGCCGCGGTTCGAATCATCGATCTCGAGCTCGGAGAGCTCGGCCTGGAGCATGATCCGGACGAGCTTCTTGAGTTCCTGGAGTTCCATGGGCGTCGGGGCGGGGCCTCGGGGGGAGAAGCATACCGCCCGGTCGACCCGGATCCCGACCGAATCCCCGGCCGCGTCCACCCGAGGCTCCGCGCGCCTTGCTGGGGGCGCTAGGTGCTCCGCCGCCAGACGCCGGACTTCCCGCCGCTCTTCTCGAGCAGTTCGACGCACTCGATCGAGATCGACGGATCGAGGGCCTTCGTCATGTCGATCACCGTCAGAGCGGCGATTGCGGCCCCCGTCAGAGCTTCCATCTCGACGCCCGTGCGTCCATGACAGCTCGCCCGGCAGTGGATCTCGAGCCGATCGCCCGACTCCTCGAAGAGGATCTCCACGTGATCGAGTCCGAGCGGATGGCACATCGGGATCAACTCTCCCGTGCGCTTGGCGGCGAGGATCCCGGCCACGCGAGCGACCTCCTCGATCGGCCCCTTCGGCCCCCCGTCCTCGAGCACGCGACGCAGGAGATCCGCGGGGAACCGCACGCGAGCGCGCGCGAGCGCGCGCCGCGGCGTGGAGTCTTTCTCGCTTACGTCGACCATACGGGCGCGCGCCGACCCTGGCCCGGTTTCGACGTGCGAGAGTTCTCGCCGGCGTTTGGACGCTTCGGGTTCTTCCTGCATGGGAGATCGAGAGGTTCCTCTCCGGTCTCGTCCGCCCGGGGTTCGAAAGAAGGGCTCGGCGACGACGGACGTCGAGACCGGAAAACCGTCCGCTTCACGCGCCTGGACACTAGAGTACGTGGGACTTCGCCGGTCCCGCCATCGCAGGACTCTCCCCTACGTAGATCCGCCCATGACGCTCCCGAGACTCGGCTTCCTCGCCCTCCTCCTCCTCCCGACCGCGCGAGACGCGCAAGAAACGGGCAGTCTCGCCCAGATCGTCGAGGCGGAGGTCCGCCAGGCCGGCCAGAGGGAGACCACGGAGATCTGGGGCCGAGCCCAGGAGTTGCGGGCGGCCGAGAGCCTCGGACCGCAGGGCGAACTCGACCGAATCCTCGACCAGGTCCTCTCCGGGGGGAATCTTTCGCCGCGCGCGGCGCTCCTGCTCGCGGCGGCCCGGCTCCAGGGGAACGACCCGGATGCGGGGCTCCTGACGAACGCGCTCGCTCCGCTCTTCGGAGGAGCGGACGAGGAAGTCGCCCTTTCCGCCGCGTCCCTCCTGAACAACAAGCTCTTCCGCGGACTGGTCCGCACGCGGCGCGAGGAGCTCTCGGCGCAGCTCTTGGAGTTCGCGGGCGATTCGAAGCGCTCGCCGGAACTGCGCCTCGAGTACGCCAAGGGCGCCTATCGAGTGGGCGCGGGCAGAGCGCGGCACGACGCGGTCGAGATCATGCGCTCGTTCCTCGACTCCTCCGACCCGACGCTCTCCGCGCAGGGTGCGCTCGCGCTCGCGGAATCCACCGAGCTGGCCGTCGAAGGGCACCTGCGCGAGGTCCTCGAGAAGCTCGCGCGGGTCCCGGACGAACGGGGTCGGCTGGCGCAGGCGTACCTCTCGCTCGAGGACGAGCGTCGACTCCGCGAGAGCGACAAGCGCGAGCTCCGCCAGCGCTACGAGTCCAAGAACGAGCCGTCGGGTCTCGACGAGTTCCTCTACGTACGCAACATGATCGAGAGCCTGCACCTCGAAGGACACAAGGTCACCGACGAGGAGCTCGTCAACGCGGCCATCGACGGCATGCTCGGCCTGATGGATCCGCATTCGAACTACCTGCCCCAGAAGTACTTCGAGAAGTTCATGCAGGATCTGGACGCCGAGTACGGCGGGATCGGCGCCTACGTGCACGAGAACCCCGACGACGGGCTCTTCACGATCGTGCGCCCGATCTACTCCGGGCCCGCCTACGAGGCCGGCCTCCTGACGGACGACAAGATCGTGCGCATCGGGAACTGGCCCACGCTGGGTCAGTCCGAGGACGACATCATCAAGCGCCTCAAGGGGAAACCGGGTACCGACGTCGAGCTCTACGTGTGGCGCTACGGCATGGATCCCGAGTGGATCGAGCGCCCCACCGAGGAGATGAAGGTCGTCGTGACGCGCGCGGCGATCGAGATCCCCGCCGGCACCTACCAGATGCTCCCCGGGGGCATCGGCCTGATCGAGCTGGACCAGTTCAGCAAGTCGGCCCAGGAGCAGCTCGAGCTCTGGATCCCGCAGATGCTGGAGGACGGCATGCAGGCCATGATCCTCGACATGCGGCGCAACAGCGGCGGCCTCCTGACCGAGGCGCGCGACATCGCCGGGCTCTTCCTCCCCAAGGGACATGTGGTCGTCAAGACCGAGGGGCGCGAGGGTCGTCCCCAGATCGAGCGCACGCTACGCGACCCGATCGTCCCGCCCGACCTCCCGGTCGTGATCTTGACGAGCCGCATGACCGCCTCGGCAGCCGAGATCGTCTCCGGTGCGCTCCAGGACTACCACCGGGCGACGCTGGTCGGAAAGACGACCTACGGCAAGGGCTCGGTCCAGCAGCTCCTGCCCGTGCTCAGGGACCGCCTAGAGGACGAGTTCGACGACGCGAACGGCAATGGTCGCTGGGACGCGGACGAGCACCTGGTGGTGGATCACGACGGAGACGGCGAGTTCGACGCGGCCCCGCGGGTCAAGCTCACGATCGCGCGCTACCTCCTTCCCAGCGGCCGCTCGATCCACAAGGAGCTCGACCGCGACGGCACCGTCATCAGCGAGGGCGGCGTGAAACCCGAACACGAGGTCGACTTCCCGCCGATCGAGCGCTGGCGCTACGACGAACGCGAGAAGGTCAGGAAGAGCGACGTCCTGCGCGACTACCTCGACCGCAACTATCCGGCGAACCGGGCCCTGTTCGCGGAGCTCGCGGTCAACGACGGCAAGGACCAGAGCCGATACCCTGGATTCCAGGACCTCCTCGAACGTCTCGACACCCCGCTCGACAAGGAGGACGTTCGCGATCTCCTGCGACAGGCGATCCGGCGCCGGGTCCAGGACGATCTCGGGCACGAATTCCCCTTCGGCGACTACGAGGAGGACGTCCAGGTCCAGAAGGCGATCCAGGTCGCGCTCGAGCATCTGGGCGAGGGCGTCGAGGACGTGACCGAGTACGGGCTCGTCTTCGACCTGGCTCATCCCGCGCTCTCCTCGCGCGATCTCGCCCTGGCTCGCCCCAGGCGCATCCAGAACCTGATGCGCCTGCGCGCAAAGCTCGAGGCGGCACGGTCCGGCGGACTCTCGCAGGAGTCGCTGGACGAGCTGCTCGGCCTCATCGGCGAGATCGAGCAGAGCGAACGCAACTGACGGCACTCAGGTGGTCTCTGACGGTGGTGGGCCCGATTCCTCCTCCGCGAAGTCCCGCAGCGCCGGGAGGACGAACTCCTCCACCAGGATCACGATCGAGGCCGTCACCGGTAACGCCACGAGCACCCCGAGCACGCCCGCGGCAGCGCCTCCGGCGAGCAGGGAAGCGATCACCACCATGGAATGCAGGCCGAGCTCTTCCCCCAGGATCTTGGGGATGAGCACGTATCCCTCCACGAGTTCGCCGATCCCGAACACGATCCCCGTGCGCCAGAGCGATCCGACGACGCCGTGGTCGAGCACTCCGACGATGAAGGTCAGCACGAAGCCGGTGAGCGAGCCCAGGAAGGGCACGATCGAGAGGATCCCGGTCAGCATCCCGAAGAAGAGCGCGTAGTCGATCCCCAGGATCCACAGGCCCAGGGACAAGAAGACGCCCTTCAGGAAGGCCACAGAGAGCCGGCCGCGGAAGAAGCACGCGACCACCTGGCCGATGCGCGCGCCGACGCTCTGGATCCGGGCACGGTCCCGCCGTGGGAGGTGGCGCCCGATGAAACCGTGCAGCCGCCCGAGCTCGAACAAGAAGTAGTAGGCGTAGAGCGGGACGAGGATCAGGAACGCCCCGAACTCCACGCCCTTGCCGATGAAGCGCAACAGGAAGCGGAACCCCTGGCCCGCGGCCTCGAGCCCCATGCCGGCTGCCTCGCCGCCGTGTTCCTGCAGGAGCCTGGGGAGATCCTTGACCTGGAGCGGGAGGTCGATCCCGACTTTCTCCAGGCTGGCGGAGAACTCGTCGAGCCGTGCCTGGAGCCGCTCGAGGAAGGCCGGATTCGGCTCGGTCTCCTCGAGCGCGGGAACGTCGCTCACCGTGGCGCTGCGGTAGACCTCGAGGGTGAGGGCCCGCACCTGGAAGAAGAGCCCGAGGCCGAGCGCGGTCGCGAGTACGAAGCCTCCGACGAAGGTCAGGTTGACTGCCGTGCGGCGCGAGAAGCCGCGCTTCTCGATGCGCACGACGAGCGGGTGGACGACGAAGGCGGCGAGATACCCGACGAGCAACGGGTTCAGGACCGACCGGATGTGCCAGGCGAACCAGGCGAAGAGGGCCGCGACGACGAGCAGCGCCAGGTTCCTGCGCGCGGGAGAGAGTCGTTCGAGCATGCGCAGCCTGAAGCGCTAGCCCCCGAGGGAGAGCGGGTTCTCCGGGAGGCTCGGGCGGTATCCGCGCACGAACGCCTCCTCGAAATCGAAGCCGGAGCGGAAGTCCTCGATCGTATCGGTGTCCTGGCGGTTGAGCAGTCCGGCCTCGACCAGGAGGAAGACGATCCGTCCCCAGTCGAGCGTGTCGTGCACGCCCCAGGATCGCCACACCTGGGCCGCCAGCGGTCCGAAGAGGGTGCGTGCGTGCTCGCGCATGCCTGCGAGCACTTCTTGCCCGGTCACGTGGCGTTCCGCGCCCTTCGATTCCTCCCGGCCGGCGAGCTTCACCGCAACCTGCAGGGACTCGAACAGGAAACGGAAGGCTTCGGGCGAGTACCGTCCGTCTCGCAGGGCAAGCTCTCGAACCGGGTCCTCGATGTCGCACCTCCGCGGGGGGACGAGGCCTAGCGGGCAGCGCTCCGTGGTCCCCGCAGGTCGCACAGTACCAAGAGCGCGCGCTCGACGAGCGCGCCGGGCTGCAGATTCCGATCGACGTCGGCGCGCAGCGCCAGGAGTCGCGCGAGGGCGCGCTCGATCCCGCGGGAATCGCTCCCGCCCTCCGCCGCTCGCCGCGCCGCGTCCCCGTGGGCGAGCTCCAGGGGATCCAGGCCGTTCCCCGCCCGCAGGAGGTCGAGGAGGAGCGCCTGGGAGAGCTCGATCGCCGTCCGGGCCCGGTCGCGTTCGCGCGCGCCCTCCGTCGCGCCCTCGAAATCGCCATCGAGCTCGTCGATCGCCTGGGCGAGCTCGAAGGGCGGCCGTTCCCCGAACAGGGCCGAGAGGAAGAGGCCGCGCAGTTCGCGCACGTTCCGGGCGCGCAGGGACAGGGCCCTTCCGGGGGATCCCCTCGCCCAGCGCGCGAGTTCTTCGGCCTCGTCCAGCGCGAGGCCTTCCTCCGTCAGGACCTGCACGCACTCCGCGTTCGAGAGCGGCTCGAAGCGGATCCGCACGCAACGACTGCGGATCGTGGGCAAGAGCGCGTCCACTGCGTGGGTCTCGAGCACGAGCAGGATCCCGGGCCGGGGCTCCTCCAGGGTCTTCAGGAACGCGTTCTGACCCTCGGCGTTCATGCGCTGGCCCTCGCGGATCAGGACCAGGCGCACTCCGCCCTCCACGGCTCGCAGCTCGAGGAACCGCTCCACGCAGCGTTCCGGATCGGGAAGGTCGGCCTCGGGACGGTAGGCGATCCGCCCCACCCGTATCTGCTCCTGTCCTTCGTGCACCGCATCGAGCACGAAGAGGTCCGGATGGTTCCCGTACACGCCGCCGGAGAGCACGCGCTTGCAGGGAGGGCAGGCAAGGCACGCAGCCCCCGGCCCGGCGCCGCACAGGATCCCCGCGGCGAACCACTTCGCCGCCTCGAACTTCCCGATCCCCAGCTCTCCCTCGAAGAGGAGCGCGTGCGGCAACCGCCCCTCCGCCGCGGCACGCCACAGGTGCCGCACGACGTCGTCGTGACGCAGCGGTCTACGCACGCGCACTGCGCACCTCCGCGAGCACCCGCTGGGAGACCTCCTCGACCGATCCGGCCGCGTCGATCGCGCGCGCGCTCGGCACGCGTTCGACGTAGCGCCGGAACCCCTCGGCCACGCTGCGCTGGAAGGCGATCCCCCGGGCTTCGAAGCGATCGAGCTCCGCTCGCTCCTTCAGCCGTCGCGCGGCCTCCTCGGCCGGCAGCTCGAGCACGAGGACGAGGTCGGGGGCCGGATCGTTCGCCCAGCGCAGGAGGAGCTCGAGCACCTCTCCCTCGTCGAGCCCGCCGGCCGTGGCCTGATAGGCGAAGGTCGCGGCGTGGAAGCGCTCGCACACGACGTCGCGCCCGTGCTCGAGGGCGGGACGCACGAGTTCCTCGAGCATCGCCCGCCGCGCCGCGGCGAAGAGCAGGAGCTCGACCGAGGCCGAGAGCTCGACCCCGGGCTCGAGCAAGAGCGACCGTATCCGTTCGCCGGCGCGGGTGCTGCCCGGTTCGCGCAGGTGCAGCGGCTCGCGGCCCTCGCGCGCGAGCGCCTCGCACAGGAGCTTCGCCTGCGTGCTCTTGCCGCAGCCGTCGATGCCGTCGAGGACGAAGAAGCGCGCGCGGGCGATTCCCATGCAGGCCGCGATCCTACTCTGCCGAACCGTCCGGACCGCCGGAGGAGAGGCGCTCTCGCGCTCTCAGGGCGCTCGCGCAGGCGGGATCCAGGGCGAGCGCGTTCTCGACCGCGGCGCGCGCCTCCTCGCGGCGCCCGAGCGCTATCAGGACGAGGGCCTCCTCACCCCAGGCGATCGACTCCTCGCCCCGGAAGCGCTGCGCCGCGGCGCGCACGCCGAGCAAGGCCTCGCCCGCCTCTCCCTTCTTCTTCAGATCCTCCTCGGAAAGCGCCAGCAGGGCCTCCAGCGACGGGAAGCCCGCGGCCCTCGCGAGCTGGCCGGCCGCGAAGGCGTCCCCGTCGAGCTCCGCGCTCACTCGGCGCGCGACCCCGAACTCTCGCGCGGCCTCGGCGTGTCGCGCGAGCCGGGCGAGCGCCCGTCCCCAGGCGACGTGCACGTGGCGGCGGAACGGATCGATCTCGTTCGCTTCCTCCCAGAGCTGCGCGCTATCGGAGGACCGCCCCTTCCCATCCAGCCACTCCGCAACCTCGACGCGGATCTCGAAGTTGTCCGCGTTGAAGCCGAGCCAGCGCAGCCGCGCCTCGTTCGCCTCGTCGTCGAGACCCTGGCCGTCGAGCAGCGCGGCCAGGCGCAACTCGGCCGAGAAGTGGGGATCGTCGTAACCGGGGAAGGCGCGCTCGGCGGCCCGGAACTCCTCGATGGCCGCGGAGACCTCGCCTGCGCCCGCGCCCCCCGTGCGGCCGGGGACGGTGGAACGCTCGCGCTCCTCGCCGGCGAGGAGCGCGCCGAACGCCATGCGCGCCCGATAGTCCTCGCCTCCTGCAGCGAACCCCGCGCGCAGATCGGCGCGGGCGCCCGCGCGATCGCCGCGCGCGAGCGCGAGCTCGCCGCGCAGGAAGAGCCCGCGCGGGGGGAGTTCTCCCGCCGTGCCCGCCAGGCGCAACGCCTCCTCGACGTCGACCGGGACGGAGTCGCCCTTCCCCGCGCGCTGCCAGGCCCAGTAGCGGCCCCAGGCGACGCGGCACCAGTCCTCGGCCCACGAGCGGGCCGCGGGCGCGTCTCCCGTGGGCGGATTCCGGCCCAATCGCAGGGCGAGGACCTGGCACAGGTTCGCGGACCAGCGCGGCTCGATCGCGAGCCCCGCGAGCTTCTCGTCGACGAAGGCGAGGAAGTCTCGGTCGAGCTCCTCGGGAGTGCGCGCGAAGACCTCCGAGAAGGCGCGGTCGAGGTCGGCTCCCCGATCGAAGGCGAGCAGCAAGCGCACCATGGGACCCAGGCCGTAGCGGCCGACCAGCATCTCGCACAAGAGACCGCTCTGGTAGTAGGCGAACAGGATGCGCGGCCCGCGGAAGGCGCCGTTCAGATCGCGGATGCGGAGGATCTCCCCGTTCGCACGAGCGTCGAAGAGCTCGCGACGCGAGTTGCGCGTCCAGGAACTGCGGCGCGCGACCTCTTCCCACGTGGCAAGTCCTTCGGTCACCCAGCGGGGACAGCGGTTGTGCGAGAGGCCGAGGTGCACCACGTGGGTGAACTCGTGCCAGGCGGTTCGCGCCCAGGAGAACTGGCCGCGCAGCTCGGAAAGCGGCGAAACGGCGGTCACGACCGGCCCGAAGCACACCCCCAGGGCCGGGAAGCCCTCGAAGCCGGTCGAGCGCACCGAGAAGTCCTCCCAGCGGTGGAAGACCTCGATCTGCACCTCGTCCGGGGTGAACCCGTAACGGCGAGCGACGTCCTCGCGCACCTCCAGGTAGAACGGCAGGTAGTAGGTCGCGAGGACCTCCGCTCCCTCGGGTTTCCACAGGAAGCGCAGCGAGCCGGCGTCGTGCATCACCAGTTCCTCGTCCATCCGCTCGAGGACGAGGAGCGTGTTCGCGCGCCAGGCGTCCTGGCGCCCCTCCGCCACCTGGCGCGAGCGCTGGAGCGAGACCCGGGCAGCGGTCTCGTCCCCGGTGTTCGCCTGGGCGCGACCGAGTTCCTTCCAGGCGCGCGCGTCCGCGGAGTCGCGCTCCACGGCCTCTGCGGCGAAGGGCCTGCCCTCCTCGAATCGGTAGAGCTCGAGCAGGTGGCGCGCGACCTCCCGTTCCGGGCCGGAATCCAGGGGATCCTCGCGCGCGAGATCCGCGAGCAGCTCGCGCGCTTCCTCGCGCCGGTGATCGATCCACAGGTAGGCCGCGCGCTGCGCGCGGACGTCGCGGCGTCCTGGAGCGAGTTCCTCGAGCTTGGCGAGCGACGCGCGGGCCGTCCTCAGGTCGCCGTCGTCGATCGCGAGCGACACCCGCGCCAGGTGAGCGCGGATCGAGTCGGGGCGGGCCTCCAGCATCGTCTCCAGGAGATCCCCCGGCGCCTCCCGGCCCCGGTTCCAATTAGCTCGGCCCAGTTCCAGGAGCCCGAGCAGAGCCCCTTCGTGACGTCCATGGATGCGCAGGGCCTCCCGATAGAGGCTGCCCGAGGATTCGCGATCGGAGGTCGCCCCCTCGATCTCCCCGAAGCCCTCGAACTTCACGCTCCCCCACTCGACCAGGACGTCGGGCTCGACCCCCCCGGTTCGTCGCGCGACGAGATCGGCCGCGGCCAGGGTCCCTGCGGCCTGCTCTAGCCTCCCCAGGGCGCGCTGACAGCGGGCCTGGGCAAGCAGGGACTCCCACTGTCTTTGGGAACGGACCTCGGCGCCGCGGAGGAAGGCCGCCTTCGCCGGTTCGCGCTCCCCCGCCTCGAGCGAGGCCCGCCCGAGGATCCAGGCATTGCGCGGGTCGAGAGCGGCGCCGTCGATCTCGTCGAGCGAGCGCAGCGCGAGCAGGGCCTCCCGCGCCCGGCCGAGCTCGACCAGCATCTCGGCCTGCACGCGCGCCGTGAAAGCGGCGTCTTCGGGAGGCGCGGCCGCGGATGCGACGGAAGCGGCCCCTGCGGCCTCTGCATCCTCGAGGGCGCCGGCGAGGTCGCCGATCTCGTAGCGCGCGATGGCGCGCAGGCTCCGGGCGCCGAAGTCGTCGGGGAGTTCGGCCACGATCTCGTCGAGGTCCCCCAGGACCTCCTTCGCCCGGCCGCGGCGCAGGTCGGCCGCGAGGACCTCCCGCTCACCGGCCGAGAGCCTCTCCTGCTCTTCCTGGGCGCCCGCGGTCGAAGAGCGCCCGCTCCCGAGGAGGGCGATTCCTACGAGGATCCAACCAAGTCGCCTCATGAGCGGACGAGTCTCCCACACGCGAGCGAGACGGACCAAGGAGAAGAACCGTTCGAGCACCGTTGCTCCTCCCCCCTCCTTCCGGTATCCCGGAGGCCCATGAACGGCGCTCTCGGCAGGTCCTTCCTCGCTCCGCTCCTCGCGCTCGCCTTCCTCGCCTGCACCTCGAATCGGCCCGCTCCCGATTTCGAACCCGTGCACGCGGACGTCTCCTTCTGGGCGCCCGACTGGCGCGGGGAGGCGCTCTCGTGGAACAAGCTCGACAAGATCGAGACCTGGCTCGTCGGGCCGGGTCCCAGCCATTTTCCCGACGAGGTCCCGCTCGGCGAGCTCGAGCTCGCCGAGGGCCGGCTCGAGCTCGCCAAACGGGATTCCTCCACCCTGGAACGCAAGGTCCTCGAGTTGCGCCTCGCCTCCGCCGAGGCCGGCTTCCGCCACGTGCTCGCCGATTCCGGAGTCTCGCCCCTCCTGCGCTCGCGGGCCGAGACGGGCCTGAAGACGACGCGCGAGCTCCGCTCCGGCAAGTCTGCGCCCACCCGGGATCCGATCCTCTCCGCGGTCGTTCCGCGCTCGAAGTGGGGCGCCGCGGCGCCGGTTCCCGAGCACCTGACCCCCAATCGCCAGCCGTGGAAGCGCATCACCGTCCACCACTCGGCCCGACCGACGAGCGAGATCGGCGGCACCTCGCTCGCGAGTTCCGCCGAGGCGATCCGCAAGATCCAGCTCGTGCACATGCGCGATCGAGACTTCGGAGACATCGGATACCACTTCGTCGTCGATCCGGAGGGACGGATCTTCCAGGGACGCTCCCTCGAATGGCAGGGCGCCCACTCGGAGGGCTCGAACAACATCGCCAACATCGGCGTCTGCCTGCTCGGCAACTTCGATCACGAGCGGCCTGCTCCGAAGGCCCTGCGCTCGCTCGCAGGGCTCCTCGAGGCGCTCCTCGAGCAGAATTCGATCCCGGCGTCCGCGGTCAAGGGACACGAGCAGCTCAAACCGACGGACTGCCCGGGCAGTCACCTGATGGACTGGGTCCGCCGCTACGCTTCGAACGGAGCCCCGGCCGCAGCCTCCGCGCCGCGGACGGCCGCGACCCCCCCGAAGGGCCCGGCGAAGATGCGCTGAGGCGCGACGCGCGCCCGGGCCGCGTCAGGACAAGAAGAGGCCGACCGTCCCGAGGCACGCGCAGTAGAGCGCGAACCCGACGAACGCGCCGCGGGACACGAAGGCGAGCAGCCAGCGCAGCGAGAGCCAGCCCACCAGACCCGCGACGAGGCCGGCCGCCGTGAGCCCGGGCCATCCCCCGGGGAGTCGTGCGGGATCCACGTCGGGAAGGCTCAGGAGGACGGCGCCGAGGACGGCGGGGATCGAGAGCAGGAACGAGAAGCGCGCGGCGCGCTCGGGTCGGACCCCCAGCCAGAGCGCCATGGCGATCGTCGAGCCCGAGCGGGAGATCCCCGGACAGATCGCGACGGCCTGGATGCATCCGATGGCGAGCGCCGTCCCGTAGGAAAGGCGGTCGGTCTTCTGCGCCTCGCTCGTCCGGCGCCGTCCCCATTCCCCCAGGACGAGCAGGCCGGCGGTGACGAGCAGCCCCGCGGCGGCGAACACGGGGCGCGCGAAGGCGTGCTCGACCGCGTCCTTGAACAGGAGCCCGACCACCGCGGCCGGGAGCGTCGCCACGACGAGCAGCAGCACGTCGCGCCCCGATCCCCGCGCGAGATCGACCAGCATGCGCGCGAGATCGCGCCGGAACGCGAGCAGCACGGCCGCGAGCGTCCCCAGGTGCAAGAAGACGTCGACCGCCAGGGGCTGCTCGGAGAGACCGAGCCACGCCTGCGCGAACACCAGGTGTCCCGAGGAGGAGAGCGGCAGGAACTCGGTCAGTCCCTGGACGACGCCCAGGAAGAGGAGCGCTGCGGTTCCCCCCACGTCGGGTCAGGCGAGCTTGGCCGCCAGCTCTCCGGCGGGAACGATGTCGAGCCCGAAGGCCTGCGCCACACCGGGGCAGGTGATCCTGCCCGCGATCACGTTGGCGGCCGTCGCGAGCGGCCGGCTCTCCTGGATGGCGGCCATGGGCCCCATGGAGGCCAGGCGCAGGGTCCATTCGAGGGTGGCGTGGGTGAGCGCGTGGGTGCTCGTGCGCGGCACGGCGCCGGGCATGTTCGCGACGCAATAGTGCACGACGCCGTCGATGACGTAGACGGGATCGGCGTGCGTCGTCGCACGCGAGGTCTCGAAACACCCGCCCTGGTCGATGGCCACGTCGACCACCACCGTGCCAGGCTTCATCGTCTTCAGGTCCTCGCGCCGAACGAGTTTGGGCGCCATGGCTCCCGGGATGAGCACCGCCCCGACGACGAGATCGGAGTGGACCAAGTGCTCACGGATCGCCATCGGCGTCGAGTAGACGGTGCGGCAGTTGCGCGGCATCACCTCGTCGAGATAGCGCAGCCGATCGAGGTTGATGTCCATCATCGTGACGTCGGCCCCGAGACCACAGGCCATGCGCGCCGCGTTCGCGCCCACGATGCCGCCGCCGAGGATCAGGACGCGCGCTCGCTGCACGCCCGGCACGCCGCCGAGCAGGATGCCGGAGCCGCCGTGGGGCTTCTCCAGGTACTTCGCCCCGGCCTGGATCGACATGCGGCCGGCCACCTCGCTCATCGGCGTGAGCAGCGGGAGCTGCCCGTCGAGCTCCAGGGTCTCGTAGGCGAAGCAGTGGGCTCCGCTCTTCACCAGGGCCTCGGTCAAGGGACGACTCGCGGCCAGGTGGAGGTAGGTGAAGAGCGTCTGTCCCTTGCGCAAGAGGGGCCACTCGGACTCGAGCGGCTCCTTGACCTTGAGGATCATCTCGCTCTTGGCGAAGACGGTCTTCGCGTCGGGAGCGCACTGGGCGCCGGCGGCGACGTAGACCGCGTCCTCGAAGCCGCTGCCCAGGCCCGCCCCGCCCTGCACGAGGACCTCGTGACCCGCGTGGACCAGGCGCTCCGCCCCCGCGGGGGTCAGGGCGACGCGGTTCTCCTGAGCCTTGATCTCGGTGGGAACTCCGATCTTCACGCGGCCTCCGTGCTGACGCGGCCCGAGCCCGGCGGGCTCTGGGCCAAGAAAAGGGCGCAGCAGTCTAGCGCAGGGGCTTCCGTGGAAAACCCTTGAGGCCTCGCAGGCACGAGCCTAACCTCCGCCGCTCCCGAGGATCCGGGCCGTTAGCTCAGCTGGCTAGAGCGCTACGTTGACATCGTAGAGGTCAGTGGTTCGAGTCCACTACGGCCCACCACGGAGCCGCCCCGGCCTCGAACCCGGTCGCCCTCACACGGGCAGCAGGCCGTCGTAGCTCGTCCACGGCGCCGGAGCCGGGCCCCAGGGTTCCGGCCGAACTCCCCCGAACTCGCGATGAGAATCCCGCCTCGAGCCGCGCTCGCCCTGAGCCTCCTCTCCCCGCTCTCCCTGGCCCAAGGACTCGAGCAGGAGTCGCTCGACCCGCAATCGCCGGAGGATCCCGCGCTCGCCCGCCGCCGCTCCGCCGTGGTCGAGGTGGTCGAACATGCGCGACCGGCCGTGGTCTCGATCGACAGCAACATCCCGCGTCCGGTGGTGAACATCTTCGGCCAGGTCATGATGCAGGACGGCGAGATCGTGATGCAGGACCAAGGGGTCTCTGGCACGGGCGTCGTGATCTTCGAGGACGGCTACATCGTCACGAACAACCACGTCGTCGCGGCTGGCGGCCAGGTCGCGACGCGGATCGTCGTGCGCTTCGACGCGGCCGACGACGAGCGCGAATACGTCGCCACCCTGATCTCCCAGCAGCCCGAGGAGGACTTGGCGCTGATCAAGATCGAAGGGGACCATCCCTTTCCCCTGATCCCGCTCAGCGACGCCGAGCCGATGCTCGGGGAGACGGTGATCGCCATCGGCAACGCAGTCGGACAGACCCACACCGTGAGCACGGGCATCATCTCGGGCCTGCACCGGGACATCACGATCCCCTCCGAAGGAGGCCGGCTGCACTTCCGGAGCCTGATCCAGACCGACGCGGCCATCAACCCGGGCAACTCGGGGGGCCCGCTGCTCGACGTGAACGGAGAACTCGTCGGCATCAACACGGCGATGAGCCAGATCGCCCAGAACATCGGCTTCGCGATCCCCGCGGGGCGGGTGCGCTGGGTGCTCTCCAATCACCTGCTCTCCCCTTCCCAGGCGCGCTCCTACCTCGGATGCACCATCGACGAGAAGACCTTCGCGCTGCGCGATCTCGTCGCAGGGGGACCTGCGGAGGCGGCGGGATTGCGCGTGGGGGATCGTCTGGCCGTCCTCGGCGGGCGGGAACTCACCACGGAACAGGACTTCAAGCTCGCCCGCGTCTCGCTGCAGGCGAACGAACCGTCCGCGGTCGAGCTCGTGCGCGGCTCGCGCCGCGAGAAGCTCGTCATCGAACCCTGGGACACGGTCGAAGGCGTCCTCCACGAACACCTGGGAGTGCGCGCGGAGTTGATCCTGCTCGGGCGCAGCTTCCGCACCCACGTCCAGATCACCTGGGTCGATCCGGACGGCCCCGCCGGACGCATCGGACTCGCGCAGGACGACGTCATCGCCGCCGTCCAGCCCAAGGGCAAGGGACGACGGGCGAACGAGGTGCGCGACCTCGACACGTTGGCCTGGCTCGTCTCCCGGCTCGAGCCCGGATCGGCCCTGACGATCGAGGTGTGGCGAGACGACGATCACGACGGAACCCTCGAGCGGAACAACGTCCAGTCCGAGCTCTTCCAGGGGACGCTCGTCCTGCGCTGACATGGCGCGCTCCGTTCACTGGATCTTCGCGACCCCGCTCCGCGAACGCGTCGAGAATGGATGACGCTCGTCAGGATCCCGGACGCGCAGGGTTGCGCAGGGCGGGATCCCACGCGACCTCGATCCACGGACTCGCGGCCAGGAGCGCGCCCTCCGCGCCGACCGCGCGCAGCTCGAGGAAGGCGCGCGTCGCCCCCACGTCCCGCGCCTGCAAGAGGGCGTCTCCGATCGTCGCCACCCGGCTCGTGTCCGCGGCCGAGAGGATGCGCATGAGCGACGTCTCGCCTGATCCGGGGCCGCCGAGGAGCGCGGAGGCGTAGCCGAGCTCGGTGTAGGCCACGACCTCGATTCGGAGGGCGCCCTCGAAGGGCCCGAAGGCGAGCCTGGGCGAGCGATCGGGCACGGACTGGAACGAGCGCTCGTCGAGCTCGAGTCGCACGGGCTCCCCGCCCGCTTCGTCGCGCAGCGCGAGCAGCGCCACCACGGGCGAGTCGTCGAAGGGCCACGCGGTTCCGTCCGCTCGCGCGGCGACGGCGAGCGGACGCTCCGGGGTCGCCGGGAACATCGCCCGCAGCGGCCAGACCGGGCGCGGCGCGACCTCGAAGGGAGCACGGAACCGATCGGCCGCTCCCCACCCCAGGCAGTACGCGCCCCTCCACGCGCGCGGAAAACCCGCCGCGAGAACCGGATGATCCGCGCTCCGAGCGGAACGAACGGCGTCGAGAGTGCGCGCGACCACTCGGTCCGCGATGGCCCCCGCCTCCCTCCACTCGAGCACGTCCGCGAGGCCCCGTCCGCTCCTCCAGCCGACCAGGACGAACCCGACTGCCAGCGCGAGCGCGAGCGCGATCCCGCGCCGGGGCTCGCGCGCGAAGGCCCCCGCCGCGGCGAACGCGAACCCCGTCTCGGCGACGAAGAGCAGGCGCAGGTTCTGCTCCTCGAGCGGCGCGTGGCGCACGAGCGGCAGGAGCGGGACGAGCGCCGCCGCCCCGGCGACGAGGCCGGCGAGGAAGAGCCGCGGCGAAAGGCTGCCGGCCGCCCAACCCAGCCCCCCGAGCACGAGGAGCGCGGGCAGGAATGCCCCGAGCGCCACGGCCAGGGAGCCGATCGCACGCGGAACCTCCGGGAGCATCGCGCCGAGATCGCGCGTGGCGAGCAGGTATCCGCCCTGGAATCCGCCGAGAGCCAGGCGCCTCCAGACGAAGGCGGCGAGCGCGGCGCAGAGGACGGCCAGGAAACCGCGCACGAAGGCTCGGCGATCTGCGCCGCGCGCCCACAGGAACGCCGCCGCCCAGAGCGGCAGGACGAAGGCGAACTCCTTCGTCGCGCAGGCTGCGAACGAGGCCAGAGCTCCGACGAGGGCCCAGCCGCGCAGGACGCTCCACACCGCGGCGAGCATCAGCGCAGCGCACAGGACGTCCGTGCGTCCGGCGAGCCAGGTCACGGTACCCCCGACCTCTGGGAAGGAGGCGATCAGGGCCGCCGCGAGGAATCCCGCGCGCACGGACGCCCCCGCGGCTCGCGCGATCCGGGCGGCGAGGAGCGTCGCCAGAAGATGCCCCGCGACGTTCAGCAGGCGCAGCCCGCTCGGTTCCATGCCGAAAGCGCGTTCGCCGAACCACCACGAGGTCGTGACGAGCGGCCGCCAGAAGCGCACGAGCTCGAGCCCGTACTGGCTCGAAGCCCAGTCGGAGAACGGCCCGTGCCGATCGACGTAGCCCAGGATGGAGGCGTCTTCGGCGATCCAGGACGCCCCGAGGGAGGGCGCCACCGGGAGGAGCGCCAAGACGAGGACGCCCACCCAGCCCAGAGCTCCGGGGAGGGACCCGGAACGAGTTTCCGACGGCGTCCGGGGCGGTCTTCCCGTTCTGGACCCTCGGCTCATCGGAGGAGCGTACGGAGCCGGGTGCGCCGCTTCCATCGGCACGAGGCTCCGGTACACTTCCCTGCCTTTTTCTCCGGGAGCCGAGGCGTCGGCCGACGTCTCCTTCACGCATGCCCCGTCCGGGACCGAGAGATCGGACCGGTGCGACTCCGCAGCGACCGTCCTCACCCCCTCGAAAGCGCCCCCCCCGTCCACATGAAGGCGTTCTTCCAGGCGTTCCTCCACTTCTCGGAGCGCTTCGGGAACATGCTCTCACGCATCTTCCTGACGCTGCTCTATTTCCTCGTTCTGGGCCCCTTCGCGATCTTCTACCGGGTCATCGCGGACCCCCTGCGGCTCCACCCGCGGGGGTCGAACTGGTGGAACTGGGTGTCCGACAACGAAGACCTCCGTGCCGCTCGGCGCCAGGACTGATGAACATCCTCGGTCTCTCCTTCTACTACCACGATTCCTCCGCCGCCCTGGTGCAGGACGGCAAGCTCGCCGCCGCCGCCGAAGAGGAACGCTTCAGCCGCCTGAAGCACGACTCCGGTTTCCCCGGCCTGGCGATCGAGTTCTGCTTGAAACGCGGGGGCATCACGATCCACGACGTCGACTACGTCGTCTTCTACGAGAAGCCCTTCGTCAAGTTCGAGCGCATGCTGCTCTCGGCGATGGCGACCTTCCCGCGCTCGTCGGCGGTGTTTCGCGAGTCCATGCAGCGCTGGGTCTCCGACAAACTCTGGATCAAGTCCATGATGTCGAAGCGCCTCGGCATCCCGGGCGCGAAGATCCTGTTCTGCGACCACCACATGTCGCATGCGGCCTCGAGCTACTTCACGTCGCACTTCGAGGAGTCCGCCATCCTCACCGTCGACGGCGCCGGGGAGTGGTCGACCGCGACCCTGGGCGTCGGCCGCGGCAACCAGATCGAGATCCTCAAGGAGCTGCGCTTCCCGCACTCGCTGGGATTGCTCTACTCGGCCTTCACCGCCTACTGCGGATTCGAGATCAACGAGGGCGAGTACAAGCTGATGGGCATGCATCCCTACGGCAAGCCGCGCTTCACCGACAAGATCTACGAGCTCATCCGCGTCGGCGAGGACGGGAGCCTGTGGCACGACATGAAGTACTTCGCGTACCACTACTCGCGCGACACGACGCTGGCGGACGCCTTCGGAGAGCACTTCGGTCGCCCGGCGCGCGATCCCAAGCTCGGCGACAAGTCGCTCGACCCGTTCTACTGCGACATGGCCGCCTCGATCCAGAAGGTGACCGAGGAGATCCTGTTCAAGATGGCCCGCTACCTGCGCAAGGAAACGGGCCTGAAGAACCTGTGTCTGGCGGGCGGCGTGGCCCTGAACTCGGTCGCCAACTACAAGATCTGGCACCAGGAGCGGATCTTCGACGACATCTACGTCCATCCCGCCCCGGGCGACGACGGCGGAGCGGTGGGCGCGGCCTACTGGGCCTACAACCACGTGCTCGGGCAGCCGCGCGGGCCCGTGCTCACCTCGCCCTACCTCGGCAGCGAGTACTCCGACGCCGAGATCAAGGCCTTCCTCGACAAGAACTCGATCGCCCACGAGCACATGCGCGAGGACGAGGAGTTCTACGACTTCGTCGCGCGCCGGCTGGTGGAGGGAGCGGTGTGCGGCTGGTTCCGCGACCGCTTCGAATGGGGTCCGCGGGCGCTCGGGGCGCGTTCGATCATCGCCGATCCGCGCAAGCCCGAGATGAAGGAGAAGCTCAACGCCACGATCAAGTTCCGCGAGGCCTTCCGGCCCTTCGCTCCCTCCGTCACGGTCGAGGCCGCCGACCAGTTCTTCGACATCCCCGAGGCCGCGCGCCACTATCCGGCGCGCTTCATGCTCTTCGTCGCGCCCGTGCGCCCCGAGAAGCGCAGCGTGCTTCCGGCGATCACGCACGAAGACGGCTCGGGACGCCTGCAAACGGTCTTCAAGGACGTCTCCCCGGGCTATCACCGCATGATCGAGCGCTTCGGCGAGCTCACCGGAGTCCCCGTCGTCATGAACACGTCCTTCAACCTGAAGGGCGAACCGATCGTGGAGGACCCGAGCCACGCCTTCAACACCTTCAGTCTGTCCGGAATGGACTACCTGTTCCTGAACAACTTCGTCGTCCGCGCCGACGCCAAGAAGAAGATCGCCGAAACCCGCTTCACCCTGCGCCACGAAGGCGACTCGGTGACCCAGATGGTGAGCTAGGGGTTCCGAGGTCGTCCATGCGTGCGATCAACGTCCTGCTCGCGATCCTGGTGAGCCTGGCGATCGGGCTCGGCGTGTTCGAGGTCGGCCTGCGGATCCTCGGCTTCGGCCCGCCGAAGACCCTGAACCAGTTCGACGCCTCCGTCGGCTGGGTGAAGCGGCCGGATGCCCGGATCGGGAAACACACGAACGAGTTCGACATCACGATCGAGACCAACGAGCACGGCCTGCGCGACGATGCGGGCGTCGGGCCCGAAGAGCCCGCTGGCAAGACGCGCGTGATGATGCTGGGCGACTCCTTCGTGCTCGGCTACACCGTCGACCGCAAGGACCTCTTCGTCGACCAGCTCGAGAACTGGTGGAAGGCCGAGGGACGTTCGATCGACGTGATCAATGCCGGCACGGAGGGATACTCCACCGACCAAGAAGCGCTCTGGTTCCAGGAGGTGGGCGCGAAGTATCGCCCCGACCTCGTGCTGCTCTTCGCCTACGAGAACGACCTCTTCTGGTGCGGCGAGAAGCGCTACCAGCGCTTCCCCAAGCCGCTCTTCTCCTCCGACGGGAAGCTCGAGAGCGGCAAGCTCGTCGATCCCGGCCCCGCGTCCGTTTCCGAGCGTAGCGCGATCCTGCGCTTCCTCGCCCTGCAACGCGCGCGCTTCGCCCGCAAGGGCCCGCCGGCGTTCTTCCAGCCCGCGGGCTCGTCGAGCTGGATCTTCTCCGAGTTCGCGCCGGTGCTCCGGACTCCGCCTACCTTCGTCGCCGACGGCGTGGCCCGCGCCGAGGGCGCGCTCCTGGCGCTCCAGGCGAGCTGCCAGGCTGCCGGCGCGAAGCTCGTGCTCGTGGCGATTCCCTCGGAGAGCGCCATCGAACCCGCGGAACGCGAGAAGTTCCGCACCAGTTCCCAGGGGCTCGGCGGACTCTCCGACGATCGCTGGGACCCGAACCTGCCCGTCGAGACCTACCTCGCACTCGCCCGGGAGCTCGGGATCGAGGCCCTCGATCCGCGCCCGGCCCTGCTGGCGGCGGCGAAGACGGAAAAACTCTACTTCGACAGCGAGTGGCACTTCAACCCGGCAGGCAACGAGTCCTTCGCCGGATTCCTGCACGACGAGCTCGACGCGCGCAGCCTCGTCCCCGCAGCGCCGCGCGCGGGGTCGATGCCGCTGGTCGCGCACGAGGAGCCCACGCCTCGCTGGCCCTACGTCTACGCAGCCCTGTGGCTCGTCCTCGGGAGCGCCTTCGTGATCACCTATCGCGGGAAGGAATCGCCCGTGCGCGGCTTCCTCGGCGTCGGGCTGATGCTCGCGCTCGTGTTCGCCATCGTTCTCGGCGGTGGCGTCTTGATCGGCGGGATCCCGCCCAAGTTCGCCACCGGAGCCGTGCTCGGGTTCGTCGTGCTCCTGCTCGGATTCGTCGCCTACAAGCTCGGCCGGCGGCTCGCCACGATCCTGGAACTCCTGCGGTCCTTCACGCTGCGCGGCCACTGGTACCTGATGCCGCTCGTGGTCGTGCTGCTCTCGATCGGGAGCTTGCTCGTGGTCGCCGCGAGCTCGCCCCTGATCGCACCCTTCATCTACACGCTGTTCTGAGCGTGACGAGCCTCCCCCGCCTACCGGCCCCGTCGAAATGCGCCATGCCCCCCTGCTCCCCTCCCGGCTTGCGGAGGTCCTCCTACCCGGGATTCGCACCGGAACGCAGCGCGGCGAGGCGCCCAGGGGTAGCATGAGAGCGGCGCCCCGAGCGACCTGACCGACATGAAGAACTTCCTGCGAGAGTTCTGGCTCTGGATCCTGATCCCCGTGCTCATCGTGGCCGGCGGAATCCTGCTCCTCATCGTCTGGGGCAACGGGTCCGAGTCGAGCTCACCCTTCGTCTACAACCTCTTCTAAGGGTTCGGGTGAAGAACTTCCTGCGCGAGTTCTGGCTCTGGATCCTGATTCCCGTTCTGGTCGTGGTCGGCGGAGTCCTGTTTCTCCTCTTCTTGGAGGACTCTGGGCCGAGCTCGCAGTTCACCTACAACGTGTTCTAGTCTCCGGCGAACCCCGCGGGTCACTTGCCCGGCGGCTGCCCGCGCAGGAGCGGGATCTCGATCTCCTTTTGCTCTCCCTCGCCGAGGCGGAAGACGACGGTGCCGCGACCCCGTTCCTCGTGACGGGCGAATAGACGGTACTCGCCCGCGGGAAGATGTTCTCCGCGCAGGCGCCCCTCGAAATCGCTCGCACCGACGAGGCGACCCCCCGCACTTCCCGACCCCTCGACGCGCGCTTCCGCCACGGGAAGACCGTCCTCGCCGATCACCCGCACGGAAACGCTCGGCTCGAGCAGGGACGCTGCATCGGGCAGACGATCCTGCAGAACGTCGACTTCGTCAAACCGTAGCGCGAGGGGCGCCGTCAGGAGACGGCGCTAGCGGCGCAGGTAGGCGAGGAAGAGGCGCGCGGTCGGGCCGATGGGCTCGCCCGCGCGCCGCAGCCATCGGCGGACGACCTGCCGGAGGGCCCAGTCGACGAAGGCGAGGGTCGCGCAGAGCTTGACCCAGACCCCCGCGAGGCGCCCGTGGTGCTTGCGGTAGTAGGCCAGGCGGTTCTTCTGCCACTCGCACACGAAGCCCGCGAACTTCGAGGTCGAGGCGCCGACGTGGTGCAGGACGCGCGCTTCGGCGAGATAACGCGTCTTCCAGCCGGCCGCCTGCATGCGCTTCGCGAGGTCGACGTCGTTGAAGAAGAGCCACAGCTCCTCGTCGAAGAGCCCGATCCGGTCCAGGACCTCCCGGCGCAGGAGCAGACAAGCCGCGGGCGGCTGGTCGACGTCGGCCGAGCTCTCCTGGTCCCAGTCGCGCAGGAAGTAACGCTCGAGCTCGGGCGATCGCGGGAACCAGCGCTCCAGGGGCGTGGCGAAGAAGAGCGGCGTCCAGAGGTTCGGGAAGGCCTGCAGGGTGCGCTGCGTCCGGCCGTCCTCGTGCACGAGCCGCGGGGCCGCGGCACCGTACTCGGGGCGGGACTCGAGGAAGTCGAACAAGCACTCCAGGGCGTCCCCCAGGATCTCCGTGTCGCTGTTCAGCAGGAGCACGTAGCGCCCCTGCGCGAGGCGAATGCCCTGGTTGCAGGCGCGCGCGAAGCCCTCGTTCCGTTCGTTCCGCACGAGGATGGCCGCGGGGAACGAGCGTGCGACGTGATCCGGCGACCCGTCCGAACTGCCGTTGTCGACCACGAGGACCTCCGCCCTGGGTCGTGGAGAGCGCGCGAGCGAGCGCAGGCAGGCGTCGAGCAGCTCGCGCGTGTTCCAGGACGGGATCACGACCGAGATCTCCGGGCGGTCCGCGCTCATGGGTTCCTCTCGCTCGCCACGACCCGGTAGAGCTCCTCCAATCGATCCGCGAGCCGCTCGGCCGAGTGCGCGTGCTCGACGCGCAGCCGCGCCCGTTCCCCCATCGCGCGGCGCTCACCGGGATCCAGGAGGAGCTTCTCGAGCCCGAGCGCGAGCTCCTCCACGCTCGCGCCGAGGAAACCCGTGCGCTCGTGGGCCACGAGCTCCCCCACCCCGCCGACGTCCATGGCCACGCACGGGAGCCCGGCGGCGGCGCCCTCGATCAGGGACACCGGCATGCCTTCCGCGCGCGAGGTGAGCAACAGCACGTCGAGACCGGCGAGCACGTTCGCCAGGTCCTCCCGCGCCCCGAGCAGGTGGGCCCTCCGCTGCAGCTCCGCCGGGAGCGCGCGCAGGCTGCGCTCGAGCGCGCCGCGCCCCTCGCCGTCGCCGACGAAGACGAGGGAGAGCTCGGGCCGTCGCGGAGCGAGGAGCGAGAAGACCACGAGCGCGAGCTCGGGACGCTTGACCTCCGCCAGGCGCCCGAGGACCCCCACGAGCACGTCGTTCCCGGCCGCGCCGAGCTCGTGCCGCAGGGCGTTTCCCCCCGCGCGCGGACGCGGGAGCGCCAGGAACCGTTCCAGCTCGACGCCGGGCTGGATGACGACGAGCTTCTCCTCGTCCACGACGCCGAGCCGCAAGAGATCCTCCGCGGTCGCGTGCGAGACCGCGACCACGCGGTCCGTCCTGCGCGCGAGCCGGCGCTCGTGCGCCACCAGCCGGCGCGCGAGGATCGGCGCGAAGTACCCCTCGAGGACGTGCCCGTGAAAGGTGTGCACGCGCGCCATGCGCTGCGCGCTCGCGCTGCGCTCCAGCGCCGCTCGCCCGAGGGCCCCCGCCTTGGAGGCGTGCGTGTGCACGAGGTCGGGACGGAAGTCGTCGAGCGCCCGGCGCAGGCGGCCGAGCACGAGGAGGTCGCGCAGCGGCGCGACCCCGCGCGCGAGGCCAGGGATGCGCACGACGTCGAGCCCGCGCCGCGCGAACTCCCCGGACAGGTCGCCTTCGCCGGGCTCGCTCTCGCCCGTCAGGATGCGCACGGCGTGCCCGCGCTCCACGAGCCTCGGATCGGAGGCGAGCGCCTGGCGCGCGGGACCGCCGAGGTTCAAGCGCGTGAGGATGCGGGCGATGCGCATTCCGCGGGATGGACCGTTCGCCGTCAGCCGATGCGGAAGAGGAGCAGGTGATAGGCGAAGAGCAAGGTGTACGTCCCGGCCGCCGTCCACAGGCCGATGCGCGCCAGGAAGAAGTTCTTGTGGACGACGAGCACGACCAGCGCGAGCCCGATCAGGAAGGACTTCGTGAACACGAAGGTCTCGCGGCCCGTCTGGAGCAGGGCCTGGGCCACGGGGTTGAGCTCGATCCCGCCGCTCTGCAGGTGCAGCAGCGTGAAGAAGCTGTCGCCCAGGTTCATCAAGACCACCCACAGGACCAGGCACCACAGCTTGATCCCGTGGACGTCCACGAAGCCCCCTTCCTGCTCCTCGCCGCGCCGGATGCTCCGCCGGCGCCCGCCGAAGATCGTGTAGCGCGAGAGCCGGGGCGTGGGCTCCACTCGGCGATCCGGACCGCGCGAGCGCCGGCTCGCTTCGTTCGTCGCTTCGTTCGCGCTCGATTCGGTCATGGGAAGAACGTTCCGGGTCGCACGGGGTCGTCCAGCCCCAATGCTACCGTCACTCCTCGTCCCCGCGCAGCCGCGCGAGCACCGAATAGTCCTCGAGAGTGGTCGTGTCCTGCACGATCTCGCGCCCCGCCGCGACGTCCCGCAGCAGCCTGCGCATGATCTTCCCGCTGCGGGTCTTGGGCAGGGCCTCGGCGAAGCGCACGTCCGCGGGACGCGCGAGCTTGCCGATCTCCTTCGAGACGTGGTCCTTGAGCGCCTCCTTGAGCGGCTCGCTCGGCTCGGAGCCGGATCCGATCGTGACGAAGGCGCACAGCGCCTCGCCCGTGATCTCGTCGGGACGTCCCACGACGGCGGCCTCGACCACCGCGGGGTGCGAGACGAGCGCGCTCTCGATCTCCATCGTGGACAGACGGTGCCCGCTGACGTTGAGCACGTCGTCGACGCGCCCCATCAGCCAGAAGAACCCGTCCTCGTCCCGCCGGGCCCCGTCGCCGGTGAAGTAGTAGCGCCCGCCGAAGCGCGACCAGTAGGTCTCTTCGTAGCGCTCGTCGTCGCCCCAGATGCCGCGCAGCATCGCGGGCCAGGGGCGGCGGATCGCGAGCAGCCCGCCCTGGTTCACGCCCACCTCCTCGCCCGCTTCGTCGAGCACCGCGGCGTCGACGCCGAAGAAGGGCAGGGTCGCCGAGCCGGGCTTGGTGGTCACGACCCCGGGGAGCGGCGTGATCATGATCGCGCCGGTCTCGGTCTGCCACCAGGTGTCGACGATCGGGCAGCGCTCCTCCCCGACGACCTCGCGATACCACATCCAGGCCTCGGGGTTGATCGGCTCGCCCACGGTGCCGAGCAGCCGCAGGCTCGAGCGGTCGAAGCGCGTCACGTGCTCGTCCCCCCAGCGCATGAAGGAGCGGATCGCGGTGGGCGCCGTGTAGAACACGCTCACCCGGTGGCGCTGGACCATCTCCCACAGGCGCCCCGGATGGGGCTGGTTCGGCGCGCCCTCGTACATCACGACCGTGGCGCCGTTCGCCAGCGGGCCGTAGACGATGTAGCTGTGGCCGGTGACCCAGCCGATGTCCGCCGTGCACCAGAAGACGTCCTCGTCGCGCAGGTCGAAGACGTAGCGCGCCGTGGCGTAGGTGCCCACCAGGTATCCGCCGGTCGTGTGCCGGATGCCCTTGGGCTTGCCCGTCGAGCCCGAGGTGTACAGCAGGAAGAGCGTGTCCTCGCTGTCCATCGGCTCGGGCGCGCAGCGCGCGGCTACCTTCTCGCGGAGCTCGTGCACCCACACGTCGCGGCCCTCCTTCCAGGCGACCTCGTTCCCGGCGCGGCGCACGACGAACACCGTGTGCACGCCCTCGAGGCCCTCCAGGGCCTCGTCCACGACCGGCTTCAGCGCCAGGACCTTGCCCCGCCTCCAGCCCCCGTCGGCGGTGATCACGGCCGAGCAGCCCCCGTCGAGGACGCGATCGCGGATCGAGTTCGCGCTGAAGCCGCCGAAGATCACCGAGTGGATCGCGCCGATGCGCGCGCAGGCGAGCAGCGCGAAGGCGAGCTCTGGCGTCATCGGCATGTAGAGCGCGACTCGGTCGCCCTTCTTCACGCCGCGGTGCTTGAGGACGTTGGCGAAGCGCTCGACCTCGGAGAGCGCCTCGGCGTAGGTGAAGCGGCGCACCTCGCCCGGCTCGCCCTCCCAGAGGATGGCGAGCTTGTTCCTGCGCGGTCCATGGAGGTGCTGGTCGAGGCACACCGCGGAAGCGTTGATCTTCCCGCCCACGAACCACTTGACGAAGGGCTTCTTCGACCAGTCGAGCACGCGCCCGAAGGGCTTCATCCACGGCAGCTCGCGCGCGACCGCACCCCAGAAGCGCTCGGGATCCCCGATCGACTCGCGGTACATGCGCTCGTACTCGGCCAGCGAGGCGATGCGCGCCCTGGCGCGGAACGCCTCGGGCGGTGGGAAGAGGCGGGTCTCCTTGAGGATGCTCTCGATTCGGGTCATGGGCTGATCCCTCGCTCCGGACGGCGTTCCCCAGGGTAGCTCGGTCGGCCTACTCCCTGCGCAGCTCTCCGCCGAGTTCCGCCGCCGCCTTCGCCAGGCGCTCGAGGAACTTCGCGCCGTCCTGGTCGGTGAGCGTGCGGTCCTCGGCCTGCAAGAGCACGTGGAAGGCGAGCGATTTCTTGCCGGGTCCGAGGTTCTCCCCGCGGTACAGGTCGAAGAGCTCGATCTCCTGTGCGAGCTTCTTTCCGGCGCGCTGGATGGCCTCGATCGCGCTCGCGGCGCGCACCTCTTCGGGCAGCGCGAGCGCCACGTCGACCTTCTGGCCCGGGAAGCGCGCGAGCGGCCGGTAGCGCGTCGCGCTCGCGGGCGCCTCGAGCAGCGCGTCGATCGAGATCTCGGCCAGCGCGACCTCGCTCTCGAGCTCGTCCGCGAGACCGAGTTCGCGCGCCACGGACGGGTCGAGCTCTCCCACGTAGGCGAGACGGTGCGCACCGTCCATGGCCGCGACCCAGCGCTCGGGATGCAGGAAGGGCACGGGCGCGCCACCGGCGTCGCGCTGCCAGGTCCGGACCGTCCGCTCTGCCGCGCGCACGGCGTCCTCGACCACGCCCTTCAGACGCTGCAGGGCCCCGTCGTCGAAGCGCGCGGCCTTCGCCGTGCGAGGGCAGGCGAAAACGAGCGCGACCCCGAAGAGCTCGCGCGGCTCGCCGCGTTCGTTCGCCTGCTCGGGCAGGTAGCCCTTGCCGACCTCGAACAGGCGCACCTCCTTGCGCTGGCGCCGGTTCTTCGCCAAGAGGCCGACGAGGCTCGCCGCCACGGACCGGCGCACGCGCGACTCGGCCTCGACCAGCGGGTTCACGATCGGGACGTGCGGGAGATTGAGCATGCGCAGGGTCGCGAGCAGCGCCTCCCCCTGGAACGAGTAGGTCATCGTCTCGTGGAAGCGGGCGGTCCTGGCCAGCCGGTCTTGCAGGAGACGCACGAGCGCGCGTCGCTCGTCACGCCGCGCGGGCGTGAGCTCCGCCACGAGCGCGCGCTCGGCGATACGGCCGTAGCCGTGCACGCGCCCGACCTCCTCGATCAGGTCTTCCTCGATGCGGATGTCCTTGGTGGCGCGTACGGAGGGCACCGCAACCTCGAGCACCGCCGTGCCCTTCACGCCGAAGCCGAGGCTGCGCAGGATCTCGGCGATCCGCGCGTCGGGGATCTCCGCACCGAGGACGGCGCGCACCCGCTCGCAGCGGAGGGAGACCGTCGCCGCGGGGTCCTTCCAGGTCCCGGCGTCGCCGAACCCGAGGGGGAAGCGCACGTTCGGTTGCAGACCGGAAAGGAGCCGCGCGAAGTGCGCCGCGGCTTGCGGGCACAGCGTGGGCGAGAGGTTCTTCTCGAAGCGCGCCGAGGCGTCCGTGCGCAAGCCGAGGCGCGCCGCCGTGCGCCGCACGCGCGTCGGATGGAAGCTCGCCACCTCGAGCAAGATCTCGCTCGTGTCGGACTCGACCTTGGCAGCCTCGCCGCCCATCACGCCGGCGATCGCGACCGGACGCTCGCCCGAGCAGATGAGCACGTCCTCCGGGGTGAGCGTGCGCTCCACCCCGTCCAGGGTGCGGAGCTTCTCACCGGAGCGCGCGTCGCGCACGAGGATCCCGGAGCGTTCGAGGCGCCGGCGGTCGAACACGTGGTTCGGCTGGGCGAGTTCGAGCATCACGAAGTTCGAGAGATCGACCAGGAGATCGATGGGCCGCTGGCCGACGGCGAGGAGCAAGAGGCGCAGCCAGTCCGGCGAGCGTCCGTTCACGACCCCGTCGATGGCGAGTGCGCCGTAGCGCGGACAGCCCTGGCTCTCGACCCGCACCGGATAGGCGGGCGTCCTCGGCAGGACGGGCAGCGCGAGGTCGAGCGGCCGCAGCGCGCGCGCGGTGAGGGCCGCGAGCTCCGTCGCGAAGCCGCGATGGCCCCACAGATCGGGCCGATGGGTGAGCGACTTGTTCTCGATCGAGATCACCCAGTCCTCGAGCTCGAGCGCCTCGTCGACGGGGCGGCCGAGGGCCGCGTCCGGCGGGAGGACCCAGATGCCCTCGTGCTCGTCCCCCAGGCCCAGCTCGCGTTCGGAGCAGATCATCCCAGAGGACTCGACGCCGCGGATCTTCGACTTCTTGATGACGAGATCGCCGGAGAGCGCCGTCCCCACGCGCGCCACGGCCACCCGCTGGCCGGACGCGACGTTCGGAGCGCCGCAGACGATCTGCAGCGGTACGCCGTCGCCGGCCGAGCCCAGATCGACCTTGCAGACGCTGAGCTTGTCGGCGTCCGGATGCTTCTGGCGCTCGAGCACGTGCCCCACGACGACGTTCGCGAGCGCGGGAGCGAAGCGCTCGAGTCCCTCGACCTCGGCCGTGTGGATCGTGAGGAGCTCGGCGCACTCCCGCGGCGAGACGCCGGTGATGTCCAGGTGCCTCTGCAGCCAGCGGTAGGAGATCTTCACGCTAGAACTGCTCCAGGAAGCGCAGGTCCCCGTCCATCAGGTGGCGGATGTCGTCGATCCCGAAGCGCAGCATGACCAGGCGCGAGAGCCCGAGCCCGAAGGCGAATCCGGTCCAGACCTCGGGATCGATCCCGCCCGAGCGCAGGACCGCAGGATGGACCATGCCGCAGGGGCAGAGCTCGATCCAGGTCGAGCGCTTGCAGACCGAGCAGCCCTCCTGGCAGAACGGGCAGCGCACGTCGAGCTCGAAGCCGGGCTCGACGAACGGGAAGTAGCCCGGGCGCAGGCGCACCTCGAGGTCGCGCCGGAAGACCTCGCGCAGGAGGGTCTTCAGCGTGCCGATCAGGTGGCCGACGGTGACGTCCTTCCCCACCACGAGCCCCTCCATCTGGTAGAAGGTGTGCTCGTGGGTCGCGTCGACCGTCTCGTTGCGGAAGCAGCGGCCGGGCACGATCGCGCGGAAGGGCGGCACAAGCTTTTCCAGGGCGCGGATCTGCACCGGCGAGGTGTGCGTCCGGAGCAGGAGCTTCTGCTCGCGGTCGCACCAGAAGGTGTCGAACATCTCCCGCGCCGGGTGGTCGCGCGGGATGTTCAGCGCCTCGAAGTTGTAGTAGTCGAGCTCGACCTCGGGGCCGTCCAGGATGGCGTACCCCATCGAGGCGAAGAGGTCCTCGAGCTCGCGGGTGACGAGCGTGACGGGATGCAGCGTCCCATGCGCGAGCGGCGCGCCGGGGAGCGTGGGGTCGAAGGCGCTCGCCGTGCGCTCGTTCTCGAGCGCGCTCGCCGCGAGCGCGCGCCTGCGTTCCTCCAGGGCCGCTTCGAGGTCGCGCTTGAGCTGGTTCGCCTCGGCCCCGATGCGCGGTCGCTCCGCGGGGCTCGCGCCCCTGAGCGTGGCGAAGAACCGCGCGACTTCCCCGTCCTTCCCCAGGTAGGCACGCTCCACCCGCGCGAGATCCGCGGGTCCCTTCGCGCCCGCGATGTCGTGCAGGGCTCGTGAGCGAACGAGGCCGACGGTGGTCCCCGACATGACGGTTTGTGGACCGCCTTCGCGCTGCCCTAGGTTCGGGCGGCCTTGGCCTTCTCGACCAGGGCGTCGAAGGCGGAGGGGTCGTGGGCCGCGAGCCTGGCGAGCGACCTGCGATCGAGATCGATCTTGGCCTTCTTCAAGCCGTCGATGAAGACCGAGTAGGAGACGCCCCGCATGCGCGTCGCCGCGTTGATGCGGATGATCCACAGGCCGCGGAAGTCGCGCTTCCTCCGTTTCCGGTCGCGGGTCGAGTAGGCCCAGGCGCGGTTGACGCTCTCGCGCACCGTGCGCCAGAGGCGATGGCGACCGCCCCAGAACCCCTTGGCCCGCTTGAAGTAGCGGTTCTTCTTGCGCCGGGACGGCGCACCGCAGGTCACGCGCACCATGGCCTCAGGCTCCCATCATGTTGCGGATGAGACGCGCCCAGGTCCCCGTCAGCACGAGGTCCTTGCGCAGGGCGCGCTTGTGCTTCCCGTCGTGGAGCGCGTGCATGTGCCCGCGATTCGGGCGCTTGCTCTTCACCTTGCCGCTCTTCGTGACCTTGAAGCGGCGTTTCACGGAGCCCTTCGTCTTCAGCTTGGGCATGTCGTCACATCGCTTTCGAGCTCGGGATCCGCGCTACGTGGCCCTTGGCTCGGGCCCTGCCGGACGCGGAGGAGAACCCCGGTCGCTGGATGCCCAGGACCGCTGCGGGGGCCGACCGGCTCGGCGGGCCGATCGGACTTCAGGGGCGGAGAAGGTAGCCGGGGGCGAACGAAAGGCCAAGGGGGAGGCCGGAAAACCCCGTGGTGGGTCCGACCCGGGGCCGACGGGGCCTATTTCCGCGCGAGCAGCATGGTCATGCGCGGGCCGTTCATGCGCGGCTCGGTCTCGATCTTCGAGATGTCGCCGAGCGTCTCTGCCACCCTCTTCATGATCTTGTAGGCGAGGTCCGGGTGCGCCCGCTGGCGCCCCCGGAAGATGCACACCACCTGGACCTTGTGGCCCTCCGTCAGGAAGCGCCGTCCCTGGACGAGCCGGTACTCGAGGTCGTGGGGATCGATCGCGGGGCGAACCCGCAGCTCCTTCAGGGTCGAATGCGCCTTGTGCTTCGCACCGCCCCGCTCCTTCTTCTTCTGCGCGTACTTGAACTTCCCGAAGTCCATCACCCGGCACACGGGCGGGACGGCATTCGGCTGGACCTCGACGAGGTCGAGCCCCGCGTCGTCGGCTCTCCGGCGGGCCTCCTCGATCGACACGACGCCGACCTGGTTGTTCTCGGCGTCGATCAGCCGGACCTCAGGAACGCGGATCTGTCTGTTGACTCGGTACTTGGAAGAGATGGAGGGTGCAGGGGGTCGGTTGTTTCTCAAGCGGTTGTGGTGGGGTTTCGATCGGGATGGAAGGAGGACGGAGAACCCTCGCGCGGAACGCAGGATAGACGGAGCCCCCCCGTTCCGCCAGGCCGCGCAAGACCGTTTGTCATGCGGGACGCACGGAGGCTAGGGGCGCACTTCCGCGGGCGCGGCCGGTCGCAGAGCGCGGCCTGCGAGCTGGATGTGGACCTCGCCGAGCTGCTCCGGTTTCACGGGAGCCGGTGCCTGACACATGAGATCCTGGGCCGTGGTGGTCTTGGGGAACGCGATCACGTCCCGGATGTTGTCGAGTCCGGCGGTGAGCGCCGTGAAGCGATCGAGTCCGAGGGCGAAGCCGCCGTGGGGCGGCGCGCCGTAGGAGAGGGCCTCGAGCAGGAAGCCGAACTTCTGCTGACGCTCTTCCGCCCCGATCCCCAGGAGCTCGAAGACCCGCTCCTGGACGTCCGCCCGGTGGATCCGGATCGACCCGGAGCCGAGCTCCCAGCCGTTCATCACCAGGTCGTAGGAGCGGCTCTCGAGGACGCCGGGGTCCCCGTCCTTGCCGCCCATCGTCCAGTCTCGCGGCGCGGTGAACGGATGGTGCTCGCTCGTCCAGCGCCGGCCTTCCTCGTCCCACTGGAAGAGCGGGAAGCGCGTGACCCACAGGAAGCGCCAACCCGCGCGCGGCAGGGCGAGCTTCTTCGCCAGCGCGAGCCGGACCTCACAGAGCGCGCGGTGGACGACGTTCGAGCGGTCGGCCACGAAGAGACACAGGTCGCCCGGCTCGGCGCCGAGGAGGGCCATCAGCGCCGTCGCGCTCGCCCCCTGGGCGAACTTGGCCAGCGGACCGGCCCCGCCTGCCGGATCGGCCTTCCACCAGGCGAGTCCCTTGGCGCCCGCCGCCTTCGCCACCTCGCCGAGCGCGTCGATGTCCTTGCGGGAGAGCTCGGCTCTGCCTACGCGCATGCCCTTGACGCGGCCGCCTATCTCGGCGAGCGCGGCGCGAAAGACCTGGAAGTCCGAAGCCAGCGCCCAGGATCCGACGTCGACGAGCTCGAGGCCGAAGCGCAGGTCGGGCTTGTCGCATCCGTAGCGCTCCAGCGTCTCGGCCCAGGAGAGGCGCGGGAAGGGCAGCTCGAGGTCGACCCCGAGGGCCTCCTTCAGGGTCGCGGCGAGGACGCGCTCCCACACCAGGAAGACGTCCTCCTCTTCGATGAAGGACATCTCCATGTCGAGCTGCGTGAAGTCGGGCTGGCGATCGGCACGCAGGTCCTCGTCGCGAAAGCAGCGCGCGACCTGGAAGTACTTGTCGAACCCGGCGACCATCAGGATCTGCTTGAAGATCTGCGGCGACTGCGGGAGCGCGTAGAAGTTCCCCGGATGCACGCGGCTCGGCACCAGGTAGTCGCGGGCACCCTCGGGGGTCGCCTTGGTGAGCACCGGCGTCTCGACCTCGACGAAACCCTCGCGCTCGAAGGCCCGGCGCATCGAGGAAACGATGCGCGCGCGATGCAGCAGGTTCCGCTGCATCTCCGGCCGGCGCAGGTCGAGGTAGCGGTACTTGAGGCGCGTCTCGATGGCCGGCAGGTCGGCGGCGGTCACGTCGATCGGCGGAGTGCGGGCCTTGGAGAGGATCTCGAGCGTGCGGGCGACGACCTCGATCTCGCCCGTCCCGCGCTCGCGGTTCACGTTGCCGGGCGAGCGGGCCACGACCTCGCCCGTCACGGACACCACGTCCTCCGCGGAGAGTCGCACGGCCTCGGCGATCTCGGGCCCGAGGACGACCTGGGTCAACCCGTGGCGGTCCCGCAGGTCGACGAAATAGATCCCCCCGTGGTCGCGCCGGGCGTGGACCCAGCCGTTCAGGGTCACGGTCGCTCCGGCGTCCGCGAGCCGCAACTCACCGCAGGTGTGCGTGCGGAGCCAGGCGGCGCGCGGCGGAGTCTTGGGCGGGTTCACGTCGAGATCCGAGCGAAGCCCGCGCGCGCACGCAGCCGCGCCTGGGCGCGGCGCAGGGCGAGCTCGGCGCGCAGGAGGTCGATTTGGGCCGGCGTCGAGCGCCCCTCGTCCAGGCGTGCCCGCGCCCGTGCCTCGGCCGCCCGCGCGCGCTCTTCGTCGATCTCCTCGGGCTTCTCGCCCGCCTCGCACACGACGCGCACCGTGTTCGAGCGCACCTCGGCGAAGCCCCCGGAGAGGAACAGCGCGGCTTCCTTTCCCGAGCTGCGATAGTACAGGATCCCGACGTCGAGCGCCGCGACCATGTGCGCGTGCCGCGGCAGGATCCCGATCGAACCGTCCAGCCCCGGAACGCGGAGCGCCTCGACTTGCGTGTCGAGGACGATCGAGTCGGGCGTGATGACGCGCAGGGTGAGGCCGTTCGACACGGGCTAATTCCCCAGCTTCTCGGCCTTCTTGCGCGCTTCCTCGACCGAACCGACGTACAGGAACGCCTGCTCGGGGAGGTCGTCGTGCTTGCCTTCCAGGATCTCCCGGAACGAGCGCACCGTGTCCTCGCGCGCCACGAACACCCCCGGGGTGCCGGTGAACTGTTCGGCCACGAAGAAGGGCTGCGAGAGGAAACGCTGGATCCGGCGCGCCCGGACCACGACGCGCTTGTCCTCGTCGGAGAGCTCCTCGGCGCCCAGGATGGCGATGATGTCCTTCAGGTCCGCGTAGCGCTGGAGGATGCGCTGCACCTCGCGCGCCACCCGGTAGTGCTCCTCGCCCACCACCTGCGGGTCGAGCATGCGCGAGGTCGACTTCAGCGGGTCCACCGCGGGGTAGATCCCGAGCTCGGCGATCGAACGCTCGAGGATGATCGTGGAATCGAGGTGCGCGAAGGTCGCGACCGGAGCCGGGTCGGTGATGTCGTCCGCCGGCACGTACACGGCCTGCATCGAGGTCACCGAACCGCGCTTGGTGGAGGTGATCCGCTCCTGCAACGCGCCCATCTCGCTCGCCATCGTCGGCTGGTAACCCACCGCGGAGGGCATGCGCCCGAGGAGCGCCGACACCTCCGAGCCCGCCTGCACGAAGCGGAAGATGTTGTCGATGAAGAGCAGCACGTCCTGGTTCTTCTCGTCGCGGAAGTACTCGGCCATGGTCAGGCCGGATAGCCCGACGCGCAGGCGCGCGCCGGGCGGCTCGTTCATCTGCCCGAAGACGAGCACGGCGTTGTCGATGACCTTCTGCTCCTTGCCGTCGGGCCCCGTGTACTTGGCGTGGGTCATCTCGAGCCACAGGTCGTTCCCCTCGCGGGTGCGCTCGCCCACGCCGCAGAACACGCTGAAACCGCCCTTCTCCACGGCGGTGATGCGGATGAGCTCCTGGATCAGCACCGTCTTGCCCACGCCCGCGCCGCCGAAGAGGCCGATCTTGCCGCCCTTGGCGAAGGGGCACAGGAGGTCGATCACCTTGAGGCCGGTCTCGAACACCTCCGAGATCGCCTGCTGCTCCTCGAAGTTCGGCGCCGGCCGGTGGATCGGGCTCGTCTTGCCGGGAGGCACCGGGCCGAGCGCGACCGTGTCGAGGGCCTCGCCGAGCAGGTTGAAGAGCCGGCCCTTGGTGCGCTCGCCTACAGGAACGCTGATCGGGGCACCGGTGTTCGTCACCCGCATTCCGCGCCGGCAGCCGTCGGTCGTCGCCATGGCGACGCAGCGGGTCACGTCGTTCCCGAGGTGCTGGGCCACCTCGAGCGTGAGGTCGCCCACGCGTCCCGACGAACCCGAGGTGCCGTCCACCTTCAGGGCGGTGTAGATCGAGGGCAGCGCGCCCGCGGGGAAGCGCACGTCCACGACGGGGCCGAAGATCTGGGCGATGGTTCCGGGGGAGAGGGTGGTGGTCATGGGGGTTTCCGACACGCAGCGGGGCTCAGCGCAGGGCCTCGGCTCCGCCGACGATGTCCAGGAGTTCCTTGGTGATGGTCTCTTGGCGCTTCCGGTTGTAGAGGCGCTTGAGCTCCTTCTGCATGTCGCCGGCGGCTTCCGTGGCGTTCTTCATGGAGACGCGCCGGCTGGCGTACTCCGAGGTGATCGCCTCGACGAGCGCGTTGTAGACGCGCGTGTCCAGGTAGCGCGGAAGGAGCTGGTCGAAGAGGGTCGCGGGGTCGGGCTCGAGCAGCACGTCGCCGCCCTTCGCCCGCTCTTCCGCCAGGAGCGCCCGGGAGCGGATGGGCAGGAGCTCGATCCAGGTCGGGACGTAGCGCACCATCGACTCGAAGGCCGTGTAGAGCACGCGCACCCCGGCGTACTGGCCCGAGAGGAAGGCCTCGCGCAGGGCGCGCGAGGCGCGCGCCGCCCCGCGATAGTCGATCTTCTCCAGCTCCGGGTCGACGAACAGGCGCGCCACGTTGCGTTCGCGCTTCTTCAGGTACTGGTAGGCCTTGCGGCCGTAGACGAAGTAGTCGACCGAGCGCGCGGGATCCTCCTGGCACCACTCCTCGAGCTTGCGGAACAGGTTCGAGTTGTAGGCGCCGCACAGGCCGCGGTCGGAGCCGGCCAGGAGCACGGCGATCTTCGAGCCCGTGCCGGCGCGCAAGAGCGGACGGTCGGCGAGGTTCTCCCCGAGCACGCGCGCCAGGTGGCCGACGAGACCGGTGATCTCCTGCGCGTAGGGACGGGAGGACACGGCCTTGTCCTGGAAACGACGCAGCTTCGTGGTCGCGACCATCTCCATCGCGCGCGTGATCTGCTTGATGTTCCCGACGGACTTGATGCGCCCGCGGAGCTCTCGGATGCCACCCATGTCGCCTAGCGCTTCAAGCGCGACTTCGCGGTCTGGATGGCCTGGTCGAGCACCTTCTTGGCCGCGTCGGTGACCTGGCGCTTGGTGCGGATCTCCTCGCCGACCTCGGGATGCGCATCGGCCATCAGCCGCAGGAACGACGCCTCGAACTCCTGTACCTGGTTCGCGGGCAGGTCGTCGAGCCCGCCCGAGGTGCCGGCGTAGATGATCAGGATCTGATCCTCGACCGCCATCGGGACGTACTGGCCCTGCTTGAGGATCTGGGTCAGGCGTTCGCCGCGGTTGAGCGTGCGCTGGGTGGCCTTGTCCAGATCGGAACCGAACTGGGCGAAGGCCGCGAGCTCGCGGTACTGCGCCAGGTCGAGCCGCAGGCCGCCGGCGATCTTCTTCATGGCCGGGATCTGCGCCGCGCCGCCCACGCGCGAGACCGAGATGCCGGCGTTCACGGCGGGCCGGATGCCGGCGTTGAACAGGCTCGACTCGAGGAAGATCTGGCCGTCGGTGATCGAGATCACGTTGGTCGGGATGTAAGCCGAGACGTCGTTCTCCTGGGTCTCGACCACGGGCAGGGCCGTCAGGGACCCGCCCCCTTTCTTGTAGCGCGGGTTCACCTTGGGCGCATCGACCGAGAGCCGCGCCGCGCGCTCGAGCAAGCGGCTGTGCAGGTTGAACACGTCGCCCGGGAAGGCCTCGCGTCCCGGCGGACGGCGCAGGAGCAGCATCACCTGGCGGTAGGCGAGCGCCTGCTTGTAGAGGTCGTCGTACATGACGACCACGTCGCGCCCCTCGTCGCGGAAGCGCTCGCCCATGGTGCAGCCGGCGTAGGCCGCCAGGTACTGCATCGAGGCCTCGTCCATGGCGCTGGCGGAGACCACGATCGTGTAGGGCATCGCGCCGTGCGCCTCGAGCCTCTGCACCACGTCGACCACCGTGGACTGCTTCTGGCCCATGGCCACGTAGATGCAGATCATCTGCGCGGGGTTCTTGGGGTCGCCGCCGCCCGTGCGCTTCTGCGACAGGATCGTGTCGATCAAGAGCGCGCTCTTGCCGGTCTGGCGGTCGCCGATGATGAGCTCACGCTGTCCGCGCCCGATCGGGATCATGGCGTCGATGGCCTTGATGCCGGTCTGCAGCGGCGTGTCGACCGGCTGGCGCTCGACGACCGACGGCGCCGGCTGTTCGATCGGGCGATAGTCGTCGGGCTTGACCGCCAGGGGACCGCGGCCGTCGATCGGATCGCCGAGGGCGTTCACCACCCGGCCGAGCAGCGACTCGCCCGTGGGCACGGAGATGATGCGTCCGGTCGTGCGCACCTCGTCGCCCTCCTTGATGCGCGCCGCGTCCCCGAGCAACACGCAGCCGACGTTGTCCTCCTCGAGGTTGAGCGCGACGCCGCGTACGCCGCCCGAGAACTCGAGCAGCTCGTTCATCATGCAGTCGTCGAGCCCGAAGACGCGGGCGACTCCGTCGCCCACGCTCAACACCGTTCCCACGCTCTGCACGGTGCTCTCGCTCTGGTAGTTCTCGATCTCCTTCTCGAGGATCGAAGTCACTTCGGCGGGTCGCAGGTCCATCGTTTCGTCTCGGTTGACTTGGAGGTGGAGGGGTTGGGGGATCGCGCGCCGGGCTAGTTCGGCACGATGCCGGAGAGGGGGGTGGCGAGCAGGCGTTTCTCGAGCTCCTCCAGACGCCCCCGCAGGGAGTGGTCGAGCATGCGTCCCGCGACGACCACGCGCACGCCGCCGAGGAGCTCGGGACGCACGCGGTTCTCGAGGCGGATCGTCTTGCCGAGCCGCGCGCCGACGCCGCGCGCCAGAGCCTCGATCTCCGCGCAGGGCAGCGCGCGAGCGCTCTCCACGACGCCCTCGGCCACGCCCTGGTCCTGGAGCACGCGCTCGTGGAACGCGCGCCCGAGATCCCGCAGCACGGCTTCGCGGCGCTTGTCGAAGAGCAGCATGACGAGGTTGCGCACGTACGCGTTCATGCCGGCGCACTTCTCGAGCGCATGGGTGCGCCGATCCTGGACCGGCCGGCGGGCATCGAAGAGGGAGCTCGCGGCGGGTCCCTGGACCTCGCGGCCGAAGCGCTCGACGTCGCGGCGCACGACTTCCAGCACGCCGCGTCTCTTCGCCAGCGCGAAGAGCGCCTCGGCATAGCGAGTCGTCACCGGATCGATCATCGCACCGCGCCCTGCCGCGAGACGAGGTCGGCGGCCAGACGCCGGTCGTCGGCGTCGCCCACCTTGCGCTCGAGCACCTTGGTGGCGGCGGAGAGCGAGAGATCGACCACCTCGTTGCGGATCGCCGAGATCGCCTTGTCCTGCTCGACGCGGATCGCCTTGCGCGCGTTCTCGAGCAGCCGTCCGGCCTCGAGCTTGGCGTTCTCGACGATCTCGCGCTCGCGCACCTCCGCGCGCCCGTGCGCTTCCACCACGAGCTTGTCGGCCTCCGCGCGCGCCTCGAGACGCGCCTTCTCGGCCGCCTCGCTGGCGCGACTCGCGGCCTGGCTCGCCTTCTCGGCTTCCGCAATGGCGCGCGCCGCCCGCTCGTCGCGCTCCTCGAGCGCGTTCGTCACGGGACCCATGACGATCTTCCAGATCAGCGGAAGGCTGAGCGCGAAGATGACCAGCGTCCAGAGGGCGTTGCCGCCGGCGGAGAGATCGAGGGGATTGAACCCTCCGCCTTCTCCGCCCCCGGAAAGCAGGATCAGGGAGAGCATCGGGTGTCCTGCGCCCCGGCCTAGGCGACGGCGATGAGCAGCGTCACCACCACCGCGAACAGCGAGACTCCCTCGATGAGCGCCGCCAGGATGATCGACCCTCCGCGGATCTCGGCGCTCGCTTCCGGTTGCCGGGCGATGCCCTCGTTGGCCGCGGCGCCGATGCGGCCGATTCCCAGGCCCGCGCCGATGGCGACGATGCCCGCGCCGATTCCCGCGCCCATCTTGCCGATCGCTGCGCCCGCTTCGGCGGCCTGCTTGGCCGCGTCGGCGGCTTCTTCGAAGGAAAGGATCATGAGCTTCTTTCTCTGTTGGGGATGCGGCCCTCGGCCGCGACGTGGGTGAGTAGTTCGAAGGGTCTCTCCCGCGCACGACTCAGTGCTCGGGGTGTACGCTCGAGTTGACGAAGATGATGGAGAGCTGCGTGAAGATGAAGGCCTGCAGCAGGGCCACGAAGGACTCGATGATCATGATGAAGACGGCGAAGCCCACGCCGATGGGCGCAGCGCCCCAGCCGCCGGCCGATCCCCAGGCCGAGGCCATGAAGAAGATCAGGCCCATGAAGGAGAGCACGACCATGTGGCCGCCGCTCATGTTGGCGAAGAGACGGATGGTGAGCGCGAAGGGCTTCACCAGCAGGCCGATCAGCTCGACCACGAACATGAGCGGCCAAAGGGCCAGCGGGACGTGCGGCACCAGGTGCTTCCAGAAGGCGATCGGCCCCTGGGCGACCATGCCGCACACGATCATCGCCGCGAAGGTCGTCAGGGCCAGCGCGCCCGTCACGAAGATGCTCGCGGTGGCCGTGGCCGAGAAGGGCACGAGACCCATCAGGTTCATGAACAGGATGAAGAAGAAGACCGAGAGGAAGTACGGCAGGAACTTCCGCCCGAGCTCCTTCCCCATCTGCGGAAAGACCATCTCGTCGCGGACCCAATGGGCGAATCCGGCGCAGAGCTTCGAGAGCGGGTCGCCCTTCCCCGTGCGCAGATGGCGCGGCACGCCGGAGAACGCGAGCAGGACCAGGAGCACCGCCGCGACCTGGAAGATCTGCAGGTTGTAGAGCACCGTCGTGGGAGCCTCGGCGTGGCCGGGCCCGCGCCAGTCGAAGGCCGCGAGGAACCCCGGCAGCGGGATCTCGCGCAGCGCGGACGGCTGCGCGTGCTCCCCGGATTCGCCGTGCGCCGGTTCGACGAGCGGCGCTGGCACGACGTGCATGTAGAGCGTCTCGAAGACGCTCTTCCCTTCGTGGTGGGCGCTGTAGCGCTGACTCGTCCAGCACGCAGCGACCACGATGCCGAGCGCCAGGAGCCCCCGCGTCGTCAGCAGGTAGGAGAGGAGCCTCTTCAACGAGCCACGATCTCCCCGCGGCGCGTCTGCCACTCCCGCACGGCCTCCCAGGACCCGACGGGGAGCAGCACGACCACCGCAGCGGCGAACGCCACGAGGAAGCTCTGCCAGTCGGCCAGCGCCGCCGCGGCGTCGATGAAGCGCAGCGCGAGCCCGCCGAGGACGAGTGCCAGCGCCTTCGCGAGGAAACCGAGCACGAACGCCGCCAGCGCCCGCTCGGGCCGCGTGAAGAGCACGTGCCTCTGATAGAGCACTCCCAGACCCGACAGGAGAGCTCCCACGCCGAAGCCCGCGACGACCCCCGCGCCCAGAGTGCCTCCGAGTTGCCAGGCCACCCCGAGGGACACGCAGAGGGACGCGAGTGTGAGCAGGCTGAGTCGCGTCATGACTTGGGTCGGTTCTTCTCGGATGAGCTCGAATTCGATGCGGAGGTGACGTCGCCCGGCGCGAGCCTCGAGACGATGGAATAGAGGCCCAGGCCGAAGCCCAGGAACACCCCCACGAGGAGCAGCCACGGGCTGCTTCCCAGCTTGCCGTCGCCCCACCACCCCAGGAGCGCGAAGACGGCCATGGTGGCCGCGAACTGCAACCCGACACCGGCATAGCGGTAGGAATCTTGGAGGACGCTGCGAGGCCGGATCATTCGCGCCTCTGGGAGGCGGTGGACGCGGGTTGCGAAGGAAGCAGGTCGAAGCCGCCCCGGGTCATGTTCATGGCCGGAACGTCGATAGGTCACTCGCCGGGTCGACCCCCCCACGCAGGGGCGTCGCGGGCGAATGGGGCGAGTAGTGTGGGGAGACCGGGCCTCTCCAGTCAACCTCGCGGGGTCCAAAAGAGCCTCCGCTCTTCGCTCCGTCGTCCTCGCGACGGGGAGGCCAAGCTCCGGCCCCCCCTCCCTTCCTCGTCCCTCCCCGCAAAGCTAGGCTTTCGCGCCCGTTTTCCCTCGAAGCGCCGCCCGGCAGGCTCGGGCCGGCCCTCTTCCGGAGGTCCCGATCGTGGAACGTACTCTCGTCCTCTTGAAACCCGACGCCGTCCAGCGCGGACTCGTGGGCCGCATCCTCACTCGCTTCGAGGAGAAGGGTCTGAAGATCGTCGCGCTGAAGTTGCAGCGCTTCCCCGTGGCCTTGATCCAGAAGCACTACGAGGAGCACCAGAAGAAGCCCTTCTTCGACGACCTCGTGGGCTTCATGACGTCGGGTCCTGCTGTGGCCCTGATCCTGGAGGGCAAGAGCGCGATCGAGATCACGCGCCGTCTCATGGGCGAGACGAGCGCCGCCAAGGCGGCTCCGGGAACGATCCGCGGCGACTTCGGGATGTCCTTCTCGAACAACCTCGTCCACGGATCGGATGGCCCGGCTTCGGCCGAGCGCGAGATCCAGCACTTCTTCCCGGACAAGAAGGAGATCGCCGACTGGACGTCCGCGACCGAGGGCTGGGTCTTTGGCAGCGAAGAGCTCGGCGCGAAGAAGGACGGCCTGCGGCCGAAGACCTCCATCGCCCATTCCAAGCCGTGACGGCGTCCGTGGGGCTCTCCGCGCGACACGTCGGAGAGCTCGTCGAGGAGATCCTCCCGCTCACGCGTCACGCACGCGTGAAGTCGATCGAAGCCTTGCCGCCGCGCGACCTCTTGGTCGTGCTCGCTACCCCGGGCGGCGAGGTGCGCCGCCTGCGCTTCTCGGCCGACCCCTTGGCGTCGCGTTTCCACCTCCAGATCGACCCGGTCGAGCGCCACCGCGGACCGGTGGGCCCCTTCTACCGGCGGGCCCGCGAGCGCCTGGAGGGACAGGCGGTCCTCGGGCTCGAACAGATCGAAGGCGATCGCATCGTGCGCCTCGTGGTCGGAGAGGGGACGGCGGCGAGCGCCTCGGTCGTCCTCGAGCTCACGGGACGCAATGCGAACCTGCTGCTCCTGGATCGGGACGGAACCCTGCTGGAGATCCTGGTCGTGCCCCCGCCGGGCTCCGCCGCCGCCGAGCGCCTCGCCCCGGGACAGGTCCACGAGCGTCCTCCCGGACGGGGAGGCGGCTCGAGCTCTCCTCGACTCGAGGATCACCTGCCCGCTCCACCTCCCCGGAAGGGGCTCGCCGCTCGGGCGCCCCTCTCCTGGCGAGTCGAGGCGCGACTCGGGAAGGACGCGCGCGAACGCCGGGAACAGGAGAGTCGCAGAGAATTCGAACAGCGCGTCGAGCGGCGGTGGGTCGCGACGCAGAACCTCCTGCGCGGACTCGAGGAACGCGAGCTCGTCGTACGGGAGGCGGATCGCGTTCGCCGCGACGGCGAGCTCATCCTGGCGCATCGTGCTCGATTGAGGCGCGGATTGACCGAGGTCACGCTCTCCGATTCGGACGACTCCGGGGAGACCGAGCGCCGGATCGAGCTCGACCCGCGTCTGTCCCCCCAGGAGAACGCGGAGCGGCTCTTCGCGCGCTACAAGAAACTGCGCAGGACGGCCGAACGGCTTCCCGAGGAACGCGCCCTGGCCCAGGCCCAGGAGGAACACCTCCGATCGCTCCTCGAGCGCGCCCGATCGGCGGACACCGACCTCGCCCTCCTCGAGAAGGAAGCGATCGCGGCCGGACTCCTGCGACCGAAGCAGGAGCCGCGCGGCTCGAAGAAGATCGGCATGCGCCTGCCCTACATCCGCTTCCGGGGCGCCCGGGGGTCGGAGATCCGGGTGGGGAGGAACGCTAAGGACAACGACGCCCTCACCTTCCGCTTCTCCCACGGCAACGACCTCTGGTTCCATGCCGCGGACTCCTCCGGGAGTCACGTCGTGCTCACACTCCCGAAGGGGCGCGACCCGGATCCCGAGGAGATCCTCGACTCGGCCCACTTGGCGATCCACTTCTCACCCCTGCGAGGCGCCCGCAAGGCGGACGTGCACGTCGCTCCCTGCAAGAACGTGAAGAAGCCCCGCCGGACCGCAGCGGGGCTCGTCAACGTGTCCGGCGGCAAGATCCGGTCGATCCGCATCGAGCCCGCTCGACTCTCGCGCCTGCTCGACACCCGCCCGCGGTTCGAGGCCGGCGAGGACGGCAAGGGGAGCGGTCCCGTAGTCGGCCCTCGGAACGAGGGGTAGGATTCCGACCCCAAGCCCCACCTCCTCGTCGCATGAAGTGCCGATTCCCCGTTCTCATCCCCCCGTTCCTCTTCCTCGCTTCGTGCCAACACACCTTCCAGTCGAACCAGGGGCCTACCAAGGACCAGGAGCTCGAGCTCTACAAGACGACGGCGCTCTACCTCTACGAAGATGGATCCTGGCTCCGCGCCCAGGATCAGGCGGTCAAGGCCCTGGAAATCGAACCGGACGATCGAGCCATGCGTCGCATGATCGGCTGGATCCGTCTGCGGCTGGCGACGAACGAAGACCTGGGGATCGCCGAAGGGTTCTTCCGCAAGTTGCGGGAGGAGGGCGACGAGAGCGACTCCACGGTCCTCGGCCTTGCCACCGCCACGGAGCGGCTCGGAATGGCCAACGACGAAGCTTCGCGCGACTTCGCATCGGGAAAGCGCACTCCACCCGACGGGACCGACCCGGCCCTTCGGTCCACGGAACTCGCCGAACACGCGCGTAGTCTCTGGAAGGAGGCCGCATCGCTCTACGGACGAACCGTCGACGGCCCCGAGGGGACCACCTCGATGAACGGCCTGCAGCGCGTCCACGCCTTGCTGGGAGACTACGAGGAGAGTCTGAAGTGGTCGGAGCGCCTGCTCGAACGTTCCGTGGGGGAGCGGGCCGCCTGGCGCAACCTGCTCACCCAAACCAACCTGACCGAGAAGGAAGAGGCGCTCTACCAGAAGAGCGAGCGCATCGCCTCCGACCTCGTCGTCGACACGCATCTCTTCGCCGCCACGCTCCTCAATCGCTTGGGAAGAACGGAAGAAGCACTCGCCCACCTCGACGAAGTCGTTTCCGATCGACCGAACCTACCGCAGGCCTTCAGCCAACGCGCGCAGCTGCGAGCCCAGACAGGCGCCTATGCCGGGGCGATCGAGGACCTCGATCGCTTCCTCAGGCTGTCGGACGCACCCTTCGAGCATCCGGACATCCGGCGCGCCTTCGACCTGCGCCACGAATGCGAGGCAAAGCTCGCCGAGAAGAACGGCCCCTGAGCCCTACTTGGAGCCTTCGGGGCGCCAGGTCTTGCTGTTGCGTTGCCCCATCTCGTCGATCCACACGACGGACAACGCCCCGTCCTTGGGACGAGCGGCGAGTTCTTCGGTGATGTCCTGGGCACGGGAGAGAGGTCTCCCGTTGAGCTCTACCAGGACGTCGCCCGCACGGATGTGAAGCAGCGCCGCGATCGAGCCGCGGCCGACGCTCTGGACCATGAGGCCCGATGGTACTCCGAGGTCCTTGGCGCGCCCGGGTGGGAGGGACGAGACCACCACGCCGAGGACGTCGGTACGGAGGGCCTGGCTCTTCTGCGTGGGGGCGAAGAGGGGATCCAACTCACGTGGGTCGGAGAAGGCGCCCCCCTTCTCCGAGAACAGGCGCGAGATCTGCTCGCGCACGTCTCCGTACTGAAAGGGATCCAGCAGCTCCTGCCAAGGCGTACCGTCCTTCCACTGGAAGCGGAAACCGTCGGGAATCCCTTGCACGGACAGGTGGAGCTCTTCGGAAAGTTCGGGATTCTGCTCCAGGATCTGCTCCAGATCCTTTCCTTCGAACTCTCGCCTGGACTCCTTGCCGTCGATCGTTGCCGTGATGACGATCTTCGCCCCCTCTGCAGTCTGCTGGACCTGGACGCTGCGTTCCGAACTCGAAGCCCCCGGAGGAGGAACGAGCGGTGTGATGTTCTTCCGGAGATGCCGGGGAAAGGCATAGGGAAGACTGGGGGTCTCCTCCAGGAACTCCTGCAGCATCCTCTGCATCGGGTCTTCCATGCCGAGGCCGTCGCGCATGAAGCCGAAGAGGGGGAACTGCGCGTGTCCTAGCTCTCGGAGAGCGAGGCGCGCGGTCCACGCGAGCTCGCTCTTCGTCTCGTCCTTGGACAGCTTCTCGAGGAATGCCCGCGCCCCGGGGTCGATGCGCGCGCGGCGCAAGAGATCCGCGTAGCTCTTTTCGCGGGCATCCAGATCGGCCTTCGTCAATCGTTCGAGCCAGACGTCTGGATCGAACTCCTTGGAGAACACGTCGTCGTCGGACGCCCTTTCCTGGGCAGGAATGGGCTGCACCCGAACGAGCGGCTCTTGTTCCGGCGAACTCTGGGAGAACCCCGGAACGGCGACGGGTGCGGCAAGAACGATGGAGATCAGCGGCGCCTTCATGGTGTCGGGTTTGGCTTTCGGGGCGTCCGCCGCACCGAGCGGCGTGGACGCCGCGGGAGGGTCTAGCGAATGCGTCGGCCGGTGTGCCGGTACCCAGCCAGGGAATTCGGCCCACTCGACGGACGCTGGAAGGGTTCGAGATACGGCGAGGCTTCCTCGAACAAGGTCCGTGCGCCGGGCTGGACTCGCTTCAGACCCACCTCTTCCAGCTTCTTCACGACGAACCCCTCGGGAGCCTGCAGGTTTGCGCCGGGCAACTCGGTCCGACCGAATTCCACGGAAAGTGCCACCACGACGAGGGCCGCCACCGCGGCGATCCCACCCACGAGGCGCAGGAACCGTGAACGAGACGGGGCCCCTCCGTCCAAGGCCTCGAGCTCTGCGATCGGCTGAGGAGCGCGCTCCCGTTCCTCCGCAGAGAGCTGCGACTGGATCGCCCCCCACAGACTCGGACTCGAGAGGTCCGCTCCCGGTACGTGCAACGCGTCCCGGAAGGCATCGCGCGCTCGAGAGGCGGAGCGGGCTTCCTGCGCACACGGCGGGCACTTCGCCAGATGAGCGCGGACGATCTGCATCGCTTCCGGCTCGAGATCCTCCCCCACGAAGAGCGGGAGTTTCTCGCGGACTTCGAAGCAGGTCGTCATCGCGTCGTGCATCTCTCGTTTTCCCGAAGGAGACCCCGCCGTCCCTGTTGGCGGGGCCCCCCTCACGTCTTCAGCGGGTCATACGGGGGGGCCGGACGGGCTGTTGGCTCCATCCTCTTCGGAAATCCTTGCTGGCGAATCGGGGGTCCGCCCGGCCGCGCGTTCCATCTTCTCCCATTCCTCCTGGAAGAGCTTGCGGCCCCGGTGGAGCCTCCAGCGAACGGTCACATGGGTCGCCCCCACGATCTCCGCGATCTCCGTGCAGGGCAACCCCTCGATTTCCCGCAGGATCATCACGGTCCGGAAATGGGGTGCGAGACGGTCGATGCAGGCGCGGACCTTGGTCCCGGTCTCGACCTGATCCATCGGGCGCCAGGGGGGTTCGGAGTCCTCATCGGGGAGATCGAGCTCTACGTCTCCGTCCTCGTGCTCCACCGTGGTGCTTCGCAGGGGACGGCGCTTGCGAAGGTGATCGATCGCCAGATTCGTGATGATCTTGTAGAGCCAGGTCGTGAACTCGTGATCGAAGTCGAACCGGTCCAGATTCCGGAAGACCCGTAGGAATGCCTCCTGGGCGAGATCCCGTGCGTCTTCACGACTGCCGACCCAGCTCCAGGCCACTCGCAGTGCCCGGGCCTCGTGCCTGTGCACGATCTCCTCGAAGGCCCTTTCGTCGCCCTCCTGCGCCCCGCGGATGAGGTCGTGGTCGGAGGGCTCCTGCGGTGCGCCACCGAGTCGCTCGACACCCCCTTCCGAATCCCCCTTGTTCTTCACGGCCGGGGACTCCTCGAGGAACAGGGGCATGGCAGGGGAAAGGGGCTCTTTGCAACTCCTTCCATCGGGATACGGCCTCGGCCCGGGGGTTGGGAGAGGCAACCGAGCCTAGGGTCGGCCCGTAGGCTCTGCCCGCCCTCCCCCCGCGCCCCCCGAAACCCGGGCCTGGCGTCGCGGGGGCCGATCCGCGGTCGGTTCGCCGACACGCGGGAACCGACCGGGTATCTCCCCTACCCGCCGGTACTTCTCCCTTCGAGCCGCCAGCAGGCGCACGATGTCTTCCTTCTGGAGTTCGTCCAGCTGACGCAGGAGCACTCGTTTCAACTCCCCCATGGCGACGGTCGGGGCACGGTGAGCACCGCCGAGGGGCTCGTTGACGACCCCGTCCACGACACCGAGGGACAGGAGGTCCTTGGAGGTGAGGCGCAGGGCCTCCGCGGCCTCGGGGGAACGCTCCCCGTCCTTCCAGAGGATGGCCGCGCACCCCTCCGGGCTGATCACGGAGTAGTAGGCGTGCTCCAGCATGAGCACCCGGTCCCCGATCCCGATGCCCAGGGCCCCTCCGGATCCCCCCTCGCCGATCACCACGACCACGATCGGTACCCTGAGGGTCAGCATGGCCAGGATGTTCTCCGCGATCGCCATCGCCTGGCCGCGTTCCTCGGCTCCGATGCCAGGATAGGCGCCGGGGGTGTTGATCAGACAGACGATCGGAAGCCGGAGCTTCTCGGCGAGCCGCATCTTTCGCAGCGCCTTGCGGTAGCCCTCGGGGTGGGCGCACCCGAAGTTGCACTCCAGCCGTTCCTTGGTGGTCCGGCCCTTCCGATGAGCGACGAGCAAGAACCGGCGTCCCTCCAGGGTCGCCAGCCCCGTCACGATCGCGTGATCGTCGCCGAAGGCTCGGTCGCCGTGGAGTTCGAAGAAATCGTCCAGGATGCCCGCGATGTAATCCGACACCACGGGACGTTTGGGGTGACGAGCGACGTTGACCCGCTCCCAGGCCGAGAGATCTGCATAAGTCTTGTCGATCGTCTCGCGCAGGCGGACCTTCAGCGCTTCGATCTCGCTCGAGATGTCGAGGTGCGTGGAGAGCGAGAGCGACTCGAGTTCGGCGATCTGCGCTTCGATCTCCTCGATCGGACGCTCGAAAGCCATCCCCCCGGGGAGACCTTCCGACGGGCTTCTTTGGTTTTCGCTCAAGAGGGGGCTCCTCTCTTGGACCCGGAGACCCGGATCCAGAGGATCGACCAATCCCGCGCTCGACGCAAGCCCCCGCTCCAGGGAGTCTCCCGAACACGAGGCGTGCGAGGCTGGAGGTCGAATGGCGCGGCGGGTACTCTGCAAGTCTTCTCCCCGCAGAAGCTCCATGGCCCCCATCGCCGAGGTCCCCGCCCGGAGGGAGATGCCCCCTTCGGTTGAACCCGACGCCTGGCGCATCGAGGTCATGCGCAAGCCGGAGATGGGCGACCCCGAGGGAGATGCCGTGCGCACGTCCTTGGCGGAACTCGGACTCCCGGGCGTGCAATCCGTGCGCACCGGTCGCGGGTATTTCCTCTCCCCCGCCTACGGAGAGGGAGCGGTGCGCGAGATCGCCACGGAGATCCTGTCCGACCCGGTCGTGAACAAAGTTCGCCTGCGCCCCCCCAAGGGGCGCACCCCGCCTCCGGCGGGCCCCCATCGGATCCTGGTCATGCCCCGCCCGGGAGTCATGGATCCCGTGGCGCGCACGGTCGAGGCCATGCTCGTCGACACAGGTCGCTCGCCCCGTCAGGGGAGCCCCGGAGTGGCGACCTTCCGCCTCTTCGAGATCGACGGATCCCTCAGCCGAGAAGAGCTCGCCTTCGCGGCCGGCAAGGTCCTGGCGAACGAGACGATCGAAGTGGTCCGGATCGACCGCGAAGACCTCCCCTACGCGGCCCGATTCCCCACGGCTTCCCGCGGCCGACTCGAGGTCTCGCTGCTCGGTCTGGACGACGCCGGACTGCGCAAGGAGAGCGTCGAGGGATGCCTGTCGCTCTCCCTGGAGGAGATGCGCACCGTCCAGGCCCATTATCGGAGTCTCGGACGCGAACCCACCGCCTGCGAACTCGAGACGATCGCGCAGACGTGGAGCGAGCACTGCAAGCACAAGACCCTGACGGGCATCGTCGAGTTCGAGACGGAGGACGGAACGATCGAGAGGATCGACAACCTGCTCGAACAGACGATCGCGCTCGCCACGCGCGAGCTCGACCGTTCCTTCTGCCTTTCGGTGTTCCAGGACAACGCCGGGATCGTCGACTTCGACCAGGGCCAGGCGCTCGCGATCAAGGTCGAGACGCACAATCACCCGAGCGCGATCGACCCTTACGGCGGAGCGGGAACGGGCGTCGGAGGCGTGATCCGAGACGTGCTCGGCGCGGGCCTGTCCGCCAAGCCCATCGCCAATACGGACTGCTTCTTCGTCGGTCCGCCCGACCTGCCGCGCAAGAGCGTCCCGCGGGGATCCATGCACCCCAGGCGCATCCTGCGCGGCGTCGTCGCCGGCGTGCGCGACTACGGGAATCGCATGGGGATCCCCACCGTCAACGGCGGCGTCTGGTTCCACCCCGGCTACGTCGCCAACCCGCTGGTCTACTGCGGGACGATCGGGATCCTGCCGCGTTCAGCCGCGTACAAGGAAGTCCGCGCCGGGGACGCGATCGTCGTGGTGGGAGGGCGGACCGGACGGGACGGGATCCACGGCGCGACGTTCTCCTCGCTGGAACTGAGCGAGGCCTCGGAAACGGTCTCGAGCTCGGCCGTGCAGATCGGCGACCCGATCACCGAGAAACGCGTGCTCGATTGCCTGCTGAAGGCGCGCGACCTCGGGCTCTTCCGAGCCGTCACCGACTGCGGCGCCGGCGGGTTCTCCTCCGCCGTGGGAGAGATGGCCGAGGGCACGGGAGCCGAAGTCGACCTCGAGCACGTTCCCCTGAAGTACGCCGGACTCGCCTCGCACGAGATCTGGATCAGCGAAGCCCAGGAACGCATGGTGCTCGCCGTGCCCCCCGAGAAGGTGCGCGAGTGCCGCGCGATCTTCGAGGCCGAGGACGTCGAGGCGACGGTGATCGGCCGCTTCACGGACACGGGGAGGCTCGTGGTACGCGATCGAGGAGCGCTGGTCGCCGATCTCGATCTGCACTTCCTGCACCACGGGGCTCCACGTCCCGTACGCAAGGCTCGCTCGAGCGTGCGCCCTCCCGCGGAACCGGGATGCCCGGCTCCCCGGGACTTCGCGGGAGCCCTGCTCGGACTCCTCGCGCATCCCGACATCGCGAGCAAGGAGTGGATCCTGCGCCAGTACGACCACGAGGTCCAGGGCGCCTCCGCGATCAAGCCGCTCGTGGGAGTCCACGGGGACGGTCCCGGAGATGCCGCCGTGCTGCAACCGCTCTCCACCTCCAGGATGGGCGCGGTGATCTCCTGCGGAGCGAATCCGCGCTATGGGTTGCTCGATCCCGGGGCCATGGCATCCGCCGCGATCGATGAGGCCCTGCGCAACGCGGTCGCCGTGGGAGCGGACCCCGATCGCGCCGCGATCCTCGACAACTTCTCGTGGGGCAATTGCGACAAGCCCGAGCAGCTCGGATCCCTCGTGCTGGCCGCCAAGGCCTGCCATGCCGCGGCTCTGGCCTTTCGAACGCCGTTCGTCTCGGGCAAGGACAGCCTGAACAACGAGTACCGGGTGGGCGGCGAGGCGCTCTCGATTCCGCCGACTCTGCTCATCACGTGTCTGGCGACGATCCCCGACGTCGCACGCGCGGTCACGATGGACCTCAAGCGCGCAGGGAATCGGCTCTACTTGGTCGGGACGACGCGAGCCGAGCTCGGCGGATCGCACTACTTCGAGTTCCTCGGGCTCGAGGGAGGCCGAGTTCCCCGCCCCGATCTCGAGCGTGCGCCCGCGCTCTTCCGCGATCTCCACCGTGCCATGGCTCGCGGACTGGCGCGCTCGGTGCACGACCTGTCCGAAGGCGGGCTCGGCGTGGCGCTCGCCGAGATGGCCTTCGCGGGCGACCTCGGAGCGGCCATCGACCTCGCCCTGGTCCGGACCCCCCCGCAGCACGACCCGCGCGTGGATCCCGACGCCCTGCGCCTCTTCTCGGAGGCCTGTTCGCGCTTCCTGGTCGAGGTGGAGCCCGAGTGCGAACGTCCCTTCGAACTCGCCCTCGCCGCCCACGAAGTCGTCCGGATCGGCAACGTGCTCCCCGAGCCGACCCTGCGCATGCGCGGCACGTCCGGGAAGGAACTCCTCGAGCTCCCCGTCTCCGAGCTCTGCGCCGCCTATCGTTCGGGGTTCCAAGGATGAGCAGGTGCTGATGGGCAAGGCGTCCGGAGTCCGGGTCCTCGTCCTGCGCGCCGCCGGGACGAACTGCGACGGAGAAACCCTGCGCGCCTTCCAGGCCGCGGGTGCCGAAGCCGAGCTCCTGCACCTGAACGAGCTCTCGCGCGACCCCGCACGGCTCCACGACCATCGCATCCTGGTCCTACCGGGCGGATTCAGCTACGGCGATTACATCGCCGCCGGACGCGTCTTTGGAATCGAGCTGCGGCACCGCCTCGCCGATCCGCTCCAACGTTTCGTCGAGGGCGGCGGCTACGTGATCGGGATCTGCAACGGTTTCCAGATCCTGGTCGAGCTCGGCCTCTTCGACGGACCGGGCTTTTCTCCTCGAGGCCGCCGCTTCTCGCTGACCGACAACGCCTCGAATCGCTTCGAGTGCCGCTGGGTGACCCTGCGCGAGGAGGCCTGCGCGGCCTCCTGGCTCGAACCGGGGCGCCTCATGCCCGCCCCGGTCGCCCATGCCGAAGGTCGCTTCGTGGTCCGCGACCCCGGGGTCCTCGCCGAACTCCGCGCCCGAGGGCAGATCGCGCTCTCCTATGTGCGCCCGGAGGGGGTGCGCCCGGAGGGGGTGCGCCCGGAGGGGGTCGGGGCCGGAGACGAGACGAACACTCCCTATCCCTGGAACCCGAACGGCTCGGTTGCGAACATCGCGGGCATCTGCGACCCGACCGGCCGCATCCTCGGACTGATGCCCCACCCCGAGCGCAATCTCGCCCCCTGGAATCATCCCCAGTGGACGCGGCTCGCTCCTCGCTCCGAAGGGGAGGGACTCTCGTTCTACCGCCGGATGGTCCGCGCGGCCGAGCGATCCGCGGCCCAGAAGAGCGTCGGTACCCTGCCATGACACGATCTCTCGTCCGTTCCACCTTCGCACTCACCCTTCCCTTCCTCTCGGGCTGCGCCCTCGTAGCGGGAGCGGGAGTCGGCTACGTCGTCTACGAGAAGGCCCTGAACGACTCCGTCCACGAGGCTCAGGTCAAGGACGACGTGGACACCGTCTGGGCCTCCGTCCAGGAGACGATGGGGTTCCTGATCGATCCCAAGACCGAGCTCACGGTGCGCACCTTCCCCCGCAGCATCCAGGCCCGAGTGGATGGCGCCGATGTCGTCGTCGAGGTCGAAACATACGACATCGATCGGACGATCATCCGCGTCCGGGCGGAAAAGTACCTGACGCACGATGGGGCCACGTCGAACGAAGTGATGAAGGCCATCCTCGACCGGCTGAGCTAGCCACCCGCTGGAGAAGTCCCTCGGCGCCGCAGCCGGCCGACCGGCTCGGCGTGCGCCTCTCTGCACGAAGCGGATTCCATGATTCGAGGTCGGCCGGCCGCCCGGATCCCGGCAACCGTCGAACGCATCCAAGAGAGCTTCTTCAACTGCCTCCAGGGGCTAGGAACGCCGCGTGGGCTCTTCCGGGATCTTCCCGGGCTCGGGGACTCCCTCGTTTCCGCCGGCGCGCTTTCCCCCCTTCGCTCCCTGGGCTCCCGGCGTCCGCACGGAAGCTCGCTTGCGACCGCAACCGGCGCAAGTACCGAAGATGCGCAGGTTGTGATGGGAGATCAAGAACCCCTTCTTCGCGGCGGCCGTCTCCTGGAGTCGCTCGATCTCCGGATCGTAGAACTCCTGGAGCTTGCCGCACTCCAGGCACACGAGATGGTCGTGGTGGCGATGTCCGAGCACGTGCTCGTAGAGGAGTTCCCCCGATCCCGGATCGAGGGACTCGAGGAACCCGCCTTCGACCAGGAGACCGAGCGTTCGATACACGGTGGCGCGGGAAACGGCCGGCCCCTCGGATTCATGCAGCCAACCATAGAGCCGTTCCGCGGAGAAGTGCTCGTGCGTCGCGAACGCGCGCTGGAAGATGCGGTCGCGCTGCTGCGTCAGTTTGAGCGACCGCCGCTTCAGGAACGCCTCGAAGGACCTGCGGATGGTGAGCTGATTCACGGTTCGCGGGAGACGCTTCTCTCCGCCGGATAGTAGCGCGCGAGCCGCGCCGGTTCGACGCCGGCGAACCAGGCCAGGGTCAGCGCCCAATTCACCAGGGTCCGAGCGAGGACGCCCTCGCGTTCCCAGCGGCGCGCGGAGACCTCGAGCGCGCCACCGGGCACGATCCCCGTCTTCCCGCGCCGCCGCAGGCGCCGCGAGAGATCGAGGTCCTCGAAGAGCGGCAGCTCGCGGAATCCGCCCACCGATTCGTAGACAGAGCGGCGCACGACGAGCCCGGAGTCGCCGTAGATCCAGCCCCGACGCACACGCGCGTCGGCCGCGCGTTCGATCAGGCGATAGAGGAGGCCTCGTCCGTCGATGCGCTGATGGAGTCCCGCCGCCAGGAGGTTCGGATCGTGGAACGCTCGCCGCAGGGCTCCGAGCGCCCCCCCCGCCAGGCGCGCGTCGGCGTGCAGGAAGAGGAGCAGGTCTCCGCTCGACTCCTGCGCGCCGCGAGCGAGTTGAGTGCCTCGCCCGCGCTCGGTCGAGAGCACGCGCGCCCCGTGGGTCGCGGCGATCCGACGCGTCCCGTCGGAGCTCCCGCCATCGACGACGAGCACCTCCTCGGGCGCGTCGCGAGGAGACGATGCGAGGGATTCGAGCGCTCGAGCGAGGACCTCCTCCTCGTTCCAGGTAGGGACGACGACCGACAAGCGTTCGCGCCCGGCCTGCGCCATGAGGTGCTGCGAGAAGCGACGGACTACCAGGCGCGGCCGCGCCCGGTGAGCAGTTCGCTCTCCGGACCTTCCCCGTATGGATGGCGCATCCGCGACCCCGCGCGCACCGCCCGCGGGAGCGCCACGTCGGTCCGGCAGAACTTGCCGCTCCACTGGACTTCCCCGTAGGCCCGATAGGCGCGTTCGCGGGCGATCTCGAGGGTGTCCCCGAGGGCCGTGATGCACAGGACGCGCCCGCCGTTCGTCAGCACCTGCCCTCCATCGGCCCGGGTTCCCGCGTGGAACACGACCGTCTCCTCGACGCGCGAGGCGAGAGCGAGCCCCGTGATCACGTGCCCCTTCTCGTAGCTCCCGGGATACCCCTCCGCCGCCGCCACCACGCCCACGCACGGACGCGCGTCCCAATCCGGGGGTTCGAGCTCGGAGAGGGTGCCCTTGGCTGCGGAGAGGAGGTAGGGAACGAGGTCGGAACGGAATCGCCGGACGATCGCCTCCGTCTCCGGGTCGCCGAAGCGGGTGTTGAACTCGAGGACGCGCGGTCCGGCGTCCGTGATCATCAGCCCGGCGTACAGCGTGCCGTGGTAGGCGATGCCCTCGACCTGCAGGGCGTGCAAGGTCTGGAACAGGATGCGGCTCTCGATCTGGCGCATCAGACGCTGGGTCACGAAGGGCACGGGCGTGTAGATCCCCATCCCGCCCGTGTTGGGTCCGGTGTCCCCGTCGCCGACCTGCTTGTAGTCCTGCACCGGCTCGAGCACGAGCACGGTTCTCCCGTCGGTGATCACCTGGACGGAGAGCTCGCGGCCCTCGAGGAACTCCTCGACGACGATCTCGTCGCCCGCGGCCCCGAGCTTCTTGTCCTCCATGATCGAATCGACGACCGCGCAGGCCTGCTTGACATCCGCACAGATGAAGACGCCCTTGCCCGCGGCGAGTCCGCTCGCCTTGATCACCTGGGGCCAGGTGGAGAGCGTCTCGAGATGGGACTTCGCGGCTCCCGCGCGGTCGAAACGTCTCCAGGCCGCGGTCGGGATCCGATGCCGCTCGAGGAACTCCTTGGTGAACACCTTCGAGCCTTCGAGCCGCGCCCCGGCCGCCCCGGGACCGTAGACCAGGAAGCCCTTCTCGCGCAGCCGATCGGCGAGTCCCAGACACAGGGGTTCCTCCGGACCGACGACCACGAGCCCGACCTTCTCCGCTTGGGCCAGGCGCACCATCCCGTCCAGATCACCGGCGGAAACGGCGACGTTGCGTCCGACCTCGGCGGTCCCCGCGTTCCCCGGAGCGCACAGGACTTCCTCGACGAGCGGCGAGGAAGCGATCTTCCAGGCCAGGGCGTGCTCGCGGCCGCCGCCCCCAGCGACCAGGATTCGGATTCTCCCTTGGGCCATCGACGCTCCTTGCGGGGGGGAGAAGCTAACAAAAGGAACCCGGTACGTCCCGGCGAGGGTGCTTCGCGAACGGAGGAGAGCGCGGTACCCTCCTCGGAGCGGGGAGTACCTCAGCTGGTAGAGGCGCAGCTTTGGGAGCTGCGTGTCGCGGGTTCGAATCCCGCCTCCCCGACCCGGCTTTCCCCGGGAGAGCGGAAAAGCCAGGCTCGCGCTCCAGAATCGGCGGACGGCCACCCGCACGCCGGCGGCAGGGTATTAAACTCGGGGGCCCACGCTCCCTACGCCCCGCCAAGGGTCTCGCGAAACCCTCCCGCCCCCGCCCACACCCATGAAGGCCATCGTGCTCGCCTCCTTGTTCCTTCTTTCCGCCCTCGCCCCCGGCCTTTCCGCGCAGAAGCTCGGTCAACCGAGCAACCGCGACGGCTGGAGCAAGGAGATCACCTGGCGCATCACGGTCACGAACGGCTATGCGCCGGCGATCCACGCCTCGCTGATGCCCGATGGTCGGATCGACTTCATCGGCTACGAGCGCCCGATCAAGGCGCCGCTTTTCGTGCTCCAGAATTATCGCTGCATCTGGGACCTCACGCCCACTCCCCTCGGCCAGCCGCTCCCCTACGAGGTCTGGAGCGATCGCATCGACGCCCCGCTGGACGCCCTCGAGCAGACCGTCGGGAACATCGTGAACCGCGACGATCTCTTCTGCAGCGGACACACGTTCCTCGCCGACGGAACGCTGATGACGGCCGGCGGCCTCAGAGTCGCGATCAACGTGGTGAATGGGAGCTACCAGAAGTACGGCCTCCTGTACGCGATGACCTACGACGGGTCGGAGTGGCAGCGCGTGCCGGCGGACATGCAGGGCGCGCCGAGCAACCTCGTCGCCGCGTGGCGCTGGTACCCGACCTGCACGCGCCTGCCGGACGAGCGCATCCTCGTTACGGCCGGATTCGCGCTGGTCCACCCGACGACCCAGCCCAACTACAGCGTCGAGGTCTTCGATCCGGCCACGGGGACCTGGACCGTGCTCTCCGAGGACTCCGAGTCCCCGGTCGAGATCCTGAACAGCGACTACACTCACGTCTTCGCGCTCCCCGCTCCGGTCGGGGCCTACGACGTCCTCATGTTCGGCGAGCCGGGCTACCCGGTCCTCTTCTCCACGACGGACGACACCTCGCGCTGGCTCCTCCAGCCCGACATCCGCCCCGGCAACGTGCCCCTCCCGGTCCCCTCGGGTTGCAACCACGGGGCCTCGACGGCCCTCCTGCCCCTGCGCCTCTCCGACGGCGAATGGGGCTACACGAATGGAAGCGCGATCCAGGCCGGCGGCGAGCAGGGCACGGTGGCGAACACCCACGCCGACGTCTACGACCCCTACGTGAACGCCTGGATCCGCCAGATCGACATCACGACCACGCGGCACCATCCCTCGACCGTCCAGCTCCCCGACGGGCGCGTGCTCGTGATCGCCGGCCACGACGACTCCGGGACCACCGCCGTGGAGAAGGCGCTCACGATCGACCCGCGCCGCGGGTTCGCAGTGCAGGAGGGTCAGGCCTCGAGCGGCGTCATCCGCGGCTACCACACGGTCACCCTGCTCCTCCCCGACGGCCGCGTGCTCGTGGGCGGCGGCCAGGGGGCGATCTCCTGGAGTTACGGGAACGCCGAGAAGGCGACCTTCCAGTACTACTATCCCGACTACCTGACCCGCCCGCGCCCGATCGTGCGCTCGGCGCCGGCCTCGATCTCCTTCGGGGCGCCCTTCGACATCCGGACCGCCGGCGGGCCGATCCGCGAGGTCGTGCTGATCGCGCTTGGGTCGATGACCCACTCGATCGACATGAACCAGCGCTACGTAGAGCTCGCGATCCTGTCGCAGAGCGGCGGGACGACGACGGTCCTCGGACCCGCGGGCCCGAACCTCGCGCCGGCGGGCCACTACATGCTCTTCGCGCTCGACAAGGACCTCACGCCCTCGATCGCCAAGATCGTCCGCCTGCAGTAGGCGGCAGCGAGGGAGAGAGCCCCCTCGGGATCGGCCGATTGCCGGTCCCGAGGGCTTCCCCTGCTCGCCGTTCGCCGGAGCGCGCGGCGAACGCTAGCTTGGGCGCGCGCCGCACGGCTCCGCTCGGCATTCATGCGCCCGTAGCTCAGCTGGATAGAGCATCGGATTTCTAATCCGACGGTCGGGGGTTCGAGTCCCTCCGGGCGTACCTACCAAGGCCCTCCCGGGTACGATCAGGGCCTACTGTTCCACCGCGGACTGCGACGCCAGCCGCAGGCCATCCCGAGGTGCTCGCCATGGTCATCGCGCTCTTGGCCCTGTTCCCGTTCGTCGGAACTCCGGCGCAAGAAGTCTCCGAGCGCAAGGAGCCGAGGACCCTGGAGTTCGTCCTGATCGACCAGGAGAAGAGGCCCGTGCCGGGAATAGCGGTGCGCTGGCTCTCCTACGACCGCGTTCAGGAAGAGCGCGGAGCTCGCGGCGAGTACGTCCAGCGCTGGGAGTGGCAAGACCTCGTCGAGAAGGATGGCCTGACGGTCGTCACGGACGGGGCCGGCCGCGGCAGCCTCGAGTCCCCTGGCGGAACGATCTATCTCTCCGCACGGCTCGGAGAGCTCTACGCCTTCACCTTCGCAGGAGAAGAGGATCCCTCGCCGGTCGAGGTCCGGCTGGGCGCGGACCGTCGAGTACGGATCCTGACCCGCGATGCCCGGGGCCAGCCTCGCTCCGGCGTGCCCGTCGTTTTGTACCGGACCCTCGGTCGCGACTTCGTGGAGTGGATCGGCTCGAGCGGCGCCGACGGACTCGCGACTCTCGAGCACGCCCAGACGTTCCTTGCTCCCAGGGAGGAGATCTACAACGGCGTTCCGCGTCTCAAGAAACCCCGTCTCGAGCTCGCTCTCGGAGTCCCGGTCCGCGAGCAGCGTCGCATTCACCTCCGGCCCGACACCTCTCCAGAGGAACCGATCGTCCTCGAGATGCCTCCCACGGGGAGCATCCAGCTCGTCGCGACGGGAGCCGAAGGCTGCTGGGCGGGCATCCGCACAGCGCCTGCGCCGGGGGCGGATCTCCTGCGGGCCTTCTGGTCCGGCTACGAGCCGCCGCGTGCGCGTGTCGAGGGCGGCCGCGCGTGGTTCCCCTTCGTGGAGGTGGGGCTACGCCTGCAGTGCGAGGTGCGCTGCGACGCTTGGGCGGAGGGCACCCAGTGGATCGCCGAGGGGCCGATCGCCGAGGGAGAGACCGCGACGATCGACTTCGGCGACCGCGCACCTCCCCGTTTGCAGCCGAACCAGGCCAGCCTGCTCGAGAACAACGAGCGCGTCGCCGTCCGCTGGGCGAGCCTGTGTGCGAGCACGGCGGCAAACGACCGCTTCGTTCTCTGTTTCGTGCCGGTCGACGATCGAGATCTGAGAAACCGCCGCTTCGTCCTGCAGCTCGCCGATCGAATGCCCCATGGCAGCGGTTGGCACACGGTCGAAGGCCTCGAATGCGGACACGAGTGCGTCGAGCTCGACCCCGGCGACAAGGACATCGTCTCGAAGAGCCTCGGCATCCCGATCTCGAAGCGCGGACCCCGACCCTATCGACTTGAGGCCTCGTTCCGGGCCGATCGCCCGCGCTATCCGCCCGGAAGCGATGTCTTGGTCACGGTCGAGCTCACGAACCGAGGCACGACACCGGTGCTCTTCGAGGCAGGCGGATGGGAACGCCTGGCGAACCGACACGCCCGCTTCCGCTTCGAGGTCGAACGGGACGGAACGAAGTTGCCGGACATCGATAGGACCGAGAACTGTGGCGGTCTCAGTACGGTCGAGAGCATCCGACCCGGAGAATCCATGCAGGAGGGAGCGAATGCCTCGCAGTGGGCTCCATTCGACCGAGCCGGGACCTACGACATCACCGCGACCTACGAGCTCCATCTGGAAGGAACGCCCTGGCCCTTCGAAGGAGGGCAGGGCTGTCCGTACTGGCTCGAGAACTACGTCGACGAGTACACTAGTGTCCCTTCCCCGAAGTATCGCCAACAATCCGCCGCACTGAATCGCCGCTGGCGGCGTTGCGCCTCCTCCGAGTATTGCAGCGAATACGCGTCGTCGGCGCGCCTTGCCAGCGACGATCCATCACGGCGCCTTGTTGGCGCTACTTCGGGGAAGGAACACTAGCCACCTGCAGGTCGTCGTCGAGTGAGCGGCGATCCCGGCCGCGCAGCGTTCGTTATGGTCCCTCGATGTCCCCGCCGAAGACCGACGATCCCGCGCAGCCCGGATCGGTCTCCGCCGCACGAACTGCGAACCGCCTGCGCCGGCTCCCGATCCCCACGGCGCTCGAGGCGCTCTACCTGCTCGGCGGAGTCGTGCTCGCGCTCGTCTACGCCTGGTGGATCGACGACGCCTTCATCTACTTCCGCTACGTCGACAACCTGCTCTTCCTGCGCGTCGGGCTGGTCTACAACGCGGGCGAGTACGTCGAGGGCTACAGCAGCCCCTTCTGGTTGCTGCTGCTCGTTCCGCTGCGCGCGCTCGGGCTCGACTGGCCGGCGATCGTGCGCGGCGTCGGCATCGCCTCCTATCTCGTGTTCGGGCTCCTGCTCGTCGCGTTGAACCGGCGCCTCTCCCCCCCCGGACCGCGGGTGAACTTCCCGCTCGCCGCGCTGAGCTTCTCCTACGGCGTCCTGTGCTACTTCACCTCGGGCCTGGAAACGCCGGCGCTCCAGGCGGCCGCCGCCGCCTACGCGCTCTTCGTGGTTGCGCCCGGTTCGCCCGCCCTCTCCCTGTTCCTGGGGGTCACCCCGCTGATCCGGCCCGAGCTCCTCGTGCCGCTCCTTCTCGCCGCGGCCTGGTCGCGCCTGCGCACGGGGCGCATGCCCTGGGTCCTCTTCGGGTCCGCGCTCGTCTCGCTCGGCGGCTGGGGCCTCGTGCGCGTCGTCTACTACGCCGAGCTCCTGCCGAACACCTTCTACCTGAAGAACGGGTTCGACCCCGAGCAGGGCTGGCTCTACCTCTGGGACACCGCCTCGACCTATCGCGTCGTGCCCGTTGCGCTCCTCCTCCTGGCGGCGGCGATCGTCATGCGGCGATCCCGACTCGAGCTCCACCTCTGCGAACGCGGCGTGCTGCTCCTCCTCGCCGTTTCGGTCGCGGCCTACGTGGTGGCGATCGGCGGCGACGCGCGCCACTACCGCTACCTCGCCTTCCCCTTCTGCCTCGCGGTCGCCGCGACGGCCGGGATCCCCGAAGCGTTCCTGGCGCGCTTCCTCCAGGGAAGCCGGCGGCGCTGGGCGAGCGCGCTCCTCGGCCTCGCGATCGCGGCCGGAGCCTTCTCGGCCGTCCCGCCCGAGCTCGACCGCCATCCGATCACGGGACGCGCCGAGCACCGCATGCTGAACGGCATCAACGACGCCGACGTCCACCGGCGCGACCCGAGCCTCGCTCCGGAAGCGTGGGAGGAGCGCGCGACGCCGAGCGCGATGCGCGCGTACCGCGAACTCCATCCGCGCTTCGTCTATCGCGACACGGTCTCGAAGGCCTGGTGCGCCGAAGCCTATCGCCTCTTCGACCGGCGCGTCGTGCAGTCCTTCGGCCTGACGGACGCCTTCCTCGCGCGCATGCGCGTCGCTCCGCTGCCCGAGGACCGCCCTTCCCACAAGCACGGATTGATCCCGCTGTCCGAGGAGCTCGCCACGTTCCTGCGCGGACGCGAGGAGCTCGAGCCGGGGATCTTCCGGCTGGCGGTCGAGGGCGGCACGGCCCCCGCCTGGGTCGCGTCGAACCTGGCCCGGGTCGAGACGATCGCGCACAAGGTCTACAACCGCCACGCGCTCCTCGAGAACCTGGAGCTTTCCCTCGCCTTCCCGCCGCGGATCGTGCCCTGAAGCGTTCGCCCCCCCCCAAAAAACGCTGCGAACATTCAGTGCGAGACGCCGAGCTCGCGCGCGCGCAGGGTGGACGCGCCCTCGAACGACTCCTCGATCGTGTAGAGCTTCCCCGCCGCGAGATCGGCGAAGCGCTCGACGCGCCCGTTCGGCCAGGTGACCTCGAGCTCGTCGGCCTTCGCGGCCGTCCCCAGGCCGAAGTGTTCGCGCAGGTCGGAGCTCGAGAGGAAGCTCCCGCTCGAGGACACGCAGCGCAGCTCGCGCCGCTCCCCTACATGGATCACGAGCCGCGCACCGACCGCGTCGCGGTTCCCGCCGACGCCGACGAGCAACACCTTGATCCAGTTCCCGCTCGGGCCGTCGTTGCAGAGGAGCGTCGGCGGGCCGTCGATGTTCCCCACCAGGAGGTCGAGGTCGCCGTCGCCGTCGACGTCGCCCCACGCGCCGCCGCGTCCGGCGCGCGCCGCGTCGAAGCCCGGGCCGCCTTCGCCCTCCGGCGTCACGTAGCGACCGGCCTCCAGCGTGAAGAGCTGGTTCCTCTGCGCATAGCTCGTCCCCAGGTCGAAGCGATCCACCTGGGGATAGACGTGGCCGTTGATCGCGAAGATCTCCTGGTCGCCGTCGCTGTCGAAGTCCACGAACCCGCAGCCCCAGGCGACGCGCGTCCAGGTCGGATCCACGAGCCCCAGGCGCGCCGTGACGTCGAGGTACGTGCCTGCGGGCCGGCCGCGGTAGAGCGTGCTGTAGTCCTCGACGAAGTTCGTGACGTAGAGATCGGCGAGCAAGTCGCCGTCGTAGTCCCCGAGCGCGACCCCCATGCTGCCCTGGGGCTTGCCGCTCCCGGAGAGGGCCGCCCCCGACACGAGCGCCTGATCCACGAAGCGCGTCCCCGCTTCGTTGTGCCACAGGAGGTTCGCCAGGACGTCGTTCCCGACGTAGACGTCGACCCAACCGTCGAGATCGGCGTCGAAGGCGACCGTCTGGAACCCGTAGAGCTGCTGCGCGTCGACGCCCGTCTCGACCGAGGCGTCGCGGAAGCGGCCGGGACCTTCCTGGAGGTAGAAGCGGTCGCGCGCCGGCGAGAGCCCGCGCGGTCCCTTCATGACGCGCACGTCCTCGAAGGACTGCGCCGAGGCCGAGCTGTGCCCGCTCATCGTCCCGCGCGGCCGGTCGCGCAACATGGCCACCTCGTCGAACTCCAGGTAGTTCGCGACGTACAGGTCGAGGTCGCCGTCGTGGTCGAAATCGAGGAACGAGGCCCCCGTGCTCCAGCGCGGATCTCCGACGCCGGCGGCCTCGGTCACGTCGGCGAAGGTGCCGTCGCCCCGGTTCCGGTAGAGCACGTTCGGGCCGTAGTTCGTGAGGTACATCTCGCTCCAGCCGTCGCCGTCGAGGTCGACCACGCGCACCCCGTTCGTCCAGCGCGGGTCGCCCAGCCCGCACTCGGCGGTGACGTCGCTGAAGCGGCCCCGGCCGTCGTTCCGGAAGAGCGCGTCGCGCGGCTCCTTCCCGAGCTCGAGTCCCTCCAGGATCGAGCCGTTGGTGAGATAGGCGTCGAGGTCGCCGTCCTGGTCGGGATCGAAGAGCGCGACGCCCCCGCCGACGGACTCCACGACGAAGAACTTGTCCGCAGTCCCGTTCACCTGCTGGAAGGCGGCGAGCCCCGACTCGCGCGTGGCGTCCAGGAAGCGGAAGGGAAGCGCGTCGTCCGCGGGCGGCTCCGCGGACTCGTCTCGCGAGCACGAGCACGCAGGAGCGCAAGCGAAGAGCGCGGCGAGCGCGAACGCTCGCGCCGAGCAGCGGATGGAGGGCCGCGTCAGGAACATCAACGTCCTCCTCCGTCGGCCGCCCCCTCGAGCAAGCTCCGCGCCCGTTCGTTCTCGGGATGATCGGCGCGGATCGAACGCAGGAGCTCGATCGCTGGCGCAAGATCGTGATCGGCCCCGAGCGCCAGCTCGACCCAGATCAGCGCGTTCTCGATCCTCCCGGCCTCGAGGTAGATCCGCGCCACTTCGAGCTGAAGGGCCGCGTCGTCGGGCGCGGCCTTGGCGGCGAGGAGCACGCGGCGGAACTCCTTGCCGAACTCGGCCCACAGGGCGTAGTCGCGCGCGGCCTCCTCCGCGCCCGCGACGTCGCCGAGCCGGCGCAGGACCGCGGCGAGCCTCGAGTAGGGTCCGGGCAGGGTCCAATCGACCTCGATCGCGCGCTCATAGGCGCGCTTCGCGCCCGCGAAGTCCTCCTCGGCCTCGAGCTGCTGGCCGTAGTGGAACCAGGCCAGCGCGTCGTCCGGGAGCAGGCGCGTCGCGCGCTCGAGGCTCTCCTTGGCGAGCGCGATCTCGCCCGCTTCGGCCTGCAGCAGGCCGAGCTCGCGGTACGCCTGCCCGTGCTCGGGATCGAGCTCGATCGCCCGGCGCAGGAAGTCGCTCGCCATCCCTCGCTCGCCCCGTTTGGACAGCGCGAAGCCGGTCAAGGTAGCGTACTCCGCGTTCGCGGGCTCGAGCTCGGCGGCCCTGCGAAAGGCGGCGATGGATTCGTCGAGCACGGAAAGGTCGCGCGTCGGCGTGCCGAACACGACGTCCGACAGGTGGAGCAGGATCTTCCCGAGCAGGTGCCAGGCCTCGGCGAGCGAGGGATCGAGCGCGACGGCGCGCCGCAGCTCCTGGGCTGCGCCGGAGGGGTCGCGCGCGCGCATGATCTCCTGTCCCGAGCGATAGGCCGCGAGCGCCTGCTCGCGCCGCGCGGGCCGCGCGAGATCGGGCTCCTCGTCCCCGCACCCGCCGAGCGCGAGCGCGAAGAGGAGCGCGAGGGAGGGGCGCGCGGCGCGGATCAATCGAGCCCGTCCGGCCCCGGGGCGCCGACCTCCGTCCTCGCCGCGGCTTCCTTCAGCGTCTTCCGCCCGAGCGCGTAGTCGACCACGTCGAGCGGCGCCGGTTCGCCCCCGAGGTAGCGGTGGAACCAATCGAGGTGCGCGTTGTAGTAGAACGCCATCTCGCGCCAGCCCGGCCAGTGTCCGGCGTCGGGGTACACGACCAGGCGCGCGGGCACGCCCCTCTTCCTGAGGTCGGTGAAGTACTCGAGGCTCTGGGTGTAGGGCACGCGGTAGTCGAGCTCGCCCGTGATCACGAGCGCCGGCGTCTGGAAGTGCTCGACGTAGTTCGAGGGCGACCAGCGCGCATACTCCTCGGAGTTCCAGGGCTGTCCGCCCAGGTCGTGCTCGGGGAACCAGAGCTCCTCGGTCGAGCCGTACATCGAGCGCAGGTCGTACACGCCCATCATGGCGGCCTGGCAGCGGAAGCGGTCCGTGTGGCCCTGGAACCACATCATCATGTAGCCGCCGTAGGACCAGCCCATCGCCCCCATGCGCTCCGCGTCGACGTAGGAGAGATCGGCGAGGGCGTCGGTGACCTTCATCAGGTCGCGGTAGACGCGTCCGCCCCAGTCGCGCCCGATCGCGTCGCAGAAGTCCTGCCCGTAGCCGTTCGAGCCGGTCGGGTTGGCGAAGGCGACGACGTACCCCTGGACGGGATAGACCTGCCAGTCGCCGCGATAGGAATCCGTCCACTGGCTCTGTGGGCCGCCGTGCACGTTCAGGACGAGCGGGTACTTCTTCTCGGGATCGAAGCCATGGGGCGTCACGACGAACACGTGCACCCTGGAGTCGCCGTCGCCGTCGACCCAGAGCTCTTCAGCCGGACGCAGGTCGACCTCGTTCACCAGCGCCTCGTTGAAGCGCGTGAGCTGCGCCGCCTGGCCTCCGGTCGCGGGAACGGCGAAGAGCTCCGGCGGCTCGTTCACCCTGCGGCACGCGTAGACGATGCGCGCTCCGTCACCCGAGAGCTCCCAGGCGTCGATCTGGCCGTGGGTGTGGACCAGGGCGGGCGCACCGCCCGCGGCGGGGATCCGGAAGAGGGGATTTCGACCGCGGTGGTCGGCCTGGAACAGGAGCTCATCCGTGGACGCCCAGCGCACGTCCTCGACCCAGTCGTCGAAGTCCTCGCGGCTCGTGAGGTAGCGCGTCCGCTTCGTCGCGCGATCGTAGAGCGCGAGCCGCCGCAGATCGGACTCGTAGCCCGGCGTCTCCTGGCTGATGTAGGCGATGTGCTTCCCGTCCGGAGAATAGAGCGGAGCGCCGTCCCAGCCGTCGTTCCCGTCGGTCAGGTTCACGGCGGAACTCCCGCTGACCTCGCCTTCCAGGGGGACGACCCACAGGTCGGCGTTCGTCGACTCCGCCTGGCGCGCGTCGTGGTTCGAGACGAAGACGAGCTCCTTCCCGTCGGGCGAGAAGTCGTAGCCGCGCTCGCCTCCCAGCGAGAAGGTCGGTGCGTCGTAGGGCCCCGGGGAGAGGTCCTTCACGATCTTGCCGCTCTGCGCGTCGACCAGGAGCACGTGCGAGACCCGGCCGTCCCTCCAGCTCGTCCAGTGGCGGTAGAGCAGGTCGTCGGCGACGTGGACCGCGAGCTTGGTCTTCTCGGCGGCGTCGAGGAGCTCCTTCGTCTTCGCCGCGTCCGCTGCGCACTCGGGGAAGACTTCCGACGTGACCGCGATCCAGCGCCCGTCCGGGGAGCAGGCCGGATCGGCGACGCCCGCGGCGAAGTCCGTGAGCTGCCGCGCCTCGCCCCCCGCGAGCGGGATCAGGAAGAGCTGGCCCTCGCCGCTCCGGTTCGAGACGAAGAGGATCTCCTCGCCGTCCGGGGTGAACTGCGGGTTCGTGTCGTGCTTTCGGCCCTGGGTCATCTGCCGCGGATCGGAGCCGTCGGCGTCCATGAGCCAGATCTCGGACCAGCTCTCGTCCTTCTCGAGGTCGTAGCGGCGCACGCTGAAGGCGACGTGCTCCCCGTCCGGGCTGATCGTCGGACTCCCGACCGTGGCGGTGCGGTAGACGTCCGTGAGCTCGAAGGCGCGCTTCTCGTGTCCGCCGCTCGCGCCGAGCGGGAGCGCGGCCGAGGCCGCGATGATCTGGACCCCCGACGAGGCTTCCTGGGCGAGACAGGCGGCCGAGAGATGGGCTAGCGACAGCAGGAGGACGGACTTCACCATGGGAATCTCTCGATCGGGGAAACCCTCTACTCGGTGGCGGGGCCAGAACAGGGCAATCTAACGGCCCTTCCCCGCAGCGACCACCGACGCCGAACGCCTGGGGAACTACTTCGGCTTGGAGCTCAGGAAGAGCACGAGACCCACGCCGACGATCAGGATCCCCGCGACCGTGCCGAGTGTCTGATTGGGGCCGAAACCCGCCTTCCCGTACCTGAGCACGTCCGCGAGGCCGAAGAAAGCGGCCAAGGCGACTCCGATGACGACCAGGCCGACCCCCGAGGTGCGTTTCTGCATGCGGGAAGCCTAGCGCCGCAGGGTCTCGACCACTACGGAGTCGCGGGCGTCTTCCGCGAGATCCCTGCCCGGCCTTCGGCGGAGGTGGTAGCCTCACCCCGGAGCCCCCTCGTCGGGCGCTCCCCTTTCCACAGGAGGAAGCCATGCCCCTGCGCTCGGTTCTGCGCGAGTTCACGCGGCTCTTGCATCTGGGAGCCGGGACGTTCCTCGTCGTCCTCGCCCTGCCGCCCGCGGTGCGCGCACAGACGCATCCGCCGGGCACGGATTACTGGACGCACATCGGAGGACCTCCGCGCCTCGACCTGGCCGATTTCGGCTCGTACCCGATCCCTGCGAGCTTCTTCGATCCGGGCTCCGATCCGTTCACCGGCGTCGTGCCGCTCCTGGGCTCCATCACCGGGCCGGGGAACGCGGACACCTCCGTGCGTCGTCTCGCGAGCGCGAACCTCCCGCCTCCCTTCCCCGCGACGGACACGGTCCCGATCGAGCTCGTCCAGCTCAGCCTGGTGAGCTCGAATCCGATCACCGTCACCTACGGCGGCGGGAACCCCGAGCTCTGGAACGTCAAGTTCTGCAATCCGCCTCCCGCCCCCCCCGGCGGGATGACCGTCACGAAGAGTAACGCGAACGGCGGGACCTTCAGCTCGACGCTCCCCGTCCAGGCGCTGTTCACGTTCACGCGCGTGAACGACGGTGCGGTACGCAACCTGCCCGTCGGCGGGACGCTCCAGATCCAGGGTCCGTGGAGCGAGACCCCCGTCCCGAACGGCGTGGGCACGGGACCGAATCTCTTCCCGGGCGACAGCACGCTCGACCTCGTCGAGACCACGAGCGGTTCGGCGGTCTTGCAGACCGGGATCGCGGCCGCCGTCAAACCCGCGAAGGTACCGGCCCTCTCGAGCGCCTCCGCGCTGGCTCTTGCCGCCGTCCTGGCACTCGCCGGCGTCACGCTCCTCCGCGGACGGTCGCGCGCGGCATAGCAGGACCTCGGACGCAAGCGGGTCTTCGCGCTCGGCCCCCGCTCGAATCCGCGCGACTCTACGGACCGCGCAGCTCGCGCGCCACGCGCTCGGCGGCTTCCATCACGCGCAGCACGTTCTTCGAACAGATCTTCTCGACGTCGCGCTCGGAGTAGCCGCGCGCCAGGAGTTCCGCGATCAGGTTCGGGTACTGCGACACGTCCTTGAGCCCGGTCGGGAGCGAGTCGCCGACGCCATCGAAGTCGGAGCCGAAGCCCACGTGATCGATCCCGGCGATCTGGACGGCGTGGTCGATGTGATCGGCCACGTCCGTCACGTCGGCGAAGGGGAAGGGATGGGCGGCGTCCCACGCCTTCATGTGGGCCTCGACCTCCGGCGCACCCGGGTCGAGCCCGCGTTCCTTGGCGAAGGCCTGCGCGGCCTGCCAGCGCTCGAGCGAGACCCCGTTCGCCTCCGGGCTCAGGAAGCCCGAACCGAAGTTGATCTGGATCACGCCGCCGTTCTCGCCCAGCGCCCGCAGCATCTCGTCGCTCATGTTGCGCTGGAAGCCCGGGACGAAGTGCCGCAGGGAGGAGTGCGAAGCGATCACGGGGGAACGCGAGAGCTCGATCACCTGCCAGAAGGTGTCGTCCGACACGTGGGAGACGTCCACCAGGATCCCGAGCTCGTTCATGCGCCGCACGACCTCGCGTCCGAAGCGGGTGAGCCCCTGGTGCGAGCGGCGCGTGTCGTAGGACGAATCGCACAGGTGGTTGTCCTCCCCGTGGCAGAGGGTGATGTAGCGCACGCCGCGCTCGAAGAAGGTGTCGACGTTCTCGAGCCGGCCCTCGATCGGGCTCCCGTTCTCCATGCCGAGCAGGATCGCGATGCGACCTTGCCTTGCGGCGACGCGCACCTCGGCCGCCGTTCGCGCGATCACGAACCGGTCCGGAGCGCCGCGCACGATCCCCTCGACCAGGTCGATCAGCTCGTCGGCGACGCTCTTCGACGTTCCCGCCTGCTCGCACTCGGCGGGCGTGAAGATCGAGAAGAAGGGCGCGTCGAGGCCGCCCTCGACGGCGCGCGGGAAGTCGAAGTCGCCGCTCGAAGTGCGCTCGGCCACGTCGTCGACCGCCCCCGACTTCGCCTGCTCGTAGAGCCGGAAGGGCACGTCGACGTGTCCGTCGAGCAGGATGAAGTCGCGCGCGAGCTCGCGCGCGCGGGCGGCGGGATCGGCGGGAGGTCGGGAGACGCAGGCGACGAGGAATGCGACGACGAGCGGTAGGAGGTCCTGGCGCATCGCAGAAAGATACCGGCCTCCAAGGCCCGGCGTCACCCGGCGGCACAGCCCTTACGGAACACTCCACGGGCGCCCGGCGCGGTAGGCCGCGAGCTCCTCCCCGAGACGGTCGGCCCCCGCCTCGTCGCCCCGGGACTGGAGCTCGGCTCGGAGTTCCTCGCCGAGCCCGACCGCCCCGGCGAAGTCGCCGCTCGCCGCGCGGGCCGCGGCGAGCGTCTCGCGGACCTTCGAGCCTCCGTGCGCGAGCGCATGGGCGCGCTCGGCGTGCTCGAGCGCGGCGCGGCCGTCGCGCACGCGCTCGTTCGTGGCGAGGAGCCAGGCGAGGTTGTTGTGCGCCTCGACCATTCGCGGGTCGAGGCGTGCGGCATCGCGGTAGGCGGCGACGGCTTCCGCGGCTCGGCCGAGCCTGCGCAGCACGACTCCCAGGCTGTTCGCGCTGGTGGCGTCCGAGGGATCGATCTCGCGCGCTCGGACGAGGAGCGTGAGCGCTCCCCGCAGGTCGCCGTGTCCTGCGTGGAACTCTGCCAGCACGACGAACGAGCCCGCGGCGAAGGCCGGCTCGAACCGCGCGGCCTGTTCGAGGTGCTCGCGCGCCTCCACCTCGCGCTCCAGCCGGAGCAACGCCATGCCGGCGTTGAACCGGGCCGCCGCGTTCTCGGGCGCGATCTCGAGCGCTCGCTCGAACCAGCGCAGGGCTTGCGCGGAGTCTCCGCGGTCCTCCCAGGCGATCCCGAGGAAGTTGTAGGTGGCCGAGCGCGGCCACTCCGCGACTCCCGTCGGCCAATGGACCGCGAGCGCCGACGCGCCGGCGACTCCGACGAGGGCGCCCGCCCTCCCCCACCGGCGAGCGCGGATGGCCCGTACGAGCTCGAACCCCGCCTGGACCCCGAAGAGGAGCAGGAGGGGCAGGAGGCTCATCCGGAAGCGCTCGACCAGGAAGAAGAGCACCTGGCTCGCGCCGAGCGCGAGCCAGGAAACGGAGAGGAGCCAGAGCCGCCCCTCACGCACGCACAGGAGTAGCCCCGCGAGCCCGAGCGGTCCGAAGAAGCCGTAGCGCAGGATGGAGCCGAGAGCTCGGAGGAGCCACGACTCGTCCTGGAAGGCCGAGAGGTCGTGGTCGTCGACCCAGCGCTGCGCGCTCACCAGGTAGAAGGCCTTGCGGGCGAGCAGCCCCGCCCAGGCGAGCGGATCGTGCGCGATCTCGTCGACGCTGCGCCGCCACCAGTGGCGCGAGACCTCGCGCCAGGCGAGCGCGCGTCCCTCCCCTTCCTCCGCCAGCCTGCGCGCGTCCGTCGGGTCGTAGGGCGCGCTGCCCCGGCCGGGGACGAGCGGTTCGAAGAGCCCCGAGGCTCCCGGATGGTTCCCGATCCAGAAGTTGGCGCCCGAATTCGCCGTACCGAACACGAACTCACCCGCCACCAGTCGATTGCGCACGCCCATCGCGAGCGGCGCGACGAGGAGCCCCGCGAGGAAGGTGCAGCCCCAGCGCAAGCGCGCCCCGCGGCTCGCGCCCCGAAAGCCGAGCGCGATCCAGGCCAGGACGACCGGCGCCAGCACGAGTCCGTTCTCGCGGCACGCACAGAGGAGCGAGAGCGCGAGACCCGCCCCGCCCCAGAGGAACGTCCGCGGTCGCTCCTTCGCACGCGCGAGGAGCGCGAAGACCGCGAGCACGAGGAACAGCTCGAGCGAGGTCTTCTTGTGCAGTCCGTCGAACAGGATCGCGCTCGGCCAGAGGGCGAGGATCAGGCCGGCCGCGAGGCCGGTGCGCCGGTCGAAGAAGGCCCGGCCCACGACGACGAGGAGCGCGCAGCCCGCGGCGCCGAGGAACGCCTGGGCGACGCGCGCCACGAACGGATCGGTCCCGAAGAAGTGGTAGAGGCCTGCGAGGAAGTAGGCGTAGAGCGGGGCGTGATAGAAGACCTCGGTCGACGCTCGCCCCGCCGCGATGTCCGCCCCCCACTCGTGGAAGAAGGCGGCTCCGCCGAAGGGGATCGCCAGGAGCGGGCTCGCGCGCATCTCGAACAGGAACGCGAGCCGGACGGCGAGCGCGACCGCGAAGACGGCGAGGGGCCCCCCGATCCCGCTTCGAACGGGAACCCGCTCGCCGACCGACATGGGAGGGGGATCTTCGCTCCCCTCCGCGGGGAAGACCAGGGCCGCACCACGACGCCCGGCGAGATCCGCGAATCCCTCAGGTCCGGCGGGAACGGCCGACGATAGGCCCCGTGCTTCGCCGGCCGGTGGGGGGACATGTCCGTACTCGTTTTCGTCGTGCTCGCTCCGCTCCTCTTTGCGCCCTTTCCCGGGCCGGCGGCCGGCAACTCGATCGAGGAGATCCTGCGCGGCGCGGAGGAGTCTCTGGTCTCGGCCGAAGAGCTCGGGAAGAGACTCGCGGGGCTGGGATCGGGCGCCCTGACCGACCTCTATGCGACCCTCGTTCGCGGCGAGACCCTGGATGGGGAGCCCCTGACCGCACACCAGGAGGACGCCCTCGCCTGGGGATTGGCGTCCTTCGGCCGGTCGGTCTTGTTGCCGTTCCTGCAACCGCGCATCGAGGGCGCCTCGATCGCGGAGCGCGGCGAGATCCTGGAGCTCTTGGGGCGCGTCGGGCTCCGCACCGATCTCGGGACGCTCGTGCTCGTGGCCGCCCCCCATCCGCGCTCCGCGCTCGACGTGCGCCTGGGGCAGGTCCTGCGGGAAGCGGTGTCTGCGCTCTGCTCACGAGACGCCCGCGCCGTCGTCTCGATGCCGCGCTGGATCCTGCTCTCCTCGCCCGATCTCGCCTCGGCCCTGATCCTTGCGGCCTCGGATCACCCCTCGGAGGCCGTTCTCACCACCTTCGTCGATTGCCTCGGTTTCGATCGATCCCTGGACTGCGCGCTCCTGCCGCAGATCGGGAGAGTAGGAGAAGCGCTGGACCGGCTCGTGACGGACTCCGCCGCGCGCGCCGTGCTCCCCTACCTCGAGCAAGAGGATCCCCAGCTCCTGCGCGAGGCGGCGCTGGCCTGCGGACGTCTCGAGACCTTCGAGGCGACCTCCCTCCTGATCGCACTCCTCGACCACGAGGAGCGGGGCGTGCGAGAGGCGTCGCAGTGGGCCCTGGAGAGATCGTCCGGCATGCGCTTCGGCAAGGACGAGATTCGTTGGAGCGCGTGGCTGCGGTCCGAGCAGGCCTGGTTCGAGGAGGTTTCCGGACGCCTCGCGCCCAAACTCAGGCAAGGCGAGGTCCAGGTCGCGCTGCGCACCCTGGGCGACGTCTCGCAGCATCGATTCGAGCGCCATCGGCTCGCGACCGAGGTGGAGTTCGCCCTGGAGCACGAGAATCCGCTGGTCCGGAGCCTGGCGTGCGTGTGCCTGGAAAGGCTCGGATCCCTCTCCTCCCGCACCCCGCTCACCGAGGCGCTCGAGGATCCGGATCCGTCGGTCGCCGCGGCGGCGCGCCGCGCGTTGCAGGCCCTGGGACTGGATCCGCCGGACCCGGACCCCGAGGAAGCCCCTTCCCTCGACCTCAAGATCCCCGAACGGGGCTGACGAAGACTCATGACGGTGTCTACCCCCGAGCGCAGGAGAAGCAAACTGATCGAGCCGCGCCTCCAGTGGCGGTTCGGGATCACCTTCTTGACCTGCGCGGCCCTGGCGATGCTCGTGCAGTCGATCAGCGTCAGCTTCCTCCTGATGAGGATCGCCGACGAGCTGCCCGACGACGGGATCGAGCTCAAGGCGCGCGTTCTCGACGTACTCGGAGGAAGCATGCTCGTGACGCTCCTCGTCCTGACGCCGGTGATGCTCGGCGTGGGGATCCTGTCCTCGTTCAAGGTCGTCGGGCCCCTCTATCGCTTCCGGGTCTACCTGACGAAGCTCGCGGACGGCGAACGTCCCCCGCCGTGCCGCATTCGAGCAGACGACGAGCTCCAAGATCTCTGCGAGCTCCTGAATCGCGCGACGGCGCCCCTGCGCGATGGAGCGCTGGCCAGACCCGCGCGAGAACGCCACGCAGCATGAGAGCCTCCACTCGGGTCCGTCGTCCGTGCACCGCGCGCACCTCCGCGCGCGGATTCAGCCTGGTCGAGCTGTGCGTATCGGCCGCCGTGTTCGTGCTCGTCGCCGGCGCGGTGTGCAACGCGATCGTCGCCTCCGCCGCGCTCAACCGGACCAATCGCGAGACCGTGCTCGCCATGCAGGCGGCGGGCAGCCTGCTCGAGGAGCTGAAGGCGACGCCCTTGGAAGAGACCTTCGCGCGCTACAACGCGAGCAAGGCGGACGACCCCGGGACGGGCGCTTCTCCGGGCCCGAGTTTCGCCGTCGAGGGCCTGAACGTCGTGTCGGATGACCCCGATGGATTCGCCGGAGAGATCGAGTTCCCCGGCGACGGGACGGAACTCCGGGAAGACGACGACGATCTCGAACTCGGCCTGCCGCGCGACCTCTCCGGCGACACCCAGGTCGACAAGAACGACCACTCCGGAGACTACCGGCTGCTGCCCGTGCGCGTCACGGTGCGCTGGACGGGCAAGACGGGCGAGCGCAGCGTCGACCTCGTCACGGTGTTGAACGACCCCTGAACCGAAGCATGAGAACACGGGGAAGCACGAGGACACGGGGAAAGCAGGGGATCACGCTGGTCGAAGTGGCGATCAGCCTGACGTTGATGAGCGTGATCGGGGGAGCGCTCTTCCTCGCGACCGATTCGGCCTCGAGCGCCTTCCGCACCGGGATCACCGTCGCGGAGGTCAACGCCAGGGCGCTGCGGGCGCTCGAGCGCGTCTGCGAGGACCTGAAGAGCTCGAGCTCGGACCTGACCACCCCGCAACCCGTCGCTCCGTTCTTCGGGACGTCGGTCGACTATCAACGCGGGACCGAGATCGACGCCAACGGAGACCTGGTCTTCGGACCGCCCGAGCGTTTCGAGCTCGAGTACGAGGAGACCGACGACGGCATCGACAACGACGGCGACGGCCTGGTCGACGAGTGCCGCCTGGTGTGGAGCGAGAATCCGGGCGTCGCCGGCGAGCGCCGAGTGGTCGTCGCGACCGGGATACGGGAGTTCTTGCAGGGAGAGGACTTCGACGGCGCAGACGAGAACGGGAACGGCCTGATCGACGAGCCGGGTTTCTGCCTCCTGTTCGGCGCCGATCGGGTGACGGTCCGGATCTCGTTCGAGGACCGGGATGGGGAAGGGCACGTGATCGTCACCACCGTGGAGAGGACCGTGGCCTTCCGCAACGAAGGCGTGTGAGGAGAACCCAGGAGCAGAGGAAGCCATGCATCGATTTCGAAGACCCCGGTCGCATCGTCGCGGAAGTACGCTCGTGTCCGTCGTCATCCTCGCCGGCACCCTGACGATGTTCGCTCTCATCTTCATGCGGGTCGGCGTGCGCGTCAGCAACGAACAACTCGCGTTGGTCGAGGACACGCGCGCCTCGTACCTGGCGGAGGCGGCGGTCAGCGAAGCCATGGAAGCCCTGCGAGCGGGCGGGAGCGGGAACGTCGGCGCCCTGGACGACCCGGCCTATCTCGCCGGGGGCGTCTTCTGGGTAGAGGCGACGGACCTCGGCAACGGCCTGACGCAACTCGACGCCATGGCCATGAAGGAAGGCGGCCGGGCCGCGCTGCGCGTGGTCGTCGAGCAGGGAGCGGGGGGAGGAGGCGGCGGAGGCGGAGGCGGCGGCGGCGACGGCTTCTTCGGGATGCTCTTCTCGAACCAGCACATGCAGCTCGACCAGAGCGTCATGATCGACAGCTACGACTCTTCGCTGGGCACCTACGCCTCTCAGGCGACCAACACCATGGGCTCGGTCACCTACGCGGGCACGAGCGGCGGGGCCTCCGGCAACTCCACCATCCAGCTCGATGCCGACGTTCACGTCTTCGGTGACGTCCACTGCGGCCCGACGAGCTCCACCAGCATGAGCGCGACGAGCTACGTCTCCGGATCCACGACGCCCAATCCCGAGACGGTGCCGTTCGCGCCGATCCCCGTGCCGGTGATCGCTTCCAGCGGAAGCTACAGCGTGGCGAACTACCAGACCAAGACGATCGCCTCGGGGACCTATCACTACACCGGCGTCACGATGGGCAAGTACTGCACGCTCAAGGTCATCGGACCCGCCACGCTGGTGCTGGATGGCTTCACGACCGGCAGGCAGGCGACGCTCGAGCTCGACTGCACGAACGGCCCCGTCACCGTGTACGACACGGGCACGTGGTCGGTCGACCGCGACTTCTACGTCGGACCTCCGGCGGGGGGCAAGGTCGACGCGGCCTTCCTGATCAGTTCCACGGGCAGCGTCCAATTCGACCAGGGCAGCAAGATCTACGTCGGCTTCTACGCCCCGAACGCGTTGATCCAGGTCGACCAGGGCGCCGAGGTGTGGGGAGCGCTCGTCGCGGACGAGATCAGCGTCGACCAGGGGACGAAGTTCCACTTCGACGAGAACCTGCGCGGCTTCCAGCTCCCCTGGGACGTTCCGGACGAGATCCTCGGCGGAGGCGGCGAGGAGCTCCAAGTCGTGGCGTGGACAGAGATCGAGTTCCCGGACGACGAGCTCCGGAGCAGCCGCCGAGATCCCCTCGCGCTGCTCGGCCTGCAGAAGGCCCAGCTCCGCTCGCCGGCCGCCGCCTGGGGACCCTGACCAGAGCGGGCCGGTTCGTTCCGAGCAGCGCGGGCCGACGCCGGTCACCCGGCGCCGGCCCGCGCTACGAACTCGCTCTGAACGAGAAGCTCAGCTCCCGATGCGCAGGTCCTGCGCGTTCGTCACGGCGAACGCCCCGCCGCCGCTGTTGAAGAGCTTCGCCTGGGTGTAGATCGTCACGCCGCACATCCCCGGATCGTTCGTGACGACCTGCGAGGTCGTCGCGATCGGACCCGCGAGCGGCCCGATGCTGAGCAGGATCTGGCTGTCGACGTTGATCAGGGCGAAGTAGCCGTTGTCGAGCGGCCGCGTGACGGCGGTCCCGACCCCGATGATCATCGCGAACTGGAAGCCCGAGGTGTTGACCGTGAAGGTCGAGGACTGGCCGATCACCGGCGCGGTCGCGGTATAGACGTTCAGGTTCGGCGACATCGTGCGCGTCGTCACCGAGGCCGCCGGGCAGGTCGCCTTGAGACACACGCCCTTGGGGTTGGCGATGGCGGCCTGCCAGCCCGACTGGATCGATGCCGTGCCCGTGTTCGAGCCACCGGAGACCGTGCAGCCGCCGTTGGTGTGGACCCCCATGGCGACCCCCGTCTGCTCCTGGATCACGGGCGATCCGGAGTTCCCGCCCATCGTGTCGGCCCGGTAGGCGAGGACCGTGCTCCCGGGGTTGTATTGCAGCCAGAGCCCCTTGTCCGTCTGCTGGACCTGGTTCGAGGTGCCCGAGTCGGTCCCGTAGCCCGTGATGCGCACCTCGAGGCTCGAGTTCCAGGGCGGCGGGGCGGCGAGGGTGAAGGCCTGCCCCTGCTTCTGGCGCGGGGTGAGGCCGGTGGTCGAGTTCGGGAAGCACCCGAAGTAGGCCCAGTCGTTGCCGATCCCCGCATTCTGGAGCTGCTTCGAGGCGGGATCGACCGAGTACTGGTCCTGGGGCGGCGGGTTGTTGAGCGAGCCGTTCGGGTTCGAGAGCGGGACGTTGAACTGGATCACGCTCGTCCCCGACGAGCAGTGACCGGCGGTGATCATGCAGCCGCAGGCGTCGTCGATGATCCAGCCCGTGCAACCGACCGGCAATGCGCGCGCGGCGCGCGGATCGTTCGACAGCACGCGGTCGTCGGTCGAGCCGCAGATCGTGTCGCCGACCGGGACGAGGCCCACGTCGGCGGAATCGAGCACGACGCGGTTCCCGCCCGTCCCGGGCTGGGCGATCACCTCGACGAGCAGCAGGTCGCCGTTGAAGTAGGCGCTCGAGTCCTGCCACTGGGCCGCCGAGACCGCGTCGAGGGTCTGGTAGTAGCCGTCCTTCAGGGAGGTGATCTTCAGGATCGACCCCGTCCCGAGGGCGGGGTCCCCGGCGAGCTCGATGTCGGAGAAGTAGAGGCGCAGCCACTGGGCGCCGGGCTCGTAGACGTGGAACGCGAGCACGGTCGCGGTCGCGCTCCCATCGTTCACGGCGTACCCCGTGTCGATCGGGAGGACGACCTTGTTCGAGGGGATCGGATTCGTCTGCGCCAGGGCGGAGGATCCCAGGGCCAGCAGGGCGAGACACCAGGCGGACGCTCGGCCGGGGAAGGAGAGGATCATGGAGCGGTTTCCTGAGGAGATCGAGGGGATGGAGGAGGGCGGAGCGGGGCGAGCATCCCGGACCGCAGGAGACGCTCATCCTACGGGTCGGCACGCCCGCGCGGGGGCCTTCCCCGGACCTTTCTGCGGATAGGATTGCGGGGCAACGATCGACCCGATGAGGATCCGCCGCCCGATCGAGCTCCTGAGCGCGGCCGCCGTGCTCGCGGCGAGCCTCGGTCCTTCCCTCGGCTGCGGTCCTTCCGATCCTCCCGCGGACCCGAGCGCGCGGCCGGCGCTGCCCCCGGTTCCCGACGAGCTCGATCCGCGCGTGAAGCGCATCCTCGAGCGCGAGCTCGAGAGCGCGCACGCGCACCCGGAGGACGCCGAGGCGCACGCGACGCTCGGCCTGGTCTACGAGGCTAACGGCCTTTGGAGCGAGGCGGAGCGCGCCTTCGCCGAGGCGGCGCGCCTGGATCCTGCCGCCTGCGAGTGGCGCTTCCATCGCGCGATCGCCCTGCGACAGCTCGGCCGGCTCGCGGAGGGGCGCGCGCTGCTCGAGGCTGCGGCCGCCGAGCGCCCCGAGGCGCCGGCCTTCCAGCACCGCCTGGGGGAGGTGCTGCTCGAGGAGGGCGACCCCGCGCAGGCCCTGGCGCACTTCAGCGTCGCCGCCGAGCGCGCGCCCGAGCGCGCGGAGAGCTGGGCGGGTGTCGGAGCCGCGCAGATCGCGCTCCGCGAGTTCGAGGCCGCGCGCACGGCCCTCGAGCAGGCCCTGTCCCGCGACCCCGACTACAAGCACGCGCACTACCTCCTGGGTCTCGCGCTGCGCGGCCTCGGCCGGAACGAGGAGGCGAAGGTCGAACTCGGGCGCGGGCTCGACGGCCAGGCGCGCCCGTTGCCCGACGAGCTCGAGTCGCGCAAGGTGCGCTACGCGGCCTCGACCTCGGCGCGGGTCGAGCGCGCCGTCCTGCTGCTCGAGGCCGGACACCCCGACCGCGCGCTCCGGATCCTGGAGCGCCTCGCCCAGGCCGAGCCGGAGGACGTGATCGTGATCAACGACCTCGCGGCGACCCACATGCGCCTCGGGCACCTGGAAGAGGCGCTCGGTCTCCTGCGCCGCGCGAGCGAGCTCGATCCCGGGCGGCCGCTGACCTGGATCAACATGGCGACCTGCCTGTGCGACATGGGGCTCGCGCGGCGGGCGCTCGAGCATGCCGAGCGCGCCGTCGCCCTCGCGCCCGGCCTCGCCGCCGCGCACGCCGCCCGTGGGCGGGCGCTGTCGGACCTCGGAGAGCTCGACGCCGCCCACGCGGCTCACGCGCGCGCGAAGGAGCTCGCGCCGGGGGACGTCGACGTGCTGCGCGCCCACGCGCTGGCGGCGCGCGCGGTCGCGCAGGACGACGAGGCGCGCGCGAGCTACCGGCGGATCGTCGAGCTCCGTCCGGACGACCTCGAGGGCTGGCTAGAGCTCGGCGAGCTCGCCTGCGCGGCGGGCGACCGCGCCGAGGCTCTGGAAGCGGCAGCCGGCGCGCAGCGCGTCGCTCCCGGCGACCCGCGCGCGGCCGCGCTCTCCGCGCGGGCGAAGGGACCGTGATGCAAGGAACCCGCTCTCCTTGTCGCCTCCGCTCGGGCCCGCTCGTCGCCGCCCTCGTCCCCTGGGCCGGGTCCGGCTGCGGCCCCGAACCGCAGGCGGACCCGATCTGGTTCGAGGAGTGCGCGCGCGAGCGTGGGGTCGAGTTCGTGCACGTGCGGGGCGAGATGCGCTACCTCTTCCCGGAGATCATGGGCAGCGGGGTGGCACTCCTCGACGCCGACGACGACGGGCACCTCGACCTCTACCTGGTGCAGAGCGGAGACCTCTCCGGGCCCTCGCCCGCCGGCGCGAACCGCCTCTACCGGAACCAGGGGGGCGGCGTGTTCGAGGACGTCAGCGCGGGCTCGGGGGCCGGCGATCGGGGCTACGGGATGGGCGTCGCCTGCGGCGACGCGGACCAGGACGGCGACACGGACCTCTACGTGACGAACGTCGGACCGAACGCCCTGCTCCGGAACGAGGGAGGGATGCGCTTCCGCGACGCGACGGCGAGCTCGGGGACGGGCGACCCGAGCTGGGGCACGAGCGCGGCCTTCTTCGATCCCGACCAGGACGGCGACCTCGATCTCTACCTCGTGAACTACGTGAACTGGGCGGCGCACCTCGAGATCGAGTGCTCGACTGCGCTCGGCCGCGACTACTGCAGCCCGAACAACTACGACTCGCCGGCGCCCGACGTGCTCTACGAGAATCGCGGCGACGGCACCTTCGCCGACGTCTCCCGGGCCTCGGGCATCACCTCGGCCCTGGGGAATGGCCTGGGGATCTCGATCGGCGACTTCGACCTCGACGGCTGGTCCGACGCCTACGTGGCGAACGACCAGATGCCCAACCAGCTCTGGCGCAACCTCGGCGGTCTCGTCTTCGAGGACGTGGCGCTGCTCGCCGGCTGCGCGGTCAACGGCAGCGGCGAGTCCGAGGCCGGCATGGGCACGGTCGCGGCGGACGCGGACCAGGACGGGGACCTGGACGTGTTCATCACCCACCTGCGCGAGGAGATGAACACCCTCTTCGTCAACGAGGGCGGTACCTTCCGCGACGGAACCGCGGCGGCGGGGCTCGGGGCCCCGAGCCTGCGCTACACCGGCTTCGGCACGGGGCTCCACGACTTCGACCACGACGGCTGGCTCGACGTCTACGTGGCGAACGGCGCGGTGACGCGCAACCGCCCGGCCTTCGACCCGGCCGATCCGTACGCCGAGCCGAACCTGCTCTTCCGCGGCCTGGGCCCGGGCCGCTTCGCCGAGGTCGTCCCCCAGGGCGGAACGCGCACGAGCGTGCTCGGCAACAGCCGCGGAGCCGCCTTCGGCGACCTCGACGACGACGGCGACGTCGACGTGGTCGTGGTCGAGAACGCGGGGCCCGTGCACGTCTTCGAGAACCTGCGCGGAGCGCGCGGACACTGGATCGAGCTGCGCGTGCGTGAACGTTCGGGCGCGGATGCGCTCGGAGCCCTGGTGCGACTGGAACAGGGCACCGCGGTGCACTGGCGACCGGTCCATCCCGCGATGAGCTACGGTTCGAGCAACGACCCGCGCGTCCATTTCGGCCTGGGGGCGGCCACCCTCGACGCGCGCGTCCTCGTCCGTTTCAACGACGGCGCGGAAGAGGGCTTCGGCCCGCTGGCCGTCGACCGGATCCACGAGCTCCGCCGCGGGCACGGTTCCCCCCCTCGCTGAGGGGCTTCTTTTCGGCGCAACGACGGGCAAAACGTCGCGTCGCGGCTCCCAGCGCTCGCGCCGACCTGGCTCCGCGACCGGTGCTATCCTTAGGATCTCGCTCCATTTCGCCGAACGGAGATCCCATGGCATCCCGCACGAGTTGGAAGGGCTTCCTCAAACTCTCGCTCGTCTCCGTGCCCGTGAAGGCCTACACGGCCAACAACACCGAAGAAGAGATCCGCCTGAACCAGCTCCACGGGGAGTGCCACGCGCGCGTGCGCTACAAGAAGGTCTGCCCCGAGCACGGCGAGCTGCGTTCGGAGGACATCGTCAGCGGCTACGAGCACTCCAAGGACAACTACGTCGTGATCGACGACGAGGAGATCGGCAAGCTGCGCACGAAATCCGACCGCGCCGTGCACATCGACGGCTTCGTCGACCCGAGCTCGATCGACGCCTGCTACCACGCCGGCAAGACCTACTACCTCGTGCCCGACGGCGTCGCCGGGAACCGCCCCTATGCCCTCCTGTGCCAGGGCATGCGCGAGGCCGGCAGGGTCGCGATCGCCCAGGTCGTCCTCTCCGGGCGAGAGCAGCTCGTCCTGCTGCGACCGCAGGAGGGCATGCTCGTCATGTCCGTGCTGCACTATCCCAAGCGCGTGAAGGCCGCGGCCCCGTTCCAGGAGGAGCTGCCGAAGGAAGAGCTCTCCAAGGCAGAGCTCAAGCTGACCCACACGCTGATCGACGCCTCGCTCATCGAGGGCTTCGACCTCGCGTCTTACAAGGACGCCTACGTCGCGAACCTCGCCAAGCTGATCCAGCTCAAGATCGAGGGCCAGGAGATCGTCCAGGCGCCGGACGTCGAGGAGCCCAAGATCCTGAACCTGATGGAGGCCCTGAAGCGCAGCGTGGCCGAGGCCGGCGCGCGCAAGATGGCGCCCTCGGTCAAGGCCGCGTCAGAGGAGGCCGCCGGAGCGGCGGATCCCGAGCAGACGAAGCCCGCGCGCAAGCGCAAGACGGGCTAGGCGCCCCCCCGGAGCATGTCGGGGGAGCTGCCGCTCTTCGTCGAGCCGATGCTGGCCGAGCTCGGCGGCGAGCCCTTCGATTCGCCCGAGCACCTGTTCGAGATCAAGTGGGACGGCGTGCGCGCGCTGTGCTTCGTCGAGGGCGGCGCCTTCCGGTTGATGGGCCGCAGCCGGGCGGACTACAGCGCACGCTTTCCCGAGCTCGAGGAGCTCCGCGCTCTCCCTCCCGGAACGCTCCTCGACGGCGAGCTCGTCGCCTGGAAGGACGGCCGACCGGACTTCCAGCAGACGATGCAGCGCATCCACTCCAGGGGGACGCACAGGATCCGCGCTCTCTCGCGCACGAATCCGGTCGCCTTCGTGGCCTTCGACTTCCTCTATCGCGACTTCCGGCCACTCCTCGGACTCCCCCTCCGAGAACGACGCGCCGCCCTCGAGGACCTGCTCGACGGCCGGGTGGGAGCGCGCCTCGCCCTCTCCGAAGGCCTGGTCGGCTCGGGCATCGCCTTCTTCGAGGAGGCCCGGGCGCGTGCGCTCGAGGGCGTCGTCGCCAAGCGGCTCGCGAGCCCCTATCGTCCAGGCGCGCGGGGCGACGACTGGATCAAGCTCAAGCCGCGCAGGACGGTCCTGTGCGCCGTCCTGGGCTACGTCGCGGAGGGGAACGACCTGCGCAGCCTGGTGATCGCGACCGAGGAGGAAGGACGGCTCGTGTGCATCGGACGGGTGGCGAGCGGCATGACCGACACGGTCCGCGCGCGCCTCTTCTCCGAGTGCCGCTCCCGGGCGCGCTCGACGCCCTTCCTCGACTGCGCCGAGGACGCGCTCTGGATTCAGCCCGGCCTTTATTGCACCGTGAGCTACCTGGAGCGCACGGAGAACGGCCTGCGAGCGCCGATCTTCCTCGACTCCTTCCTCCGTCCATGAGCGCCTCGCTGGAGCATCGAGAGAACCTCGAAGGGCTCTACACGACCGGGGAACTGGCGCGCATCCTCCGGCTCTCGGCCACGACGATCCGGTCCTGGACGCGCCACGGACTCCTCGCTCCCGCGCACGTCGAACGCCGGCTCGCCTTCTTCGACTTCGGCCAGCTGGCGGGGGCCCGGGCGCTCGCGCGCCTGGTCGCGAGCGGCGTGCGCCCCGCCCGGCTGCGCCGCAGTCTCGCCGAGCTCGACCTCTGGTGGCCGGAAGCGCTCCATTCCTTCGCCGGCGTCGAATCGATCGCCGACGGCGCGGGCTTCCTCGTGCGCACCCCCGAGGGACGCCTCGCCGAGCCGAACGGCCAGCTCGTGCTCGACTTCGACGGATCGGACGCGGGAACACGCGCGGGGACGGGTGCAGAGAGCGGCCCCCCCGTGGCACTGTGGTTCCATCGCGGACTCCGGCTCGAGGAAGAAGGCCGAGACGAGGAAGCGATCCTCGCCTACACCCGAGCCCTCGGGCTCGGCAGCCCGCCGCCCGAGCTCGCCTTCAACCTCGGGAACCTGCTCTTCCGCGGGGAACGGCGCGAAGAGGCGGCTCAGTGCTTCGCGCTGGCGACCGAGATCGACCCCGAGTACGGCGAGGCCTGGAACAACCTGGGCAACGCGCAGGCCGCGGCGGGGAGGCGCGAGGAAGCCGTGGCGGCCTACGAGCGCGCGCTCGCCGTCGCGCCCGACTACGCCGACGCGCACTTCAACCTGGGGGAGACGCTGGCCGAGCTCGGGCGCACCGCGGAGGCGCGCGCACACTGGCAGGCCTACCTCGAGCGCGATCCGGAGAGCCGCTGGGCGGACGAGGTGCGCGCGCGCCTGCGGCGCACGGAGTGACGGGACCGCGCGTCAGGGACCCGACTCGTAGGATGGAAGCGGAGCGTCGTAGTCCACGTTCTCGCCCAGGCTCGCGAGGAGCGCCAGCCAGAACCGCGGCAGTGCGAGCGGGGCCTTGCGCACCGCGCGGTGCATGCGCTCGCGCAGCCTCGCGTCCGAGCGGGCCAAGGCGTAGAGCTCGCGCCAGGCGTCCACCTCGCCCCGGTCCATGAGCTGGGCGAGGATCTCGTCGCTCTCGAGATCCAGCCGGCTGCGGTTCCACAGGGCCCGAGAACCCGGCAGGAATCCTTGGGTCATGGCCGCCCCTCCAGCGCGATGCGCGCCACGAGAGGCGCCCACCGCCGACCCGCGCGCGAGAGGTGACCCCAGTCGTTCCAGGGAGCTCGGAGCCCTTTGTACGTCGCGAGCTCGACGGAGGCCTGGTCGGAGGGCGCGGCGGCCGCCAGCCGTTCCGCAACTTCCGCCAGGACCGAGGCGCCGCTGGGCTGGGGATAGAGTTCGTCGAGCGAGCGCAAGGCGTCGCAGACTCCGGCCTCGCCGAGCCGTTCGAACAAGACCACCGCATCCAGGTAGTCGCGCACGGTGTGCCGGGTCGCGAGCAGCCAGGCCTTGATGCGGGCCATCTCGGCCAGCGTGGGGACTCGCAGGTCCGCCACGACCTCGGTCTCGAGGGGCCGGCTGCGGCGGAGCTGGCGGATGCCGGTGAGCATGCCATCCATCTGGCCGAGGATGAGCGTGGGCCGCTGCACGCGAGTGGTCGTCCAGCCCGCGGCGGCTTCGAGCCGGGAGAGCACCTCGTCGAAGCGTCCCCGGAGATCCTGCAGGACGTGATCGCCGTCGGCGCTGAAGCGGTGCGCCACGTGCAAGGCGGCGGCAGTTCCTCCGACGAGCACCGCGCCCGGAACGAGGTGCTGGACGTGGCGTTCGGCGGCGAGAAGCCGTTCCCAGTCCGCCCCGCCAGGTTCGCGCTCGACCATGCAAGCATTGTGGCACCCCGTGCCGGCGACCGGAAGCGCGCGGGACCTGGTCTCCCTCGAGTTCTCCGACCTCAGCGAGACGCGAGGTAGGCCTCGAGCTTCGCGATCGCCGGCTCGATCCGCTGCAGGTCCGTGAAGAGCGGCCGGAAGAGATCGCCCAGGCGCGCCAGGCGCTCGGGCACGGTCTGGATCGTGAAACGCGACGGACGGAGGTCGGACTGGAGCTCGTCCCAGGCGAGCGGGGTCGAGACGGTCGCCCCGCGCACGGGCCGCACCACGTAGGGCGGCACGACCGTCTGGCCCTTGCGGTTCTGGCCGTAGTCGACGTAGACCTTGCCCTCGCGGTTTTGGATCGCGCGTTCGACGGTCGCGATCGCGGGCAGCTCGCGCACGACGAGGCGCGCGATCCCCTCGCAGAAGAGCGCGCTCTGCTCGTAGGAGTAGCCCGGCTCGAGCGGGATGACGACGTGGAGCCCGGTCTTGCCCGAGGTCTTGAGCAGCGGCCGGAGCTCGATCCCGCGCAGGATCCGGCCCAGTTCGCGCGCGATCTTGATCACGTCGGCGAAGGGAGCCTCTTTGGGATCGAGGTCGAGGACGGCGTAGTCCGGGGAGTCGGGCGTCTCGACGCGCGACATCCAGGGATGGAGGTCGATCGAGCCCAGGTTCACGAGATGGAGCAAGGTCTCGCGGTCGTCAGAGACCATGTAGCGCAGGACGCCTTCCTCGCGGCTCTTGCTGGCGAGCTCCACGCTGCGGATCCAGCCCGGGGTCCCTTCCTTCGCTTCCTTCTGGTAGAAGGACTTGCCCTCGATCCCGTCGGGGAAGCGGTTCAGATGCACGGGCCGCCCGCGCAGGTAGGGCACGAGCAGGTCGGCCACCGACTCGTAGTAGGCGAGGAGGTCGCCCTTGGTGAAGCCCTCGGCGGGGAAATAGACCTTGTCGAGGTTCGTGAACTTCGCGCGCCGCTCGCCGGCGGACCGACCGCGCCGCGCCTCGAGCACCTGGCTCACCGCGCTCGCGCGCGAGGCGTCGTCGGGTGGGACCTCGATCGTGCACCAGGCGTCCGAGCGCCCGGCGCGGTAGGCGGAATCGGCGCGCTTGGCGACGAGCCCCGGGAGACCCGCCGCCGCGACCGCGCGCGCGAGGCCCTCGCCCTCCCCCATCACGTGCTCCATGAAGAGCACGCGCTCGAGCGCGGGCAGGATGGCGCGCAGGGCCTGCTTGCGCTCGAGCAGCGGGAGCTCGCAGAGGTCGTAGTCCTCCCAGTGCAAGAGGTCGAAGGCATAGAAGACGATCCCTTCCGCCGTGCCGGACGAGAGCGCCGCCGCGAGCCGTTCCTGCGATGGACGCTCGTGCTCGTCGAGCCGCACGAGGACGCCGTCGAGCAGTGCGTTCTCGGCGCGGATCGCGGCGAGGTCGCCCTCGACCGCGGGGAGCGCGAGCTTGCGGCGCGCACCGCGCCAGAGCATCTCGTCGCCGCGCTTCTGCGCCAGGACGCGCAGCCCCTCGAAGCGCGCCTCGAAGAGCCAGGCCGGGTCCGTGAAGGGCGCGCGCGGCGGTCCCGGCTCCTGGAAGCCGAGGCGCTTTCGCGGCGCGCGCTCCGCGGCGCGTGCGAGGTCGATCCCGAGCGCCGAGTCGCGCTTCACCCCGGCATAACGGTCCTTCGACTTGAAGAGCAACCAGTGGTTCGGCCCGCCCGAGGTCTTCACCAGGTGCCACTCGCCGCGCAGCCTGCGCCCGAAGAGGAGGAGCTTGAGCTCGCCCGCCGCCAACGGATCCTCGCCCGTCTTCAGGGGCCGGAGCTCGTAGCGGCCCTTGTCCCATAGGGTCATCGTCCCGGCCCCGTACTCGCCCTTGGGGATCACGCCCTGGAAGTCCTCGTAGGCGAGCGGGTGGTCCTCGGTGCGCACCGCGAGGTGCTTGTCCTCGCTCGCATAGGAGAAGCCCTTGGGGACGGCGAAGGAGACGAGCACGCCGTCGCGCTCGAGGCGCAGATCGTAGTGCAGGGCGCGCGCCTCGTGGCGGTGGACGACGAACACCGGCCCCTGCCTCTGCCCGGCGGGCTTCCCCGGCCCCGGCTCGCTCGTGCGCGCGAAGTCGCGTTTCTTGGCGTAGTCGTCCAGGGGCCGGGCCATCGCCCCGATCATGACCGAGGGGGCCGCTCCGTGCACGTCAGCGCGTACGCTTCACGATTTGCCAGCCGAAGGGGCTCTGCGCCGGGTCGTGGAGGGCGATGCCGACCTCCCCCACTTCGAGGCGCCAGCCGGTGTCGCCGAATGCGGCGAACATCTCGGAACGGAGGTACTCCCCGGAATCCGCGGGCGGCCCCGCCGTCATCGTGTAGATCCCCGGGTAGTTGTCGTCGGTGTGCTCGCGCACGAGCCCGTCGAAGTCCTCGCCGGCCACGACGCGCGCGTAGAGCTCGGCCGCGAGCGTCTCCGCCTGTTCCTTCGAGCGCGTGACCTTGGGAACCGCACCGCGGAAGGAAACGAGCAGGTGCTGGACTTCGACCCGCGCGGCGTCGTGCTCGGGTTGCCGCACGAGCTCCTCGCCCGCCTCCTTCATGACCTCGACCGCCGCGGCGCCCGTGAGCGCCGCGGGCGCGGGGGCGGCAGGCGGCTCACCTTGTGCGCCGGAACAGCCGAGGAGCCCGACGAGACCGAGGAACGCGGGGAGCAGGGTTCGCATGAGACTCCTATTTCGTGCGTTTGATGAGGTGCCAGCCGAAGGGACTCCGCATGGAGTCGTAGAGCGCGATCCCGATCTCGCCCACCTCCAGCCGCCAGCCGGTGTCGCCGAAGGCGGGGGCCATGGCCTTCCTCTGCCGGCGCGTCATCGGGTAGATGCCGGGGTAGCTGTCGTCGGTGGATTGCTGCACCAGGGCTCCGAAGTCCTCGCCGCCCTTCGCGCGCGCGAAGAGCTCGGCCGCGAGCGCCTCCGCCTCTTCCTTCGTGCGCGTGGCCTCCACGCGCGGAGCTCCCGCGAACGACACGAGCAGGTGCTGCACCTCGATCCGGCCGACGTCCAGTTCCGGCCGCCGCGCGAGCTCCTCGGCCGCCGCGCGCATGGCGGCCACGGAATCGGCCGGGGACGCGGACGGAGTCGCCCGCAGGGGCGCACTCGACGGTCCGGGCGCGTCCGGCTCCTGCTCGAGCTCCACGTACCCCAGCATCCCGAGCTCCTTCAAGCGCGCATCGTCCAGCGGCCCGGCGTAGTTCCCCTCGCGCGCCCCGTTCATGAAGTCCTCGAGCTCCTTCCACAGGGCCGCGACCCGTTCCGGTTCTGCGGCCGCGAGGTCCTGCTTCTCGCCCGGATCCTGTCCGAGATCGTAGAGCTCCTTCGCCTTCGAGCGCGTGTCGTAGAGCAGCTTCTCTTGCCCGGCGCGCACCATGCGCTTGACGTTGACGACTTCCTTGTCCGCGACTTTGTTGTTGTGGTCCGCCTCGGCGAAGAGCGTGCGCGTCCGGGGCAGCGCCCGCGGGTCGCGCCAGGCGAGCGAGAGGTCGATCCCGTCGAGCCCGTTCGGCGCGGCCACTCCGGCGAGCGCCCAGATCGTCGGAGCCACGTCGACCCCGTGCACGGGCGCGTCGATGCGCCGCCCACGAGGCACGCCGGGACCGGCGAGGATCAGCGGGATCCGCACCAGTTCCTGGTAATGGGTGCGGCCGTGGAGCAGCCCCTTGTGCTCGAAGAACTCCTCGCCGTGGTCCGAGGTCAGGACGATCAGCGTGTTCTCGGCGAGCCCGCTCGCCTCGAGGTGGTCGAACAAACGCTCGAGGATCTCGTCCAGCGTGCGGATCTCCGCCTCGTACATCTCGCACAGCCAGGCGAGATCGGTCTCCGACAGCTGGACGCCGCGCGCGCGTAGACGCGTGAGCTGATCCGTCGTGCCGTCGAGCTTGCTGTCCTCCGTCCGCACGAACTCGAGCTTCCACTTCGGATCCGGCGTGAAATCCGTGTGGACGTCGTAGTAGTGCAGGAAGAGGAAGAAGGGGCGGCTCGCGTCGCGCTCGTTCATCGCGGCGATCGCCTTGCTGGTGACGGCGTTCCCGCGATTCACGATCGGCCCCCCGTCCGGAGGGTCCATCTCGAACACGTATTCGGCCTTGCCCGGATCGAACCCCTCGAGGAGCCCGTAGGAGGGATCCCCGATGTTGTGCGAGTTGACGACGGCCAGCGTCTGGTAACCCGCACCCGAGAAGCGCTTGGCGAGCGTCTCGCTCGCCAGCTTGAAGGTGTGGTCGACCACGCCGTGGTGGCTGGGGTAGAGCCCGGTCAGCATCGTGGCGTGGGACGGCAGCGTCCAGGGCGCGGCCGCGGTCACGTCGCTGAAGAGCGCGCCGCGCGCGGCGAGGGCGTCGATCGTGGGCGAGGTGGGGCGCGGATGCCCGTAGCAACCGAGGAAGTCGGGCCGCAGGGTGTCGATCGAGATCAGGATCACGTTCGGCCGCGGCGCGTCCCGCGACGAATCGTGACACGCTCCGAGCGCCAGGAGCCCCGCGCAGAGCGTCGGAGCGGCGAGGGAGCGCGGAGCGCGGAGGAGCACCATGCAGTCGTTTCCCGGTTTCGAAACGGGGGATTCTAGCGGTCGCCCGAGGGAGGAACCAGGCGGGCGCGCGCCGGCTACGGAGAGGAGCACGCCTCGTGAGGAGCTCCGTGTAGGATGCTCGGCCCTTCCTCTTCCATCGACGCCATGCACAAGAAGCAAGAATCCCGTCTCGACCGGCTGCGCTCCGAGCTCGCGCAGGAGCTCGGAGCGCCCCGGCCCGAATCGAACCTCTACACCGCGACCGTGACCGGTACGAGCGCGGGCGACGTCGTGCTCGAGCTCGGCCCGCGCGTCCAGGGCGTCGTGCCGCGCGAGGAGTTCGACCTGGTCCCCGCGATCGGGACGACCGTCCCGGTCGCGCTCGTGGGGCGCGAGGACGATCTGTGGCTCTTCTCCGTGCGCGAAGGCGAGCGCCTCGCGTCCTGGGAGGAGATGGACGTCGGCTCGACGGTCGAGGGAGCGGTGATCGGCGTCAACAAGGGCGGGCTCGAGCTCAAGGTGAGCGGCGTGAACGCCTTCCTGCCCGCCTCGCAGGTCGCGCTCGGACACATGGAGGATCTGCTCGCTCTTGCGGGCCAGCGCTTCGTCTGCCGCGTGATCGAGATCGATCGCGCGAAGAAGCGCGTCGTCGTCTCCAGGCGCGCGGTCCTCGAGGAAGAACGCGAACGCGCCCGCGGCGAGGCCGTGGGGTCGCTCCGGCCCGGGACCCTCGTGCGCGGCAAGGTCGCGCGTCTGGAATCCTTCGGCGCCTTCGTCGCCCTCGGCGGCGGGCTCGAGGGCCTGCTGCACGTCTCGAATCTCGCCCACCGGCGCGTCGAGCACCCGAGCGAGCTCCTCGCCGTCGGCCAGGAGCTCGAGCTCTTGGTGCTCGAGGTGTCCCAGGGCGGGAAGCGCATCGGACTCGGCCGGAAGCAGCTCGAGGCCGACCCCTGGGACGAGGTCGAAGGACGCTTCAAGCCCGGCGACGTCGTGACCGGCCGCGTACGGCGCACGGTGGATTTCGGCGCCTTCGTCGAGCTCGTGCCGGGGGTCGAGGGTCTCCTGCACGTCTCGGAGATCGGCGCGGCGCGCGTGCGTCAGGTCAGGACGGCGCTCGCCACCGGCCAGGAGATCGCGGTACGCGTCGTCAGCGTCGACGCCGGCTCGAAGCGCATCTCGCTCTCGCAACGCGACGCGCGCGGCGCGCTGCTCGGCTCCGAGGAGGCGGCCGAGGGCCCGGAGATCGCGCAGGTCCTGGAGGAGCGCCGGCCGGCCGGCACGAACCTCGGGAGGCTCTTCCAGCAGGCGCTGGAGAAACGCAAGGGATGAACACGCGCTCCGCCGGCGCGACGATCCTCGCTGCGCTCTCGTGCGCGCTCTTCCCGCCCGGCTGTCGGACGCCGGAAGGACGCGCGGATTCCGTGCGCGTGCTCGCGCTCGCGCCCATCGACCTCGCGTCGGCCCCCGCCTTCCGCTCCGAGCTCCTCTTCGCCACGCCGCGGGTGAGCGTGCATCACACGCTCTTGAAAGAGCGGCTCTCTCCCCACTTCCATCTCGACCACGAGGAAACCGTGATCGTGCTCGAAGGCCGAGCGCGGATGCTCATCGGGGAGGCGTGGCACGAGATCGGGCCCGGCTCGGTCACCCACGTTCCTCTCGGCGTCGTGCACGCGGTCGAGCCCCTCGGTCCCGGAGGCTTCGTCGGCGCCGTCTCGATCTTCTCCCCGCCCTTCGACGGGAAGGATCGCGTGTTCCTGGAGCCCTGAGAGCGACGATCGCTCAGTCGCAGTGCACGTACCCGAAGCCGAACCCGACGCGCCAGCCCCACCAGGGGTCGTACCACGGATCGTGGGGACGCGCTCCGGGATGGAGCCGCTCGAAGTGCGCGCTCGCTTCGCGCACGCGACCCTCGTGGAGCACGCCGAAGCGCAGGACGATCCCAGAGAGGTCGAGGTCCTTCGGTTCTTTGTCCGCAGGGAGCGCGAAGGCGAGCTCGAACACGCGCGCCTCCTTGGGAGCGACCGTGAGCTCGGCCGGACCCGACTGCGCCAGGATCGTGGCCGTGCCGAAGGCTCGGAGATCCCCGTCGACGAGATCGCAGGCGTCGCTCGCGAGCTCGATCGGCTCGGCGGTCGCGTTCGCGACCCGCAGGCGGAAGCGCATCTCGACCCGGGCGGGATCGCCCGAGTCCGGGACGTCCGCGAGCCCCAGGGCCGCGACCTGGATGCGCGCCACGAGGAGCTCCGGGGAGCCGACCGCGAACTCGTGGTCCTGGGGCGAGGGGCCGAAGGTCCAGGCCCTGTAGCTCGCGCAGCCGGACAGGAAGAGCGCCAGGGAGAACGCGCCGGACCCGATCGGAGCCTTCATGGCCCCCAGGATGACCTCCCCGGCCGGTCCGCGAAAGCCTCTGCGGCTGCGGCTTGCCTGGCGCGGGGGCCGAGATATAGAACCTCTCGCTCGATGAACCTCTTCTGCCGTCTCTTCGGACACACCTGGTGGCCGGAAACCCGCTCTCCCGAGGTGCGCTGGACCGCCACCAAGGAAGGCCACGTGCTCACCACCACGGTCGCGGAGCAGCCGATCCGGCACGTCGAGATCTGCAAGCGCTGCGGGACGGAGCGGCCAGCCGGCCCGCGCCGCCACGACGCGGATCGCCCCTTCGCCGGCTACACCCCGATCGACGGCCGGAGCGGCGCCGAGGACGAAGCGGCGAGCGTCTGAAGCGGAACGAACCGTGTCCGGCCCGTCCTTCTGGAGCGACTTCCTCGCGAGCTTCCGCGACCCGGAGAGCTATCTCAAGCTGCTCCTCCTCGGGGTGAGCTCGCCCTTCTGGTGGCCGATCGCGCGCTCGTTCTGGAAGGAGGCCCAGAAGGCGCTCGCGCCCGAGGGCGGCCTCTTCGGGATCCGGCCGCGGCACGAGGTCGCCCGGCGGCCGCCGGGGCTCGATCCCTTCGCGAGCCTGCCCTGGGCGGGCGGCCCCTCCGGCACCGTCTCGCGCGCGGAGAGCGCGACGGATCGCGCGCCTCTCGCCCCCGTCCGGCGACGCGGATTCTGACGCCGCGCGAGTTGCGTCTTCGAAGGCGCGCCCGGCCCCTCCTTGAGCGCGCGAGGGATGCGAGGGTAGCTTGCGCGCCCCATGCCGCGGCCGACCCCGTTCCATCCGCGCACCTCCGCGCTCTGCACGAGCCTCTTCTACAAGGAATGGGCGGGCTGCTACGCGGTGCGCCGCTACGACGTCTACGTCGACCGCGAGTACTACGCGCTGCGCCACCAGGCGACCCTGATGGACGCGACCCCGCTCTACAAGTACGAGGTCCGCGGCAAGGACGCCTGCGAGCTCGTCACGCGCGTGACGGTGCGCGGCTTCGAGGGCCACAAGGTCGGTCGCGTCAGCTACGTCTGCTGGTGCGACGAGCACGGCAAGGTGCTCGACGACGGGACGGTGACGAAGCTCGCCCTGGATCACTTCCGGGTCACGTCCGCCGAGCCCGCGCTGGCCTGGCTCGAACGCCATGCGCGGGGCCTCGACGTCAAGATCACGGACGCGAGCCGCAGCCTCGCGGCGCTCGCGCTCCAGGGTCCGCGCTCGCGCGACGTGCTGCGCGGACTGATCGGGAGTTCGATCGACGGCCTGCGCTTCTTCCGCGCCATGCCGGTGCGCTTCCCGGGCCCTCCCGCCTTCGACGGCTGGATCACGCGCACGGGCTACACCGGCGACCTCGGTTACGAGCTGTGGTGCGCGAACGAGCACGCGCTCCACCTGTGGGACGCGGTCATGGAGTGCGGCAAACCTTTCGGACTCCTCCCCATGGGCCTCGACGCCCTCGACGTCTCGCGCGTCGAGGCGGGCTTCGTGCTGGGCGCGGTGGACTACACCTCGGCCCGCATCGCCTTCATCGAGAAGCAGAAGTCGACCCCCTTCGAGCTCGGCTTCGACTGGATGGTCGAGATCGACCGCGCGGACTTCGTCGGCCGCGAGGCGTTGCGCGCCGAGAAGGAGCGCGGCCCCGCCCGGCGTCTCGTCGGCCTCGAGATCGACTGGGACGAGTTCGAGGCCATCTACGCCGCGTTCGGCCTCATTCCCCACCTCGCCACGGAGACCTCGCGCGAGCCCGTTCCCGTGTACGACGGCGGACGACAGGTGGGCTACGCGACCAGCCGCACCTTCTCGCCGACGCTCAAGAAGTACCTGGCGCTCGCCACGGTGGCCGCAGAGTACGCGAAGCCGCAGAGCGAGCTGCGCATCGAGGTCACCTGCGAGTACGAGCGCCGCACGGCGACCGCGCGCGTGACGCCCACCCCCTTCCTCGAACTCGAACGCAAGAAGAGCTGATGGCGAGCCCTCGAACCTCGTTCTGGGACGCGATCGTCGTGGGCGGCGGCCACAACGGTCTCGTGTGCGCGGCCTACCTCGCGAAGAGCGGCCGCAAGGTGCTCGTGCTCGAGCGCCGGCACGTTCTCGGGGGCGCCGCCGTGAGCGAGGAGATCTTCCCCGGGTTCACCTACTCGGTCTGCTCCTACGTGGTGAGCCTGCTCCGGCCCTGGATCATCCGCGAGCTGGAGCTCGCGCGTTTCGGCCTGGAGCTGATCCCGCTCGAGGCTTCCTTCCTGCCGCTCCCCGACGGGCGCTCGCTCCTGCGCGGCTCGGACGCCGCGCAGACCCTGGAGGAGGTCTCGCGTTTCAGCCGCCGCGACGCCGAGACGATGCCCGAATTCGCGCGCGCGATGTCCAAGATCGGCCAGTTCGTGAAGCCGATCATCGACTCGCCCGCACCGGATCCGGCCAGTCTCGCGCCCAGGGAACTGCTCGCGCTCCTGCGCCTCGGACGACACTTCGCCGACGCCTCCCCGGACGAGATGGAGCTGCGGCTGAAGCTGCTCTCCATGAGCGCGGTCGACTTCCTCGACGAGTGGTTCGAGTCGGACGTGCTCAAGGGGCCGATGTCGGTCAGCGGGATCATCGGGACCTTCCTCGGCGTGCGCTCGCCCGGCACGGCCTACGTCCTTCTGCACCACTACATGGGCGAGATCGACGGGGCCTTCCGCTCCTGGGGCTTCTCGAAGGGTGGGACCGGCGGCGTCTCGCGCGCCATCGCGAACGCGGCGCAGCACCACGGAGCCGAGATGCGCACCGAGGCCCCGGTCGAGCGCATCCTGGTCGCGGACGGAAGGGCTGCGGGCGTCGTGCTCGCGAGCGGCGAGGAGATCCGCGCCCGCGCCGTGGTCTCCGGCTGCGATCCGCGGCGCACGTTCCTCTCCTTCGTCGGCGCCGAGCACCTGCCCGACGACTTCGTCGCGGACATCCGCCGCTATCGCTACCGCGGCAGCTCCGGCAAGGTCAACCTCGCGCTCGACCGGCTGCCCGAATTCGCCTGCCGTCCCGGCGAGGGACCGCACCTGCGCGGCGACATCGCCATCGCGCCCGGCGTCGACTACCTGGAACGCGCCTACGACGACGCCAAGTACGGCACCTTCTCGCGCCGGCCCTACATCAACGTGGTCATCCCCTCGACGGTCGACCCGAGCGTCGCGCCGCCCGGCAAGCACGTGATGTCGTGCTTCGTGCAGTACGCGCCCTACGAGATCGCCGAGGGACCCGAGCGCTGGCCCGAGAAGCGCGAGGCCTTCGGCGACGCGGTGGTCGACACCCTCGCGGAGTACGTCCCGAACCTGCGCGAGAGCATCCTGCACCGCCAGGTCCTCTCGCCCTGGGATCTCGAGCAGGAGTTCGGGCTCGCCGAGGGGAACATCTTCCACGGGGAGCTCACGCTCGATCAGCTCTCCTTCCTGCGTCCCGCGGCCGGATTCGCGCGCTACCGGACGCCGCTCGAGCGCCTGTGGCTCGCGGGCTCGGGCGCTCACCCGGGCGGCGGCATCATGGGGGCGCCGGGCGCGCTGTGCGCGAAGGCCATGCTCCAGGCGAGGGCGGTCTAGATGGCCACCGCGCGCGACACCGTCCTCGTCCTCGGGTCGGATGTCGAGGGGCTCGCCGCCGCTGCGACGCTCGCCCGCGCGGGGAAGAAAGTCGTGCTCATCGAGCGCGCGGAGCGCGCCGGCGGCATCCATGCCGAGCGCGAGTTCCACCCCGGATTCCGCGCCGGCGGCCTCCTGCACGACGCCGGCCTCGTCCGCGCCGCGCTCCTCGCGCCGCTCGAGCTCGAGCGCCACGGCCTCGCGTGGCGCAAACGCCCGGTCCAGATCGTCGTTCCCAGCGAAGACGGACGCGCGTTCACGCTCTCGCGCGCGCCACGCGAGCTCACCGGCCTCCCCGACGAGTCACAGGCTTTCGAGCGCTGGAGCGCCTTCGTCGCACGCCTCGAACCGCTCGTGCAGGGCCTCTTCGACGCTCCCCCGCCCGAGATCAGCGCTCCCTCGCCGCTCGAGCTCTTCGACCTCGCGCGGCGCGCGCTCTCCCTGCGCGGCCATGGCGCGCGCTTCGTGCAGGACCTCCTGCGCATCGCCCCGAGCTCGGCCTTCGACTGGCTCGGGGAGTGCTTCACGGATCCCGCGCTCCAGGCCGCGCTCGCCGCGCCGGCGCTCCTCGGCACGTGTTTCGGACCGCGCGCTCCCGCGACGAGCGCTCTCGTGATCCTGCAGCACGCCGCGCGCGGATCCGAACCCGAGGGCGGCCTCGCCGCGCTTGCGCGCGCCCTCGAAGCCGCGGCGCGCGCTGCGGGCGTCGAGTTCCGGCTCGGCCGGGCCCCGCGACGAATCCTGCTCGATAGCTCCGGCGTCCAGGGAGTCGAGCTCGAGGACGGCGAGCGGATCCTCGCCCCGGCGCTCCTCTCCGCGCTCGATCCCAAGACCACGCTGCTCGAGCTCCTTCCGGCGAGCACGCTCCCGCCCAGCCTCGAGAACGCCGCACGCTCGTTCCGCACGCGCGGCGCGGTCGCGTCCCTCGCGCTGGCGCTCTCGCGAGCGCCCGAGTGGGCCTTCGCGACCCCGGACGGCCAGGCGGTCGAACGTGTGCTCACGGCGCGCTCCCTCCTCGAGCTCGAGCGCGCGAGCGATCCCTGGAAGTACGGCGAGATCCCCGAGCGCCCCTGGCTCGACCTCTCCCTCTCGCACGCCTCGCCTCCCGCCCCGCAGGGCGCGGCGACGCTCTCGGTCCTCGTCCAGGGCGTCCCGAGCGCACCGAAGGGCGGCTGGAACGAGGCCGAGCGCGAACAGCTCCTCGCCGGGATCTTCGCCGCGCTCGAGCGCGTCGCGCCGGGGATCCGCTCGTCGGTCCTGGCGCACGAGCTCCTCGTCCCAACGGACATCGAGCGCCGCTTCGGGCTCTCGGGCGGCCACGTCTTCGCGGGCGAGATCGCGCTCGACCAGCTCTTGATCACGCGCCCCAGCCTCGCCTTCGCCCGCTACCGGACGAAGATCCCGGGACTGTTCCTCGGCTCGGCGGGCTCGCACCCGGGCGGGCCGTTCGCGGGTGGAGCGGGGATCCTCGCGGCGCGTGCGATCCGGGGGTGACCGAGAAGCTGTGGTGGCGCGCCCCTACTCGGAATGGAGCTTCGTCCTCGACCGTGCGGATCGAAGCCTCTGGAGCGCCGCCCCTGCCGCGGCCACGAGCACTGCCGATACCGTAAGAGCCACTCCCGACATCGTCGGCACGGAGGGCACGATGACGACTGGATCACAGGCATCACCGATGCCGTCGCCATCCAGGTCAGTCTGGTCTGGATTGTAGGTCGAAGGACAGTTGTCCCCGCCATTCGTGACGCCGTCATCATCGGCGTCGTCGTCACATTTTCCTGTCGGCGTCAGGCGTTGGTAGGTCGAGCCATAGGCAGCGTTGAGCGCGTTCTTCTCTATCTCGAACTGGTCTTGGAGCTCCTGCTTCTCGGCGGCCGTCAGCTGAGCGTTCGTCTTGATCATGCCGTTCTTCAGCTTGAACTCTCCGGCGAAGGTGTATGCGCTCCCAGGGGGGATGGACTTCGTGATAGTTCCAGTGGTCCAGGTGCCGTCCCCCTTGTCGCTGTAGACGGTCTGCTTGAGCTCTTCCATCGGCGAACCGTCGCCGGCCACGTGCGGGTTGCCGACGATATTGGAGATGCGGTCGGGTTTCTTCGCGGCCCCGCTCTTGACATTCTCGAACCCCGAACTGAGGTTCTCGCCCCCGACATAGGGTCATGTCGGCGCGCCGGCCATGACAACGGTCACCGTCATGCCGTTCATGATCGTGACGATCTCCAAAGTGAAGAAGTCTTGGAGGGCACCCCCTGCCGCCGGCTTGTTGATACACCACTTGCGCACGATCGACGTGCATCCCGGCAGCGTGAACTGATGTTCACCCATGTAGAAGTCCAATGTTCCGTCGCCGTTGACGTCCTTGTCTCCGAGCGTGGCGTTCGGAGTGCTCTTGGTCGTCGTGTCCGGCCCTGGCGGGCAGCTCGTGTTGTCACCCATCCCTGCAGCGGCTCCGTTCCGGTCGGGTGGTCCTATCCACTTCGCCTTGACCTTGGGGCAGTTCGCCCCACCTCCCTGGGCAAGCGCTGGAGTCGTGAGGCTCGAAAGCAGGAAAGAACCACCGAGCACTGCAAACGCCGTCTTGAGCTTACGGACGTTCAATGTTTCCTCCTTCACTCGTTGGACCCTCTCTCGCTTCGCCGCGAGCGGAGCGAGGATCCTAGCATGGCTCGCCGTCCTTCCAAGTGAACGAGGTTCAACGCGCCACTGGGATGGATTCAGACCCGGGACGCGACCCGATAGGGCTCGAACGCGAGGCAGCCGCAAGCGCGGCACTTCGGCAGGAGCCGCGAGAGGTGCTCGTAGGCGACCTCGAAGGAACGGCTGTCGTAGAGCGGCCCCTCCTTCGCCTCTCCGGGCGGACCGCGCCGGTCCACGCCGAGGATGCGCTTCAGTTCCCCTTGCAGGGGCAGCCACAGGAAGTTCGAGCAGAAGAAGGACGAGCGTCCGTCGTCCTGGATCGCGCGCGTGCGCGCCTCGAGCTCGGCCAGGCGCGGCTCGAGCCCCACCAAGCTCCCGAAGTCGATCGGACGGTCAGCGGAGGGCATCGTGACCCGCTGCGAGCGAGGAATGGGGTGAGTGAGGGGATTCGAACCCCCGACCCCCAGAACCACAATCTGGTGCTCTAACCGACTGAGCTACACTCACCATTCGCGCAGGAAGCGCCAGAGGATCAGGAGGCCGGGCAACCTTGTCAAGTCGAGCACTCCACGGACCCGCCGAGCGATGACCCCTTCCGAACGTTTCGACCGCCAGATGCGCTTCGCTCCCCTGGGCAAGGAGGGCCAGGAGCGCCTCGAGGGCGCGCGCGTGCTCCTCGTCGGCTGCGGGGCCCTCGGCGGCGCGCTGGCGCAGACGCTCGTGCGCGCGGGCGTCGGCGAGCTCGTGCTCGTCGACCGCGACGTGGTCGAGACCTCGAACCTCCCGCGCCAGGTCCTGTTCGACGAGCGCCATGCGGTCGAAGGAACCCCCAAGGCCCTTGCCGCCGTCGAGTCCTTGGAGCGGATCGGCGGGCCGACGCGGCTCGAGCCGCATGTGGCCCAGCTCGACGCGCGCAATCTCCCCGTGCTCGGCCTAGGCGCGGACCTGCTGCTCGACGGGACCGACAACCTCGAGACGCGCTACCTCCTGAACGACTTCGCCGTCGAGCGCGGCGTGCCCTGGATCTACGCCGGCGTCGTGGGCGCGAGCGGACTCGTGCTGCCCGTCCTCCCGCGCCGGGGAGCCTGTCTCGCGTGCCTCTTCCAAAGCGCGCCGCCGCCCGGCGTGCTCCCGACCTGCGACACGGCGGGCGTGATCCTGCCGGCCGTCCTTCTCGTGGCGTCCCTCGCGGCGGGCCTCGCGCTGCGCATCCTCGCCAAGGGCCCGAGCGACGTCGAACCCGCGCTGCTCGAGATCGACGCCTGGGGCGCGAACGTCCGGCGCCTCCCCGCGCCCCGCGATCCCGACTGCCGAGTCTGCGCACAGGGACGCTTCGAGAGCCTGCATCGGCCGGCGCCGCGCGATCCATTGGTGCTCTGCGGACGGAACGCGGTGCAGATCCCCGCCTCCTCCTCGCCGCCCCAGCTCGAGCTCCTCGCGCGCACGCTCGCGCCCTCCGCGCAGGAGCTCCAGTGCACGCGGACGTTCCTGCGCTTCTCGATCGAAGGCTCGCGCCTGACCGTGTTCCGCGACGGTCGCATCCTGGTCGAGGGCACGAACGATCCCCGACGCGCTCGCGCGCTCGCCGACCGATGGATAGGGAGCTAGGGGATCGGGAGCCAGGGATGGGCGAGGTTCCCTCGCTCGTGATCCTGGCGGCGGGCGCGAGCTCGCGCCTCGGGGCGCCGAAAGCCCTGGCTCGAATCGGGACGCAGACCGTCCTCGAACGCTTGCTCGAGTCCGGGGCCGTCTTCGATCGCGATCCGCCGCTCGTCGTCGCGGGGCGCCACCACGATGAGATCACGCGCCTCCTCGGTTCGCGGCCGGTCGAGGTGCTCCACCATCGGGACTGGGCGGCGGGCCGCACCGGGGGTCTCCAGGCCGCGATCGCACGCCGGAGCGGCCGCGACCTGTGCATCGCGCCCTGCGACGTGCCCCGCGTCCCGCGCGCGGTCTTCGAGGCCCTGCGCGGAGCCTGGATCGCGGCCAGAGCCCCGGAGCGCGGCTGGCTCTCGCCCGCGGTGAGGAAGGAGGGGCGGCTCCGGTTCGGTCACCCGGTGGTCCTCGGACGCGGACTCCTGCAGGAAGTCCTTTCCTTTCCCCCCGACCGTCCCCTGCGGGAGTTGCGCGCGGGGGCCGTACCGCTCCTCTCGCTCGAGGTCGACGACCCTTCCATCCTCGACGACCTCGACGAACCGGACGATCTCGCCCGCTGGAACCGGCCGGACTGAAGGAAGGCCCAAGAGACCCCACCGAGGTCCGAAGGAATCGCCCCCTCCCCCTCCAGCGGGCCCGGAAACCTCGTCGATAGGGGACGAACTCCCCTCCCTCCCCGAGAGGGTCTCGGGTCGGAGCGAGAACCCCCCGTCACGTCAGTCAGGAACCGCGCGCATGAGCTTTCAAGGTGACGTCGCCGGAATCGGTCTCGGCGAGCTCCTGCAGGGGCTCTCGCGCGGCGGACGCGACGGCGTGCTCACCCTGTACGGCGACAAGATCTCAGCCGCCCTCGGGCTGCGGAAGGGACAGGTCTATCTCCTCGCCGGTCCCGACGAGAACGAGGAGACCTGGAAGGAACGCACGAGCCGGGCTTTCGCCGACGACTCCAAGCCCGACGTCGAGACGCGCCGGCGCGTCCAGGTGGCGCGCGCCGGGCGCCTGGAAGCGATCTTCCGCATGCTGGACGCGCCGAACCTCCACTTCCGGTTCGAGCCCGGGCCGCTGCCCGTTCCTCCGGGCCAGAGCGCTCCCCCGTCGAACAAGCTGAGCTACGAGCCAGAATTCGATGCCAGCGTGTGGGGCGCCGGACTCACGGTCGAGTTCGTGCTGCTCGAGCACGCGCGCATCTCCGACGAGAGCAAGGACGGCCCGGCAGCCTCCCTGTCTCCCTTCGACGTGCCGCGCGCGCTGGATCCGAGCCAGCACAAGGTCGAGGTGCGCGACTTCCTGGAGGAGTGCGACGGCAACTCGACCATCGAGGAGATCGCCGACCGATTGGGCTGGCCGCTCTTGCAGTGCCGCGCGACCGTCGGAGCGCACCTGCGTGCCGGCAACCTGCGCATGGCCAAGCCGCGCGAGCTCCTGGCCGTGGCGCAGCGCGAAGTCGAGCTGGGCCGGGTCAGCCGGGCGGCGACGCGCATCGCGGGCTGGATCCACGCGGCCCCCCCGGGGCCCTGCTCCGTGGCGGACGCCAACCTGCTCCTCGCCGAATGGGACCGCGGTCGCCTGCGCCACATCCTCTACGCGATCGAGCCCAGGGTCGCTCGAGCGCTCTTGCGCAAGCTCGATCACGTCCAGCAGGACAACCGGGCCGCGCTCGACCGCTGGACGGCGCTGACCGAGGCCCATCGCGCGGACGAGGTGAGCATGCTCCACGAGATCGCCCTGCGACTCGTGGCGAGCACGGAACCCGACACGCGGACCTTCCACGACCTCTTGCGTCTGGCCCGGGCGTTCCGGGAACGCGGCGCGGGCTTGCGGACCCGGACCCTGCTCCGTCTGGCCTCGAGCTACCTGCCCGCCAAACCCCAGGTGCGCGTCGAACTCGGCAAGCGCATGCTCGAGACCGGACTCGTGCTGGAGGGAACGCGCTGGCTGCTCGAGGCGGCCCACGAACTGCTCGAGCAGGACGAGCCCGAGCGGGCGATCGTCCCGATCCGCATCGTCCTGCGCGAGAATCCCGAACATCCCGACGCCTCCCAGCTCCTGATCCATGCGCGCGCGCTGCAGGCCAGGAAGAAGCGCCGGCGCTGGAACACGATCATTGGCCTCTCCTGCGGGCTCCTCCTGTCGCTCGGCGCGCTGGTGAAGTTCCACTCCTATCGCCGCGCCGAGAGCCAGCTCCAGGAGATCCAGGGCTTGATGGGACGCCCGACCCAGGCGCTCGCCATGCTCGACCAGGTCTTCGGCGATGCCCCGCCCTCGCGCGTCGCCGAGCTGCGCCAGCGCATCGTGGAGCTCGTCCACGAGGAAGAGAAGACGGCGATCGACCTCTGGCGAGCGCGATACGTCGAGGTCGAGGACGCCAGTCGTTACGGCGATCCCCTGCTCGGGCTGCGCCGGACGCTCGAGCTCCCGCCGCCTCCCGGATCCGACGCGGACAACACGTCCGCGCGCCAGGATCTGCTCGGGATCCTCGCGCAACGACTGGGGGATCGCAGCAAGGACCTCGACCTCCCGGTCGACGCCACGATGGAGGCGCTGCACCAGGAAGAGCGACTCGCCGACTTGCTCCAGGAGATCCAGGGGCTGATCGATCCGGCGACCGTCGGTCCCGAGGTGACGTCCTTCCACTTCCGGATCGGCGAGCTCCTCGAGGAGATCCACGCGCGCAGCGAGAAGCGCGCGGTCGCTCGGGAGGAGATGCTCGCCAAGGACCGGCAGAAGCAACAGGACATCCTGCTCGCGGCGGCGCGAGCCCACGCCCAGGCCGGGGACCTGGAGCGCTCGCTCACTTCGTACGATCGCCTGATCGCCTCCGACGCGACCCTGGCGAGCCTGCCGGTACTCCAGAGCGAGATCGAAAGGGTGCGCGAGCACTGGACCGCCGTGAAGCAGGCCCTGGAGCTCGCGGAGAAGGGCGACCACGCGGGCGCGGAACGCTCGTTCCGAGGCGTCTGCCCCAGACCGATCGAACACCTCCTCCCGTTCCAGGTCGATTCGAGGCCTTCGGGCGCGGAGGTCACCATGCCCGACGGGCGCGTCAGGGTCACGCCTTTCGTGGCGAAGAGCGGCATCGGTGAGCGCCTCGAGCTCGAAGTCAAGCGCGCGGGATTCGAAGACCGCAAGATCGTGCTCGACAAGCCCGGCGACCTCCTGATCCATCTCTTCCGTCATCCTGAGCGTTCCTGGATCGACGGACACCGGATCGAGGCCGCCCCCGTTCCGACGGGCGACGACCACATCGTCGCGGATCGATTCGGGAGCCTGCGTCGCCTCGCCGCCAAGAACGAAACGCGCTGGAAGCTCGAGCTCCAGACGCTCGGGGGCATCGCTCGCACCCCCATCTTCCTGCCCGGGAAGCCCGGGTACCTCTTCGTCGTCAGCGAAGACGGACAAGCCTGGCTCGTCGACGCCGCAACCGGCGCCGTCGAAGGCCCGCGCGAGATGGGATCGCCTCCAGTCGAGGGACCGGTGTTGACGCGGAGCGGAGTGAGCGTCTCCTTCGCCGACGGCCGCGTGGGCGTCTGGTCCGACCGCCTCGAGCCGAGCTTCTATCCGCTGGAGAGCCTGGTCTCCGAGAACCGTTCGCTGGCGGAGGGCGAGCACACCAGCTCGTCCCTGTTGCTCTTGCGCAAGCAACTCGGCGGGCCGAGCGAGCTCGTCTCCCCGTGGAACCACTGGAAAGTGGTCGTCGAGGAGGACCACTACCTCGTGGTCGCGCCGGACGGAAACGGGTTCAACGCCAAGCGCGCGGGAGACTGGGTCTACGTGGCCTGGGAATCCCCGAAGGCCTTCGTGCCCGAAGGGCGGATCTGGGTCTCCGACGAGGATGGCCTCAGGGCCTACCGCTGCTCGACGGAGGAAACCGTTCCGCTGCAGGGCCGGTAGGAACGCGCAGGGGTGCGCGCTCCCACCGGACCGGTTCGGATGTCAAGTCGCGTTCAGAGCTTCGTCACGCGGTAGGGAGCCGAGAGCTCCAGCGAGGGAGCCTCCACGATCTGGAAGCTCCATCCGAGCTCCCCGCCGAAGCCCGTGCCGTAGACGTTTCCGGTCGGGAGCGGCCAGGTCGCGCGGAAGAGTCCCTGGGAATCGAGCTTGGCATAGGTGGCCGACATTCCGAGGATCGTGAGCAGCCAGGGATCCAAGGGGTCCAGGTACCACGCGCCGAACCCCGGCCGTGAACCGAAGTTCAACCAGCCGGTGTTCCCCGCCATCAGGGCCACCACGATCGAGTTCGGTTGCCCGTGGATCTCGACCGAAAGGGTGTCGCCGGGCAGCGCCGCCGCCGGGAGCAGGGTGAAGGCGGGGACCTCGTCGTCTGGATCCGCCAGGGCGATCGCATCGAGCTCCGCCCCGCCGAGCCCCATGGCCGCTTCGTCGGCGACCACGCCGGGAAGCGCGCCGCAGGAGATCACGGCCCCGTCGAAGGCGCTCGGAGAGAGCACGGTGACCCACACCTCGCCGGCGGAGAACTCGAGGCCACTCACGTCCCCGATCGCCGAGGCCGATCCCGTCGCGAGGGTGAACCTCGCCTGGACGTCGGCTTCGGTCATCACGATCGCCACGATGCCCAGGGCTTCTCGGACGAGCACGTCGCCGTCGAGCACGGTGCCGTAGAGGGTCCCCGGGAGATCGTCCAGCAGCGAGAAGAGGATCGACCCCTGGTCGTCGTAGGCCAGCGCGTCGACGTCGATGTTCGCCGTGGGAGTCCCCAGTCCCGCCGCGAGGAGGGCCTCGGGCAGGACCACCTCGATGCCGCCTCCCGGCGCGAGCCCCAGGATGTCGCCGTCGAGGAAGCCCCCGTCGTTGGAAAGCGTCGAGAAGACCATCGAACCGGCGCTTCCGGCCACCATGTTCGGCCGGCGAGCGAAGGCGTCGATGTCGCCGGGGACGAAGCCCGCGGTCGCCTGCCAGTGCCCTTCGACGAAGAACGAGAAAGGGCTGCCTCCCCCACCGGCCGACACGAGCGCCGAGTCATCGAACACGGTCGACCCGATCGTCACGGTCGAGGACGTGGAGACGTGGAACCGGGGCGGGGACGGGGCCTGGGCGTGGGCGATCCCGTGGAAGGCGAGCGAACTCGCCAACGCAAGGGCGCCGAGGTTGCGAAAGGAAGCGCAGGAAACGGAGAGCGGGAGCGCGCCGGCTCCCGCCGGATCATGGATCGGATGCATGTGGTTTGTACCTCCGGCGCCGAAGACCGCGGACCGTGATCGGGGTTGCCGGAGGTTCTCGCGTTTTTTTTTCGAGACGCGTCTCGAGCCCGCGCCCCGGCGGTCGCGCCGCGCTCGAGGAGGAGAAGGAATTCTCCACGGACGCCGGCTAGCATGGGCTCGTCCATGCGACTCTCCTCGAAGTTCGGACTCCTCGCGCTCGCCGCGCTCGCCTTCGCGGCCGCCTGCAAGTCGAAGCCCGAGCCCATCTTGCCGAAGACGGTCCCCATCGGCCCCAAGCCCACCTTCGCTCCCCCGTGGCGTCCCCCGGAGAACTGGGCGACGATGGAACTCGCCGACTTCGAGGAGCTCGTCCTCTCGAACCTGCCCGAGGACAGGGTCACGCCCCTTCCCGAGGAGACCCTGAAGGAACTCGCGCACGCCCTCGACGAGATGGACGAGACCTCCGTGCGGGCCGCGGTGATCCTCGGCCGGAGCGCGACCGACAAGGCGGGCGAGGTCTTGCTCGCTCGGCTGCAGCGGCGCGTCCTCGGGCCCGAGCGCAACTCGGACGCCGGAGACGTCGTCGCGGCGGCGGCCCTGGGACGCTTTCCTCGACCCGAGCGCAACTGGCGCATCGTGCGTCTCGTCGACGGCTCCCATCCCCACCCTGATCTCGAGGTCCGCGTCGAGTGCGCCTGCACGGCGCTCGCGGCGGGCTTCGACCGCGTCGTCCCGTTCCTGCAGAAGGTGGTGCGGATCGGAACCTGGATCGGCGAGCAGGACGAGCGCGACTTCGCCGTGTCGGACACGAGCGCCTGGGTGCGCTCCAGGGCCGCCGAGGCGCTCTCGGCCCGCGCCGGGGTGCCGGTCACCTACCGCGCCGACGCCCCGATCGCCGACCGGGAGCGCGAGATCCTCGCCCTCGAGGCGCTCCTCCAGCCGATCCTGGCGAAGACCGCCGCGGACACGGCCCGCGCGCTGGAGAAGCGCTAGCCTGGCCTGGGAAAGGGCGCAGGCTAGACTCGGCGCCGTGTCGGCCGATTGCAGGCCCTGTTGCAGGCTCCATCTCGGTCGAGGATCGGTCCTCTTGGTCCTCGGTGGCCTCGCCTCCTGCGCCCTGCGCGAGCGCGACGCCGGGCCGGCTCCGGAAGGGATCCGCGGACCCCCGCCGAGCGCGAGCGACCCGCTCTGGATCTGGACCCAGGGCGAGGAGGAGTCCGAGCGCGCCTGGTTCCGGCGCGAGTTCGAGCTCGACGCCCCGCCCGAGCACGCCGAGCTCAGCGGGAGCGCGGACAACGCCGCTGCGGTCTACCTGAACGGGAAGCTCGTCGCCGAGGCCGGCGACTGGGCGAAGCCCTTCCGGGTCGACGTGACGCGAGCCCTGCGAGCGGGTCCGAACGTGCTCGCCGCCGCCTGTCGCAACGAGGGCGGGCCGGCCGCGTTCTGGATCGAGCTCGTGGTCACGCTTCCGGTCGGTCTTCCCCGCGCCATTCGAGGCAGAACGGAGCTCCGGATCGCGAGCGATGAGGCCTTCCTCGCCTCGACGAGCGAGCGAACGGCCTGGAGCGAGCTCGGAACGAGGGCGGAATCGCCCGACTGGTCGCCCGCCCGCGTCCTCGGCCCGCTCGGGATCGAGCCCTGGGGCGCGCAGGCGGACTTCGCCGACGGCTCGCCGGCCCGCGCGCTCACCGCCGAGGAACTGGAGCTCACGGAGGGCTTCCGCGCCGAGCTCCTCTACTCCGTGCCGCGGGCGCTGCAAGGCTCCTGGGTCGCGATGACCTTCGACGACCGCGGGCGGTTGATCACGAGCGATCAGTACGGGCCGCTCTACCGACTGACGCTCGGCGAAGGCGCGCCGCGGTTCGTCGAGAGCGTCGAGGAGATCGAGCTCCCGATCGGCGAGGCCCACGGTCTCTGCTACGCCTTCGGCGCGCTCTACGCCGTCGTCTCGAGCGATCGCTTCCAGAGCGGGCTCTACCGGCTGCGCGACCAGGACGGCGACGATCGCTACGACTCGCTCGAATGCCTGAAGGAGTTCGAGGGCTCGGGCGAGCACGGGCCCCACGGCGTCGTCGCCGGCCCCCCCGGCGTAGCCGGTTCGGAGGAAGAGTCGCTCTACGTCGTGATCGGGAACCACACCGAGCTCCCCGACGGCATCACGCGCTACCGCATGCCGCCCGTGTGGGGCGAGGACCAGCTCCTCCCGCGCGAGCCCGATCCCGGCGGCCACGCGGTCGGCAAGATGGCGCCGGGCGGCGTCGTGCTGAGGACCGACAAGGACGGCAAGGAGTGGGAGCTCGTCGCCGGCGGCCTGCGCAACGCCTACGACCTCGCCTTCGACGAGCAGGGCGAGCTCTTCACCTTCGACTCCGACATGGAGTGGGACGTCGGGTTGCCGTGGTACCGCCCGACCCGCATCCTGCACGTCGTCTCCGGCGCCGACTTCGGATGGCGCAACGGCTCGGGCAAGTGGCCCGCGGATTACCCCGACACCCTGCCAAGCGTGGTCGACCTCGGGCGGACGTCGCCGACGGGGATGGCGCACGGGTCGCGCTCGAGCTTCCCCGGCACGTGGAAGCAGGCGCTCTTCGTCGCCGACTGGCAGAACGGCGTGATCCTCGCGGTCGACGCCGTTGACGCCGTCGACCCCGTCGACCCCGTCGACCCCGTCGATCAGGGGAATGCGCTCGTGCACCAGGGCATTCCCTTCGCGCGGGGAAGACCCCTTCCCGTGACCGACCTCGAATTCGGCCCCGATGGAGCGCTCTACTTCGTGACAGGCGGTCGCAACACGCAGTCGGGCGTCTACCGAATCACCGCCGACTCGGCCGGATCGCGCGGCCCTTTCGTGGGGTGGGGTTCCGTCATCATCCATGCTGCCATCCCCCGCCGCGAGCGACGGTGGCTCGAGGAGTTCCACGGCCGTGCGGATCCCCTCGGAATCGGCGAAGCTTGGCCCGCGCTCGACCACGTCGATCTCGAACGGGCCCACGCAGCGCGCACGATCCTCGAAGGCCTTCCACGGAACCTCTGGAACGATCGCGCGCTGGCCGAGGAGCGCCCGGCGGCTGCCATCCGGGCGCTCCTCGCGCTCGTGCGCGAGGGAACGAGCGATCTCCAGCCGGCGATCCTCGCTCGCGTGCTCGAGCTTCTCGAGCTCGGGCCCACCGCCCTGCTCACGGAAGAGACGGCGGCGCATCTCCGAGCGCTCGAGCGCGAACAGCTCTGGCCCGGTGCGCGCGAGTTCGCCGCGCCCGGGATCCAGCGCGAGGCCCAGCGCCACCGTCTCGCCCTCCTGCGCATCCTCGAGCTCGCCTTCATCCGCATGGGCAAGCCCGAGCCCGAGCTCGCCGCGCGCATCCAGGCGAAGCTCCAGTCGATGTTCCCGAACGAGGATCCCCGGCTCGATCGCGAGCTCGTGCAGCTCCTCGTCTACCTCGAATCGCCGGGCGTGATCGAGAAGGCCCTCGCGCTCATCGACCGCGCGCCCACGCAGGAGGACGCGATCGCCTCCGGCTGGCCGCTGCGCGTTCTCAAGAGGGGCTGGACGAAGGAGACGCGCCTACGCTACTTCCGCTGGCTCATCGAGGTCGTGCCGACCTACAAGGGCGGCGAGAGCTTCCGCGGCTACATGGACGCGATGCTCGGCGACGCGCAGTCGTGCCTCTCCGAGGAGGACCTCGACGCCCTCGCGCTCGAGCTCCCGCCCGTGTCGTGGCGTCCCGGGTTCCCGAACGTCACACGCCCCTTCGTGCGCGCCTGGACGATGAACGAGCTCCTGCCGGAGCTCGCACGCCTGACACCCGAGCGCGCGGACGACTCCACCCATCTCACCCCGTCCGACCCCGCCTCCCCGGTCCCTCGCGCATCCTCGCGCGACTTCGAGCGCGGCGCAGAGGCCTTCGGCACGGTCTGCCTCGCCTGCCACCGCATCGGCGACGAGGGCGGCAGCACCGGGCCCGACCTCACCGGCGCCGGCGGGCGCTTCTCCGCGCGCGACCTGCTCGAGAGCATCGTCGAGCCCTCGCGCACCGTGTCGGATCAGTACCGCGACCAGGAAGTGTGGACGACGGAGGACCGCGCCTGGGTCGGCCGCATCATCGACCAGGACGACTCACGCATCGTCGTGCGCACGACCGACCACGAGGTCGTCGAGATCGCGCGCGAGGAGATCGCCGAGATCCGCCCCCACCCGCTCTCGCGCATGCCCGAGGGCCTGCTAGACACCTTCGACGCGAACGAGGTCCTCGACCTCCTCGCCTACGTGCTCGCGGGCGGTAACGTAGAAGACCCGGCCTTCGCCACGAGCGAAGACTGAGCAATCTTGTCCGTCCAGCCTACGAGGGCGAGGGTTCGAATCGCAGCCTCGACTTCAAGGTGATCCCGGCAGTTCGTCCAAGGAATCGGCGAGCGGGGCGCCGCCTCGAACGCGAAGTCGACGAGCTCGTCCCAGCGCTCGAGCTTCGCGAGAGAGGCCTCGGTCATCCGCAGGCGGCGCTCGAAGGGCGGATTCCAGTAGTTCCCGCACTTGCCGTGCGGATCCCACTCGCGATAGGTGGCGAGAGCGCGCTCGAAGTCGCCCTCGAGGAAGGCGACGTCGCCCCAGGTCCCCAGGGCTTCCGTCTTCCGGCCGAGGATCCCCTCATCCTGGAGGAAGGGATCTTGACGGGCCAGGATCTCTCGCGCCTCATCGGCTCGGCCGTTTCGAGCGAAGAGCTCGGCGAGGAGCGGCGGCTCGAAGACGTGCAGTCGGTCGACGCCCGGCGCGACGGCGGCCGAATGGATGCGATCGAGCAGTCGCCCAGGGCACGGAGGGCCGGCCAGGGACTGGGCCGGGAGCGCCTTCCAACCGTGAGCATGGGCGTGGGCACCGAGCAGGTTGAGCGTCTCTCTCGACCGCGGCCCGGGCGGTACTTGGAACAGGTCCAGGATCGGTGCGATGCCCTGGCTCTCGAAGAGGCACACCGGCGAGCCTTCGGGCGCAGCGGGTCCTTGGAATACGACGAGGACGAGCGCGGCAGCGAAACTCATGGGCCCCCGGACGCTCCGTCCCACGGAACCTTCCGGCGTCGTTTTCCAAGCAAGAGGGTCGACTCGCTCCGATTCGGCGCTGGAACGGCAACCCCTCCGCCACCTCCGTGGTCATGGCGCCGAGAAAGGAGACGAGAGCCCATGCAATTCGAATGGAACCGGTCGCAGGCGAAGTCGCCCCCCACGCGTCCTTGCCCGGGGGAGGGCGGTCCGTACCCTGGAAGAGTCATGACGGTCAGCTCAGATCCGCCCCGGCTCCAGGAGGTCCTGGATGCGCTGCGCCTTCATCGCGCCGAGTTCGAGCCCTTCTTGGTCCACACGATCTCCGTCTTCGGTTCCGTCGCTCGCGGCGATGCGGGTCCGGAGAGCGACGTGGATCTCCTGGTGGAGTTCGAAAGGCCCATCGGCCTCTTCGCCTTCGTGCGCCTGCAGATGCGGCTCGCCGAGATCCTCGATCGCCGCGTCGACCTGGTCAGCCGGACCGCCCTGAAGCCTGCTTTGCGCGCGAGCATCCTTCGGGAGGCCGTGCGTGCCGCATAGGGATTGGCGCTTCCGCATCGAGGACATGCTCGAAGCGATCGCCCGGATCCAGCGCCACTCGAAGGGCCTCCAGTTCGAAGGGTTTCTCAAGGATGAGCTCGTCGTCGATGCGGTGCTCCGCAACTTGGCCGTCCTCGGGGAGGCCTCGCGGCACATACCCGAGTCGATCGTCGCGAAGTCACCCGAGATCCCTTGGGCATCGATCCGCGGAATGCGAAACGTGCTCGTGCACGACTACTTCGGCGTCGATCTCGCCTCGGTGTGGGAGACGGTTCGCAACGACCTTCCCCCACTGGTTCCCCTCTTGAGGAAGCTCCTTCAAACCTACTGAGTCGCGGCGCGATAGGGAAAGTCGACCGCGAGCGGCACGTCATTCCGCTCGCCGTGGAGCGCCGAGGTCCGCATTCGAACCGCGGGCGATTCCCGAAGGGATCGATCGCTCCGCTCTTCGGTGAACCGCCCGTCACGCCGTCGTGCTCGGGCGCGCCTGCTTCGCGCGCAGGCGCCGGACGGCGAGGATCGCGGACGTGAGGCCGCCGACGAGCAACATGAACGGGCTGCGCTTCTCCGCATAGAGCCCGAGCACGTAGGCCCACCCGATCGGATAGCCGCGCCGCGCCGTCCTCCCGAGCTTGCCGAGCCGCTCGAAGCCCTTGTGCACGAGTTCGACTCGCGTGCGCTCGCCCGCGGCCGTGAAGCGCACCTCGACGTCCTGGGCGATCTCGGGCTCGCGCCCGGGGTGCCAGGTGAACGCCACGCGCGACGGCGGCTCCCAGGCGGTGATGGTTCCCCAGACGGACTCGCGCCCGCCGCGGATCTTCTCGACGATGCGCCCGCCCACTCGGCCTTCCATCACGACCGTTTCCGCGTCCGCTTCGCCCACCGAGTGCGAGCGCAGCGGCCACCAGGTCGCGAGCTCGGCCGTGAAGCGGCGGAAGGCGCGCTCGGGCGAGGCGCGCACGGTCACGGTCTTCAAGATCGGGGTGAACACGGGGGTCGAGGTCTCGTTCGTCATGGGCTCTTCTCCTCGAAGGACTTCGTGTAGGCGGCGAGCGCGTCGGACCACATGCGGTCCACGTAGTCTCGCAGGTCGGCGATGCCGGCCGGATCGAGCCCGTACAGGCGCCGCCGGCCTTCGGGCTTGCCGCGCACGAGCCGAGCCGCGCGCAGCACCGCCAGGTGCTGGCTCACGGCCGGCTGGCTCACGCCCAGGGCGCGCGCGAGCTCGCCCACCGCGTGAGAGCGCTTGCGCAGGCGGTCGTAGAGCCGCCGTCGGGTGGGATCCGCCAGGGCGGCGAGGGTCGCAAGGGTCGCGTCTGCGGGCATGGATATATAAGTATGAACTTATATATCCATCGTCAAGCCCTTCGGCCGGATTCCGAGCGCGGGCCCCGGATGCCGCGCCGGGCCGCGTTCCGAGGGGTAGGCGTCGCGCGGATCAGGACCCGGGCGCTCGCAGGGCGGCCTTGAAGGCGATGAAGTCCGTGGGCTGCGCGGCGGACCCTATCCGCCGCAGCTTGTCCGCGATCTGCCCGCGGTGGTAGGTGGAGTGCTGCACGACGTGCACGAGCAGGTCCCGGAGGATCTGCTCGTCCTCCCGGCCGTTGAGGAAGCGGAACGTCACGCTGCGATCCAGATCCTCGTCCCAGAGCGCCTCCAGGAAGGTCCTGCGCCGCGCCTCGATCTCGTGCAGCCTTCCCGCCAGCACGGGGAGCTCGGGTGAGGACAGCCAGTCCGGAGCGGACGTCGGGCTGTTCCCCAGCCAGCGCTCGAGCCAGATCCACTCGCCGGCGACGACGTGCGCGAAGGCGTCGCGCAGGCTCGGGAAGCTGCCGCCGAGGTCGCGCGTGAAGACCTCGCTCGGGAGCGGCTCGAGGCTGGCGAGGATGCGAGCGTTCGCCCACTCGTCGTAGCAGTAGAGCTCGAGGACGTCGGCGCGGTTCATCGACGAGTCTCCCCTCCCCGGCCTCGGTCGCCTCTCCGGATCCGGTTCGACGCCGCTCGATCGCACACAGGACAGCGGAGCTCCATCTTCCCCGCGTGACCTCACGGCTCCATGCGGTACATCGTGCGCGGGAAGGGGCTCGCCTCGCGCACGTGCTCGATGCCCGCGATCCAGGCCACGCAGCGCTCGAGCCCCAGGCCGAAGCCGCCGTGCGGCACGCTCCCGTAGCGGCGCAGGTCGAGGTACCACTCGAAGTACTCCTGCGGGAGCTGGTGCTCGCGGATGCGCGCGAGGATCGCGTCGAGATCGTCCTCGCGCTGGCTGCCGCCGATGATCTCGCCGATCCCCTCGGGCGCGAGCACGTCGACGCACAACGCCTTCGAGGGATCCCCGGGATCGCGCTTCATGTAGAAGGCCTTCACTGCGGTCGGGTAGCGCGTGACCATCGTGGGCCGGTCGCTGCGCGTCGAGAGGACCGTCTCGTCGGGCGCGCCGAAGTCGTCGCCGTACTTGAAGGTCGACTCGGGCTGCGCGGCGAGGATCTTCGCCGCCTCGTCGTAGGTGATGCGCGGGAAGGGCTTCCGGATCGCCTCGAGATTCGAGAGGTCGCGCTCGAGCACCGCGAGCTCGGGTCGGCGCCGCTCGAGCACCTCCGCCACCACCGCGCACAGCATGTCCTCGGCCAGGTCCAGGACGTCGTCGAGCGTCGCGTAGGCCATCTCGGGCTCGAGCATCCAGAACTCGGTCAGGTGCCGGCGCGTCTTCGACTTCTCGGCGCGAAAGGTCGGGCCGAAGCAATAGACCTTGCCCAGCGCCATGGCCGCCGCTTCGGCGTAGAGCTGGCCCGATTGCGTCAGGTACGCCTTGCGATCGAAGTAGCCGACCTCGAAGAGCGTGGACGTCCCCTCGCAGGCGTTCGGCGTGAACATGGGCGAGTCGACGCACACGAACCCGCGCCGATCGAAGAAGCGCCGCAGCGCCGTGATCACCGCGTCACGCACGCGCATCACCGCCCAGGGACGGCGGCTCCTGAGCCACAGGTGCCGCTGCGAGAGCAGGAAGTCCGCGCCGTGCTCCTTGGGCGTGATCGGGTAGCCCTCGCAGGCCTGCAGGACCTTCCCGTCCGAGACCTGGACCTCGAAGCCGCCCGGCGCGCGCGCGTCGGCGACGACCTTGCCCGTGAGGACGAGGCTCGACTCCTGGCCGGCGTGGCCGACCGCGTCGAAGAGCTCGGCAGGCACGCTCTTCTGGAAGAGCACGCACTGCACGAAACCGGTCCCGTCGCGCAGCTGCACGAAGTGGAGCTTCCCCTTCGAGCTCTTGGCGTAGATCCAGCCCTGCAGGGTGACGGTCTCGCCGACGAAGTCGGAGAGGCGCTCGATGGTGGCGATCGGGGCGGTCATGGGATGTGGAGGCAAGGAACTCCGCTTCGAGAGGATGGACAGCCTAGAATGCCGGCCACTCCGGAGCGAGCCTCGACACCCCGTCGCCGCTGTGTTCATCGGATTCGAGGGCGGACATGTCCTCGCCACCCATGGATCATCCCGCCTTCCGGAACGACACGGTGGTGAGCAAGCACGCGCTTACCCGCAAGCCTTCGCTTCAAGTAGACTCTCTGAGGAGGCGTAGCTCGAAAGGCGATAGCCGAAGCGAGGGGGACAATGAGCTTCAAGCAGATTCTCACACTGTCACTCGCATTGAATTGGCAGGTGCAGCAGGAGAGCCCTCCGAAGCCGCCGCCCGAGCCTTGGCAAGTCGATGGTGCCCGCGCGGCGCTTGTTGACGAAGATCCGGGCACCCGGGTCCTGGCTCTGAACAAGCTGCAGGAATTGGGTGCGGGCGCGGACGTTCACACGTGGGAGGACGCCGCGACCTACGCACAGGGGATTCCTGAGCTCCTTGACGATCGAGACGAGGAGGTCCGCGCACACGCGGCCGGTGCCCTGGGCGCCCTCGGACCGCACGCGGCCACTCACGCACCGAGGATCGCTGAACTCCTGGCCGATCGGCAGGATGGCGTACGCTCGAGCGCGACCCTTGCCCTGGGCGCCCTCGGACCGCATGCGGCCACCGCACTTCCGAGGATCGTCGAGCTCCTCGAGGATCCAGATGAGGACGTGCGCTCGAGTGCGGCCGATGCCCTGGGCGCCCTCGGACCGCATGCGGCCACCGCACTTCCGAGGATCGTCGAGCTCCTCGAGGATCCAGATAAGGACGTGCGCTCGAGTGCGGCCGGTGCCCTGGGCGCCCTCGGACCGCATGCAGCCACCGCACTTCCGAGGATCGTCGAGCTCCTCGAGGATCCAGATGAGGACGTGCGCTCGAATGCGGCCGATGCCCTGGGCGCCCTTGGCTTGTACGCTGCCCACCACGCGCCGAGCATCGCCAATCTTCTCAGGGATGACCACGCGATCGCTCGCTGGAGTGCGGCCCGCGCTCTCGGCGCCCTCGGACCACCCGCCGACACCTACGCGCCGGTCATCGCTGAGCTCCTCACCGATCCGAACACTGTCGTGCGCTCGAACGCGGCCGGTGCCCTGGGCACTTTCGGACAGCTCGCCGCGACCTACGCGCCGAGCATCGCCAAGCTTCTCAGCGATCCAAGCGCGACAGTGCGCGGGGATGCGGTCCGCGCTCTCGGCACCCTCGGACCGCATGCGGCCACCGCACTTCCGAGGATCGTCGAGCTCCTCAAGGATCCAGATAGGGACGTGCGCAAGAGTGCGGCCGATGCCCTGGGCGCCCTCGGACCGCATGCGGCCACCGCACTTCCAGGGATCGTCGAGCTCCTCAGGGATCCCGATGACGACGTGCGTTCGAACGCGGCCTATGCCCTGGGCGTCCTCGGAATGCAGGCTGCCACCTACGCGCCGAGCATCGCCGAGCTTCTCGCCGATCCCGACAACGGTGTGCGCTCGGGTGCCACCGAAGCCCTTGGGTATCTTGGTGAGCACGCGGCCACTGCTCTTCCCAGGATCGCTGAGCTGCTCACCCATTCAGACGAAGACGTCCGCACGAGCGCGGCCAGTGCCCTAAGTGCCCTCGGAGAACTCGACTGGATTTACCAGACACGTTTTCAGCTCCTCGCTTCGGTGGGGGCCTCGAACGCGATCCTCCCCCCGTACATCCCCGGAGTGGACGTCAGTGATCCACAAAGCATCGCCAACCTTCTCAACCATCCTGACTGGGTCCTACGCGCGAACGCTGTCCGTGCCTTGGGCGCGCTAGGAGGGAACGCCGCGAAATACGCACCGAGCATGGCCGAGCTCCTTGAGGAGCCGAACGAAAACGTCCGCGCAAGCGCGGCCAGTGCCATAGGCGCCCTCGGATCGCACGCGACCACGGCACTTCCGACGATCGTCAGGCTACTCGAGAATCGCGATGAGGACGTGCACTCGAATGCGGCCAATGCGCTGTGCGCCGTCGGAATACATGTTGCCACCTACGCGCAGAACATCGCCAAGCTTCTCAAGGATCCGGATGACGCCATCTGCGGGCGCGCGGCCAATGCCCTGGGCAACCTCGGGCCGCAGGCCGCGACCCATGCGAGGGACATCGCCGAGCTCCTCAACAATCGGAGAGAGAGTGCATGGCATGCCGCAGAGGCTCTGGCTACGCTCGGCAAGGCCGCTGTCACTGCCCTTCCCACGATTGCCAATCTACTCGGCAACCGAGATGGGCTCGATGCAAGCGAAGCGGTAGACATCCTCGACGGGATCCTCGCAGCTTGGACTCGCAGCGAGAAGCTCGACCCCAGGGAGGATCCTGCGGATCGAGCCGCGGCGAGTTCCGACGGTCCGCACTGGCTTCCCAAGCTCCTGTTGCAGCAGATTCCCCTGCGGCCAATGGATCGAGATGAACTACGCTTCCTGGCTCACTATTTCGGCGGGGGCAACCCGGAGGTCGAAGCGTGGCTCGATTGGGTCGGGCTTCCGCCCGATATCGCTGTGGGCCAGGATCCCGAGGCCTTTCGCGCCCGCTATCCCGATCCCGCCGCGCTCCTCGGCTCGCTCAGGCTCTTGATCCCCACGGCGCGAGGGAATTCTAGTTTCCTCAGAGAGGTGTCCGCTTCGATCGCAACCGTGGCGCGGCTTGGGCTCGAAACGAGCGGCTTGGGCACTGCCAATGTCTCCTTGCTCAACGAACTCGCGGCTGAACTCGATCCAACCGTTCGGCCTGCCATCGAGTCCATTGCCGAGCGCATCCGACGCGAGGAGCGCATTCGCTACGGCGTTCTATGGGCCGTACGGATTCTCCTCATCCACCTCGGATTCTGGGTCGCGCTTGTGTGGCTTTATCCGCGATCACCAAGAGTCCAGGCCATCTTCTTCTGGAATCCATGGGTCCGCAGGCTTGCCGGGATGGGTTACGTCGGCCTGGCCCTGACCTGGGTTTCGCCACTGCGCAAACGCCTTCTCCAGCCCTTCGCCTCTCCGATGGGCGCCTTCGCGCCGCGGCAGGAGTTCGCCGAAGGCGAGTACTATTCGCAGCGCACGGTTTCTAGGGAGGGAGGAGAGCGTGGACTCCCGGCAAATCGCCTCGTCCCCATCCGCGGACGGCTCGTGCTCGTCGGCGAATCGGGTCTCGGGAAGTCGTGGTTCGTCTCGAGATGTCTCGAGGGCCCGGATCCGGAAAGCGCCGTCTACCTACCTGCGGTGCGCTGCGAGCAGGGGGTCGTCGAAGGCGTAGCTGGGCTGATTCACGGACAGGCGAGCGATCTCGACTTTCTGAAGTCGCTCGTGCACGTCGGAGCCCTCACCGTCTACATCGACGGATTGAACGAGGCGAGTGCGGGTGCCCGCAATCACGTGCAGAGCTTCTTGGTCCGGCACCCCAAAGCCAACGTGCTCGTGACGACCCAGCCCATGGGCGATTTGAAGTTGCCGGCGGGCGTGGAGGTCTGGAATCTCGATCCCCTGGCCGAAGCGCAGGTGCGCGAGTTCCTGTGCACTCGTTGGACGAGTGGGGCGAGGTCTCGCGCCGACTACGAGAAGGACGTCGACGCCTTCCTCGGACGGATCCGGAGCCTCTCCGAGCCCGAGGCCCGCGCTCCGCGGAAGATCCTCTCGAATCCGATGGACCTCACGTTCGTCGCTTCCCTTCTGCTGCGCGGGGTCGGGCTCGATCTCTTCGACCTCCGCAGACCCTTGATCCGCCATGCGATGGAGGACTACGAGGGCAAGGAAGGACACCCCTTCCCGACCGAGCAGCTGGCCGAGGTCGCCTACGACATGCGCTGCAGCGGCGAAGTAACGACCGATCGCCTTCCGCAGGTCTTCGGCGTCCTGGAACAGCACAAGCTCGCCCTCGTTCGACGCGTTTCGCGTGGCGAGCTCGAGGCCACGGAATGGCGCTTCCGCCACGACAAGATCGCGGACTTCTTCCTCGCCAGGGCGTTGCAGGCCGAGGAAGGGCGCATGGAACGGCACTTGGGTGACCCCGCATTCCACGGCGCGTACGTGTACCTCGCCGTTTCCCTTCCGCTCCCGGAGGCTGACGACCTCGTGGCGCTGGTCGCCAAGCACTCCGACGCAACCGGCGATCACACGGTCGAGCACGCCCTGAACCGGATCCTGTTCGACAGAACTCGTGCGGCCAAGGGCGCTGCCTCGGGCGAAGCCCAGGCCGTCCTTCGTCCGCAGCCCACCTCGAAAAAGGGCCCCGAGAGCACGGAGACCCGCCGAGGTCGGCCCACGCCGAGCTCGCCCCCCGGCGAGACCGGCCGTAGCTGATCGAAGTCCGAGCGGATTTGCTTCCCTTGACTACGGAAAGATCGCGTACGCCGGGCGCATCTCGACGTCGGCGAGCCGCCCCGAGCGGAAGGTCACGCGCCCCTTGTGGAGCACGCCCTCGCGCTTGGCCTCCACCAGCACCTCGCCGTCCTTGCCGCCGATCTCGGCCAGCTTCTCGAAGCGCGTGATGATCTCGACCTGCGAGTAGCCCAGCGCGAGCAGCCGGTTCACGACGCGCTCCCCGACCGCCTCGGGCTTGAGCGGGAGGGCGAGCGCGTCCGCATTCGCGCTCGCGCCGCGCCCTGCCTCGAGCGTACGGAGCAGCGCGTCCTCGAGCCTCTGCTGCGTGTCGCGCAGGTCGAGCAAGAGGTGCTCGATGCGCCGCAGGTCGAGGTCGTCGCGGTCGGCCACCAGGCGGCCGAGCTTCTCGTCGATCTCCTGGAGCCCGTCGAGCCGCCGCAGGCCCTCGCGCACCTCCCGCAGGCAGGCGAGGATCGCGAAGACCCCGGCGGCGGCGGTCGCCAGGGTGAGGAGCGCCGCGAAGGCGAGCCAGAACGAGGCTTCGTCCAGCCATTCGGCGACCGCGGGGAGCGCACAAAGGAACACGGGAGACTCCGGTCCGGGGAGGATAGCAAAGCAGTTCCCGGGAAAGACGGCCGATAGAGGAAGCAGGCGCCTCGCGCCCTCTTCCTCCCCCCGAACGCTCCCCATGAATCGAGTCCTCCTCCTGTCGATCGCGCTCGTCCTCGCGCTCGCCGCCGCGGTCCTCCCCCGGCGGTCGGACGAAGACCTCGCAGCGCGGCGCGCCGCCGAGCTCCTCGACCTCTCGACCGCCTCGGCCGCGCTTCCCCTGTGGCGCGCGCTGCTCGCGAGCCCCGCCCTCGAGCGCACGGACGCCGGCCCCGTCCTGCACCTGGGAGCCACCGCGGCGGATCCGACGATCGCGCTCCTCTCGGCGCGCACCGCGCGCGAACTCCTCGAGCTTCCCTGTACGTCCGAGGGCGAGACGCGGCCGCTCTGGCGCGCGATCCTCGCGAGCCCCGCCGCCGAACGCACGGAATCGGGAACGACGCTGCGGCTCTACGGCGTTCGCCTGCAGGCCGACGCCGCGTTCTTCCCCGACATCGATCACCACCTGGAAGCGCGACTCTCGCTCGCCCGGGGACTCGAGGGGCTCGCCGCGCGGGATCCCGCCTGCGCTCCCTTCACGCTCACGGGCGAGCTCGACCCCGTCCATGGCGGCGCGAACCTCCTCGTCGTGCAGCAGGGAACGACCCAGGCCCTCGAGTTCTCCGTCGACGGCGCACAGAAGACCCAGCTCCGCGTCGAGCGCTCCTTCCTGCCGGAAGCGCCGAACGACGAGCTCCTGCGCGCGGCCCTCGTGCATGGCCTCCTCGAGCGCGCGCACGGCGATCCCGCCTTCGCCTCGCTCCGGATCGAGGGCGAGGAGTCGCCCGTGCCTGGAGGGGCGACCTTCCGCTTCGGTCGCGTGGGCGACACCGAGATGCTCTCCTTCCAGCCGGTCGGGTCGGCGCCGACCCGCGTCTCGCGCCCCTGGGCGGAGCCGCGGGCCGGCGCCCGGTTCGCCACCCCGGGGAGGATCGGCCTCGCCGGATCGGCCTTCCTCGTGCTGCTCCTCGCCTTCGCGCGCGGCGGACCGAGGAAGCCCTAGCCCGAAAAGCATTGGGCTAGCCCGACCGGGCTAGGCTCTCCGCGGCCCCGCGCTCCCCGCCGCGGCGAGCGCGCAGAGCGCCGCCGCGAGCGCGAGTCCCCCCTCGATCCGACCAGAGTCGTCGCGCCCCCCGCTCGGCCGGTCCTCGAGCTCCGGGACCAGGAACTGCTTCTGCCCCGCATCCTGCCTCTCTGCAAGGGGAACGATCCCCGGAGGCGGCAGCACGACACGGTCGAAGAGCCGCGACCAGGAGAGGGCGAAGGCCGCCGGATCCCCCGCGACGCGCTCGAAGGACCTCCAGGCGACCCGCACCCTTCCCGGGGAGGCGAACACGAGGGTCTCCCGCGTACCGCCCGCGCCTTCGACCTCGAGCCAACGCTCGCCCGCCGGATCCGCGAGCGCTTCCGGAGGAAGGCCGCCGGCAAGCGCCCTTCCGCGCGCCGTCCAACCGTCCCGGCCGGCCTGCGCTTCCCCGTCCGGCCCCTCCGGCGCCGCCTCGAACACGAGGGCCGCGCCGGCGGTCGCTCGATCCAGGCTGAAACCGCGCTCGAGGGCCCAGAGCGCGAAGAGCTCCTCGAGCTCGCGCGGCGCCGCGCCGGCCGGGAGCTCCGTCACGGGCCGGGAGGAGAGCGCGTCCTCGACTTCGATGAGCCGTCCCCCATCCCAGTCGATCCGGGTCAGGCCAGAAGAGGCGACCGGCCCGGCCACGCGCGCCCCGCCGCTCGCGAAGCACGCGGCGTTCGCGGGCGCGAAGGGCATGCGATCCGTCACCCAGGCCGTCCCGGACCGGTCCGCGAGCGCGAAGTCGGGCTCCGGAGCGAACCAGCGGGGGTGCGCGAGCCAATCCGGCGGCGGACGCTCTCCCCATGGAAGCTCGAGCTCGGAACGGGCCGGAGTTCGCCACGACACGCGATCCCCCGGCGCGCCTCGAGACGCGAGCCAGTCGAGTGCGCCCGCGAGGGCCTGCTCGAGGCGCGTGCGGCCGTCGTCGAGGGCGAGCGACGTGGACGGGCTCTGATCGACGAGGAGGACCCAAGTGCGCGGGAGAGGCGCGCCCGAGAAGCGCGGCCCGGCCGCGGCGAGGGCCCCGAACGAGAGCGCTGCGATCGCGAAGCGGACCGCGGGAGGCACGCAGCGACGAGCTTCCTTCGTGCGGACCGCGGGGCGGTTCCCGAGCTCACGCCACAGCGCGAAGGCGCCCGTGGCGAGCGCGGGCGGCTCGGAACGCTCGCGCGCGACGAGCCACAGGAGGACCGGAGCGAGGAGCGCCCAGAGCCCGGCGGGACGAGCGAAGGAGAATCCTTCCCACGCTGGGCCGGGAGCCATGAGAGAGCCGGGAACCAGGAGGGAACCGGGAATCATGGGGCGCTCTCCATCAGCCCCATCCGTCGGCGAACGTCGCGCGCACGATCTTCTCGAAGGGCGTCGCCGCGCTCCAGCAGCCGTGAAAGGCCCGCCGCTCCACCGCGGCCTTCGACCAGGCCTCGATGCGCCGCGCGAGGCGCGCTTCGTAGGCGCCGCGGACCTCGTGCTCGAGCTCGATCGCGAGGCTCTGCCCGCTCTCGGCGTCGACCCAGCGCACCGCCCCGCGGGGGGGAGAGAGCTCCTCCTGCGCCAGGATCTGCAGCAGGAACGCGCTCTGTCCGCGGCGCACGGCGGACAGGAGCGCGCCCGGTTCGAGATCGAGGAAGTCCCCGATGCAGAAGAGCGCTCCGGGGCGGCGGAACCGCCGGCCCTCGGCGAGGAGCGCAGCGAACCCGGCGCTTCCCTCGGCGCGCGCCCCCTCGAGGAAGGCGAGCAAACCGCGCAGGTCTCCCGCACGGCGCACGCGAAACGCCTCGCGAACGTTCGAGAGCTGGACCTCGAGCTCGAAACGAGCGCGGGCGGCGATCGAAGCCAGCGCCGCGGCGACCTCGGCCCCGCGCTGGAGCTTGCCGGGAACGCCCACTCCCATCGAGGCGCTCGCGTCGAGGAGCACCGCCCAGTGCTCGCTCGCCTCCTTGCGCGAGATGCGCACGTAGGGCTTCCCCAGGCGCGCGAGGAGCGCCCAGTCGACCGCGCGCACGTCCTCGCCCGGGCGATAGGGCCTGAAACCCACGAACTCGACGCCCGCGCCGAGGAACGCCGCGCGTCCCGCTCCCTCGCGCCGTTCCCGCGCCGCCGAGAGCAGCGCCGCGAGCCGGCTCGCGCGCGCCAGGAAATCGGGCGCGAAGCTCACGCGCGGCGACGGCAGGAGCTCCGCTCGCGTCCGCTCGCGCATCGGGGCTACCTGCGCACCGGTCGGGGCGCCTCGAGGACGAGCGGCGCGCCGCCGGCGGCGCCGCGCATGACACCCCCCGAGAAGGCGACCACGCCGCGCCGGATCACGACCTCGGGGAATCCGTGCAGTTCCAGGCCCTCGTAGGCCGACCATTTCGACCTCGACGGCAGCTCTTGGCCGACCACCCGCCGCGCACTCGAGGGATCGAAGAGCACGAGGTCGCCGTCGGCGCCGACCTCGATCCGGCCCTTGTGCGGCAAATGGAGCGAGCGCGCCGCGCGCGCGGAGACGCTCTCGACCGCGGTGCGCTCGTCGAGCCTCCCGCGCCGCACGAGCTCGAGGACCAGCGGCCACAGGAGGTCGACCGAGGGCATGCCGGAGGGCGCGTGGGCGTACTCGCGCTGCTTCTCCTCGATGGGGTGGGGCGCATGGTCCGTTCCGATCGCGTCCACCGTTCCGTCGGAGAGCCCCGCCAGGATCGCCTCGGCGTCCTCGCGCGACTTGATCGAGGGGTTCACCTTGATCAGGTTGCCCAGGCGCGGCGCGTCCTCGCAGGAGAAGAGCAGGTAGTGCGGGGCCGTGCTCGCTCCCACGAGAAGTCCCGCGCGCCGCGCGGCCCGTACGAGTTCCACGCCTCCGGCGGTGCTGATGTGGAACACGTGGAGTTCGGCGCCGGTCTCCTCGACGAGCTCCAGCGCCGTGCGGATCGAGCGGATCTCGGCTTCCGACGAGCGTACCCGGTGATGCTCCGCCGCGCTGGCGCGCGGGTAGGCCCTTTTCCCCTGTTCGAGGAGCTCCTCGTCCTCGCAGTGGGCGACGATCATCCGCCCGGCGCGCGCCGCGGCCGCGAAGAGCGCGCGCAGCTCGGCCCGGTCGGACTGGCCGCCCATGCCCGTCGATCCTCCCAGGAAGAGCTTGAAGGCCGGGGTGAGCGGCGCCATGGCCTCGAGCTCGGGGAGCGAATCGGGAAGCAGGTTCGCGAGGCACCCGAAGTCGACGCGCGAGCGCACTCGCACGTGGGCGATGCGTTCCTCGAGGCGCGCGCGCGTCACGGACAGGGGCGGGTTGTTCTGCACCTCCACGACCGTCGTGACGCCGCCGTGGAGCGCCCCGGCCGATCCGCTCTCCCAGCCTTCCTTGCGCGCGAGCCCCGGATCGCGGAAGTGCACGTGCACGTCGACGAGACCCGGGAGGAGCGAGAGCCCGCGCGCTTCGAGCACTTCGCCGCCCTGCGCCGCCAAGTCGCGCCCCACGGCTTCGATCCGGCCGGCACGCACGCGCACGTCGACGGGCGCCGAGGACGACGCCCCGAAGGGACGTCCGCCGCGCACGAGCAAGCTTCCGCCTCCCGGGTGGCCCGCGGCGCTCGCGCCGCCCCCGCTCACGGAGGCGAGTCCTTCCGGCGCGCGACGAGGATGGTGATGTCGTCCTCGTGGACACCCCCGCACGCGCCCATGACGGCCTCCACGATCTCCCCGCCGATCCCGCGCGCGTCCTTCCCGGCGCGCGCGGCGCGCACCAGGGCTTCGCGGATGCCCTCGATCCCGAACAGCCGCTCGGGATCCCGCGAGTCTCGCGCCTCCGACAGGCCGTCCGTGTAGACCAGGAGCACGTCGCCTGCACCGAGGTGGAAGGGATCGTGCGAGCGATACACTTCGTCGGGGATGAAGCCGAGCGCCGGAGCGTTGCCGGCGACGACCTCGACCTCCCCGCTCGTGCGCCGCCAGATGAGCGGCTCGGCATGGCCCGCATTCAGGGACACCACCTTCCCGTCCATCCCGAGCATGCCCAGGTACAGGGTCAGGAACCGCCCGTCCTCGATGCGCTCGCACAGATCCTGGTTCAGGAGCGTCAGGACCTCGCCGGGATCGGAGATCAATCGCAGGTAGGAACGCAGGCTCCCCTGCGACGTGGCGGTGATCAGGGCTGGCCCGATGCCGTGTCCCGTGGCGTCGCCCACGATCACGGCCAGGCGCCCGTCCTTCGTGCGCACGAACTCGTAGAAGTCGGCTCCCGCCTCCTCGGCGGGCCGATACCAGCCGTGCAGGTCCCAGCCCGGAACGTCCGTGGGCACGCCCGACATGAGGTCGCGCTGGATCGCGCCCGCCAGTTCGCTCGACTGCTCGAGCTTCACTTTCTTCAGCGAGTCGAGGTGCAGACGCGCGTTCTCCATGGCGATCGAGATCTGCTGCGCCAGGGCGGCGAAGAGCGCCAGGTCCCCCTGGGTGAACTGGCGCGTCGCCGCGCGCGAGTCGACGTAGAGGACGCCCTTCGGCGATGCGGCCTCGCGCTCGTCCCCCGGGGAAGAGAGCGGCACGCACATCACCGCGCGCAGCTTGAGGTCGTAGACCGATTTCCCGAGCTCGAGCATCTCCGACTCGGAATGGACGGTCGCGCGCACCGGCTGGACCTCGCGCAGCACCTTGTTCGCGATCGAGGTCGAGAAGCGCAGGTCGCCGGTGAGCGCCTTCTCCCCGCGCGAGCGGGCCGTGCGCACGGCGAGACCGTCCTCGCCCTCGCGCAGGAGGAGCAACCCGCGCTCCGCCCCGGTGATCTGGATCGAGGAATCGACCACGTAGGCGAGCAGGGATTCGAGATCGCGCATCCTCGACACGGCCGCGATCGTCTCGAGCAGGACCTGGACGGTACGCCGGTCCCGGCCGGCCTCCCCGGTGAGGAACTGGGTCGTCGGAGTGCTCCTCGGCATCGCCGGATCGGCGGTCAGGGAAGGCGCGACCCCCCCGGGAGTTCCTTCGCTCCGACCTTCGAGGGTCCCCGCGCTCGCCGGAAGCGTCTCCGGCTCCTCCTTCTTCTTCCGGCGGAAGAACATGGGGGGAAAGTGTATCGCCCGCGGAAGGAGAAACCGAAGGAGTCCCGAGGACCTCGGGGCGAAAAAGGCCTTGCCACTCCACGGGCGGCGCCCCCATCATTTCTCGACTCCCGCCGACGACCGAGGAGGGACGCGCGCGTCGCTCCTCGCAACGAGGGCCTTTCCCATGCAGATCACCGCCGAACCCCGTGAAGACTTCACCGTGCTCCACCTGCGGGGTGAGTTCGACACCTTCTATTGCCCCCTGCTCCAGAAGGAGATCGACGGTCTGATCGCCGCCGGAGTGAAGGGCATCGTCCTCAACCTGCGGCTGGTCAAGTTCATCAACTCGACCGCCCTGGGGGCGGTCATCAAGGCGTCCAGGGTGCTCACGACCCACGGCGGGAAGCTCGCCATCTCCCGGCCCTCCAAGTTCTGCCGGGACATCATCGAGAAGGTGGGCCTCGACCGCGTCGTCCCGATCCACGACACGGACGAGGACGCGGGGACCGCAGTGCTCGAGGAGCATCGACGACCGGCGCGCGGCCCCGCCGGGGTAGCGATCGAAGACGAGACGGCGATCCTCTTCACCCCACGGGACCCGGCACGGGTCGAGCACTTCATCCCCGAGGAGCAGCGCGCCGGCCAGCGCAGTCCCCTCCAGGGGCAGGACCTGGGCACGTCCTGGCGCGGCGTGGGGAGGATGTCGGCCCTCGACGCCGAGGGTCTACGCTTCGTCTGGAACGGTGGAACCACGGGACTCACCCCGTTCGAGATGGGACAGATGCTCTCGCTGGGCACGGAGCTCGACGTCAAGTTCCGGCTGCCGCTGCTCCAGCGAGGTCACTGCGAAGCGGTGGTGACGATCCAGGAGGTCGAGGAACGTCCGGACGGCGTCAAGCTGCGCACTTCCTTCAGCGAACTCGACAAGGAGACCCAGAACGCGATCGCCCAGTACGCCAAGGACATGGCGTACCTCAAGAAGGAGCTGCGCAAGGCCACCGAGACGTGACCGGGAGCGGACCTCGCTCAGGAGGTCCGTTCGGCGAGGGTCCGGCTCTTCACGGAGAGCTTGGCGTTCACGCGCTCGCGGGCGTCGTGGAAGACCTGCTCGAATTCGCGCGCCACGGAGTTCCAGGCCAGGTGTTCCAGCGCGAAGCGCCGGCCGTTCGCCGCCCAACGCTTGCGCGCGTGGGGTGAGCCCGCGGCGAGCCGGATCGCCTCGGTCCAAGCTTCCATGTCGCCGGGGCGGACGAGCAGCCCCTCCTCGTCGTGGCGCACCCATCCGGCGAAGCGCGGCAGGTCGGACGCGATGACAGGGAGCCCGGCGGAGAGCGCGCCGGGGATCTGACGCCCGGTGACGCTCTCTCCGCGGGCGGGAATCGCGAGCAGCGTGCTCGCCGCGAACAGGCCCGGAAGCTCCTCCTCGCGCGGGCGGCCGAGCCAGTGCACCCGGTCGGCCACTCCCAGCCGCTCTACCTGGGCGCGCAAGGAGGGAAGCGCCGGGCCGTCGCCGGCGAGCGCCAGGTTCCAGTCCGCGCGCTGCCCCACCGTGCGCGAGAAGGCGCTGATCAGGACCTCGAGCCCGCGGTCCTCCGCGATCCGTCCGACGTAGAGCAGGATCCGGCCGCGGATCCGATGCCGGGCCACCAGCGTGCTCGAGAGCCCCGGCCGATAGGCGTTCGTGTCCACGCCGTGCCGGACGACGCGCACCAGGTCGGGCGAGAAGCCGAGCTTCAGGGCCTGGACGCGCGTCGGCTCGTCCAGGGCGACGAACCCTCCCGACGTGCGCCGCACGAAGGGGCCCCACAGTTTTTCCCCGAGCCGCGTGAGCAGGTGCGCGAAGCGGCGTCCTCCTTCGGGCAGGGCGGAGTCCACCAGCACCAGGGCGGATCCGAGCTTGCGCGCCATGCGTGCGCCGCGCACTGCCGCGGGCGAACGGGCCTCGTAGGCCAGCAGGATCTCGGGGCGGAAACTGCGCAACTTGCCCCACCAGCCCGGGGCGGCCGCGCCCTCGAAGGGCACCTCGCTCGAACGCGGGATCAGCCCCGGCGGTGCGCCGAAACCCCGCACGGTGTGTCCGCGTCCGAGGAGTTCGCGCGCCAGCGGCGGAGCGTGGTTCCCCCAGCGCACGCGGAGCGAGAGCGGCCCGTCGAGGGAGACGGACATGGGGTCGAGCAAGAGCGCGATGCGGAGCGAGGTGGGCACGATCGAAGATGCGCGGATCGAAGCGGAAGGAACTTTCGCAGGAGAACGGGGTCGCGGCGAACTTTCTTCGTCGGCTTCATCGGATCGTGAACAAGGCCTTCTTGACGCTCAAGCGTGGTCGTGGAGAGCCGAAACTGGAACGTCCCCATCCCTGCGAGATCGATGTTCCACGAAATCCGCACCCCCTTTGCCCCCCTCCCCGGAACGACTCCCCGCCCGCGCGGTCTCTTCGTCGATCGCTGGGGAACGCTGCTCGATCTGCCCTCGCTGGGCTACGCCCGCGAACCCGGCGAGGTGCGCTTCTTTCCGGGCGTCCTTCCGGCTCTCTTCCGCGCGGGGCGCGCGGGCTGGAATATCTACCTGCTCGGCAACGAGGAGGCGGTGGCCCGCGGAACCCTCGCGCTCGACGCCTGGCAGGCCGTCGAGGCGCGCATCCTGGACACCCTGGCGTCCTCGGGCGTCAGCGTGACGCGCCACTACGCCTGCATCGACCACCCCGAAGGCATCCCGGAGCGCCGCAACGACTCCGTGTACCTGCTCCCGAACACCGGCGCCTTCTACCACGCCGCCCACGTTGAGGGCGTCGAGCTGGGGAGGAGCTGGGTCATCGGCGACAGCACGATCGAGCTCGTCGCCGGCTGGCGCGCCGGGGTGCGCATCGCCGCCGTGCGCACGGGCCTCGCCCTCGGGGATCGGACCTTCGGAGTCGATCCCGAGATGTTCGAGCCGGACCTGAGCGCGGTCGTCGACACGCTGCTCGGGACCCGCGAAGCGCTCTCCGCCTGATCGGCGGGCCCTTTCCCTCCCCGACGTGCGAGGGCTAGACGTCTTGGGGGGCCGGGAGCTTGATGAGTCAAGTTTTCTCCCCCCAAGACGTCGCGCGGCCGAATGGCCGCGCCCGGCGCGTCAGCGCCGTGCGCCGCAGGCATCCTTCGCGCGCAGCGCGAAGCGATCGGCCCGAAGGGGCGCTCTTGGTCCTGAAGCGGCTCGACATGCTTGTTGGGCTGGGGCGGAGCCCCGTTAGACTGGGCCCCGTCGTCGAGCGTGACCCGCGAGGGGGACGAGCATGAAATCGATCCGCGAAATCCTTTCCGGAGGCCCCGTGATCGCCCTGCCTGGATCCGCCACGGCCCTGGAAGCGGCGCGCAAGATGGTCGAAGCGAAGGTCGGCGCCCTGCTCGTGGTCGATTCGCGGTCGGCGCCGCTCGGCATCTTCACGGAACGCGACCTCATGCTGCGCGTCGTCGTCGCGCTGCGCGACCCGCACGCCGTCCCGCTCCAGGAGGTCATGACGAAGAACCTCTTCATCGCTTTCCCCGAGCAGCGCGTCAACGACGTGGCGCGCGAGATGCAAGAGAGGCACATCCGGCACCTGCCGGTGGTCGAGCGCGGCGTCGTGATCGGGATGCTCTCGCTGCGCGATCTCCTGCGCGCTCACCTCTCCGAGGAGCATCAGGAGGTCGAGGTCCTGCGCGCCTACATCCAGGGCGAGGGCCGACCCACGAGCCTCTAGCCCGGTAGGGCTAGAGCCCGTGCGCTTCGATCCGCGCGCGGGTGCCGCTGCGGATCTCTTGCGCGTCCGTCGCTCCGGAAGCGGAGAAACGCACGGGATCTCCCCCCCGATGGAGGATCTCCCAACCGCCCTGCGAGAGCTCGCCGAGCGCCACCGCGGAACGTTTGACCTCGAGTTCCCCCAGGTCCGAGAGCTGCGCCCGCATTGCCCCCCGCCGCACCTCGAGCTCGACTCCGGCGGCGAACAGGATCTCGACCCGCGTCTCGAGGGGTCGCGTGGAGGAGTCGGGGACGTGGAGGGCCGCCGGACCGGACACGCGCAGGCTCATCCGCCCGCGCCACAGGATCTCGGCCTGCGAACCCGGTCCGATCTCGAACTGCACCGGCCCCTCGATCGCGCGGGGCCCGCGCGCGGAGGAATGCGAAACGACTTCCGTCCCTTCGAGGAGTACCGCCCGGCCCTGGATCACGCGCAGCTCGACCGGCAGGGACGGCAGCTTCCCTTCCCCAGCCGGAGCGAGGAACAGGACGAGAACCAGAGCTCGCATGTGGCTCTTATCGGTCGGCCGGGAACCGAATCTGGTCCTCACCCGGCGTCCCGGAGGACCAGGGCCCTACCCCGCGAACTCCCCGAATCGTCGGCGCAAGAAGGCCGCGCGCTGGCGGTCGCGCTCGGTCGGGTCGGCGAGGTCCTGCTCGAGCGCCCCGCCCGAGAGCGCGTGCACGTGCCCCTTCTGGATCTGGATCGCCAGGCGTTGCAGCTCCGCCGGCGGGATTCCCGGGAGGATCCCGAGCGCGGCGCCCAGGCGCACGTTCGAGAGGTGCATCAGGGCCACGTCGGTGGCCACGGAACGAGCTGTGCGCAGCATGCCGTAGGAGCGGCGCACGCGGTCCTCGAGCAAGCTCCCCTGCTCTTCCATCAGGACGCTGCGCACGCGGCGCTCGAAGTCGACGATGCAGGGCACGAGGTTCGTCAGGTCCGCGATCAGGTCCTCCTCCGTGCGGCCCAGGGTCACCTGATTCGAGATCTGGTAGAAGTCGCCGGCCGCCTTGCTGCCCTCGCCGTAGGAGCCGCGCACGGCGAGTCCCGTGCGGTTCGCCGCCTGGAACACCTTCTCGAGCTCCGCTCGGGCGATCCCGAGCGCCGGGAGGTGCAGCATGACCGAGGCGCGCAACCCGGTGCCGACGTTGGTGGGGCAGCCGGTGAGGTAGCCCAGCGATTCGGAACAGGCGAACCCGGCCTCGCCCTCGAGCGAGCGATCCAGGTCGCGCAGCCGCTCCCAGGCTTCGCGCAGCGCCAGCCCGCTCGCCAGGCTCTGCATGCGCAGGTGGTCCTCCTCGTTGACCATCACGCTGACCGTCTCGTTCGTGCCGAAGGCGACCGCGCGTCCCGGACGCGCCGAGAGGCGCGGGTCGGTGGGAGCGAGGTCGCGCGAGACGAGGTAGCGCTCGCGCAGGAGGAGGCGCAGCACCGTGGGCGCCTCGGGCATGTCGACCCAGATCGTCTCGCCGTCGATCTCGCGCGACTCGAGCAGCGGCCGCAGGCGATTCGCGACCTCCTGGGCCTGCTCGGGCTCGAGGCGCATCACGAAGGGGAAGCCCTCGAGATTGCGCGCCAGGCGCACGCGACAGGAGATGACGACGTCGGCGTCGGGGCCGCTCGCTTCGAGCCAGTGCCCGACCTGCTCGGCGAAACGCTTGGGTTCGATGGGCCAGTAGGCCATGGTGGACACCCGATCTTAGTGCGGTCCGCCCGGGGATCCAGATCCGCAGTGAGATCGATGCCGCCCTCCCCTACACGATCCGCTTCCCCAGGCCCGACAGGACGAACTCCACCGCGAGCTCGGCCGTCATGTTCCGGTGGTCGAGGATCGGGTTGATCTCGGTCAGCTCGAGTCCCAGGAGCTTCTTCGACTCGGCCGCGTGCTCGAGCAGGAGGTGCGCCTCGCGATGGGTCACGCCGCCCGACACGGGCGTCCCCACGCCCGGCGCCACCGCGGGATCGCAGCCGTCCATGTCGAAGGAGAGATGGAACCCCGCCGTGCCCTTGGTGACGATGTCGATCGCCTCGCGCATGACGCGGTCCATGCCGAGGATGTCGATCTCACGCATCGAGTACACCTGGATGCCGCTCTCGCGCACGATCTCGCGCTCGCCCGGATCGACGCTGCGGATCCCGATCAGCACCGCGTGCCCCGGATCGACCATCGGGACGGACGCGGCGAGCTTCAACAGTTCCTCGGGGCCGTGTCCCAGCACGCAGGCGAGCGGCATGCCGTGCACGTTGCCCGTGGGCGAGGTCTCGGGCGTGTTCATGTCCGCGTGCGCGTCGAACCAGATGAGCCCGATCTTCTTCTTGCGGCGCGCGTGCCAGGAGCTGATGCCCGCGACCGTGCCGCAGGCGATCGAGTGATCTCCGCCCACCACCAGCGGGAAGGCGCCGTCGTCGAGGATGCGCTCGACGCGCCTGCGCAGGCGTTCGCAGGAGTGCGCGATCGTGCCCACGAAACGCGCACGCGGATTGCGCGGGTCGCGCGTCTCGGGCCGCAGCACGGGCACGTTGCCGCGGTCCTCGAACTCCCGGCCGAGCTCCTCGATGCGCCGTCCGATCCCGGCGATGCGGATCGCGCTCGGCCCCATGTCGACCCCGCGCAGTCCCCCGCCGAGATCCATCGGCACCCCGATCATCGCCACCTTCTTCAATGCCATTCAGGCCTCCATCGGTACGAAGAGCACTTGCGTCCCGCGCGCGAGCCCCAGCGTGCGCGCGGCGTCGCCGTCGCGCTCGGCGATCTCGAAGCGGTCGTAGGAATCGAGCAGACACACGAGCTCGCCCCGCGCCACGTCCGCATAGGTCCTGCGCAGCGGCAGATCTCGGCCCGCGACGCGGCAGGTGAAGCGCCGCTCTCCGTCGGACCCGAGGAAGTGCTCGCGACGGGCGCTCGTGATGCCGTTCCCGAAGCGATCGATCCGGACGATGGTGCCGCGCAGGCTGCCGTCCTCGAGCGCCACGAGCTCTTCCGCCGGGAGCTCGCGGGGGTCGGCGCAGGACGTCCCGAGCGATGCCGGCGGGGTGCCTCCGACCAGGCGCGCGGCGAGGGGCGCGAAGCGGTCGCGGCCGTGGAAGGTCGCGCTCGCGCCGACGATCGGGAGGCGACCGGGGTCGATCCGCCGGAGAATGGAACCCGGCTCGCGCTCGGCGAGGCCGGCGAGGAGTCCGTTGTCCGGGGCGAGCAGGGCCTGGCCGCGCGCTTCCAGCACGAGCAGCGAGCGACGGGTCCCGACCTCGGGGTCGACCACGGCGACGTGAACGGTCCCGGCGGGGAAGAAGGGGAAGGCGCCCTCGAGGAAAAGGGCCGCCGTCGCGACGTCCTGGGGCGGAACCTCGTGACCGAGATCCACGATCGCCCTGAGTTCGGGGGCTTCGCGGTAGAGAACGCCCTTCATCGCCCCGACGTAGGGGTCCTCGAGCCCCCAGTCCGAGAGCAGGGTGACGATCCCGGACGGGCGCCAGGGGCGGGTGGAAGGGGTTTTCGACACCCCGCCAGTGTCGCGCCGGGCCCCTCTTGCTCCAAGCTCGGGTTCGAGCCCCCCTCGCGAAGCCGCGAGCCGACCAGGGGTTAGAGTCCGCGGGCCGAGAGCGCCCCGAGTTCGGCTCCCTGCAGGGCCGGATCGGAGGCGGAACGGCCCCGGGCGAGCTCCTGCACGGCAGCGAGACCCGCGAACTCGCCCAGCGCGAAGCCGACGCGGCGCAGGTCCTCGGGCCGGGCGCGGGCCGGAGGGGAATCGAGTTCGCTCAGGAGGGCCTGCCTGCCGAGGAGCTCGATCAGCACGCCTCCGGCGAGACAGGACTGGCCGCGATCGCCGGTGCCCCCATCGCCGTTCCAGAGGGCGGCGCGCAGGAGGCGCAGGGCACGAGCCTCCCGGCGCTCGAGCAGGGCGAGCGCGAGTTCGAGGTCGAGGTCGGGATCCTCGCCGTCGGGGAAGAACTCGGCGAGGAACGCGCCCGTCCCAGGACCGGGATCCAGCGCCAGGGCTCGGACGACGGCGACCCGCGACGGATCCACCTCGATCCCCTCGACGAGGAAGTCGCGGAGCCGAGCGTGATCCCGCGTTCCTCCGCAGCGGGCGTCGGCGAACTCGAGCCTCGAGCGCTCGAGCGGATCGAGGTCGGGAAGATCGAGGGCGCGCTCGACCCAGTCGAGCCCGTCGCGGTCGTGGTCCCCGCGCGAGAGGGCCCACAGGAAAGCCGCCCGTTCCGGGCTCGCTCCGCGCTCGAGGATCGAGGTGAGGCGCTCGACGGCGGGCGCGAAGCCCATGCGCGCCATGGCGAGCGTCGCGACCGCGACGGTCTCGAGGTCGGCCCCGGCTTCGATGGTCGCCTCCAGGATCGGGATGAGCCAGGTCCGCGCCTGGTCGCCGGCCGTCTCGAACAACGCGAGCCTCGCCGAGCGGTCGGTTGTCTCGGCCACGCCCTCCGCCCAATCCACGGAGGGCACGGAACCCGCGCGCAGGAGCGCGATCCCGGCCGGGAACCGGACGGTCTCCTCGAAGGCGAAGGCCCCCTGCAAGAGCGTCTTCGCCTCCGCTCCCCGGCGGCGCGCGTCGATCTCGGACACGATCGCCGCCCACTCGCCCGGGTCGCTCGGGGTCCACTCCTCGGCGACGAAGAGCTCGTCGAGGGCGCGCGGGACGGATCCCGCGGCCGCGCGCAGGAGCGCGAGGCTCGGACGCTCGCGCAGGAGCTCCAGCAGGTGAGCGCGCACGCGTCCGGACTCGAGTCTCCCCGCGGCGCCGACGACGAGCCGGTCGAGCCAGCTCCGGTCCTTGCCGAGCCTCTCCAGGGCGAGTTCGGAGTAGCGGATTCCGTCCACGGAGCCGTAGCGCTTGGCGGCGCGCCAGCGCAGCTCGAAGCGCTCGTCCTCGAGCCCGCTCGCGGCCGGGCCGGGCGCGCCGCGGGCGAGCGCGAGGGAGAACGCCAGGACCTCCCCGAGTCCCGGGACGCCCTCGGCGGAGCAGCGTTCGAGGGCCGCGGCTCCCGGCGAGCCGAACTCGCCCAGGGCGAACATCGCCGCGCGGCGGGCGCGGAACGTCCGCGAGCGGGCCAGGCCTTCGAGTCGCTCAAGATCCGCGACGTCGCGCACGGCACCGAGCGCGGTGATCGCGTGGAGCGCTCGCGGCTCCCCCACGGGGCGCTCGAGGTCGGCGCGCGCCCGTTCCGCCGAGCTCCGCGAGAAGGTGATGCGCCCATCCCGCGCGCGGAGCTCCTCGCGCGCGGGGGCCAAGGCCGCCGCCGTGATCCCCGCGGGCTCGCGCCGGACGTCCTGCGGCGGATCTCCTCCGAAGAGGGCGAGGGCGAGTACGAGCAGGCTCATCGGAGCCTCCCCTAGCGCAGGAAGATCACGACTTCGAGGCGACCCGCCTCGAGCGGCCGCAGGCGGTTCTCACCCGCGAGCCTGCCTTCGCGGGCGACGAGCGTCCCCTGCATGCCGGCGAACAGGCCGGCGAGTTCGAACCTCCCGCGCTCGTCGCTCACCGCCTGGCTGCCCCCCGGACCCGAGACCACGGCTCCCCGGACCGGCTTGCCGGTCGCCGCTTCGAGGACCGTCCCGACCACGACCGCCGGGATCCCGCGCAACGCGGCGGTCGAGAGCACGTTCGGAGGCGGTTCCGGCGTGGCGCAGCGCGGGCTCTCGCAACCGACCCCGCCGATGGCGATCCCGATCCAGAAAGCGGCGCTCGGCGCGTTCACTCCGGATCTCCGAGCAGTCCGACGAGCTCTGCCTTCTTCCGGCGCATGAGCTCGGGGTGCGAGGCCTCCAGGTTCAAGCGCAGGAGGGGCTCGGTGTTCGAGGGGCGGACGTTGAACCACCACCACTCGCGGTCCGCGAACCCGCCGTACTCGACGGTGATCCCGTCGAGCTCGTCCTGGCGGCCGGAGGCATAGCGCCGCTTGAGCTCCGCGAGCAGCGCGTCCTTGTCGCTCACGTGGAAGTTCACCTCCCCGGTCGAATGGTAGCGGCGCAGCCGCTCGACGAGCTGACTGAAGGTCTTGCCTTCGTTCTCGCGCGCGGAGAGGAAGGAGAGCGCCGTCACGAGCGCCAGCTCTCCCGAGTCGGTGGTGTAGTTCTCGCCGAAGTAGAAGTGGCCCGAGAGCTCGCCGCCGAACATCGCGCCGCGCTCGCGCATGGTGGCCTTCATGAAGGAGTGGCCGACCCGCTCGCGGATCGGGATCCCGCGGGCACGCTCGATCTCCTCCTTCACGACCCAGGAGGAACGCAGGTCGTAGACGATGCCCGTCCCGGGGTACTTGCGCAGGAAACGGGGGGCGAGGAGCGCCGTCACGAGATCCGCCCCGACGGCCCGACCGTTCTCGTCCACGAAGGAGCAGCGGTCCGCGTCGCCGTCGAGCCCGACGCCGAGGTCCGCGCGCACGCGCCTCACCAGGGCTTGCACGTCGCGCAGGTTCTCCTCCTTGAGCGGATTCGCCTCGTGGTTCGGGAAGGTGCCGTCGAGCTCGAAGTAGAGCCGGTGGGTGCGCACCTGCGGCATTCGCTCGAGGATCGCCGGCAGGGTGTGGCCGCCCATGCCGTTCGCCGCGTCGATCGCGACCGTGATCGGGCGCTCGATGCGCGCGAATCCGGCGATGCGCTCGGCGTAGGCGGCGAGCAGGTCCGCGCGCTCCTCCTTGCCCGCTCGCCCCGACCGACCCGGATAGGGCGCCTGGCACAGGCGCTCGAGCTCGCCGATTCCGGTGTCCTTCGACATCGGTCGAGCGCCCGAGCGGCACAGCTTCATGCCGTTGTACTGCCCCGGATTGTGGCTCGCGGTGACGCACAACCCCCCGTCGCACTCGTTCGATCCGATGGCGAAATAGGTCATCGGCGTCGAGGCGAGCCCCAGGCGCACCACGTCCGCCCCGGCGTCGCGCATGCCCTCCGACACCGCATTCGCGAGCTCCTCGGAATGCGTGCGCGCGTCCTGGCCGACGAACAGACGCTTGGCCGAGAGCAAGCGAGCGAAGGCATGGCCGATCTTGCGCGCGAGGCCGGCGTCGAGCTCGGTCGGGACGAGACCACGGATGTCGTAGGCTTTGAAGATGCCCATTAGGCCGGTTGCAACGCTCCGCGCACGCGCCGCAGTGCCTCGCGGATGTTCTCCAGGCTGTTCGCGTAGCTGAAGCGCAGGTAACCCTCGCCGAACGCTCCGAAGGCAGTGCCCGAGACCGTGGCGACGCCCACGTCTTCCAGCAGGTGCTTCTCGAGCGCCTTGGAGCCCATGCCCGTGCCGCGCACGTTCGGGAAGGCGTAGAAGGCGCCCTGGGGCGCCACGCAGGAGAAGCCCGGGATCTCGTTCAGCTCCTTCACGATCGCCACCCGTCGTTCGTCGAAGGCTTTCACCATGCGCGCCACCGAATCCTGGGGTCCGCGCAGAGCCTCGATTCCCGCCACCTGCACCGGGGCGCTGGCGCAGGAATTCGAGTTGATCTGCAGGCGTTCGGCGTGGCTGATGAGCTCGCGCGGCCAGACGCCGTAGCCCAGCCGCCAGCCGGTCATCGAGAACGTCTTGCTCCAGCCGTCGAGCAGGATCACCCGCTCGCGGATCGACTCGTAGGCGAGCAGGGTGTGGTGCCTCGCGCGGCCGTACACGAGTCGCGCGTAGATCTCGTCCGCCAGGATGTAGACCTCTGGGTAGCGCTCCAGCCCCGCCACCAGCTGATCGAGGGCCGACTCCGAGATCACGCCCCCCGTCGGATTGGCGGGTGTGTTCACGATGATCAGCCGCGTCCTCGCGTTGACCTTGGCGAGCACGGCCTCGGGGTCGAACTGGAAGCCGTTCTCCTCGCGCAGCTCGATCGGAACCGGCTTCGCTCCCGAGAAGAGGATCATCGACTCGTAGATGGGGAATCCGGGATTCGGATGGAGCACCTCCGTCCCGACGTCGGCCAGCATCAAGAGCGCGAAGAAGAGCGTGGGCTTGCCGCCCGGCACGATCATCACGAGCTCGGGATCGACCTTCACGCCGCGCCGCGCCAGGATGTCCTCGGCGACCGCCTCCCGGAGCTCGCGCATGCCCTTGGCAGGGGTATAGAAGTGATGCCCGTCCCGCAGCGCCTTGCACCCCGCCTCGACGATGTTCTCGGGAGTGCGGAAGTCCGGGGACCCGATCCCCAGGTTGATGATGTCGCGACCGGCCGCCTCCAGCGCCTTCGCCCGGGCGAGGACGTCGAAGGCGGTCTCCGTTCCCAATCGGGACATGCGCTGGGCGAGATGCAAACGTTTCTCCTCGAGACCGGTTTTCCTGGCCGGGGAATGATCGAACCCAGCCTACGTCTCCCGGCGCGCAGGGGTCAAGCCATCCGCCGGCGAAGAAGCACTCCGATCGGCCGGTCAGCCGATACACTCTTGGAGCAGCCGGCACGGGAATCGGGCGGACAATCGGAGATGAACCTCAAGCGCCGAATCAGCCTCGCCCTCTGGCGGGCCGTGGACCACATCTACTACCGCCACGCCGGGGGCGACGAGCGTCCGGTCTTCTACGACGTCGATCGGACCTATCCGGCGTTGCGTGCGATCGACCGCAACCTCGACGTCATCCAGGAGGAACTCGGCGCGATCCTGCCTCGGATCGGGGAGTTCCCGCGCTATCACGAGGTCGACCCGCGCCAGGCCTCGATCTCCGCCGCGAGCCCAGGGAACTGGCGCACGCTCTTCCTGCACATCGACGCCGCGGGAAAATCCTTCCCCAATCGCCGGCTCTGTCCGCGCACGGTCGAGATCCTGGACTCGATCCCGGGCGTCACCCAAGCCTTCTTCTCCATCCTCGACCCGAGGAAGTGCGTGCCGGCGCACGACGGGCCGCATCACTACTACCTGCGCTATCACACCGCTCTCCGCGTGCCGAAGAAGAACCCCCCGGCGCTCCGCGTGAAGGACCAGTACTACACCTGGAAGGAGCGCGAGAGCCTGCTCTTCGACGACAGCTGGAACCACGAGGTCGTGAACGAGAGCGACGAGATGCGCGTCGTGCTGATCACGGACGTCATGCGTCCGGTGCCCTGGCCGCTGCGCCTGGTCAAGGATCTCGCCTGGTCGCTCGGGCGGCGCGGCATCCCCGACGACGAGTGGGAGAAGCTCTTCGAGCGCTTCCAGGCCACGCGCGCGCTCCAAGGAACGGGCGCGGGCTGAGGCCTTCACCCCATGCAACGACGCAAACGCTCCCTCACCCAGCGCGCCTGGGGCAAGCTCGGCCGTGGGCTGGGCAAGCTCGTCGACCGGGCCTACTACCGGCACGCAGGCGGCGAGGGGCGACCGGTCTTCTTCGACGTCGAACGCACGCATCCCGCTCTGCGGGTCATCGACGAGGGCTACGACACGATCCGCGAGGAGCTCCTCGCGATCCTGCCGCGCAAGGACTCGATCCCCCGCTATCACGAGATCGACCGGGCCCAGTACTCGATCTCGGCCCAGGGGAACGCCGCGTGGCGCACGTTCTTCGTCAGCCTGAGCGGCGTCGGCGACCGGCTGCCCAATCGCCAGCAGTGCCCGCGCACGGCGCAGATCGTCGAGCGGATCCCGGGCCTGCTCCAGGCCTTCTTCTCGATCCTCGAGCCCAAGAAGTCCGTGCCCGCCCACGACGGCCCGCACCACTACTACTTGCGCTACCACACGGGCTTCGTCGTCCCGCGCGAGAAGCCGCCGCAGATCCGCGTCAAGGACCAGTTCTACACCTGGAAGGAGCGCGAGAGCGTGCTCTTCGACGACAGCTGGAACCACGAGGTGTTCAACGAAGCCGAAGAGGTGCGCGTGGTCCTGATCACCGACTTCCTGCGGCCGGGGCCCTGGTACCTGCGGGCGCTCTTTCGCCTGCACGTCTTCAGCATCCTCCAGAGCGTGGACGAGGACGACACGCAGGACCTGTTCGAGAAGGTCGCCATCAAGTGAGACAGAGCCGCCTCCGCGGCGGGCCTCACTCGTCCGGAGCGGTCTCCCCGCCCGCGTAGCCCAGGGCGCGCATGCGTTCGATCTCGTACGCGTCCAGGGTGGGCAACGAGCCCTCGACGTGGAACGGGGGATGGGCGTCCCACCACGCGCGCGCGAAGCTCAGGGCCTGCTCGATCCGCTCGGAGGAGAGCTCGATCGGCTGGAGCTCGCGCGGATCCAGGGCGAGATCGTAGGCCTCCACCGTGCCCTTGGACGAGACGATGAACTTCAAGTCCCCGTCGAGCCAGGCGAGGAGATCGGCCTCGAGGTCGTGCCCGGTCCTCGCGGCCCAGCGGTCGATCTCCTCGTTCGACGGACCGCGATACCACTCCGCCACCGGCCGCGCCTCCGGGAACGCCTCCTCGGCGACCCCCGTGAGCCGCAGCACCAGGGGATAGAGCTGCGCCAGGCTGAAGGGCTCGGGTTCGACCGCCTTCACGCGGCGCCCGGCGGGTTTCACCAGCAGCGGCACGTGCAGGAGCTCCTCGTAGAGCAACCACGCATGGGTGAAGAACCCCCTGCGTTCCCCGAAGGCCTCCCCATGGTCGGCCGTCACGATCACCACGGTGTCCTCGAAGCGTCCGCTCTCCCCGAGCCAGCGCAGGAGGTCGGAGAGCTCCGCATCGAGGTAAGCGAGCCCGCGGTCGTACTCGAGCGAGCGTTCGGAGGGCAGCGGGCGCAGCGGGTCCCGTGGAGTCCCGTCCCCGAACGCGCGATCGAAGGGCGACGGCGGCAGGACCGGCTCGTGCGCATCCATCAGGTTCAGCATCAGGAAGAACGGACGGTCCACCGGTAGCGACTCGACCCACGCGCGCCCGAGCTCGACGATCCGCCGCGCGTCGCGGTACACGAGGTGGCCCACGGGCAGGCGCCAGCCCAGGGTCTGGGACAGGGCGACGTAGCCGTCGACGTAGCTCCCGCGCCGGTCGTCGTAGCGTTCGAACCCGCGGTCGAGCCCGAAGCGGTGATCCAAGTAGGCCTCGTTCGCCACGACGGCTCCCGTGCGATAGCCCGCCGCCCGCAGTCGCTCCGCGAGCGTGGGAGCGCCCGTCCACAGCCCGCACGCGGGCCGGATGACGTCCGGACCCTCCACGATCGCCTCCTCTCCGCGCGGATGGTCCGCGCCGTGGTCGGCCGGCATGCGCCCGGTGAACAAGCTGGCGTGGGAGGGAAGCGTCCAGGACGCCGTCGAACGCGCCCGCTCGTAGAGCGTGGCGTGGTCGCGCGCGAAGGCGTCGAGACCCGGCGTCGTGGGCCGTTCGTATCCATAGCAAGAGAGCCGATCCGCCCGGACCGTGTCCATGACCACCAGGACCAGGTTCGGCCGTCCCTTCGCGGCGGACTCGGCCGGCGCGGGCAGGTCGGCCCGCCTGTAGCGCAGCCCCTTCTGGATCCGTGTGGAGAGCGGCAGCGCCGCGATCAGGAGGGCGAGAAGCGTGGCCACCGTCCTCCAGGAGCGGCGTGGCACCAACCCGAGGACGAAGAGGACGAGCCCGAACGGAAGGAAGACCCTGTGGTGCGGCCTCCAGCCGTGGTGCAGGAAGGCGAAGGCCTGGCTCGCGAGGAGGCCGAGGGCGAAGCCCGTCCGCAGGCGGCCGCTCTGGAAGCGGCGTTCCAGGAAGAGGGTCGCCAGGAACGCGACCGAGAGCGCGAACGAGGCCTGCGGGAGTCGGCTCCCGGGCGGCGAGAGACGGACGACCCTCCAGTGATGGGCCAGGGCGAACGCGAGCGAGGAGACCGCGATCGCCGCCGGCAGCCAGCGCACACGGGCGCTCGCCCCCATCACGAGCGCCGCGCCGAGCGTGAGCGCGACCCACCCCGGGAGGAGCGCGAGGACCGACGCGGGGTCGCCCGAAGTGGAGAACACCCCGACCTCGAAGGTCGACCAACCGACCAGGAGCATCGCGCCCATGCAGGCTCTCTCTTTCGCTCCGAGCGCGTGATCCGGGACCGGGGGCGGGGCACTCACGAGCGTCCTACCCTAGCAGAGGTCCGGATGTTCGGGGCGCCCGGAACGCTACCCGAGGATGGCCCAGGCGAGCACCGCCGTCCAGAGCAGCGTGTTCACGAGGAACAGCGGATCCTTCCCCAGCAACATGCGCGTAGGATCGTCGCCGCCGCGCTCTCCTTGCAGGAGGTTCATGTAGCGCCCGATGCCGAAGACCACGAAGGGCACCGTCCACGCGAGGTGGTTGTCCTCGCCGAACTTCGCGGCCGTCTCCTCGTCCACGGTGTACATGGTGTAGGTGATCACCGTGCAGGCGGCGAGCATGGCCACCATCGGGTCGAGGAACGAGATCGTGTAGTGGCGCAGCGCGGGACGGTGGTCGTGGGAGTCCTCGCCGAGCAGCGCGAGCTCCGCGCGGCGCTTGGCGAGCGCCAGGAAGAGCGCCAGGAAGAGCATGCACAGGAAGGCCCAGTGCGAGATCTCGACGCCGGCCGCGAGACCTCCCGCCTGCACGCGCAGCAGGAATCCCCCTGCGATGCAGAAGGCGTCCACCAGCACCACGCTCTTGAGCTTCAGGCCGTAGGCGACGTTCAGGGCGAGGTACCCCGCTACCACCCAGACGACCGCCGGCCCGCGCGTGGAGAGGTACGCGAGCGCGAGCCCTCCCAGGCCGAGCCCGAGCGCCACCGAGAGCGCCTGGGGGACGCTCACCGCGCCCGAAGCGATCGGGCGCGACCGCTTCTCGGGATGCGCGCGGTCCTTCTCGACGTCGAGGACGTCGTTCAGGAGGTAGACCGCGCTCGCCGCCGAGCAGAAGGCCGCGAAGGCGACGAGCACCCGGACGAGTGCGCCTTCCGCCACGTGCGACTCCTGCTCGCCGGCGGCGAAGACGAGCGCCACGAGGACGAAGAAGTTCTTCGACCACTGGCTCGGACGCAGCGCGCGGAGGAGCGCCATCGGGTTCATGCGCGACGGAAACCTACACGGCACCTCGGGACCGTACTAGTCCTGCGCCCCACCGCCGACTCGGGAGGAGGGCGCTCCATCCCGCTCCTCGCTCGGGAAGCGGCCCTCAGTCGAGCGAGAGGACCGTCAGGGCCTTCACCTTCGAATCCGGTCCGACGGTGAGCATCTCGTCCTTCATCAGGAGGCCCTCTTCCTCGAGCTCCACGAGCTCGAAGGTCTGGACCGACCCGTCGCCGAAGAGGACGTTCGTCGTCGTCTCGTGGTTCATGACCGGGTCGTTGTCGTCGGCGACGAGCACCTCCGAGCCGGAGAGCTTGCGCAGCGGGTGGTTCTTGCAGTCGCGGCCGGCATAGGCCGAGTAGTTCCCGTCGATGCGCTCGAGGTCGGTCCACCATTCCTCCCAAGAGAGATCCGCGATGGCGAGTGCGCCCCGGTCCACGGCCGGGCAAGTGAAGCGCTCGGCGTTCGGCTTGGTCTGCTCCACCGCCTTGCGCGAGTAGAGCTGGGCGAAGAAGCGCACGCCGCTCTCGTGGGGCAGCTCCTTGTACTTGATCTCGTAGAGCCGGATGGCCTCGCCGATGTTCTTCAGGTTGTTCTTGCAGGCCGTGACCTTGGCGGCCGCGATGGCGTCGTTCGCCATCGGCAGGAGGGCCGCCGCCAGGATCCCGATGATCAGGATCACCGCCAGGAGCTCGATCAGGGTGAACCCCCGCGCCGGAGGGCGACGCCGTTCCTTGGACTGCTTCATTCGTGGGAACCTCGGAGAGCGTTCTACCCGAGGAGCCCCCTCCGGTCACGCCCGGGCCGTCGCCGAGACCGCCGAGAGCAGTTCCTTCTTGCGGTTGGTCTCCTCCCAGGAGAAGCCCGGACGCCCGAAGTGCCCGTGGGCGGCGGTCCGGGTGTAGATCGGGCGCTTCAGATCGAGCGCCTTGATGATCGCCGCGGGCCGCAGGTCGAAGACCTTCTCGATCGCCTCCGCGAGCACCTCGTCGGGGCAGGACCCCGTGCCGAAGGTGTCGACCCGGATCGAGAGCGGCTTCGCCACCCCGATCGCGTAGGCGACCTGGATCTCGCAGCGCTTGGCGAGCCCGGCCGCGACGACGTTCTTCGCCGCCCAGCGCGCGGCGTAGGCCGCCGAACGGTCGACCTTGCTCGGGTCCTTGCCCGAGAAGGCCCCGCCGCCGTGCCGCCCCATGCCGCCGTAGGTGTCGACGATGATCTTGCGGCCCGTGAGGCCGCAGTCTCCGTGGGGGCCGCCGATCACGAAGCGTCCGGTCGGGTTCACGTGGTAGATCGTGCGCCGATCGAGGAGCTCGGCGGGAATCGTGGTCTTCACGATCTCCTCGATCACCGTCTCCTGGATCTTCGCGTGCGGAACAGCGTCGTCGTGCTGGGTCGAGAGCACGACCGTGTGGACGCGCACGGGCCGATCGCCGTCGTACTCGAGGGTCACCTGGCTCTTCGCGTCGGGACGCAGCCAGGGGATCTTCTTGCTCGTTCGCAGCTCGGCCTGCTTCTCCATCAACCGGTGGGCGTAGTAGATCGGCGCGGGCATGAGCTGCGGGGTCTCGTCGCAGGCGAAGCCGAACATCAGCCCCTGATCGCCCGCCCCTTGCTCCTTGTGCAGTCCCTCGCCCTCCGTCACGCCCTGGCTGATGTCCGGCGACTGGCGGCCCAGGGCCACGAGCACGGAGCAGGTCGAGCCGTTGATCCCGAAGGCGTCGTTCGTGTAGCCGATGCGCCGGATCGCCTCGCGCGCGACCTCCTGGTAATGGATCTGCGCGCGAGTCGTGACCTCTCCGGCGATCAGGCACAGCCCCGTGGTGACCAGGGTCTCGCAGGCGACCCGCGAATCAGGGTCCTCGGCGATCAGGGCATCGAGGATCGAGTCGGAGACCTGGTCGGCGACCTTGTCGGGATGTCCCATGGACACCGACTCGGAGGTGAAGAGTTTCAAGGGCATCGTGGAGCTCGGATGGGGCCGTGTCCCGGGGGGAATCCGCGTAGTCTATCCCGAGCTCTGCGCCCCGGCCACGGCGTGCCGCGCGGGAGATCCCGAGAGCTCGTCGGGGACGAGCCCCGCGAGCACGGCGAGCGTCCGCGCCGTCGCGCCGCGCTGTCCGGAGACCGCGTGCATCGCGGCCGCGCCCATGCGCGAGCGCTCGGGCGGCGGCGCAACGGCGAGTTCCCGGGGAGAGGTGCGGTGCTTCGGGCCGGAGTCGAGGGTCATGCGGCCGGGAATCCTACTCACCGCCCGCGCCACAACCTCACCAGACGGTCCGCAACCGACACCGCGCTCGGCATCCACGGTCCTCGCCGAACTCTACGCCACCTCGGTGCAGGGTCGGGTGGCCATCGGTGAGCGGAGCGGCGCCAGCGCGCCGCGACGCGCGGCCGCTGTTCCTACCGGGCGAGCTGTGCTGCGACCTCGACGGCTGTCGCCGGCGAGCCGTCCCATCGAATCCGCGAGGTCGGCGATGTCCTCGGGATCGGCGTAGGCCACGGCGTCGCCGCCGAGTTCGGGGATCCCGCCGCCCCGCGACGTGAGCACGGGCGTGCCAAAGTCATGGCTTCGAGGACCGGCAGGCCGAAACCCTCGTAGAGCGACGGGTAGGCCAGGAACCTGCCCCTAATCGTGGAGCTCGGATGGGGCCGTGTCCCGCGCGGGGAATCGTCGCAGTCTATCCCGGAATGCGCGCCCCGGCCGCGGCGGGCCGTGCGGGAGATCCCGAGAGCTCGTCGAGGACGAGCCCGGAGAGCACGGCGAGCGTCCGCGCCGTCGCGCCGCGCTGTCCGGAGACCACGTGCATCGCGGCCGCGCCCATGCGCGAGCGCTCGGGCTCGTCCCCGAGGAGCTCGCGGATCGCGCGCGCGAGGTCCTGCTCGCCATCGACGCGCAGGGCGGCGCCGCTCGAGAGCAGCAGGGCCGCCTCCTGGGCGAAGTTCGCCACGTGCGGCCCGAAGAGCACGGCACGGCCCTGCGCCGCCGGCTCGAGCATGTTCTGGCCGCCATGGGCGACGAGGCTCCCGCCGACGAAGACGAGATCGGCGAGGCCGTAGATCGCCTCGAGCTCGCCGATCGTGTCGACCAGGGCGATCCGCCGGATGTCGGAAGGCTCGCCCGAACGCAGCGCGGACAGCGACTGCACTCCGAAGCCGAGCGCGGCGAGACGCGCTTCGATCTCCCGCGCGCGTTCCGGATGGCGTGGCACGAGGACCAGGCGCGAGCGGGCCCCCGACGCGCGCCAGGCGCGCGCGACGATCTCCTCCTCGGGCGCGTGCGTGCTGCCGGCGACGACGACCGGCAGCGCGGCGCCGCCGAGGAGGCGCGCGAGCTCCGCGCCGGGGTCGACGCGTCCGGTGGGAAGCGCGTCAGCCTTGACGTTCCCCGTGACGAGCACGCGCGCCGGGTCGACCCCGAGCGCCAGGAAGCGCTCGGCGTACTCCTCTAGCTGCACGCAGAAGAGCGAGATGCGATTGAACTGGGGCAGGAGGTGGCGGAAGCCCAGGTACTTCCCGTGGGAGAGCTCGGTGATGCGGCCGTTGACGACCACGACCGGAATCCCGCGCTTGTTCGCGAGGCGCAGGAAGTTGGGCCAGATCTCGAGCTCCACCAGGAGCACGAGCGCGGGTCGCACGCGAGCGAGGAAGCGCCGCACGACGGGCGAAGGATCCGCGGGGAAGCGCACGATGGCCTTCTCCGGGCACAGCCGGCGCGCCATGGAGAGCCCGGTGTCCGTCGTCGTGCTGAGCACCACCTCGAGCGCGGGATGAGCCGCCTGGATCGCCCGCACCATGGCCGCGGCGACCTTGATCTCCCCCACCGAGACGCCGTGCACGAGGATCCGCGGGCGCGTGGGCGCGGGGAGGCGCGCGAGCCCCGCTCCCAGTCGTTCGCGCACCCTGCGCGCGAACCCCTTCCCGCGCACGCCCTTCCAGAGCAACCAGGGGAAACCGATCAGGACCGCCCCGACCCAGGCGAGGTCGTAGCCAAGGTGCAGGGCCGCGCGCAGGAGGCCCGGGTTGGGATCGTGCCGGATCGCGCTCGGGGCTCGCCACGCTCCCGCGCTCGGACCCTCGCTCACCATGGCCGAGTCGCTTCGCTCAGGCGTGGGCCCCGTGGCACTTCTTGTATTTCTTGCCGCTTCCACACGGGCAGGGATCGTTGCGCCCGGCGGCCGCCTTCGCGGGCGGCGGCGCGGCCGGCGCGGCCGGCGACGGCGCGGTGGGAGGGCGCGAGGGCCCGGGAGCCGCGCTCGCTCCGCGCTCGAGCGCCCCGCTCTTCAGGGCGCGGTCGAAGGCCGCCGAGGCGGGCGGCCGAGCGAGGGAGGCGCGCGCGCGCAGGAGGGCCTGCGCCTCGCGCACGGCTTCGCTCGTCGAGCGCTGCGACAGGGCCGCGAGCGGGCTCTGCGGCGTCGGCGCGCTCGACGGAGCGGAACCGTCCTCGCTGCCCGGCGGCTGCGTTCGCACCTGAACGCGCAGGAGCAGGCTCGCGACCTCGTCCTCGATCACCTCGAAGAGCTTCTCGAAGAGCTGCGAGCCCTCGGCCTTGTACTCGTTCTTCGGGTCCTTCTGGGCGTAGCCCCGCAGGCCGATGCCGTGGCGCAGCGCGTCGATCGCGCGCAGATGGTCCATCCACTTGGCGTCGATGGCGTGCAGCAGGAGCCCGCGGTCGATGCGGCGCTGCAGCTCCTCCCCGAAGGCACGCTCGCGTTCGTCGTAGCGTCCGAGGACGGCTTGCACCGCCCCCTCGACGTCGGCGTCCTGCTCCAGCGTGGCGCGCCGCGCCGGCTCCTCGTCGAGCTCGAAGCCGAAAGCGCGCTGGTACCAGGCGCGATAGCCCTCGGGATCGCCGCGGAAGCGCTGCGCCATGCGCCGCACGACGTTCGCCAGCATGGCCGTGGCCTTGGTCTTGAGCTCGATCTCCTCCAGGACCTCCTGGCGCACGCGATAGATCGTCTTGCGCTGGTGGTCCATGACCTCGTCGTACTCGAGGAGGTTCTTGCGGATCTCGAAGTGATAGTCCTCGACCTTCTTCTGCGCCCGCGCGATGGCGCGCGTCACCATGGGCGACTCGATCGGCACGCCTTCCTCCATGCCGAGCCGCTTCATGGCGTTCGTGACCCAGTCCTTGTAGAAGCGGCGCATCAGCGGGTCCTGGAGCGACAGGTAGAAGCGCGACTCGCCCACGTCGCCCTGACGGCCCGATCGGCCGCGCAGCTGGTTGTCGATGCGGCGCGCCTCGTGGCGCTCGGTCCCGAGCACGAAGAGCCCGCCCCGCACGAGCACCTCCTGCTCGTCGCGCTGACAGCGCGCGCGCACCTCCTCGCGGATCCGGTCGATCTCCGCCAGGTGCTCGGGGTCGCCCTCCACCAGCCCGGCCTCGCTCAGGGCCTTCTTGAGCCGGTATTCGAAGTTCCCCCCGAGTTTGATGTCGGTTCCGCGCCCGGCCATGTTGGTCGAGACCGTCACCGCGTTCCTCTCGCCCGCCAGCGCCACGATCTGCGCCTCGCGCGCGTGGTTCTTGGCGTTCAGGACCTCGTGGGCGATCCCGCGCCGGCCGAGGAGCCCCGAGAGCTTCTCGGAGTTCTCGACCGACGTGGTGCCGACGAGCACCGGCTGCCCCTTCTCGTGCAGGCGCGCGATCTCCTCGACGATCGCCTTCCACTTCTCCGGCTCGGTGCGGAAGACCACGTCCACGCGGTCCATGCGCGCCGCGGGCAGGTTGGTGGGGATGGAGACCACGTCGAGTCCGTAGATCTTGTGGAACTCGCCGGCCTCGGTCATGGCCGTGCCGGTCATGCCCGCCAGCTTCTTGTAGAGGCGGAAGTAGTTCTGGTAGGTGATCGTCGCGAGGGTCTGGTTCTCCGCCTTGATGCGGATCCCCTCCTTGGCCTCGACCGCCTGGTGCAGGCCGTCCGACCAGCGCCGCCCGGCCATCTTGCGCCCGGTGAACTCGTCGACGATGACGACCTCTCCCTCCTCGACCACGTATTCGCGGTCCTTCTCGTAGAGCTGGTTGGCGCGCAGCGCGTTCTCGATGTAGTGCGGCCAGTCGGTGTGCGGCGGAACGAAGAAGGACTCGATCCCCAGGATGCGCTCGGCCTCCACGATGCCGGACTCCTTGAGCGAGACCTGGCGCTCCTTCTCCTTGACCTCGTAGTGCTCGTCGCGCACGAGCTTCTTCCCGACCATGTCGGCCTGGCGGTACTTGTCGGGCACGATGTCGGCCGGACCCGAGATGATCAGCGGCGTGCGCGACTCGTCGACCAGGATCGAGTCGACCTCGTCGATGATAGCGTAGTGGAGGTGGCGCTGGACCTGGTCCTCGACCCGGCCCTTCATGTTGTCGCGCAGGTAGTCGAAGCCGAACTCGGAGTTCGTGCCGTAGACGATGTCCCCGCGGTAGATCGGCAGCCGTTCCAGGGGATGCATGGGGGCCTGGATCGCGCCGCAGGTGAGCCCGAGGTAGCGGTAGATCGGCCCCATCCACTCGGAGTCGCGCTTCGCCAGGTAGTCGTTGACCGTCACCAGGTAGACGGGCTGGCCCGTGAGCGCGTTCAAGTACATCGGCAGCGTGGCGACGAGCGTCTTGCCCTCGCCCGTGTACATTTCGGCGATCGTCCCCTGGTGGAGCACCACGCCCCCCACGATCTGTACGTCGTAGGGACGCAAGCCCAGCGTGCGGCGCGACGCCTCGCGCACCAGCGCGAAGGCCTCCGGCAGGAGGTCCTCCAGGGTTTTCGAGCCGTCGGCGACGACCGCCTTCCACTCGGCCGTCTTCGTCTTGAAGGCACCGGCGTCGAGTCCCTTGGCCCAGGGCTCGAGCTGGCTGATGCGCGCCACGAGCGGGCCGAGCGAGCGCACCATGCGCTCGTTCCGCGACCCGAAGAGGAGCTTGAGGCTCCGCCCGACGCGTTCGCCGGCGTTCGTGAGCTTGTCGCCGAGTTCCGACCAGTCCATCCGTGCCCCCGCTGCGCGTGGGAGCCGACCATTAAAGGCTGCGCGGGGGCGGTTCCTAGGGCCTTGTGGCGGAAAGCGCGCGCCTCGCGCCTCGCGTATACTCGGCACCGCCCCCCAGCCGTCCATGAACGCCGCCCCTCTCGCCGCCCTCTCGTGCGCCCTGTTTCCCGTGCTCGTCCCGCGCGCGGAGGCGCCCTTCCCACCCGACGGGGCCCTGCAGGGCGGCAGGATCCGCGAGGAGTCGACCCCGACGGCGGCGACCCGTTCCTTCGACGCCGACCTGGACGAGCTGCTCCGGCAGCTCGACCTCGTCCTCTCGCCGGCGGGCGAGCTCGCCCTGAGGGACGCCGCGCGCCGCAGCCCGCTCCCGGCCACGGCCGGGCGGTCCGTCACCATCGACTTCGATCAGGTGAGCGCGCCCTGTCTCTTCATGCAGACCAAGCCCCTGGCGGGCTCCTTCCTGCACCTGGCCTCCTTCTTCGGACGCGAGGGGAACGGCGGCACGGTCCTCGACCAGTGCAGCAACTTCCTCCTGAACGCGCGCTCGCAGCCGAACTTCCTGGCCTTCAACGACTCCGACTCCCCCGGCGTCTATCCGAGCGGGGGCGTGGCCAGGCTGCCCGAGCTCCTGCTCTTCGGCGAGGGACATACCGAGGTCACGCTGTACCTCTCGCACGGCGGCTTCTGGGCCCCCGCCCCGCTGTCGATCGTGGCCTTCGGTCCGGGCGGGATCGAGGACATGGAGATGTTCGTCACCACGAACGCCTGGGTGGCGCACACCCTCTCCGGGACCAACATCGCCGGGATCGTGCTGCTCGGCAACCCGTGCTTCCTCGTCGTCGACGACGTCTCCGCGGACTGATCACTCGCGGGGCTTGAGCAGCCTGGCGATCATCTCGAACAGGACATGGCGCGGATAGGGTTTGCGCAGCACGCCCGAGATGCGCCGCAACCGCGAGAGGTCGATCTGCGACGCGGTCGCGAGCAACACCGGGAGGTTCTCGGTGCGCGCGTCGCGCCGCAGGCGCCGCAGGACCTCCTCGCCGTCGAGCTGGGGCATCTCGTAGTCGAGCAACACGAGGTCGGGAACGGGATCGCGCCCCAGGCGCTCCAGGGCCTCGAGACCGTCGCGCGCGCGTTCCACGTCGTAACCCCGCGCGCGCAAGAGCGCGGAGAGGCCCGCGGCCACCTCGTCCTCGTCGTCGACGAGCAGGATCGTCCTGCGCTTCTGCTCCTCCCGCTCCACGCGCGCGAGCTCCTCGAGGAGCGCACACAGGTCCACGTTGGTCGGCAAACCGGCCGCGTCCCATTCGCGCTCGATCTCGAGCTTGAGCTCTCGGTTGAACTCCTTGAGTCGCTCCCATTCCCCGAAGTCCGGACTGTCCGACCGGATCTCGAGGTTGTCGTGGGTGTCGACCGAGAAGAAGTACTCGCCGTTCACGAGGTGCTCCTGCACCACGAACTTCATGAACGGGTAGCGCGAGTTCCCCAGGCGCAGGGCGTAGCGCTCGAGCCCGCCGCCGCCGCCCTGGACGCGTTCGAAGCGCGCGAAGAGGTCCGGGAGCTGGTCCACGCGCGCGAGCTCGGCCCAGTCGATGCGCGGCCGCGCTAGCGAGCCCGCGGGGAAGGCCCGCCCGAGGTAGATCTGGAGCGAACGGCGAACGTGCGCGGGAGTCATGTGCTCGAGTCGCATGGCTCCATGCGCGCCGCCCTAGCGCGTGCGAGACGTCGGGCGGCCCCCCGAGGGATCATGGGAATCGTGCCTCCGCGGCTCCCGCCCGTCTCGGATGGTCCCGATCAGCCGCTCGACGCGCTCGACGCCCTCCTGGTCGAGGAGCGCACGCATCTCCTCCACGACCCGCCCGGGAAGGGCGGGGTCGGCGAAGCAGGCCGTGCCGATCTCCACCGCGCTGCATCCGGCCACCAGGTACTCGAGCGCATCGCGCGCGGTCGAGATCCCGCCGCATCCGATCACCGGGATCGAGACCGAACGGGCGCACTCCCAGGCCGCCCGCAGGGCCACGGGCTTCATCCCGGGCCCGGAGTAGCCGCCCTGGACCGTGGCGAGCCCCGGCTTGCCGCTGCGCCAGTCGAGCGCGAGTCCGAGCAGCGTGTTCACGGCGGTGACGCCGTCCGCCCCGGCCTCCTCGACCGCCCGCGCGATGCGCCCGATGTGCGCCACGTTCGGCGAGAGCTTGGCGAAGAGCGGCTTCTTCGTGACCGAACGCACCTCGCCCACCACCTCGGCGGCGTTCCCCGGTTCCGTGGCGAAGGGCAGCTTCCCGCCCTGGACGTTGGGGCAGGAGAGGTTGACCTCGAGCGCGTCGACCGCCTCCTCGGCGTCGAGTCGCCGCGCCAGCTCGACGAAGTCCTCGACCGCCTCGCCTCCGATGTTCGTGATCACGACCGTGTCGGCGCGCGACATCGCCGGGAGCACCTCGCGCACGTAGTGATCGATCCCCTTGTTCTCGAGCCCGATCGAGTTGAGCAGCCCCGCTTCGGTCTCGCACAGGCGCGGCGGATCGTTGCCGGGGCGCGGCCGCGGGGTCACGGTCTTGCTCAACCAGCCGCCGAGCAGCTCGGGCGGCGTGAAATGGCACATCTCGAGTCCGTGCCCGTAGGTGCCCGAGGCGGAAAGGATCGGGTTCCGGAGCAGCAGGGGACCGACGCGCACCGAGAGGTCGACCACGGAGCCCACTCTACGGGGTCGCTCCCAGCGGGGCAAAGAACGCGCGAGCGCCCCGGGAACGCGTGCGAGAGACGGACGCGTTCCTGCGAGAAGTACCGAGTTCCGTCCGTCCGCGCAGAGCCGAACAACCGGCGGTTCTCGTGGCGGCCCTCCCGGCCGCTACGCGGGCGCCCTGCGCCCTGGCAGGAGCCCCGAGAGCACCCACAGCAGGGCCCCGACGGTGATGCAGGAATCGGCCACGTTGAAGCTCGGGAAGTGGTAGTCCCAGCCGAACAGGGGCCGGAACCAGACGTCGATGAAGTCCCGCACCTCGCGCGGACGGATCCAGGCGTCCGCTGCGATCCGGCTCGGCTCGCAGCCCGTCCACAGGTTGTCGATCACGTTCCCGAGCGCGCCGGCGAGCACCAGCACCATGGCGACGAAGACGATCCGGCGTCTGGGATCGAAACGCACCAGCAGGAACCCGAGGAAGATCACGGCCAGACAGCGACCAACCAGCAGGATCGCGGGGAACCGGTCGAACTGCCCGAAGGCCGCGCCGGGGTTGCAGGACGACATGAAGGAGAGCCAGGTCCCCAGGAGCAGCTTCCGCTCGTGCCCGTGGAGGTCCGGGGTCAATCCGGCCGCTCTTCTCTCCGCGTGCGGCGCGCCGATCCAGGCGAAGACCTCGGCCTTGCTCCACTGGTCCGCCGCCACCAGCAGCAGCACGACGAGAAAACCGAGCGCGATCCAGCGAGGCCGGCCCGTCGCGCCCATCGCGGCTAGGCTCGCTCGAACTTACGCTGGCAGTCGACGCAGTTGCGGGTGAAGGGCACGGCGTTCAAGCGCGCCTTCGGGATCCAGGAGTCGCAGATCTCGCAACGCCCGAAGACGCCGTGCTTGAGACGCTCCAGGGCGTCGTGGATCTCGCCCAGCGCGGCCTCGTCCCGAGCCAGGAGCTCCAGGCTGAATTCCTGGGAGAAACTGTCGGAACCGATGTCGGCGGGGTTGTCCACGGAGACCCGATCCCCGTTCAGGGAGAAGGCATCCGCTTCGAGATCGCCGATGTCTCCCGCGAGCTCCGACCGCAGGCGGGTCAGGATCGTGCGGAAGTGGAGGATGTCCTGGGCGGTGAGCTTCTTGGTCATGGTGATCGCGCGCAGCGAAAAATCGGGCGGGGAGTATAGGAGGACTCTTCCCGGGCCTCAAGCCGCGAGAGAATCCTGCTCGACCTTGCGCAGCCCGAACGCCTGGGCGAGCTTCTCCCCATGGTCCGGTCCGACGCGAGCCCCCCCGTGCCCTCGACGGAATGGCGGGCGGGCCTGGCGGACTTCCTGGATGCCCTGCGCGTCGAGGCGGGCCTCGCCAAGAGTACGCTCGAGGGCTACCGGAGGGACCTGGAACGCTTCCTCGCCTGGGCCGTGCAGCGCGGCGTCCGGGATTGGAGCGAGCTCGAGACCGACCACGTCGTGGATTTCCTGGCCCACGAACGCGCCCGAGGCCTGGCGGAAGCTACGGTCGCCCGTGGCCTCTCGGCCCTACGCTCCTGTCTGCGCCATCTGTTCGCCAGCGGCAGGATCCGCGCGGACCCGAGCGCGCGCATCGACGGTCCGAGCCTGCGCCGCGCTCTGCCGACGACGCTCTCGGTCGACGAGGTCGAGCGTCTCCTCTCTGCGCCGGGAACCGAGGGCTGGCGCGCCCAGCGTGACACGGCGTTCCTCGAGGTCCTCTACGCCTGCGGTGCACGCGTGGGCGAAGCGATCGGACTCCGCACGGACGGCATCGAACCCTCGTTGCGCGTCCTCGTGCTCACCGGCAAGGGCGAGAAGACGCGCGTCGTCCCGGTCGGCGAGCGCGCGCGGGCGGCTCTCGAGCGCTGGATCTCGGGCGGTCGCACCGAACGCGCGGCGCCGCTCGAGGCGCGCGTTTTCCTCTCGCGTTCGGGGAGACCCCTCGACCGCACGGCCGCCTGGCGCCTGGTCAAGCGTGCCGCACTCCTCGCGGGTCTTCCGAACTCGATCTCCCCCCACACCCTGCGCCACTCGTTCGCCTCGCACCTGATCGAAGGCGGTGCGGACCTACGCAGCGTCCAGGAGATGCTCGGACACGTCTCCATCCGCACCACGGAGATCTACACGCATCTCGACGTCGAACACGTGCGGAGCCTGCACCGCCTCTACCATCCGCGCGCATGAGCCGCGCCGCCCCGCGCCTCAGCGGTCGCCGACGGTGAGCAGGAACCCCTGGGAGAGCCCCCCGAAGGAGAGCGGTCCCGTTCCGCGCGCGAGCACCACTCCCTGCAGGGCGAACGAGCGGCCGCACCAGGCGGTCTCGCGCGGGAGACGCCCGGTCCCGCTCCAGCGGCCGTCGGCGTCGAGGCTGAAGGAGAAGAGCACCCGGGTCGTGCGCGGATCGAGGTGCGACTCGCAGATTCCCTCGACCGGGGTCGAGGAGGCGCTCGGCTCGGAGACGAGCACGGCCCCGCGCGCGCCGCTCGTCCCACGGAGCTCGAGCCGGAACGGACGCCCCAGACGCGCCAGCGAGACCGTGAGGTCCGCACCGCAGCCGGGTCCGAGCGTCGCGAGCTCCGCGCGTGTTCCGCAGGCTCCCGGCTCGACGCGCGTGACGAGGGCGTCGGGTCGCCCTCCGGCGCCCTCTTGGGCTTGGCCGGGCACGCACGTCGGACTCGCCTCCGCGCTCCCGACCACGATCACGCTCTCCGTCGCAGGCAAGAGCGCGAGACCGAGCGCGCTCTCCTCGCCGGGCCCTCCGAGAAAGGTGCCGAAGGCGAGGTCGCCGTGATCGCGATCGATCCCGAGGAGGAAGGCATCGCGACGTCCCCCCGCGAGGGGTTGCGGTGCATCGGAGGTGCTCGGGAGGGCATCGGAAGTCGTGTGTCCGGCCGCCCACAGGGTGCCGAAGTCGTCGAGCGAGAGGGCGAGCACCGCGTCCTCTCCGGAGCCCCCGACGAGACTCGACCACAGGAGCGCGCTCCCCGGCGAGGAGAGCCGGGAGAGGAAGCCCTCGCACGGTCCACGCGCACCCCCGCGCAAGACCTCCGCCGTCGCGGGGAAATCATCCGAAGCCGTCGTTCCCCCCACCCAGGGTTCGAGGTCCCCCCCGACCGCGATGGCCCGGATCTCGTCCGCCCCCGACCCCCCGAGGAAGGTCGAGAAGAGCGGCTGGCCCGCGAGCCCGAGCTTGGTCACGAAGCCGTCGACGCCGTTCTTGCGCAGGTCGAGGGCTGCGGTGGTCGCCGGGAAATCGGCCGAGTCCGTGCGCCCGGCCACGTAGGCGTGGCCGTTCCCGTCGACGGCGATGGCCGCGCCCTCGTCCTCGCGCACGCCGCCGAGACAGGTGGAGTAGATCGCCCCGCCGCCCTTCGCGTCGAGCTTGACGACGAAGGCGTCGCGTCCGCCGGCACACTCCTCCTGGAAGGCCCCAGGGGTCGTGGGGAAGTCTCCCGAATTCGTGGTCCCGACCAGGAACACCGTCCCCTCCCCGCCGAGCACCACGCCGCGGATGCGGTCCTCGCCCGATCCTCCCAGACAGGTCGACCCGATGAGCGTGCCGTCCGCGGCGGACAGGCGCAGGACGAAGCCGTCCGCGCCGCCGCCGTGGGAACGCGAGGGGGCCCCCGAGGAGACCGGGAAGTCCGCGCTCTCGGTCGAACCCACGACGACGACCGAGCCCGAAGGATCGAAGCCGATGCCGGTCGCCTCGTCGTCCCCGCCCCCTCCGAGGACCGCCACCCATTCGGACGCGCTCCCCGAAGCGTCGAGGCGCAGCACGAACACGTCCGCACCACCCCGGCGCTCGCCGCTCGCGGGAAAGTCGAGCGAACGTGTCGAACCCGCGACGAAGATCCGGCCGGCCGGGTCCACCGCGACCGCGCGGGCGAGATCGGCCCCTGCGCCGCCGAGGGTCACGCTGTGCGCGCGCACGGCGTCGTTCGCAGGGACGACCTGGCCCGCGCCGGCGGAGGGAACCCGCGCGAGGAGCCCGCTCGCGACCGCGACGCCCACGAACGAAACTGCGCGCCTTCCCATGCTCGAGGCCTCCACCTTCCCCACCCGAATGCCCTCCCCATCGGACCCGGACCGGCGCGCCCTGCAATGGGGCGCCGACTTCCGCGCGGGCTTGCACGCCTCTTACGGCTGGACCCTTCGTCAGCGCGCCCGCGCCAGGTGATCGCGGATCGTCCGCGCGAGCTCCGTGCCGATCCCCGGCACCCCTCCGAGCTCCTCCACGCTCGCGCGTGCGACGCCGACCACGCTGCCGAAGCGCCGCAGGAGCTCGCGGCGCTTCTTGGGCCCGACCCCGGGGATCTCGTCCAGGCGCGAGCGGATGCGCCCGCGCTCCTTGCGGTGGTAGGTCACGGCGAAGCGATGGGCCTCGTCCCGGATGCGCTCCAGCAGGTGGCGCGTGGAGCTGTGCCGCGCGAGCTCGAGGGGCTCGGCGCCTTCCACGAGGAACAGGCGTTCCTCGCTGGCGCCCTTGCGCCGCCCGCCGACCTTGCGTTCGGCGCGCGCCTTGGCGAGCGCCACGATGCGCACCTCCCAGGCTCCGACGTCGTCGCGCGCCTCGAGCGCCTTCTTGAGCTGGGCCGCGCCGCCGTCGACGACCACGAGGTCGGGCAGGTTCTGCTCGGAGAGCCCGCGGCGCAGGCTGCGCCCGACGACCTCGTACATCGCGGCGAAGTCGTCCTGTCCGCGCGCACCGCGCACCCGGAAGCGGCGGTAACCGGAACGATCCGCGACGCCGCCGCGGAAGCGCACGCGGCTCGCGACCACGTGCGCGCCCTGGAAGTTCGACACGTCGAAGCCGTCCACCACGAGGGGCTCGCCGCGCTCCTCGCAACCGGCGAGGCGCGCGAGCTCCGACAGCGCTTCCTGGTCGGCGACCCGTCCCACCGAACGTCGCTCGAGTTCCGCGCGCGCATTCTCCTCGGCGAGCGCGAGCATGCGCTCGCGTTCGCCGGCCCGCGGGACGACGAACTCCGCCCCCGGCAGCAGGTGACCGAGGAGCTCCGGCTCGGCGGGCAGGGTGCGCAGCACGATCTCGACGGGGACCCCGCGCGCGCCCCGCGCGTAGAGCTCGGTCAGGACGCCGTGCAGCAGCTCCGCATCCGCGAGCTCGGAACGGAAGGAGTGGCTCGCGCTCGTGGCGAGCCGTCCCTCGCGGAAGGCGAGCTGCTGCACGAGCGCCTCGCCGCCCGCGCGCGCCAGCCCCAGCACGTCGCGCTCGGCGCGCGACCCCGGACGCACCGCCTGGCGCCCCAGCGCGCGCCGCAGGGCGGACAGCCGGTCGCGGAAGCTCGCCGCGAGCTCGAAGTCCAGGCGCGCGGCCGTCTCGCGCATGCGCGTCTCGAGATCCCGCTCAAGAGCCTGGGTCTCGCCCGAGAGGATGCGCGCGGCGCGCTCCACGAGCTCGGCGTACTCCGCGGCCGCGATCCTGCCCACGCAGGGCGCGCTGCACAGTCCGAGATCGTGCTTGAGGCAGGGCCGTGTGCGGTGACTCATCGTCGCATCCGTGCAGTCCCGGAGCGGCACGACGCGCTGGAGATCGGCCAGCGTCTGGCGCAGGTCGCGCGCCGAGGCGTAGGGGCCGAAAAAACGCGAACGTCCCTTGCCCTTCCCGTGGCGCGGCTGGTGCGCGCGCACCAGTTTCAGGCGCGGGAAGGGCTCCGCGTCGATGCGCACCATCAGGAAGGACTTGTCGTCCTTCAACCGCACGTTGTGCGGCGGACGGTGCTGCTTGATCAGGGAGTCCTCGAGGAGCAGCGCCTCCTCCTCCGTGCGCGTGACGATCGTCTCCACGCGCTCGGCGTCGCGTTCGAGGAAGCGCAGCGCGAAGCGCCCATCGCCCCCGGGCGAGCGGTAGGTCCGGAGGCGCGCGCGCAGGTCGCGCGCCTTGCCGACGTAGAGCACCTCTCCCTCCCGCCCCCGGAAGACGTAGACGCCTGGACGCTCGGCAACTCCCGAGAGATCGGAGAGGATCCGCCATTCGTACTCGCTCACCGCAGGCCTCCGTTCATCGAGCGAGCTCGAGCGCCTCGAGCGCGCGCAGGCGATCGCGCAGCCGCGCGGCTTCTTCGAAGCGCAGCTCGCCGGCAGCGAGCGCCATGTCGGCCCGCAGGCGCTCGATCTCCCCGGCGAGCTTCGCGTGCGGCCAGGCACGTGCTTCCTCGGCCTCGCGCGCCACGCGCGGCTCCGGATCGGCGTAGTCCATCTCGTACAGGGATTCGATCGAGTCGCGCACCGGCTTCAAGATCGTGCTCGGGACGATCCCGTGCGCCCGGTTGTACTGCGCCTGCTTGGCGCGCCGCCGCTCCACCTCCTCCAGGGTCTTCCGGATCGAGTCGGTCACGTGGTCGGCGTAGAAGAGCACGCGTCCCGCTGCGTTGCGGGACGCGCGCCCGCAGGTCTGGATCAGGGAGGTCGTCGAGCGCAGGAAGCCCTCCTTGTCGGCGTCCAGTACGGCGACCAGCGCCACCTCCGGCAGGTCGAGCCCCTCGCGCAGGAGGTTGATGCCGACCAGGACGTCGAAGGTCCCCAGGCGCAGGTCGCGCAGGATCTCGGAGCGCTCGAGGACGTCGATCTCCGAGTGCAGGTAGCGCACGCGGATCCCGAGCTCGGCGAGATAGCTCGTGAGCTCCTCGGCCGAGCGCTTCGTCAGGGTCGTGACCAGCGTGCGCCAGCCCTCGGCCGTGGTGCGGCGGATTTCCGCCAAGAGGTCGTCGACCTGGGTGCGGGCGGGGCGCAGCTCGATCGCCGGGTCGAGCAGCCCCGTCGGGCGCACGATCTGCTCCGCGACGCGACCGATCGAGCGCTCGAGCTCGTAGGGGCCGGGGGTGGCCGAGACGAAGACCGCCTGGGGCACGAGCTCCTCCCATTCCTCGAAGCGCAGCGGCCGGTTGTCGAGCGCGCTCGGCAGGCGGAAACCGTGCTGCACCAGGACTTCCTTGCGCGAGCGATCGCCGCGGTACATCCCGGCCACCTGCGGCACGGCCACGTGGGACTCGTCCACGAACACGAGGAAGTCCTGGGGGAAGTAGTTGAGCAGCGTGAAGGGCGCCTCCCCGGCCGCGCGCCCGTCCATCCAGCGCGAGTAGTTCTCGATCCCGTTGCACACGCCGGTCGCGCGCAGGAGCTCGAGGTCGTAGCGCGTGCGGCTCTCGAGTCGCTGGCGCTCGAGCAGCTTCTTCTCCCGTTCCAGGACCCCCGAGCGCTCGACGAGCTCGCCCTCGATCCCCGCGATGGCGCGTTCCATGCGCTCGGCCGGCGTCACGTAGTGGTTCGCCGGACGCACCACGATGGACTCGTGCTCCGCGAGGATCTCCCCGCGCAGCGGATCGACCTCCAGGATGGCCTCGAGCTCGTCGCCGAAGAGCTCGAAGCGTATCACGCGCGCCTCCTCGTAGGCCGGGAAGACCTCGATCACGTCGCCGCGCGCGCGGAAGGTGCCGCGCCGGAAATCCAGGTTGTTGCGCGAGTACTGCATGTGCGTCAGCTCTCGCAGGAGCTCGTCGCGCTCGACGCGCGCACCGCGCGCGAGAGAGAGCGACATCGCCTCGTAGTGCTCGGGCGAGCCGAGGCCGTAGATGCACGAGACGGAGGCCACGATGATCACGTCGCGGCGCTCGAGCAGCGAACGGGTGGCGCTGTTGCGCAGGCGTTCGATCGACTCGTTGCGGTTCGCGTCCTTCTCGATGTAGGTGTCCGAGGAGGGGACGTAGGCTTCGGGCTGGTAGTAGTCGTAGTAGCTGACGAAGTACTCGACCGCGTTCCTGGGGAAGAGCTCGCGGAACTCGCCGAAGAGCTGCGAGGCAAGCGTCTTGTTCGGCGTGAGCACGAGCGTCGGCCGGTTGAGCTCGGCGATCACCGCCGCCATGGTGAAGGTCTTGCCCGAACCGGTGATCCCGAGCAGCGTCTGGTGGCGCACACCGGAACGGATCCCGTCGGCGAGCCGCGCCATGGCCTCCGGCTGGTCCCCGGTGGGAGCGAAGGGCGCGACGAGTTCGAAGCGTTCGGACAAGGTCCCACTACTCTAGGGACGGACCGCGCGCGCCGGAGCACGGGCTGCGCGCCGAAACCGCCGCCGCGCGCGGTGGTAGGGAGCCCGGCAGGCTCGCGGTCGGCTTGCGCCCCCCGAGCGCCGCTCCTACCCTGCTCGTCCTCGATGCTGATCGAATGCCCCCGCTGCCACGCCCGAGCCACGCTCCCCGAGGAGAAGGAGGGCTCGAAGGTCCGCTGTGGGGAGTGCGGACGGGTCTTCCTGGCCTACTCGCCGCTCCACAAGGGAGCGCGGACCCAGACGGTCCCGACCTGGGTCTTCGTCGTGGGACTCACGCTCGGCGGGGCGTTCCTCGTGTTCCTGTTCGTCCGGTCGAAGCGGGCCCCCCGCGCGCCGGTCGCGGCCGCGACCGAGCACGAGGGGCCCGCCTCGCTCGAGAAGAAGGAGGATCTCGCGCTCGACTGGAGCTCGCCCCCCGTACAGACCGCGGTCCGGATCCACGAGGCCGCCTTCGCCCGCGACGAGAACGCGCTCCGGTCCCTGCTCCACGCCGCTCGGATCCACGAGCGCGAAGAGGCCGCCGCCGCGACCGAGAACGGGACCGCCAGGGCCTTCGCAGAGCTGACCGACTCCGAAAGGCTGGACGCCTTCCAGCGCTGGACCGAGGACCTGACGCGCGGCGAGGGACGCGAGCTCGTCGCCGAATGGCGTCCCTTCGACGGCGAGGTCGTGGACCTCACGGACACGGAGGCGACCGTGCGCCTCGCCGCGACTCCGCGCGACGGCTCGACGATCGAGAAGCGCACCCTCGAGTGGAAGCTCGCCAAGGAACGCGGGGCGTGGAAGGCCTGGAGCTGGACGCGTTTCCTCTCGCCCCAGGAGCAGTTCGGCGAGCAGAGGCGCGTCGAGTCGAAGGCCATCCAGAAGGTCGAGCTCTCCGACGGATCGGTGGTCTTCGAGCGCGACCCCGAGCCGCTCGAGCACCTGGCGGACACGCCCCCCGAGCTCCGCGCGCGCATCGATGCGCTCTGCGGGACGATGACCGACCTGGACTTGACCAAGGAATCGTCGCGCGCCCAGGCCGAGCTGATCGAGATCGGGCGTCCCGCGCTCCCGATCCTGCTCACGGGCCTCTACCAGACCCCGCTCGACAGCGAGGCGAACGCGATCAAGATCAACCTCATCGATCAAGCCCTACGAACGATCACGGGCTTCGACACGGGCTTCAAACCCCAGCTCCAGGAAGGTTCCGGCGTCGGCACGACCGAGGAACGCCAGAAGAGCTCGGTGCGACAGTGGTTCGCCTGGTGGTACAAGAACCAGAAGACGTTCGTGAAGGCGGAGCAGGAGGACGCCCTCGAAGGATTGATCGAACTCACCGAAGAGGAGAAGCGCTGGCTCGAGCGTCACAAGGACTAGAGTTCGCCATTCGAGGATCCGATGGAATACCGACTGGGAAAATGCTCCGCTTGCGGAGCGGAGTACAAGGTCCCCGCTTCGTTCGCGCACGACGTCGCGCGCTGCAAGGTCTGCAAGGGAATCGTGCGCCTGGGCCCCGCGCGCGGAGCCGCGCGCGCCGCCACGCCCTCGGCCGAGAGCGCAACCGCGAGCGCGCCTCCGGGGCCTCTCCCCGAACGGCCCGCCGCGCGCAGCGCGCCCATGCCCAAGCCCGAGCTCCGCTCGCCGGCTCGCGACACTTCGTCGCCGCCCGCCGGCGCGCTGCGCGACGCCCCGGCGCCGCGTCCGGGGGCGAGGCGCGCCGACGAACCCGGGGAGCGGACGCCGGCGAAGTCGGTCGGCGGAGGACACGCGCGACCGAAGCCGAAGAAGGCCCCGCTCGGAGGTCTCCTCGCGCTCGGCGCCCTCCTGCTGATCGCCGCGGGCGCCTTCTTCCTCTTCGGCGGCGAGCGGGAGAGTGGAGGAGCGCCGCAGGAGCCTGCGCCGGAGGCCCGGGCACCTTCTTCCGCCACCGAGGCCCCCCCGGGCGAGGGGCCGGAAGTCCTCCAAGCTCCCGCGCCGAAGGCGGCCGAGGAGGATCGAGCTCCGAGCGCGGAGACGCCGGAGCGGGGAGTGAAGAAGGCCTCCGAGGCGCCTCGGGTCGACCTCGCCGCACTCCCCGACTTCGGTCCCGCCCAGGGGTGCTCGCCGGAGGAATGGCAGGAGCTCGAGCGCTCGGTTGCGACCTTCATGGACCTCGACGCGGGTGCGGCGGGGATGCGCGCAGGACGCGCGCTCGAGGAGCAGGGCCGCATCGCGGTCCCCGCCATCCTGAACCACATGAAGACGCTCGACTTCTCGACCTCGGAGGGCCTGCGCAAGGGCGACATGTGCCAGAAGACGCTCGAGCGCATCTCCTACGGCCGGAACTACGGCTGGAAGTACGAGGGGACGGAGGGCGCGGCGGACTACGACGAGCGCGTCGTGGAGAAGTGGGCCTCGACCTGGATCCAGTGCAGCGAGGACATCGAGGCCTGGATCCTCTTCACGAACCTCGAGGAGAAGGCCCCCGAGGAGGCGCAGCGCCTGCGGCAGGAATTCGGGGCGGCAGGCGCCGCCGCGGGAAGCGCTGCCGAAGACTTGGACGTGGACTGATCGCGCGCGTTCAGCGCCCGCGCGAGCGCATCCCCTGCGTTCCGGCCGAGCCGCTCGAGCGCGGATCGCTCGCGGCTGCGGGGACCTCGATCGGCTTGGCGCGGATCGCCTGGACGATGCCGTACGCGCCTTCCTGCTGGACGAGCACGTGCTGCCGGCGTTCGAGACCGCGCAGGAGGGCCGGATCCCATGCGGGTTCGAACTCGAGCGTTCCCTCCGCCCGAGCGAGCCCGAGGCGCGGGCCCCCGATCGCATCCTCGAGTGCCTGGCCGTGCACCTCGGAACGCAGGAAGACCTGGAGCAACGCCTGCGGCGCGCGGATCCCGCCGGAACTCCCGAGCACCCAGGCGATGCTCGAGCCCCCCTCGCGCGCGACGACCGGCGTGCGCCAAGTCGGCGGCCGAGCCCCGGGCGCGAGTCCCGTGGGCTCGCCCGCGCCCCCGTCGCCCAGGAAAAAGGAATCGATCGCCCCGTTCAGGAAGAAACCCGTCTCGGGCACGAAGACGCCCGATCCGAAGCTCGGTCCGAGGCCGAGCGCGAGCGACACGGCGTTCCCCGCTCGATCCAGCACCACGATCGTGCTCTCGCCGCCGGCGGACTCGCCCTCTCCGTCGATCCAGGAGCCTCTCGCGTGCGCCGACTCGCCGATGAGCACGCGCTGAGAGACCACGTGCTCGGGGGCGAGGCGTTCGCGCAGAGTCGCGGAGGGATCGGCAGCGCGGGCCACGTGGTGGACGTCCTCCGTCGAGAGGCGCAGCGCCTCGACGCACCAGTGGAGCGCGCGCGACGAGAGTCCGCGCATCTCCTCGCGCACCTCCTGTCCCATCGAGGCGGCGGCGAGGTTCGCGCGCTCGATCTCCGCGTCGAGCGGGAACCCGTCGAGGACGAGCAGGCTCTCGAGGAACACCGAACCGCCGAGCGAGGGTGGCGGAGCGGACACGATCTCGAGGCCTCGGAACCAGCCCTCGAGGCCGCTGCTCCAGAGCGGGCGGTAGGCCTGGAGATCGGAACGCTCGAGGACGCCTCCGCGGGCGCGGACGGCCGCGCAGAGCGCCTCCGCGCCCGCGGTCTCGAGCAGCCCCTCCGGCCCGCGCTGGGCGAGCGTCTCGAGGAAGCGTGCCAGGGCTTCCTGGGAGAGCGGGGCACCTTCCTCGGGAAGGGGCGCGCCGGACGTGAACACCGCGGCGAGCGCGGGGTCAGCGGCGAGGCGCGCGCGGAGCTCCGCACTCGCGGGCACGCCGCGGCGCGCGAGCTCGATCGCGGGCCGGGCCACCTCGGCGAAGGAGAGCCTCCCCACGGCGCGCTGGAATCCATGGAGCCCGATCCAACCGCCGGGGACGCCGACCGCGAGCCCCCCATCGCGGGCGCGGGCGGGAACCCACGCTCCGGATTCGTCGCAGAGGAGCGCGGGGTCGAGCCCCGTGGGGACGGCTTCGCGGAAATCGAGCACCCGGGGCTCGGCGCGCGGGTCGACGGCCACCCAGACGGCGACGCCTCCGCCTCCGAGCGGCCCGGCCCCGGGCCGCACGACCGAGAGCATCAGGGCACCGGCCACGGCCGCGTCCGCGGCGTTCCCCCCGCGCCCGAGGATCTCGAGCGCCGCGCCCGTCACACGGGGGTCGGGACTCGCCACCACCCCCGTGCTCGGCACGGGGAAGGGATCGCGCGCCTCGGGGTCGAGACTGCCGCAGGCGAAGAACGCGCCCGCGGCGAACACGATGAGCGCTAACGCCGGGCTAGGAGCGCGTGTCGTCCTCGCGGATCTCCTCGACCGTGACACCACGCTCCCTCAGGTAGATCACCGCGCGGTCGATCTGCTCCAGGGTCCCATCGATCTCTACCGCCACCATCGCGATCTGCTCGGTGATGCTCGCGGCGCGGATGTTCGGGATCACGCCGAACTGCGCGTTCAAGGTGTGGCTGATGATTGGTTCCTTGATCAGCTCCTGGGGGAACGTGCAGAAGTACTTGCGCAGGGCCATGGTACCGGTGCTGGCGGTTCGCGCTTCGCGGACGCTCGGGAGCGGAGCGCGGCTGCCTGGGCCAAGGCGCATCCAACCACAAGCAAGGCGGGCCCCGCAAGGGGCCCGTGCCATGGCCGGCGCTTGACCCACTCCACGCCCGAGAGGACGTAGGCGTCGGGGTGCGCATGGACCCAGTCGAGGCCGGCACACTCGGTCGCGAACACGAGAGGCGAGACATCCAGGAGAGAGCGCGCGAACCGCGGATGCGTCTTGGCCCAGGGCGGCGCCGCGCGAGCGAAGCCTGCGCCGAGAGCGAGTCCGGAGAGCGCGAGCGTCGCGAGGAGGCACGCTCCCCCCACCCCCCAGGGATCCGCGCGCAGGACGCTGCCCACGGCCGAGCCGACCAGGAAGAACCCGGCCACCGCACAGGCAGCCCAGGCCGGCGTCGGGAGGTCCCGCGCCGAGGCGAGGTCCGCCCCCACGAGGAAGAGGGTCCAGGTCGCCGGGACGGCGATGCCGTAGGGGAACGGAGGGATGCGCAGGGCTCCGCACATCGCTCCCGCCGCGCTCGCGCAGAAGACGAACCAGCCGAGGAGGGCCAGGGGATCGGAGCTTCCCGCCGCCCCCGGAAGGAACCCGAGCCCTCCCAGGAGCGAGCACGCGACGATCGTGATCCCTTGACGCCGTTCGAGCATCGCCGTCCGAGGAGTCTACGGCCGAGGACTCTTGCTTTCTCCCCTCGGCGCCCGAACGATCCCAAGTCGCAAGCGTGACCGAACGATCCCCGCGCTCCCTCTGGTCCCCGTGCGCCCTCCTCCTGGCGCTCACGGCATTCGTGGCGTTCGCGCGCGCGCTCGGGCACGACTTCCTGATCGAGGAGGATCGCGAGGCGGTCGTCGAGAACCCCCTCCTGCGCCAGGGCTTCGCGCCCCACGTCCTGGAGGAGATCTTCGTCGGGACGACCAGCGCGGACACCGCCCTCGGCCGCCTGTCGCACGTCCTCGTGAGCGAACTCTTCGGTCCGGGGCCGGCCCCGGCCCACGCGGCGAATCTCGCGCTGCACGCGGCGAACGTCGCCCTCCTCTTCCTCGTCCTCGCGCGTCCTTGCGGGAGACGCGCCGCCCTCCTCGCGGCCCTGGCCTTCGCGTTCCATCCCCTGCAGCTCCCCAGCGTGACGTGGGTCGCCTCGCGAGGCGTGCTGCTGGCCCAGCTCCTGCTGTTGCTCGCGTGTTGCGCGTTCCTGGGATCGCGGGCCGCAGGCCGGCGGCGCCTCCTCGGCCTCGCCTGCGCCATCGTCCTCGCCTCGCTGGCGCTCGTCCCCGCGCTCTCGAGCGCGCCCTCGCTCCTCCCGGCGCTCCCGCGGCTCGCGCGCGGATTCCTCTGGCCCTTCGCCCACTCGCCCGTTCCCGCCGACGGAGCGCGCGGGTTCTACGGCATGAGCACGCTCCTCCTCGCGCTCCTCGTCCTCCTCGGCACAAGGGCCGCGACGCGCGCCCCGCGCCTGGGCAAGATCCTGCTCCCCCTCGCCGCCCTCGCCCCCCTCGCCCTGCTCGTGGAGACCGAGCGCCTGCTCCCCGCGTGGAGGGATCAGGGTAGCCTCGCCCGCGCCGCGCTCGCGCGCGACCCGCGCGACGGGCGAGCGCTGCAGTGGCTCGCGCGCGATGCCCTCGAGCGCGGGAAGCTCACCCTTGCGTCCGATCTCGCGCGAACCGTGCTCGAGCTCGACCGAGAGGCCCCTTCGGCCCATCTCCTGCTCGGCACGATCGCGCTCCGCCGGCCGCGACTCGAGGACGCCGAGCGTGCCTGCGAAGCGGCTCTCGCGCTCGAACCGGAGGCTCCGCAGGCGAACGCCCTCCTGGGCGAGGTCCTCTTCCGGGTCGGGGATCCCGAGTCCCTGTCGCGGGCCGCCGAGCACTTCGAGCGCGCCTTGGCCGCTTCTCCCCTCGCGCTGCGCGCGCTCACGCGGCTCTCCCTCGTCCGCATCCAGCTCGGCGACCCGCAGGGGGCGCGCGAGGCCGCCGGGCGCGCCCTCGAGATCGATGCGGAGAATCGCGAGGCCTGGCTCGCCCGGGGAGAAGCGGCAGAGCTCACGGGCGACGATCAGGGCGCGATCGCCGCCTACCGCAAGGCGCTCGCGATCGAGCCCGACTACGCCGAGGCCCTGACCCAGCTCGGCGCTCACGAGATCGAGCGCGGGGAACTCGCGGACGCCCGCGAGCTCTTGGAACGCGCCTACTTCGTGCATCCGCTCTTCCCCGACGCGTCCTTCCAGTTCGCACGCTGCCTCGAGGCCCAGGGCGAGCTCGATCCGGCCATCCGGTACTACGGGATCGCCGTCGAGCAGAATCCGCGCAACGAACGCGCGAAGCGCTCGCTCGCCGAGCTCCGGCGCCAGCGGGGGGAGGGCGATGGAGAACACTGAGACGAGGCCCCGGACGCGCCACGCCCTCCTGATCTCGCTCCTCCTGCTGGTCGCGACGGTCGGCGCCTACGGCCGGGTCGGGGACGCCGAGTTCCTGCGCTTCGACGACGGCGAGTACGTGGTCGACAACCCGGCCGTGCGCCGGGGTCTCACGCTCGAGGGCCTGCGCTTCGCCTTCACCGAGTTCCACTCGTCGAACTGGCACCCGCTGACCTGGCTCTCGCACATGCTGGACGTCGAGCTCTTCGAGCTCGATCCGGCGGCGCACCACGCCGTCAACGTCCTACTGCACGCCTCGAGCGCGATCCTGCTCTTCCTCTTCTTCGCGCGCACGACCCGCGCGAGCGTCCGGAGCGCGCTCCTCGCCGGGGCCTTCGCCCTGCACCCGCTGCGGGTGCAGTCCGTGGCCTGGGTCTCGGAACGCAAGGACCTGCTCTCGGGATCCTGCTTCGCGCTGCTGCTCCTGGCCTGGTCGCGCTACGCCGAGCGCCCCTCGCGCGCGCGCTACGGGATCGCGCTCGCGTTCTTCGCGCTGGGACTCCTCGCCAAGCCGATGCTCGTGAGCGTGCCCTTCGTGCTGCTCCTCGTCGACCGCTGGCCGCTCGCGCGCCGCGAGCCGGGGACCCGGCTCCTGCTCGAGAAGCTGCCCTTCGTGGTCCTCGCGCTCGCTTCGTGCGCGGTCACCCTCGCCGCGCAGCGCGCCGGGGGAGCGCTCGCCTCCACGCTCGAGATCCCGCTCGAGGATCGCCTCTCGAACGCCGTCTCGAGCGTCTGGATCTACCTGCGCGAGTTCTTCTGGCCCTCCGGCCTCGCCTACTTCCATCCCCATCCCGCGCTCGTGGATCCGGCCTGGCGCGCGTGGAGCGCAGCGGCGCTCGCCGCGGGAGCGTCCCTCGTCCTGACGACCGGGCTCGTCCTGGCGCTCTCTCGCTCGCGTCCGGCGCTCCTCGCCGGCTGGGGATGGACCCTCGTCATGCTCCTTCCCGTGCTCGGCCTGGTGCAGGTGGGCGAGCAGGCCTGGGCCGAGCGCTACGCCTACCTGCCCCTGGTCGGGCTCGCCGCCGCGCTCTTCTTCGGGTTCGACGCGCCGGCCGCGCTCGAAAGGCCGCTCGCGATCCTCGCGCTCCTTCTCGTCGCGCTCTGCGGCGGACTCACCTGGCGCGCCACGGGAGCTTGGCTGAGCTCCCAGGAGCTCTACGAGCGGGCGCTCGCGACGACCGAGAACAACTACATGGCCCACGCCGGTCTCGCGAACGTGCTCCGCGACCAGGAGCGGACCGCCGAGGCGCGCGAGGAGTACGAGCGAGCGCTCGCGAGCCGTCCCAACTTCGCCCCGGCGCTCTACGGCCTCGCGCTCCTGGAGCAGGAGACCGGGGATCGCGGGCGGGCGATCGAGCTCTACGAGCGCGCGCTCGCGAGCCATCCGGGCCTGGCGCAGGCGCACCTGAACCTCGGCACGTGCCTGGGCGAGGCGGGCGATCTCGATCGCGCGATCGAGGAATTCGGGCGCGTGCTCGCCCTCGTCCCGGGTCAGCCAGAGGCGCGCGCGAACCTCGAACTCGTGCGCGACCGCTTCGCTCCCCTGGTGGAGAGCGGGACCGCGGACGCGCCGACGCGCGCTCGATTCCGACGCGCACGGGAGCTCCTCGCGGGGAACGGCCCCTGAGGAGCGCAGGCCTTCCCGTGGACCCCTCCCCGGCGCTGTGATCCAATCCTCGCGCGCCAACGCCCCCCCGCGGGCGGGCGTACCCCGGCGATCCATGCAGTCCCTCCGCGATCGGCGCGTCGAGCTCGGACTCGCGGCGGCGCTCGTCCTCGCGGTGCTCCTGGTCTTCGGGCGGAGCGGTCGGTCCGAGTTCTTGAACTACGACGATCCGTCCTACGTCACGCACAACCCGTCCGTCCGTGCTGGGCTCTCGGCCGAGGGCGTGCGCTGGGCCTTCGGGACCTCGTTCCACTCGTCGAACTGGCATCCGCTGACCTGGCTCTCGCACATGCTCGACGCCCAGCTCTTCGAGCTCGATCCCGGGCCGCACCACCTGGTGAACGTCGCCCTGCACGGCCTCGCGGCCGTGTTCCTGTTCCTGTTCCTGGCGCGCGCCACGGGAGCGCACGCCGCCGCGTTCCTCGCGTGCGGGCTCTTCGCCCTCCATCCGCTGCGCGCCGAGTCCGTGGCCTGGGTCTCCGAGCGCAAGGACGTCCTCTCCGGGTGTCTCTTCTTCCTCTTGTTGCTCGCCTACGGCCGCTACGCGCACAGGCCGGGCGTGCTCGCCTACCTCACGGTCCTCTTCGTCTTCGTTCTGGGCCTCCTCTCGAAGCCGATGCTCGTGAGCGTGCCCTTCGTGCTCCTCCTGCTGGACGTCTGGCCGCTCGGACGCTGGAAGAAGGGCTCGATCGGCGGGCTCGCGCTGGAGAAGCTCCCGCTCTTCGGCCTCGCCGCCGCCTCCTCGGTCGTCACGATCCTGGCCCAGACCGCGGGCGGCTCGGTGAGCTCGATCGAGGCGCTCCCCTTCGGCGTGCGCGCGGCGAACGCCTCCGCCGCGCTGCTCGCGTATCTGAAGCTCACGCTCGCGCCGGTCGGCCTGGCGTGCTTCTACCCGCACCCCGCGCTCGTGCCCGGGAATCCCTGGACGGCCCTGTGGATCCCGGCGATCGCCGGAGCCGTCGTCGTCGCCGGCCTTTCCCTGTGGGCGCTCGCGCCCACGCGCCGCGCGGGACCGATCTTCACGGGTTGGTTCTGGTTCCTCGTCATGCTCGCGCCGGTGATCGGCCTGGTCCAGGTCGGTTCCCAGGCCTACGCGGATCGCTACACGTACCTCCCGCACGCCGGTCTCTTCACGGCCGCGGTCTTCGGCGCGGGCGCGTTCCTCGCCTCGCGTCCACACCTCCGTCCCGCGTTTGCCGGGCTCGGCGCGTTCGCGCTCGTCGCCTGCGGCGCGCTCGCCTTCCGCCAGACGGGCACCTGGCGCTCGAGCGAGAGCGTGAACCTGCACGCGCTGGAGGTGACGCGCTGGAACCACGTCGCGCACACGAATCTCGGGCTCGCCTACAACGAGCGCGGCGAGTTCACCCGCGCCGAGGAGGAGTTCCGCCGCGCGCTCGAGACGAACCCGGGCTTCCTCGAGGCGCGCTTCAACCTGGGGGTCGCGCTACAGAACCAGGGCAAGCTCGCGCAGGCCCAGGCCTGCTACGCGCTGGTCCTCGAGAAGCGCCCGGCGGACACGCACGCCCTGGCGAACGCCGCGCTCCTGCGCTCGCGCCAGGGCGACGAGGCCGGCGCCCGCGCCGATCTCGAGCGCACGCTCGCACTCGACCCGCGGAACGTGGCCGTACTCCTCGAGCTCGCGCGGCTCGACCTCGAGGCCGACGCGCCCGCCCGCGCCGCGGAGTACGCCCGCCGGGCGCTCGCGGTCGAACCCGATTCCGTCCAGGGACACCTCTGCGCGGGCCGCGCGGCCGAGGACCAGGGGGATCCCCGCTCCTCGATCGAGCACTTCCAGCGCGCGCGCGAGCTCGCCCCCAAGAACGCCGAGGCCCCGTTCCGCCTGGCGACCGCGCTCGCGAGCGCGGGCGCCCCGGACCGGGCACTGCCCCTGGCGGAGGAGGCCGTGACGCTCGATCCCGGCTCGCCGAGCGCCCTCCTCTTGCTCGCCAAGCTCGTGCTGGGCGGCGACGCCGAGCGCGCCCGGGAGCTCGTGGATCGAGCGCTCGCGATCGATCCGGGTCATGCCGACGCGAACGGATTCCTGGCCGTGATGCTGCTGGATGCCGGCCGTCTCGAGGACGCCGAGCGCGCCTTCCGCGCTTCGCTCGCGAGCGATCCCGAGAACCCCGAGACGCTCAACAACTTCGCCTTCATGCTGGAGACGACCGGTCGGCTCCCGGAAGCCGCTGCCCAGTACGAAGAGCTGCTCGCGAAGCACGCCGATTCCCCGGTCGCATTCTTCGCGGCGCGCGGGCTCGCCTGGATCCGCGCCACCGCCCGGGAGGAGGCGCTGCGCGACGGCGAAGCCGCCGTGCGCTGGGCGCGTTTCGCGCGCGAGGGGGCCTCAAAGGACGACCTCGCGTCCTTCCTCGACGCGCTCGCCGCGGCCTACGCCGAGGCGGGCCGATTCGACGAAGCGCTCGAGACCGCCGAAGGGGCGCTCGAGCGGGCCGTCTCGCCCGCGCAGAAGAAGGGCATCGAGGCTCGCCTCCAGCTCTACCGGGAAGCGCAGCCCTTCCGGCGCGAGCGATGAGACTCGCGGGTCGAAGAGCGCGTCTCCTCGCCGCGCTCGTCCTCGCGGCGGCGATCCTCGGCGCCTTCGAGCCGGTGCGCTCGAACGGGTTCGTCGACTACGACGACGGCGCCTACATCACCAAGAACCCCGAGGTCCTGGGCGGCCTCACGGCGGGCGGCCTGCGCTTCGCCTTCGGCGAGTTCCACTCGGCGAACTGGCACCCGCTCACCTGGCTCTCGCACATGCTCGACGTCGAGCTCTTCCGTCAGGACGCGGGCTCCCACCACCTGGTGAACGCCCTCCTGCACGCGCTCAACGGCGCGCTCCTCTTCCTGTTCCTCTCCTCCGCCACCGGGAGCTCCTGGGCGAGCCTCGTGGTCGCGCTGCTCTTCGCCCTGCACCCCCTGCGCGTGGAATCGGTGGCCTGGGCCTCCGAGCGCAAGGACGTCCTCTCGAGCACGTTCTTCTTCGCCGCGCTCGCGGCCTACGCCGCCTACGTCCGGCGCCGAGGCGTCCTGCGCTACGGGATCGTCGTGCTCCTCTTCGCGCTCGGGCTCCTCGCCAAGCCGATGCTGGTCACACTGCCCCTCGTCCTCCTCTTGCTCGACGTCTGGCCCCTCGAACGCTCCCGGCGCGAAGGGCTGAAGGCGCTGTGCTTGGAGAAAGTACCCTTCTTCCTCCTGGCGCTCGCCTCGGGCGGGGTGACGATCGCGGCGCAGCGCGCGGGCGAAGCACTCCGCTCCTTCGAGGCGCTCCCGCTCCTCGTGCGCGTCGAGAACGCGTTCCTCGCCTACGGCGCCTACCTCGTGAAGAGCGTCTGGCCCTCGCGGCTGGCGGTCTTCTATCCCCATCCCGGACTCGACGCCCAGGCTTCCGCGTTCGCAGGGGCGCTCTCGCTCGCAGCGGTGGTCCTGTTCCTCGCCGCGAGCGTCTTCGTGGTGCGCGGTCGCGAGCGACGGCCGTGGCTCTTCGTCGGATGGGGCTGGTACGTGATCATGGCGCTCCCGGTGATCGGGATCCTGCAGGTCGGAGCCCAGTGGATGGCCGATCGCTACACCTATCTCCCGACGATCGGGGCCTCCGTGGCGCTCGTCTTCGGCCTCGCGCACGCCCTCTCGGCGCCGAGGGCGCGCACGGCGGCCGCGATCGTCGGGATCGCTTTCGCCCTCGCGTTCGTCCCCTTCACGCGCCGCCAGATCGCCGTCTGGAAGGACACGCGCTCTCTCTTCGAGCACGCGCTGGGCGTGACCGAGCGCAACTACGTCGCCCATCTGAACCTGGGCTTCCTCGAGCAGAACCAGGAAAACCTCGCGGCCGCGGAGGCCCACTACCTCGCGGCGCTCGAGATCGCCCCGCGCTCGCCGGACGCCTTCAGCAATCTCGGCGGCCTGTACTACACGCGCCGGGAATACGACCGGGCGCGCGAGCACCTCGAGCGCGCGCTCGCGCTCGATCCCTCGTTCCTCAAGGCCCGGCTGAACCTCGGCCTCGTCCGGCGCGCGCTCGGCGACCCCGAGGGCGCCTGCGCCGAGTTCCGCGCGGCCCTCGCCCGCGCCCCGGAGAACGTGGACGCGGCCAAGGTGCTCGCCGAGGAGCTCGTGCGCGCCGGCCGCCCGGAGGAAGCGCTCGCCGTGCTCTCGGGCGTCCTCGCGCGGCGAGCGAACGCCCTGGAGCTCGCGCTCGCGCGGGCCGAGCTCCTCGCCGAGGCCGGTCGTGCGCGCGAGGCGCTCGCCGATCTCGAGCGCCTGATCGACGCGCCGATGCCGCCCGCGGGGACGCTCGCGGCCCATGCCTGGCTGCGCGCGACGAGCGCGGATCCCGCCGTGCGGGATCCCGCCGCGGCCCTGCGAGCCGCGCAGCGCGCGCTGGCGGAAGAGGGTTCGAGTTGGAAGGCGCTGCGAGCGCTGGCGGCCGCGCTCGCGGCGGCGGGCGACTTCGAGCGGGCCGCGGCGGCGGCCCTGGAGGCGGCTTCGTCCGCCCCGGCGGAGGAAGAGCAGGCGCTCCTCGAGCTCTACCGCCGGTTCAAGGCCGGGGAGGCGCTCTTCGAGTGAGCGCGCGCGCCGCACGTTGGCTCCTCGGGGGCCTGCTCGTGCTCGTCACGCTCGGGCTCTACGCGCGGACGCTCTCCCACGAATTCGTCAACCTGGACGACGACGTCTACGTGACCGCGAATCCCGCGCTGCGGGACGGGCTCACCTTGCCGGGTCTGCGCTGGGCCTTCACCACCGGTCACGCGGCGAACTGGCACCCGCTGACCTGGCTCTCGCACATGCTCGACGTCGAGTTCTTCGATCTCGATCCCGGCTCCCACCACGCGACGAGCGCGCTCCTGCACGCGCTCGCAGCCCTCTTGCTCTTCCTCTGGCTCGCCGGCGCGACCGGAAAGCCCTTCCCGAGCTTCCTCGTGGCAGCCTTCTTCGCCTGGCATCCGCTGCGGGCCGAATCGGTCGCCTGGGTCGCCGAGCGCAAGGACGTGCTCTCGGGAGCGCTCTTCTTCGCCGCGCTCCTCGCCTACGGGGCCTGGACGCGCGAGAAGAGCCGCGCACGCGGGCTCTCCGTGCTCGTCCTCTTCGCGGCGGGCTTGCTCGCCAAGCCCATGCTCGTCACCTTCCCGTTCGTGTGCCTCCTGGTCGACCTCTGGCCGCTCGGACGCACGGACGCCCTCCTTGCGCGAGCGCGCGAGAAGGCGCCGCTCTTCGCGCTCTCCCTCGCCTCGGCCGCGACGACGCTCCTCGTGCAGCAGGCCGGCGGAGCCACGCATCCCCTGGAGCGGGTCGACCTCGGCCCGCGGCTGGCGAACGCGGCTTCGTCGGTGATGCGCTACGGCGCCGACCTCCTCTGGCCGGTGAAGCTCGCCTGCTTCTACCCGCACCCCTCGAGCCTGCATCCCCTGGGCTCGCCCTGGACCGGCGGCGCCGCGCTCGCGCTCGCCCTCGTCGTTCTCGCGAGCGCCCTCGCCTGGCGCACGCGGCGCGCGCGCCCGAGCGTCTTCGTGGGCTGGTGCTGGTTCCTCGGGATGCTCGTGCCCGTGATCGGGCTCGTCCAGGTCGGCCTCCAATCGCACGCCGACCGCTACACGTACCTGCCCTCGGTCGGCTTGGGCCTCGCGCTCGTCTTCGGCGGGCTGGAGCCCCTGCGCGCGCGCGTGCCCCGGATCGGCGCACGGCTGGGCGGCGCGCTCGCGATCGCCGGACTCGGCGCGCTCGCGCTCCTCGCCTGGCGCCAGATCGGCACCTGGAGGACGAGCCGCACGCTCTTCGAGCACGCGCTCGAGATCACCCGGGAGAACTTCGTCGCGCAGTCGAACCTCGGCCAGGCGCTCGAGTCCGAGGGCCGGCTCGCCGAGGCGCGCGAGCGCTACGAAGCGGCGCTCGCCATCGCACCCCAGGCCGCGCCGGTGCACTACCAGCTCGGCCGGCTCCTCTTCCGCATCGGCGAGCGAGAGCGAGCGATCCGCGAGTACCGGCGCGCACTCGAGCTCGAACCGCTCTTCGAGCTCGCCCGCATCGGCCTCGGGATCTCCCTCTCCGTCCAGGGGCAGACCACCGAGGCGATCCGCGAGCTCGGAACGGTCCTCGACCGCGACTCGCGCGCCCTGTCGAGCGCGGACCGGGCCGCGGCAGGCCAGGCGCTCGCCTGGTGCCTGGCGACGAGCCCGGAGGACGACCTGCGCGACGGCGCACGCGCCCGGACGATCGCCGAGGAGAGCCTGCGGCTCGCCGGCGCTGCGAGCCCCGCCCTGCTCGAGACGCTCGCCGCCGCCGCGGCCGAGCTCGGGGAGTTCGAGCAGGCGGTGCGCCTCGAGGAACGGGCCCTCGAGGGGATCCCGCCCTCGGGCCGGCGCGCAGCGGCGGAGCGCCTGGAGCTCTACCGCTCGGGAAGGGCCTACCGGACGCCGTGAGCTCGCCGGACGCCATGAACTCGATCGGAGGGAAGCGCAGCGCGCTCTTCCTCGGGGTCGTGATCCTCGCCTGCGCCGCCTTCGCGGGCGCGCCCGGGAACGACTTCGTGAACTTCGACGACGACCGCTACGTGACGGCGAACGAGGCCGTCCAGGGCGGGCTCACCGGCGCGGGCCTGCGTTTCGCCTTCACGAGCTTCCACGCCTCGAACTGGCATCCGCTGACCTGGCTCTCACACATGCTGGACGTCGAGCTCTTCGAGCTCGACCCCGCCGGGCACCACGCGACGAGCGTCCTCCTCCACGGGCTCGCGAGCGGGCTCCTCTTCCTGTTCCTCGCGCGCGCCGGCGGAGAGAGCGGCGCCGCGCTCCTCGCGGCGCTCCTGTTCGCGCTGCACCCCCTGCGCGTCGAATCGGTCGCCTGGGTCGCCGAGCGCAAGGACGTGCTCTCGGGCCTCTTCTTCTTCGCGCTGCTCTGCGCGTACGGCGCCTACGCGCGCCGCGGCGGCCCCTGGCGCTACGGCCTCGCGCTCTTCCTCTTCGCGGCGGGGCTCGCCGCCAAGCCGATGCTCGTGAGCGCGCCCCTCGTGCTCCTCCTCCTCGACCGCTGGCCGCTCGGTCGCCGCGAGTCGTGGCGGCGGCTCGTGCTCGAGAAGCTGCCCTTCCTCGCGCTCGCCGCCGGCTCCTGCCTGGTCACGCTCGCCGCGCAACGCTCCTCGGGCGCGACCGAGCTCGTGGCCGAGGTCGGGCTGGCGTTGCGCGTCGAGAACGCGCTCGCCGCGCTCGGGGTCTATCTCGGGCAGGTCGTCTGGCCCGCGAATCTCTCGCCCTTCGTGCCCCACGCCGCGCTGGTGGAGGCCGACCCCGCGCGCGCCCTCCTCGTCCCCGCGCTCGCCGGCGGCACCCTCCTCCTCTTCCTCTCGGGCGCGGCCCTCGCGCTGCGCCGCCGCGTTCCAGGGGGCCTCGTCGGCTGGCTCTGGTGGCTGGGGATGCTCGTGCCGGTGATCGGGCTCGTGCAGGTCGGCTTCCAGGCCCACGCCGATCGCTACACCTACCTGCCCTCGGCCGGTCTCTCGATCGCGATCGCCCTCGCGCTCGCCGATCTCCTGCGCTCGAACGCGCGCCTGCGCGTTCCCATCAACGCGGGGCTCGTGATCCTCCTCTTCCTGCTCGCCTCCGCGACCGTACGTCGGGTGGGCGCCTGGAAGGATTCCGAGACGCTCTGGACCGGGGCTCTCGCGACGAGCGCGAAGAACTTCCTCGCCCACAACAACCTCGGCAATCTTCGTGCGCGCGAGGGAGAGCTCGACCGGGCGCGCGAGCACTACGCGGCCTCGCTCGCGATCCATCCCGGGACTCCGCCCCACGATCCGGGCGCCGCGACCGTCCACACCAACCTGGCCGGGATCCACGCCCTGCAGGGCCGGCTCCCGGAGGCGGCGCGCGAGCTCGAGGCCGCGCTCGCGCTCGAGAGAGACCACGCGGAGGCTCACGCACAGCTCGGGCGGATCGCGATCGACCTCGGAGACGACGCGCGGGCGACCCAGCACCTGCGGCGCGCCCTCGAGCTCGAGCCCGCGCGCCCCGAGACCCTGGAACGGCTCGCCTGGGTGCTCGCGACGAGCCCCGCACCCGAGCTCCGGAACGGCCGGGAAGCCGTCGAACTCGCGCGCCGGGCGTGCCAGGCGATCCAGTTCGGCCGCCCCGGTTTCCTCGAGACCTTCGCGGCGGCCCAGGCCGAGGCCGGCGACTTCCCGAAGGCGGTGCGCTGGCAGACGGAAGCCCTGAAACTCCTTTCCGGCGCCGGAAGGCAGGCGGCGGAGGCGCGCTTGAAGAGCTATCGGGCACAAGTCCCCTATCGTCGCCGGAGCTGAGGGCCAACCCCGCCGCTCGCGCCGCGTAGAGGGGCGCCTCCTCCTTTCCTTTGCCCCCCGTCTCGGAAAGGATGGGCGCCCCGCTGATGAACCCCGACCCCCGAGCCGTCCTCGCCCGCGCCTTCCTCGCCTTCCTCCTCGCGGCTTCGCTCGGTGGATGCGGCGGGGACTCGCGCAAGCCGAGCGTGCTCCTGATCACGCTCGACACGACCCGCGCCGACCGCCTCTCGTGCTACGGCTACGGGAAGCCCACCTCCCCGAACCTCGATCGTCTGGCGGCGGACGGCCTGCGCTTCGAGAACGCCTACGCCGTCTCGAGCTGGACGCTCCCCACGCACGCCTCGCTCTTCACCGGCAAGTTCCCCTCGGCCCACGGAGCGAAGTACGACCCCGAGGGGCCGCTCAACCTCGTTCAGGGGATCAAGGGCAACGAGAACTGGAGCGCCTACCGGGCGCGGCCGATGGCCGAGAACGAGATCACGCTCGCGAGCCTGCTGCGCGATCACGGCTACGCGACGGGAGCGGTCGTGGCCGGTCCGTGGCTCAAGCGCGTCTTCAGCCTGGACAAGGGCTTCGAATCCTACGACGACGGGAACTTCCTCGACCTCGGCAAGAACGTCGGCGAGCTGAACGGCCGCCCGGCAGCGGACGTGACGCGCGCAGCGCTCGAGTTCGTCGACGCCCATCGGGAAGAGCCCTTCTTCCTGTTCCTGAACTACTACGATCCGCACGGCCCCTACGTGCCGCCCGAGCCCCACCTGAGCCGCTTCTGGCCCCATCCGATCGAACGCACTCCTTCCGCGGAGTGCCAGAACGCCCTCTACGACGCCGAGATCCAGTACATGGACCTCCACATCGGGGCGCTCCTCGACCAGCTGCGGGAGTGCGGGCTCTACGAGGACCTGTGGATCGTCGTCGTGTCCGATCACGGCGAGTTGATGGGCGAGGAGGGTCTGTGGGGACACGGCGACTCGCTCACCCAGCCCGAGATCCACGTCCCGCTCCTGATCAAGGAGCCGGGGGCCGACAGGCCGCGCGGCGTGAACGACGCCTTCGTGCAGCAGGTCGACGTGATGCCGACGCTCCTCGCACGCCTCTCGATCGCGCCGCCGCCGAACATGCAGGGCCTCCCGATCGGCTCCCACGAGGCGCATCCGATCGTGGCCGAGACGAACCCGCTCCCGTTCATGTCGGCGCAGAAGACGGACTGGCGCCAGAAGGGCGAGTGGCGCACGCTCGTGCACAGGGACAAGAAGTTCCTGTCGAGCAGCCTCGGGAACCACGCGCTCTACGATCTCGCGCGCGACCCGTTCGAGCTCGAGAACCGCGCGGCGCTCGAGCCGGAAACCGCGCACGCGATGGAACAAGCCCTGGAACAGTACTTCTCGAGCCTGCCCGCGCCCGGAGCGACGGGCGCTGTGGAACAGCCTTCCGCCGAGGTGCTACAAGAGCTCGAGGGACTGGGGTACATCGGTGAAGCGACGCCCCATGCGCCCGCGCCAACCCCCGCCCCGCCCACCACCCCGCCCCAGGGAACCTCGAACCCTGCCTCCGGTTCCTCGAAGCCCTCGAAGCCCTAGCGATCGAGCAGGGCTCGCCCTCGGGTTCGCGCTCTTCGTCGCGACGCTCGCGCTCTTCGTCGGCGTACGCGCGAACGGATTCCTCCTCTACGACGACGGGACCTACGTGACCGGGAACCCGGCGGTGCGCGACGGGCTCACTTGGCAAGGATTGCGCTGGGCCTTCGCGAACGGCGGCTACGCCTGCAACTTCCACCCGCTCGCCTGGCTCTCGCACATGCTCGACGTCGAGTTCTTCCAGCTCGACCCCGCAGGCCACCACCTCACGAGCGCCCTCCTGCACGCCCTCAATGCGGCCCTGTGCTTCGCGGCTCTGCGCTCGCTCACGGGCCGGACCGCTCCCGCGCTCCTCTCGGCCGCGCTCTTCGCCTCCCATCCGCTGCGCGTCGAGTCCGTGGCCTGGATCTCCGAGCGCAAGGACCTGCTCGCCGGGGCCTTCTTCTTCCTCGTGCTCCTCGCGTGGGCACATCACCTCCGGTCTCCGAGCCGAGCGCGCTTCGCGCTCGCCCTCTTCGCCCTCGGGCTCCTCGCCAAGCCGATGCTCGTGACGCTGCCCTGCGTGCTCCTCTTGCTCGACGGCTGGCCCCTCCGCCGCTGGCAGGCCTTCGGCGGCGAGCGCTCGCTCGCCGCCCTGCTGCGCGAGAAGGCGCCCTTCTTCCTCCTGGCGCTTGCCTCCTGCGCCGTGACGTTCTGGGTTCAGTCGAAGGGCGGCTGCACGCAGCACCTCGAGCACCTCGGCTTCACCGAGCGCGCCACGAACGCCGTCATCTCCCCGGCGCGCTACTTCGGGAACCTCGCCTGGCCGCGCGATCTCGCCGTGTTCTATCCCCATCCGGCGATCGTGGATCCGGAGCGATCGCGGCTCTTGACGTTCCTCGCCTCGGCGCTCCTGATCGGCTCTCTCTCGGTCCTGGCCTGGAGGCTCCGCGCGCGCGCTGGCTTCCTCGCCGTGGGGTGGCTCTGGTTCCTCGGCATGCTCGTGCCCGTGATCGGCCTCGTGCAGGTCGGCGGCCAGGCCATGGCCGACCGCTACAGCTATCTCCCCTCGGTCGGGATCCACCTCGCGTTCGCCTTCGGTCTCGCCGCGCTCGCGCGCTCGGGCGGCGTCCTGCGCGTCGCCGCGGGGCTCGTCGCCCTCGCCGTCCTGTTCGCGCCCCTCCCGACGACCGTCCGGCAGATCAGCGTCTGGAAGGACACGCGCACGCTCTTCGAGCACGCGCTCGCGGTCACGGGGCGGAACTACGTGGCCCACGTCGAGGTCGGTCGCGTGCTGGGCGGCGCGGGCGAGATCGACCGGGCGCGCGAGCACTTCGAGGCTGCGGCCGCGATCCATCCGGGCTTCTTCGAGGCGCGCTACGACCTCGCGGGCGCGCTCTACCTCCAGGGGGACCTCGCGGGCGCCGAACGCGAGTGCTCGGAAGCGCTGCGCATCCGGCCCGTGGACGCCCTCGCGCGGGACTTCCTCGGGCGCATCCAGGCGCGGCGGAAGGGAGGCAACTAGCCGGTGCAGCGCCCGCTCGGATCGCGCGATCTCTGGCTCGCGCTCCTCCTCGCGTTCGGCTCGCTCGCCCTCTTCGGGCGCGCGCGCTCGAACGACTTCGTCGCCTACGACGACGACCTCTACGTCACCGAGAACCCCGAGGTCGCGGGCGGGCTGACGGCGAAGGGCGTCGCGTGGGCGTTCACCGAGATCCACTCGGCGAACTGGCACCCGCTGACCTGGCTCTCGCACATGCTCGACGTCGCGATCTTCGGCCTCGAGCCCGCGGGGCACCACGCCACGAGCGTCCTGCTGCACGCGGCGAACGCGGTGCTCTTCTTCCTCTTCCTGCGCCGGGCGACCGGCCGGGCCGCACCGGCCTTCTTCACGGCGGCGCTCTTCTCCGCTCACCCGCTGCGAGTCGAGTCCGTCGCCTGGGTCGCCGAACGCAAGGACGTGCTCTCGGGGCTCTTCTTCTTCCTCGTGCTCGTCGCTTGGGAGCGTCACGCGCGCGAGAAGAGCCGCGGCCGGTACACCGCCGCGCTCCTCCTCTTCGCGGCGGGGCTCCTCGCCAAGCCGATGCTGGTCACGCTTCCCTTGATCCTGCTGCTCCTCGATCGCTGGCCCCTCGAGCGCAACGCGTCGACGCGCGAGCTCGTGCTCGAGAAGTTGCCATTCTTCGCGCTCGCCCTCGCCTCGAGCGCCGTCACCTGGATCGCGCAGCGTTCCGGCGGCGCCACAGCCACGCTCGAGCACCTGCCGCTCGCCCTGCGTCTCGAGAACGCCGCCCTCGCGTGCGTCACCTACCTGCGCCAGACGTTCTGGCCCGCCGACCTCGCCTGCTTCTACCCGCACCCTGCACTCGGCAAGGGAGGCGCCTCCGCCGCGCTCCTCCTTTCCGCGCTCGGCGCCGCGACGCTCCTCGCGTCGATCTCGATCGCGGTCTTCCTCCGGCGCAAGGCTGCTCCGTCCGTATGCTTCGGCTGGACGGCCTTCCTGGTCATGCTCGTGCCGGTGATCGGAATCGTTCAGGTCGGGAACCAGGCCCACGCCGATCGCTACACGTATCTCCCCTCCGCGGCGCTCGCCTCGGGCCTTGCCTTCGGGCTCGCCTCCCTGCCGGGCGCGCTCGCGCGCAGCGCGAGCGCAGTCCTCGGCGCGGCCGCGCTCGTCGCCTTCTCGGTGCTCACCCCGCGGCAGGTCGGCACGTGGAAGGACTCGCTCGTGCTCTGGGAAACGGCGGCCCGCAGGACGGAGGGGAACTACCTCGCGCACTGGCGTCTCGGCGAGCTCTACCTCGATGAGGGAGAGCTCGAAGAGGCCGAGCGGGTGTTCGAGGCGGCGCTCGCGATCCGCGGCGACCTGCCGGAGGTCCAGAACGGGCTCGGCAAGGCTCGGCTCGAGCTCGGGGATCCCGAGCGCTCGCTCGAACCCTTCGAGCGCGCGCGCCGGCTCGCGCCACGGGAGCCGATCTACGCGCTCAACCTGGCGGGCGCACGGATCGCCGCGGGCGAGCTCGATCTCGCCCTGGCCCTGCTCGAGGAGCTCGCGCGGGCGGGCGAGGACGGCGCGGAGCTCCACTTCGACCTCGGGCTCCTGGCGCAGACGCGAGGCGACGAGGACGGGGCCATCCGGCACTATCGCGCCGCGCTCGAGCGAGAGAGCGACCACCGCGCGGCGCTGAGCAACCTGGGGGAGATGCTCCTCGTCCTCGGAGACACGGACGGCGCGGTCGCGCGCTTCGAGCGACTCGTCGAGCTCGAGCCGGCGGACGCCATCGCGCACTACAACCTCGGCTGCGCGCTCGCGGCGCACGGCGAGAGAGCGCGCGCGAGGGAGTCCTTCCGGCAAGCGTTGAAGCTAGAGCCGGGCCTCGCCCCGGCCGAGGAACGCCTGCGGGCCCTTCGATGAACCCTGCTGGCCCGCACGCTATGGAGTCGAGACGCCGCTTCCTACCAGGAGCGGCCCTGGCGGCACTCCTCTGCCTCGCGACCTGCGCGACCTTCGAGGGCGCGCGGCACGGGGCTTTCCTGCCCTACGACGACGACGTGTACGTCACGGCACATCCGTTCGTCTCGCAGGGTTTGACGGCGGAGGGCGTGCGCGCCGTGTTCACGCGGGCCTTCGCCGCGAACTGGCACCCCCTGACCTGGCTCTCGCACATGCTCGACGTCGAGCTCTTCGGCCTCGAGGATTCCGCTGGGCATCACCTCGTCAGCGTGTTCCTGCACGGGCTGAACGCGGCCCTGATCTTCCTCTTCCTGCGGCACGCGACGCACCGTCCAGCGCCGAGCTTCTTCGCGGCCGCGCTCTTCGCCCTCCACCCGCTGCGGGTCGAGTCCGTAGCCTGGATCGCGGAGCGCAAGGACGTGCTCGCGGGGAACTTCTTCGCGCTGACGCTCCTCGCCTACCGGCAGCATGCGCGAGGGCCGAACGCGGCTCGGCTCGTGCTCGCGCTCGCCTGCTTCGCGCTCGGGCTTCTCGCCAAGGCGACCCTGGTGACCCTGCCCTTCTTGCTCCTCCTGCTCGACCGCTGGCCTCTTGAGCGATGGGGCGAGCGACCCCACGAGCGAGAAGGAGCCCTTCCCGAGGAGCGGTCCCTGACCAGGCCGCTTCGGATCCTGCTCCTGGAGAAGGCCACCTTCCTCGTGCCCGCGCTCCTCCTCGCCTGGATCACGCTTGCTGCTCAGGCCGCCGACCAGTCCGTGAGCTCGCTCGCTGCGCTGCCGCTCGTCGCGCGCGCCGCGAACGCGTTCCGCGCCTATGCCTCCTACGTCGGGAGCACCTTCGACCCTCGCGGCCTCGCCGCGTTCTATCCCCATCCCGCCCTGCTCGATCCATCGGCGTCGCCATTCGACGGCAAGACGCTCTGCGCGCTCCTCCTCGTGGGCGCGCTCCTCGCGGCGAGCGTCCTGGCCTGGAAGCACGCGCCCTGGATCTCCGTGGGGCTCTTGTGGTTCCTCGGGACCCTCGTCCCGGTGATCGGGCTCGTGCAGACCGGCGAGCAGGCGCGTGCCGACCGCTACACGTACCTGCCTTCGATCGGCCTCGCGATCGCGATCGCCTTCGGACTCGATCGGATCGCGCGCGGTCGCGCCACGCGCCTCGGACTCGGCCTCGCCGGCCTCGGGGTGCTCGCGGGACTCGGTTTCGCGGCCCGCCGCCAGGTGCGCTTTTGGCGCGACGGCATCGAGCTCTTCCGGCACGCCGTGGAGGTCGTGCCGGAGAACTACGTCGCCTACTCCCATCTCGGCGTGGCCCTCGCGCAGGACGGTGAACGCGACGAGGCCCGCCGCGCCTTCGAGCGTTCGCTCGAGATCCAGCCGAGCTACGCGAAAGGGGAGAACAATCTCGGCCAACTCCTCCTCGAGGGCGGCACACCAGGTCGTGCCCTATCCCACTTCCAGCGCGCGCTCGCGCTGGATCCGGACCTGGCACAGGCGGCAGGGAACCTGGGGGCGGCCCTGGCGTCCCTCGGCCGCGGGGAGGAGGCGCTCGTCGCCTTCCGCCGTGCCGTCGAGATCGCGCCGCGCGAGGCGGCCTCCTGGTTGAACCTCGGGCTCGAGCTCCTGCGGCTCGATCGCAAGGAAGAAGCGCTCGTCGCACTGCGTCGCGCGCAGGAGCTCGCCCCGTTCGACGCGGAGATCGCGCGTTCGCTCGCCGGGGCAGAACGGAAGGGGAACTAGAGAGACTCAGGTCGGGCTGGACTCCGCCGGCCGAGTCCCAGGGCCCGATTGCACCGGATCGAAGATCGGCGCGCGCCCCCCGAGCTTGTGCTTGTACCACTGAGCGAAGGTCCAGAGCGTGCGGATCGCGTAGGTCGCCGAGCGACGGAGGTTGATGCTCGACGCCTCGTCGAAGTAGCGCACGGGCACGGGGATGTCCCCCAGTCGGAAACCGAAGTGCACGCACTGCACCAGGAACTGGGAATCGAACACGAAGTCGTCGGAGTTGCGCTGGTAGGGCACGGTCTCGAGCACGCGCCGGTTGTAGGCGCGGAACCCCGAGTGCCACTCCCCGAGGTTCTGTCCCGAGAGCAGGTTCTCGAGGATCGTGAGCCCCCGGTTGGCGAAGTACTTCGTCTTCGGCATCCCGCCCGCCAGGGCCTCGTTACGGGTGCGAATGCGGTTCCCGAGCACGACGTCGCAGATGCCGAGCTCCAAGATCTTGATCGCCGCCGGGATCGTGCGCGCGTCGTACTGGTAGTCGGGGTGGATCATGACCACGTAGTCCGCCCCGAGTTCGAGCGCGTTCTGGTAGCATGTCTTCTGGTTGCCGCCGTACCCGCGGTTCTTCTCGTGGCGGATGACCCGCAGGCCGAGCCTCCTCGCCACGGACACCGTGTCGTCCTTGCTCGCGTCGTCCACGACGAGGACCTCGTCCGCGAAGTCCTTGGGGAGGTCGTGGTAGGTTCTCTCCAGGGTCGCCGCGGCGTTGTAGGCCGGCATGACGACGACAGTCTTCGTGGAACCAGGCATGGGCGGGATCCGGGGACCCGAAGGAAGCTCCCCCGGTCCGGTGGTGGAGGCGGCACTCGGACTCGAACCGAGGAATAACGGATTTGCAATCCGTCGCCTTAGCCACTTGGCTATGCCGCCCCGAAGGAGGCGCGAGGATACCCGGCGGTCACAGTCGGTCAACGCCGGGGGACCGCGGAGCCTGTCTCCGGAGCTGGACGACCCCCGACGATCAGTGTCCCCAGTGAGGAAGCTCACAGCACGGCGGCGTCCCCCCAGCCTCAGTAGAGGTCTGGCACGCCCGTTGCCATCCCCGGCGCGACGGTGTCTCCCATGAACTCGAAACTCCTCCTCTCCTGCGCCGGGGTGTGGCTCGTCGGTTTGGTCGGAATGGTAGTCGCCCGAGCTCTCTTCGACCTCGGCCCCGGAGAGCTGGGCTTCGAGTACCCCGCTCGCCTGTGGATCGTCGGCGGTCTAGGCTATGCCATCTTCGGAGCGATCGGGCTCCGGAGCGGCGAGGGCCACGGCCCCGTGAACGAGTAGCGCCTCCCCCCCCCGCGCACCCGCCGACTGGCCTGCCGATTAGCATGGTGGGATGCGGATCCTCCAGAGAAGACCGGGGCAGGCGGTTCGGCTCCTCCTCCTCCCCTGCGCTCTACCGCTTGCCGCGCAGGAGGATGTGCCGGTCACCTTCCATCGAGACATCGCCCCCATCGTCCAGCGCAGCTGCGCTTCCTGTCATCGTCCCGGCGAGGTAGGCCCCTTCTCGCTTCTTTCCTACGCGGACGTCGCGAAGCGCTCGAAGCTGATCGCGATCGTCACGGGCAGCCGGTACATGCCTCCCTGGCTCCCGGGACCGGACGGGCTGCCCCTAGAGCGAAGCCGCGCGCTCTCCCCGGGCGAAATGGATGCGATTCGCGCCTGGGTCGAGGCCGGGGCCCCGGAGGGCGATCCGCGGGACGCGCCGCCACCGCCGACGTTCCCGACCGGCTGGGCGCTCAGCGAACCGGACCTCGTCCTCGAGCTCCCCGAGGCCTTCATGCTCCCCGCCGAAGGGCGCGACGTCTATCGCAACTTCCCGATCCCCGTCCCGGTCTCCGAGCGAAAGCACGTGCGCTCGGTCGAGTTTCGCCCTGCGAACCGCACCGTCGTCCATCACGCCGTGCTCTTCGTCGATCGATCCGGCGCGGCGCGAGCCCTGGACCGCGCCGACCCCCGCCCGGGGTACGGGGGAATGGGCTCTGGCCCCGCGCACGTGCCCGATGGGATCTTCGTCGGCTGGGCGCCAGGACGCGTCCCCGACCTCGGTTTGGAAGACGTCTCCTGGAAGCTCGAACCGGGAGCGGACCTCGTCCTGCAGATCCACATGCGGCCGACGGGCAAGCCCGAACCCGTCGCCTTCCAGCTCGGGCTGCACTTCGCGAGCCATCCTCCGACGGCCCATCCCGTCGCGATCCGTCTGATGTCCCGCGAGATCGACCTCGCCGCGGGCGCGAAGGACGTGACGGTCGGCGATCGCTACGAGCTCCCCGTCGACCTCCGGATCCTCGGCGTCTATCCCCATGCCCACTACGTGGGGAAGGATTGCCTCGCCACGCTCCTCTTCCCCGACGGGAGGCAAGAGACGCTCTTCCACATCCCCGATTGGGACTTCGACTGGCAGGACGCGTACCGCTTCGCCAATCCCCAACTCCTCCCCAAGGGAACGGCGATCGAGATGCGCTGGACCTACGACAACTCGCGCGATAACCCGCGCAACCCGAGCGACCCGCCGCAGCGGGTCGTCTTCGGCGAGCGCTCCGTCGACGAGATGGGCGAACTTCTGCTCGAGGTCCTCCCGCGGGAGGAGGACCTGCCGCTCCTGTGGCGCGATTTCGCCTGGAAGGAGCAGCGCGACGACCTCGCCTACTTCGAGCGCCTCTCGCGGGAGGAGCCCGCGAACCCCCAGTGGTTCGCGGGCCTCGGGAATCGCCTGCTGCGAGGTCGGCGCGTGAGCGAGGCGATCGCCGCCTGGCGGCGGGTCGTCGAGCTGCGGCCCGCTCAGCCCGGACCGCTCGCCCAGCTCGGCCACGCGCTCGTCGCGGGGGGCGAGGGCACGGAGGCAGTGGAGGTCCTGCGCAAGGCGCTCGAGCTCGAGCCCGCGCGCCTGGAGGCGAGGATCGACCTCGCGCGCGCGCTCGAGCTCCTGGGCCGCGCCCCCGAGGCGCGCGCGGAGCTGGAGAGCCTCCTCGAGCGCGATCCGCGGAACGCCGCCGCCCACGCGGCCCTGGGTGAGATCCTCGCGCGGACCGTCGGACCGGAGGGCGCCGCGCGCCACTTCGAGGCCGCCATCACCTCGAACCCCGACCACGCCGTTGCGCTGCGCAGCCTCGCCGAGCTCCGGCGCGGCGCGGGGAAGCTCGACGAGGCGCTCGCGCTCTTCCAGCGATCGATCGCGGTCGACCCCGACGACGCGGCGGCACACCATGGCCTAGGCCTGCTTCTCGAGGAGCGCGGCTCACGTGCGGAGGCCCTGAAACACCTCGAGCTAGCCCACGCTCTCGAGCCCGCGGACCCGGCCTACGAAGCCGACCTCGGGCGCGCACGCGGCGCCGGCGAGTCGCGCTGACCCGTCGCGGACCGCCGTCGGCTATCACCGGTAGGTTGCCACTCCTGCGGAGCAGGTGGCAACGTCACGAAGGGTGACTTGGGTGGGTGCTGGTTGGGAAGTGGCGTTCCGAGCTTCGTTGCGTGGTACCTGGTGAGCTCGACTTCGGGCCGCAGCAGGCCTTCCGTGACGTCGCGACGGGGACCGCGGAACCCGTGTGCCCCGGAGGGCGTTCACCCTGCCGGCGGCGCCGCTCAGCCCTTGTGCTCGCGCCAGAGCTTCAGGATCTCGGCCTCGCCTTCGCGCGTCACCGGCAGGGGCTCCGGGAGCTGCTGGGCCTGGATCTCCCCGGGAAGCGAGGCGTACCAGTCCATCGTCGAGCGCACGGTGTCCGCGACGCTCCGGAACTCGAGCCCGTTCTTCACGGCCTTGGAGACGTCGATGCGGTGGAAGCCCGCCGTCTCGCCCTCGGGCGAGGCCCAGATCGGAAACGCTTCGAGCCCGACGCCCTGCTCGCCGAGGAAGGCCGAGGCGATCCAGGTGAAGCTCGCCTCGCCTACCACGGCCGACTGGCAGCCCGCGAGCATGGCCTGCATCGTCAGCGTCTTCTCCGGACCGGTCGCGTTGTAGACGCCCACGATTCCCTGCTCGATGCAGTGGACCGTCCACTCGCCGAGGTCGCGAACGTCGATGACCTGCACCGGATCGTCGGGCGTCCCCGGGACGATCATCTCGCCGCCCTCGCCAGCGCGCCAGGGCCAGTAGAGGAAGCGCCGCGACCCGTCGCGCTTCCCGACGATGTAGCCCGGGCGGATGTTCGACACGCGGCCCGGCATGGCCGCCTCGGCGGCTGCTTCGCAGAGAGCCTTGCCGCCGCCGTAGTTCTCGAAGCTCGCGCCGAAGTCCTCGGTCTTCGGGTCCGCGAGCACCGCGAGCTCGCCCGACTCGTCCATGTTCGGCTTGTCGTTGTGCGCGTAGACCGAGATCGTCGAGATGAAGACGTACTGCGCGGCGTTCGGCGCGAGGAGCTCGGCCGAGGCCTTGACGATGCGAGGAAAGTAGCCCGAGGTGTCGATCACCGCGTCCCACTTCTTGCCCTGGAGCTGGGTCAGTCCCTTCGGGCTCGCCGGATCGGGCTTGACCTGCGGATCGCGCTGCAAGCGCCGATCGTCCGCCGTCTTCTCGGGATCGCGATTGCCTACCAAGACCTCGACGCCCTCCGGAACGACCGACGGCCGGCCGGCGTTCTTGCGCCGCTCCTCGCTGCTCCCGCTGTTGAAGAGCGTGACCGAGTGTCCGCGCGCGAGCGCAGCCTCCATGCAGGCGGGCCCGAGGAAGCCCGTCCCGCCGAGGATCAGGATCTTCTTCGGCGCGCCGCGCGTCCTGCCAGGCGTTCCTTCTGCGGCGGAACGGGCGCGCGCCTCCTGCGCGCCGAGCGCGACGAGGGAGCCCGCGGCGAGCGACGTACCGAGGAACTGACGGCGAGTGATCATCGCAGACTCTCCGGATCGAAGGGACCTAGGAGCGGGAACGAAGGAAGTCGAGCCGAGTGCAGGTTCCGTGCACATCCACGGACCGGCACGGCAGGGATCGAAAACCGAGCGCGTGAGCGGCAGGGAATCGCGCGACTCGAGGGGTCCATGCTGCGACAGGGCTCTCGACTTCTGACCACGGTCTCGGGCTCCTGGCGAACGAAACGATTGCGAACTCCGCTCGCCCGCCGAGCTCTCCCGTTCGCTAGCGTGTTCCCATGCCGGCGAACGAGGCTCGAGCGTGAGCGACGGGCGCGAATCCTATCCCAAATCCCCTCCAGAGGGCCCGCGCGCGCACCCGCTCCAGCGTTGGATCGACGTACGACCTGGCGAGGGCGCGGCGCTCGCCTGGTCGATCGGGTACTTCTTCTGTTTGCTCTTCGCCTACTACGTGCTCAAGCCCGTGCGCGAAGCCTTCGGGATCGAGCACGGCTACGAGGAGCTCGCGCCGCTGATGACCGGGACGCTCCTCGTCACGCTGGTCGCGAGCCCCCTCTTCGCATTCCTCGTCTCGCGCGTCCCACGCCGGCGCTTCCTGCCGCTCACCTACCGCTTCTTCCTCGGGAACGTCCTCGTCTTCTACGTCCTCCTGCGCGCCTTTGCCTCCGGCCCGGACGGCGCTCCGCGCTGGCTCTCCTACGCCTTCTTCGCCTGGCTCTCCGTGTTCAACGTGTTCGCGGTGTCCGTCTTCTGGGCCTTCCTCTCGGACGTCTTCTCGAGCGTCCAGGCGAAGCGCCTCTTCGGCCTGGTGAGCCTCGGCGGCACCCTCGGCGGCCTCGCCGGCGCCGCGGTGACCGGGGCCCTCGTCGAGCGCATCGGCACGCCGAACCTGCTGCTCCTCGTCGCGCTCGTGCTCGAGGCGGCCGCGCAGTCCGTGCGAGCGCTCCTGCGCCTCGCGGATCCGAGCTGTGCCGACGCCCCGGTGCGCGCCCACGCCGAGGAGCCCGGCAAGCGCGCCCTCGCCGGGGTCGGACTCGTGCTCTCCTCGCGCTACCTCCAGTTCATCCTCGTCTACGTCTTCATCTACGGCCTGACGAATACGTTCATCTACATGGAGCAGGGCCGCATCGTCGAGGGCACCTTCCCCGACCGCGCCGCGCGTACGACGGCCTTCGCCGAGCTCGACTTCTGGCAGAACGCGGCGATCCTCGTCATGCAGACCTTCCTCTCGGGCCGGCTCCTGCGCTGGATCGGCCTCGGCCCCTCGCTCACGATCGTGCCGGCGGTCTCGCTCCTCGGCTTCGCCGCGCTCTCCGGCGGCCTCCACCGCTACACCGGCGGCGCCTTCACCCTGATCCTCGTCTTCCAGGTCGTCCGCCGCGCGCTCCACTTCGCCGTCGACCGCCCCGCGCGCGAGGTGCTCTTCACCGTCGTCGACGCGGACGCCAAGTACAAGTCGAAGAACCTGATCGACACCTTCGTCTTCCGCTCCGGCGACATGCTCGGCGGCTGGACCGTGCGCGGGTTTGCCCTGGCGGGCGCAGCGCTCGGGTACCTCGCGCTCCCCATCGCGGCAGTCGGGCTGGGCCTCGGCCTCGCTCTCGGACCGATGCAAGCGCGCCGCCAAGCCCGGACGAACGGCGAGCGTCCGGAAGTGCGCGAGGTCGCGAGCGCGTAGGGCGCGAACCGGGTGGGGGCCGCCGGCCCATGGCGAAGCGTCGGCCACCGTGGTCCGCGACAACGTGCCCGGAACCAGCCCCATCCGGAGGCGAGCACTCCGAACGCTCTCCTCCAATCGTCCAGCGCTGGCCCGGAGCAGGTCGTCATGCTCGCAAGGTCCCGCGCAGGGCGAGCCGCAGTAGACACGAAGCAGGTCCGTCGGCATCGTGAGCGCGCCTCACGAACAACGGGGAAGTGGCGGAACCGGTAGACGCGTCGGACTTAAAATCCGAAGGGTGATGCCCGTGGGGGTTCGACTCCCCCCTTCCCCACCTGGTTGCACAATCGCCAGTCTCCGCCCACGCTAGAGCATGAAACTGGACCGGAGCTCGGGCCTTCCGTACGGTCCAGCTCTCTTCCTGACGAGCTACGGGGGACCAACCCAGCCAGGCCGAGGCGATGAGGTCGTTGGTATAGGCCTCCGAACAACTTTCTTTCCGCCAGCCGCGATGCCGATGAAGTTCCCCCGTGATCTGGTATCTGCTTCTGCCTGTAGCCTGGTGGATCTGGGGATGGCTGGGTGTCGTCTGCACCATGGTCGCGCTAGCCTTGGGATCCGACTGCGTCTCCAGGATCCAGAAGCGCGGGGCTGCCCAAGCGGAAGCGCTGCGCCTGGCCGCCCCGTGCGTGCACGCGGTGAAGGGAGGGGCGGCCAACGCCTCTCTGTGCCCTCAGTGTTCAGCCGAACTCAAACGGGCGCAGGAAAAGGCCGCAGCGGAAGTCAGGGATCAGAAGGAGCGCGAAGCAGCCGCTTTGGCACGCCGCAGGTCCGAAATGCTCGCTCGCATTCGGGTGCCCGAGTACCTCACGGAGGTTGACCCGCGCGCCTTTGAGAAGCTCGTCTGCCGACTGTATGAGCGCCTCGGCTATCAGGTGCAGATCACCCGATACGTGGGAGACGATGGTGTCGACGGATACCTCAGAAAGGCCGGTGATCTGATCATCCTCCAGTGCAAGCGCACTAAGGGGTGTGTAGGAGCCCCGGTGCTTCGCGATCTCTACGGCGCCATGCACCACCATAAGGCAACCGGAGCCATTGTGGTGACGACGGGAAAGGTCTCGAAGCAAGCGCGAAGCTGGGCGAAGGGCAAGCCCATCTCCATCGTTGAGCTTCCCGAACTAGTAGGCCTGCTGCGCCAGCACTTCCGTGAAGAGGATGTGGTTCCCGAAGACTTCGATATTGATGCGATCTCATGTGCCCGCGCTGCGGAAGCTCACTCCGTGAGATCCACGGTCGCAAGGGTCGGTTCCTGGGATGTACCGGCTATCCCGCATGCAGGTACACGAGGGACCATCCCGCAAGGGCCGGGCGCCGAAGGGGTCGCGCAGCCTGAGCGCTCTAGTGTTCCTTCCCCGAAGTAGCGCCAACAAGGCGCCGTGATGGATCGTCGCTGGCAAGGCGCGCCGACGACGCGTATTCGCTGCAATACTCGGAGGAGGCGCAACGCCGCCAGCGGCGATTCAGTGCGGCGGATTGTTGGCGATACTTCGGGGAAGGGACACTAGTCGTCTCGAAGGTGCTCGTGTGCTCCAGCTCCACCCGGAGAAGGCGTGCGGCTCGCTGGTTCTCACCATCGAGCTCTTGAATCACTGGCGACTAGCTCCATCCCGCCGTGCCCTGCAGGACAAGATCGACGATGACAGGGCACGGTCAGTGGGGTGGGAGGTGGATCGTGCACCGGTCCTCACCAGTGGTCCAACGGAACGACCTCCGCCAGCTCCAGGTACCGGCAGATCCCGTTCGCCCACCGCATCTGCTCGGGCGTCTTGCACTCGGCCTCGAAGAGCGCGGGGGAGGCCACGAGGATCGAGCGGCAGCGGGCGCGGCTCGTGGCGACGTTGAGGCGGTGCGGGTCGAAGAGGAAGGTCATGCCGCGCGGGGCGTCGGCGGCGGAGGAGCTCGTCATGGAGTAGATCACGACGGGGGCTTCTTGCCCCTGGAACTTGTCGACGGTGCCGACCGGGACGCCGGGAGGGAGGCGGGCGGCGAGGGCGCTCACCTGGGCGTTGTAGGGGGCGATGACGAGGAGATACTCGGGGGTGAGGGCGTGCTCGGCGTCCTTTCGGTCGCGCCAGCGGATGCCGGGGCGGAGCAGCGAGTCGACGATGCGGGCGACGGTCTCGACCTCCTCGGGTGAGCTGCTCGCGTTGCCGAGTGCGCGCAGGGGACGTGGGAGAGGCCGTTCCCGGCGAAGGGGGTGTTGCCCAGGATCTCCTGCCGGTCCAGGCCCTTCTCGGACTCGAGGCGGCGGTCGTAGTAGAGCTCGGAGGTGAAGGCGCAGATCTTCGGGTGCAAGCGCCAGGTGCGGTCGAGGAAGAGGCCCAGGTCGTCGGGGATGGTCGCGCGGCCCCCGAGGAGGTGAGCCAGCGCTGCGATCTCGGCGCCTTCGGGGTGCGCGGCCTTCTGGGGTTGCTCGAGCTGCTGGGGATCGCCGAGCAGGATCAGGTTCCGGGCCGCGGAGGAGGCGGCGAGCGCGTGGGCGAGCGAGAGCTGTCCGGCCTCGTCGATGAAGAGGTAGTCGAGGGTCTCGACGGCGTCGGAGCGCGCCCAGAGCCAGGCGGTGCCGCCGACGACCTGGCCCTCGTCGAGGGCGCGCAGGGCGTCGCCGTTGTCGGTCGTCTCCTCCAGTCCGGGAGGAAGGTCGGCGCCCTTCTTCTTGACCTTGTGAATGGCTTCGAGAGCGAAGCCCTTCTTGCGGGCCACCTCCAGCGCTTCCACGAGCACCTTGCGGATGACCTTGTGGCTCACGGCCGTGACGCCGATGCGCTTCCCCTCGCGCGCGAGCGCGACGATCATCCGCGCAGCCGTGTAGGTCTTGCCCGAGCCCGGCGGGCCCTGGATCGCGAGCACGCCATGGTCGAGAGCGCGCGCCAGGCGGATGGCGGCGTCGAGCGTGGGCTCGCCGGGGCGGCGGAGCGGGCCTCGACCCGCCGCGGGGAAGAGGCGAGGAGCCCGGCGGAGGAGCAAGTCGCGGCCGGCGCGGAACCGACCGCGACCGTCGACTCCCCCATCGCTCACGGCGCGCGCCAGGGCAAGCAGCGCCTCGGGCAGCGGTGTGGATCGGACGACGTCCTCCACGACGACGGCGATCGGGTGGAGGTCGCGCGCTGAATCCGGCTTGTCGATGTCGAGAACGCGCCGGATCGGGTCGATCGAGGCGACCGTCCCGATCTTCTCTCCAACGACCTCGTGCAGCGTGTCGCCCGGGTCGAGCGAGACCTCCTGCGGCGGAAACGAGTAGCGGTGCACGATCGACTCGCGCTTTCGCCCGCGCTTCTTCGCGTCGTTCCCGTTGCCCTCCTCCGGAACCTCGCCCTCGAAGCGCAGGAAGGCCACGGCCTTGCGCTCTTCGAGCAGGAGCTCGGGCTCGAGCTCCTTGATGCGGAAGAACTCCTGCCAGGCCGAGCGCCCCTCGCGCCCGAAGTAGTCGAGCAGGTGCGCGAGCCGCCAGCGGGCGTACTGCTCCTCGCTCCGGGACTCGGGCTCTTCGGGGATGCCCGCGACGAGCGCCTGGAACGCCGCCTCGACCTCTCGAGCCTGCGTGACGACGTTCGGACCGGGGTCTCCGCTCTTCAGCTCCGGGCGAGCGATGGATTCCCCGCGGGCGACCAGCCCGGCGCGCTGCTCCTCGAGCCAGTCGCGCAGGACGGAGGCCGCGAGGCAATCGTCGCGGTTGTAGGATTTCACCACCTTGCGGTCCGCGTCCGTCGGCGGCACGCGGTGGAAGAAGCTCGCCGCGACGCGGCGGAGCGCCGCGGAGGCCTCGGGAAGCTCGACCCCTCGGCAAAAGCCGAAGAACGGCTCGAGCTTCTTGATCGAGTAGCTCTCGACGCTCGCGCGCAGGCCCTGGCGCACGACGGCGTAGAGGTCCACGAGGCGCTCGCCTCGAAGCAGGCGGCTCACCTCCTCCTCGCGCGTGCCGTGGCGCGCCATGAGCCGCTTCAGCGCGGAGGGCTCGTAGGGAGCGTAGTGGTAGACGTGCAGGCCGGGATGCGCGCGCCAGCGCTCCATCACGAAGTCGACGAAGGCTTCGAAGGCGGCCTTCTCCTCGCGGCGGTCGAGGGCCCAGATCCCGCGATAGGCGCTCGCGCCCGACGGCTCGCGCCAGGCGAAGCCGAAGAGGTACTCGAAGCCGCCCTGGTCGAAGAGCGGATCGCCCTCGAGGTCGAAGAAAACGTCACCCGAGGAGGGCTCGGGAAGCCGCGCGAAGCCGCGTCCCGGCTCGCACGGCAGGAGCTCGGTCACGGGCCGTCCTTCACGGTGCCCTCGGACCTGCACGCGCGCCTGGCCATGGAGGTGCTCGAACGCCTCGCGAGTCCCGCGCTTGGGGGGCTCGCGCAGCGGCTGCGCTGCATCCGCGAAGACGGTCCGGGTGCGCATCCCCTGCCGGCGCAGCTCGTCGGCGTGGGCTCGCGACATGTTCGCGACGAGCGAGAGGTGGTCGTCCGCGCGGCGTCTCGCGTCGCACTCGCGGAACCAGCGGCAGATGTCGCAGTGCGGGACGGGCTCCGGGTAGGTCTCGGCGGGCGAGGCGTCGACCGTGCGCTCGAGCGAGGCGCGCACGCGCCGGTAATAGGCCTGGAAGTCGGCGAAGCGAAAGACCTCTTCCTCGAACTCAGAGCCCGGCTTGATCACGCGCATCCGATCAGCCGGACGCCCCTGGATCTCCCCGACGAGGTCGGCATAAAGGCAGAGCTGCAGGATCGTCCCGCCGCGGGTCTCGCTGGCGAGCTTGGCGTCGGCGACCTCGTAGGACCAAGGGAGAGCAAGGCTGGGCTCGGGCACCTTGAGCAGCAGGTCGGCGCGCCCGCGCCAGCGGCCGGAGCGGAGCGATGCCTGCACGATCACGTCGGCTCCCGATCGCGCGGCCTGGATCGTCCGCGCGTGCGCCTGCTCCTCGTCGAGGCCGTCCAGGTCTTCGAGGGCGAGCCCGCGCGAGCGCAGGTGCTCGACGTAGGCCTTCTCGTGCGCGCGCCCGCGCTCGGCGAGGAGCTCGAGCGCCGGGTCACGCCAGGCCGGCGCCGAGCGCCGGCCCTCGGCCACCGCACGATCGAGGGAGGTCAGGTGGCGGCAGGCGAGATGACCGGCGAGGTCCGTCGCCGCGAGAACAGTCTGTCCGCCGCGTAGCTGCAAGGGTCCCTCCTCCTCCGGGGCCCGACGGGGCGCCGAGACCGGACGAGCGCGTCATGGTAGGCACGGAGCGCCGCGAGATCGATCGAGAACACGACGCAGAGCACCCGAGATCGCCGACGTGGGGCCCATGGACGCGACGGCGTGGATCCTGGCTTCCCTGGCTGCACAGGACGAGGAGGGAGGAAGAACTGCGCGCTCATCCCATGAACACCTTCCGCCCGTGCCATTCGAGCGCCTCCGGGCTCGGAGCGAGTGGGCCCTTCGGCAGGGAGATGAGTCTTTGGCCGTCGAAAGGCCGGTATCGATGACCGTTGCCCCACTCGTCGTAGAGGCGCGGGCTCACTCGCACGAGATGGTCAGGGGTGACGGTCACGTAGCCTCGGTCGAAGAGCGCGTGGAACTCCTTCGTCAGGAGCAGCCCGTTCTGCAGGGTGGTTGCTGCGCGGGCCGAGGTAGGGCTGGATGTGCGCCGCGTCGAGCACGATCTCGGTGTGCTCGCCCGTCACGGCGCATTGTCTCCCGTAGGCGTCGAGGAGGCGCGCCCGGAAGGTGCCCTGGCCTTCGCGCTGGACCTGTCGCGCGAGCACGATCGAGCGCACGTCGAGATCCTGGGGCTCGAAGGGCTCCGGCGCGAGGTCGCCGGGAACGAAGGCGCAGTCATAGGTGATCTCGCCGAGTAGCCTCGAGACCCGGTTCGGGTCGGTCTCGGTCTTGCCGCGCACGAGGTTCTTCCGCCAGCCCTGGTCTTCCCTCCACGAGATCCAGCGTTCCGGCTGCCAGAACCTGGCGTCGCGCAGGAGCGTGCATCCCAGGTGCTCCCGGGAAGCGCGTGGATCGCCGAGCAGATCGAGCTCCCGGTATCCGCCGATCCTCTCGAGGAAGCGCGCCTCGTCCGGATCCCCGTTCCTCCACCCGAAGCTCGCCCAGGCGTCGTCCAGGCGGAGAACCACGTGGGCGGCGAAGAACCCGTAGCCGGCGATGGCGTCTCGCCCGCGCTTCAGCCGGAAGAACACCGGCGAACCAGGTCGCAGCCTCTTCAGGGGCTTGATCGAGGAGGGCGACCAGAAATTCACCTCGTCCACCCGCCCCGTCCCGTCCGCCTGCTCGCGCAGGAAGTCGAACCAGGCCGAGTCGGTCAGCGCGATGAAGACCTCCGGGACCACCGCGGACTAGTGGGGTGAGCCCGTAGTTCGCAGCATTAGTGCGCTTCAGCCCGCCGGGTTCGCTCTGCGCGCACGGCAATGGCCTTGGTGCAGTAGCGCTTCAGGCTGTCGAGGATCTGGTCAGCGGTTCTC
>Ga0247727_10000059_pt1 | contig 230534 bp, 211 predicted proteins | sample WisWelCaveWW1625_FD_202498 | JGI IMG/M metagenome (GOLD analysis project Ga0247727, IMG submission 202498) | Biofilm microbial communities from Wishing Well Cave, Virginia, United States - WW16-25 | ecosystem: Environmental > Aquatic > Deep subsurface > Groundwater > Cave microbial mat... | reverse complement strand
TCAGCCTGCCGCGTCGGCACTCCTGCCGACGCTTGGTTGGGCGGCCCCGTGCGCCGAGATGAGTCTCGGCGCGGCAGACACGAGTGTCTGCGCCACGTCTGGGAACATACGTCATCGTAATTCCGAAAAGGAGTACTAAACTAAGCAGCCACCGCTGTTCTGGCCGCCCTCCGGCGCCCGTCAACGACACACCATGTCGGGCCGGAAGACCTGGTGGTGCAGGCTGCCGCTGTTGCCGCCCTGGTTGGTGCCGCCGCCGGGCAGATAGATCAGGCCTCCCAGAAACACCGCGCCGGTGACGCCGTGGACGGGAATCGGCATCGGGAGGAGCCTCGTCCAGGTGTCGGTCGCGGGATTGTAGACGTCGTGGTCGGGGTGGAGACCGTTGGGGCCGCCTGCGTTTCCCTCGCCGCCAAAAACGTGGATGCAGCCGTGGGCCTCCAGGCCGTTGATTCCACCGCGAGGTTTCGGCATGCGCGCGCGGCTCGACCAGGTGTTGGCGGCCGGGTCGTAGACCTCCACGGCGTCGCTCTGCGGGCTCCCGGCGCCGCCCTCGAAGCGCCCGCCCACGATGTAGACCTTGCCGCCGACGGGCGCTCCCGCCAGGTGGTTGCGTTGCGTGGGCAGGTCCGGCAGCGCGCGCCAGGAATCGGCCTGCGGATCGTAGACGGCGAAGTCCGCTCCCCGCGGCGGTCTGCCACCGGCGACGTAGATCTTCCCGTCGACGACCACGGCGACACCGGCGCCACGCGCGGTCGGCATGCGCGCGCGCTCACGCCACTGGCGCGTCGCGGGATCGTACTCGAAGACGCGGTCGCTGAAGTTGCCGGCGCCGGCATCGGTGGTCTGCCCGCCGATCATTTAGAGCTTCCCGTTCACCGCGGCCGCCATGTTGTGGTTCAGAGGAATGGGCAATGGAGTGGTGCGCTCCCAGCGGTCCTCCACCGGGTCGTAGACCTGCACGGTGGTCTGCGTCTGCCGGCTCGAGGGATATCCGCCCAGGGCGTAGATCTTCCCGTCGAGCTCTCCCACCGCCAGCTCCGAGTTCGCCTCGAGCAGGTTGCCGCGCGTTCCCCATGCGCCGAGAGCCGGCGGGTTCAGCGCCACCGTGACCGCATTGGCCGCCACTCCGTCGACGGTAATGACCAGGGGCAACTCCCCGCGGCGGTCTCCGACATCGGCCGCCAACGGCCCCAGATTCACCTGGTCGAGCCCGGCATAGGTGGCCTGCGCGACGGCAGCCGTTACCGGGACGGGCTTTCCCGCGATCGCGGCGGTCACCCCTGTTCGCCACCCTCGGATCCCGGTTCCGAACAACGAGAGGTAAACTTCCCCGGCGCCGGTCTCGATGGGCCTGGGCAGGAATCCACCGCCCGTGGAGGCCTGAAACAAATCCACGTGCCGCCGTGAGTCGGGACTCACGAACAGCGCGTACCCCGCCGGAGCGCCCGCGCCGGAAGAGTTCGCCGTGAACAATCCCGGGGCCACGGCCGCCACCGGCGCGTTGGCCGTGCCGAGAACGTTCTCTCCGCCGCGCAAGCTCAGCGTGGCGTTTCCCTGCGCCGTGCTCGCGGGAACCACGAAGCCGATCTGCCCGGGGTCGACGCGGTACAGGGAAGCCGGCCGTTCCACGGCGTTCGCGTCCCGCACCAGGACCGAGTAGCCCGCGAGCGTCGCGGTCGCGGCGATCGCCGCGCTGAAACCGGTCATGATCATCTCCGGCGCGATGGCGGCGTCGCGCCGGTAGCTCGCGGCCGAGACCACCGTCCAGGAAGCAGGCTGCGCAAGCAGGCAGGCGGCCGGCGCCGCGAGGAGAATCAGGCGGGTCAGGACGCGAGACATGCTCATCCTACTCTACGATTGAAACGCGCAGCAGGCGCGCGGCGTTGCCTCCCAGGATTCCGGCGCGGTCCTGTTCGCAAACCGGCAGGGCTCTGACGGCGTCCAGCATCGCGCGCAGGCTGCCGATCCGGTGCGGGTAGTCGCTGCCGGCGAGTACGTGCCCCGCGCCGGCGAACCCGATCGCCAGCTTGAGAGCGCCCGGGTCGAAGTTCACCGTGTCGTAGTAGAACTGCTTCAGGTATTCGCTGGGCGGCTTCCGGATGTGACGCCGGCATTCGGGAAAAGCTTCATAGCCCCGATCCAGCCGCTCGGCGAGGTAGGGAATCGCTCCACCCAGGTGAGCCAGCACCCAGCGCAGTCCGGGGAATCGCTCGACCACGCCGCTGAAGACGATCTTGGCCGCGGCCAGCGTGGTGTCGAGCGGGAAGCCGATCAGCGGCATCAACCAAAACTCCGTCATCGCCTCCACGCCCACTGGGTGGATGGGGTGGATGTAGAGTACGGCTCCCAGCTCTTCGGCTTTTTCATACAGCGGCCAGAAGCGCTCGTCGGCCAGGGCCACGCCCTCGACGTTGCTGAACAACATCGCTCCCGGCAGGCCGAGTTGACCCACCGCGCGCTCCAGCTCCTCCACCGAGGCTTGCGGATCGTTGAGCGGCAGGGTGGCGAGCGCCGAGAACCGGCGCGCACGGCTTGCCGCGATGGAGGCCAGCGCGTCGTTGACCAGCCGGGCCAGCGGCACGGATCGGGACGGCGGATCCAGATGCGTCCCCGGAGTAGTGAACGTGAGAACCTGCCTGTCGATACCCTCCCCTTCCAGAACCCGCTCGCGGTAGTCGATGTCGCGATGTCCCGGCACGACCACGTTGTAGTCTCCCGGGTAGGTCAGGATCGGGTTGCCGTCGCTGTCCCGGGAGATCGCAATACGGCTCGGAGCGGACTGCAACGCTTCCAGGTACTCCGGCGGGTAGTAATGGTTGTGAAAATCAACGATCGCGGCCATACTTTCCCAATCCCCCAATCCATAGAATAGTCACATACCGCGGCTTGACATCCGACACCGACGGCGGTATTAAAGGTCCAGGTTCTTCAGGAGGCCGATAATGCGAACTGTTCTGATAGCCCTGTTTGTTGTTGCGCCGGCGGTGGTCCTGCTGGCGTTGTGCGCGGCGCCGTCCTCCGCGCAAGTCCTCTACGGATCGCTGGTCGGAACGGTCGAGGATCCGAGCGGCTCGGTGGTGCCGAACGCCGCCATCACGCTGACCAACAGCCAGACGGGGGTGACCCGCGAGGCCACCTCCGACGCCCAGGGGCGCTTCTCGATCCCGAATGTGCTCCCCGGCCGCCACGATCTCAAAGTCGCGGCAACCGGTTTCCGGCAGGCCTCGGTCACCGGCGTCGAGGTGACCATCAACACCATCACGCGCCGGGACGTCCGGCTCGAGGTCGGCACGGCAGTGGAGACCGTGACGGTTCAGGCCTCCACCATCACGCTCCAGACGGACAAGTCCGACGTTCGGGCGGAGATCAACCAGACCGCCATGATCAACCTGCCGCTGCCGGGCTACCGCAACTACCAGAGCCTGATCAACCTGGTTCCGGGAGCCACGCCGGCGGGGTTTCAGAACGCGGTGGTCGATACGCCGGCGCGCGCGCTGACGACCAACATCAACGGCACGGCGCGCAACAACAACAACACGCTGGTGGATGGCGCGGTGAACATTTTCATCTGGCTGCCGCATCACACGGTATACGTCCAGCCGGTGGAAAGCATCGACAACGTCAACATCACCACGGGCTCCTTTGACGCCGAGCAGGGAATGGCCGGCGGCGCGGCCATCACGGTGGCCACCAAGTCGGGCACCAACCAGGTGCACGGTTCCGGATTCTGGTTCCACGACAACCAGCGCTTGCACTCCGGGCCCTACTTCCGCGCGCAGACCTTTCGGAAACCGGTCTCCATCTTCAACCAGGGGGGCGGCACCGTCGGCGGTCCCGTCCGGCGGGATAAACTGTTCTACTTTTTCAGCTTCGAACGGACGTGGGAGCGTTCCGGAAATTCCAGCAACAGCGCCGTGGCTCCCGCCGAATTCCGCGACGGGGACTTCAGCAGGTGGTCCGGCTATTCGCTGGTCTACGATCCGCTGAGCTCCACCGATCCGCGCCAGCGCCGCCCGTTCCCGGGCAACATCGTCCCCAAGGCCCGCTTCCATCCGGTCTTCGACTCGATCCAAAGGCGGCTCCCGCTGAGGAACCAGGTGTCCCCCACCGACCCCAACGATCTGCAAGGAACCTACAGGGCTTCCGGAACCTTGAAGCTCGATCGCAACAATTACGACGTCAAGATGAACTGGAACCCCACGGCGCGGATGGTGGTCTGGGGCAAGTACAGCCGCATGGACTCGCCCGTCGCCGGGCACTACGTCTTCGGCGAGCTGGGCGGTCCGGCGCTCGGCACGGAGGGATTCGGCGATAGCAACGTCAATATTCCGACCGTCGGCTACACCTACACCTTCAGCCCGACCTTCCTGATGGACGGCGTGTTCGCCTATACGCGATTTGACCAGGTTGTCGGAATTCCCGGCGGAGACCGCAACGTGGGGCTGGACGACTGGAAGATTCCGGGCACCAACGGCGGCCGGCAGTACGCCAGCGACAAGCGCTATGGCGGTCCGCCGCAAATCGCCGGCTTCGGCTTCTCCTACGTGGGACTCGGCGCCACCTGGGCGCCGCTCTACCGCAACGATCGCAGCTACACCTATCAGACCAACTTCAGCAAGCTGAAGGGTTCCCACGAGTTTCGCTGGGGCTTCGAGCCGCGTCGGCACGAGATGAACCACTGGCAGCCGGAAACGGCCAACCCGCGGGGTTCCATCAGCTTCGCCGGCGGCGCCACCAGCCTGCCCGGCGTCACCGGCCGCGAGCCCAACAGCTACGCCGCCGGGCTGCTTGGGCTGGTGGGCAGCTACTCGAAATCCATCCAGTTCCTGCTCATGCAGACCCGCGAGTGGCAGCTCTCCTGGTACGTGCGCGACCGGTGGCAGCCCACCCGCAACCTGACCCTGACGCTGGGGCTGCGCTACGAGTATTACCCGCTCATCAACCGCGGCGACCGCGGCATCGAGCGATGGGATCCCTACACCAACACGGTCTACCTCGGCGGACTTGGCGGCGTACCGCGCGAAAACGGCATCACGGTAAGCAGGGGGCTGTTCGCGCCGCGGGTCGGCTTCGCCTATCGAATCGGCTCCGACTTTGTGGTTCGCAGCGGCTACGGCATCACCTATGATCCGCTGCCGTTCTCCCGCCCGCTGCGCGGCCTCTACCCGGCTACTCTGACCGGCGGTTGGGGCGCCGGAGACGCCAATGCCCAGTTCCGCGACAACGCCTACGGGTGGTTCAACACGTTGAGTGAAGGGATTCCCGACGTCCCCACGCCGGACATCAGCAAGGGCACGCTGGTGCTGCCGCTCAACCTCGACATGGGACCGCGCAGTCCCTGGGGCGGCAGGCTCAATCGCGGGTATATCCAGTCCTGGAATTTCACCCTCGAGCGGAAACTGCCGCTGGACATTCTGGCCACGGCGGGTTACGTATCGACCAAGACCGTTCGCCAGTTGATGGATCGCAATATCAACACCGTTGGACCCGGCCTGGGCGCCGACACCAGAAACCTGCCGCTGGCCCGGTTGTATGGCCGCACCAACGCCGCCAACATGTGGGACGGCATCGGCGACGGCAACTATCACTCGCTGCAAGCGAGCCTCAACAAGAACCTGGGCCACGGGTTGTTCCTGAAAGGCGCCTATACGTGGAGCAAGACGCTCAACATGACCGATGAGGACGGCTGGGCCGGCCTCGCCCAGTGGAACTGGGAGCCGATGATCGATCGCAACTATGCCCCCGCCGGCTACGACCGGCGCCACATGTTCACGATGGCATGGGTGTACCATCTCCCCGTGGGCCGCGGGAAGCGATGGGCCGTGTCGGGCATCGCCGACAAGGTTCTGGGCGGCTGGGAGTTGAGCGGCATGTTCAGCGCCTACACGGGAACGCCGTTTACGGTCTCCGGCAGCGGCTCGTCTCTGCGATGTATCGGCTGCGCGCAGACGGCGGACCTGGTGGCGCCTCTGCGGAAGATCGACACCGAGCGCGGGCCGGGCAAAACCTACTACGACCCCAACTCGTTCCGCGATCCGCTGGTCTTCTTCAATCCCGCCAATCCGGTCTACCGCCCGGGGACGACGGGCCGGAACGCGTTCTACGGGCCGGGCTTCTGGAGGCTGGACCCCATGGTCTCCAAGGAGTTTGTGGTCACCGAACGCATCCGCACGGAGTTCCGCGTCGAGGCGGTCAACATCACCAACACCCCGCGTTGGGGCACTCCCAACAGCGGAGCGGCCTCGCTGGCATTGAATCCGGACGGCAGCATCCGCGCGCTGAACAATTTCATGTCCATCACCGGCGCCGGCGGCCTGCGTACCATGCGGTTCGGTTTGCGCACGCAGTTTTAACTTTAACGAGGCTGGATTCCGACGAGCTTCTGAAACCGGGCGTCGCCGCGGAGCCCGTCGAAGTCCGGGTCGTCCCGCAGCCGGGTCGCGGAGTAACCGGCCGCCAGCCCCTTTTCCAACCACTCGAGCGCCCGATTCACCTCCCCTGACTTGGAGTACACGGTGGCGGCCTTGATTTGCAGGTCCGCGCTGGCCGGTGTCAGCGCCAGGGCCCTTTCCATGACCTTTTGCGCTTCCTCGTTTTCCTGCACCCGGGCGTGAAAGACGGCGAGCCTGCCCAGTACGACTGCATTCCGAGGATTCAGGCGCACCTCGTCCCTGGCGAGATGAATCGCCTTCCTGGTGGCGTCGCCGGCCTGCGCGCGTTTGCCGGGGACGCGTGAATAATACAACCCGAGATTCCCCCAGGCCAGCGTGTCTCGCTCGTTCAGTTTCACGCTTTCTTCGGCGGCGCCGACAGCCTCCGCGAAGCGTCGCAGGTGATAGTAGGCTACCCCCAGATTGTTATACGCTGCCGCGCCGGGCCGGATGCGGATCGAGCGCTCGAGCACCGCAATCGCATCCGCGTGGCGATCTTGTGAAATGTAGACCGCTCCCAGGTTGGAATAACCCCGAAACCCGTCAGGCACCATGGCGATGACCCGGGCAAACATCTCGCCCGCTTCCCGGTAACGGGCCTGCTGGACGTAGAACGCGCCCAGCCAACTGTAGCCGCCCCAGTAGTGCGGGCGCACCGCGATGGCCGCGCGATAGGTTTGCTCGGCCTCGTCCGGTTTGCCAAGTCTCTCGTAGGAGCGCGCCAGGCCGCGGTGAGCATCGTCGTTGGTGGGTTCCGATTCCAGGACGCGCCGAAATTCAGAGACGGCCTTCTCGTATTGGCCTGTGGTGTTATGCAGCATGCCCAGGCAGATGTGCGCCGCCGCCAGCTTCGGATCGAGTGCCGCAGCTTTCTCACAAGCCTGCCGGCCCTTCTCCACCCATACCGGTTCCTTGCCAGCATCGTATTTTCTGAGGTAGGCCTCGCCCAGCCCGGCGTGAGCCGGGGCATGGTCTGGATCCAGCTCGAGCGCGCGCTCGAACACACCGATCGCGTCCTGGAACCACTCTTGCTTGTCGTTGTAGTTCTGGAGGTAACCCCGGCCTTGCAGATAGTAATTGTTGGCGCCCACTGCTCGAGTGCCGTGCGTGGCCGGCCGCCGGCGCTCCCCAGGCCGGAACTCCAGTTCCAGGATCCGCGCCACATCGTCCGCCAGGCGATCCTGGACGGCGAACGGATCCGACGCCGCCCAGTTTTGAGTTTCGGAGTGAAGCTGCCGCAGGGTGCGCGTGTCGAACAGGGCGTAATTAATACGAACCGTCTCCCCGAAGCGGTGCACACTGCCCTGCAAAACGAGGTTGGCCCCGAACTCCGCTCGTGCGCTCTGGGCGCTGGCGACGCGGCGGGCGCGCACCTCGCTGGCCGGCGCCACTTGCAGCGACTGCGCGGTGGTCAGCCGGACCAGGCGGGCGGTCAGCGTCTCGGTCAAGCCGTCGCAGTAGGCCTGGTTGTCCGCGCCTCCGCCGATGGCCTGGAAAGGCAACACGGCCAGGTTGCGTTGTCCCGGAACCTGCGATACGCCGGCCCAGCGAAGCAGCGGGGTGCGCACACCGGGGATGGCCAAAGCCGCCAGCAACAACACAGCGAGCGCCACCCCGGCGGCCCGGAATCGCCGGGACCTCGTGCGTCGGGGGACCGCCGTCGCCGGGGCTGTCGCGGTCACAGTGGGGGTAAGGCGGTTCAGATCCACCAGCAGTTCCCGGGCGGACTGGTAGCGGCGCTCCGCATCCTTATCCAATGCCTTCAGGATGATGTGCTCCAGTTCCGGTGAGATTCTTCGACTGACGGCGCTCGGTGGTTGGGGAGCCTGTTGCAGGATCGCGGCGATCAACTGCGGACCGCGGTCCTGTGGAAAGGCACGCCGGCCGGTGGCCATCTCATAGAGCACGGCCCCGACCGAGTAGATGTCGGCGCGCGCATCCACCGCCTCACCGCGCAATTGCTCCGGCGACATGTAGGGGAGCGTTCCGGCCACGGCTTGGACCTCGCCGGCTGTCTCAGTCTCAGACTCGCCGCCATGGGGACGGCGCAGCGTGGCCAGGCCGAAATCCAGGATCTTCAGCAGGCCGTCCGGCGTGACGCGGAGATTGCCCGGCTTCAGATCGCGGTGCACCACGCCCTTTTCGTGCGCCGCCGCCAGGCCCAGCGCCAACTGGGCTGCCAAGCGGATCACGTCCTTCTCCGCCAGCGGGCCGGAAGCCAGCTTGTCGCTCAGTGTCGTTCCGTCGATGTATTCGAGGACGAGAAAGTCGATGCCCTCCTGCGTATCGAAATCGTGGACGATGGCGATGTTGGGATGATTCAGTTGGGCGAGCGTGACGGCTTCCTTGCGGAACCGCCGACGCGCGGCCTCGTCGGTGAGAGTGCCTTCCGGCAGGATCTTCAGCGCCACCTCGCGCTGAAGCCGCTCGTCACCGGCCTTGTAGACGACGCCCATGCCGCCGGCGCCGATCTCTTCCAGCACGCGATAGTGGCCCAACGTCCGTCCGAGCATCCCTCCAGAGTATGGCATGACCGTTCTTTTCCATCCATGCCGGGAGACGGCTCGGCCGCAGGCCGGCACAGCCCCCGTGGGGGCTCAGAACTTCAGGCGCAGCGAGATTTGCAGGCGGCGCGGCGGGCGGGAGGAAACCGGGTGGCCGAAAAACGGCGAGCTCAGGTTGCCGACCGGGCGATCGGGGTTGAAGCGGTTGATGGCGTTGAAGGCGTCGACGCCCACTGCCAGCGTCGGACCTTTTTCCTTTTTCTTCGGGTCGAGCGCCAGCTCGCGGCTCCAGCGAACATCCAGGTTGGCGAAACCGGGGCCGACAGCGCTGTTGCGCGGCACGCCGGGCGGGCGGTCGCGGGCGAAGCCGTCGTGGTTATCGTCGCGGCCGGTGATGAGGTTGTAAGGGTTGCCGCTGGCGGCGGAAAACACGACACCGAGGTTGAGCCACGGGGAAAACTTCAACGTTCCGGCGAGATTGAGGCGATGCCGCCGGTTCTCTTCCGACCGCGCCCATTCCAGGCTCAGGTCGCGGCTGTCGGCGGGCAAGACAAACAGCCCGTCGCTGTCGTTCCACGCGCCCCCGTTGCTGTACTGCGCGGTGCCGTTGAAGTATTTCGTAACCGCGCCGCGCAGGGTGAACTCCAGACCGTACCACCGCTGGCGCGCCGAAGATTCGAGCTGGCGCAGCACTCCCACCGTGGGATCGGGCCGCACGGCGGCGCCCGCAAGGGGCGCATTCAGATCGCGCGCGCGGTAGGACTTGGTTGTTTTCGCGCGGCGCCAGGTCACGGCGAGGGTGGTGTTCTTGCGAACCTGGCGTTCCAGGGTGAGACTGTGCTGGAACGAGTACGGCATGCGCAGGTCCGGCGCAAAGCGCACGATGTTGGGAGCGCGGGAAAACGCCGTCCCTCCGGGGCCGTACGGGTTCGGAAACCCGGGATTGGTGATCAGCACATCCCGCAGGCGCGTCCCGTCGTAGCGCAGCGTGTCGCCCCAGGCGCGCCAGGGAGCGCGGCCGAAGAAGTAGCCGCCGCCCACGCGCAGGACGGTCTTGCGGGATTTGCCCGGCGCCCAGGCAATCGCCAGGCGGGGCGAAAAGTTGTTGCGGTCGGCGATGTAATTCTGCCAATCCCAGCGAACTCCCCAGGCGAGCGAGAGGTTGGGACGCACGCGGTAGTCGTCCTGGAAAAACGCGGCGAGTCCTTTCTCCCATACAGCCAGGTGAGGATTGCCCTGCTGCTGCTGGAAGCTGAAAGGGCGCCCCTGGAGGTAGTCGTCCAGTGAGGAGAAGAAGAAGGTCCCGTCGAAGTTGGTCCGGTCGCTCTGGCCGCGGCGGCTCAGGTCGGGTGAGCTGGCGCCGGTTCGAATCATGTGACGGCCCGGGGTCCAGGCGAATACTTCGTGGAATTGCAGGTGGTTTTCCGTGCTGCGGAAGTCGGCCTGGGCGCCGCCGGAGGTGAACGCGTCCAGCACCACCAGCTTCGGAACGCCGGGATTCACGCTGGTCACCGGGCTGTTGTGGCGGCCGATGCGCACCTGAAACTCGTGCAGCAGCCGCGGCGTGATCACCCCCCGGTGTTCCATATAGACGTGGTGCTCGCGCGTGGAGCTGATCCTCGCCGCTTCCGGCAGAACAAAGCCGCCGACGCCGAGGCCGCGGCCGGATTCATCTGCGAACTCGTAGCGCAGCGAGACCTGTTGGCGCGGCGTGGCCTGGCGATTCACGCGCGCTGAAAAAAAGCTCTCCTGCACCTCGACCGGGGCATTGCGGCGCAGGTCGCCGGAAGGCGTGCGCGCGTTGATCAGCGACGCCAGGTCGAGGTTCTCGTACTCGCCGGAGAGCAGAAACGAGGTCCGGTTGCCGTTGCCGATGGGGCCGGAAAGGCTGCCTTCCAGCATGTGCCAGCGCTCGACGGGGCGCGAGGGCGCGAACGCGTTGCGGGCGTTGAGATGGTGATCGCGCAGGCTGTAGTTCACGCCGCCGTGCAACTGCGTGGAGCCCGGGGCGGTGATGATCTCGATGCGCGTGTGGCCCATGCCGGTAAACTCGGCCGAGTAGGGGTTCTGGTTGATGCGCACTTCCTGAATCGCCGAGCGCGAGACCGCCTTCTCCGAGCTGGCCATCCCGTCGACCACGATCTCCGGGCCGCCGGCCGCCGGATCCAGGAACGGTGTGATCGCCGCCAGAATATCGTTGCCGAACGCGGGCAGGTTGTCGAGCACATCGCGCCCCAGACGCACCACGTCGAGATTGTCCGCCGCCTGGGTGTTCACCTGGTTGCGCAGGTCGTTGATCGTGATCTCCTGGCGCAGCGTGGCCAGGCGCAGCCGGATGCGCACCGGCGACCCCGCGCGGCGGCCGACGGTGATTTGCGCCGAATGCGTTTGGAAGGCCTCGCGCTCGGCCCGCAGCTCGTACCTTCCGGGAGCGACATCGTCGAACCGGAACGTGCCGTCGATGCCCGTGCGAGACTGGCGCGTCTCGATGCCCCGCAGCACGACGCCGGCGTTCGGTATCGGGGCGCCGCCGGGATCGAGCACGAGGCCGGTGACGGAGATACCCTGCGCCAGCAGGCCGAGCTGCCCCGCCAGCCACGCAAGCGCTGCCAGGCGAATCATCGCGTCTCCCTACGTAGTATGGCAGGACCGCGCGGCAATTGGCGGCGCCGTTGAACCGTGGTGGGCGGTGCAAGGCTCGAACTTGCGACCTCCTGCTTGTAAGGCAGGCGCTCTGACCAACTGAGCTAACCGCCCGCTACTGCACGCTCTTCATTATCGCCCCCCAGACCGGCGTGGCGCAGCCAGACTCGGGGCCGTCAAAGGACGGACACCTGCGGAATCTTGGCAAAGTGCCGATCTCGCGTGAGAAGGGTCAGTTGGTGCTGGATGGCGAGGCTGGCGATCCACAGGTCGTTGGTCGGGACCGGCGTGCCGGACTGGCGAAGCTGGACAAACAGGCGGGCATACACCTCGATGGTCTCCCCATCCGGAAGCACGATCAGGACCGAGGTCAGGGCCAGGAACCGAAGCAACAACGCCTCGTTGTGCGCCCGCCGGCGAGGGCTGCCGCCCAGGAAGCCTGCCTTGATCTCGGCGAGGGCCACAAAGGGGATCCACACCTCCGCAGCCTCCTCTACAAGATCCGAGACGGAAGGGTCGTGTCGAAGGGTATCGGTGAGACGGTTGGTATCCAGCAGGATTCTCATTTCCAGAGCTCGCGGTCGACGCGGCGCTGTTCGGCGAGGATCCTGTCAAACTCCGGGTCGTTCTGCCAGCGTCCGCCCAGGTCTTTCAACCGTCGGTATCGACGGCCGGGGACTCCATCGCCGGCGAGGCAAATCTGCTCGATCAGCAATTGATTCAGGCTGATGCCGCGGCGGCGCGCCTTACGCCGCAATAGCTCGTCAACTTCGCGGGGCACACCACGGAGTGTGTATTGCACGCGGTCTTTTGTAGGCATAATCTGCCTACAGTGTATCATAAAATGCAGGCGGACTACGGTGCTGCCGTTTAGGGACGACGACCTCCGCCGGGCTGAGGCGCCGCCGGCGCCAACTGAATGTGGGGAATGCCCGATTCGTTGATCAGCTTGCTCAACGCGGCGAACTCCTCCTCCAGGCCCTGAACGGTCTTGGGCAGCGCGGCAACACCCTTGGTGATCTCGTCGATCTCGGCCAGTTGCGCCGCCGACACCGGAGCGGTGAAGCCGTCGAGCGTGCCCAACAGCGTGCTGGCGCGCTGAGACGGCGACTGCTCGGGGACCGTCGGCGAGACGGTCAGCGGCGGGCCCGCCGAACCGAGCGGCTGTGCGCCTTCCGCCCCGGCTGCGGCGCCCCCGCCGCCTCCACCGAAGCCACCGCCACCGCCGCCGCCGCCGAATCCTCCGGGGGCGCCGAACAGCGTAGGCATGTCCTGGAGCTTTTTCTGGAATGCATCGACGGTTTGGCGGACCTGGTCGGGAGTGCGAGGTGCGCCCGGACGCCGCGTGTTCTCGTTAAACGTGTTGACCGCGGTGCGGATCGCGGTGGCCTTGCGAGTGACCTCGGTGGCCTGCTTGGCAAGCTCGTAGAGCCGGTCGATCGCCTCGCGGCGCTTGGCGCGATCACCGGCGCTCATCACGATGCGGTGGTCTTCTTCCACCGTGAAGGTCTTGGTGAACTCCTGTCCGCCGACAGTCAACTTGGCGGTATACTGGCCGGGCTCGACCAGCGGAACGCCGCCGCCAAAGCCGCCGCCACCGCCACCGAATCCGGCGACGGCCGGAGCCTCGGCAGCGGCCCCTCCGGCTTGGGCTTCGGCAGGCCCGGGCCCCGCCAGGCCGGCGATTCCGGGAGGCCCGCCAAGACCGCCACCACCGCCGCCACGGCCCCCACGACCACCGCCGGCGCCACCACCGCCACCGCCGAATCCGAACCCGCCGCCGGCCCCCTGCGGGGTAAGCGGAGCGTAACGCAGGTTCCAGGCGACGCGGTTGAGGCCGGCCTCGCGCGGCAGGTTGGTGAGCTCGCGAACCTGCCTGCCTTTGCTGTCCTGGATGGTGATCTTCAAATCCGACGGCCGCTCGATCCGCGACTTGAGTGCGTAATGGATCACCGCGCCGGAGGTGGGATTGGGAGCGACAAAGTACGCCGCGCCGGTGTTGCCTTTCGTATTGGCCGTCCGCCAGGCGGTGGCGGTGCGCACGTCGAACAGGTGGGCGTTGGCGGCGGCCACGCGCTCGCTCCACTGCTCCAGCGGCGTCAGGTCGTCGAGGATCCAGATCGAGCGGCCGTGCGTGCCGAGGATCAGGTCGTTTTCGCGCGGGTGGATGGCGATGTCATCGATGGGCACCGTGGGCAGATTTCCCTTGAGCTGATCCCAGTTGCCGCCTTTGTCGAAGCTGGCGTAGAGGCCGTATTCGCCGCCGGCGAACAGCAGGTTCGCGTTGCGGTGATGCTCGCGGATGACGTTGATCACGCCGTTGTTGCGCGGGAGGCCGCGCGAGATGTCCTTCCAGGTCTCGCCGAAGTCGGTGGTCGTGAACACGTAGATGTTGAAGTCGTTCATGCGATGGCCGTCGAAGGTGGCATAGGCCGTCCCCTCGGCGTGTTGCGACGGCACGACGCGGCTGACGTAGGTGCCCTTGGGCACGCCGCGAACATTGGCGAAGACATCCTTCCAGGTTTCCCCGTCACGCGATACGTGCAGGCGACCGTCGTCGGTGCCGGCCCACAGGATGCCGGCGCGCACACTGGATTCGGCCAGCGATGTGGCGGCCGGCCAGTTCTGCACGCCGTCGTGGCGCGAGGGCGTATCGCGGTCGGGCACCTTGCCCATGATGGGCAGTGTGTTTCGGTCCACGCCGGTCGTCAACTCGGGCGAGATCTTTTTCCAGGTGTCGCCGCGATCGGTCGATTTGAACACGAAGTTGCCACCGTAGTAAATCGTCTTGGGATCATGCCGGGAGACGACCACGGGGGAGTTCCACTGGAAGCGGTAACGTTTCTCGCCGGGCGCCTCCCGCGGCCGGATGCGTTTGGATTCGTGTGTGCGCAGGTCGCGCCGCAGCAGGTTGCCGTCCTGCGACTCGGCGTAGACGATGTTGTGGTCGGTGGGATCGATCTGGGCGTAAAAGCCGTCGCCGCCGCCGATGGTGAACCACTCGTCGTTGGAGATGCCGCGCGTGTTCATTGTCGCGCTCGGGCCGCACCAGGTGTTGTTGTCCTGGAGCCCGCCGCACACCCAGTAGGGTTTGCGCATGTCGAAGCCGATCTCGTAGAATTGCCCCAGCGCCATCGTGTTCTGGAAGAACCAGCTCTGGCCGCGGTCGCGGCTGATCGAGACGCCGCCGTCGGAACCGATCACCATGTGGTTGGAGTCGGCCGGATTGATCCACAGCGCGTGGTAGTCGCCGTGCACGCGGGTGTTCACCGTTCGAAACGTGCGCCCGCCGTCGTCGGAGTGATACAGCGGCGCGCCGAGCGCCCACAGGCGCTGGTCGTTGTTCGGATCGATGCGGATCTGGCTGTAGTACATCGGCCGCGGGTTGGTGTCGCTCATGCGGACCCAGGTGAAGCCTTTGTCCTCGGTGCGGTAGACGCCGCCGGCGCGGAGATGCTCGACGATCGCGTAGACGATGGCCGGGTTCTTGCGATAAATGTCCAGTCCGATCCGGCCGGTGTCGCCGGTTTCCGGGAGCCCGCCCTTGAGCCGGCCCCAGTTGGCGCCGCCGTCGACGGTCTTGTATACGCCGCTTCCGGGACCGCCGCCACTGAAGCCGAACACAGCGCGCCGGCGCTGGTACATGGCCGCGTACAACGTGTTGGGGCTTTCCGGATCGATGGCGATGTCGGTGGCGCCGGTGTCTTCGTTCACGAACAGCACGAGCTGCCAGTTCTGGCCGCCGTCGGTGGTCTTATAAACGCCGCGCTCCTTGCTCGGCCCCCAGAGCCGCCCGGTCGCCGCCACGTAAACCACGTTCGGGTTGCGGGGATGGATCACGATTCGCCCGATGTGGTGCGTCTCCTTGAGACCCATGTTCTGCCAGTTCCGCCCGGCGTCCAGCGACCGGAACACGCCGTTGCCCCAGGAGGAGCTTTGCCGGTTGTTGGATTCCCCTGAGCCGACCCAGACTACCGCAGGATCCGACGGCGCCACCGTGACGTCGCCGATCGTGGAGACGGATTCGTTGTCGAAGATCGGCAGCCAGGTGATCCCGCCGTTGGTGGTCTTCCACACGCCGGCGCTGGCGAAGCCGGCATAGATAACCTCGGGATTGGATTCGACCACGGCGAAATCATCGACACGGCCGCCCATGATAGCCGGTCCGATCTCCCGGAAGCGGAGAGTCTTCAACAGAGACTCCCGAGTGGCTTGCGCCGAGGCCAGGCCGAGGAACAACAGGAACAAAGGGAGAAGCTTGTACGCGGTCATAGTATGTAAGATTCTACTAGAAACCGCCGGCAACGGCTCGCCCGATCCGTTGAGTCTGGCGGTCGGACCCGGACCATGATATGTCTAGACATATGAGGACGACCGTTCGTTTGGAAGATGCCCTTCTGGAGCAGGCCAAGCGGGAGGCCGGCCGCCGCGGGCAGACCCTTACGTGGATGCTCGAGCAGGGCCTTCGCTTGATGTTGGCCCAGTCCGGCAAGCGGCTGCCGCGCCGCCGGGTGCGGCTCCCCCTGTGTCGCGCCGGCGGCGGCACGCTTCCGGGCGTCGAGCTTGAAAACAGCGCCGCGCTGCTCGACCGCATGGAAGGCCGGCGGTGATCCTGCCCGACGTCAACGTGCTGCTGTACGCCTTCCGCAGCGATTCGCCGGACCACGAGAAGTACCGGGCGTGGCTGCGGGGCGTGGTCGAGGGCGACAGGGCCTTCGGTATTTCGCCCCAAATACTGGCGGCCCTGGTCCGGATCTCGACGCATCCGCGCATCTTCGCCCGGCCAACGCGGCTGGAAGATGCGCTGGCGTTCGGCGCGGTGTTGCTGACCCAACCTCACTGCCAGGTGGTCCAACCGGGTCCCCGGCACTGGACGATTTTCACGGCTCTGTGCCGTGAGGCCAATGCGCAAGGGAACCTGGTCCAGGACGCCTGGTTCGCAGCGCTGGCGATCGAGTCCGGCTGCGAGTGGATCACCGCCGATCGGGACTACGCGAGGTTCGAGGGTCTGCGTTGGCGGACGCCGTAACGGCCCGGTGCGGCGACTGCGCTAGAATGGTCACGCTGCCGGCCCTATGCAACGTGCCCTGATCTCCGGTGTCACCGGCCAGGACGGCTCCTACCTGGCCGAGTTTCTGCTGCAAAAGGGATACGAAGTGCACGGCATCAAGCGCCGCGCGAGCAGCTTCAACACCGGCCGCGTGGACCCCATCTACGCCGACCTGCACGAGCACGGCAACCGCTTCTTCCTGCATTTCGCCGACCTGGCCGACTCCAGCAGCCTCTCCCGGCTGCTCTACGACATCCGCCCGGAGGAGGTCTACAACCTGGCGGCGCAGAGCCACGTGCGGGTGAGCTTCGACATCCCCGAGTACACCAGCGACATCACCGCCACCGGCGCGCTGCGGCTGCTGGAGAGCATTCGCCAGACGGGCGTGCGCACGCGCTTCTACCAGGCCTCCTCGAGCGAGATGTTCGGCTCCTCGCCGCCGCCGCAAAGCGAGCGCACGCCGTTTTACCCGCGCAGCCCGTACGCCTGCGCCAAGCTGTTCGCCCACTCGATCACGGTGAATTACCGCGAAAGCTACGGCATGTTCGCCGCCAGCGGGATCCTGTTCAACCACGAATCGCCGCGCCGCGGCGAGACCTTCGTGACGCGCAAGATCGTCCGCGCGGTGGCGCACATCAAGCTGGGCTTGCAGACGAAGCTCTACCTCGGCAACCTCGACGCGCGCCGCGACTGGGGCTACGCGCCCGAGTACGTCGAAGCGATGTGGCTGGTGCTCCAGCAGGAGGATGCCGGCGATTTCGTCATCGGCACCGGAGATACCCACAGCGTCCGCGAGTTCGCCGAGGAAGCCTTCTCCCATGTCGGCCTGGACTGGCGCGAGTACGTCGAGATCGACCCGCGTTATCTCCGCCCGGCCGAAGTCGACGCGCTCCAAGCCGATCCCTCCAAGGCCCGCGCGCTGCTCGGCTGGCGCCATCGCGTGGGCTTCCGTGAGCTGGTGCGGCTGATGGTGGAAGCCGAGCTGGCCGAGCTGCGGGACCGCCTCGCCGGCGTGCTGCGGCCGGCGTCGCAGCCCGTCTAGGACCCCGACGCGATGCTCGATCTGGCCGGCCGTCGGATCTCGGTGACCGGCGGCGCGGGTTTTCTCGGCTCCTACCTGCTGGATGCGCTGCGCGAGCGCGGCTGCAGCGACATCTTCGTCCCCAGGCGTCGGGACTACGATCTCACTACCGTGGAGGGCATCGAGCGCATGTTTCGCGACTCCCGTCCCCAGGTGCTGTTCCACCTGGCCGCCGTCGTGGGCGGCATCGGCGCCAACCGCGCCCAGCCCGGCCGTTTTTTCTACGAGAACGCCGTCATGGGAATCCACCTGCTCGAGTACGCGCGGCGGTACGCGGTGGAAAAGACCGTCCTGGTCGGTACGATTTGTTCCTATCCCAAGTTCACCCCGGCGCCGTTTCGCGAGGACGACCTGTGGAACGGCTATCCGGAGGAGACCAACGCGCCCTATGGGATCGCCAAGAAGGCGCTGCTGGTGCAATGCCAGGCCTACCGCCAGCAGTACGGCATGAACGCGATCTTCCTGATGCCGGTGAATCTCTACGGGCCGCGCGACAACTTCGACCTGGAATCGTCCCACGTGATTCCGGCGCTGATCCGCAAGTGTCTCGAGGCGCGCCACAGCGGCTCCCGCCAACTGCACGTCTGGGGTGACGGTTCCCCGACGCGGGAGTTTCTTCATGCCGCCGACGCCGCCCGCGGACTGCTGCTGGCCGCCGAGCGCTACGAGGGCGCCGAGCCGGTGAACCTCGGCAGCGGAGAGGAGATCGCCATCAGTGACCTGGTCGCCTTGATCGCCGGCATGTGCGGCTTCCGCGGCGAGATCGTCTGGGACACCTCCCAGCCCAACGGACAGCCGCGACGGAGGCTCGACACTTCGCGTGCCGAGCGCGAGTTCGGCTTTCGCGCGCGGACTGGGCTGCGGGAAGGGCTCGAGCAGACCATCGCCTGGTACCGGCAGGCCCATCCCGCCGCGTCCACGTCGGTGTGAGCCGCCCTCGCCGTCATGCGCGCCTTCCAGATTGCCAACGGCGTCGGGTCGGGCAACATCGGCGACGAGCTGATGGCGCGCGCCTTCTGGGATCAGCTCGGCGACCAGGTGCGGCTGGACGTCGCCGTGCTGCCCGAGTACCGCCGGCAGCGCGAGCCGTATCCGTCGATTCATCAACTGGTCCCGGTGGACTGGAACGGCATCGAGAATCGGGAAACGCGCTGTCCCGGCTTGCTGGTCGGCGACACTCCGGTCGCCGAAGCCGAAGGACTCCAGTGGCCGTTGCAATTTCTCGCGCCTCGCCTGGAGCACTTCCATCGACACCAGCTTCCGGTGGATGCCCTCGGCGTGGGTGTCGAGCGGCTTGCATCCGACGCGGCGCGCGACCTGTTTCGCCGCGCGTTCCTGCCCATCCGTTCCTGGACCGTGCGCTCGCCGGCCTGCCGTGAGGCGCTGCTCGCGCTCGGGGTCGGCGAGGAACAGGTTGTGGTCGGCGCCGACTGGGCCTGGCTCTACCGCCCGCGACGCGACCTGCGCGACTGGGCGGCCGCCGCCTGGCAGGCGCTGGGAGTGGACCCGTCCCGGCCGCTGGTGGCGGTCAACGTCGTCAACATGATCTGGAAGGATTGCGACCGCTCCCGCCAGGCGCTGGCCGAAGCGCTCGATACGCTGGCCGCGCGCGACGGCTTCCAGATCGCCTTTTTCTCAAACGAGTGCCGCGACGGCGATTACTACGACCATGCGGCGGCGCTCGAAATCCGCGGGCGTATGCGCGAGCCCGCCGTCGTGGCGCCCAATCATTACTACGCACCCGAGGAGGCCCTGGCGCTGCTCGCGTACGCGGCCGTGGCCGTCTCCGAGCGCTATCATTTCTCCGTTCAGGCCGTGCTCGCCGGCACGATTCCCGTGGACATCGTCCGCGGGCAGAAGATGCGCGGCCTGGTGGAGGAGCTGGGCCTGGAATCGGCCGGGGCGGTGGAACAGGTATCGAGCGAAGCCGTGGTCGCCTCGGTGCGCACCGCCTGCGCCGACCGCGCCGCCTTGCGCGCGCGTCTGGGCGCCCGCGCCGAGCTTCTGCGGGGTCGCGCCAGGGAAAATCTCGCCTTCTTCCGGCGCTATTATCCGTGCCATACTCAGGAAACCCGATGATGGCCCCCAGGTCCATCTTTGTGTTGCACAGCGGCGGCCTGGGAGACCTGGTTCTGCTCGGCGACTTTCTGGCCTCCCTGCGCGAGAGCTTTCCCAAGGCGCGGATCGCGCTGGCCTGCCAGGCGCACCTCGAATCGGTCACCCGGTTATACCGGCAGCCGGTGGACGAAGTTGTGCCGCTGGCGGTGAACCCCTACTCGTTCTCGACCCCCACCGGGCCGTTGATCGAGCGGCTTCGCCCCGTGGTCGAGCAGCTTTCCGCGCGGCGCGCCGACCTGTTCGTTGCCGCCGAAGTGCGCCCCACCTGGCTGGACTGGCTGGCCGGAGCGGCGCTCAAAGCAGGACGCTCCGTCAGCACGACTCCGCAGCCTCAACAGCACGGCCTGGTTGCGGCCCTCCTTGAAAAGTTCCGGCTCGAACCCGCGGTTTTCGAAGGACCCGAAGTGGCCAGAGAGACGCATGAACGCGCGCGCTACGAGCAACTCCTGCGATTTCTGGGAGGCGAGCCCCGCCTCGTCCACGTGAAATGGAATCCGCCCGCCACCGAGCAGGCGGCCGCGGCGCGAAAACTCGGCGAATTGGGCATCGGCAGCCACCGCTACCTGGTCTGCTTTCCCCTGGGCGTGCCCACCACGCGGGTGAAGCGCTGGCCGGCCGAGCGATTTCTCGACGTACTCCGCCAGGTTCGGCAACAGCACTCGTTCGCGGTGTTGCTGACCGGCGCCCGTGACGAAGAACAAGAGCTCCGCGGCCTGGCAGCGGCGCTGGGCGACACCGGCGCGCCGGTGGGCGTCTTCGCGGGTGAGCCCGGGGAACTGCCCCTGCTCGCCGCGCTGATCGCCAACGCCGTGGCGTATTTGGGCAACGATACCGGGCCGATGCACCTGGCGCAGGCCTACGGCGTCCCCGGAGTCGCCATCTTCGGCGGAGGCGGCCAGTGGCCCTGCTACGCTCCCTGGCGCCCGGGATCCATCGGCCTGGTGCATCCGCTGCCGTGTTTCGACTGTCAATGGGACTGCCTGTTCGACCACGGCCTGTGCGTCGAAAGTATCCCGATGGAGGCGGTGCTGGAGGCCGTCTTCGACGTCATCGAGCGGCCGCCGCCGGTCCCCGAGGTGCGGACGCTGGCACGCCAGCCCGCCGAATTGCTGGAGTGGATCGCGAAGGCCAACGCGCGCTACCGCGAGGCGCAGCAGGACCGCCACGCGCGCCTGGAGGTGCTGGTGGAAATGCAAAGAGCCATCGACAGCCGGGATCGGCACATCGACCGGCTCCAGGATCTGATCGCTGCCCGGCCAACGGGGAGGTTGCTGAGGTATTTTCTTCGCCGCGCCGGAATCTGGCGATCCCGGCTGCCGGGATAAGGGCTCGATGCGGGAGCCGCTGGTCACCATTGTCACTCCTTCCTACAACCAGGGCGAATTCATCCGCGCCACCATCGAGAGCGTGCTGCGCCAGGACTACCCGGCTATCGAGTACATCATCGTCGACGGCGGCTCCACCGATCGGACGGCCGCCGTGGTCGCCGAATACGCCGGACGGCTTCGCTGGATCTCGGAAAACGATCGCGGGCAGTCCCACGCCATCAACAAGGGCTTTCGACTGGCCCGTGGCGAGATCGTTGCCTGGCTGAACTCGGACGACACACTCCTCGACGGCGCCGTTTCGAGCGCCGTGCGCGCCTTCGTCGCCAATCCTCGCGCCGGAGCCGTCTACGGCGAAGGATACCTGATGGATCGCCAGGGTAGCGTTACCGGACGATTTCCGCATACCGAGCCGCTGAATCTGTGGAAACTCGTCCACCTGTCGGATTACATCCTCCAGCAGAGCGTCTTTTTCCGCAAAGAGATCGTCGACGAGCTCGGCGGATTGGATGAAGACCTGCACTACACCATGGATTGGGACCTGCTGATCCGCATCGGGAAACGGCGCCCGCTGCACTACATTCCCGAATACCTCGGCTGCCTGCGCGAGTACCCCGAAGCCAAGTCGTTTTCCGGCGGGCCGCGCAGAATCCGGGAGATCGCCGGGCTGTTGCGGCGACACACGGGCATGTGGCTGCCCCCGGGGCTGGTTATCTACGGACTGGAGACCTACCGGCAGCTCTGGTGCCGGCGCATCGAGGGCCTCACACCGCGAGCGTTGCGGCGCGTGTCCGCCGTGCTCCAGTGGTTGATTCGCGTCGGCTGCGGCTACCTGATCGAGCGCGCCATCTGGACGGCGCAGGGATGGTATCCGGACGGGTGGGCATCGCCGCGGGTGCGCTGCATGCTCCCGCCGGGAGAAGGGCCGCTGGTGATCGAAGGCTCGCTTCCGGAGACGAACACGGACCTGCGCGGCCAGGTGATCCGGGTGTGGAGCGGCGGCGTCACTATCGCGGAGGCGGCGGTTCCGGCCGGGGAGTTCCGGCTCTCTGTGGGGTGGCCGGCCGGGTCGACAACCGGGCCTGTCGAGTTTGAGCTGCGTGCCGCGCGATCCTTCCGGCCGTCGGCGCCGGAACCAGCGAGGTATGGCCGCAGGCTGGCGTACGTTCTGCGGAGCGTCGGATGGGGTCGGCCGGAAGACGCGATCACGCCCGGAAAAACTTCTCCACATCCTCCAGCATCATCGTGAAGCGATAATCCGGCAGGCTGTCGAAAAAGATCTGGCCATATTCCATCGTGGTGATGCGCTTGTCGAGCAGGACCAGCACCCCGCGATCGGAACGGCTGCGGATCAGCCGGCCGAAGCCCTGCTTGAGCGCCAGTGCAGCCTGCGGCACCTGCAACTCGTAAAAGGGACTGCCGCCCTGCTCGCGGATCGCCTGCATGCGCGCCTCCACCACCGGGTCGCTGGGAACGGCGAAAGGCAGCTTGTCGATGATCACGCAACTGAGCTGCTCGCCGGGCACGTCCACGCCCTGCCAGAAGGAGGAAGTCGCGAACAGGACGCAGTGCGGCGTGCGGCGAAACTCTTCGAGCAGCGCCGTGCGCGGGGCCGTCCCCTGCAACAGCGTCGGGAATTGCAGTTCGCCCGAGAGCCGGTCGTGGACCTGCCGCATTTGGAAAAAGCTGGTGAACAGCACGAAGGCGCGCCCACGGCTCAGGGCGAGGATGCGCGCAATCTCCCGCGCCGCCGCCTCGGTGAACTCCACCGCGCGCGGGTCGGGCAGGTGTTGCGGCACGTACAGCAGCGCCTGCCGGGAATAGTCGAAATGCCCGGGAACCACCTGCGTGCGCGCCTGGCGGAGCCCCAGCCGCTTCTGTACGTACTCGAACCCGTCGGCGACGGCCAGCGTCGCCGAGGTCAGGATCACCGTCTCCACCTCGTCGAACAGCTTCTCCTCCAGGATGGCGGCCACTTCGATCGGCGTGGCCTCGAGGAAACAGCCGCGTCCCCGCCGCTCCATCCAGTAGACCACCGACCGCTCCCGCGACTCCATCCAGAATTTCAGCTTCGCCCCCAGCTCGTGCACACGGCGAGCCAGCGGGCTCACCTCTTCCGGCGCCTTGGGGATCACCATGAGGTGGGATCCCAGCAGCTCCAGACTGCGCAGCACGTCCAGGTACTGTTCCTCGTGCTCCTCGATCAACTGTTCCTGCTGTTGGAAACCGCGCCGCCCTTCGACCTCCGGGAACAGGGCAAAGAAGCGTTGCGCGCACTCCTCGACGGTCGTCAGGATGCGATCCAGCTCCTGGGCGCCGAAGTTCTTGCGTGCCGCCAGCGCGGCGACCTCACGGCGCAATTCGTGGAACTGGTGGTTGCTCACCGAGACGCCGAAATACTGGCCGGCCACGTCCTCGATCTCGTGCGCCTCGTCGAACACCACGGCGTGGTAGTCGGGGATGATGCCGTTGTAGTCGGCTTCTTTCACCGCCAGATCGGCGAAGAACAGGTGGTGGTTGACGATGATCAGGTCGCTTTCGAGCGCCCGCTGGTGCATCATCGTGATGAAGCAGCGGTCGAACTGGGCGCACTGCTGGCCGGCGCACAGCTCCCGCCGGGCGTCGATCTTGCCCCACGCGGAGGTTGCCTCCGGCAGAGTCAGGATCTCGGCGCGGTCGCCGGTGGCGGTGTGCTTTTCCCACTCGCGGATGATCTCGAAATCGGACATCTCTTCCATGCCGGTGAGCACCGGCTCCTTTTCGGCGTCGTAGATCTTCTGCCGGCAGGCGAAGTTGTTCCGTCCCTTCATGTAGCAGACGCGCAGGTTTTTCCCCAGGTGGCGCTGGAGAAAGGGAATGTCCTTCTCATACAACTGCTCCTGGAGATTCTTGGTGCCGGTGGAGATCACTACGCGCTTGCCGGAAAGAATGGCGGGAAGCAGGTAGGACAGCGTTTTGCCGGTGCCCGTGCCGGCCTCCACGATCAGGTGCTTGCGATCGCGCAGCGCGCCCTCGACGGCTTCGGCCATCGCGACCTGGCCCGGCCGGTACTCGAAGTTAGGGTGCCACTTGGAGAGCGGGCCGCGACGCGAGAAGAAATGACGCGCCGTCAGCGCCCTGGTACGCTGCGCCATGTATCGTTTCAGTATACGGCGGCCCTCCGGCGGGGCCGCGGCGGCACGGCCTGCGGTGTTGTATACTACAACATATGCTGACCGTCCCCGAGGCCGCCCGCTTTGCCAGACGCAACTCCGAGACCATCCGCCGATGGATACGGGCAGGACGGCTGCGATCCCGCAAAGTAGGCACGCAACATGTGATTGACGAAGCCGATCTCAAAGCCATGGTGGCAAGCGAGACCCTGCCACTGCCGGCGTGGATGAGGCGGACCGCGACGGGAGAACCGATGCCCGACGTGGTTGCTGTTTTGCACCGCCATCGCGCGAGTCACTGATCGATGCTGGCTGTGGACGCGAGCTTTGTCGTTGAGGCCTGTCTGACGCCGGACGGGCTGGATCGGCTCGAAGGGCGAGAGGCCATCGCCCCGGCGCTGTTGTGGTCGGAAGCGATGTCGGTGCTCCACGAGTTGCGATGGCGTAAGGCGATCTCTGCCGACCTGGCTGATACAGCGTTCCACAACCTGGGACGGGCGGCGATCGGTGTTCGCCGACCGGCCCGGCTGCAACGGGAAGCCTGGGAAGTCGCAACCCGGCTCGGATGGGCGAAGACCTACGATGCCGAATACGTGGCGCTGGCGCGGCTCCATGGTTGCGCGCTGCTAACGATCGACGCCAGGCTGGCGCGTGCGGCGGCCCGTGAGGTTCAGATCATGGGACCAGCGGATCTTTGAACCACCGCGTTCGCGCCTGGCTGGAAGATCGCGCAAGGCCCGCTTGCCGCGATCCTCGGATCTGCGGGAAACTGAGGCTGTGCCGGACTACTGTACCTGCGGCGCCGCCCTGCCCCCGGAAGCGCGATTCTGTCACAAGTGCGGCAAACCGCAGATGGAAGAGCCGCCGAGCGAGGAACCGGCAGCGGCCGCGCCGGTGGCGCAGGTGGCTCCCGCCCCCGAGGCACCCAGGCCTGGGATCGGCTTCCACAACCGGGCGGCGGTCCGAGCGGCGTTTCTTTCCGCCCTGCTCGCCAGCCTGCTGATCTCGTTGCCCATGCCGATCTACATCGCTTTCTTCTGGCTGCTGGTGGGGCTGGTCTCGGCGGGCTTCGTGTCGGTCTATCTGTACAGCCGCCGGACGGGGGAAATGCTCAACGTGCGCGGCGGGGCGCGCATCGGCTGGATCACCGGAGTGTTTTGCTTCCTGATCGCCACCATATTCTTCACGCTCAGCGTGATCAGCATCGCCCGACAGAAAGGATTGGTCGCGTTCTATCGCGATCAGCTCAGCGCGCGGTCGAGCCCGGAAGTGAACCTCGATCAACTGCTGCAAATCCTCGAAACCCCCGCGGGTATGGCGATGACGCTGCTATTCACTCTCTTATTGGTGTTTGTCATGTTCACGCTGCTGCCGACGCTGGGAGGAGCGTTGGGAGCCAAGGTTCTCGAAAAGGACTGAGCCGCGCGTTGTGGGACAGGCCTCCTGGCCTGTCGCTGGAGTTTCTACATTTGCAATGGATCGGAGCGACCGACGTGGCGCAGGCTCTCAGCCTGCCGCGCCGAGACTCGTCTCGGCGTCTGCGGCCCGCCGGCTCGCGCTCCACCAGGGATAGGCGGCAATTCGCCCCAGCCTCCGCTCCTCTCGGACGCAGTGATCCTAAGACTCCGCCTGCCAGAATGTCTCCCCTGTCGGGCCCAAAACCCGGTTCGCCTCCCGTGTGGTTGAGCCTTTCAGCGATTACAGCGGCTGCGCCGGTGGCACTCCCGGTAACAGAAGCGCGTGAACGTGGTTGGCCATTATCGAATACGAGCGCAGGGAAGTAATGACCCAACTCCTCCCCACGCCCCAAGGATCGAAGCACGATGCGGGCAACAGGTTCCTGGCGCAGATACATGGGTCCGTGCCGGGCAGTGTCGATTTAGCGATTCATCCAGACAAAGGCTTTCCCGCCGGAAAGTTTGTCGGGAGGAGGATACCAGGCCTGAGGCAGGCTGCCATGCAGATGCCCGGTGACAAGAAGCCACCTTGGCGTCGAGACGAGTCTCGACGCGGCAGACACGAGTGTCTGCGCCACGTCATTGGCTCGGAGGCTGCCAAAATGTACAAACTCCAGGGACAGGCCTCCTGGCCTGTCGCGTTTTCCTCAGAGCTGATCGCGCGAGCCGCTGAACTTCTTCACAATCGCTACCCCGGCCAGGATCAGTCCCATCGCAAGCGCCTCGCGTTCGCCGAATGGCTCGCGGTAGAAAAGCCGGCCGAGCAGGGCGGCGACCACGGGATTGATGTAGGTGTAGAGGGAAACAACGGCGATCGGCAGGTGATGGAGCGCGTAGAGATAAGAAGTGTAGCCGACGACGGATCCGAACACGGCCAGGTACAGCACCGCGGAAATGCCCCGGGCGCTCCACTGAACGGGCCCCTGCGGCACCAGCAACGCGGGCAGCACGTATACCAACCCCACCACCATCTGCTGCACGGCCGCCGCGGCGACAGGATCCTGCTTCGACGCCAGGCTCCGCTGCCGGATGGAGCCCAGGCTCCAGCAGACACTGCCAATCTGGAGAATCAGAAATCCTTTCCCGATATTCCCGCCGAAACCGGAGATCGCGAGTCCCGGCGCCACCAGGAGCGCGGCGCCGGCCAATCCAACCAGCATTCCCGCGACAACAGGGCCTCTCAGACGATCGCCTCCAGACCGCAGCGCCTCCATGCCGACCATCCAGAAGGGTGAGACCGAAACGAACAGCGCCGCCAGGCTGCTGGGGATCCACAACTCCGAGATCGTCAGGCAGCCGCTGCCGACCCCGAGAATCAGCACGCCGTGGATGGCGCTGACAACAAGCTGAGAGCCGCCGGGTATCGCAATGCGGCGAAACCAGACCACGGCCAGCAGGATAGAGCCGGAAAGAAGGAACCGGCCGCAGACCAATAGCATCGGAGGGAAGGACTCCAGAGCGATGCGGATGACCAGATAGGTGGTGCCCCAGAAGAAACAGACCGACGCCAGGGCCGCGTAGGGGATCAAGTGGCTCGGGATCGAGGGCATTCATCAGCGTAGCATCGCGCCCGCGGCTGGGGCCGAAGTGGGCGCCACTCCGCCGCTAGGCGGGGGGCAGCCCCTGTAGGGGCTAAAATGGGAGGCTTGATCCTCACTCTGACCCTCAATCCGGCCATTGATCGCGTGGTGAGCGCCGACCGTCTGGTCTTCGAAGATCGCGCCTATATCCTGTCGACCTCCGAGGCGGCTGGAGGCCGCGGATTAAACGCCTCCTGCATCTTCCATACGTTCGGCGCGCCGACCGTGGCGATTTATCCTTCCGGGGGGGAATCGGGAGTGCGGCTGGAGCAACTGCTCTCCTGCTGCGGCTTTCCGACCGAGGTGGTTCGCATCGGGCGACCCGTCCGCACCAACCTCATCATCAGCGACCAGCAGGGACTTACGGTGAAACTGAACGAGGCCGGCGCGGGCCTGGAGGGGGAGGAACTGGAGCGGATGGCTGAGGCAGTGGAGAAGCACCTGCCGCAGAGCTCGTGGCTGCTGCTTTGCGGCAGCCTGCCGCCGGGCGCGCCGCCGGAATTCTACAGCCGCCTGATTCGGATGGCCCAGGCGCGGGGTGTCAGCGTGTTGCTGGACACCGATGGGGATGTGTTGCGGGAAGTCGTGCCCACTGGCCCGACTGTGGTGGCCCCCAACCAGCAGGAAGCCGAGCGCGTGCTCAATCGCGCGTTGATCACGCGGCCGCATTTCCACCGCGCGGCGGAAAAAATCCTCCAGATGGGCGCCGGCGGAGTGATCCTTTCGCTCGGCCGGCGGGGGGCCGTGGTCGCGCACGATGGGCGTGTGGTGGAAGTGGTTCCTCCACCGGTGGAAGCGGTCTGCCCGATCGGCGCCGGTGACGCGCTGAACGGCGCCTTTGTCTGGGCCCGGACGCAAGGCGCCGATTTCGTCGATGCCGCCCGATGGGGGGTGGCCGCCGGAACGGCTTCGGCGCGGCTGCCGGGCGTCGGCCTGGCCAGCCTCGAGCAGACGCGCGAAGTCTACCAGCAGGTGGAAGTACGCCTCGTGCGCTGACCCGCTCCGCGGGTGTGGTAACCTATGCCGTCGAGGAGAACCCGCATGACCGCCCCTAACATCGTCACCACGGCGTTGTCGCTTGCCCTGTTCGCCGGGCCGCCCCTTTTGGCTGACGGCAAACCGTCGCACGGCTACATGGTCGCCTCCGACGACGTGAAGATTCACTACCTGGTCATCGGCCGCGGTACGCCGGTCGTTCTGATTCACGGCTACACCGGCAGCGCCGAGGGCAACTGGTTTTCGAACGGCATTGCCGCCGCCCTGGCGGCGAACCATCGCGTGGTGGCCATCGACGTTCGCGGCCACGGGCGCAGCGACAAGCCCTACGATGCGGCCATGTACGGCGACCGGCTGTGGAGGGACGTCATCGAGCTGATGGATCACCTGGCGATTGAACGCGCCCACGTCCACGGCTATTCCATGGGCGGCGGCATCACCGCATCGCTCCTGGCGCGCCATCCCGAGCGCTTCCTTACCGCCTCGTTCGGCGGCAGCGGCATCACCGAAGCGGACCCGCAGTGGGTCGCGAAGTTGCCCAAGGACAAAGAAGGTACCGACCCACAGGAAGAGGAAGCACGCAAGAAGCTGCAAGCCAGCCCGACCCGGGACCAGAAAGCCCTGGATGCCGTTCGGGCGGGCTTCGGGACCGGCCTGTTTCGCACGCAGATTGATCTGACCAGGATCGCCATCCCGGTGCTGGCGATCAACGGCGAGTTCGACCGGCCCATCGCGAAAACACACCGCATGCAGCGCGAGCTGAAGAACTTCCGCGGCGTCGTGCTGCCCGGCAAGTCGCACTTGACCGCCATCATGGCCGGCTACATCCCCGAGCTTTACCTGACGTCGCTGGTGGAATTCATTCGCGGCAATGACCCCGGCCGCGGGTCGCGTTAGAGACCGTTATTACTACGGCTCCAACTCTTACCAGTATTTGCCGTTTGATGCTAGTGATGCTAGAATGAAAGCGTCGTGGGCATCAGAACCACTGTCACTTTGGATCCTGACGTCCTCGAGCGCGTCCGCCAGGAAAGCCGCTCCCGCGGAGCATCTTTTCGGTATACGCTCAACGAACTGCTCCGATTCGCCCTTCTGGCCGACCCCCGGCAACCGGAACGAAGGTTGTTCCGGGTGAAGCCCTCCGGGGTGGGTCTTCGTCCAGGCCTCAGCTACGACGACGTGGAGGCCCTGGTTGAATACGGCGAAGGCGACACCCACAAGTGACCGTCCTGGACGCCAACATCCTGCTTTACGCCTACGATGCGGACAGCCCTCGACAGGGGGCGGCGGCCGGGTGGATCGAGCAGCTCTTTGGCGGCCCGGAACTCATCGGCATTCCCTGGCAGACAATCTGGGCGTTTCTGCGAATCCGGACGAACCTGCGGCTGGTGAGAAATCCGGTATCTCCGGCGGAATCGTTCCAGATCGTCCAAGAGTGGCTCGCCTTGCCGGGGGTGGTGCTGGTTCAGCCGGGCCCCCGGCACGCCGAGCTGCTCGAAAGACTGGTCATCGAACATGGGGCCGCCGGCCCGCTGGTGACCGACGCGGTTCTGGCCGCGCTGGCAATCGAGCACGGCGCGGTCCTGGCATCCACGGATCGCGATTTCAGCCGCTTCCCGGATCTCTCCTGGGTGAATCCGCTGGCGTAGGCTATCCGTCCTTCTTCCGACCAAAGAAAAGATTGCTGCTCTTGAGCCACGTGGTCACCAGGACCACGAACAACGCGGCCAGCGAGGCGAAGGTCGCCAGCGTGCCGATCACCAGGTAATCGATCCCTTTGTGCGGGCCGGGAATGACGCGAACCAGAACCGCGGCAACGGCGCCAAATATCACCACCATCGCGGCCACGAGCGACAGGAATCGAGCGGCACTCGACTTCATGCGTTCCGTTTCCAGGATACCGCGGCCGGCACTCGCTTCAAGACGCATCCCCAAGAGCCTGGCGGGCGCGCTCCAGAACAATCTCTTCCAGGGCGGCGTGGCCTTCCATCGGCGGCGTCGCCTCGATCATGACCCCGGGGTGGATGCGCGCCAGCTCGGTAAGCAGGCGAGGCAGGTCGCGCTGCAAGTGGATGCCCAGCGTGAGGAAGTAGGGAACCACCAGGATGCGGCGCGCGCCGTCATTCACCACGCGGCGGACGGCTTCCCCCAGGTCCGGCTCGGCCAGCTCGAGGAATGCAGCCTCTACCATGGGATAGCCGCCGCGGCGGGCAAGCCGCACGGCCAGTTCGCGGACGGGCTGATTGGCGCTCTCGACGCTGGAGCCGTGAGCGAAGATGACGATAGCCGTATTCACCGGGGCTGTGAGTCCAGTTTCGCACGGCCGGCCGATTGACGGCTCCTCTCGGCTGGAATAGACTGAATCCAGCATGGGCCGTTCTGGGTGCATCTTAGCAGTTGCGTGTTGGATCTCGATCCCGTCCTCCGCGCCAGGCCAGGCGGGAACGCCCTTCCAGCCGCCGGCGCGCTGGAATTTCGCCAGCCACATCACCCCGATCCTGACCTTCGCCGGGTGCAACCAAAGCGCCTGCCACGGCTCGCCGGTTGGCAAGAACGGCTTCAAGCTCTCGCTGTTCGGCTACGAGCCGGAGTTGGACTGGGCCGCGCTGGTGACCCAGGCGCCCGACCGGCGCGTGAATCGCAACAGCATCGACGAGAGCCTCGTGCTTTTGAAGCCGACCATGACCGTGGCCCACGGCGGCGGTGTTCGCTTCCGCAAGGACTCGCGGCAGTACCGCATGCTGCGCGCCTGGATCGAGGCCGGCGCACCGCTCGGCGACGAGAACTCGCCGCGGATCGCCAGACTCGAAGTCGGCCCGCCGTATCGTGTCCTGCGCGCCCGAGGACAGAAGCTGCAACTGGCGGTAACGGCGGTCTATTCGGACGGCTCGCGGGAAGACGTCACCGGCATGGGCGTCTACGCCAGCAACGATGAGTCGGTGCTGAAGGCAGGGCCCGGCGGCGCCGTCACGGCCGAAGGTGGCACGGGGGACGCGGCCGTCCTGGTGCGCTACGGTGGAAAGTTCACCGCCCAGGTGTACGGCGCCACCACTCTGGCGCCGGTGAAGAATTGGCCCGCCGCGACCGATCACATCGTCGACCGCGAGGTGTATGCCAAGCTGCGCGAGCTGCACATTGTGCCGAGCGGCACGGCGAGCGACGAGGAATTCATCAGGCGCCTGTACCTGGATGTTCTCGGCATTCTGCCGACCCCCGGCGAAGTGCGGCTGTTCGTGGCCTCCCAGGCGCCTGACAAACGGGCGTGGCTGGTCGACCAGGTGCTCGAGCGGCCCGAGTATGCCGACCTGCAAACCCTGCTCTGGGCGGACCGGCTGCGCAGCGATTCCCGCTTCCACCGCGTAGGCGGGGTCCGTTCCTACTACCGCTGGCTGCGCGAGGAATTCGCCGCCAACCGGCCGCTCGATAAGATCGTGCGGTCGCTGCTGACCGCGCGGGGCGCCAACTTCACCATCGGGCAGGCCAATTACTGGGGCAACTACGACAAGATCTCGACGCCGGTCGAGACGGCGATCCAGACCGGGCAGGTCTTCCTCGGCGTGCGGATCGGATGCGCCCAGTGCCACAACCATCCGTTCGAGAAATGGACGCAGGACGATTTCTACTCTCTGGCCGCCGTCTTCTCGCAGGTGGTGGAGTTCAACACGCGCAACGCTCAGGAATTCGACCTGCGACTTGAGCCGGCACGGGCCGTTATCCACCCGGTCAGCAAGAAGGCGGCGCTGCCGCGCTACTTCGGCGGCGAGCCGATCGATATCGAGCCGGGCCGCGACCGGCGCGTTCCCTTCGCCGAGTGGCTCACCGCCAAAGACAACCCGTTCTTCGCCCGCGCGATGGCCAACTTCATCTGGCGCCAGATGATGGGACGCGGGCTGGTGCAGCCGGTCGACGACGCCCGCGACACGAATCCGCCGACTCATCCGGCCCTGCTGGAGGCGCTGGCGCGCGAGCTGGCCGGGCACGGCTTCGACGCCAGGCATCTGATCCGGCTCATCGCCACCTCGCGGACCTACCAGCATTCCAGCCTCGCCAACGAGACCAACCGGCTGGACTTCAAGTATTATTCCCGCGGCTACCCCAAGCGCATGATGGCCGAGGTCTACATGGACGCGGTGGCGCAGGTGACTGGGGTACCGGATACGTTCCGCGACTGGCCGGAGGCGCGCCGGGCAGTGCAGTTGCCCGATAACCGCTATCCGTCGTTTTTCCTCGATGTCTTCGAGCGCAGCAGCCGGCTGGTAATCTGCGACCGCGAGGAGAACGTCACCGTCAGCCAGGCGTTGCACTTCGTCAACGGCCCGGAGGTCCAGGCGAAGCTCGGGCACGCCGACGGCCGGCTGGCGCAATGGCTGGCATCCGGGAAAACCGACGGACAGTTGCTGGAGGACATGTTTGTCGCGACCCTGTCGCGTCGGCCGGCGCCCAAGGAGAAGGACCGGCTGCTGACGCGGATCGCCGCGGCGGGCTCACGGCGCGAGGTGTTCGAGGATATTCTCTGGAGCATCTTGAATTCCAAGGAGTTTGTGTTCAATCATTAGATCAGGCGGCCCGGTCACCGGGCCGGGATTTCGACGCGAGGGGGCGGGCTATGGCTCTCCAATACGACTGCGACGGTGTGGGACGCAGGAATTTCCTGCGTCTGGGAATGGTCGGGCTGGGCGGGCTGAGCCTCGCCCAGTTCCTGAAGGCGCAGAACAAGGCGTCCGACAAGGCGCTGGTGTTCGTCTGGCTGGCCGGCGGGCCGCCGCACATGGACATGTACGACATGAAGCCGGACGCGCCCGGGGACATTCGCGGCGAGTTCAAGCCGATCGCGACTTCAGTGCCCGGCATCCAGATGTGCGAGCTGATGCCCAGGACCGCTTCCCAGGCCGACAAGCTGTGCATCGTGCGGTCGGTGACATCGGTGGACCTGGGCAGCCACGAGCGCTCCAGCCGGTATCTTCAGACCGGCGTACTGCCGGTGCCGAACATGGACTTCGCCTCCTTCGGGTCAATCTACGCAAAGGAGAAACGGGCCCGCGCCGCGATACCGCCCTACGTGGGGATTCTCAAGCCGGTCGAGCGGGGCTTCGGCGGCGGGTTCCTGGGCGCCCAATACGACCCGTTCATGGCCGGCGATCCGTCGGAGAAAAACTACCGTGTGCGGGACTTGCTGCCGCCGGAAGGGATCACGCTCGAGCGCATCGGGCGGCGGCGGGAGATTCTCAAGGAATTCAACGAGGCTTGGCGGGCTGTGGAAACCGAGGCCAAGGTGACCAGCTACGATCCGGCCGTCGAGCAGGCCTACGACATGGTGTTCTCCGATCAGGTGGCCGACGCATTCGATGTTGCGCGTGAGTCGGAAAAAGTACGTGACGCCTATGGTCGAACGCCGGTGGGCCAGGGCATGCTGCTGGCGCGGCGGCTGGTCGAGCGGGGCGTAAAAGCCGTGAGCGTGTGGATGGGCGGATGGGACACCCACGCCGCTAATTTCACCTCGCTCAAGGACAAACTGCTTCCGCCGCTCGACCAGGGGTTTGGAACCCTGGTCGAAGACCTTCACCAGCGCGGGCTGCTCGAGAACACGCTGGTGGTGCAGGTAGGCGAGTTCGGGCGCACGCCGAAGGTGAACAGCAACGCCGGTCGCGACCACTGGCCTAAGGCGTTCAGCGTGGTGCTGGCCGGCGGCGGGATTCGCGGCGGCCAGGTGATCGGCGCCACCGACAAGCACGCGGCCGAAGTCACCGATCATCCGGTCACGGTGGAAGATCTTTCGGCGACGATCTTCACCTCCCTGGGAGTGGACCTGAACAAAGTGAATCACACGCCCGAGGGCCGGCCGATCGCGATCGTGAACGGGGGCAAGCCCGTTGCGCAAGCTTTCGCCTAGAAACATGTGGGACAGGCGTCCTCGCCTGTCCAGACTTCTGCCACGGGCGGCTAGCAGCTCCTGGCTTCTCGGCGCGGCGCTGTTCGCCCAGCAACCGGAGATGGCGCGCATCCCCGGCGGCGATTGTCCCATCGGCGCCTCCGTCAGCCACGAAGCCGTGCACAAACCGAAGGTCGACGAGTTCTGGATCGCGCTGCTGCCGGTCACCAACGAAGACTACAAGCGGTTCATCGACGACACCGGGCACGCGGCGCCGGAATCCAACAGCATGTCGAGCAAGTTCCGGCTGTGGGAGGGGACCAGCTTCCCCGCCGGGATCGCGCGCCAACCGGTGGTGAACGTGAGCTGGCAGGACGCGGTGGCCTACTGCCGGTGGCTTTCCAAAAAGACGGGCAAAAACTTCCGTCTGCCCACCGAGGAAGAGTGGGAGGTGGCGGCGCGTGGCGGGTTGGCGAAGAAGCCCTATCCGTGGGGTGACGGCATCGACAAGAAGATGGCCTGGTACGGCCAGAAATGGAACGGCGCCAGGACGCTCGAAGAGGCCGGCTACGGCAAAGCCAACGGTTACGGCCTGCTCGGCATGGCGGGCAACGTATGGCAGTGGACGGCCGATTGGTACGTGCCCACCTTCAACGGCCGCCCCGTGGTCGAGGAGCTGCAACTGTACAAAGTGATCCGCGGCGGCTCCTGGGTGAATGAGCAGGATTTTCTGACTGTCAACTACCGCAACTTCCACCCGCCCGATTTTCGCGACGTCTTCCTCGGCTTCCGCGTCGCCTCCTCGGTGCCGTAAGACCGTGTGCCTCGCTCCCGGCTCGCTGACCAGATCGCCTCTCGCGTCGGGGGAAGCCTAATTTCTTCTTCTTCCAAAGGAAACCTTCTACAGGTTGACTTAAGCCCTCGCCGCGGAGGAAGCCTCCGACTGGTTCCTCAAATGCCGGACGTTCCGGGCGATGTCGGCAACCACCACCACCGACTCGGCCAGGAAGTAGAACAGCACCAGGATGAACAGCGAGGCGGTCACCAGGTATACCAGCAGACCCAATCCTCCGAGGAATGACCCCTCGGCGCGGATGGTCGGTAACAGGTCGCCGAACCCAGGCAGCATTTGCATCGGATTCAGCCCGGAGAGCCACGTCAGCAGGCATCCGCCGACTCCGACCGCCACACCCGCGGTGGCGTAGGTCTCGCCCGTCGCGCGGAGCAGGATGGAGAAAATCGGGATCATGTTGAACTGGGTGTCGGCAAGCTGGTCGATACTCGTGGCGCGGTAGGAATAGATCTGGGCGACCGCGATCGATGTGACCAGCAGGATCAGGGAGAAGACGACCCCGCCCAACGTTGCCGCGGTGCTCGGCAGCGCGAAGCTGAGCTTCAGGACCGAGACCAGCAAGACGATTCCGCCGATCGCGACCAGGATGGCGAAGATGCGCAGAGCCAGGGCGACGGCCTTGCGAATCGCGCGGCCGTCCTCCAGGGCGCGGAGAACCGGGTGATAGAAATCAAACAGGGACATTTAGTGGAACCTCGCCAAAGACTTATATCGCATGCGCCGCCGTTTAGCAAATGGAAGCACAGGCCTAACCGAGGGGCGCGCCTCTCGTATACTCGAATTGATCCCCTATGCCGCGACTCGTGATTCTCACCGCCGTCATGGCTGCGCCCTTGCTCACTCAGCCGGCGCCATTGCCCCCGCCCAACTACTGCTTCGGTTTTCTCAACGCCGTTCCTAACCGCCCCGAGCTTTCCAGCGAGGAAGCCATGCGCATCCAGAAGTTGCATATGGCGCATTTGAATGCACTCGGGGAAAAGCGGTGGCTCTTGGGCGCGGGTCCGATCCTGACTCCCGGCGGAGCCAGGGGCATCCTGATCTCGCGGTGCCGGTCGGTGGCGGAGGCCAACGAGCTGTCGTCGGCGGACCCGGCCGTCCTCAACGGGCGGCTCTTCGTCGAGACCTACCAGTGGTCGGGCCCGGAGGGCATCGGCGACAGGTACTGGAAGGAAAAAACGGGGAATCCGCAGTTCCGGGATCGAATGCTTAAACACGTGCTGGTGCTGCTTCGCAAGAGCCAAACCGGGACGGGTTGGCCTTCGGCGGACGTGATGGCCGCGCATAGCGCTCATCTGGCCGCGCTGCGCCGCGCGGGAAAGCTCCTGGCGGCGGGACCGTTCCACGACAGCGGGAATTGGTTCGGTGCGCTGGTATTCGACGGGGTGACGCTGGAGGAGGCGCGGAGCATCGCCGGGGGCGACCCGATGGTGCGCGGCGGCCACGCGCGCGTGGAGGCCTTCGAATGGATGGCGGCCGACGGCGTGTTTCCCGCTACTTCACCGCCAGCCGGAAATCCACGGTGAGCACGATCGCCTCGGGAGAGACGCGCATCCGGGGCACGTAAAAGCTCGCCAGCTCGGGCTTGTAGGAGTTCTCCCTTTTCTGCTCGAAGATCCGCCGGGCGTCTTCCTGGATGCCATACGTGAAGTCGCGCGCCAGGCTGACGGCCATCGCCGAACGGACGCGGCGGATGTAGAAGCTGTCGCGCCCCCCCGTGTTCACCTGCACGCCCTGAAGCGCGATGGCGCCCTGGCGGTATACGGGCGAGGCGAGGATGGTCACGTCGAACGAATCGCCGAGTCCGATGCACTTGCCGAAGACGTTGGCGGCCGTGCGTCCGCTGAAGCGCGCCTGGATCCGTAGGCGTCCCTGCTCTTCGGCGATCCGCGGATTCTCCAGGTAGGCGAAATTGCACTTGCTGACCGGGTTGCCGCGCACGTACTTGCGGCCGTCTTGCGTGAAGACCTGCTCGGCGAGAATGCGCTGGAGGGCGGTGAAGTGGAGGTGCAGCTCGGCGTCGGCGCGGGCGAAATCCGACGTGGCGATGAGCAGCAGGGTGATGACGGGGAGCGCGCGGGACCACATGTTACTATCATAAGGACGATGGCGCGGATTAGCTTCCACCTGGGGACCTTGCTCGCCGCCGCGCTGGTGATGGGGAATGCGCAATGCCTCGCCGCCTGCGCGACGCTGGCGTGCGATGGCGCCGTTCCGGCCCGGGAGGGCGGTGAATCTCCCTGCCACCGGCAGAACGGCTCCGAGCCGGAGACTTCCCAGGATTGCTCCCACCAGATGGTCGCAGGTCAGGCGCGCGCGGGCCACGCGGATAGCTTCGAGGCGGCGCCCGTCCACGCGCGAGCGTGGATCGAGGTCGCGCCGGAGCGGCCGGAGGAACCGGACACGTGGGCCGCCGGCATCGGCCGTCACGCTCCGCCGCGATTGGTATCGATGCGGATCCTCAGAATCTGATTCCCCTCCCTGCGCCCACGCTGTCGTGGCGCAACCTTCCTTAAAAATCTCGATGTTCTCAGGAGGGAATCATCATGTTTCGACGTCATTTCTTTTCCAGCATTTTTTCCAGCATTGCCGCCGGCGGCGGGGGACTCTGGGCTGCCGCCAAGGGGCTCGGCCAGCAGGCGCAGCCGGCTGCCGCCAGGCCCGCGGAGAATATTCTGGTCGAGACGCCGGATCTTCCCAAACTGGCTTACAAGCTGGTAGACGGAGTGAAGGAGTTTCACCTGGTGGCGGAAGTGGTGAGCACCGAGTTCATGCCGGGCCGTCCGGTGGACGCCTGGGGATTCAACGGCAGCGTGCCCGGCCCGACCATCGAAGTCAACCAGGGCGACCGCGTGCGCGTCGTTTTCGACAATCACCTGCCGGAGATGACCGCGGTCCACTGGCATGGATTCGAAGTGCCCATCGAGATGGACGGAAGCGTGGGCCTGGGGCAGGACCCGGTGCCGCCGGGCGGGCGCTTTGTCTACGAGTTCACGCTGCACCAGCACGGCACGTTTTTCTACCACTCGCATTTCGCGATGCAGGAGATGATGGGGATGATCGGGCTCGTCGTTCTGTATCCGAAGACGCCCTACGAGCCGCGCGTGGATCGCGACTTCGCCCTCATCCTGCAAGAGTGGGCGCTGCTGCCGAACAACAACGTGCCCAACACCCTGGCGATGGAATTCAACTGGCTGACGCTGAACGGCCGCTCGGCCCCGGCCACCACGCCGATGCTGGTCAAACAGGGCGAGCGCGTGCGCGTCCGCATGGTCAACCTGGGGATGGACCACCACCCGATGCACTTGCACGGCAACACGTTCGTGGTGACCGGGACGGAAGGGGGACGCTCACCCGCCTCCACCTGGGTGGATCAGAACACGGTGCTGGTGGGCGTGGCGCAGGCGCGGGACATCGAGTTCGAGGCGAAATACCTCGGCGACTGGATGCTGCACTGCCACCTGCCGCACCACATGATGAACCAGATGATTTCGATGGTCGGGCCGATCACCCACGTGGGGCACGGATTGCACACCGGTGCCGGCATGGAAGAAGGGATGGGGATGATTCGACGTGGGCACGCGCTGGCCGAGGAGCTGGGGCCGGCGTTGGGTCGCGGCCTGGGAATCTCGGCGGACGCCGAGCCAGCTGTTTCCAACCTCGCCGGCAACGACGCGGCGCAGGCGCTCCGGCAGGCGCCCGGTGGCCAGCAACAACAGCACCAGCACCACGCCACCGAGGGCGCCGGCGAACTCTATCCCAAAGACGACCCGCAGAAGAAGAAGATTCCCGGTTACCCGCAGGATATGTGGATGCCGATGGACGAGCTGGTGGCGGACACCCCGGAGAACTACGGGCTGCGCAAGGGTTGGAGCGGGGCCATGATGGGGATGATGACGCTGGTCCGGGTGCTCACGCCCGACAAGTACGACCAGATCATGGAGCGGAAGCGGCAGCAGGCGGAGCGGAAAAAATCCGCCCCCGCCAAGCCGGGACATGAGCACCACCAGCCCAAACCGCCCCAGCAGGCCAAGCCCGGCGAGGAGAAACGCTGATGTCGCGGCGAATCGTTGTTCTGCTGGCCGCGATCCAGACGGCAATATCCGGACAAGCTCCCGCGCGAGGACTGCGGCTGGAGGAGCTGGAAAAAATGGCGCTCGAGAGCAACCCGGCGATCCGGGCTGCGGCGGCCGGCGTCGAGGCCGCCCGCGGGCGGCGTCTCCAGGCGGGGCTGTACCCGAATCCGGTGATCGGCGGGACGGGCGACGAGATCGCCGGCGGTCCCGTGATCCGCTACGGCGAGTGGGGCGGATTCGTCGAGCAGCGCATCGTCACCGCCGGAAAGCGGGGAGTGAGCCGGCAGATCGCCGGGCAGGAGGTGGCGCAGGCGGAGACGGCCGCCGAGGCCGAGCGGCTGCGGGTGCTGAGCATGGTCCGGACGCTGTACTACGAGGCGTTGGGCGACCAGCGGCTCGTCGAGTTGCGTGGGGAGCTGGCGGCGGTTTCGCAGCGGGCGGTCGGGATCTCGCGCGAGCTGGCCAATCTCGGGCAGGCGGACCGCCCGGACGTGCTGGCGGCGGAGATCGAAGGGCAGCGTGCGGAGCTGGCCCTCCAGATGGCGCAGAACGCACGCGACCGGACCTGGCGGCAGTTGGCCGCCGTAACCAACAACGCCTCGCTCGCGCCGCGGCCGCTGGAGGGCGACCTGGAACCGGCGCCGCAACTCGATCGGGAGGCCCTGCGCGTCAGGATCGAGCAGGAGTCGCCCGAGGTGCGGGAGGCGCAGACGGGGATCGCCAGGGCCGAACTGGTGCTGCGCCAGGCGCGGATCGCCTCGATTCCGGACGTCGTCGCCCGCGGCGGCTTGCGCTACAACCGCGAGCTGCTCGAGCTGAACCGGAGGCCCGTCGGGTTGGAAGGCTTCTTCGATATCGGCGTCGAGATCCCGCTGTTCAACCGCAACCAGGGGAACATCGCGGCCGCGCGCGCCGATCAGGAGCGGGCCCGGCGCGAGGCCGAGCGGGTGCGGCTGTCGTTGCGTTCGCGTCTGGCGGCCGTCTACCGCGAGCATCAGGACGCCGTCCATACCCTGGAGCGCTATCGCGATCAGATCATTCCCCGCGCGCGGCAGGCGCACGAGCTGTACCAGAACAGCTTCCGCCAGATGGCGGCCTCCTACCCGCAGGTACTCATCGCGCAGCGCAGCCTGTTCCAGTTGCGCGAGGAGTACGTGATGGCGCTGGTTGGCGCATGGCGGAGCGCGGTCGAGATCCAGGGGTTGCTGGTGAGCTCCGGTGCGGAAATGCAAGCGATGGCGCCCGCCCACGCGGCGCACTAAATCAAGGAGCGAGCGCGATGACGCCCCAGGGCCGATCCCCCACCTTGATCTTCTTCTTGACGGTCCGCGTCGCCAGGTCGACTACGGAGACATCGTTGGCGGGCCCGTTGGCGGTGTAGAGCGTGGCGCCATCGGGGGAAACGGCGATCCCCCAGGGCCGCACTCCCACCTCGAAGGAATCGCTCACCTGGTCGGTGGCGGTATCGATGACGAAGACCTTTCGCCCGCGCCCCGTGCTGACGTAGGCCTTGGCGGCGTCCGGCGAGAGGACAACGCCCATCGGCTTGATCGTTTCATCGCCGAGTGGGATCGTGCGCAGCACCTCGTGCCGGACGGCGTCGACCACGGTAACCGCTGCGTCGTTCTCCGCAGTGACATAGGCGCGGGAGCCGTCGGGAAGAAACGCCACCGACCGGGGCCGCCGGCCGACGCGGAAGCTCTTGAGAACCGTGGCGGCGGCGGTGTCGATGACCGAGATGAGGCTGTCCTCTTCCGAGGTCACATAAACGAACCTGCCGTCGGGACTGGTCGTCACTCCTTCGGGCTCCTTGCCGACCGGCAGGCTCCGGATCACGCGGCTCGCCGCGATGTCGACAATGCTGGCCGCCGCGGCGTCCTCGTTGGAAACGTACAGCAGCCGCCCATCCTTGCTGAGATCGAACTGCTCCGGATCGGTTCCGCCGGGAAGGATGCCCAGCAGCTTCTGCCCGCCGACGTCAAACACGCCGATCCCGTCGGCGCTGCGATCCGGAGGCGGCAGCTTGCTCTCATCGACTCCTGGCGGCGCGAACGGCGATCCGCTGAGGGCCACGTAGATGGTGCGCCGATCCGGGCTGGCGTGGATTCCTCGCGGGCGCTTGCCCAGCTTGACGGTTCCGGTCACCTCGTGGGTGGCCGAATCGATCACGCTGAGCTCGCCGGAAGCCTCGTTGGTAACGTAGATGCGGTATCCCGGCGCGCGCGGACCGCCGCAGCCGGACGCGACCAGGACAGCAAGCAGCAACAGTAGGATCATGGCCAGTATCTACTCCGGAGCGCGGAACGCCAGCACCGCGTTGAGTCCGCCGAAGGCGAACGAGTTCGAGAGCGCGTACTCTACCACGGCCCGGCGCGCCGTGTTCGGCACCACGTCCAGGTCGCATTGCGGATCGGCCTCGGTGAAGTTGGCCGTGGGCGGAAGGATGCCGTGGCGCAGCGCCAGCAACGTGGCCGCCGCCTCCAGGGCGCCGGCGGCGCCGAGCGCATGGCCGTGCATCGACTTGGTCGAGCTGACGGCGAGCCTGCCGGCCTGCCCGCCGAACAGCATACGGATGGCGCAGATCTCCGTGGGATCGTTGGCCGGCGTGCCGGTGCCGTGCGCGTTGATGTAGCCGATCCGGGCCGGCTCCAGCCCGGCGTCGTCCAGCGCGGCTCGCATCGCGGCGACTGGCCCGTTGACGGAAGGCTGCGTGATGTGGTGGGCGTCCGAGGACATGCCGAAGCCGGCGATCTCGCCCCAGATGCGCGCCCCTCGCGCCCGCGCCGCATCCATCGGTTCCAGCACCAGCATGGCCGCGCCTTCGCCCAGGATGAGCCCGCGTCGGTCTTTGGAGAACGGGCGGCAGGTGTCGGGCGCCACCACGCGCATCGCCTCCCACGCCTTCAGGAAGCCGAAGCTGAAGATCGCCTCGCTGCCGCCGCAGAGGGCCGCATCCACCACGCCGTTGCGCACCATCCAGAAGGCCTGGCCGATGGCGTGGTTGGCCGACGAGCAGGCTGTCGAGACCGTGTACACCGGCCCGGTAATGCCCGTCTCGACGGAGATCTGGCTGGCGCCGGCGTTGGCCATGATGCGCGGGATGGTGAGCGGACTTACGCGCCCGCGTTTTTCCTGGTACAGGTCGACAAAGCCGGTATCCTCCGTGGCCTGCCCGCCGACACAGGAGCCGGTGATGATCGCCGTGCGGCCGCGCAGCGCCGCGCTCCGCTCGAGCGGGGAATCGGCCAGCGCCTCCCGCGCCGCCACCACCGCGTACTGGGCAAAGCGGTCGAGCAGGTCCAGGCTCTTCTGTTCGAAGTGCCGCTCGGGCTGGTAACCGGCCACTTCGGCGCCATTCTGGAACCGCAGCAGCGCGCGATCCACCGACTCGATCGGACGAATCCCCGAGCGGCCGTCGCACACCGCCCGCCAGAATTCCAGGCGCGTGGACCCGAGCGCCGAAACAACGCCGATACCGGTCACGGCGACGCGACGCGTACCCATCGAAGACGTCCTATTGGGGCTCTCCCTGAGCGCTTGATTGGCCGTCGATCAGTTTTTCGACGCCCTCCACCATCTGGCGCACCGTGCGGATGCTGCGCGCCGCGTCGTCCGGGACGTTGATGTTGAACTCGTTCTCCACGGCGAACAGGATGTTGATGCCGTCCAGCGAGTCGATGCCAAGCTGTTCAAAGGAACTGTCGATGGCGATCGTCTCCGGCGCGATGTGCTGCGTCTTGGCGATGCAGGCGATGACGCGCTGGCTCAGGTTGTTGTCGGGCATAGGATCTGGCTGACGGTCTCCAGTCGGAATCCGCGCGCGCGCAGCGCCGGAATCAGGCGGCGTACGGCTTCCAGGGTCTCTCCGATGTCGGGCCGGGTGGCCAGGCCGCGGCCGTCGTGAAGGCAGAAGATAGCTCCCGGACACGCGCCGGCGAGCAGCCGGGAGACGATGCGCGCCGCGGGAAGTTTCCAGTCCAGGGCGATGGTGGTCCACATGACGCCGAGCAGGCCCAGCCTTCGCTGCGCCGGGCGCAGGCCGAACCAGCGCACCCCGTAAGGTGCGCGAAACAGCCGCGGCGGGCGGCCGGTGGCGTTCTCGATCACCCGCTGCGTCCGCTCCAGTTCCCGGTGGATCGCTCGCGGGGAACAACGGCAGAGTATGGCGTGGGACCAGGTGTGGTTGCCGATCTCGTGGCCTGCCTCGGCCGCCTGGCGCGCTACCTGCGGCAGCCGGTCGACGTGGAATCCGCACTGGAAGAAAGTGGCCGGGGCCGCCTCCCGCTCCAGAACTTCCAGCAGTCCGGGAGTGGACTCGCTGGGGCCGTCGTCGAAGGTGAGCGCCACGGCGCGCCGGTCGCGCGTGCCGCGCCAGACCGATGGCCCGAACAGGGCCGAAGCGCGCCCGCGGGCGGCATGGGCCACCAGCGCGGCGGCACACACACTGCCTCCGAGCACCTCAACTACCATCTGGCGAATCATAGCATAGCGCCGCGCAGCCCTGACGCGGCGCCGCTGGTCTCATTCGGAGAATGGCTCGGCCGCAGGCCGGGACAGCCCCCGTGGGGGCTCAGCCGGCGGCCCACTTCACGCTGTGGTCGGCTGTGACCGCCCAGGTCTCCGGAGGCGAGTGAAGACGGAAGTAGGACCAGGGGCCGGGAATCCACGGGTAGCGGTCGATGACGTCTTCGTTCACCTGCACGCCCAGGCCGGGAGACTGGGATACAGCCAACTCGCCGCGCGTGATGAGGAGCGGCTCGGCGAGGATCTCCGCAGCCAGTGGGAATGGGTACATGGTGGCCAGCGCCGGGGTCGAGTAGACCGGGTATTCCAGCCATTCGACTACTGTTTCAGGCCAGCAGATGCCCAGGTGCGCGGCGGCGATGACCTCCAGGTCCGTCCCCCAACTGTGGAAGGCGAACCGCAGGCCTTCGCGCGCGATGTCGGAGAAAATGCGCCGGCCGGTGGAGTACCCGCCCTGGCAGACCACGTCCATCTGGACCACGTCGACGCTGCGCGACAGAATCAGGTCGCGGTAGCCTTCCTCGCTCTGCTCGTGCTCGCCGCCGGCCACGGTGACACTCTGCTTCTCGCGCAGGCGGCGGTAGGCCTCGTGGTCGTCCGGCGGCAGCGGCTCCTCCAGCCAGGCGATGTCGTAAGCGGCCATCTGGGCCGCCAGTTCCTCGATGGTGGTGTAGTCGTAGCTGCGGTCTCCCATCCGCCACCAGGTGTGGGCGTCCACCATGAGGTCGACGTTGGGGCCGACCGACTCCCGCATGAGGCGCACCGTCTCCAGGTCCTTCTCCGGGCCCAGCGCCGGGCGCATCTTATACGCGGGAAAGCCGAGCCCGGCGATGCCGGCGGCTTCGGCGGCGTAGCCTTCAGGCGGCATGTACATGCCCGCGCTGCCATAGAGCCGGATGCGGTCCCGCACGCGGCCTCCGATCAACTCCGAGACGGGCGCGCCCCAGGCTTTTCCGCACAGGTCGTAGAGGGCGATTTCCACCGAGCAGTAGATCTTCCGCAAATCCGCGTCCCCTCCCGGTCCAAGGGCGGTTAGCGCTTCGAAGAAACGGACGCGAAGAGCGTCCGGGTCGGCCAGCGTACGTCCCTCGAGAAACGGTGCGATGGTGGTCCGGATGGCGTCGTGCGCTTTCTCACTGGCTTGTCCGGGACCGTAGCCGATCAGCCCGTTATCGGCCTGGATGCGAACCAACAGGGCGTCGCGTTTGAGGATGGTGCGATCGCCGCCGTAGTAGCTGAGGTGAACGGGCTCCGAGAGCGGCGAGGAGAGTAAAAAAGACCGAACGCTGGAGATCTTCACGTTACCAGGATTATTCGGTGCGCATGCGTGCGTTGTCAACCCTCTCCAGTCAACGACGCCTTCGCCGTTGACTGGCCTCCATGACGTGCCGCCTCCCGGCCCAAGGGCCGGCTGCCGCGCGGTTAGCGCAAAAAAAGCCGGGCGGTGGTCAGCCGCCCGGCTGAGGAGCATCCACTAAGCTGCTCGGAGGTGCAGCTAGTGGCAGTGGAGGAGATCGTGCACTAACCCAATAGGCCTCCGTGTCCCAGGCATGCCAGCTCCCAACCGGAGACCCTGTAGCGGGCCAGCAGGGGAGGCAGAACCAGGTCGACGATATTGGGCTTGGTGGAACGGAAGCAGCCCGGCGCGGACACCACCGGGACGTCCTCCTTGTACCCGAGCAGGAACAGATTTCCCGGCTCGACCGGTGCGAGAAATTTTTCCAGGTGGCAGCCGATGCGCGTCATGGCGCGGCCGATCACGTCTTCGGGCCCCGCCGGAGCGGTGGTGGAGGCAACCAGAAGGGCCGTGGGACGGGCCCTCAGCAGGTGCTGGAGTGACCGGCATACGGCGCCATCCTCCTCCAGGGTGCTGAGCACATAGGTCGGAGTGAGCGTGAACTTCTCCAGCCGCTGCCGCATGATGCTCTCGAAAAGCTGGCGCGCCCGGTCGCCGTTCACCGGATCCGTGTACAGCACCGCCAGCGCCGGATCGCGCATCGGACGCGCCTGGATGATCGGCCCACGCTCGCGCAGGATCGATGTCACCGCTTCCAGTTGCGAGCGCGCCACCGCAAACGGCGAGCTCTTCACGGTCGAGATTCGCTGGCCGGCCTTGGCGAAGCTGAAGTTGGTCGACGTCGCGATCACGATGCTCGCCGTGCAGTTGATCTGCTTGAGCAGCTCGTCGTCCACCAGAACGCAACAATCCTCGGTGGCGAACAGGTTCGCACGGCCACCCGCCGCCAGCCGTGTTTCCATGCACCCGCAGCCCATGTCGGCAGCCACCGCCACCACCGCATCGTCCTCGCCGATTTCTCCATCCTCCAGCTCAGTGACCCAGACCTGCTCCATCCCTTCGGTTTCCAGCAGGCGCACGTCCTCATCGCTGATCAGATGCCCTTTGGCCAGCAGTTTCCTTCCACCGGGACGGAAAATCGTGCAGCAAAGCACACGTCCCGCCGATTGCCTGACATCCACTGTGAGTGCCTTCATGATCACCCTCGATTGCCGCTTACAATAGGACTACTAGTACTAGGAATTATACACGCAAATAGTGCGTACAAGGCAAGCGTTTTTTCAGTCTTTTTTTAACTTAATTTGAGGCTCGGCGGGACTCCCGCCTCAGGGGGTATTCTTCTACTTCTTGACTAGCTGTAATTCTATCAATAGTTTACCGTAGCCGTCCGTCTCAGGTTCTACCCGATGTAAGCTCGCCCACTCTCCAACGTCCATGCCAGATTTCAGCACTTTCAGCATCGCAATCTCATCGCAGTTCTGAAACTGCGGACATCTGAGACAGTCCTTCCAGACCTTCAGGGGTAGTACTCCCCTCTCGACCATGGTAAAGCCAGCCTTGCGGAAGAACTCCGGGACGTAGGTGAATGCAAAAACGGCTTCCAGTTCGCATTCCACCGCCTCTGCCTCGAGCGCTTCCACAACCCTGCGGCCCACGCCCGTGCCCTTTGCCGCCTCCACTACTGCCAAAGATCTTACCTCCCCCATAGTGGGGGTGTAGAAATGTAGTGCCCCGCAACCGATAATCCGCTCATCATCATATGCCACTGTGAAATCTCTGACGTTCTCAGATACTTCGAATTCAGTTCGTGGCAGCATGATGCCACGCTGGGCATAGCCGTTGATCAGCCCAAGCATCGACGAAATATCGCACATCCTGGCCTTCCGGAGTATCACAAAGACCTCACCAGCCTGGTTCCCAGCGCTTCTCCTCGGAGCACCCTCTCCATGAGCCGAGGCTCGGCCCCCGGCAGGATGCGGATCTCAGCGATGCCCTGCTCGAGCGCCTGGTGCGCGGCTTTCAGCTTGGCCAGCATGCCGCCGGTGGCCACCTGATCCTGGATCAGCCGTGAGGCTCCCCTCCAGTCGAGCGTCCCAACGACATTGCCGGACTGATCGCGGACGCCATTAACGTCGGTGAGCAGCAGCAATCGCTCGGCGCCGAAGGCGGCGGCGCAGGCGACGGCCATCTGGTCGGCGTTTACATTGTAAACGTTGCCTTGCCGGTCTCCGGCCAGGCAGGCCACTACCGGAAGATAGCCATGCGTGGCCAGCAGCGGGAGCAATTCCGTATTCCACCGCTGGGGCCTGCCCACGGCTCCCAGGGCAGGGTCGAGCGGCTCGGCCTCCACCAGGAGCCCGTCAATGCCGCTCAAACCCACCGCGCGCGCACCGGCGCCCACCAGCGCGGCGACCAGGGTGTGGTTGAGCCTGCCGGCCAGCACCATCAGGAGCGCATCGATCACTTCCGGGCTGCTTACCCGGAGGCCATTGACGAACCGGCTCTCCATGCCGCGCTCGGCGAGGAAGCGCGTCATCTGCCTGCCGCCGCCGTGCACCACGGCGAGCTCGATCCCCTGCCCGTGGAGCTCCGCCAGCTCCCCGGCCAGCCTTGCCAGCGAGGACTGCTCGTCGAGCAGCGTGCCGCCCAGCTTGACCAGGATTCTCATCTGTGACTCCCGCCCCAACAACAACCGGAGCTCGCGAGCGGAGTCGCACTCCGGTTCAACCCGGCAAAGCCGGCGGGCCGGCTCACAGCAAGCCCTCGGTTTCCGGAAAGCCAAGCGCGAGGTTCATGTTCTGGACGGCTTGCCCGGCGGCGCCCTTGCCCAGGTTGTCGATCGCCGAGACGACCACCGCACGGCCGCCCGCGACATCGAGCCGCAGACCGATATCGCAGAAGTTGGTGTGCCGGACCCCGCGCAGGTCCGGCGCCCGGGGCGGCTCGTAGAGCCTGATAAAAGGCTCCTCGGCGTAGCTTCGCGAGTAGATCTCCAGCAGCTCTCCGGCGGAAGCCAGGTTGCGGCAGCGGAAATAAATGGTCTCCAGGATGCCGCGGTCCAGCGGCAGCAGTTGCGCGGTGAAGCTCAACTGCGCCTCCTCCAGGCCGCTGGTGAGCAGGATCTCGGGCACATGGCGATGGTCGAGGATCGAATAGGCGGAGAAGTTTTCGGTTACCTCGCAGAAGCTGGTCTGGAGCGAGGGCTTGCGCCCGGCGCCGCTGGCTCCGGACTTGGCGTCGCAGACCACGCCCGCCTCCAGGTGGATCACGCCCGCTTCCACCAGCGGCCGCAGCGCCAGATTGGCCGCCGTCGGGTAGCATCCGGGATTGGCGATCAGCCGCGCCCGGCCGAGGCTCTGGCGGCAGAACTCCGGGAGACCGTAGGCCGCCTCGGCGAGCAGATCCGGGCGCGTGTGTTCCCCGCGGTACCAGCGCCGGTAGTTCTCCGCGGTGCGCAGGCGGAACGCCCCGCTCAGGTCGATGACGCGCGCTCCGGCGTCGAGCATCGCCGGCGCCAGTTCGAGCGAGACCTCCGCCGGCGTGGCGAGAAAAACAAGGGCCAGTCCCTGCCGCCCGACGGCGCCGGCATCGCAGGCCAGCCGCCGCGGCCCCGGCCGACCGATCGGCCGCGGGCGGTCCTCGGCATCCGCGCGGTGCTCGAGCAGCCAGGGCTCGACGCGCGCATGGCGCTCGAGCAATCGCACCAGCTCGGCGCCGCTGTAGCCGCGAAAGCCAACCACTCCGACCGGAACGTTCATGAGTAAATATTCACCTGGATGAATAATTATACCATGACGGGAGGACGGGTGGCGTCCGGGCCGCGTATCCCGCGGCGCCTTACTTCTGCTCGGCGAGCGAGCGCTCGGCCAGCTCGCCCACGATCGGCAGGCGGAAGGTGACGTTCTGGCTCGTCTTGACGATCATGAAGATCCAGGTGATGAACAGCACCAGCTTCAGCACGCCCTCGATACTGAACCGCCAAAGCGCCCGCGGCCAGAAGCCGAAGAACGGCGATAGCGCCCAGTCGACGATCAGCCACGCCACGAACAGGTACAGACCCTGGAAGGCGTGGAAGCGCGTGTCGCGGTCTTCGCGGAAGCGCTGCGAGGCGAGCACGACGATCGCCGGGATCCAGCCCACCACCGGAATGTAGCAGAGCAGCGACGCAGTCCTCGGCGGAATGCCGGAGAGGAACTCGGCGGCCGTCTTGCGCGCGCATTCCTGGCGCTGGCCGCAGCCGGCGCAGAACCCGTCGGTATCCAGAACCTGTTTTCCGCAGTGGCAGCAGTAGGCCATCTCAGCCTTCCTATCTTACATAACGAAAGCCGCCGTGTCCGTGTTCCCCCCGTCTGTTCCGCCAACCCCCGGATTCTTTGATATACCTTGTTCGTTGGGAGGATCCTCCATGAAAACACTCTTTTCGGCCATCCTGGTCCTGGCGGTGGGCTTCTCCGCGCTCGCCGCCGACGATCCCGGCTGGGTCCGCATCTTCGACGGAAAGACCCTCAACGGCTGGAAAGCCACCGAGAATCCCGGCCACTGGACCGTACAGGAGGGAGCCATCGTCGGCCGCGGCGAGCGCAGCCATCTTTTCTACATGGCCAAGGAATGCGTCGACTGCGAGTTCAAGGCCGAGGTGCGGCTCAACCACGGCGGCAACTCCGGCATGTACTTCCGCGCGAAGTTCGAAACCGGCTGGCCCACCGGCTACGAGGCGCAGGTCAACAACTCCCACGGGGACACCAAACGCACCGGGAGCCTGTACAACTTCGTCAACGTGCTCGAGCAGCTCGTCCCGGACGACACCTGGTGGACCCAGCACATCGCCGTCAAGGGCAACCGCATCACCATCCGTGTAATGACAAGGTGGTGGTCGACTATGTCGACGACAAGAGCACCCACCAGCGCGGCTACCTCGCCGTGCAGCAGCACCACCAGGGCAGCGAGGTGCGCTATCGCAATATCATGATGCGCGACCTCTCCGCGGGCAGGTAACCCGCGGCAGGCGTCTGCGGGCCAAGCATGCGGCCCCTGCACACACGGTAATAGTAAGGTAAACTCCTCGTTTACGGAGGTCATGAATTGTCGATGGGAACACAGGCGGGTGTGGCGCCGGAACTGCCACCGCAGGCGCAACTGGCCAACCTCACGATAGGAGGCTGGGTGGCCCAGATGATCGCGGTTGCGGCCAAGCTGAGGATCGCCGATTTGTTGCAGGACGGGCCGCGCGAGGCGGCCGACCTGGCCGGCGCGGCCGGAGTCGATGCCGACGCCCTCTATCGATTGCTGCGGGCGCTGGCCACCGTGGGCATTTTCGCGGAGGCCGACGGGCGGTTTCGATTGACGCCGATGGCGGACTGTCTTCGCGAGGCGCCGGGTTCCATGAGGCCCTGGGCGCTGGCCATCGTGGAGGAGCATTTCTGGCGCATCTGGCCGGAACTACTCTATAGCATCAAAACCGGACGGCCGGCCTATGACCACGTGCATGGAATGGGACCGTTCGAGTATTTCACCAAGAACCCGGACATCGGCAGAACGTTCGACGAGGCGATGACCGGCTTTTCGGCGATGGAAGTGCCGGCGGTCGTTCAGGGCTTTGATTTTTCCCGAATCCGGAAACTGGTTGACGTCGCCGGAGGGCACGGAAGCCTGCTGTGCGCCGTGCTCAAGGCCAACCCGGCCATGAGCGGCGTGGTGTTCGATATGCCGTCGGTGACGGCGGGGGCACGGAGCACGATCGAGGCCGCCGGGCTGGCCGGAAGGTGCGAGGTTGTGGGAGGAGATTTCTTCCAGTCCTTGCCGCCGGGCGGCGACGCCTACATGATGAAACACATCATCCACGATTGGGATGATGACCGGTCCATCCAGATTTTGAAGAATTGCCGGTCCGCGATGACGCCGGACGGCCGGGTCCTCATCCTCGAGACGGTCATCCAGCCGGGGAACGCCCCGGACTTTTTCAAGCTGCTCGATATCGCCATGCTGATGATCAGCGGCCGGGAGCGCACCGAAGAGCAGTTTCGCTCTCTGCTCGGCCGCGCGGGATTCCGCTTGACGCGCGTGGTTCCAACCGCATCCGCCGTCAGCGTGATCGAGGGGGTTCCCGCCTAATCGCGGCGGCCGGCGCCGGCCAGCCCCGAGCGCTCCAGAAGCGCATTCAGGTCTGGATCGCGGCCCATGAACGCACGGTACATCTCCGCGGGGTCCTCGCTGTCGCCCCGCGCCAGGATCTTCTCCCGGAATTCGCCGCCCACTTCGCGACTGAACACGCCGGCGGCGCGGAAGCGCGTGAACGCGTCGGCGTCCAGCACCTCGGACCATTTGTAGGAATAATAGCCGGCGCCGTAGGCCACCGGGTGGGCGAACAGGTGTGTGAACCCCGCCAGCAGCGCGTGGTCTTCCGGCAGGGGCGCCGGCGAAAACGCCTCCAGGAGCCGCCGGGACCAGGCGATCACGTCGCCGTCGCGCTCGGGCGAATACTCGCGGTGCAGCGCCAGGTCGACCACGCCGAAGCCGATCTGCCGCATGGACGCACTGGCGCCGCGGAAAGTGCGCGCGCGTTTCATCTTCGCGAACAGCTCCTCGGGAAGCGGCTCGCCGGTTTGCCAGTGCCCGGCGAACAGGTCCAGCGCCTCCCGCTCCCAGCACCAGTTCTCCATGATCTGCGACGGCAGCTCGACGAAGTCCCAGGCGACGCTGGTTCCGGCCAGGCTTCGCACCTCGACGCGGCTCAGGCAATGGTGCAGAAGGTGGCCGAACTCGTGGAAGATCGTCTCGACCTCGCGGTGCGTCAGCAGCGCCGGCTTGCCCCCGGCCGGCGGAGTGAGATTGCCGCAGATGACCCCCAGGTGCGGCTCGAATGCGCCGTCGTCCGGGCCGCCGGTGATCAGCGCCTCCATCCACGCTCCGCCGCGTTTGTTCTCCCGCGGGTACCAGTCGGAGTAGAAGGCGCCCAGCAGCTCGCCGCCCTCGTTCACACCCTCGTTCACACCCTCGTTCACAATCGTGTAGTAGCGCGCCTGGGCGTCCCAGGCCGGCGCTCCCGCCTGTTCCCGCACACGGATCCCGTACAACCGGCGCACCAGCTCGAACATCCCTTCCACCACGCGCTCGAGCAGGAAGTAGGGCCGCAGCATCTCCTCGTCCACGTCGTAGAGCGCCTTGCGGTATTTTTCCGCGTAGTAGGCGATATCCCACGGCGCCAGATCCGGCGCCTGGTCTCCCTCGATCCGCCGGCGGAACGCCAGCAGCTCCTGGTTCTCGCGGTGGAAGTGAGCTTCGGTCTTCGCGTGGAGCTGGTCGAGGAATTCCCTTGCGCGGGCGCCGCGGGCCGCCATGCGGTCTTCCAGCACCAGGTCGGAGAAGTCGCGGTAGCCGAGCAGGCGCGCCTGCGCTGCGCGCATCTCCAGAATCCTGCCGATCAGCGGCCGGTTGTCCCAGTCGCCCGCCGTCGCCCGGGACTGGTAGGCGCGATACACCTGCTCGCGGATAGCGGCGTCGTCCAGGTAGGTCATCACAGCCTGGTAGCTGGGCTGTTGCAGCGTGAGCCGCCAGCCTTCCTTCCCGCGGGAGGCGGCGCTTTCCCGCGCGACGTCCAGGGCGACCGTCGGCAGGCCGGCGAGCCGGCTCTCCTCGGTCACCACCAGCTCCCAGGCGTTGGTCGAGTCCAGAACGTTTTCGGAAAACTTCGTCGTCAGCCGGGCCAGCTCCAGGTCCAGCTCTTCGAGCCGCTTCTTACCCGCCGCGTCCAGCTCGGCCCCGTGGCGGCGAAAGCCGTCGAGCGTCTTCTTCAGAAACCGCTTGCGGACTCCCGCCAGGCCCGCCGCTTCCTCGCCCGAGGCGTAGAGGCGCAGCGCCTGCCACAATCCCGCGTCCAGCGGGATGCTCGTGTAGAACGCCGTGGCCACCGGCTCGACGGCATTGTAAGCGGCGCGCAGCTCGGGGGTGGTCGCCACAGACTCCAGGTGACGCACAACCGCCATCGCCCGGTCCAGCCCTTCCGTCATTCCGTCCAGCACTGCGAGCGTGTTGGCGTAGGTGCGCGGCGAAGCGTCACCGGCGATCTGGGCCATATGGGCCCGCGCCCGCGTCACCAGCTCGGTCACCGCCGGCTCGACGTCGGCGGTGCGGATGCGGTCCCAGGGGATCGAGAACGGGACGGCGAGGAGGGGGTTTTCGGGGCTGTTCATTCCTGGCTGTCGAAGCGGGCAACAAGAGCGGCGGTCAGCGCCTGCGACTGAAGAGTGGCCGTCTCGACGGCCGAGATCAGCATGGCCCGCAGCCCGTGCCGCTCCAGCTCGTGCACCGCCGAGATGGTGACCCCGCCGGGCGTCGTGACCTGGTCCCGGAGGATGGCCGGGTGCAGCATCGTTTCCCGCACCAGCTTGGCGGCGCCGAGTACGGTTTGCTCGGCCAGGCGCGTGGAGACGTCGCGCGGCAGGCCCATCTTCAGCCCGCCGGCGATCAGCGCCTCGATCACCATGTAGACGTAGGCGGGTCCGCTGCCGCTCAGCGCCGTCACCACGTCCATCATTTTCTCTTCGACGAAGCAGACCACGCCCACGGCGCGGAAGATGCTTTCCACCAGCTCGCAATGCGCGGTTGTCACGAAGGCGTTGAACGCCACCGCCGTGGCGCCTTCCTCCACCATCACCGGGATGTTCGGCATGGCGCGGAAGATCGGCACCTGCCGGCCGACGATCTGCTCGATCAGCGCCAGCGGCACCACCGCCGCCAGCGAGATCAGCACACGGTTCTCGCGCAGCAGAAACCGGACCTCGCGGATCACCTGCGGCAGCGTGTCCGGCTTCACCGCGACGATGATGACGTCGGCGCCTTCGGCCGCCTCGCGGTTGTGGCCGGCGGTGACGCGGATGGAGTACTTCTGCGCCAGCTCTTCGGCATGCGCCGGGGTCGCCACCGTCGCCACCAGGTGTTCGGCGTCGGTGACCCCGCCCTTGAGGATGCCGCCGATCAGAGCGCCGCCGATATTGCCGGCGCCGAGCACGGCGATCTGCTTCGGCTCGGACATCTCCACATTGTAGCGAATGTCCGGCTGCCCGCCGCCGCGGTGTTTATTTCCGGCGCGCCTCGATCTGCCGGGACTGCGCCCCACCGGCGCGTTTCGCCCGCTCGCTCAGCTTTTCGCCGTGCCCCTGGTCCCACCACACGGTGCTCTCCATGGCATACTGCGCCAGAGCTTCCACTATCATCCGGTGCACCCGCGCCGCTTCTTCCTTGCTGAAGCCACGCGTTTCGCCGTTGACACTCATGGTCGCTTTGTGCAGGTCGATCTGGTAGCTCTTTCGCGAATCCGGTTTGTAGTCGCCGTTCTCGGCCACCACGCCCTCGGTGATCACCCAGGTCAGAATGCAGCCTTCGTTCACCCAGGTAACCGACTCCAGCATTTCCTCCCGTTTCGGCTGCGCCAGGCACCCGAGCGAGCCGAGCAGCAACACCATCCAAAAAACCAGCCCAAAAAGCTTGTTCACGTTGCGGTCTCCCGCGGCGAGTGTAGCATCGCCGGCGCGGGCACGGGTCCGCACGGCTCAGCTAACACCTTCACTCACCAGGACTTAGCACGCTCGGGATCAGGGTGACGCGGCTATGGTCCTGGACTGAACAGATCCGAGCTCATGAGCGCCGGTGCGGCGAATGACGGCGCGCCACCCGTGATCAGCACTTTGCCCGAGGGCAGCATGATCTGCGTATGACCCCAACGGGTGCTGCTCATGACCGTGCCCGGCGGCGGCGACGCGATCGGACCGATCGCGAACGTGTTAGAGACCGGGTTGTAGATCACGTAGCCGTCAATGCCGGTCACCCCGACGCCGGTCAGCCCGCCCGTGATCAGCACGCGGCCGTTGAACAGCCGTGTAGCCGCGTGGAACAGCCTGCCGGGCGCCGGGGCGATGGTTCCGGCCGCCGTGAACGTGTTCGAAGCCGGGTCGAAAAGCTCCGCCGAGTCACGCCCGGGGACCGAGCCTGCGATGGCGTCGCCGCCACCCATAATCAGCACCTTGGCGCCGTTGATCTGCAACGGGGTGGCGGTGTGATTCGCTCGGGATGCCGTCATGGGGCCCGCAGTCGGGCTGATCGTGTTGTTGAAGGGGTCGTAGATCTCGGCGGTTGTGAGCAGCGGATACCCGGAGAGACCGTCGCCCGTGTACCCGCCCGCGATCAGCACCTTGCCGTCGGCCAGCAGCGTTGCCGTATGGCCGAACCTGGGCGCAGGCAGGGCTGGACCCGATGACAGGCAGCCCGCGACCGGATCGTACAAATGAGTTCCTGTCGATGCCGGAAGGTTGGGAAGCGTTGTGCTCCTGCCGCCGGCCAGAAACACAAACCCGTTGGGTAGCAGCGTGGCCGTGTGAACGTCCTTTGTCGGGCCTGCGGTTACACAGCCGCCCCCAGTGCTTGTCAGCGCCGATGAGTCGGTGAGCTGGTCATACAGCTCAACTCCGGCGCCACCAAATGCCAGGAGCACTTTGCCGTTCCCCAGCATGGTCGCGGTGTGCAAGGACCGCGGGTTCACCATGGCCGAGGCAGCAGCAAGATACGTTCCACTCGACGGATCGTAGAGTTGCACATCGGTGGCGACGATTCCTCCGCCTGCCACCAGAATCCTGCCGGCGTTCGGCCCCATGGTGAGCAGGGTCGCGGTGTGTCCGGCCTTGGCTGATATCAGGGCGCCTGTGGCGCCAAAGGAGTTGGCGGCAAACGGTGGGCTAGGAGGTACGAACAGCTCCGTAAGATTGGTAGGTCCTGCGGCCGTGTTGCCGCCGGTGACGAAGACGTGGCCGCCGGCCAGCAGCGTGGACTTGAACTTGGACCGGGCCGTGCCCATCGGGAGCACCGCGGAGGTCGAGTTGGTGACCGGGTTGTAGATCTCGGCGCTCGCGGTCTCCACACCGAGGCCGTTGATTCCGCCGGCAAGGAGAACCTGCCCATCGGCAAGCAGGGTGGCCTCATGGTCGCCCCGGGCGGTCAAGCCCGCGGGAACCGGCGTGATCGTATTGGTGGTCGGATCGAACAGATCCGCGCTCCCTATGCCGGCCCCGGCCGGGCTGAGTCCTCCGGCAAGCAGCACTTTGCCGTTGGGCAGCAGCGTCGCCGTGTGGTTGGCGCGCCCCGTGCTCATAACCGCGGCAAGCGGAGTGAAAAGCATAGTGGCCCGATCAAACAGCTCGAGCGAGGCGTGCGGGCCCAGGCAGCAGCCCGCTCCCGGACGGCCGCCGGCGATGAGCACTTTCCCGTTGGGCAGCAGCGTCGCCGTGTGATGCATCCGGGCCACCGTCATGGTGTTGCCCGGGGGGACCGAAGCAGGCGGGAAAGCGACCATCGCGGTTACAACCCGCCCTGTGCTTGTAACGGCCGCCGCGTCGAGGCCGCCGGCAAGCAGCACCTCGCCACTCGGCAGCAGCGTGGCCGTGTGGCCGGCTCTGGCCTCTCCTATCGGGAATGGCGCACTGAACATTCCGATCGTATATAAACCCGGGATGATTGGGGCAAACACCAGCCCCGTGCTACTTGGGACGCCGCCGGCGGTCCCGCCCGTAATCAGCACGTTCCCATTAGTCAGTAGGGTGGCCGTATGGTTGGCGGCAGGCATCGGCATGGGTGCCAAACCCGCCACGCTTGACGCACCGCCTAGCGGCAGGTTCCAGACTTCGACGAATGGGATTTCCACAGGACCACCGGCGAAGCCGCCCGTGATCAGCACTTCGCCCGAAGGCAGCAAGGTCTGGGTGTGCGAGTGCCGTGCCGAAAACATAGCGAGCGGCGCTGGGCCCCATCCACTGACGGTGAACGTGGTAGAGGCAGCCGCGATCAGCAAATTCCCGGTGACGTGAGTCCTGAGCGTGTAACCCACGCCGGGCTTGTCCAGGCTCAGCGCGGGGAAGGTGGCAATCCCCAACCCGTCAGTGATCTGGGGGATGGGGCCGGACAGGATCGCCCCGCCCGGGTTGGTTCCGATTGCCATAGTAATGCTGACGCCCGGAACCACCGCTCCGATGCCGTCCCGTGCAATCACCTGCACCGCGGGCACAAAGGTCGGGGCATTGACAATGGTGTTTGTCGGCTGTGTGAAGAACGCCACGGTGGCTACAGCGACAGGCGCCGCCGTCACGGTGAGCGAGAACGCCTTCTGGGCCATCTGCACCGGGAAAGAGGAGTCGGTCGCCTGCATCGTGAAGTTGTAGACGCCCGCCAAGGTCGGCGTCCCCATAATGAAATTCGGGCCCACTTGGAACGCCAAGCCCGGCGGCAGGAATCCAGCCACAAGCGCCCAGCTTATCGGCGCCACGCCGCCCGAGGTCATCAGGACGGGGGTTGCGTAACCGGTCCCCACCACGGCATCGGCAAACGGGGAGGCAGTGGTGATCACCAACGGGCCGGAAACCACGATCGTCAACAGTTGCGAGTCTTCCTCCTGCGGGTAGACGGTGGGCCCCCCCGGGCACGGCAGGCTGTTGTCGCAGACCCGCACGGTGAACGAGTAACTGCCCGCCGTGTTCGGGAAACCGGAGATGACCCCGGTTCCGGTGTTCAGCCCCAGTCCCGGCGGCAGCGCCCCGCTGCTGATGGTCCAGAAGAACGTGGCCGTCCCTCCCAGCCGCTGCAAAGTCTGGTTGTAGAACATGCCGCTCGTCACGCCGCCCGGCAGCGCCAGAGTGGTGATGACCAGCGGAAACGACGAGACCGCCGTCGGCGGCGGGGGCGGCTGACCGATCTTGGTCGCCGGCGAGGCCTGCGAGATCGGCGCCGGCTGCACGTTGTTCAAGATAAAGTTCTCGCTCGCCGTCTTGGTTGCCCCGTTCACGCGCAGCGTGATCTTGCCCGACTCCCCGGGCGCCAGCGTGATGGTGGCGTTCTTCTCGCTGGCGTTCAGCGCTGTGTTGGAAACATCCGGATTGGAGACGTCCGGCGAAAGCGGATCCACGAACACCGGGTCGGGAATGTTGGCCACCAGCACGTGCTGTGTGCTCTGCTCCAGTGTGCAGGTGACACCCTTGCCGGGCGCGGGCGTGGTGTAGGTCTTGTGCAGGATCAACTGCGTCTCGAAGCCCGCCGCCGCCGCTTGCCCCCCGTTGAGCAGCAGCTTCACCTTGTAGGTCCCCGTCGTGTTGCCCTTGTTGATGATCGTCCAGTTGCCGTCGGTCAGTGTTTTGGCAACCATGTCCGAATAGGTCAGGTTCGGGTTGGACACGTCCGGGTTGGAAACGTCGGGATTGGACACGTCCGTGGTCGGAACCCCCAGGTTGCTGACGTCCGGGTTGGACACGTCCGGATTGCTCACGTCGGGATTGGACACGTCCGGATTGGACACGTCCGGGTTGCTGACGTCGGGATTGGACACGTCCGGATTCGAGAGGTCCGGCACGAAGATCTCGTAGTTGATGATGCTGCCATTCGACACATCCGGGTTCGAGACGTCCGGATTGCTCACGTCCGGGTTCAGAATAGTCTGCGCCGAGAGTCCCCCGGCGACGATCGTCCCGGGGAAGACGCCGGTGATCTCATCGACATTCACGATGATCCGCTCGTCCGCGCTGGTGGAGGTGGCAAAAACCGTGCGCGCACCGCTTGATCGCGGATTGAGGCTCATGTCGAGCGTGCTAACAATCGGGAGGGTCTCGCTGAAGCTGGCCGATCCACCGGGCAGCACAGGGTTGACGATCGTCAGCCGGAAGTGCTTCAACTCGTCGGTGGCGTTCTGTACCACCACCGAAAAGGCGCGACGCAGCGCGGTGCTCAACTGCTTGTGGTTGCCCGGGGCGCTTACTACCAGCCCGGTGCTGATCCGCGAGGAGTAGATGTTCTGGTTGCGCATGCCCACCTGCCCCACCATGCAGGCCCCGTTGGGCGTCAGCACAGGGCTCTGGTTGGCGAGGAAGACCGGCGTGTAGTTGGTCCAATTGCCGTCGGCCGGCGGCCGTACGTCGCGGTTGTCGGTCCAGACGCCGTGGAAGGTCGGCTTGGGCGAGGCGGCGGTGTTGAACTCCCAGCTTCCCGCGGCCACCCCCGGCTTGAACATCGGCACTCCCAGGTCGATATAGTCGCCCAGGAACGGTGTGGTTCCCTGAACAAATAGCCGCAAGTTGGGCGGGCTCACCTCCTGTTGCACGATGTCCTTCTGGGACTGCACGGCCGTGCTCGGCGAGCCGTAGGCATACTGCGACACGCGCGTCGTGCTCCACACCGGCGCCGCGCCCGGGTCGGCCATACCGGCCCGGACGTCCAGCAGGTGCCGTTTTAACAGCGGGGGCGCAGGCGAATCGTGCAGCCCCGGGGTGAACACCGTCGGCACCCCTCCCGGAAGGTTGCCGATGGCCACCCGCTGTTCCTGGTACGCGGTGGAAATGCAGTCCGGAGTGGCGCAGACTTTCTTGCCCAGCGTGTGGTCCTCGAACAGCGCGTAGTACAACAGCGCCAGCTTGCCGGCGGCGAACCCCAGCGCCGGCATGAACTGGTGTCCCCGCCCGCTCAGCGCGTAGCCGCCGCCCGGATATGCCGGCGCCGCGTTATCGGCCGGGACCGCCGCCGTGAAACTCGCCCCTCCCGTGGTGGAGACCGCCACAACCACCCGCGCGTCGCCGGTGGGCAGCACGCCCATCTGCGTCCAGGCGACGTAGACGCGCCCGGTCGGCAGGTTGCCATCGATCGCCACGGTTGGGTAGGAGGCTGTCCGGATGCGATCCCCGCCGCTCCCCTGGTCGAACGGCGTAATGTTGGCTACGACCACCGGCTGGGAGAAACTCTGGCCGAAGTTGGTCGACTTGGCGATCAGGATCGAGTTGGGCTGGGCAGTGTCAAGCTGGATCCGTCGCCAGGCGACGTAAACGTGCCCGGTAGCCGGATCCACGGCCACAGTCGCTCCCTGGGCGATCGCCGATCCCGGGCTCACCTTGGTCGGCTTGCTCCAGGTTGCCCCGCAGTCGGTCGAGCGCGACGCGTAGATCTTGGCGCGGAAGTCGTCGCCGGTGAACCGGCTGAAGGCCATGTAGACGTTGTGCTGCGGGATGTTCTGTGCCGGCCCGCTCCCGCCCGCCGGGATGGCGCAGGTCGCCGCGCCGCGCGGCTTGTCCACCGCGATCCATGGTTTGTCGAGGAACTGGCCGGTCTTGCCCTTTTCGACCACGGCCGTGCCCAGATAGCGGATGGGGTCGCCGGAGACAAGCTCCAGGTTGTTGTCGTCGAAGTAGCGGGCCAGGAACACCAGGCTGTCGCCGTTGACCGCACGGCTGAATACCAGACCGCTATAGTAGAACGTGCCCGCGGGGCCTCCGCGCACGGTCGGGTCCGAGCCGGCCTGCACGCCCGCCGCCTGCAACGCCGGCGCGCCGAGGCACTCGGGAACCGTGTACTGGCAGCCGGGCAACAGGGTCGAGCGCCACGTCTGGCCGCCGTTATAAGACTTGAATACCCCGTGCCAGGCGTCACCGATCACGTTGTCGGTGATGGCCGCGAGATCCACCGTGCGATAGTCGTTGGCCCCGGCCAGCAGGTGCAGCGGATTGCGCGAGCTCACCGCGATCGAGGGCTCGTTCTGGCGCTGGAGGAACGGGTCGCCGCCGGGCCAGCCGGTGCCGGCCACCATGTTGGTGTTGGGGCCGGCCACGGGAGCCTGTGCCCAAATGGAACTGATTAGTATAGGTGCCGTGGATAGGACCAATAGCAGGCGAGCGGTGAACATGAGCGCACTCCAGGTTCCGGTGTGGTGGTACTGCTCGGAGGAGTATGCCACGTCCGTCTTTCCGAGACAAGTACTGCACGTACCACTTTTTCCGATGTAACGGTTACGGTAACGTCGAATGGGCGGCGAAAGCGCCGCGCTGTGACCGCGGCTCGGAATCGGGTACTGAGCCGCGACTGAAAGGAGCGGTTGGAATGGTTATTTCGTGACAGGCCCTAACCACGGCGCCGCCCGCGCTTGAGCAGGGGGGCTTTTGCAGCCTCTCCTAAACAAACGGTATGACAGCTTGCTCCCCTGCATTGTGGGGCGCCACTCCGCCGCAAGGCGGGGGCAGCCCCTGTAGGGGCTAGCGAGACGCTCCTCTCCTTGCGCCGGGCGTTGGCAACGAGGGTATCTTGTATATCCTCCGCACCGCAACCCGTCGGCCTCTCTCGTCGGTAAGGCATGGATGCCGGTCATGAAACCCCTCGGGTCCAACCAGCGCCGATCCGGCAGGCGGATGTGGCTGTAAGCTCCTGCCGGATCAGGGCCGGAGCCGCCACAGGTCCTTCCGGTCCTTGTCCCGGCCGGTGGCGAGCTTATTCACCCGGAACGACTCGCGGTCGATGTAACAGACTGGGACACCGTCCAGGTCGCCCGCCACGCGCTTTTGCCAGACCTGCTCGGCGTCAACCCCGCTAAGAGAGTTCATGAGGTCAATACGGTTAGGACGGACTCCGAGCTGGATCACACGGCCCTCGGTGAGGAGGTCGTTCAGGGTGATGCCCAGCGTGGCGAAGCCAAATGCAGCCATGGCGTCCACGACCCGGCGGGCATTTTCAGGAGTTCGGCGCAGGAGCAGGTCGAGGTCGCCGGTAAAGCGGGGCTCGGAGTGAAATGCCAGGGCGAAGGCGCCGACGACGACGCATTCAACGCCGCGGGCGTTGAACAACTCTAAGAACTCTTTCCAGTCTTTCGGCAGACTCATCGCCGTCCTTCACCAGCCAGCTCCGTAACTGGAAGAGCATTCCGATGCGTTGCTGGGGGGTCATGCGCTCGTATTCAAGCCGGTCGGCTTCATCGGCCTCCTGGAAGCTAGGGAAAATCCGCGCCACCCTCTCCATATCTCAATTGTACCGCAGTTCCGCCAGTGCTAACCGTACCCTGGACGGGGCGGCGATAGCGCCTGCCTTGCGCCCGGCCCGTGCCGTTCCAACGGCGCTCGTTCGAAGCGCTTTGCTACAATCAGTGCTTCGGATGCCGAAGACCGAAAAAGAGCTGCGCCAGGACATCGTGGACATCGGCAAGCTCGTCTACATGAAGGGCTGGGTCGCGGCCAACGATGGAAACATCACCATCCGGTTGGACCAGGACCGCGTCCTGTGCACCCCCACGGGCGTCAGCAAGGGGATGATGCACCCGGACGACATGATTGTCTGCGACCTGAAGGGCAACAAGCTGGAAGGGCGCAAGGAACGCACTTCCGAGATCCTCATGCACCTGACGATCTACAACATGAGGCCCGACATCAAGTCCGTGGTGCACGCGCATCCGCCGGTGGCCACCGGATTCGCCGCCGCCGGCAAGTCGCTCAACCTGGCCATGCTGCCGGAAGTGATCATCGGCCTGGGATGCGTGCCGTTGGCCGACTACGGGCTTCCGGGCACGCCCGCGCTGACCGACCCGATGCTGCCCTACATCCCCAAGTACGACGCCATCCTGATGGGCAACCACGGCGCCGTCTGCTACGGCGAGGATGTCTACCGGGCGTTCTTTCGCATGGAGACAGTGGAGCATTTCGCGCGCATCGCGCTGGTGGCCGAGCTGCTCGGCGGCGCCCGGGTGCTGCCCAAGGTGGAAGTGGACAAGCTGTTTGACTCGCGCACGCGGTATGGTGTGAAATCGCGCGCCGGGGCCGAGCCCGGCTGCCCCATTGTGGCCGAGGACTTCGACGGGCACCCGGAGCAGTACACGGTGACGCGCGAGGAATTGATCGGGCTGGTGGACGAGGCGCTGCGGGCGCGCGGCGTTTCGTGATGGCCGCGCGGTTGGGGCCCGGGCACGGTAGAATAGATCCTTCCCGGAACCGGCGCGCTGTCGGGAAGCTGGAGGATGAATGGGTGAATCGTTAGGAATGATCGAAACACGCGGCCTGGTGGCCATGATCGAGGCCTCCGACGCGATGGTGAAAGCGGCCAAGGTCACCATGGTCGGCTGGGAGAAGATCGGCTCCGGCTACGTGACCGCCCTGGTGCGCGGCGACGTGGCCGCGGTGCGCGCCGCAACCGACGCCGGCGCCGCCGCCGCTCGCCGCGTGGGCGAGCTGATCGCCGTGCACGTGATCCCGCGGCCCCATCCGAGCCTGGAGGATGTGCTGCCGATCGGCAAGAGCCAGAATACGGGCAAGTAGCCGGGCTCTGCCGGCCGGAGAGGTCGCCTCATGATTCTCGCCCGCGTGGTGGGCACGGTGGTCGCAACCCGCAAAGATCCCCGCCTGGAAGGCAAGAAGCTGCTCATCCTGAAACCGGTGAGTCCGGAGGGCAAGGACGAAGCCGGCTACGTGGTGGCGGTGGACACTGTCAGCGCCGGCTACCGCGAGCTGGTGCTCGCCGTCAGCGGCAGCTCGGCGCGCATGGCCGAGGGATGCAAGGACAGGCCGGTGGACACGGCCATCGTCGGCATCGTCGACACAATCAGCCTCGACGACGCGAAAAAGGGCGGCTGATGGTTCTTGGACGCGTCGTCGGCCGGGTCTGGGCTACGGCCAAGGATGAATCCTTGATCGGCCAGCGCCTGCTCATCGTCCAGCCGCTCACCCCGGAGCTGAGCCACACCGGCAAGGCCGTTGTCTGCACCGACTCGACCGGAGCGGGCGCCGGCGAGCTGGTCTACTGGTGCCGCGGCCGCGAGGCCAGCTTCCCGTTCCTTCCTCAGGAAGTGGTCACCGACAGCACCATCATCGCCATCGTCGACCAGGTGCACGTTTCCCGGAGCGGCCCATGCTGATCGCGCGCGTCATCGGCGACGTGGTCGCAACCGAGAAGCACGCGAGCCATCACGGGCAGAAGATACTGCTGGTGCAGCCGCTGCACCTGGATGGCACCCATCGCGGCGATGCCGTGGTGGCGCTCGATGCCGTCGACGCCGGCGTCGGGGACCGCGTCCTGCTGGCCACCGAGGGCTTCAGCGCGATGACAGCGGTCGAGCGGCCGCACTCGCCCATCGACATGGCCGTGATCGGCGTGATCGATCAGATCGAGCTGGCCTGAGCGGCGTGGGTCCGCAGGAAGAAGCCGTCGGTCATCCCCGCCAGGTAGTCGCAGACCACCCGATGCGGCCCCTCGCTGGCGGCCTCCCGGGCGTAGCCTTCCGGCAGCCGCTCGGGATGATCGAGAAAGAACGCGAACAGCTCGGCCACCATCGCCGCCACGCGCCGGCGTTCGGCCACCAGCGCATCCGAATCATAGACACGCGCGTGGAGGAAGCGCTTCAGCGCCGCGTTGATCTCCCGCGCCTGCATCGTGAATGCGGCCAACCGCCCGGAGTGATGGCGAAGCCGATCGAGGTCCGCCACGCCGGCTTCCTCGACCGCCTGCACGGTTCCCTCGATCAGCCCTGAGACCAACGCATCGATCAGCCACCGGAGCAGCTCCTGGAAACAGGCGCGCCCGCCGGCGGCGGGAAACTCCCTCCGGATGGCTTCGTACCTGGACGCGCAGCCCGGAACCGAGGCGCCGATTTCCTCGATCGAAAACAGCCCCGCCGACCAGGCATCGTCCAAGTCCGCGGCGTTGTAGGCCACCTCGTCGGCAAGATCGATGATCTGCGCCTCCAGCGGCGGCCGCAGCCCCGGCAGGTATTCGTCCAGCTCCCCCGACTCGCCCTTCTCGATGTCGCGGGAATGTTTGACGATTCCTTCCCGCACCTCGAAGGTTAGGTTCAGCCCGGGGAAGCCGGCGTAGCGCTGCTCGAAGCGCTCCACCATCCGCAGCGCGTGCAGGTTATGGTCGAACCGCTCGCCGAATCGCCGCATCTGGCGATCCAGCTCCTGCTCGCCGGCGTGCGCGAACGGCGGATGGCCGATGTCGTGGACCAGCGCCAGCGCCTCGGTCAACTCCGTATTCAGGCCGAGCGCGCCGGCGACGGTGCGGGCGATCTGGGAGACCTCCAGCGTGTGCGTCAGCCGGTTGCGGAAGTGGTCCGACAGCCCGGGCGGGAACACTTGCGTCTTGGCTTCCAGCCGGCGGAAGGCGCGCGCGTGCACGATGCGGTCGCGATCGCGCTGGAACTCGCTGCGGTAAGGATGCGGCGGCTCCGGATGCCGACGGCCGCGGCTGGAGTCGGCCGGGAATCGCAGCCGGCCGAGCGCGCCCGTCATCGGCAGGGCCGCTCTACTTGGCGGGGATGTCGCTCAGCGCCGTGATCGCCGCACGGCTGACCGCGCTGCGCTCGGTGCGGAGCGGCTCGAGCAGCTTGCGCGCCTCATCGGGCTTGGTCGGCGCGAGCAGCCGGGCCAGCGCGACCGTCGCCTGTTCCTTGGATACCAGGATGGTCGGCCGCGCGATCAGCTCGCGCAGCAGCTTCTCGGCTTCCCCGGTGCGGCCGGCCACGCTGTGCACCTGCGCAAGCGAGAGCTGGGCGGCCGAAGCGTACTGGTTGCCGCTCTGCATCACGTCGCGGAACCCCTTCTCGGCTTCTTTCAAATCGCCCCGATCCGCGGCGAGGGACGCCTGGTAATACCGGGCGATCGAGCCTTCTTCGCTGCCGGGGTACGCCTTGTACAGGTCGCCCCACGCCTTGGCCACGGCCTTGTCTTTTTCCCCTTTGGATGCGTACGTGCGGATGCCTTCGTCGCGCGTGGAGTCGGAAACCGCCGCTTCGTGGATGCGCAAAGTCTCCACCAGTTGCCGCTGGCGCGTCGCATTCTGATTCTTTCGATACCACCAGCCGCCGCCGATCAACAGCACCACGGCAACCCCGATGGCGCCGTACATCATCATCTGCCGCCGGTGCTGGCTGACGTACTCCACCGTGTGCGTGACTTCGGCGACGAACTTGTCCTCTTTTAGTCCTTTGCGGGTGATGCGATCCACGGAGTACCTCGATGCTTTGCTGTGGCTGTTTTTCCAATCCTACCATACGCGCCGTGCGCCCGCGCCCGCGCTGATCTCGCGAAACACGCGCAGCAGGTTCCCGCCGAGAAATTTGCGGATCCGTTGCTCGGACCAGCCGCGCCGCAGCATGGCCTCGGTGAGCCGCGGCAGGTCGGCGATATCGCGCATTCCGCGCGGCGGCGTCGGCCCGCCGTCGAAGTCGCTCCCCAGGGCGACGTGGTCCTCGCCGACCAGCGCGATGGCGCGCTCGACCACCGCCATCCATTCCTCCGGCGTCATCAGCAGCTCTTCGGGCGGGTTGCGCCCGACCATCGGATAGCGGCCGGCCACCATCCTGTCGATCTCGCCGATCGAAAGCCGCGCCTCCTTGCGCCCCACCGCCGAGGTGTCCCAAAAGGCCCGGCCGCTTTGTGCCGTCAGCCACTCGAACATCTTCCGGTTATGGAACTCGTTGCCGATGTGGAAGCCGATGACGCCTCCCCTGGCCGCCAGCTTCTTCAGCAGGTGGTCCGGCATGGTGCGCGGGATGTCGTTGAAGCTGCGCAGGCCGTGGTGCGTCGCCACCACCGGGTGCGCGCTCGCTTCGATGGCCTGCTCGAGCGCCTGGTCGGAGGCGTGCGACACGTTGATGATCATCCCGAGCCGGTTCATCTCCCGGATCACGGCGCGGCCGTGGTCGTTCAGGCCGCCCCAGCGCGCCGGCGCGCAGCAGGAGTCGGCGAACTGGTTCGTCCAGTTGTGCGCGGGCAATTGCGCCGCGCGCAGGCCCAGCCGGTGCAGGTTGCGCAGCACGCCGAGATCGCCGTCCAGGTCGAAGCCGCCTTCCAGGTCGAGCACCGCGGCGATCTTCCCCGCGCGTTGAATCCGCTCGACGTCGGCGGCGGTGAGCGCCAGTTGGATGACGTCGCGGTTGGCGGCCAGTTGCGCGAGCGCCAGGTCCATCAGGCGCAGCGCATGGCGGGTCTCGAATCGCTGCGGGTAGTACTCCTCACTCACGTACAGCGAGAACAGCATCGCGTCGACGCCGCCCGCGCGCGCCCGCGGCAGGTCCACTTGCCCGCCCTCCAGCCGCCGCCCGATGTCGCCGCCCTGGTAGAACTGGCGGTTGATCACGTGCACGTGCGCGTCGAAGACGAACGCATCGCGGTGCAGCCTGGCCGCACGCCCGGAGTCCTGGGCAAGGCAGGCGCCGGCGGCGAGGATCGCGGGCATCGCAACGATCAGCCGCTTCACGAGGCCGCCTCCAGCGCCGGTACCGCGCCGCGGTTGTACAGCGACTCCTTCACCGCGCGATAACTCACCGCCAGGTACGCCGTCTGGAGCCGCACGCCGCCGCGATATGCGGAGTCCATCAACGCCGCCAGCGCTCCGGTGGTGAGCAGCGTGCGCTCCACCGGGTACGGTTCCCGCCGCGAGAGGATGAGTTTCTCGATGTGAAAGGTCAGGCCGCTGAAGTGGCTGTGCGGGCGGCCGCCTTGCAGCCAAACCAGCGTGGCGGCCGGCTCCGGGCGCCCGCGAATGCGCGCGGCGAAGGTGAAATCGTTGACGTGCCCGTTGAGCAGGTACACCGCCGCGGCCGCCCCGGTGCGATACTCGACCAGGAATACCGACGGGCGCTTGGCGTTCGCAGCCGCCGTGCCCGGCCGCCGCGTTTCACTGCGCTCGAGCGCCGCCTCGAGCAGCTTCCCGGCCCATTCGTTGGCTCCGGTCCAGCGCCAGACCTCGTCGCCGTCCAGGCACTGCACGGAAGCGATCCCCGTCTCCCCGCCGCGCCGCCGCTCCATCATGCACTGGAGCGTCTCGAGCGCGTGGAATCCGTAGGATTCCTTGGGGCCGTGGGCGGCGACCACGGCGTGGGTAATCTCCGATCCCAGGTCGAGCTCCATCGGCGGCCGCCGCCAGGCCACCGGCAGCGAAGAGCCGGCCATCAGCGGAAACTTCAGCGCGCGCGAGCGGTCGTACATCCATTTCGCTTTCTCCCAGTCGGTCGAGAGATGCTTGTCGGTGAACACCGGCGCGACGCGCCGCGAAGCCTCGAACCCCTCCACGATCTGCCGGAACAACTCGTAGCGCGGGTAAAGCTTCTGGCCCTTTTCGTTGTCCGGATAATTGCCGTGTTCGCCGATGAGCACCACCCCGTCCACCGCCATCCGGTCGCCGCCGGCCGCCAGCGCCTCCCGCACGGTGGGGAAGATGCGCACGCGATGCCTGGCCGCCATGTCCCGGCTCATGTCGTTGGCCGGCACCTGGTCGGTGTACATCGAGACCACCTCGACGGCCGGGGCGCGGCGCTCCCCGTAATACTCGTAGCCCTCGAGCAGGCGAGTGACGATCACGTCGGCGTGCGAGTTGCGGCGATACTCGGTGATCACCGCGGCCACCCGCGGTCGTCGCGCGGCGGCCGGGAGCGCGGAGGCCAGGGCCAGGGGGAACATGTCACGGCGGCGCATGATTAGGTAATGCCAGGTATTATTGTAGTTTCCCCATGCGGCTCACGGTATGCTCGCTCCTGATTCCCCTGCTCGCCCTGGCGCAGGCCCCGCGCCCGCGCATCGCCATCGGCGGCATCCTGCACGAGTCGAATTCGTTCAATCCCGCCCGGACCGGCCTGCGCGAGTTCGACCGCAAGACGCCGGAGGCGGGCCGCGACACGCTGGCCGAGTGGGCCGACAACAACGACGAAATCGCCGGCTTCATCGATGGCGGCCGCCGCCTCGGCCTCGAACTGTACCCGACCCTGGTGGCCCGCGCCACGCCCGCCGGTCCGGTCACCGATGAGGCGCTCGATGCGCTGACCGCCGACCTCATCGGCCGGCTGAAGGCCGCGCCGCGCCTGGACGGGCTGCTGCTGGCGCTCCACGGCGCCATGGTCACCGAGAGCCATCCGCATGGCGACGCCGAGATTCTCCGCCGCCTGCGCGAGGCCCTGGGCAAAGCCCTCCCCATCGTCGTCACGCACGACTTCCACGCCAACATCTCGCCGGAGATCGTCGAGCGCTCCACCGTGCTGATCACCTACAAGACCAATCCGCACATCGATCAGAAGGAGCGGGGCGTGAAGGCGGCCGGGATCATCGCCGCCATCGCCCAGGGGCGCGTGAAGCCGGTGCAGGCGGTGGTGAAGCCGGGCATGCTGTACAACATCCGGTTCCAATACACCAGCGTCGAGCCGCTGCGGCCCATTGTCGAGGAGACACGGCGTCTGGAGACGCAGCCTGGCATCCTGGCCGCCAGCGTCTCGGGTGGCTACCAGTACGCCGATGTGCCGGCCATGGGCGCGAGCGTCGTCGTCGCCACCGATAACGATCCCGAACTTGCCCGCCGCACGGCGCAGCGCCTTGGGGAGATGCTGTGGGCCACGCGCGACCGTCTCAAGCTCGATCTGCCGGACCCGCCCGCGGCCGTCCGCCAGGCGATGAGCGCGGATCGTTTCCCGGTGGTTCTGGTCGAGATGGGCGACAACATCGGAGGAGGCTCGGCCGGCGACGCCACCTTCCTGCTCGCCGAGCTGCTGCGCCAGAAGGCGTCCGGCTGGGTGGTGGTGCTGGCCGACCCGCAGGCCGCGCAGGAAGCGGCCCGCGCCGGCGTGGGAGCCGCCTTCGACGCGCTGGTCGGCGGAAAAACCGATCGCCTGCACGGCGAGCCGGCGCGCGTTCGCGGCCGCGTGCGGTCGCTCCACGACGGCCGGTTTCTCGAAACCGAGATCCGCCACGGCGGCCAGCGCTACTACGACCAGGGATTCACCGCGGTGATCGAGGCCGAAGGCTCCACCCGCGATCTCCACAACCTGCTTATGCTGACCTCGCGGCGTCAGGTGCCGTTCACCATCCATCAACTGTTGTGCTGCGGCATCTATCCCGAGCGTCAGAAGATCCTGGTGGTGAAAGCGGCCATCGCCTTCCGTGCCGCCTACGAGCCCGTCGCCGCACGCATCATCGAGGTGGATACGCCGGGCGTCACGGCGGTGAATCCCGCGCGGTTCCCATGGCGCCGTGTGCCGAAGACGCTGTTCGGAGTGCAACCATGAAAACCCTCCCCTTCCTGTTCGCCCTGGCGGCGGCCGCGGCCGCGCCGCCCGATCCCGTCCGGTTCCCGGCGGCCTACCCGCCCAGCAGCGACATCCGCCTGGACAACCGCGTCGCGATCCCGATGCGCGACGGCGTGATCCTCTACGCCGACGTCTACCGTCCCGCCGCGCCCGGCAGGCACCCGGTGCTGGTCTCGCGCACGCCCTACAGCACCGAGCGCTCCCCGAACGCCTACGACGCCGCCGTCTTCTTCGCCCGCCGCGGCTACGTGTTCGTGTACCAGGACGTGCGCGGGCGGCACGAGTCCGACGGAAGGTGGGAGCCGTTCCGCAACGAAATCGAGGACGGCTATGACACCATCGAGTGGGCCGCCGCACAACCCTGGTCCAATGGCAAGGTGGGCATGCAGGGCGGCTCCTATCTCGGCCACGTGCAGTGGCGCGCCGCCATGGCCGCGCCGCCGCACCTGGTGACTATTTTCCCGGAAGTCGCCTCCACCAGCCTCTACCACGACTGGATCACGCTGAACGGCGGCTGGCGCCTCTCGTTCAATTTCGGTTGGGGCGCCGTGCGCCAGGAATCGCGCATCATGCAGAATACCGGGCCGCACACCCTGGTCGACGGCCCCGACGCCATGGGATACGACTCGATGCTGTGGCACCTGCCGCTGGTCGGCATGCAGAAGCTCGCCGGCCGCAACGCGCGCTTTTACGTCGACTGGCTCGAGCACCCCGATTACGACGACTACTGGAAGAAGCTCAACGCCGAGGAAGCTTTCGAGCGGATCGCGATTCCCGCGCACACCTCCGGCGGCTGGTTCGACATCTTCAGCCAGGGGACGCTGCGCGGCTACGCCGGCCTGAGCAAGCGTGGCAAGACCGACACGGCGCGCCGCCACAGCCGGCTCCTGATCGGACCCTGGGGCCACGGCGCCTCGCAGAAATACGGCGACCTCGACTTCGGCGCGCACGCCATGGTCAACACCCGCGACGTCCAGTTGCGTTGGTACGACCGCTGGCTGAAGGGCGTCGGCAACGACCTGGACGCCGAGCCCCCCGTCACTCTGTTCGTCATGGGCGCCAACTTCTGGCGCCGCGAGAACGAGTATCCGCTGGCGCGAACGCAGTATCGAAAACTGTATTTCCACAGCGGCGGCGCCGCCAACAGCGGCCGCGGCGACGGAAGGCTTTCCTGGGACGCCCCCGCCGAGGACTCGCCGCCCGACCGCTACCGCTACGATCCCGACCAGCCCGTGCCCAGCCTCGGCGGCAACAACTGCTGCGGCACGCCCACTCCGGCCGGACCGAAGGACCAGCGACCCGTCGAGTCGCGCCACGACGTGCTCGTCTACACCTCCGAGTTTCTCCCCCGCGACCTCGAGGCGACCGGACCGGTGAGCGTGGCGCTGCACGCCTCCTCCGACGCCGTCGATACCGATTTCGTCGCCAAGCTCGTCGACGTCTACCCGGACGGGCGCGCCATTAACGTTGCCGAGGGCATCGTGCGCGCGCGCTACCGGGAGAGCCTCAGCCGCCCCCAGCCATTGACCCCGGGCCAAGTCTACGAGTTCTCCATCGACCTGGTGGGCACGGCCAACGTTTTTCTGAAAGGACACCGCATCCGGGTCGACATCACCTCCAGTCACTTCCCGCAGTTCGACCGCAACCCGAACACCGGCGAGCCGTTCGGCATGAGCGCACGCGTCAAAGTGGCGCAGCAGACCGTCCACCACACGCGCGCGCGCCCTTCCCACATCCTGCTGCCCGTGATTCCAGAGTAGAGTCCGCACCAGCGCAACGAAAGAAAAGTGGCGTATAGTTTCGTTATGGGATCCGCAACGAAAGGATCGTTGCCCTGCCGTGGCTAGCCAGTCCCCCCGACTTGGAACGTACGCCGTCACCAAAGTCGGCGGTGAGGCGGTTCGCGCTTTCGTTCCGCCGCCGCTACCGCCGGTCCCTCCGTTGCGTCTGGAACCGCTCCAGAACCTGATGGAACAAGCCAACCAGGCGCTCGGCCTGCTGGATGGGTTGGCTTCGATTCTCCCGGACCTCTCGCTGCTGATCTACATGTACGTCCGCAAGGAAGCAGTGCTCTCGTCTCAGATCGAAGGAACGCAGTCGTCCCTCTCGGACCTGCTCTTGTACGAGAGCGCCGAGGCTCCGGGTGTTCCGCTTGACGATGTGCGGGAAGTCTCCAACTACGTGGCCGCGATGGATCACGGTCTGCGGCGCCTGCGCGAAGGCTTCCCGCTTTCGTTGCGACTCCTGCGCGAGATCCACGAGATCCTCCTGGCGAAGGGGCGCGGCAGCGCAAAACAGCCGGGTGAGTTTCGGACAAGCCAGAACTGGATCGGCGGCACGCGGCCCGGCAATGCCATCTTTGTCCCGCCACCTCCGGAGAAGGTGATGGAATGCTTAGGCGCGCTCGAATCGTTCCTGCACGAAGATCGACCGGAACAGCCCGTGCTGGTAAAGGCCGCGCTCGTTGATGTCCAGTTTGAAACCATCCACCCGTTCCTGGATGGCAACGGACGATTAGGCCGCCTATTGATTACGTTCCTGTTGTGTGCCGCCGGCGTCCTGCGCGAACCGATCCTTTATCTGAGCCTCTACTTCAAGACGAACCGCCGGCAGTATTACGAGTTGTTGGACCGGGTGCGGGCCGCCGGCGACTGGGAAACATGGGTGGAGTTCTTTCTGACCGGCGTCAGGGACACGTCCAACCAGGCCGCCGACACCGCGCGGCAGATCCTGGCGCTCTTTGAAGCCGACCGCCGGACAATCGAGGCGCTCGGCCGACCTGCGGCCTCGGTTCTGCGGGTCCATCAGTACATGCAGCGGAACCCAATCATAACCATTCCGGCGACCGCCCGGAAGTTGTCGATCTCGGCGCCAACGGTGGCCAAGTCGATCGAGCATATGCGGCGGCTTGGAATGATCCGGGAGACCACAGGAAAGCAACGGCGCCGTCTTTTTGCCTACGACAAGTACCTGTCGATCTTGAACCAGGGAACGGAGCCTTTGGCATAATGAAAGCCGGCGTCGGCATGGCCAAGGGAATCCTTCAGCAGGTCCGGGAAGCGGTTTCCAACCTCAATCCCAACGAGGTGCGGGAATCCGCCGAGCGGCCGCTCCATATCGGCGTCGCCGCTTCGAGCGCCGACCTGGCCGCCCTCGAGGATTTCCTCGCACCCTCGACCATCTCCACCAACCGGCGCTGGGAGTTGTTCAGCGTGCTGCACCGGATCGGCGATACCGGCGCGCCGGAGAAGTTCGACCTCGAGATCTACGCCGGCGATTTCACCGGCCCGGACAACGGGGGGTACCGGTTCTCTCCGCGCCAGCCGCGGCAAATGGTCGAAGAGATCCTCGAACGCCGCGAGGAGCTGGGACTGCCGCTCTCGCGCTGTTTCCCGCCGTTTCGCCGGCCGGTGGTCGAGAAGATTATTTTCAGCGTCTCCCGCGAGAACGGCCTGTTCGCGCTGGCCACCGCGCTGCCGGACGTGGCCCCGGGCCTCCAGTTGCCGTGGGCGGTAGGCGAGTTCGCCTCCGATACGGCGTTCCTCACGGTGAATCAGATTCGCATGGCGTTCCTGGTGGCCGCCGCCAGCGATCAAGCGGTCGGCTATCGCGAGCAGGCGGCCGAGATCGCCTCCATCATCGCCGGGGCGTTCGGCTGGAGGGCGCTGGCGCGCGAGCTGGCGGGCAAGCTGCCTCTGGGCGTCGGCCTGATTCCCAAAGCGGCCATCGCTTTCGCCGGCACGTTCGTCGTCGGCCATTCGCTCGAGCGGCTGTATCGAACCGGGCATGGATACACGCGGGAAGAGCGCAAGCAGGCCTATGGCGGTGCGCTCGAGCGCGGCCGCCACGTGGCCGCCTCGCTGCTCGACGGCCTGAGGAAGAAGCGCGGCGGAGCCTCGGCGCAGTCGTAGGATAATAATCACGGGAGGACCCATATGAGTTGGCGCTGGAGTGAGACTGCGTGTTTTTTCTTCCTGGCCGGGGTCCCCATGTTGTGGGCCCAGGAGGCGTTGGTGGAAGGGAATCCCAAAAGCCCCGTGCGGGTGATCGTCTATGAGGATCTCCAGTGTTCCGACTGCGCCGACTTCCGCGTCATGATGGACAAGCTGCTGCTCCCGCGCTACCGCGACAAGGTCGCCTTCGAGCATCGCGACTTCCCGCTCGCCAGGCACGCCTGGGCCCGCCCGGCCGCCATCGCCGCGCGCTTCTTCGAGCACGTGCGGCCTGAGCTCGGCTTACGCTGGCGGCGTCACATTCTCTCCACGATTCGCGCAACCACCGTGGACAACTTCCGCGAGAAGCTGGCGGCGTTCGCCGACGCCAACGGAGTAGACGCCGGAAAAGCCACGGCCGCACTCGAGGACGCGCGCCTGGCAGGGCTGGTGGAAAAGGATTTTCAGGAAGGAGTCGCGCGCGGGGTGGCGCGCACGCCCACCGTTCTGGTGGACGGCGTTCCGTTTATCGAGCGGTTCGCCTTCGAGGACATCTCCCGGGCGATCGACGCCGCGCTGGCGGCCTCCACGCCGTGAGCGAACGGCCGGTTGCGCTGGTCACAGGAGGGGGGCGCGGCATCGGCCGGGCGATCGCGCTCGAGCTGGCGCGCGACCACGCGGTCCTCGCCACCTACCGCGACAACCGCGAGGCCGCCGAGTCGTTGCGCTCTGAGGCCGCCTCCATCGAGATCCTCCGCAGCGACGTCGCCTCCCGCGACGACCGCGAAGCGCTGCTCGCCTTCGCCCGCGAGCGCTTCGGCCGTCTCGATCTGCTGGTGAACAACGCCGGCATCGCCCCGCGCCGGCGCGCCGACGTGCTCGAGGCCGATGAGGAGAGTTTCGACGAGCTGATCGCCGTCAACCTGAAGGGTCCGCATTTCCTCACCCGGTCGGCCGCGCGCTGGATGGTCGAGCAGCGCGGCGGACGCATCATATTCGTCACCTCGATTTCCGCCTACACCGCTTCGGTCGAGCGCGCCGCGTATTGCATCTCGAAGGCCGGCCTGAGCATGAGCGCCGCCGTGTTCGCCGCGCGCCTGGCTCCGCTCGGCGTACTGGTCTTCGAGATCCGTCCCGGCATCATCCGTACCGACATGATCGCGGCGGTGGAGACGCACTACCAGGAGCGCGCCGCCTCCGGCCTCGTTCCGCAAGGCCGCCTGGGCGAACCGGTCGACGTCGCCCGCGCGGTGCGCGCCATCGCCGACGGCCTGCTGGACTACGCAGCCGGGCAGGTGCTGGACCTCGACGGCGGCTTCCACCTGCGGACGCTGTAACCGCCCGTTTTCTGCGCCGCCGCCGGCTTTCGGATATCCTGACCCTGATGCACTTCGAAACCGGCTCGACGCCCGCCTCGACGACCAAAGGCTCCACCGAAACCGGTCCCTGGCACCAGGGTCTCACCCGCTACCACTGGTTCGTGCTCGTGGTCGCTTCGCTCGGCTGGCTGTTCGACACCATGGATCAGCAGTTGTTCAACCTGGCGCGCCGGCCGGCGATCACCGAGTTGCTGGGGGCGACGCCGGGGGATCCGGCCATGGCGGGCATCATCGCCGAGTACGCCGGCTACACCACGGCCATCTTCATGATCGGCTGGGCAATCGGCGGGCTGCTGTTCGGCATCATGGGGGATCGCATCGGCCGCGCCCGTACGATGCTGTTCACCATCCTGGTCTATTCGCTGTTCACCGGCCTGAGCGCGCTCTCGGTCGGCGTCTGGGATTTCGCCGCCTACCGCTTCCTCACCGGCCTGGGTGTGGGCGGCGAGTTCGCCGTCGGCGTGGCGCTGGTGGCCGAAGTGATGCCCGAACGCGCCCGGCCGTTCGCTCTCGGCTGGCTGCAAGCGACTTCGGCCTTCGGCAACATGGGCGCCGCGCTGATCGGCATCACGCTCGGTCAACTGGAGCGCGCCGGCAGCATCGACAGCTCCTGGCGCATCATGTTCGTCGTCGGCGCAGTGCCGGCGCTGCTGGCCATCGTCATCCGCCGCCGGCTCAAGGAACCCGAGCGCTGGACGCGCGTGCACGACGCGCCCGAGCACCAGAAGCTGGGCTCACTCGGAGAGATGTTCCACGATCCGCGCTGGCGCCACCACGCCGTGGTCGGCATGTTTCTGGCCTTCGCCGGCGTGGTCGGGCTGTGGGGCATCGGCTTCTTCAGCTTCGACCTGATGGGCTCGGTGCTAGACAAGACCTTCCGCGGGCAAGGCCTGGACCCGCAGGAGATCGCCGGGCGCAAGACCACCTGGACCGGCATCACGTCGCTTTTGCAGAACTTCGGCGCCTTCTGGGGGATCTACGCCTTCAGCAAGGTCACGCACTACATCGGCCGCAGGCCGGCGTTCGCAATCTCCTTCGTGACGGCGATGATCTCCACCGCCGTGACCTTCCTGTACCTGAAGGATTTCAGCGACATCTTCTGGATGATCCCGATCATGGGCTTCTGCCAGATTTCGCTGTTCGGCGGCTACGCCATCTACTTCCCCGAGCTGTTCCCGACGCGGCTGCGGAGCACGGGCACTTCGTTCTGCTACAACGTCGGCCGGCTGGTGGCCGCGTTGGGCCCGCTGACGCTGGGGCTGCTCACCAGTCGCGTCTACGCCGGCTACGACGAACCCATGCGCTACGCCGGCGTCACCATGTGCGCCGTGTTCATCATCGGGCTGCTGGCCCTGCCGTTCGCGCCCGAGACCCGGGGCAAGCCGCTGCCCGAGTAGCCAGAGTGGCCCGCCACTACTTCACCTACCGGAGCCTGGCCGAGCTGAAGGAATGCGCCGCCGAGCTGGAAGCCGCCGCTGTGCGGTTCGAAGAGGATCCCGCCCGCGTGCGCGAGCTGCTGGCCCGCCGGGTGCGCGTCGGGAAGATTGAGGTCGGCAACTCGATCGCCATCCATCCGATGGAAGGATGCGATGCGACCCTCGACGGCTCGCCCGACGAGCTCACCACGCGCCGCTACGAGCGCTTCGGCCGCGGCGGCGCCAAGCTGATCTGGTTTGAGGCGACGGCGGTGGTTCCCGAAGGCCGCGCCAACACGCGCCAGCTCCGGATCCACGAAGGCAACCGCGACGCATTCGCGCGGCTGCTCGAAATGACGCGCCGCGTGCATCGCCTCGAGTGGGGCCGCGACGACGATCTGCTCGAGCCGCTCCAGTTGACACACTCCGGCCGCTACTCGGTCGGGCGGCGGATCATCGCCTCCCACAATCCCGTGCTGGACCGCAAGACGAATACGCCGGCCGACTATCCGATCATTTCCGACGACGAGCTCGAGCGGATCGAGGACCACTACGTCGGCGCCGCGCGGCTCGCCCTGCGCGCCGGCTTCCGTGCCGTGGACCTGAAGGCGACACACGGCTACCTGCTCTCGGAGCTGCTCGGCGCTACCTGTCGCCCGGGCCGCTACGGCGGCTCGCTCGAAAACCGCGCCCGTTTTTTGCGTAACGTTTGCGCCAAGATCCGCGCCGCCCTCGGGCCGGGCATGATGCTGTGCGTGCGGTTGGGATGCTTCGACGGCATTCCCTATGCCACCGATCCGGCGACCGGCATCGGGCGGCCGCTCGACCACCCTGTCCCCTATCCCTACGGGTTCGGCATCAGGCGCGACAATCCGCTGGAGCCGGACCTGACCGAAGTGAAGCAGGTGATCGCATGGCTGGCCGAGTCGGGCGTCGAGCTGGTGAACGTCTCCTCCGGCTGCCCTTACTACAACCCGCACGTCGGCCGCCCGTTCGAGAAGCCCGACGAAGGCAACTACGAACCGCCCGAACATCCGCTCGCCGGCGTCGACCGCCACTTCCGCATCGCCGGCGAGCTGCAACGCGCATTCCCCGAACTGCCCATGGTCGGCACCGGCTACACCTGGTTGCAGAAATACTCCATCCACGCCGGCGCCGCCAATATCGCCTCCGGCGACATCCGGTTCTTCGGCATCGGCCGCGGCGCGCTCGCCTATCCCGAGTTCGCCCGCGACGCTCTCGAAAAGGGCGCCCTCGACGAGCGCCGGGTGTGCAAGACGCTCACCTTCTGCACGTTCCTGATGCGTCAGAAGAACCACGCGCTCGGCCAGTTCCCCACCGGCTGCCCTCCGTTCGACAAGGAAGTCTACGGGCCCATCATGAAGGATGCTAGCGAAGCGAGCCGCACGCAGCCCGTTCCTCAGAAAGGCGTCACCCCATGAACCGTCGCGCTTTCCTGTGCTCCGCCGCTTCGGTCGCCGCTTTGCGAGGGCCGCTCGCCGGCGCTGTCGCCGCGCCTCGCAAGATCGACTTCCACGTCCACCTCGGACGCAATCGCGGGGAGATGGAGCAGGTCACACCGGCCAACGCCGCCGAGGCGGCGCGCCGGCTGCTGGAGGAGATGGACCGCCACCAGGTGGAGAAATCGCTGATCGTCGCCGTCGAGCCGCTATTTCCCACCGAGGTCTACCTGGAAGCGGCCAAAGTGGATTCGCGGCGCCTGCTGGTGGCCTGCTCGGTGGTTCCGCGCCCGGTCCACCGGGCGGTGGAGAAGCTGAAGGAGCACCACCGGCGCGGCGCCAAGGCCCTCAAGCTTCAGCCGATGCAGTACGACCCGCGCGATGCGGCCGTCGAGCGCCTCATCTATGAGGCCGTCAAGCTCGGCATGCCGGTGCTGTTCCACCACACCGACCTGCCGAAGACCTTCCCGGAGATGCTCAACCACGTGGCCTCCACGTTCCACGACGGGCGCTTCGTGGTGATCCATTTCGGCGGCGTCTTCGGCTTCCAGGATGTGCTGCCGCTCGCCAGGCTGCCCAACGTGTGGCTGGAGACCTCGACCGCTTTCCCGCGTATCGTGCGCAGCCCTGCGCGGCAGCAACTGCACTTCCTGCGCGAGGAGAACCGGCTGAACAAGCTCATCTTCGGCTCCGAGCTCGCCTCCGCCTATTCCACCGTCTCAGGGGCCATCGACGAGCTGCTCGGTCCCGACGCGCCCGAGGAAGTGGTGCGGGCCGTCTATCGCGGCAACGCCGAGCGGCTCCTGAAGCTCACCATCAGCTCGCGAGTGGAATCCGAGGAGAGCGATCGGGAAAAGGACGAGAAGGTCCGGGAGGTCCTCGAGGCGCTCGGCGCGCGCGCGGGCAGCCGGGTGGCGGATGTCGGCGCCGGCGCCGGCTTCTATTCCGTGCGGCTGGCGGCGGTGGTGGGTGCGGGCGGTAAGGTTCTGGCCGTCGATTCCGTCGAGGACCAGGTACAGAGACTGCGCCAGCGGGTCGAGGAAGACCGCCTCGGCAACGTCGAGGTGATCCACGGCGCTGACGACAATCCGAAGCTCCCCGCGGGGAGCCTGGACGGCGTCCTCATCGTCGATGCCTATCACGAGTTCGTCAAACACGAGGAGATGCTCGGCCACCTCCGCGCTGCGCTTCGTCCCGGCGGCCGCCTGGTGGCCATGGACCGCTACCGCCTCTCGCAGCGCGCCGAGCCGAGGGAGAAGCAGGTCCGTGCACACCGCATGGCCCCGGAGCTGGTCGAGGCCGAGCTGCGGAAGGCCGGATTCGAAGTGACCGAGCGCCGCGATCCGTTCCTCGAGCGGCCGGACGACACCGAGCCGACGCGGATGTGGCTGCTGGTGGCACGCCGCCCGCAGTAGGACTTATGGATCTCGCCGGCGCGCGGCAGTGGATCGACGCCTCCTCCCACATTGTCGGCTTCACCGGCGCGGGCATCTCCACCGAATCCGGCATCCCCGATTTCCGCAGCCCGGCCGGCGTGTGGGCGCGCAACCGGATGATCGAGTACGACGAGTTCGTCTCCAGCCGCGCCGGCCGCATCGAGTACTGGCGGCAGAAAGTGGAAAGCTGGCCGGCGATGCGCGACGCCCGGCCCAACGCCGGCCACCTCGCCTTCCTCGACCTGGAGCGCCGCGGCAAGCTGCGCGCCATGATTACTCAGAACATCGACGGGCTCCACCAGCGCGCCGGGCAGAGTCCGGATCTGGTGATCGAGCTGCACGGCACTACCGCCGAGGCCGCCTGTCTCTCCTGCGGCGGCCGTATCCCGATGGACGACGCCATCGCCCGCATCCAGGCCGGCGATCCGGCGCCCGATTGCCGCCAATGCGGCGGCCTGCTGAAACCGGCCACCATCTCTTTCGGCCAGCGCATGCCCGAGCGCGAGATGACGCGCGCCACGCGCCTTTCGGAAAGCTGCGAAGTGTTCCTCGCCGTGGGATCGTCGCTGGTGGTCCAGCCGGCGGCGCTGCTGCCGGCGCTCGCCAAGCAGGCGGGCGCGCGGCTCATCATCGTCAACCGCACCCCGACGCCACTGGATGAGTCGGCCGACCTGGTGCTGCGCGAAGAGATCGGCAAGGCCTTGCCGGCCCTGGTCGGGATGCCGTAGCTACTGGGCTCTCGCCGCGTAGCTCTTGCGGAACCCGGTGCGCTGGTTGACGACGCTGAAGCTCCCGTCGGATTCGGCGGAGAGCTGCACGCCAAAACCCTGGCAGGCTTCCTCGAGGTTGGCGATCTGCGCCTCGCCGACGTTGTTCTCCTTGCCGGCGGGGATGGAGAAGTGAACCTGCCAGAAATCTTCCAGGCCCGGTGAGCTCTTCACCGCCTGCCAGGCCTCGGGCGTGCCGCCTTTTCGCGCGCCGTTGTTCATGATGGCAACCCTCGGGCGGAGCGCGTGCACGATCGCCGCCGGGCCCGACATGTTCATGCCGTGGTGCGTGGTGAGGTAGACGTCGACCGTGCCCACGCGGTTGGCCGGGCAGACCAGGTCCAGCTCCTTGTTCCAGCTCAAGTCGCCCAGGTCGACGAAGCGAAACTTCCCGTAGGAGACCAGCACGCCCACCGAACGGGCGTTCTCGGTCTGGTCGAGCGCCCGGCGCTCGGTGGAGGCGCACAGGGGGTTCATCTGGCCCGCGCCGGCCAGCGGCGCGCCGATCTGCTCGCCCCGCGCCGTGACCACCTGCACGTCGACTCCGCGCAGCGGGATGCGGTCGCCCGGCTTCACCACGATGTGCTTGCCTTTCGCCATCGCCTTCTCATAAGCGGTGAACAGCTCCCCGGCGGCGGCGCCGCTTTCCGTGTTCGGCCCATGGTCGACGAAATGGACGATCGGGATGCGCTCGGCCAACTGCGGCACGCCGCCGGCGTGATCGCGATGGAAATGGCTGATGACGAGATAGTCGATCTGGCGCACGCCAGCCTTCTTCGCCGCCGCCGCGATGCGGTCGGCGTCGCGTCCGTTGAAACCCGGCCAGCCTGTGTCGACCAGCAGCGACTGCCCGGAAGGGGTGACCATCAGCGTGGCTTGCCCGCCTTCGACGTCGACGAAATAGATGTCCAGCGTCTTGGCGGCCGCCAGCGAGCCGGCGCAGGCCAGGGCCAGCAAACAGGCAAAGTGAGGGCGCATATCGAGGCATGGTATCACAGCGGCCCGCCTACTCTTGCTCGGCAGGTCGAGCCCGGCGAGCCACGGTGTGAATGGCGTCCAGCACTTCACTAACCTCGGGGTCAATCAGGCTCCTGGGCGCAAGGCGAGCCAGTACATGGTAGTTTGTTTTCCAGATGAGGTTGGGCAGACTCAGCTTCTGAAAGAACATCTGGAAGAGCCGATTCAAATACTCGTCGCTGGCCTTGACCTCCCGCCACCAATTGTCGTTCGGATCGCGCAGTGCGTCCGGTGGGGTGCGACCCCCGATGCATTCCTGCATCGCCTCCCGAAAGTTGAACAGAGGGCCAGGGGCCAGTGTGTCGGCATAACTCAGCAGGGTTTCCGGTTGGCACAGGTAGTTTTCAATTTCGCGGCGGCTCCACATGTGCTCGCGTAACTCGTCGGTGGATTGCACTGGGGCCGGAGAACGGTCGCGGAGAACGAAGCCGAGCAGGTCCGCCTTGGCTTCCCGGAGACCGTAAAAGTGGTCGCGGGCCTTTGCGGGCTGGTTCTCGACAAATTGCACAAAGGGTCGCTCCAGATCGGCAGCCGCCGGGTGCTCCAGCACACCGGCAAAGGCTTGCAGGATGGCCAGATCGGTGGGGCCCTCCAGGTAGAGCACCCAGCCTTTCTGTTCCGCCTGGTAGTAATCCTCGAAGCCGATGTCCCGCAACGCCTTCATCACTTGCGAGCCTTGGTCGTTTATGCGATGAGGCCGGCCCACGAAGGCCACCACGACGTCCTTGGCGGCGGCCTCCCGCAACACCACCTCGGAGTGGCTGGCGGCGATAATCTGGTTTCCTTGCTCCCGCGCGACTTCGGTGAGCACCCGGTAGATCTGCCGTTGGCGCAGAATCTCCAGGTGGGCGTCCGGCTCATCGAGCAACAGCACCGAGCCGGGGTTGGCCGTCATGTAAGCCAGCAGCAACAAGGTCTGGTGCAATCCTCTGCCGGCTGAGGACAGATCCAACTCCACGCCGCTGGCATCCCGATATTTGAGAATTACCTCGTTGTTCTCGGTGTAGTCAGGCACGTCGAGCGTTACGCCGAACAACTGGTGGATCCGCTGCACCAGGTTTTCCCAGTGCTGACGGCCGTTGCGGTCGTCCTGGCTGATCCGCCAGCAGAGGTTGCGCAGCACTTCGGCGGTTCGCCCCTGGCCGATCAACATTCTCACCTCGCCGCTCTGCTTTTCGAATTCCCGGTCGGCCAACCCGGACATCGGGGGCAGGTACGCGACCCGGACGTCGGAGGTTTCCTCGGGCACGGGCATACGAGGAGGGTTCTTTTCCTCCGAAAGCCGAAGCGGGCGGCAGTACAGGGATTCTTCGTTGGCGTAGTCGAACTCCAGGCCGCAGTTCCAAACGTGGCCGCCGGAAACCCCCTCCACTTCGATGTCGATGCGGATATTTTTTGTGTTCTGCGCCCCGGCCGGAGTTCGGTTGACATCCCGAACGTGCAGGTCGCGCCACAGCAGGTTGGCGAACGGCACGGGGATGGCGACGAGGTCCCTTCGGTTGATGGCCACCGCGGGCCGCTGTTTCGGCGTCTGCTTGCCGCCGCGCTTCTCGTTCCACCGCCGTAGGCCGGTTTCCCAAAGAGCCAGCGCCTGCAAGGCGGTAGTCTTGCCTGAGTTGTTCGGGCCAATCAATACGACTGGATTCCCCAGTTCCACTTCGACCTGGCGAAAGCGCTTGAAGTTGCGGACGGTGAGCTTGGTTAGCATCGAACGGGCACGGCTTTCCCTATTCTATGCTCCGAAGCAGGCTTCGCTTCGCGCCCTGGTGGGCGCTCGGTGACCGCGTGGGGTGTCCGGCCTAGCGCTCGCCGGTCAGATGCAGGCCCTTGTGGATGGCGTAAAGCGCCAGCTCGAGGCGGTCCGAGACGCCCAGCTTATCGAAGATGTTGTGCAGGTGGTTTTTCACCGTCTGCTCACTGATGAACATCTTCTCGGCCATCTCCTTGTTCTTGTAGCCCTGGGCGACCAGGCCGACGATTTCGCGCTCGCGGGTGCTTAGCGGGGAGCGCTCCCGGCCCTTCCCGCCGCCGGCGCCGTTCTCGTCCAGCGGCGAGGCGAACTGCCGCATCACCGCCGCGGTAGTGTTGGAATCCAGCCAGATCTCGCCGCCGTGCACCTTACGGATGCTTTTCACAATCAGGTCCAGAGCCGTCTGCTTGACAACGATTCCAGAGCAGCCGAGCTTCATCGCCTGGACCCACTCGTTCTTGTCCTCGGAAGCTGTCAGCACGACGATGCGGGTCTTGTGGGTGGTGTTCTGGAGAGCCTGGAGCATGGTCAGCCCGTCCATGCCGGGCATTTTCAGATCGAGCAACAGGACATTGGGCTGGAGCTCCTCCAGCAGATCGAGCGCCTGGCGGCCGTTCTCGGCCTCCCCAACAACCTCAATGTCTTCCTCCAGTTGCAGGAGGTTCCGGAGCCCTTCACGGACGATCGGGTGATCGTCGACAATCAGGACGCGGATATTTGTCTTCTGCCCGGACTCCGCAACCTGCGGCGCCTCCAGGGTCGCCTCCGATACGGTCTCCGTCGCCGGCTCCATTGTGGTAACAAGGTCTTCCATAGCTCACACCCCGTTCAACACGGTACCATCCGATTCTATAGCCGTTCTAGTACCGGGTCAATTCAGGTAACCCTTAGTTCCGGGGAGCAGAGACCTTACCCGGGGAGTCGCGTGTGCCGTATCCCGCCGGAGAAGGCGCGCAACAGGGCAACCCGCCACAGTGTAGAAGCAATTACAATAAGGAAGCGGTTGCCCCGCCAGGAGGTGTTGCTTGCTCTCACGCGGACTTTTCCGCACTGCACTGCTGTTCTCCACGACGGTCCTGGGGCCCACGGCCTGCGCCCAACAGGCGTCCAAGGTAGCCGCGGGTCCCAACGTCGGCGAACGGATTCCGGCATTCGAGGCAACCGACCAGCACGGCCGGCGTCAGACGTTCGAATCGCTGCGCGGGCCGAAAGGGGCGCTGCTGGTTTTCTTCCGCTCGGCGGATTGGTGACCGTACTGCAAGAGCCAGCTCGTCGAGCTGGAGCAGAACTGGCGGGAGTTCCAGCGTCGCGGGTTCCACGTGGCGGCGATCAGCCATGACAGCGCGGCTGTTCTGAAGCACTTCGCCGAGCGGCGCGAGATCCATTACCCGCTGCTGTCGGACCCGGATTCGAGCGCGATTCGCGCCTTCGGAATCCTGAACGAGCAGATCCCGAAAACGCACCCGTTTCATGGGATCCCCCACCCGGTGAATTACGTGGTGAGCGCCGATGGCATCGTTCAGGCCCGGTTTTTCGAGGAGGATTATCGCGAGCGAGCCACGGCCACGCAGATGCTGGTCCGTCATTTCGGCCAGGATCTGAAGGGCGGCGCGGGCGAGGCCGCGACGCGGCATCTGAAGGCCGCCTGGTGGGCGAGCGCGGCTACGGTGCGCTCCGGCCAGCGCATCTCCCTGACCCTCGACGTGGAGCTGAAGCCGGGCATGCACGTCTACGCGCCCGGCGTGGAGGGCTATATCGCGATCGACTGGCAAATGGGCGCCTCCGACGGGTGGCGGCCGCACGCGGCAGCGTACCCGCCTTCGGAGAAGCTCCACCTGGCGGCGATCCAGGAGACCGTACCCGTCTATCGCGGCCGGCTGCGGCTGGTGTGCGACCTGACGCTGGGTCCGATCAAAGCGGTGAAGGCCGCGGCCTCCGCGAGCGGTGATCTGGTGGTGGCGGCAACGCTGCGCTACCAGGCCTGTGACGACAAGCAGTGCTTCCTCCCCGAGACCGTGCCGATCGAGTGGCGGTTCCGGCTGGAAGACCACGACAGCCAGCGCGTTCCGGAAGAATTGCGCCGCAAGCCGCCGCAGCAGCCGTAGCCACGAGGCGCCACGAGGCGATGGAGTCGATCTACTACGTCCTGAGCTGGCTCTGTCACCGCACCTGCGTCCACTGCTACGAGGACCGCTTCCGCCCTTATTACGGCGATGAGCTGCGGCAGGTGGTCGCCGAGGCGCGGAACAACTTCGCGCGCATCATCGCCAACCTGCCGGAGCGGATGACCTACCTGGACCTGCGCGAGGCGGACGGGCGGGGCGGGTTCCGGGAAAAGCGCGGCAGCGTGATCCTGGCCGGCGGCGAGATTCTGCTCGATCCGGTGCGCGAGCCGGTGCTCTACCCGGCGCTCGAGCTGCTGTGGGAGAAATACAGGGACCGGGGCGGAGTGAAGCTGATCGTGCAAACCACCGGCGACGTGCTCAACGAGAGCATTCTGGAAGAGCTGCTGCGACGGCGCGTGTGGATGGTCTCGGTTTCCGGCATCGACGCCTTCCACGAAGGTCTGGAGGAGGAATCCGCGCAACTCGCCCTGCGCGACAAGCTGACGGCGATGTTCGAGGCCCACGGCATGCAGTATTTCGAGCCCGTGGCCGAGCGGGCCAGGGACGCCTCCGGCGATGGCGGCTATTACCATTTCTTCGGCGCCACGCCGGATTCCTGGATCGGCAAGCTGTGGCCGCGCGGGCGGGCGGATCAGAACGGGCTTTCGACGGCGGACATCACGGAGAACTTCTGCAACCGGTGGTCGGGCGGGCTGAACTTTCTCCAGCACCGATACAGCGGCTCGGAGGTCTCGGTGGATCCGGCCGGGAATGTCTATCCCTGCTGCATCAAGACGCGGCTGGCCGTGGGCAACCTGCTCGAACAGCCGCTGGAGGCAATCCTGGATCGGCTGATCGGCAACCCGGTGTATGAGGCGATCTCGATGGGGCACCCGGAGCGGATGGGGATCGCGCACGGCTGGAGCGTCGAGAGGTTTCTCGAGAAATCGAAAAAGGTCCTTCCCGAGGGGCGCCTCTACCGGAACCTGTGCGTCGGCTGCGACCGCTTTCACGAGGAAGTGCTGATGGCGGACAAGCAGCCCCTGGTGTCCATCGGTGGTTGAGGCGGCGGCTCCCCGAGCGCACCGGCGGGCGCTACTACAGGGGTCCTGGTACTCGAGGCTCTCCGACCTTGGTCCTCAGGGATGCGGATTCCTCTTGCCCCCAAGGGCGATTCAGGCGTAGAATCGAGCAGTTTTCCTTTACAAGGAGGGTAAACAGTGGGAACGATCAACATGTCCCGCGTGATCCTGGGCGGCTTGGCCGCCGGGGTGGTGATTGACATTGGCGAAGGCCTGATCAACGGCGTTGTGCTGGCCGCCGACTGGGCCCAGGTCATGAAGACGATGGGGAAGCCGGAGCAGATGAGCGGTGGCCAGCTCGCGATGCTCAACATCCTGGGCCTGGTGATGGGGATCCTGGCCGTGTGGTTGTACGCCGCGATCCGGCCGCGGTTCGGGGCCGGACCCAGAACAGCCGTGATTGCCGGCGTTGCCTTCTGGGCGCTGGCCTACGCGTTGCCTTCCGCGGCGCCGCTGATCTTCGAGTTCTTCCCGGCGCGGATGATGATGATCGCCCTGGCAGGAGGCATAATCGAGGTGTTGCTGGCCGTCCAGGTCGGCGCCAGGATCTACAAGGAAGAGGAAGCCGCGGGGGCCGTCTCCGCCGCGGCCGCCGGCCGTTAGAGTCGCGGCTCGGTTTCGGCGTTCGTTTCCGAGCCGTGACCGCAGGGAGCGGTTGTCAGCGCTGTAGCGGATCTTCCATCCAGGGCGGGGTGGCGTCGATGAGCCGCCCCAGCTCGGGCTCCATCTCCTCCATGCGGAGCTTCATCTTCCAGGCGATGTCGCGATAGCTGAAGTGGCCCTTGACGCCGCTGCGCAGCCGGGAGATGTACTCGGCCTCGGCGAAGTCCATCTTGAACAGGAAGCGCGCGCGGGCGCCGAACGGCAGCAGGTAATCGGCGCCGGGCGCGGGCAGGGCCCGGGCGGTCTCAAACGTCCTCCCCATTTCTTCCTCGTAGAAACCCAGCACGCCGGCTTCGGCCAGTGCGGCCGGTGTTTCCCAGCCGAGCACCGTCGAGAACGGCTGGCGGAACTGGTGGCAGCGGCGGTGGCGGTGGAAGTCGCGCCAGGCGCCGATGTCCATGACGATGTCGTAGGCGTAGAGCCCGCCGCGGAAGTTGCGCAGCAATTCATCGCGACGGGTGCGCGAGCCGAGCGCCGCGTCGATCACCTCGGCCCGCTGCGCCGCGCTCCATCCGGCGGCCACCTCGTACAGCTCTCGGAAGGGCCGGTCGGTCACCGGATAAAGCAGCGTGGCGGCGATGTCGGCAGCGGTGTCGGCGGGTCGCAGCAGATCGACCGCCTCGACGGCGAGGCCCGCCGGCGGCGGCAGGTTCTGGCGGGCCCAAAGCCGCAGGTCTTCGCGCGCGCGCGCCAGGTGCGTGTCGCAGTCCACGTAGCGGGCGAGCGTCGGGGCGACCGCCTCGGCGCTGTCGGGATCGCCCCAGACACAGTGCGGCGGCGCGGCGCAGGCCTCGCCCATCTCGGCGGCCAGGCTGCGCAGCTCGGCGTACTCGGAGGCCTTCAGGCGGCGGATCTGGCGCTCGAGCGTGCGGATGCTGGTGATCTGGCCGACGCCCGTGGGCACGCCGAGGAATAACAGGTAGCGCGCCACGTCGAAGGCGCGCGCGGCGAGGTTGCGGCGGTACACCTCCGGCGTCATCGCCTCCGGGCGTGGGAGCTTCTCGCCGAGCGACTCGATGACGGCGTCGTGCACCTTCGCGTAGGCGTCAATCAGCCTGGCGCCGGCCTCGCGGTAGATGGCCGCCTGCTCGTCATCGAGCTCGGGCGGAGTCACCATGCCGCCGCGGCCGAAGTTCTGGTAGCGGGAAGACCGCGCCTGGCCGTCCCAGAGAGGCTCGTCCTCCACCTCGGTGGCGGCCAGCTCGGAAATGCCTTCAAAACACATCACCACGTGGCCGAGGTCGGCGATGGAGGCGTGGCCGTACTGGAAGTAGAAGCTCTCGAGAAACTTCCGCGAGTCGTGGGTGCGGACCCACTCGATCGACTGGCGAATGGAGTCCGGAGAGCGGCTGTATCGTGCCAGGGCGTAGGCGCATTTCTCCGGCGGCACGCCCGCAACGGTCAGCACTCGCGGGGCCTGTTCCGGGTCCATGAACGGTTATCATAGCGGATTCCATGCGAATCAAGATCAACAGACTGCACCCGGACGCCATCCTGCCGCGCTACGCCCATGGTCCCCAGGAGGACGCCGGCATGGACCTGCACGCGCTGGAAGGCGCCCTGCTCGAGCCGGGTGTCGCGCAGGCGGTGCCGACGGGCCTGGCGATCGAGTTGCCGCCGGGCTACGAGGCGCAGGTACGCCCGCGCAGCGGCCTGGCGCTTAAGCACTCCATTACGCTGCCGAACGCCCCGGCGACCATCGATCCGGGCTACCGGGGCGAGATTCGTGTGATCCTGCTGAACCTGGGAAAGCACGAGTACACGGTGCACGCCGGCGACCGGATCGCGCAACTGGTCATCGCGCGCTATGAACCGGTCGAGTGGGAAGAAGGGGAGTTGAGCGAGTCCCGGCGCGGCGAGGGCGGCTTCGGGTCTTCGGGCCGGTAGCTCGCAAAAGCCGGCGGGCCGGCTCAGCGCTTGTGTTCCGCCGCCCAGTTAAGCACCACGGTGAGCGACGTGGGGGCTTCCTCGCCAGCGAGCTGGTTTAGCAGGAACCGCTGCCCGTCGCCCGAGACGGAGTACTCAAACCCGCTCAAAGCCAGGATGGAAAGTCGCGTCCGAAACAGCGCCTTCGGCGTCCCACGCTCGAAGCTTGCGCCCGCCCTCACCTCCACCGCCATAAGCTGGCCGTCCGGCGCCAGGAAGAACAACTCCTTGCCATCGCGCCGCCACCGCGGCTGGTCGCCCCCGCTCGAGGAAATCTGCCACTTGCCCGACGACGCCCCGCCGCCCCCGCCCGCCGCCGGGGAGAAACTTTGCACGTAGACCTCGTAGCGGCCGGTGTTGTCGTTGGAGGCGTAAGCGACCCAGCGTCCATCGGGGGAGAACTGGCCGTTGCGCTCGATGAACTGGCTTTGCAGAAACACAAACGGCTTGCGTTCTCCGCCGCCCGGCCCGGGGCCCAGCGGGAGCACTTCCAGATCCATTCCCGTTTTCGTATTGACATGGCCATAGAGCAGGAAACGCCCGTCCCGAGACCAGTCCAACGGGATCTTGACGCCCGGGCTCTTCAACAGAGGGTCCTCGTTGCCGAGCCCGCCGGCGGGCTTCCAATACAGATCGCTGGTGATACCGCCGCGTACGGAGCTGAACACAATGCGGCTGCCGTCGGAAGACCATTGCGGGACATCGTCCGGCGCGGGGTCGAAGGTGAATCTCGAGGCGATGCCGCGTTCCCACTCCAGCACCCAAATGTCGCCGCCGCGCGCGAACGCAATCCGCTTCTCATCGGGCGAAAGAGCGGGCAGGAAGTATACTCCCCGCGGGGCGGCCTCCGCCACCTGCTTGCCGCCGCGGTCCAGCCAGAGCAGTTGCGAGAGGCCCACGTTCTGCCCGGTGAGCACCGCCAGCGTTCCGGAGCCGGAAACCGTGAAGCCGTGGAGATCGGCCGTTGGCATCCCAACCTTTTCCGCGACGGGAAACGGTTCGCCTGCCAGCTTGCCCCGGCCGGGGTCGAACCGCTGGGCCATCAGAGTGTCCTGGCGCACGAACAGCAGGTGGCCCTCACTGCCGGCGGGGGCGAAGATCGATTGGCCCTGCCCGGCCAGGATGCGCGTGTTCTCTTTCGAGTCGAGCGAGCCCAGATACGTCCCGCTTTGCCCGGCAGCCCCGCGCGAGTAATACAGGAAACGCCTGCCGTCGGGCAGGAACTGCGGCCCGCGCTGGCTGGTCTCCCCGCGGGCTTCATCCAGGGCGGTCACCGCGGTGGCGATGCCGCCGGCGGCGGGCACCCGATGGAGCGGCGAGTTCGTGCTTGGGGCGAATACAATGACGCCCTCCCGGCTCCAGGCGCCGCCGCGGCCGATCAGCGCATCACACAAGGTCTGCGGCGGTCCTCCGGCGGCGTCGATTTTCTTCAGCTTGCCGTCGGCGAAAAAGCCCACGAAACGGCTGTCCGGCGACCAGAAAGGAAGCGCGGCTCCCTCGGCGCCCGGGAGCACCTGGGCCGAGAGCGAGCCCAGCGACTGCACCCACAGCATCTGTTTGCCGTCCGCCCCAATTCCGGTGAAGGCCAGCCGACGCCCGTCCGGCGAGAGCGCGAAGTGGCGGAGCGTGGTCTTGGCCGGCGGATGGAGCAAGAAACGCACCATGGCCGCCTCCGGCGGCGTTTCGCGAAAGTGCACCAGTCCGACTGCCAGCAGGGACAGAGCAAACACCGCGGCGGCCGCCACAGCAAGCCGCGGGAGCCAGGGCTTCGCGGTTTTGTGCGCCGGGAGAGCCAGTCCGGCGCCCGCGACCCATTCCAGCACTTCTTTCAGGTCGTGCGCCGACTGCCAGCGCTCTTCCGGTTTCTTCGCCAGGCATTTCCTCACCACCCGCTCCAGCATCGGCGGCGTCCGCGGCTTCAGCGTCTCCAGCGACGGCGGCTCGTGCTCCAGGATCGACACCATGATCCCCGCCTTGGTCTTCCCCTCGAACGCCCGCCGACCCGTCAGCAGCTCGTACAGCACCGCGCCGAAGGCGAACAGGTCGCTCCGCGCGTCGGCCTCCTTGCCCTCCACCTGCTCGGGCGCCATGTACTGCGGCGTCCCCAGGATGGCCCCTTCTTCGGTCAGCGCCCGCGTGAGGGTGGCGGCGTCGGTGGCCGGCGCCGTCCCCGTCGCCGTCGAGGTCACCGCCGATAACTTCGCCAGCCCGAAGTCCAGCAGCTTCACCCCCGTCCTGGTCACCAGAATGTTGGCCGGCTTCAGATCCCGGTGCACCACCCCCTTGCCGTGCGCGTGCTCGAGCGCCCCGGCGATCTGGATCCCCAGCCGCAGCACTTCCGGGGGATCGAGCGGTCCCTCCAGCGGCGCCCCGTCCACGTACTCCATCACCAGGTAGTCGGGGCCCACATCGAACAGCGTGCAGATGTGCGGATGGTTCAGGGTGGCGATCACCCGCGCCTCGCGCTGGAAGCGCTCGGAGAATTGGTGCCGCGCCACCTTGACGGCCACGTCGCGGCCCAGGCGCGTGTCGCGCGCCTTGTACACCTCGCCCATGCCTCCGGCCCCGATCAGACCCACGATCTCGTAGGGGCCGAGGGATGTTCCGGCTTCCAGCGGCATTTGCGGCTCAGTGTATCACGGCGACCCGCGGCCTGTGCGCTTCTCAGCGCTTCAGATCCGCCGCCCAGTTCAGCACCACGGTGAGCGACGTGGAAGCTTCCTCGCCGGCGAGCTGGTTTACCAGGAACCGCTGCCCGTCGCCCGAGGCGGAGTACTCAAATCCGCTCAATCCCTGGATGGAAAGTCGCGTCCGAAACAGCGCCTTCGGCGTCCCTCGCTCGAAGCCGGCGCCCGCCTTCACCTCCACCGCCATAAGTGTGCCGTCCGGCGACAGGTAGAACAGCTCCTTGCCGTCGCGCCGCCACCGCGGCTGGTCACCCCCGCCCGAGGAAATCTGCCACTTCCCGGCGCCGCCTCCCCCGCCCGGCGCCGGGGAGAAACTTTGCACGTAGACTTCGTAGCGGCCGGTATCGTTGGAGGCGTAAGCGACCCAGCGTCCATCGGGAGAGAACTGGCCGTTGCGCTCGGTGAACTGGCTTTGCAGAAACACAAACGGCTTGCGTTCCCCGCCGCCCAGCCCGGGGCCCAGCGGGAACACTTCCAGATCCATTCCCGTTTTCTGATTGACATGGCCATAGAGCAGGAAACGCCCGTCCCGGGACCAGTCGAATGCGGTCTTGAAGGCCTGGCTCTTCCACAGCAGCTCCTCGTTGCCGAGCCCGCCGGCGTGCTTCCAATACAGATCGCCGGCCGCACCGCCGCGCTCCGAGCTGAACACAACGCGGCTGTCGTCGGAAGACCATTGAGGGGCAAGCTCCTGGGCGGGGTCGAAGGTGAATCTCGAGGCGATGCCGCGTTCCCACTCCAGGACCCAAATGTCGCCGCCACGCGCGAACGCGATCCGCTTCTCATCGGGCGAAAGAGCGGGCCGAACGTATTCTCCCCGCGGGGCGGCCTCCGCCACCTGCTTGCCTCCGCGGTCCAGCCAGAGCAGTTGCGAGAGGCCCACGTTCTGCCCGGTGATCACCGCCAGCGCACCGGAGCCGGAAACCGTGAAGCCATGGAGATTGAAGCCCCCTCCCAGGAGACCGACCTTTTCCGCGACGGGAAACGGTTCGCCTGCCAGCTCGCCCCGGCCTGGGTCGAACCGCTGGGCCATCAGAGTGTCCTCGCGCACGAACAGCAAGTGGCCCTCATTGCCGGCGGGGGCGAAGGCGGATTGGCCGTGCCCGGCCAGGATGCGCGACTTCTCTTTCGAGTCGAGCGAGCCCAGATACGTCCCGCTTTGCCCGGCTGCCCCGCGCGAGTAATACAGGAAACGCCTGCCGTCGGGCAGGAACTGCGGCCAGCGATGGCTGTTCTCCGCGCGGGATTCATCCAGGGCGGTCACCGCGGTGGCGATGCCGCCGGCGGCGGGCACCCGATGGAGCGGCGAGCTCCCGTTCGGGGTGAATACAATGACGCCCTCCGTGCTCCAGGCGCCGCCGCGGCCGACCAGCGCATCACACAAGGTTTGCGGCGGTCCTCCGGCGGCGTCGATTTTCTTCAGCTTGCCGTCGGCGAAAAAGCCCACGAAACGGCTGTCCGGCGACCAGAAAGGAAACTCGGCCCCTTCGGCGCCCGGCAGCAACTGGGCCGAGAGCGAGCCCAGCGACTGCACCCACAGCATCTGTTTGCCGTCCGCACCATTTCCAGTGAAGGCCAGCCGGCGCCCGTCCGGCGAGAGCGCGAAGTGGCGGAGGGCGGTCCTGGCGGGCGGATGGAGCAAGAAACGCACCGTGGCCGCCTCCGGCGGAGTTTCGCGAAAGTGCACCAGTCCGACCGCCAGCAGGGACAGAGCGAGCAGTGCGCCGGCGGCCAGCGAGAGCCGCAACGGCCACTTTTTCCCCGACGTGGCGGCCGGAAGCCCCTGTCCGGCGCCCGCAATCCATTCCAGCACTTCTTTCAGGTCGGCCGCCGTCTGCCAGCGTTCCTCCGGTTTCTTCGCCAGGCACCTCCTCACCACCCGCTCCAGCATTGGCGGCGTCCGCGGCTTCAGCGTCTCCAGCGACGGCGGCTCGTGCTCCAGGATCGACACCATGATCCCCGCCTTGGTCTTCCCCTCGAACGCCCGCCGACCAGTCAGCAGCTCGTACAGCACCGCGCCGAAGGCGAACAGGTCGCTCCGCGCGTCGGCCTCCTTGCCCTCCACCTGCTCCGGCGCCATGTACTGCGGCGTCCCCAGGATGGCCCCTTCTTCGGTCAGCGCCCGCGTGAGTGTGGCCGCTTCCGTCGCCGGCGCCGTCCCTGTCGCCGTCGGGGTCGCTGCCGATAACTTCGCCAGCCCGAAGTCCAGCAGCTTCACCCCCGTCCTGGTCACCAGAATGTTGGCCGGCTTCAGATCCCGGTGCACCACTCCCTTGCCGTGCGCGTGCTCGAGCGCCCCGGCGATCTGGATCCCCAGCTTCAGCACTTCCGGGGGCTCGAGCGGCCCCTCCAGCGGCGCCCCGTCCACGTACTCCATCACCAGGTAGTCGGGGCCCACATCGTGCAGCGTGCAGATGTGCGGATGGTTCAGGGTGGCGATCACCCGCGCCTCGCGCTGGAAGCGCTCGGAGAATTGCTGCCGCGCGACCTTGACGGCCACGTCGCGGCCCAGGCGCGTGTCCCACGCCTTGTACACCTCGCCCATGCCTCCGGCCCCGATCAGACCCACGATCTCGTAGGGGCCGAGGAAAGTTCCGGCTTCCAGCGGCATTTGCGGCTCAGTGTATCACGGCGTCGCGTCGTGGTCCGACCTTCACGGACTGCTGTTGACTTCCCAGCGGAACCCTTCGCCGAGATAGACGCGCCGGACATCGGGGTCGCGGCCCAGCGCCTCCGGCGTGCCGTTGCGGAAGATTTGGCCGTTGTTGATGATGTAGGCGCGGTCGGTGACGGCCAGGGTCTCGCGCACGTTATGATCGGTGACCAGGATTCCGATGCCGGTGGTCTTGAGGTCGAAAATGATCCGCTGGAGCTCGATCACCTGGATCGGATCGATGCCCGAGAACGGCTCGTCGAGCAGCAGGAAACCCGGCTGGATGACCAGCGAGCGCGCGATCTCGACGCGCCGTCGCTCGCCGCCGGAGAGCATGTAGCCCTTGCTGTGGCGGACCTTCTCCAGGCCCAGTTGCTCGAGCAGCAGGTTCATGCGCTCGCGGCGCTGGCGGGCGTTGAGCGAGAGCGTCTCGAGGATGGCCATCAGGTTGTCCTCGACGCTCAGCTTGCGGAACACGGAGGGCTCCTGCGGCAGGTAACCGATGCCGCGGCGCGCGCGCTCGTACATCGCCAGCGTGGTGATGTCGGCGTCATCCAGGAAGACGCGTCCGGAATCCGGGCTGATGAGGCCGACGATCATGTGGAAGGAGGTGGTCTTGCCGGCGCCGTTGGGACCGAGCAGGCCCACCACCTCGCCCTGCTCGACCGACAGGGAAACGTCGTCCACCACCCTGCGCCCGCGGTAGGACTTCGAGATTTCGACGGTATGGAGCCTGGGCATCGGGACTCTAGGGCCGGCGGATGCGGCTGATCGCCGGCTGGGCCGGCTCGCCATCCACCAGCAGCCTATCATCCCGGGAAAAGTAGGTCAATTGCCTGCCGCGCGTGGACCCGCGGAGGGAATCGTGGAACTGCGGGTGGCCGCCGGAGAGGAGAATCTTCTCCTGGTCCACCTGGTAGTCGGCTTGCTCGGAGGCGCCACGGCGGCTGCGGTCGCGTTCGCGCTGCGAGATCTCGACTGCGCCTTCGGCCAGGGCGCGCTCCAGGCTGCCGCTGGAGGAATCCTTCCCACGCTCCTTGAGGAACGCCCGGATCTCGCGCGCGCGGACTTCCATCGACCCGCGCACAAGCTGCGCGCCTCCGCGGTAGTGGGCCAGGCGTTCCTGTTCGCGGTAGAGCAATTCGGGCGCGCGCACCACCGTGTAGGGGAGAGCCTTCGCCGGCGGAGCCACTTTCCCGGGCGCGGCTTTGCCATCGGCATCGGCGAACTCGCTGATCACGTTGCCGGCGGCGCGCAACTGCCGCGACTTGCGGTCGATCTCGATGCGATCGGCCTGGAGGCGATTGGCGCTCTGCCAGAGCACGGCGCCGCCTTCGTAGACGATGCGCCCGTTGTCTTCGGTCGAGAGCATGCGCGCGGCCGTGGCGTGGCTGGGCTCTTCGCTCGAGAGCATTGCCGAAGAAGCGGACTTGCGCTCGGGCAAACGCGTCGAGACCACGCCGCCCTCGGCGGTGAAATCGTCGGTGTCCTGTTCGAGCACGATGCGCTCGGCGGCCACCGATCCGGCGGCATCCCACACCCGCGCCTTCCCTTCCAGGACCATGCGGCGGCCGGCGGACTCCTGCACGGCACGCGCGGCGGTGGCCTGGCGGTCGCCCTGCTCGTAGCGAAACTGTTGCCACTGCTCGAGTCGGGCCAGTTGTCCGGTTTTGGGGTCGAACTCGGCGGCGAGATCCCGGCTCCAGGTTCGGGAAGACACTCCCGCGCGCTGGCCTTTCTTCGGCTCGTTCTCGGTACTGGTGGCGACCTCGACGGCGCGCAGGGAGCGGATCCTGTTGCTCGGTCCGTAATGGATCCAGATGCGATCGGCGTCCATCCGGCGACGCCGCTGCCCCGGCCCGTTCGGGAGGAACTCGAGCGAGCCGGGCGTGTGTGTCTGGACCAACTCCAGTTCTTCCCCGCCGGCGCGCATGACCAGCTCAACGACCTCGCTCTTCACCACCCGCGTCTCGGCGGCGCCCGGGGCCGCCAGCGGCCGCGATTCCACCGCGCTGCGACCCGTGGCGCGCACCTTCGAGAGCAGGCTGTCGTCGCCAGCGGCGGCGAATTCCATGTCGACGCGGTCCGAGGTCATGGTGGTTACGGCGGTATCGGTTGAGGCAACCATCCTGGCCTCGCCTTCGCCGGTGCATTTCTCCACGTGGGCGTCGGCGGAGAACCAGAGGTCGAGCCGGGAAGCGCTGTACTCGATCCGGCGCTTGGGGTACTGGTCGCGGCCGCGTGCGTTCTGGGCCTCCACCTGGCGGATCCGGCCGTCCTGAAGAGTGATCACAGCGTTGCCCGCTTCGAGCGTCGTGTTGGCGCGCTCGAAACGGGACCAGCCGAGCAGGAATACCTTCGCCTCGCTCTCCTTGTATGCCAGTTCGCCGGTTTCCACCTGCATCGAGCGCTCGCGCGGCCCGCTCCCCCACCAGCGCAGCCGGACCTGGCTCGACATGCGAAGCTCGCGGGAGGCGGGGTCGTAGGAGGCGCCGACAGCCTGGCCCTCGCCGCGATCGAACTCGAAGGTGGCCGCGCGCTCGGTGGTCGCCACGCCGGTTTTGGCTGCAAAGCGGACGCCGGAGGAGCGAATCTGCAACAGCCGTCCGGAAGGAGCTGCTTCGGCGGGAACCGCCAGGGTGATTTCGACCTCGCCGTCCGCGTAGAGGAAGCCTTCGCCGGAGTGGAAGACGGCGCTGGCGCTGCGAACCCGGTCGAAGACGCGGCCGTCTTTGTGAAAAAGCCGCAGCTCGACCTGGTCGAGCTGGAGCTGGTCGGGTTCCTGAAGCTGGCGCATGTCCCGCGAACTGACCTCGACCACCACCCGCTTGCCGTCGCTGTGCGAGTAGATCCAGTCGCGGCTGGTCGCCTGGATCGTGGTCGGCAGGGGCTTGGGGGCGGCAGGCGCCTCCTGAAGCTGGGCGGTCCTTTGCAGGTAGTAGGTGGCGCCGACTCCGGTGAGGATGACGAGTATGCCGAGCAGAAAGATCCGGCGCGTGCGCCGCATTGCGTCTCCAGGATAGCACTGGCGGGCGCGCCGCCCGTGACTGCGATAGACTGGCAGAGCTTTGACCTGGACTCAACACTACACGCCGCTGGGAAACCTGGCGATCTCGGCGCTGGTGGCGGCATTGCCTGTGATCGTGCTGCTCGGCCTGCTGGCGTTCTTTCACGCGCGGGCGCACGTGGCGGCGCTGGCCGGGCTGGCCTCGGCGCTGGCGGTGGCGGTGTGGGTCTACGGCATGCCAGTGCCGCTGGCGCTGGCTTCCGCCGGCAACGGCGCGGCCTTCGGGCTTTTCCCGATCGGCTGGATCGTGCTGTGGGCCATTTTCCTCTACGACATCACGGTGGTGACCGGTCGCTTCGAAGTGGTGAAGCAGACCATCGCCGGGCTGGCCGGCGATCGCCGCATCCAGGCGCTGCTGATCGCCTTCAGCTTCGGCGCCTTCATCGAGGGCGCGGCGGGCTTCGGCACGCCGGTGGCGATCTCGGCGGCCATGCTGATCGGCCTGGGGTTCAAGCCGCTGGCGGCGGCGGGCATGGCGCTGATCGGCAACACGGCGCCGGTGGCCTACGGGGCGCTGGGCACGCCGATCATCGCGCTGGCCCGCGTGACCGGTCTGCCGCTGGATCAGCTCAGCGCCATGGTCGGCAGACAATTGCCGTTCTTCTCGGTGATCGTGCCGTTCTGGCTGGTGTGGGCCATGGCCGGCTGGCGGGGGATGATCGAGGTATGGCCGGCGTGTCTGGCCTCCGGGCTGACCTTCGCCATCGCCCAGTTCCTGGTGAGCAACTACCACGGCCCGTGGGTGGTGGACATCGTCGGGGCGATCCTCTCGATCCTGTCGCTGGTGGCGCTGCTGCGCTACTGGCAGCCGCGAACCTTGTGGCGTTTCCCGGACGAAGCGCCCGCGGCCCAGGCCGTGCCTGCGCGCCCGTCGCGGCGCGAGGCCACCGTGGCCTGGATGCCCTGGGCGATCCTTTCGGTGCTGGTTTTCCTGTGGGGACTGCCGCAGATGAAAGCGCTGCTGAACGACATCTCGATCCTCCAGATCCCCGTTCCCTACCTGGACAAGGCCGTCTTCCGCGGCCCGCCCGTAGTGGCCGCGCCCAAAGCCGAGGAAGCCGTGTTCGCGCTGAACTGGCTCTCGGCGACCGGCACCGGGCTGCTGCTGGCGTCGGTGATCTCGGGTCTGCTGCTCGGCCTGAGCCCGGCGCGACTGGCGAAGACCTTCGCCGGTACGCTGCATCGAGTACGGTTCTCCTTGCTGACCATCGCCGCCATGCTCGCGCTCGGCTTCACGACGCGCTACGGAGGCCTCGACGCCACCATGGGGCTGGCGTTCGCCAGCACCGGGGTGCTGTTCCCGTTCTTTTCGGCGATGCTCGGGTGGCTGGGGGTGGCGCTGACCGGCAGCGACACTTCCTCCAACGTGCTGTTCGGCAACCTCCAGCAGATCACCGCGCAGCAGTTGGGCATCTCGCCGGTGCTGGCCGCGGCCGCCAACAGCTCCGGCGGGGTGATGGGAAAGATGATCGACGCGCAGAGCATCGTGGTGGCGGGCGTGGCCACGGGTCAGGTGGGCGGCGAAGGCGAGATCCTGCGCTACGTTTTCTTCCACAGCGTGGCGCTGGCGTCGCTGGTCGGCCTGCTGGTGCTGTTGCAGGCCTACGTGTTTCCCGGGATGGTGCCATAGGGACAGGCCTCCTGGCCATCCCCCTTGCAGGTAGCAGATCAGAAAGCGGTGAAAGTCGCGGTAAACTGAGGTCGTGCCCGCCCTGCTGAGGGTCCGCGGTTATCGGTTCTTTTTCTTCAGCTTGGAGGGTCGCGAGCCACCACACATGCACGTGGCTCATGCGGGGAGATACGCGAAATTTTGGCTTGAGGGTGTGGAGCTAGCGTACAATCGCGGTTTCCGCGATCACGAGCTCACTGAGATTCGAAAGATCGTCATTGAGAATAGAGGGTTCTTCCTGGAGAAGTGGCATGAGTACTTTAGTGGAAAGCAGTGAAGTCACGGCGGTCGAGGTCTCGTGCAGGGCTGATGCGCTGAAAGTCGTTCTCGCCGACGGGCGGGCGGTCTCGGTGCCACTCGCCTGGTTTCCCAGACTTCTTGCCGCCACTCCAAAAAAAAGGGCGGAGTGGGAGCTGATCGGCGGAGGCATCGGCATTCACTGGGAAGCCATCGACGAAGACATTCTGGTCGCCAGCCTATTGCAGCCTGAGAATTTCATGCGCCTGCCCAACGAGCCCCTACAGGGGTTGGCCCCGCCTGGCGGCGGAGTGGCGCCCCGCAATGCAAAGCAGCAAACGGTCAAAGCGCTTGCTCAGGAGGCCTTGCAGCGGCCGGCGCAAAAACGGCGCCGCCGCTGAACCGCCGAGTCGTCAGGCCGCTCTTGGAAGACTCACAAAGGAGAGACCTATGCCGATCACTGCTTTCAACAGTTTTACTGATGGCCTCGATCCGAGTCGCAGAAGCCGCGAGCACTTCGTTACCACCGTCGACATAGCAGACGACCGTCGCTGGGTGCCTTATGCCGATGGTGTCTGGTTCCAGCCCTGCCATTTCAACGTCACTTCCGGCGGATTCAGCGTTGTTCTAAAAGGTCTCCCTGGCGCCGTGCTGGGCACTCACTACCACGTTGGCACTGTGCGTGGTTATACGATGCGTGGGCACTGGCGGTACCTCGAGCACGACTGGGTCGCAAAGCCTGGGACCTTCATCTATGAACCCGCCGGAGAAGCTCACACGCTGGTTATCACCCAGGACTCACCAGAACCGGCGTTGATCATGTTTGTGGTTGAGGGTGGCCTCATTTATCTGGACAAGCCGGCCAACGGTGGCGTTGCTGCCTACGAGGATGGATTCACCCTTCTCGAACTGTCTCGGAAGTACTATCGCGAGGCGGGCCTCGATGCGCGCCAACTGGACCTGCTAATTCGCTAGTTGAGGCGCGCGGTCTAACAAAGGCGTTCTTCTTCACCGAGTATTTCGACTAGGCAATGTCAGACGCGATGCGAGCCCTCGCCGAGTGGAAGCGAAACAACGGGCCGGGATTTGCAAGCAGATGGATAGAGCGTCTCCAAGCCGGCGACCAACGGGCCTACCATGTCGATCACGCACGCCGGAAGGTGAAGTCGTATTTCGAAAAGATCACACGGATCTATTCCGCCGGCCTCATTCGCCTGAAGTTGTTCCAAGAGATTGCCTACGCCGCTGGGCGCAGCATTGTGGGCGGTACGCTGAAGCAGAGCGCGTGCGAGCCGTGGCTGCGCACATCGGGCGAGTTGAGCAACCGTAAGAGGGCATAGCATGCTAGACCTCTTCAAATCTATCCCATCAGCGGCGTATGTTGCTCTGATAACAGCGCTGCTGACCGCATCGGTGACACTCTTAGCCACGTACCTAGCCAACAGGGGCAGTACTGCCCGTCTTGTGCTTCAGCTCAACCACGAGAGATCGCTTGACCGTGAGCGCATCCATCGCGAACGAGGTGAAGAGTTGTATGTTCTCAGCGAGAGGTACTTCACCTCGCTTGTCTGTCAATATCTTCCGTATCTTCAGGTGATGCGCGGAGAATTAACATACAATGAGGCTTTGGATCTCACCGGAGCGGGCAGTAAGAACGGTTTCCCCGAGTTCGCACGGGTGGAGATGCTAGTTGACGTGTGGTTTCCGGGTCTTAGCAGGGCGCTCCAAAAGGTTTTCTCCCTACGTGATGAAGCAAACAGGATTCTCGCCGAGCATAAGGCCGCATACAAGCGTGGGGAGGCGGATGGCAGGGGATACGTACAGCCGATGGTCTCGGTCTTGAACCAGCTACCGCAGGCCACCGCCGAGTTCAGGAGGGAGCTTGTGGCAGTCATTCGTGCGGCCTAACGAAGCGTTTCAGCGGACGGGCAGGAAGCGCCCGCCGTTGAACGCTGAACCGTTAGGCTGACCAGAACCCGGCAGCCCAGCCCCGGGCCGGATGTTCCGACCAGGCAGTTCAGGAGGTCGCCATGAAATATGCATGGTATGTGATTGAGGCGGTAATCACTGCTGGTGGCGTGCTAGCCGCTTATCACTACGCGCGAGAACACATTACTCCCGGCGTCACTTACATCGGCTCGTCCATAATTGCCCTCTGTCGTCTGGTATCTGCGGTTCCGTCCTTTCAAGTCGGCGGGTGATGTGCAGTCCAGTAGCATTGGGATTAGATCGCTGCTCTACGCGGCTGGAGTCCTCATTGTACTCTGGCTGCCAAGATTCACCAACGATAGAACTCATAAGGTCCAGCAGCCCCCCGGCGTCGCGCTAGAAGTTCGCACGAATGCCAAGGACGGACTCCGCTACGTTTATGTTCCGCCCGGCAGGTTCAAGATGGGTTGCTCGCCATCGGACGCCGAATGCGAAAAGGAGGAGGAGCCGTCTCACACGGTGACCATTACCAAAGGCTTCTGGATTGGACAAACGGAGACCACGGTGGCCCGCTACGGCATTTTCGCTCACGCGACCAAGCAAGCTGTCCCAGCGGCACCCAAGTTCGGTTGGGGACCAGACAGCCCTATAGCAAATGTGACCTGGGACGAGGCGAGGCAGTTCTGTCGCTGGGCTGGTGGACGTCTTCCGACTGAGGCAGAGTGGGAATACGCGGCTCGCGCCGGAAGCATGGCCTCTCGCACAGGCGAGCTCGATGATATCGCTTGGTATAGCGCCAACTCTGGAGGAAAACCCCATTCTGTCGCAACCAAGGCCGCAAGCGCTTTTGGTTTGTACGACATGTTGGGAAACGTGTATGAATGGTGTGCGGACTGGTATGATCGAGACTATTACGCGAATCGCACGGAAAGGGACCCGCCGGGACCGCCCGAGGCAGAAACGCGTGTCGAACGTGGTGGTGGATGGGACAGTGAGCCGCGGTATCTACGTGCATCTTATCGCACCTCGAATCCGCCAGGCTATCGCAGCCCCCGTATCGGTTTCCGCTGCGTCGTCGAAACCATACCCCAGCAATGATCTTTGAGCTGCATCCATCCCCAACGGTAAATGCGCTCGCGCCGCGACGGGCCGGTGCCAGGTGCTGCCCGGCCGGACGTGCCGTCAGGCAGCAACGGGCGGGGTGATTCGATTGCGCCTAACTCGGCGCTGCAGGCGGCGGCCAAAACCGGGCCGCGGCTGAACGCCCAGTCGTTATACGGTCTGAAGCACCAGGATATAGCCTTGCGGGTGGAGCAAGTAGTGCCCGTCGGAACATCACGTCCCCGGCACGAACGCATGCCGCTTGGCTCATGTTAGCGCTGATGAGGCCTGCTGGCCTGTCGCGTTACGGCCTGCGCTCCTGGGCCTTCAGCTTCGCGAACCGGGGGTCGGCGCGCAGCCGCGCCAGGTCGGGCTCCCAACGCACCTCCTCAGGCGAGTAGACGTGCGCCAGCGCCTCGCCCAGGCGGCGCAGCGCCCGTTCGCGGTCGCCGGAAATCTCGTGAACGCGCGGTTGCAATGTAGAATGGGGTGGGGATGTACTTTGAGATCCTTGGCGAGATCACTGAGATCGAGGTTATCGCTACAGGCCATGGTATCGACGTCCTCAAGTTCCTGCGAAAGCGGTATGGCGCCGGGCAGTGGCGCAAACTCAAGGGTATCGCCAAGGTTGGCAAGCGCAGCGGCTCAATGCGGTGGGCCGAGGTGCACTGGTATGAAGCCCACGGCATTGGCCGAAAGGGTTGGAAGATAAAGCGGTTCTTGGACTGACGACCATGAAAGCTGAGAAATCAAGATCAAGGTTCTTGCTGTGTGTCCGCAACGACGGCTCGGACGACTTGGAGCCCAGGAAGGTGTACCAAGTTCTGCCAGACTCGGGGGCTGTGCGTGAGGGCTTTGTGCGAGTCATCGACGAATCCGGGGAGGATTATCTCTATCCGGCTGAATACTTCGTGCCCGTGAGGTTACCGGTAGTCATCGCACGGGCATTCCTGTCGCCGTCTAACTCGGCGTTGCAGTCTACGGCGCAAAAAGCGCGCCGCCGCTGATCGCCCCAATCATTAGACCGTTACGGCCTGCGCTCCTGGGCCTTCAGCTTCGCGAACCGGGGGTCGGCGCGCAGCCGCGCCAGGTCGGGCTCCCGCCGCACCTCCTCAGGCGAGTAGCCCTGCGCCAGCGCCTCGCCCAGGCGGCGCAGCGCCCGTTCGCGGTCGCCGGAAATCTCGTGGACGCGCGCCGCTTTGAACAACAGGTTCACGTTTTGCGGCGCGGTCTCGAGCGCCGCGGTAATCAGTTCGTGCGCTTTGCGCGGCTCATCGAGCCGGGCGTAGCAGATGGCGAGCGTGCCGCGCAGCTCCGCCAGCCTGGGATTGACCTCCAGCGCCCGCTCGCCCAGCTCGATCGCCTTCCGGTAAGCCACCCGGCCCCGCTCCTTCCCATCCGGGAGCTGCCAGTAGCCGTCGCCCAGGTTGTACCACAGCACGGTGTCGTTGCCGTTGAGCTGGACCGACTTCTCGAACATCTCGACGGCCGCGGCGTAGCGGCCCTGGAAGAAATGAATCACGCCGAGGTTGGAATACCCGTCCCCGGTGGGCTTCAGCTCGAGCGACCGCGTCAGCTCGCGAATGGCCTCCTCATGCCGGCCGAGCAGATGGTAGATGCCGCCCAGGCTTCGATATCCCAGCGGATTCTCCGGCGCCAGCTTCACCGACAGCCGCATCGGTTCCTCCGCCTTCGCGTATTGCCCGCGCCGGACATAAAACCCGCCCAGCGAGGAGTACGTGGGCCAGTAGCCCGGCTTGAGCCGGATGGCCTGCTGGAAGGTCGCCTCCGCCTCCTGGATGCGGCCGGCGGACTCCAGCGTCGTCGCCAGGAACCGGTGAGCGTCCACGTTGGCCGGGTCCAGTGCGATCGCCCGGCGGAACTCGCGAATCGCCTCCTCGTATTGGCCGGTGGCGCGGCGCACCAGCCCGAGCGCGGAATGCACCGGGGCGAGCCCGTCGTTGATAGCGGCCGCACGTGTGCCGGCGACATCCGCCTGCGCCAGCCACTGGCGGTCCTTGGTTTCGCTGAATTTGCGCAAGTAGGCCTCGGCCAGGGAGGCGTGGGCCAGCGCATAGTTGGGGTCGCGCTCAACAGACTGTTGCAGCATGCCGATCGCTTGCTCGGTCGCGGCGCCCTCCTGCTGCCGCAGATAGCCTTGTCCCTGGAGGTACAGCTCGTAGGCGCCGCCGCTGGCCGTGCTGGTCGATGCGAGCAGTTGGCCGGCCCTGGGAGTCATCTCCAGCTCGAGCAGCTCCACCACGCCCGCCAGCAGCGCGCGCTGCAACGCCGCCGCATCCGCCCGCGGGACCGGGAGGATCCGGGAAGCCAGTTGCCGCACCGTGGCGGCGTCGACGAGATTCACGATCACCCGCAGCTCGTTTTCGCTGCGCAGCACGCTGCCGGTGAGCGCCAGGTTCACGTTGAACGTGCGCCGGGCGTCCTGCACGCTCCGCACCGACAGGCGGCGCGCCTCGCCGGTCGGCACCACCCAGAGCGATTTCTGGAACTGCTCCATTTGCGAGAGCAGGCTGGTCACCACCTCCACCAGCCCATCACAGAACACCTGGTTGGCCGGATCGTTGCCCACGTTGTCGAACGGCAACACGATGAGCTGCTTCTGCGACGGCACATCGGAAAACGCCAGCCACCTCCGCCATCGCGGAACGGCCAGGACCCCGGCCACGAGCAGCGCCAGGACGATCACCACCACCGCCGCCGATTGCCGGACGCGCAGGCGCCAGGACGGGCGCACGATCCTGGTCGAGTCGCCCGCCCGCATCACGGTTTGAGTGGACATCTCCCCGCCGCCGGCAAAGACGGGAAGGCCGGCGGCGAGCGTGACCGCTTCCAGGTCCCGTACCATCTCCTCGGCGGTCTGGTAGCGGTTCTCCGGCTGCTTCTCCATCGCCCGGCGAACGATTTCGGCGAAGCGCTCCGGAAGGTCGGGCCGCGTCTCGGCGAGCGGAGGCGGATCCATGTGCAGGAGCTGGTGCAGGAGCCCTTCCCGGCGCTCGGCGTCGAACGGTTTCTTCCCCGCGGCCATCTCGTAGAGGATCACGCCGAACGCGAACAGGTCGGCGCGGTGATCCGCCTGCGCGGTCAGCGCCTGCTCCGGCGCCATGTAGGTGGCCGTTCCCACCGCCACGCCGGCGGCCGTCAATTCGGTGCTGTCGCGGAGCTTGGAGACGCCGAAGTCGACGATCTTCAGAGGGCCCTCGGCGGCAAACAGCGCATTGGCCGGCTTCACGTCGCGATGGGTGACGCCGTTGCGGTGCGCGTGCGCCAGCCCGAGGCCGAGCTGCCGGGCGTACAGGCAGATCTCCTCGAGCGGCAGCTTCTGGTCGCGGATGCGCCGCAGCAGCGTGCCGCCGGGCAGGTACTCCAGCACCAGGTAGGGATTCTCGCTGTCGAGATCGACGTCGTAGATGATGGCGATGTTGGGATGGTTCAGCGTCGAGATCGCCTTGGCCTCGCGCTCGAAACGCATCCGCGCTTCCTCGTCGACGTGCAGGCGACGGGAGAGGAACTTCAGCGCCACCACCCGGTCCAGCCGCGTGTCGCGCGCCTTGTAGACTTCTCCCATCCCCCCGACGCCGATCAGCGACAGGATTTCGTACGGACCGAGACGTGTGCCCGGGGCGAGCTTCATGAATTCCCGATGACACTGTAAGTTTACCGCTGACGCCCGCAGTAGGATGGGAGGTAGTGTCCTGGGACACTACCGGATGGGAGGATATGCGCGAGGCGCTGGTCGGATTGGATATCGCCGAACTGGGGGAGCGGTTAGGACCCGGCCAGCCCGCCTACCGCGCCCGGCAGATCTACGAAGCGGTCTACCGTCAGCGGGTCGCCGCGCTCGACGCCATGACGGCACTGCCCGCCGGGGTACGCCGCGAGCTGGCATCGCGCTGCGCGCTCGGGCTGCCGGAGGTGGTCGCCCGCTACGACTCGACGGACGGAACACGCCGCTACCTGCTGGGCCTCGCCGACGGGCGCACGGTGGAAACGGTGCTGATGCCCGAGGAGAGCGCGGGGCGCGATACCATCTGCATCTCGACCCAGGTCGGCTGCCCGGTGGATTGCAAGTTCTGCCTGACGGCGCTGATGGGGCTGGAGCGCAACCTGAGCGCCGGGGAGATTTGCGGCCAGGTCCTGGTGGTGCTCGCCGCGCATGGAATATCGCCGCGGACGGGTCGCGTCAACGTCGTGCTGATGGGACAGGGCGAGCCGCTGCTGAACCTGCCCCAGGTGATCAAGGCCACGCGCCTGCTGGTGGATGAGGGCGGCGTGGGCCTTTCCGAGCGCCGGCTGACGCTCTCCACCTCCGGGATCGTGCCGAAGATCGAGGAGCTCGGGCGGGAGCCGGTGCGTCCCAGGCTGGCGGTCTCGTTGAACGCCTCGACCCAGGAGCAGCGGAGCGAGTTGATGCCGATCACGCGCAAGTACCCTCTGAAGGACTTGCTCGATGCCTGCCGCGCCTATCCGCTGCGGCCTTGGGAGAAGCTGACCTTCGAGTACGTGCTGCTGGGCGGCGTCAACGACAGCGAAGCCGACGCGCGGCGCGTCGTCCGGCTGCTGGCGCATCTCAACTGCAAGGTGAACCTGATCGCGCTGAATCCAGGCCCGGGGATCCCGTTCGAGACGCCCGCGCCGGAGCGGGTGGCGGCGTTCCAGGCGATCCTCCGGCGCTCGTTCCCCTGCTTCGTGCGTAAGCCGCGCGGCCGGGACATCTACGCCGCTTGCGGGCAGCTCAAGCGGATGTCGGTAGCGGACCCCCTTGATTCCGCCCGGCCGCTGTGAGATAAATAGCGCATTGAAGGAGGGCACCCGCCCATGAATTGTCCCGACTGTTCGCCTGACTCTTCGATGGATCGCCGCGACTTTCTCAAGACCGCGACGCTGGCCGGCGCCGTTGTTGCGGCTGCGCCGCTCAATCTCGCCGGCGCGGCGGCAGCCAAGGTTTCCGACTCCGAGACCCTGGTCGCCACGCTCTACAACAGCCTCAACCCCGCGCAGAAGAAGGACGTCTGCTTCCCGTTCGATCACGCGCTGCGGTCGAAGGTGGATAACAACTGGCACATCACGCCGCACAAGATCGAGGCGTTCTACACCCCCGACCAGCAGGCCATGATCACCGAGATCTTTCGCGGCCTCCACAATCCGGATTTCGTCGAGAAGGTGATGCAGCACATGAAGGACGACGCCGGCGGGCTCGGCAAATACTCGATGGCCTTGTTCGGGCAGCCCGGCTCGGGCGCCTTCGAGTTCGTCCTTACCGGCCGACACTGTACCGTGCGCTGCGATGGCGACTCGGTGGAAGGCGCCGCCTTCGGCGGTCCGATTTTCTACGGCCATCAGCCGGGGGAGTCGTTCACCGAGAAGCCGGACCACCCCAACAACGTCTTCTGGTACCAGGCGCAGCGGGCCAACGAAGTGTTCAAGTCGCTCAACGGGAAGCAGCGCGAGCTGGCCCTGCTCGGGGACCCGCGCCCGGAGAAGGGTACACAAACGGTGGCCCTGCCCGGCAAGACGAGGAAGGCGGAAGGCCTGCCGGTTTCCGAAATGACCCGCGACCAGCGCGCGCTGGTCGAGAAGGTCCTGGCCGACCTGCTGCTGCCCTACCGCAAGAAGGACGCCGACGAGGCCATGCGCTACATCCGCAAGAACGGGGGAGTGGCCGGCCTCTCGATGGCCTTCTTCCGGAACCTGGACCTCGGCGAAGACGGCGTCTGGGACGTCTGGCAACTGGAAGGGCCAAACATGGTGTGGTACTTCCGCGGCCACCCGCACGTACACACCTGGGTCAACATCCGGGCTTGATCAACCGCTCCCTGTGGGTCGCGGCTCGGTTTCGGCGTTCGAAACCACACTAGAGCTTTTCGAGCGCGGTCCATTTTTTGCCGGCCGCGGCCCGGTTGAAGAGGCGCCAGAATCGGCGGCTGGTTGAGAGAATCAGCGCGTTACCGAGCCGTGACCGTAAGGGTATCGCCTCGCTTCTCACCGATCAAGACGACTTCGACGGACCCGTCGCGCACGACCCTCGCCTTGATACAATAGCAGCCCATGGCAGAAGTCACCGAATGCCGAAAACGACAGGCCAGGAGGCCCATAGGCGCTAACTTAGAGTTCGCGCGCGGGAAATCGTGGCGCAGACTCTCAGTCTGCAGCGTCGAGACTCGTCTCGACGCCTCAAAAACCCGCCTCGACACGATTGTCGAGGCTGCAGGCAAGAGTGCCCGCGCCACGAAAGCACCACACAACCGGCGTAAGTTAGCGCTTATGGGCCAGGAGGTCTGTCCCACGTTCTTCCAATACAGGACCGTAGCGTGCGAGTGATCTCTTTCATCTTGCGGATAGCCGGCTATCTGTACCAACTCGTTCTCACGGGGTTTCTGCTGGGTGTCTCCGGGATCGCCCTGCTCGACGGCGTGCACAACCTGCGCTTGGACATGCTGCCGTGGACCGGACGCGCGCTCACGCTCTGGCTGTTCGGGTCGAGCCTGGCGGGGCTGGCCGCGCTGGTGCTGGCGATCACCGGCCGGTTCCGCTGGCTGTTCCCCGCCTGGTGCCTGGCGGTGCTGGTGATGATGGTGCGCGGCTACTTCTTTTCCGGCTACGGCTACCAGGACATGGACCACTTCCTGCGCGCCGTGTATCTCACCCTGGGCGCGCTCGCGGCGTTGCTGGGCAGCCTGGCGGGACTGCGCCGCCGGCCTTCCCGACGCCGCTGAATCCTTACGCGCTCCCCGCCAGACCCAGTTCCTGCGCGCGCTCCTGCATGGCGGCGATGCAGAAGCCGATGTGGGCATCCAGATCGACGCCCATCTCGGCGGCGCCGGTTACGATGTCCTCGCGGTTCACCGAGCGGGCGAAGGCCTTGTCCTTCATTTTTTTGCGCACCGAGGCCACGTCCACCTCCCGCACGCTACGCCCCGGCCTCACGTAGGAGATGGCGGTAATGAAACCGGCCAGCTCGTCGCAGGCGAACAGCGCCTTCTCGAGCGGGCTCTCGCGCGGAACTCCGCTGTAGGTGGCGTGGGAAAGGATGGCGCGGCGGATTTCGTCGCTCACCCCACGCGCGGCCAGGATCGGCTCGCCTTTCATCGGGTGATCGGGAGCCGTCGGATGGATCTCCCAGTCGAAGTCATGGAGCAGCGCGGTGAGGGACCACTTCCCTTCGTCCTCGCCGAGCTTGCGGGCGTAGGCGGTCACGCACGCCTCCACCGCCAGGGCGTGCTTGCGCAGGTTCTCCGAGCGTGTAAACTCGCAAAGGATCTCCCAGGCCTGCTCGCGTGTCATTTCCCTGTTGTACTACAGGCGGCCGGCGCGGCTCAGGGCTTGCTGAAACCGGCGGCCGCCAGACCGCCGTTGAGTTTACGCTCGGTGATGGTGCGCTCGGCGGACTTCTGGCCGTTCTGCAAGATGATCGTTTTGGCCGGCAACTGCAGGCCGGCGTGGTCGCGCCAGTCGCTCCAGGCCATGTCGACCTCGGCACTTCCCATGGGTCCGCTGGAGCGGTAGCCGAGGCGCGCCAGCCGGTGGGTCTCGGGATCGAAGAGAAGCTTCAACTCGATCCCGGCCGCTTTCCAAACGGCGGCGTTCATCTTCTTCCCTTCGACCTCGACAGGATCGAGCGGCAGCACCTCGGCCCGGCCTTCGAGAGCCTCGCGGAGAACGCCGACGCCGGCGGCGGTCAGCAGCGAGCGGATCATCTCCTGATTCATCGCCGGGGGAAAATCGCGCGTGTTCGGCCCCTGCTGCATCCAGGCGAGCTTGCCGTCGAAGGCCTGCACCACCTTGCCGATCGGCAGCCCCAGCTCGAGCTTGTACTTGTCGGGGAACAGGACCTCTTCGGAGACCTCGGCCTGCATCTCGCCGCCGGGCGTGGTCAGCTTCATCGTCCCTTTCGAGGCCATGTCCTTGACGGCGAGGAGAGCCGCCGGCCCGCCAATGGCCTGCGCCGCTCGCCGCACCCACTCGATTGCCCGCGCCTTGCTTTCCGCGGTGGCCGCCGGCGCGGCCGCCTTGGGACGCACCATGTCCGGCGCGGTAACGTCGAGCTCCGCCAGGGGAATCACCTGCGACGGCCCCAGCGCCGCCAACTCCTTCGAGAACCCGGAGGCGTTGCCGACGGCGACAATGCGCATCGCGTCCGGAAAGATGTGCCGTTTGACGGCCGCCTGGATCTGCTCGGCCGTAGTGGCCTGCACGCGATCGCGGAAGGTGTTCCAGTAGTCGTCCGGCAGTCCGTTCAGCGCCGAAGTCATCACGCGCTGCGCGACGGCGTCGGCGGTTTCCACCGACAGGGCGAACGAGCCGGTCAGGTAGGCTTTGGCCTCTTTCAACTCCGCTTCGGTGACCGGGTTCTCGCGGAACTCGCGGATCAGCTCGGCCATGATGCGAATGGCCTGGGCGGTCGTCTCCGTGCGGCTGAAGCTGCCGGCGTAGAAACGCCCGGCCAGGCGCAGGGAGGCGATCTGGCTCCGCGCACCGTAGGTGAGGCCTTCGGCGGCGCGCAGCCTCATGTTGAGACGGCTGTTGAAACCTCCGCCGAACGCCTGGTTGGCGATCAGCAGCGGAATGTGATCGGGATGGTTGCGGGGAAAGCCAAGCTGGCTGATGCTGAACTGCGTCTGCACGGCGTCCGGCTTGTCGACGATCACCACCTGGCGCGCCGGGGCCGGCGGCGGCTTCACCGCGATGGCTGCCGGCGCCGGTGTGTTCCATCCGCCCAGGTGTTTCTCCGCGCGCGCGAACGCCTCGGCCGGGGTGATGTCGCCGGAGACGGCCAGGAACGCGCCCGCCGGAGCGTAGCGCTCGCGGTGGAACCGCACGATGTCCTCGCGCTTGATGGCCCGCAGGGTGTCCGGCGTTCCGTCAACCGGCGCGCCGTAGGGATGGTCGCCGTAGACGGCGCGCGGGCCGACCACTTGCAGCAGGAACTCGGGGTCGGTATAGCTTACCTGCAAACCGGAAAGGGAGCGGCGCAGGAGTCGGTCGAGCTCCTCCTGGGGAAAGGTGGGGTTGATGACGATGTCAGCCAGCAGCCCCATCCCCAGCTCGCCATAAGACTTCATGAACGTTCCAAACACGGCCGTGGTGTCCGGACCGGCCACCGCATCGAGGCTGCCGCCGGTGTTGTCCACCTCCCGTGCGAGCTGCTGCGCGTTGCGCGTCCTGGTTCCTTCCCGGATCAGGTTCGCGGCCAGGCCCGTGAGACCTGCCTTGCCCGCGGGCTGCGCGACTCCGCCCGCGCCGGGAATTTCCAGGCGATAGGAGACCAGCGGCTGGCGGTGGTCCTCGATGACGAACACGGTGAGCCCGCTCGCGAGCTTTTTGCTTTGGTGTTTGGGGAACTCGAACGGCCGCATCGGGCCGGGCGCGGGCGGCTGCTGCCTGGCCTGCTGGGCGGCCTGAGGCGTCGCCGTTGCCAGCGCCAGCGCCAGCGCGAGCGCGATGAAACGCGAGAAACTGAGTGTCCGCATTTACTTCTTCCCCTTCTCCGGGTAGATCCACATCCGCGTCTCGTTGGTCGGCACCAGGTACTTCTGGGCGACCCGCTGCACGTCGCCGGCGGTTACCTTCTGATACCTGGCGAGCTCTGTGTTGTAGAGGGCAGGGTCGCCGCGCTGCACCGCCATCAGGCCGAGCAGGTCGGCCTTCTGCTGCATCGACTGGTTGCCTACAATGAATCGCGCCGCCGCCTGGTTCTTGGCCTTGGTCAGCTCCTCTTCGGATACCTGCTCGGTCCGCATGCCTTCCAGAACCACCTGCATGCTGGAGGAAACTTCCTTGATCTCCTTACCCTGGTTGGCAATGGCGACGCCGAAGAAGATCGACGGGCCTTCCAGCAGCAGCGTCTGCCCGGCGGCCTGCACGGCCGACTGCTCGTCGTAGACCAGCCGCCGGTACAGGCGCGAGCTTTGTCCGGAGGAAAGCACCGACGCGGCCAGCTCCAGCGCGTAGCTGTCCGTGTGGGAGGCCGGAGGCAGGTGGTAGGCGCTGATGACGCCCGGGAGAGGCACGTTGTTGTACGACTTGGTGAACTCGCGAAACTCGGTTTGCGGCGGCTCCGTGGCGGTGACGCGCGGGACCGGCTTGTTGCCGCGCGGCAGCCGGCCGAAGTGCTTCCGCGCCCAGCCGAGCCCCTCGTTGGGATCCAAGTCGCCCACCAGCACGAGCGTGGCGTTGTCAGGCACGTAGTAAATGTTGAAGAACTCCTGCACGTCGGCCGGGGTCGCCTGGTTCAGGTCGGCCATGCTGCCGATGGGGTTGTGCTTGTACGGGTATTGCCGGTAGACCTGCGGGAACAGGTCGTCGCTGATCAGCCCGTAGGGAGGATTCTCGACGCGCAGCCGCCGTTCCTCCTTGACCACCTCGCGCTCCTTTTTGAAATTCTCCTCGTTGATGACCAGCGACTCCATGCGGTCGGCTTCGAGCCAGATCATCCGCTCCAGGTAGTTGGACGGAATGGACTCCCAGTAGACCGTGTGGTCGAAGTGCGTGTAGGCGTTCACCATGCCGCCGGCCTCCCGGACATAGCGCATGTGCTCTTCCGGTCCCACGTTCTTCGAGCCGCGGAACATCATGTGCTCGAACAGGTGGGCGAAACCGGTGCGGCCGGCCCGCTCGTCCTTGGAGCCGACGTGATACCAGACTTGCAAATTGATCACCGGCCGGCTGTGGTCCTCCACTATCACCACTTTCATGCCGTTGGCCAGTTCCTGCGTCCGGATCTTCAAGACCCCCGGCCGGTCCTGCGCCGCCAGTGCGCCCGCCGCCAGCAACGCGGCGAACGCCGCGCGGATTGGATGTTGAGTCATGGATGCCCCCGAGCTTCCATCATCGCACGGGCGCGCTGCGGTATAATTTGGTAGGTACGCCTCCGTGGGCCTGTGGCGCAGTTGGGAGCGCGCTTCCATGGCATGGAAGAGGTCGAGAGTTCGAATCTCTCCAGGTCCACCAACCCCTTCAAACACTTACGGGCCTTGGCCCCTTCAGACTCGGCCACTCCAGCCTCAAACAGAATCCAAGGTCTATCGAGGCTGTGTTCGGTGACGAGACAGACCACATCCGATGTTGGACTGCAGCTTCGCCATCAGCCGCTTTGTACCACTCGTCGCCGAAGTCGATGCCTTCCCTTCTGCTATGCTGGCTCTCAGGATGAAGTCTCCGCGCCAAACCTATGGTGACAGACATGGAGCCACTTCGATTCCTTCACCCGGAAAGTTCTCTAAGCCAGCCCAAGTTGGAACAGATGCTGCGCGTTTCGACTGCTGATCTGACGTCGTCCCTGTTGCCCGGGCGGAAGGATTCTTTGAAGGTGCGACCGGACGGCACGGTGCTTGATGGCCACCATCGAATCTATGTGCTTAAAGAACGAGGGGAAGACGTCGATCGACTTCCGCGAGAGGTATTGGAAAGGGAGCGATGATTCCAGACATCTATTGGATTCCCGGGCCCTGGCCGGGCCGGCTCGCGATCTCCGCCAGACCACGGGGCGGCGATTGGCTGGAGGATGAAGTCCGAGGATGGCGCAGGGTGGGCATTGATGTAGTCGTGTCGCTGCTGTCAAGGGAAGAGGAAGATCAACTGGAACTGTCCGACGAACATCGGCTTTCGGCCTTGAACGAGATTCGATTTATTTCATTTCCGATCAACGACCGAGGCGTGCCCGCGTCTTTGGAGGCGAGTGTTGCGTTACTCGAGGAAGTGCGTGCCGCCTTGGACTCAGGAAAGAATGTCGCCGTTCACTGCCGGCAGGGCGTCGGCCGGTCGGCCTTGATCGTTGCGGGTGCATTGATCGCCGCGGGAGTCGACGCGCATGCAGCCCTCGAGACGGTTGGTTCGGCTAGAGGCCTGTCTGTGCCGGAGACACCAGAGCAACGTCGCTGGGTGGAGCGATCACTAGTCGGCCAAATCGACATGGCCCGGGGATAGCGCTCACCTCGAAGAGCCCGCTTCCATGGCATGGAAGAGGTCAAGGGTTCGAATCTCTCCAGGTCCACCAAGACTTCCCCTACACACTCAACCACTTGCGCGTGACGCTCACAGTCCTTCCCTACGACGGAAGGGGTCGTGACGTCCAAACTCGCCGGATTCGCGTGGCGGTCGTTGGTATCCTTGTTGCGATACTTGGCTAAGCGCTACCGCGTGAAGGCCGCGACCGATAAGGGGCAACCGAAGAAGTGGGTCTTCATCCGGACGGACGGCAGCGGCCTCCGCTCTGGGTTTCCGATGAACGCCCGTCGGCAGGCGAACTCGACCCCAGGGGCCAGTACGGCGCCTCATTGCCTCCGGCTGCATTGTAGTGCAGAGTGACTGCCGAGCCAGATCGGCAGTCGGCCGACGTCCGACGTGCGGCCTCAGCTGCCTCGGGCGCTCGCTGGCTTTGAAAGCCCGTGGCAGGCTGCGGGATAATGGGCGTGAAGGCCTGCCTATGACTCTAGCCACCGGTATCGAGTTGCCCGAAGCTGAGATCGCCGAACTCTGCCGCTTCCCGGAGGCCGGTGTTGATCTGGTGCAGCACTTCGCAGTGGAACGGGAGACTCTCCACCCTTCTTGGCCGAAAGGTCGATCTCGTCTCGAAGCGGGCGCTTCGAAGCATTCTGCGCGACGAGGTGCTCTCCCACGCTCGCGTCATCTATGCGGCGTGAAGGGAACCGCCTGGTTCGCAGCGCCGTGGTTCACCAGTTGACGATCATTGGCGAGGCCGTCGCGCACCTCTCGCCGGATCTTCGTGAGCGCCATCCCCAGATTCCTTGGGCCGACATCAAAGGCTTCCGCAATATCATTGTCCACAACTACTTCGGAATCGACTGGGAAGAGGTTTGGCGTTCCGCGGCAGTACGGCCCAGTAGCCACGCCAGGCGCGCCTTCCGCTGCTGTGGCCGTAAACTCGCCGGTACTGAACGACCCCACAACGGTCCGCACTGCCGGCAGGGAGCGGCAGCGGTCATCGGCACGCAAAGTTGGCGGCCACCCAGTTGATGGGGTTATTCTGACCGCCCGAAGGGCCGGTGTAGACCGCCTTCTGCGGAAAAGCACAGATGGGACGCTCGTTGTCGATCTTTCCACCGGTGCTGTGCCTGGCCACCACGAAGTCGGGCGCTTTGCCCTGTTCCACCCATTCCACCAGAGGCGTCAGCTTGTCCCAGGAGTTGGGGCCTGGTCCGCCGCCGCAGTGGCCCATGCCGGGGACCATGAACAGCCGGATGCGCTGCCGGGCCTGCTCGAGGTTTCCCGCAAAGGTTGTCTTGACCACGTTGTTGAAGTACTCGACGGTCCCGTCCGGCGCCGGCCCCGCATCACACCAGCCGTGATAGAGAAGCAGCTTGCCGTTTTTGTTGACGAGGAATCTTGTGAGGTCGGGATCGGTGGCGTTCATGATCGACATCATGAGACTGCCCTTGCCGGCGGTGACATCATCGATGTCGAATTCCCACCAGGCCCATTCCGGCGGATTAGCCCTCTTGTCGAGCTTGTAAGAGACGTCTCCCAGGTTGGGCGGTGGCACCCCGGGATCGTTCTCATAAAAGATAAAGTTCAGATGATCTCCCGAAACGGCCAACTGTCCCGGGAAGAACCCATTCCCCGGATGGGGAATGAAGCTTTGCGCCCAGCCAAATTCCGACCCCGGCGCCTTGCCCCAATAGACGCGGACACCCTTGCTGTCCCGCGCGCCGCGGTAGAAATCGGCGATGGTCTGGAGTTGCCTTCTGGTGAAGCAATGATCGGCATTGACGTCGCCGCGACAAAGCTTACCGTTTAGATCAACCGCGGGGTCGACACGGCAACGGTGAGGATCGTCAATCACGCCGTCGGTGATTCCGTCGATGGCGTCGCACTTTTCGAGGACCGCCCGCTCAAGAAGTTTCAGCTTGCTCAGACTGTCCAGGCGGCCATCGCCGTCAGTATCGAAGGCCGGGGCGCCCGCGAACCGGTCCCGGTAGATTCTCTGAAGCAGCCATGCGCCGGCTGCGTTTAGCTGCTGGTAGTAGTTCACCGGCGCGCCGGCGACAATGCCATCAAAGTCGTATGGAAACCGTTGCGCTTCGATGAGACCCTCACGGCCGCCGGTGGAACAACCTTCGTGATAGGAGTACTTCGGCGGCCTGCCGTAGTAAGCGCGAATCAATGTTTTCGCCGCGTTCACCGTCAAATGAACGGCGCGATAGCCGAAGTCGATCTCCGACTGGCGATTGTTGAACCCGAACGACGCCCCCGGCTCACTGCCGGCGTCATGCCCCATATTGCTGTTCGCCACCGCATACCCTTGGGCGACGCGGTGGTCCGCCAGGTTCAGGCCGCCATCCTTGCCGCCATCGCCCCAATGCAGAAAGCGCTCGTTCCATCTCCCAGGAAAAGGAAGCTGAACGTGGTACTGGATTCCCGGCGGAATAAACCCTCGGACGTAGCAATAGCCCACGCCCGATCCGGAAGTGGTTCTCGGAGCGGCCGACAGGATGGCCAGATTGGACACCCCGCCCGTGGGACCGGGCTGCACAAATCCGGCCAGGGCCCGGCACGATTGTTCCTCCCTGGCTGTGACCTGCGATTCCGCGGTCTGAGCAGCCGCGGCACCACACGCGCACGCCAACAACAGAACACATTTTCTTCTCTCTCGAAGGAAGCTCACGACGGAACCCTCCCCGACAAATTGTACCTGTCCCTGACGGTTCGTCTTCGAAGCCCCTGGGTCACGGGCGTGGTGGCGGCAGAAGGACCGGCTTTACCGCATCCCGATGGCAGGTGTAGCAGGACACGTGTTGCTGACATGGCAGTGATCGCAGCCCACTCCCAGGCCGACCTGGTAACCCACCATGGCCCCTATCAGGTTGGCTGCTGAAATCTTCAAAATCCTGATGTTCTTGTACGCCTCGGCCGCCGTGCGTTCCGGCCGCTGGAATTCGGCGGCCGCTTCCGGCGGCGCCCGGTCGTAGACCTGCAACTCCTCGCGGCCTTCCTGGAAGCGGTTGCTGATCAGGGACTGCCCATCGGCCGCCAGCGACCACTTCTCGCTGTACTTCCGAACTTTGTCCCCCACGCCGAAGGATATATCCAGAGCCAGCGAGGTTGCTTCCCATCGAGCCCTGGTTCTGGCGGGCATGCCGTCCAACTGGCCAGGGATCTCCCCACTCCCGACGACAAAGCTCAGCGTGTTGAATACCTCCGGCGGCCCCTTCACCAGGACTCGCTGCCTGATCGAGGTTTCCCAATGATCGACGCGCATCAGCAGGTCAGGCATTTTCCGGCCGACAACCCGGCTCTTGTCCGGATTCAGCTTCCACACCCCGGTGAAATTCGGCAGGCCCTGAGCCCCCGCTTGACAGGCGAAGAAAACCAAGGCAACAAGAATTCGCGCCATGTGTGGAGTCGCCCCCTCTATGACCGCGAGTGTATGCCAAGAAGGCGCCGGCCGCAAGAAGCGGCCAGCGGCAACAGAAGCGGCCAGCGGCGGTGCAGTAGAATCACAACGTATGGAAGCGATGACGATTACCCTGGCGACGCCGGCTGCGTTCCGCTTCCGTCAGACCGTGTGCAGCCATGGCTGGTGCCTGCTGCCGCCTTTTTCCTACGACGACCGCGAGCGTGTGCTGCGCCGCGTGGAGAAGCTCGCCACCGGCCGCGCGGTGCGGCTCTGTATCTCGTCGACCGACGACAAGACCTCCGTTCAAGTGCTTGCTGAACCGGACTCGGGGCCGCTGCGGCGCGCCGATTGCCGCGCCATCGAGCAACTGGTGCGCGTTTGCCTCAACATCGAACAGGATATCGGCCCGTTCTACAAGGCGATCCGTGGGATGCCGCGTTACCGGTGGGTCGCGCGGGCCGGCGCCGGCAGGCTGCTACTCTCGCCGACCGTTTGGGAGGATCTCGCCAAGACGCTGCTCACGACCAATATCCAATGGTCGGGGACCCTCCAGATGTGCCGCCGGCTGACGGCGCTGGGCGAGCGGCTCGCGGACGGCGAGAACTGCTTCCCCACCGCGGCGCAGGTGGCGGCGCTGCCGCTGAAAGAATTATCCGGCCACATCCGCGCCGGCTATCGGGCCCCTTGCCTTCACGAGATGGCGACCCGGATCGCCGAGGGCCAACTGGCGGTGGAGAACTGGCGCGGCGCCGAAATCCCCGCCGCGGACCTCTACCGCGCGCTCCGCGGCATCAAGGGGTTCGGCGACTACGCCGCCGGGCACATGCTCCGTCTGTTGGGGCGATACGACCGGCTGGCGATCGACACGGCCTGCCGCTTCGCCTTCCGCAAGCAGGCAGGCGCGGGCGCCGATGCATCCGACGCCGCCATCCAGCGGCACTACGAGCCGTTCGGACCCTGGCGCGGCATGGCTCAGTGGATGGACGTGCTGCGCGCCTATCAGTCGTAGGGCCAGCTCGGCTTGCTGAACAGGCCGCCGTCGACCCACAGCGTCTGGCCGGTGATGAACTCGCTCGCCGGGGAGGCGAAGAAGACCACGGCGCGCGCGACGTCCAGCGGCGTGCCGACGCGGCCCAGGGGCGTCAGCCTAGCCCAGGTGCCGCTGTAGTCGCCGGCCTCGAGCTTGGTGCGCTCGATCTCGACCGCCCCGGGCGCCACGCAGTTCACGCGGATGCGGTACGGTCCCAGCTCGCAGGCCGCCACCTTGGTGAACATCTCGATGCCGCCCTTGCTGGCGGTGTAGTCCACCAGCCGCGGGAAGGCGATCTTGTTGCAGCCGGAGCCGATGTTGACGATCGAGCCGCCGGTGTGCTCCTTCATGTTGCGTGCCGCCTCCTGTGTGCACAGGAAGCAGCCCTTCAGGTTCGTGTTGAGGACGCGGTCCCATTCCTGCTCGGAGAGCTCCAGCAGCGGCTTCCACGTCTGCACGCCGGCGTTGTTGACCAGGATGTCGAGCCGCGGGAAGTGGCGGAGGGCTTCCTCGAACAGGGCGGCCACTCCGGCTGCGGAGCCGACGTCGCCGTGCAGCGCAAACGCCCTCCGCCCCATGGCGACGATCTGGTCGACCGTGGCGCGGGCGCCGGCGGCGTCGCTGTGGTAGTTGACGCCGACGTCGCAGCCGCAGCGGGCCAGCTCGAGCGCGATCCCCTTGCCCACGCCCTTGCTCGCGCCGGTCACCAGCGCGGTCCTGCCTTCCAGCACCATGACCGTCATTCTAGCCCCTCCAGGGGCTGCCCCCGCCTGACGGCGGAGTGGCGCCCGGAATGTAGAGGAGCAATCGGTCATACCGTTTGCTTAGAAGCGGACCGGCGGCGCCTGCCCGTCCACCACCAGGATGGGGGCGAACTGGACTCCCTCCCGCGCGTGGAACCGGTAGTCGCCGGCGGGAGTGGCGCGGGAGAGCAGCAGGCCGTGGCTCTTGCCGTCAGCGATGGCCTGCACAACGCGCGGGTCCACCTCGAACCGCAGCCAGCCCTGCTCGGGGGCGGGCACGGCCAGCTCGGTTCCGGCCGAGGGGACCGAAGCGGTCTCGTCGGTTTCCTTCCAGACTCGCCCGACGACGCCGACGCGCAGGCGCTGCGGCGTGGTTTCGGATGCTACACGAAGGATCAGGGTCGCCTTGGTCACCTTCCAGCCGGCGATCAACGACGCGCGGAACGCCATCAGCACGGTCTTGCCGGCGTAGTCCAGCTCGACCAGCGGCGAGGTGCCGGTGAGACGACCGCGCTCCACCCAGCCGTCGGCGGTGCAATCCAGGATGGCCGTTTCCGCCGACAGCGCGGCGGAAAGCAGCATCGGAAGGAGCGGCCAGGGGGAGCGCATCACGGCGGTTAAGAAAATTATACTTGCCTGCGGAGCGATTTCGAAGCACACTGGGGTTTCGGAGCAATGCATTGGGACTGAAACTCAACGAGGGGCTCGGCGCCGCCTGGAGCCGAACCGAGCGCTGGACGCCGGCGGACGCGGCCGAGCTGTACGACGTCGCCCGTTGGGGCAAGGGGTATTTCTCGGTCGGCTCCAACGGCAACGTCTGGGCGCATCCCTCCCGCGACCCCGCGCGCGGCGTGGACCTGAAGAAGCTGATCGACACGCTGGTGCTGCGCGGCATCTCGCCACCCATCCTCGTCCGGTTCGGCGAGATTCTGCAAGACCGCATGCGCGAGCTGCACCAGGCCTTCACCGGGGCCATCCGCGAGCACACCTACCAGGGCGGCTATTCCTGCGTCTACCCGATTAAGGTGAACCAGCAGCGGCAGGTGGTGGAGGAAGTGTTCCGCCACTCCCGGCCCTTCAAGTTCGGCCTCGAGGCGGGCTCCAAGCCGGAGCTGCTGGCCGTGCTCGGCGTGGCCGACAACGACACGCCCATCATCTGCAACGGCTTCAAGGACGACGAGTACATCGAGATGGTGATGCTGGCGAAAAAGATCGGCCGGCAGATCGTTCCCGTGGTGGAGAAGTACACCGAGCTTGACATGATCATCCGCCATTCCCAGATCGTCGGAGTGCGGCCGGCCATCGGAATCCGCGTCAAGCTGGCCAGCCGTGGGTCCGGGCGGTGGAAGTCCTCCGGCGGGTTCCGCTCGAAGTTCGGCCTGACGGTGACCGAGACGCTGCGCGCGCTGGAGCAGCTACGCAGCCTGGACATGCAGGACACGCTCGAGCTGCTGCACTTCCATCTGGGGAGCCAGATCACCAACATCCGCCAGATCAAGGCGGCGGTGATCGAGGCGGCGCGCATTTACGTCGAGCTGAAGCGGGCCGGCGCCGGCCTGCTGCACCTGGACGTCGGCGGCGGGCTAGGCATCGACTACGACGGCTCGCAGACGGATTTCGAGTCCAGCGTCAATTACACCTTGCAGGAGTATGCCAACGACGTCGTCTCCCACATCCAGAACGTCTGCGACGAAGCCGAAGTGCCGCACCCCAACATCATCACCGAGAGTGGCCGCGCCATTGCCGCCTACCACAGCGTGCTGCTGTTCAATGTGCTCGGAGTGAGCGACCTCGGCGAGCAGGACACGCCCCAGGAACCGCCCCCGGACGCCGAACAGCCGCTGATCGATCTGCTCGAGACCTACCGCTCGCTGAGCACCAAGAACCTGCTGGAAAGTTTTCACGACGCCCAGCAGTCGCTCGACTCGGCGCTGAACCTGTTCAGCCTGGGCTACCTGCCGCTCCAGCAGCGCAGCCTGGCCGAGAATCTCTACTGGGCCATCTGTCGGAGAATTCAGCGGCTAACGCGGGAGCTGGATTACCTGCCCGAGGAATTCGAAGGGCTGGACTCAATGCTCTCGGACACCTATTTCTGCAATTTTTCGCTCTTCCAGAGCATGCCCGACAGTTGGGCCGTCAAGCAGCTTTTTCCGATCATGCCGATCCACCGGCTGGAGGAGGCGCCGACGCGGCACGCCGTGCTCGGCGACATCTCCTGCGACTCGGACGGAAAACTGGACCAGTTCATCGACCGCCGCGACGTGAAACGCACGCTCCCGCTCCATCCCTTCCAGGGAGAGCCGTACTTTCTCGGCGCCTTCCTGGTGGGCGCCTACCAGGAGATACTCGGCGACCTGCACAACCTGTTCGGCGATACCAACGCGGTGCACGTGAGCCTGGGCGAGAACGGCGAGCCGAAGCTGGACGCGGTGATCCGCGGCGACACGGTGGAGGAGGTGCTCCACTACGTCGAGTTCCACGCCCCCACGCTGCTCGAGCAGTTCCGCCGCGACGTGGAAGCCGCCGTGAGCGACGGCAAGATCGGCTACGAGGAGGCGGGCCGCCTGCTGCGGTTCTATGAAGACGGCCTCTCCGGCTACACCTACCTGGAAGACGCGCACGTGCGCTGAGCGTTCTGCTACCCTCGGAAGCTCATGCCCAAACAATACCCGCAACCGCCGGCGATGTGCATCGACTCCGCCGGCAGCTACGCCGCGACGCTGGAGACCACGCGTGGCGTCATCGTCTGCGAGCTGTTCGCGCGCGAGGCGCCGCTCACGGTGAGCAACTTTGTCTTCCTCGCCCGCGAGGGATTCTACGACGGCACCGTCTTCCACCGCGTGATCCCCAACTTCATGATCCAGGGAGGCGATCCGACGGCCACCGGACGCGGCGGGCCCGGGTACCGGTTTCCCGATGAGCTCCAGGGCAATCCGCATAAGCACGCCGTCGGCTCGCTGAGCATGGCCAACGCCGGACCGGACACCAACGGCAGCCAGTTCTTCATCACGCACGTGGCGACCGACTGGTTGAACGGCAAGCACACCGTCTTCGGTCGGGTCACATCCGGCCAGGAGGTGGTGAATGCGATTCGCCAGGGCGACGCCCTGACGCGGGTGACGATCGCGGAGTCGTGATCGGGCGGTCCCAGCCACCCCCACCATCGGCCGCCCGCCAGTAGTATATTGCATAGTGCGCTTTGCGCGGGAGGAGTGACATGCGTCTGGCTGTCGCAGGCTATCTATTGCTGCTGGGAGGAGTCGTGGAAGCACAAACGCCGTGGGAAAACCCGGTCAAGAAGCTGTTGCGGGAAGGCAAGCCGGTGATCGGCGCCACCATCACCGTCGCCAGCGTGGATGTGGCCGCGCAGGCCGCCAACATGGGCTTCGACTTCCTGTGGATCGAGATGGAGCACAGCCCGGTGAGCCTGGAAACGGTGCGCAACATGGTGCTCGCCACGCGCGGGCTGAAGGCCATCCCATTCACGCGCGTGCCGGTGAACGAGCTGTGGACGGCCAAGCGCGCGCTCGACGCCGGCAGTCTCGGCGTCGTGTTTCCGTTCACCTCGACGCCCGAGCTGGCGCGCCAGGCGGTGGCCGCGTGCCGGTATCCGCCGGTCGGCAAGCGCGGCGCGGGCCCGGGGCTGGCCAGCTTCCGCTGGGCCGGTCCGGAGAGCTACTACGATTTTGCCGACCGCAACGTGATGGTCATCATCATCATCGAGGAGTCGCGGGCGGTGGATCAGATCGAGGCGATCGCCGCCACCCCGGGCATCGACGTGATGTTCATCGGCACCAACGACCTGTCGTTCTCGCTCGGCTTGCGCGGTGACGCCAACCATCCCAAGGCGAAGGAAGCCATCGTGAAGATCGTCGCCGCGGCCAAGAAGTACAACGTCCCCGTCGGCCGTCCCGCCGGCAGCCCCGAGCTGATCCAGGCGTACCTGAAGGAGGGCTTCACCTTCTTCCAGGGCCCGGGCGACCTGGCGTTGATGAGCGCCGGTGCACGACCACTGCTCCAGGCGCTGGGCAAGAGCGGCATCGACCCGAAGAAGCAGCCGCTGTATTGATCCAACCGCTCCCTTCGGTCGCGGCACCTCACCGAGCCGCGACCAGCGGGAGCGGTTCTGAAACTGCGAATCCCGCGGCCCGGTGGCACTATTCGTGCTCAACGCGTTCTGGAGGATCCGGCATCGAATGATGAGGATCGAAGGTGGGCGAGGAAGCTGTTGGGGGAAGCGTGGCCGAAGTAACCCGCGATCCGTTGCCTGAGCAGCTGGCCGGTACGACGGCGCGAATACAGCTTTGCGGTAGCCTTGCCGACGAGGCGGGATTCGAGCCTTGCGCCGCATGGCATCTGATATGCTTGCACCTGTGATTCCTGGCATTTCGCCTCTGCGCTGCCTGCTCGTGGCCGTGTGCTGGTTCGGCAGCGGTTTCGTACTGGGGGCGGAAAATTCCAAACTCGCTTTTCCGGGCACGGAATGGGAGAGAGTCAAACCCGAAATCGTAGGCCACTCGAGCGAAAAACTGGAGGTCTTGCGGTCTTGGCTCAAGACGCAAGAGACGACCGCCATGCACGTCTCCGTTCGGGGCCGCGTCGTTTTTGAGTATGGCGACACGAGGCGGGTGAGCAAGATCGCTTCGGTGCGGAAGAGCATACTCGCGATGCTTTTCGGCAATTACTATGCCGAGGGCAAGGTCGATCTCAACAGGACTGTCGAGCAACTTGGCCTCAAGGACGTACAGCCATTCCTGCCAATTGAAAAAGGGGCCACGCTCCAACATCTTCTGACGGCACGCTCAGGCATCTATCTTCCTACGGCGAATGAAGAGCTGACAGCGCTTTCTCCACGCCGCGGGACCCAGGCTCCGGGGACCTATTTTCAGTATCAAAACTGGGATTTCAATGCCGCGGGAACGGCGTTCGAGAACCTGAGCGGTAAAGATATCTTCGTCGCGCTCGAAGAGGACCTGGCCAAGCCAATCGGCATGCAAGACTTTGACCGATCGCGCCAGCGCAAAAACAACGAGATGCCGATGACCAGACACCCGGAATATGCGATGTATCTTTCGACGCGCGACATGGCGCGGCTCGGGATGCTGATGCTCGCCGACGGCCGCTGGAGGGATCGGCAGGTGATGCCGACGGGCTGGGCCGACAGGATCACCACACTGGTGACCCACCCGGAAGATCTCCATCCGATGAGCGTGGGCGCTTATCGGACTCAAATCGGACGCTGGGGTTATGGCATGCTTTGGTGGGTGTGGGATGCTCCCGTCTGGCCCGGCACGCTGACTGGCCCTTATCAAGGCGCCTACACCGCAATCGGCGCCAATGGACAGTACATTACGGTGCTACCCGCGATGGGGGTCGTTCTCGCGCACAAAGTCGATTTCGATGAAGACGGAAGCCGCCGAATCTCGCCAAGCGAGTTTCACGCAATCTTGCAAATAGTTATCGAATCCAGTTGCTCCGGTGAATGCAAGTAAAACATTCCCGGTCGAGCACAATTTTGCGAAGGCTCCCGCCTAACCTAACGATAGAGCTAGAGACTAGTGTAGTGTCCAGGAAATGACTGGACACTCCCATCCGCGTTCATCGGCGTTTATCGGTGGCCAGCAATTCTTGGAGAATTTTGAGCCAGGCGACGCGCCAAAAATGATGGCCGCGGATGGACGCAAATGAACGCCGATCGCTCGACTCTTTGATTGAAAGCGTACTCGGGGCGGTCTTCGAAGCCGGCAACACTCGACGCGGGTTTTCATCCTCGTGGAAGACCTCATTCGGTACGCACCGCAAAAGCAAATTTCTGTCCAGCTAATTCTTGGACACTGCACTAGCTGCTAGCCTAGGGCTCGAACGGCCACACCGCGGTTGTGCTGTAGCCGCCATCCACGGCGATGACCTGGCCGGTGATATAGTCCGCGCCGCGGCCGCTGAGGAACACTGCCAGCGGCGCTACTTCCTCCGGCGTTCCCGATCGCGGCATCGCCTGCGAGCGCTTCAGCCACTCCAACATCTCCGGCGGCTGCCACATGGCGCGGTTCAGGTCGGTGAGGATGAAGCCGGGGGCGATGCAGTTCACCTGGATGTTGTAGCGGCCCCACTCGGCCGCCAGCGTGCGCGTCAACCCGGCAAGCGCGCTTTTGGTGACAGCGTAGACGGTCAGGTAAGGCAGCCCGAGCAGGGACATGAGGCTGCCGATGAAGATCACTTTTCCGCCCGCGCCGCGCTCGATCATACGCGCGCCGACCACCTGGGTGAGCTCGAAGATCCCGTGCAGGTTCACTTGCAACACCCGGTCGTACTCCTCGCGGGTGAACTGCTCGAACCGCTTCCGGATGTTCGTGCCGGCCACGTTGACCAGAATGTCCACGTCGGGCAACTGCGCCGAGGCACGGCGAATGGACTCGCGGTCGCCGACGTCGAGCGAAAGCGCCTCGGCCTGGAGACCCCGTTCCCGCAGCGCGGCCGCTTCCCGTTCGAGCGCATCGAGCGAGCGCGCCGCCAGGATGGTGCGAGCCTGTGCCTGGGCCAGTGCGCGGGCGATGGCGAGACCGATTCCGCGGCTGGCGCCCGCCACCAGCGCGGTCTTTCCGCTGAGAGAGAACACCGCGGCGTTATCCCAGCAGTCCCGGAATCAGCTTGCCGCCGTTGACCGCGCGCGCCGGGCGGCCGATGGGCGTTTCGTATTCCTTGGCCGGGTCGATTCCCAGGATGGTGTAGATGCTGAACAGCAGATCTTCGGGCTCCACCGGCAGCTCCGTCACCTCGGTCGCGGTCTTGTCGGTGGCGCCGAGCACGCGGCCTCCCGGAATCCCCGCGCCGGCCAGCACCACCGACCACGCTTTCGAGTGGTGGTCGCGGCCGGCGTCGCCGTTCACTTTCGGCGTCCGTCCGAATTCGCCCATGGCGATGACCAGCGTGGAGTCGAGCAGGCCGCGCTGGTGCAGGTCCTCGACCAGGCCGGCGAAGGCACGGTCGAACTCCGGCAGCAGCGCCTTTTTCATCGTATTGAAGTTGTCGCCGTGCGTATCGTAGTTCAGCCAGCCCTTGGCCACGGTGACGAAACGGACGCCGCTTTCCACCAGCCTTCGCGCAAGCAGGCAACCCTGGCCCACCGGCGTGCGCCCGTAACGCTCCCGCAGCGCGGCCGGCTCGGCTTCGATGTCGAACGCCTTCTTGGCCGCCGGCGAGCTCAGCAAGTCGTAGGCGCGCTGGTAGAAGCCGTCCTGGGCGGCGAACTCCCCTGTCGCCTCGATTGAGCGGAAGCGCGCATCCATCTGCTCGAGCAGCATGCGACGGTTGCCCAGGCGGCTCCAGTCGACGTCGGTGGGGAGCGTCAGATCGCGCGCGCGGTAGCCGGTCACGTTCGCGTCCCCGCTGATGTACGGGTTGTGCTCGCCGCCGAGGTAGCCGGCCCCGTACGAAGGGAACGTATTGGGCACCGCGACGTAGGGCGGCATCTTGTTCTTCGGACCGAGCTGCCTGGAGACGATCGAGCCCATGCTCGGGAATTCCAGCGTGGGCATCGGCAGGTAGCCGGTGAGCAGGTAGTTGATGGCCCGCTCGTGGTTGTTCTCCCGCGAGTGCAACGAGCGCAGGATGGTGTACTTGTCCGCCTGGCGCGCGGTGAACGGCAGGTGCTCGCAGATCTGGATCCCGGCGACGTTGGTCGGGATGGGATTGAACTCGCCGCGATATTCGCGCGGGGCGTCCGGCTTCATGTCGAAGGTGTCCTGGTGGCCGCAGCCGCCGCTCTGCCACACCAGGATGCAGGAGACGTCCTTAGCGGCGCCGGCGCGCAGCGCCCCCGCCAGGTGAATGCCGAGCGAGCCCAGCGAGCCGATGCGCAGGAAATCGCGCCGGCCGAACAGGGAAGTTTGATTGGTAATCCGCATGCCCGCCACCTTCAGTGCCACCCTCAATGATTGTACAGGAATTCCTTGGAATTGAGCAGCGCCCAGAACAGGTCTTCCAGACCACGGCCCACATCGCCCGCCCGCTCGATCGCCTGCGCCGCCATCCGCCGCTCCCCGGGCGCCGGGTATCGCGAAAGCGTGCGCAGGTACGAGTCTTCCACCAACTGCCCGGACGCGCGGCCGGCGCGAATCGCCTGAGCCAGGAATCCGCCCGGATCGGCGACCTTGCGCTGCACGGTGTCGCCGCTGATCAGGTGCAGCGCCTGGTTCAGCGTCGGCGTGTTCTTGCGCTCGCAGACGAGCTGGCGGCTCGGCCGGTCGAAGACCTCGAGGAAATAGGAATCGATCTCCGGCTCGGGCAATTGCATCGCGCGGGTGCCCGGGTACAGGGATCGGAACTTTTCCGCGACGCCGGTCGCCTGCGAGATCGAGTCCAGCAACTGCTCCGAGCTCAGCCGCTTCGGGTAGTAGCGCGAGTAGGCCATCGTGTCCTCGCCGTTTCCCGCCACCGGGGTCGAAGACCGTTGGTAAGTCTGGGAGGAGGTGATGCGGCGGATCAACTGGTGCAGATCGTAGCCCTGCCCGATGAAGTCGGATGCGAGCGCCTCCAGCAGCGGTTCGTTGGTCGGCGGGTTGGTCAGGCGGAAGTCGTCCACCGGCTCGATCAGGCCGCGGCCGAGGAAGTGACGCCACATGCGGTTGACGATGGCCTTGGCGAACCACGGATTCCCGGGCGAGGTCAGCCAGTCCACCAGCAGCTCCCGCCGGTCCGTCCATTCGTCGGACTCCATCACCGGGCCGTCCAGCGGCCGCGGCAGGTACGTCTGCTTGGTCTCCGGATGCTGGAACTGGCGCAGGAAATCGACGTACAGGATGCGCTCGTTGTTCCTCGGACCGACGCCGTTCTTGTAGCGGACCTGGGAGAAGAAAGCCGCCATGCCGTTGAAATCGTCGCGCGTCCACTTTTCGAGCGGGTGATTGTGGCAGCGCGCGCAGTCGATGCTCACGCCGAGGAAGAGCTGGCTGGTGGAGGCGGCCAGGTCGAGCTCTTTGCGCATCAGCGGGTAGTAGCTGGTGGGGGCGGCGTCGAACATGTTTCCTGAAGAAACCAGGAGCCGCCGCACGAACTGGTCGTAGGGGAGGTTCCGGCGAAAGACGCTTTGCAGCCAGTGGGTGAACGTGTACGGGCCCTTGTTGTAGAGAAGCTGCTTGGTGTTGCTGAGATGGTCGCCCCAGTAGATGCCCCAGAAATCGCCGTACTCGGGACGGGCGAGCAGTTCGTCCACCAGGCGGGCGCGCTTGTCGGGAGCCGTATCGGCAAGGAAGCGCCGGGCTTCTTCCGCCGTGGGGATCAGGCCGATGATGTCCAGAGAGGCGCGGCGGAGGAACGCGGCGTCGTCGGCCGGCGGCGAGGGAGGAATGCGCAGATCGCGCAGCTTCCCGGTCACGTGCCGGTCCACCAGGTGGTTGGCGGCCGGGGTCGCGAACGTTCTGTTCTCGAGGACCACGCCGATCCTGGCCGCGGCCGCCACGCCAGGACCGCGCACCACCACCGCGGTTTCTCCGCCGCGGTGCGCCGTCACGACACCGGCGGCGTTGACGGCGGCGATGGATTCGTTGTTCGAAGAGAACTTCACCACGTGGGTGACGTCGGCCTCCGAGCCGTCCGAGTAACGCGCGGTCACCAGCAGGCTGCTCTTCGAATCGCGGCCGAACAGCACCGTCGCCGGCGGATGGAGGCGCAGGCCGGTCATTCTCCGCTCCGCCTGGGCCCGCGGCGCGCCGGCGCGGATCCATTCGAGCAGGGCGCGATACTCCGCGGAATCCTCGCGCAACACCTTCCCGCCGCCATGGGCGACCTGGAAGGTCGGTTTGCGCAGCAGCAGGCTCTGCTCCGGATTCGCCGGTTGCAGCCGCCGGCCGTCGTGGGTGCGCACGATCATCTCCCAATCCTCTCCCGGCTCGTAGCCGAACAGAGAGAGCTTGAAGCCGTTCTGACCGTTCAGCGCGCCGTGACAGGCGCCGCTGTTGCAGCCGATCTTGGTCAGCACCGGCAGCACGTCGGCGGCGAAACTCGGCGAGGGAGGGGCGCCGGCCTTCTGCACCAGAGCCGTGGTGGATGCCACCATCCCGGCAAAGCGGGCGACGATGCGCGCGCCGCCATCGGCGTTGGCGCGGATCACGCCGGGTTCCACCAGGTCCGCGACGGCGGGCCGTTCGGATCTCAGGCTCGCCCGGGCGGTCACGTCCTGGGAGGCGCCGTCGGCGTAGTGCGCCACCACCAGCAGGCGCTGGCGCGCGTTCTTGCCGAACAGCAGCGGATTCTCGGGAACCAGCGCGAGCTTCACCGGCGTACCGGCCGCGGAAGCCAGTGCAGTCGACAGGACGGCCAGGCTGAGGAATCTCATCGAATCAATCCACCACGATCGTGATTTTCGGCGCTTCCTGCGTATGCCCGTCGGATGTGGAACCCAGGATAGCCACGCGCGGGTAACGGCCGGCCTTGGCTCCGGGCTCCGCCTTCAGAACAATCGTAACCTTTTCGGCGCCTTCGGCGGCGGTGGCCGGTTCCAGGCGCACCCCGGCGGGAAGGTTCATGGCGCGGAAATGGATCTCCCCGCGGAAATCCGCGGCGCGCGTAATCGCTACCGGCACCTCCAAGGCGCCGCCGCGCGCCAGGCTCGCATTGTTCAGCGTCGCCTCCAGCGAAAACCCGGGCTTTTCCGCCACCACGAGCAGGGCGCGATCCACCCGCGCCTCGGTGGCGCCCTCGCCGCCGCCGCTCGCCAGGCGCGCCATCCGCCAGGCCGGCGCGGACGCGGCCGGCGATTCGACGCGGATCTCGGCATGTGTGCCCTGCGAAAGCGGAACGGCGGTGAGCTGGATCTCCCCTTCGTTCTTGCCCGCGGGCACCGTCACCGGCTCGGCCGTCACTCCTTCCGGGAGGCCGCTCACGCGCAGCGGGATTTCCCCATCGAAGCCGTCCTTGCGCGTGAGGGTGACTTTCAGGGCGCGCGACTCGCCGGCGTACACATAGGGCTGATCGGTGGCCAGCATCAGCTCGACGCCGGGTTGCGGCGGCCCCACCAGGAGCTGGTACGGAAAATCCTCTCCGGTGACCTGCCACAGGTTGCGCAACTGCAACTGGTAGCGCCCGGCTTCGGCGAACTTGTGGACGATGCGCGGGTCCTTGTTGAAGCCGACGCCGGCGAAAGCCGCATCATCGTTGACGGCGAGCTGCTTTCCTTTTTCGTCCAGGATCCGCAGCAGGCAATCGGCGGCGGAGCCGAACCGGTGCGCGCGCACCTCGAATGCCAGCGTCTGGCCGGCCTGGACGTCGAAGACGAACCGCTCCGGTTGGCGGTACCGCGCCGTGCCGTAGAGGGAAACCGGCGCACGGAGCACCTCCCCGCCCGCATGCGAAGGAACAGGCTCCACCAGAAACCGTACGGGATTGGACCGGCCGCCCGCGGTGATCAGCACCAGCTTCCGCTCGCCCGCGCGCGCATCCGGGGCCACGCGGATCCGCGCCGTCGCCGTTGTGCCGCGCGCCTCGAGCAGCTCTCCTTCCACTCCCCCGGCATCGAACGAAAGCCGCGCGGAACCCTCCCGCAGTCCGGCGCCGAACAGCGTCACCTCGGTGGTCGTCCCGGGAGCCAGGCCGATCGGCGACATCGTCTTCAGGTGCGGCGCCGCGCGGATATCGAGTTGATAGGCGAAGTTCGGATCCATCCGCGCATGCGTCGGCTGCACCACCACCAGGTAGAGACCGTCGCGGGAGAACGTGTGATCGAGGAACGGGTCCCAGATGAAATGATCCTCGCTGTAGGCGAGCCGCCGCCCGTTTTCGTCGAGCAGGAACAGAGCCGCGTCCAGCCCGTTGCCGTTGCGCGCCGCCCTCAGGTCGAAGATCCAGCTCTCGCCCGCGCGGGCGCGAAAGCGGTAGAAGTCGAAGTCGCCGTCGCGGTCCAGCCGGCCGTTCATCGTGACCGGCAGGGTGACCTCGGACGCCTCGGACGCCGTCGAGTTCGGCTCCGTCTCGACCCGGTGCGGCTGATCCCCGACGCGGAACAGGAGGATGTTGGAGGCCCCGCGCGGCGACACGGTGCGGAAGTAATGAGGACCGTAGAACGCCTCCGCGTCGACCTCGAATTCCAGATCCAGCCGCGTCGCCTCGCTGTGAAGGATCCTCCCGCGGATCGAGGGGTCCAGGAAAACCACCGCCGAGGTCCGGTCGAGCTGCTCGCCGAGAACTTCCGTCCTCAGTCGCGCTCCGGGCACGGCGCCTTGCGGGAACACCGAGCTCATCGCGGGCAGCCGGTGCCGCACCTGCTTCTTCTCCTCGGCTTCCTGTTGCGGAAAGCCCGCCGCGGGGAGCAGGATGACGAGCAAGGTGGGGAGTAAGTTCGGTCTCACGGGTCGCGGGCGCCTGAATGCGGCGGTGACTACCGCCGATCGGCTACAATCCTTCTGAATCCTACCATGAAGAACTTCTCTATCGCCGTCATCGCCGGGGACGGGATCGGCCAGGAAGTCATCCCGCCTGTAAAGCGCGTCCTGGAAGCCTTGGGGCAGCGCTTTCCGATCGGCTTCGCCTTCCAGGACTTCGACTGGGGCTCGGACCACTTCTTCCGTCACGGCAAGATGATGCCGCCGGACGCCATCGAGCGCCTCAGGCCGTTCGATTCCATTCTCCTCGGCGCGGTCGGCCATCCCGACATTCCGGATCACATCACCCTCAACGGCCTGCTGCTGCCCATCCGCCGCGGGCTGGATCAGTACGCCAACGTGCGCCCGGCCGTGCTGTTTCCCGGCGTGAAGTCGCCGCTCGAAGGATTGCAGGCCGGCGACGTCGACATGGTGGTGGTACGCGAAAACACCGAAGGCGAATACAGCCAGGTGGGCGGGTTCCTCTATCATCATCAGCCCGAGGAGGTAGCCATCCAGACGGCCGTGTTCACGCGCCGCGGCATCGAGCGCGTGGTGCGCTACGCCTTCGAGCTGGCGCGCAAGCGGAACCGAATGAAGAAAGTGACCTCGATCACCAAATCCAACGCGCAAGGCTATGGCATGGTTCTGTGGGATCGCACCTTTCAGAGCGTCGCCGCGGAGTTTCCGGATATCGATACGGAATCGTTGCTGGTGGATGCGGCGGCGATGAACTTCGTGCGGCGTCCGGGCAGCTTCGACGTCGTGGTGGCGTCCAACCTTTTCGGGGACATCCTCAGCGACCTTTCGGCGATGGTCACCGGAAGCATCGGCCTGGCGCCGAGCGCCAATCTGGACCCGCTGCGCCGCTACCCCTCGCTGTTCGAGCCGGTCCACGGCTCGGCGCCGGATATCGCCGGCCGCGGCGTAGCCAACCCGATGGCCGCGTTGTTCTCCGCCGCGATGATGCTCGAGCACCTTGGGGAAGCGGAGGCCGCCGCCGCCCTGCACCAAGCCGTTGTCGGCGTGCTCGCCGCCGGCGCGATACTCACACCGGACCTGGGGGGATCAGCGACCACGGTCGAGGTCACCGAAGCTGTGCTGAATCGGCTTTCCGGCCGCTGAGATTTCGCCCGCTCATCCCCCGCGACGGTGGGAATGGCGCCGGTGCGCCAACCGATTCCCTAAAGCGGCCGCCTCCCACGTCGATGAGCCCTAAGTAGATCGCAGTGCCAAAGGAGCCCCAATGGCAGTTGACGTGCTGATAGTCGATGATTCCGCGGCCATCCGTAAGATCTTGCAGCGCGTACTGATGCAGGCCGAAGTGGCGTTGGGCAAGATCTACGAAGCCGGCGACGGTGTCGAGGCCCTGGAATCGCTCAAGACGAACAAGGTCGGCCTGATTCTGTCCGATATCAACATGCCCAACATGGACGGCTTGCAGTTCTTGGGGCGACTGAAAGCCAGCTCGGAGTGGAAATCGGTGCCGGTGGTCATGATCACCACAGAAGGTAGTCAGCAGAAGGTGATGGAGGCGGTGCAGTTGGGTGCGGCGGGCTACGTGCGCAAGCCGTTCACCGCGGAGCAGATCAAGGACAAGCTGGTGGGCCTGATTTGACTTTGACTATTTGGGCCGGCGCACCGCAGGTCCGGCCGAGGAGGGACGCACACATGACGGTAGAAGAGATATTCGATATGACCGGCGTCTCGGTTCGGGAAACCTTCTCGACCATGTTGAATCTCGAAGTGGAGCGGGGATCTGCCTATATCGAGCAGGGCGCACACGCCTCCAAGGACGGCGTTGTGGCTTTGGTCGGACTCGCGGGCAAGTGGATGGGTACCGGTGCCATTTCCTGTAGCTCGGAGCTGGCCTGCAAGCTGGCGTCCATCATGCTGATGACCGAATACCCCGCCGTCCACGACGACGTGCTGGATGCGTTCGGTGAGCTCTGCAACATGATTATCGGAGGTTTTAAGACTCGCCTCGAGCATACAACCGGGCCAATGGGGCTCAGCTTGCCGACCGTCGTCTTCGGTCGCAACTTCACCACCCGCAGCTTGGCCAAGAGCCACTGGAATGTAGTCCCCTTCCATGTGCTGGGGCACCCCTTCGAGGTTCACGTCTGCCTGACACAGGGTCCCGAGGACGGCCCGCGTCTTCGCCAGTCCTTCTCCAGCCTGATCTCCGTCTCGCATTGACGGGCGGGCCTCGCTGACGTGCGGTCAGCAGCCCGTGGCGCAGCCTCCGAGCCAGCAATGTGGCGCAGACACTCGTGTCTGCCGCGTCGAGACTCGTCTCGACGCCAAGGTGGCTTTTGTCACCTGGCATCTTGCATGGCCTTCCGCACCGAAAGTGCCGCCGGTACGGCTGCTGCAGTCGCTGAAAGGCTCAACCGCACGGGAGGCGAACCGGGTTCTGGGCCGGACAGGGGAGACATTCTGGCGGAAGCTGGAGCGAATTGCCGCCTACAAAAACAGCCAGCGGACCGCAGGCGCCGAGACGAGTCTCGGCGCGGCAGGCTGAGAGCCTGCGCCACTTGGGTCGCCCCGATCCGTTTGCAATATGTAGAAACTCCAGCTTAAAAGGCGATCTTCAGTGCGAATTGCACGCGCCGCGCATCGGCGGCGTCGCGGAATCCCAGCGGGGCGGTACGCGCCAGGGTGGGGTCCCCGCGCAGGTTGTACGGGCCGGCCAGAATACGAGGGTCGATCCCCACCACGTCGTTGATCGCCAGGATATTGGTGTGGTTGACCAAGTTGCTCGCCTCGGCGATGAACTCGATGCGCAGCCCGCGGTCGCGCTTGATGTAGAACTGCTTGGTCAGCCGCAGGTCGATGTTGTTTAACGACTCGCCGAGGCCGGAGTTGCGCGGCGCCGCGAACGGCCGGTCGTAGTCGCCGTGCGTGTCGCCGTTGGTGTCGAAGCCCGTGCGCAGGGTGAAGGGAATGCCGGAACGCAGGATCATCGCGGGGCTGAGCATGATGTCGGCGAACGCCCGCGCGAGCGGATGGTTTCCCGGACCCGCCTTGAACGGGCTTTCGAAGACGCCGCTAGCCACGAAGTTGTGCCGGACGTCGAACACCGAAAGGGCGCGGTCCAGGTAAAGCCGCGTCGGCAGGAAGGCGGAGAAGGAGGAGTTGAAATCGGTCACGTTGTCGATCGTCTTGCTGAAGGTGTAGTTCACCTGGAACTGCACGTGCCGGCTGAAGCGCTTGTTGAGCGACGAGGTCATGCCGTGGTAGATCGAGTTGCCGATCGAGCTGTAGACGTTGTTCTGGGTGATGGTCGGATCGATCGGAACCAGGCGCGGTCCAAGCCCCGGACCGGCGTCGACGCCCGACTCCCGGTAATTCACCTCCAGCGGCAACTGCAAGTGCACGCCGCGATACATCTGGTAGGCCACCTCCAGGGTCATATTGGGCACGATCTCCCGGGCGATCGAAACGCTCAGTTGTCCGGAGTAGTTGTTCTCGTAGTCCGGGCTGGCCTGGAAGAGCACCCGCCCGATGGCGCCGCGGGTGAGCGAAATGCCGATGGTTTGAAGATCCTGGGGCGTGAGCGCCGTGAAGGGGAGTTTCCCAAGCCGGCGCCCCAGCGCCCACACCGCGGCCGGCTGCTGCGAAGCCGGGAAGATCGCCGCCGGCGAGCGGAAGACCTGATTGACCCGCAGACCGCTATCGTCCAGGATGCTGGTGTAGGTGGGGACCTGATAGTACACCGGCGAGTAGAACAGGCCCCCGCCGGCGCGAATCACGGTCTTTTGACGGCCGCCGATGTCCCAGGCCAGGCCCAGCCGCGGCGAGACGGTCACGTAAGTGGAGAGAGGCGGCGATGGCTCGGCGTCGTGGTCGACGCGCAGGCCGATATCCAGGGTGAAGCGCGGCGTGATCTTCCAGGAGTCCTGCACATAGGTGCCCAGGAATTTCGCCCAGCCTTTGAACACCGGCGTTCCTACCCCCTGGCGGAACAGAAGAGGCAGGCCCGCATTGAACGACTGCAACGCCGACATCGCGCCCGCCGGCGGTCCGGCGGCCGGCAGCCCGGCCCCGACATTATAGGCGCCCAGCGCGCCCTGCTCGGATGGCGGCAGAGCGAGCAAAATCGGGAAGGTACCCGAGGCGTAGTTCCACTGCCCGCCGAACCACAGCTCGTTGATGACGTGATACTTCACCGGCCGGTAGGAAGCGCCGATCTTAACCGCGTGCCGTCCGCGCACCCACACCAGCGAGTCCTCAAACTGGTAGCGGTCCTGAAAGGTGTTGAACGGCGCCGAAAAGATCCGCCCGAAATTGCCGATGCCCGGAATGATAATCGCGGTCGAATTGGGCGACGCGCTCTGGGTCTGCGCCCGATTGTTCGGCACCAGTTGCACCCGGAACGAGTTGACCAGTGAGCTGGTGATGGTGCGATTCCACGTCGTCACCCAGGTGTAGTCGCGATAGAACAGTGTCGTCGTGTAGCTGGGCGCCTCGGTGTTCGAGATGCCGAGACCGTGCGTTGTGCTGTCCGTCAACGTGAACCGGGAGCTCAATTGGTCGTTGGAGCCGATCTGGTAGTCGATGCGCGTGTTCCAGGTGTGTACGCGCCCCGGCGAGCTGAACGTGCCTTCGTTCTGCGTCAGCAGCTTCCAGGTGTCCGGGTAGTTGCCCGCGCCGGTGGTCAGCGCCGAGCGCAGCAGGCCTCCGATCCTGCGGATGTTGGTGTCGGCCGCGGCGGCCAACTGCGTCAGGTAGGCCGACTGGGCGGCGCTCGGGCCGAGCAGCGCCGGGTTGTTCGTGTACGCCCGGAACCGGGCCGCGTCGGACTTGATGTATTCGTAGGAGGTGAAGAAGAACAGCTTGTTGCGTGCGAGCGGCCCGCCCAGCGTCATGCCGGGATACATCTGCTGGTCGAACGCTTTGCGCTGGCTGGGGTCGAAAAAGTACCGCGCCGAGGTCTTCTGGGACCGGTAGAAATTGTAAGCGCTGCCGTGGAGCTGGTTGGTGCCGCTCCGGGTGACGATGTTGATCGCCGTGCCCGCTGTAAAGCCGTATTCGGCCGCAAAGGCGTTGCGGTTGACCTGGAACTCCTGCACCGAGTCGATGCTCAAGGTGACGTTGCGCATCTGCCCCGAGCCGTATTCGTTCTCGCCGCCATCGACGGTGATCAGGTTGTTACGACCGTTGCTGCCACCGATCGAGAACCCCGAGGTCCCGAAGGTGAACCCGGGGTTCTGAGCCCGCGGCGCGTTCGAGTTGGACACGCCGGGCAGCGTGTAGATGTAGTTGGCGTAGGCGCGACCCACGTTGGGCAGGTTGGCGATCTGGGCCCGCGTGATAGTATTGGACTGCTGCGTCCGTTCGGTTTCAATCAGCGAGACTTCGCCCGTCACGGCGACCTGCTCGGTCACCGCGCCCACCTCGAGGCGGACGTCCTGAATGGCGATCTGGCCCACGGTCAGCGCCAGGCTGGTCGACACGAGGGTCTTGAAGCCCTGGGCTTCGACGCGCAAATCGTAAACGCCGGGCTGGAGAAAACGGACTTGATAGACGCCCGCGCCATCGGTGGTGGTGGTTTGCGCGATGCCGCGCTCGGTGCTCTTCACGGTCACCTTGGCGTCAACCAGAACCGCCCCCGAGGCATCGCTAACCGTGCCCTTCATGGTCGCCGTCGACACGTCCGCCTGCGCCCAAACCGAAGCAGCCGCCCCCAGGCACAACACTGCAACTTGTAACAATCTCATGCTCACCCCTCCAGAGGTTGTTTCGATCCTATCCGCTGAGGCGGTGAAAATCAAGGGGGGGCGATGCTTCCCGCCTCAACCGCCTCGGCCGCCTGGCGCCCCAGCGCCTTGGCCGTTTCCCCCAGAATCGAGAAGCGCTCGTCGCGGGTGAGCCCATGCACCCAGCGATAATAGATCTGCTGGACGACCACGGCCACCTTGAACAGGCCGTAGACGTAATAGTAAAGGACGTTGGAGAGGTCGCGTCCGGAAGCTCTCGCGTAGTGCTCCACCAGTTGCGCCCTGCTGAGGAATCCCGGCCGGGCGGTGGGCGCAAAGCGCAGGGCGAGGAATTCGGGCGGATCGCCGGGCTCCACCCAGTAGCTCAGTGTGGTGCCGAAATCCATCAGCGGATCGCCGAGGGTAGCCATCTCCCAGTCGAGCACGCCGACGATGCGGGTGGGATCCTCCGGGTCGAGCAGCAGGTTGTCCAGCTTGTAGTCGTTGTGGATGAGCGAGGCGCCGCTCTCGGGAGGCGCGTGCCCGGCGAGCCAGGCCGCCAGTTGGTCGATCCCGGGCACGGCCTCGGTCTGCGCGTCCTGCCAGCGCCTGGTCCAGCCTTCGATCTGGCGCGCGACGTAGCCCTCGGGCTTGCCGAGATCGTCCAGACCGCAGGAGCGGACCTCCAGCCCGTGCAGCAAGGCGAGGTTTTCGATGAACGATTCCGAGAGCCGCCGCAGGGTCTCCGGAGCGGCCGCCAGCTCCGGCGGCAGGTCTTTGCGGATCACGATGCCGCGCAGCCGCTCCATCAGGTAAAAGGGCGCGCCGACCACCGCCGGGTCCTCGCAGTAGAGCAGCGGGCGCGGCGCTTTCGGGTAGACCTTCGACAACCGGGAGAGAACGCGGTACTCGCGCCCCATGTCGTGCGCGCTTTTCACCTTGGTGCCGAACGGCGGCCGGCGCAGTACAAGCTCGCCCGTGCCGGAGCGGACCAGGTAGGTGAGGTTCGAGTGACCCGAGGGGAACTGCTCGACCTCAAGCGCGGCGGCAAACTCCGGCAGCCGCTCGCGGAGAAAATCGCCCAGCCGGGCGAGGTCGAGCTCCTCGCCGGCGCGGACCGGCGCGGTGTGGTTCGGATCGGCCGCCACGTCGATCCACTATACTCGAACAATGGCCGTGCGAAGCCTGCCGGCGCTGGCTGCGGCGCTCGTCTCGACCGGTGTTTATGCCGGCGAGCCGCGTCCCCAGCCGGCCGATTACCCGGTGCACGCCGTGCTCGGAAAGGCCGCTCTGGGCGCCGAGTACCTGGTGCATACGGTTTCCGGGCGCAACCAGTCTTTCCTTGCGCGCGACTACCTGGTGGTGGAGGTCGGCCTGTATCCCGCCAAGGGGACCACGCTGGTCGTCTCCAACAGCCACTTCACGCTGAGGCTGAACGGCAAAAAGTCGGTGCTCATTGCCCAGCCGCCGGCGTTCGTGGCGGCGTCGCTGAAATACCCGGACTGGGAGTATCGCCCCTCGGTGATCGCCGTGGCGGGCGTCGGGGATGCCGGCGTGATTCTCGGCCGCCCGCAGCGAACCGAGCGGTTCCCGGGCGACCCCGTGCCGTCGCGCGAGCGGCTGCCCGATCCGCCCAAGGCGCCGTCGCCCCAGGACCGCAGCGGGCTGGAAAAGACCCCCGTGCGACCGGAGGAGGTGGCCGTCGAGGAGGCCCTGCCGGAAGGGGAGATTTCGCGACCCGTGCGCGGCTATCTGTACTTCCACTACAAGGGAAAGACCAAATCGATCCGCAGCGTCGAGCTGGTTTATAACGGGCCGGGGGGAGCAGCAGGAACAATCACGCTCCGGTTTCCGTAGTTTTGTAATCGAGGGGGAGGATCCATGTTCCGAATCCGATTCGTCACCGCGGTTGTCGCCGCCGTGTTTGCCGTCGCCGCACTGGCGCAGGCGCCCGCGTCTAAGCCCACTCTGGGGGGGCCCACTCTGGGGGGGCCCACTCTGGAGGGTTTCGATGAGTTCGCCGCAAAGCAACTCGAGCTGTGGAAAGTGCCCGGGGTCGCCATCGCCGTGGTGCGCGACGGCCAGGTGATTCTTTCCAAAGGCTACGGCGTCCGCAACGCGAAAGAGAAGCTTCCGGTGACGCCCAAGACCCTGTTCGCCATCGGCTCGACCAGCAAGGCGTTCACCGCGGCCTTGCTGTACATGCTCGCCGAGCAGGGCAAGCTCGACTGGGACAAGCCGGTGCGCGAGTACATGCCCGACTTCCGCCTGCACGACCAGTCGGCCACCGAGCGCATGACGGCGCGCGACCTGGTGACGCACCGCTCCGGGCTGCCGCGCCACGACCTGATGTGGTACAGCGCCTCGTTCTCGCGCAAGGAGATTTATGACCGCCTGCGGCACCTGGAGCCGAGTAAGGATTTTCGCAGCACCTGGCAGTACCAGAACCTCATGTTCATGACCGCCGGCTACCTGGCCGGCCGCCTCGGCGACCTCTCCTGGGAGGAGCTGACGCGCCAGCGGATTCTGGCGCCGCTCGGCATGAACGGCTCCAACTTTTCCGTGCGCGACTCGGAAAAGAACGCCGATCACGCGCGGCCGTACCAGAAGGTGAAGGAGGAAGTCAACGAGGTGCCGTTCCGCGGCATCGACGCGGTCGGGCCGGCGGGCTCGATCAATTCCGGCGTCGACGATATGAGCCGCTGGGTTCTGTTCCACCTCAATCGCGGCAAGCACGAAGGCAAGCAGTTGCTGGCCGAGTCCGCCTTCCGCGACATGCACAGCCCGCACATGGTGATTCCGGGCGAAAGTCCACGCGCCGAGCTCGGCCAATCCAGCTACGGCATGGGCTGGTTGATCAACACGTATCGCGGGCGTAAGGTGGTGAGCCACGGCGGCGGCATCGACGGCTTCACCGCGCTGGTGAGTTTCATGCCGGTCGAGAAGCTTGGCATGGTGATCCTGACCAACCTCGGCGGCAATCCCCTGCCGTCAGTGGTTTCCTACAACGTCTACGACCGGCTGCTCGGCCTGGACCAGATCGCCTGGGCGGACCGGATCAAGGGTGACCAGGAGAAGTCCCGCGCCTCCGAGGAGGAGGCGAAGAAGAAGAACTACACCGCCCGGCGCGAGGGAACGCGGCCGTCGCACGAGCTGAAGGAATACGCCGGCGAGTACGAGCACCCCGGCTACGGGCTGGCGAAGATCGAGCTGGCGGCCGGCGGCGAGCTGAAGCTGGCGCTGCACGGGGTGGGCGGCCCGCTGAAACATTTCCACTACGATGTGTTCGAAGTGGCCGAGGACGAGAAGAACCCGTTCCAGAAGTTCAAGGTGATGTTCCAGACGGCCCTGCAAGGGGAGATCGAGAGCCTCTCGCTGCCGCTGGAGTCGGCGCTCAAGCCGATCGTGTTCACGCGGGTCGGCGACAAGGCGATGCGGGAGAAGGCGTTTCTGGAGCCGCTGGCCGGCCGGTATACGCTCGGCCCCGCAACGGCCACCATCGCCCTGCGGGGCGCCGACACGCTCACCTTGACCCTCCCCGGCCAGCCGACCTACGAGCTGGCGCCGTTGCAGGGGCTGAAATTCAACATCAAGGGACTGACGGGCTTCGCGGTGGAGTTCAAAAAGGACGCCTCCGGCGCGGTGAACGAAGCGGCGTTCCACCAGCCCAACGGCACGTTCGTAGCGAAGAGGATACCGTAGCGGCACGCCACGCGGCCGGGACGCTTACGGATTCGTGACCACTGCCTGGCTTGCTCGATCGCCGATGCCCTCCGGGTTGCACACCGTGACCTGGAGCCTGCCAAATCTCCTGACATAGGCGGGGCCCTCGTGCGGCGTCACCAGATAGTTCTTCCCTCTCGGATAGTCCGCGCGGAATACTTCCAGGGACGCGGGAACGAACTCCGCGGGGTTCCACTTGCACTCGATGGCGTCCACGCGGTCGCGCGGACCCACTAGAACGAAGTCCACCTCACGTCCCGCCTTGTTTCGCCAGTAGCGGATCGGCAGGTCGGGAACATGCGCCTGGAGATGTTCCAGCACGATGTGCTCCCACAGCACACCATAGTCATCAGGGCGCAACGGGTCCCAGCCGCGCGCGAAGCTGACAAAGCCGGTGTCGAAGCCGTAGACCTTGGGCATCTTCACCAGCTCCTTCTGGCCACTGCCGTGGAAGGGGCGGACCAGTGTGATGGCATGAGTGATCTGGAGGGCCTGCAGATGGCTCTCCACAGTCGGCCGCGAGATGCCGAGGGCCGCCGCGGCACGCGCCACCTCCAGTTGCCCCGCGCTCTGGCGCAGCACGAACTCAAACAGGGCGTTGAAGCGGTTGAAGTCGCGGAAGGCGAAGAGGCGCTGGATATCCCGCGCGAAGAAGGAGTCCATCCACTCCCGGTACAGAGCGGGCGACTTGTGGTCCCCGAGCAGCGCGGTTGGAAGACCGCCGTGATACAGGCGCCGAAGCAGCGTGACCCCGAAGGCCCCGATCTCGCTCCACAGCACCGGCACGAGATGGATCTGACGCTTTCGGCCCGCGAGCGTGTCGCGGAATTTCTTGCTGGCCGCCAGCGTGGAGGACCCGGTCGCCAGGATCCTGAGCCGGGGGAACATGTCGGCGCCGACCTTGAGCACGCGGCTGGGGTCGCGGAGCTGATGGATCTCGTCGAAGACGACGACCGGCTTGGGACAATTGCGGTAGAAGAGCTCGGGATCGCGGACCATGTCCTCGACGGCCGGCAAGTCGCAGTTGACGTAGTAGGTCCGCTCGGCGCCGAAGCTATGCGCGAGGGTCGTCTTGCCCGCGCGCCGAACGCCGGACAGCCAGGCGATGGGAGCGTCGCTCCAGGCGCGCTCGATGCGGGCCCGCCAGTGGGGACGGTCTATCATTAATATATACTATACTTATGGAGTTCCCATATAGCAAGTACGCTTACAAGATTCCGGACGACCGCACCAAGCGGAACCGTGAATCCCTCCGGTCGCTCGCGGCCCGCCACGCGGCCGCGGTCCGGCTCACGCGAGCAAGGGATGTTCGCGGACCGTCAGCGGAAAGCTGACGCGGCGGCCAGTGCGGTGCGAAGCGTAGAGGGCGTGCGCCATCTCGATAGTCCAGCGCGCGTTGCGCCCGCCGGAGACCGGCTCGCGGTCCTTCTCGATCGCCTCCAACAGGTCGGCCGCCAGCAGCCGGTTGGCCTCCGGTTCGCTCGCCGGCGGCGTGCCCGCGGGAATCTCCAGGCGCTTCCAGGGTCCCTCGGTCCAGTTCACGGAAGCATTCACCCACACCGCCGGGACGTGGGCGGCGCGGACAGAGACGATGCCGCGGCTGCCGTAGAGATCGATGCCGAAGCGGCTGCCGGCTGTCTCCTGGCTGCGGTTGGAGCCGAAGTAGCCCGTGACTCCGCCGGGGAAGGCGTACATGCCGGCGATGGCGTCCCCGGCGATGGCCCCGAGGCCTTCCGGGCCATCGGCGCGGATGTCGGCGCGCGCCAGCTCGCGGCCGCCCGTGGTGACGCGTCCGACGGCCCACAGCGGGTCGCCGCCGAAACGGCGCATCAGGTCGAAGACGTGGGTGCCGAGCACCATGAGGTCCTCGCCTCCGGCGCGGCGGTCTTCCTTGCCGCGGCCGCGAATCTCCTGCATCTCTCCGATGAGCCCCTCGGCGAGCCGGCGCTCGAGATGGTCGAGAATCGGGCAGACGCGCATGTTGTGGGCAAGCGAGATTTTCACGTGCGCGCGGTCGCAGGCGTCGATGATGCGGTCGCACTCGGCGAGCGTGCGGGCCATCGGCTTCTCCATGAAGATGGAAGCGCGCGATTCGGCGGCGGCGACGGCCATCTCCAGGTGGCAGTCGACCCAGCGCGGCGCGATGACGACGATGTCCGGCCGCTCCTGGCGCAGCATCTCGCTCCAGGAGGCGTAGGCGGCGCGCAGGCCGAGTCTGGCGGCGGCCTTCTTCAGTCCCTCCGGATTCTCGTCGGCGACCGCGACCAGCTCGACGCCCGGATAGTCCTTCCAGGCGAGGTCGAGATTGTGCCCGTAGTTGCCGCGCCCGGTTCGGCCGATCACGGCGACACGGTGGGTTCTCATGGCAGTGCCATTGTAGTAAATTCAGAGGCGCGTGGCAGAGGCCCGGACAGGCGGGGACGCCTGTCTCACATATTTCGCAATATCCTTTACTTCATGCTAGAATGTAAAGCGATGGCGGAAGCAACCCTCTCCTCTAAGAACCAGATTGTGATCCCGCGAGAGGCTCGCGAAGCCTTGCAGGTGAAACCCGGCGACAAGTTGGTCGTGGTGGTTCGTGGAAAAAGAGTGATTGTCCTCGAAAAGCCCAAATCCCATCATGCGGCGATTCGGGGCATGGCTCGCGGCGTCTACTCCAAAGCTTATCTTCAAAAGGAACGCCGGAGCTGGGATTGAACCGCCTCCGAGCCTTCCTCCGGCGACACCTTCTGATCGCGCTGGACACGAGTGTCTTCATCTACCAAATGGAAGCGAACGTTCGATATCTTCCCCTGACCGATCACATTTTTATCTCGCTCGAAGGGCCGGATTTGAAGGCGGTCACCTCCACGATCACCATGACGGAATTGCTGGTGCAACCCTACCGCGACTCCGACGACCAACGCGTGGATGGGTTCTACGGCTTGCTGTCCACATATCCCAACCTGGGCTGGATCTCCCCGAACCTGGAGATCGCGGACACGGCGGCGCGGTTTCGTGCCCTCCATCGGTTGAGAACGCCGGATGCCCTCCAGGCGGCCACCGCCGAGCATTCCGGAGCGACCGGCTTGATTACGAACGATGCCGTCTTCGAGCGCGTGAAATCGTTTGAAACGCTGGTGCTCGACCGTCTTGTTTGAGCCTGCCGGGGCACAAAAGAAAAAGGGCCGCCTCTCGCCGAGGCGGCCCTTTGCAGCGCGATCCGCCGGCCCGAAGGCCGGGCTACCGCGATCAGTAATCCATGTCGGGGCCGTGACCGCCGCCCGGGGGCGAGGCCATCTTCTTCTCCGGGATCTCGCAGACCATCGCCTCGGTGGTGAGCATGAGAGCCGCAATCGAGGCGGCGTTCTGGAGCGCCGTGCGGACGACTTTGGTGGGGTCGATGACACCGGAGTTGATCAGGTTCTCGAACTCGCCGGTCTGGGCGTTGAAGCCGTAATTGGCGTCGGCCTGAGAGCGGATCTTCTCGGTGACGATGGCGCCCTCGTAGCCGGCGTTGCCGGCGATTTGCCGAACCGGCTCCTCGCAGGCGCGGCGCACGATGTTGCCGCCGATGCGCTCGTCGCCTTCCAGCTTGAGGTCCTCGGCCGCCTTCGCCGCCCGCAGCAGAGCCACGCCGCCGCCGGGAACGATGCCTTCCTCGACCGCCGCCCGGGTGGCGTGCAGCGCATCCTCGACGCGAGCCTTCTTCTCCTTCATCTCGGTCTCGGTGGCCGCGCCGACCTTGATTATGGCGACTCCGCCGGCCAGCTTCGCCAGCCGCTCCTGGAGCTTCTCGCGGTCATAGTCGGACGTGGTCTCGTCGATCTGCGCCCGAAGCTGCTTGATGCGGCCTTCGATCCCCTTCTGCGCGCCGCCCCCGTCGATCAGGGTGGTGTTGTCCTTGTCTATGGTGACGCGCTTGGCCCTCCCCAGGTCGTCCAGGCGGACGCCCTCCAGCTTGATGCCGGTCTCTTCCATGATCGCCTTGCCGCCGGCCAGGATGGCGATATCCTCGAGCATCGCCTTGCGGCGGTCGCCGAAGCCGGGCGCCTTGACGGCGGCTGCGTTCAGCGTTCCGCGCAGCTTGTTAACCACCAGCGTGGCCAGCGCCTCGCCTTCCACTTCCTCGGCGATGATCAGCAGCGGCTTGCCGGAGCGCGCGATCTGCTCCAGCAGCGGCAACAGGTCCTTCATGTTGCTGATCTTCTTCTCATGGATGAGGATATAAGGGTCCTCGAGAACTGTTTCCATGCGCTCCGGATCGGTGATGAAGTACGGCGAAAGGTATCCGCGGTCGAACTGCATCCCGTCGACGGTCTGCAACTCGGTGGTCATGGTCTTGGACTCCTCCACCGTGATGACCCCGTCCTTGCCGACCTTCTTCATCGCCTCGGCGATGGTACTGCCGATGGTCGTGTCGCCGTTAGCGGAGATGGTGCCCACCTGGGCTATCATCTCGCCGGAAACCGGCTTGGAGAACTTCTTCACTTCCTCGACCACCGCTTCGACGGCCTTCTCGATGCCGCGCTTCAGCGCCATCGGGTTGGCCCCGGCGGCGACCGACTTCACGCCCTCGCGGAAGATGGCCTGCGCCAGGATGGTGGCCGTGGTGGTGCCGTCTCCGGCGACGTCGCTGGTCTTGGAGGCCACTTCGCGCACCATCTGCGCGCCCATGTTCTCCAACGGATCCTTCAGCTCGATCTCCTTGGCGACGGTGACGCCGTCTTTGGTGATCGTGGGACCGCCGAATTTTTTCTCCAGGACCACGTTGCGCCCCTTGGGGCCGAGCGTGACTTTGACGGCGTCGGCCAACTGGTTGACGCCCCGCAGAATGGCCTGGCGGGAATTTTCGCTATATACAATTTGTTTGGCTGGCATTGGGTTTCTCCTCGTTATGGAATCAGGCTTTGGCAGTCTTGCCGGCTCCCTCGATCACGCCCAGGACTTCGTCCTCGCGCAGGATCAGGTATTCGTTGCCGTCAATCTTGATTTCGCTGCCGGAGTACTTGCCAAACAGGATGCGGTCGCCGGCCTGCACATCCAGCGCAACCAGCGAGCCGTTCTCCAGGCGCTTGCCCTTGCCGACTGCTATCACCTCAGCCTCCTGCGGCTTCTCTTTGGCCGAGTCGGGGATGATGATGCCACCCTGTATCGTCTCGGTCTCTTCAATCCGTTTCACGACAAGACGGTCGTACAGCGGACGTACTTTCATATTGAACCTCCTGGTTGGGATTGGGAAATTCGGAACATCACGGAAGAAACTGCAAATTACTCTTTTAGCACTCGACGCAGGCGAGTGTCAACAGAGGCAGCGTAAAATATTGAGGACAAATGAAATATAGTTGTGGTACAGAGGTAATAGACCTATGGGCGGCTTCTTGTAAGCCCGCAGAAGATGTGATGGCAGGATTATCAATGTGAGGATTCCAACGGTCAATTTGCAGCCGGTGCTGAACGCCACCGAAAGCGCCTGGCGGGCGCGGCTCGGCGAGATGTTCGAGCGCGGGCAGTTCATCCTCGGCGAGCAGGTTGCCGGCTTCGAGCGGGAATTCGCGGCCTCCACGGGGGCGCCCCGGTGCGTCGGAGTGGGTACGGGAACCTCGGCGATCGAACTGGCGCTGCGCGGGGCGGGACTCGGCGGCAGCGGGATGGAAGTGATGACCTCGGCGCTGACGGCTCCCTTCACCGGCGTGGGGATCCTGGCGGCCGGCTGCAAGCTGCGGTTGGCGGACGTGGACGCGGAAACCTTGCAGATGAGCGCGGAGGATGCCGCCGGGCGCGCCCGTCCGCGGACAGCGGCGCTGGTCCCTGTGCACCTCTACGGGCAGCCGTGCGAGCTGGACCGGTTCGTGAAACTGGCACGGCGGCTTGGCGCGGTGCTCATCCAGGACGCCTGCCAGGCGCATGGGGCGCGTTACCGCGCGCGGCCGCTGACGGATTACTCGGGCTGGGTGGCCTACAGCTTCTATCCGACGAAAAACCTCGGCTGCCTGGGCGACGGCGGGGCGCTCGCCGTGCGGTCCCAGAAAGCGGCGCGAGCGCTGCGCATGCTCCGCGACGGCGGTCGGCGCGGCGGGCAGTTGGCCTGGGCGCCGGGTGTGAATTCGCGGCTGGACGAGATGCAGGCCTGCTATCTGCGCGCGTTCCTGCCGCATCTGGAGGAATGGAACGCGATGCGGGCCCGGCTGGCCGCGGTTTACGACCAGGAGCTGGCCGGCTGCGACGATGTGCGGCTCACCGGCAGGACCCCGGATTCGGTGAACCACCTGTACGTGATTCGAGTCCGGCGGCGCGAGCGGCTGCGCGAGTACCTCGCCCGCCACGGGATCGGGACAGGAGTGCACTACCCTGTGCCGCTCCACCGGATGCCGGCCTTCCGCGACTGCGGCGTTCGCGCGGGGGAGCTGCCGCATGCCGAGCGCGCCTGTCGCGAGGTGCTCTCGCTGCCGCTGTGGCCCTACCTGCCGGAGTCCTCCGCGCGTGAGGTGGCCGGGCGCGTTCGTCGCTTCTACAAATAGCTCGCTCTCGAGGGGTCATTTCTGCAAGCCAGGGTGCCGAGCCGACTGTTTGAGTTTCAATCCTCGCTACCCGCGCGGGCAGCGACGCGAGGTCCGCGCCTGGCTCCTGGTGTCTTGGCCGTGGCAAGAGGCACGGAATGGCACCCTTGTTGACGATTCGAATGAACCCGGCGGCGCGGCCGTTGATTAGAGGGCGAGGTTACAGCCCCCTACCGCGGGCGGCTTGCCCGGCCAACAGAAACGTGCTCGGAAGTCTACCGGTACCGCACAGCTTGAATGTCCCGAAGTCCTTGTACCAATCGCCGTCGGGCACGTCGGGATTTTCCGCTTTCCACTCCGCCAGTGCGAAGATTCAACGGCCGAGGATCAGGGTTCGGAATTCGTCAACGAGTTGATCTTGCTGATTCGGGTCATCGTTCGCAAGGTTTGCCTTGAGCTTCTTGAAGAATTCTCGCTTGCGGTTTTCCTGACCTTCGAGGCCGATCCGCACGAGTGTGGCGATCGCTTTGCTCATGCTGGTATCGGTCGTCTTGGCGTATCGCTCCACCTGATGGGCGAGGCCGGGCGTCAGCCCGACCGTGTACCGAGACTCAGCCTTGCCGGTGGCATTTTTCCCGAGCTTTTGGCCGCGGCGCAGGCTGCGTTTGGAGGCGAGGGATGAATGACGCATACATCCTCATTATGCATCATGATGATGTAAGAGCCAAGTCCGGCACTTCGAGACGAAGGCGGCGCTCACCTCATTACGCCGATCTGATCATCTGACCCGTCGGCAGATCGGACTCGACTGCGAGCGTTTCGATATCCGACTTGCTGGAGAGCACACCGCTCGGGTGGACTTGCCGTTGGGGTCGTGAGGAGTTGGTGAGGCTGTTCCCGGATCGGCGCCCCGATCCAGTGGGGGCGGACGAGTGCAGGGGCGGTGGCAAAACCGCTCCCGGTCGCTGCTCGGTTTCGGCGCGACTTCCTTACTTCTGCAAGAAGAAATTCCCCACAAACATGGCGTCGATGCCGGAGGAGTAGAAGCTGCGCACGGCGTCGCGCGGGCTGCACACCATGGGGTCGCCGAACAGGTTGAACGAGGTGTTGAACAGCACGGGCAGCCCGATCGAGTTGCCGGCGGCGTGCAGGAGGCGCCAGAAGATCGGATTGTCGGGCTCGGCCACGGTGTGGACGCGGATCCGGTCGTCGCCCAGCGCGGCGGCGCGGAACGTTTCCCGGTGCGCGGGCCGCAGACGGCCGACGGTGGCGAGGAAGCGCGCGTTGGGGCCCACCTCGAAATAGTCCCCGGCCAGCTCGACCGGAACCGAGACGGCGAACTTGCGGAACGGGTCGCGGTGCTTGATGAACAGGTTCAGGTTCTCGGTGGAGTAGGGGTCGCGGGGGGAAGCGAGCAGGCTGCGGTTGCCGAGCGCGCGCGGTCCGAACTCCATGCGTCCCTGCATCCAGGCGATGATGCGGTTCTCGCGGATCTGTTCGACGGCGCGCTCGATCAGCTCCCCATCGGTGAGCAGGTAGCGGAACCGCAGCTTGCAGTTCTCGATCACCTTCTTCACCTCTTCGGCAGTGAAGCTCGGTCCGAGACACAGATTGCCGAGACCCGATCGCCGCTCGCGGCCGTGCACCGTGTGCCAGGCGTAGAAGACCGCGCCCAGGGCGGTTCCGGCGTTGCCGGCAGCCGGCTGGACGAACACCTGCTCCCAGTGCCCCGAGGCTTCCAGCGCCGCCACCAGCAGCGCGTTGCAGCACAGGCCGCCGGCGAGGGCGAGGTTGGCGCCGCGGCCGGCCATCGCCAGCACTGTCTCCTCGATGGCGCGTTGCAGGCTGGCGGCCACTACCGGCGCCATCTGGGTCGGAATCCCGGCGCCATCGGCGAGGCCGAGCCGCTCGTAGAAGCGCGCGCTGAAGCCACCCTGGCCGATGCGGTGCCCGTCGAAGAAGCTGCGGTTCAGGCGCGGCCAGTCGTCGCCGCCGGCGGAAAGGATCTCCAGGAACAGACCGGTGAAGCGGCCCTCCGCGGAGACCGACAGCCACTGCACCTTGTGCTCATCCATGCCCGGCTCGAAGCCGAGCAGTTCGGTGACCCGCCCGTAGAGATCGCCGAGCGAATCCGGAAAGTAGAGCTCCTTCTCCAGCGTCAACCGGTTGCCGGCGGCCTGCCAGCGTGCGCCGCAGCGCAGGTCCCCGGCGCGGTCGAGTGTCAGCACCGTGGCTTGCTCGAACGGCGAGGCGTAGTAGGCGGAGGCCGCATGCGCGGTGTGATGGTCCACCAGGACCAGTTGCGCCTTCGGGAACCGGGCGCGAAGCTCGAGATGAACGGCGGTCTCGGTCCCGGCCGCGATCGGGCGGACCAGGGCAACCGAGTCGACCTGCTGCGGGGTAACGCCGGCCAGGCGCAGGCAGGCGGCGATGCACTCCTCCGGCAGGGCGCCCGGACGGTCCCGGCGGGCGATCTTCTTCTGCTCGACAGCGCAGGCCAGCTCCCCTCCAGCGAGGATGGCGCAGGCGGCATCGTTGAGAATTCCGCCCAGTCCGAGGATCACCATACGTTACAGGCTCCGCAGCCGCGCGATCGCCCGCTCGCGGCCGACGGCCACAAAGACGGCGAACGCGCTCGGTCCAACCGTCTGGCCGGTCAGGGCGCAACGCGCGCCGTTGATCAGCACGCCGGCCTTGACTCCGCGCTCGGTGGCCAGGGTGCGCAGATGGGCCTCGACGCTCTGTTCGGTGAACTCGTGGGCCGCCTCCAGCCGCGCGGCCAGCTCGCGCAGCAGCTCGCGCGCCTGCGGCTGATCCAGCTTCTCCAGCGCCTCCGGCGGCATCGGAAACTCGTCGCTGAAGTAAGCCCGCCCGCGGCGCGCGAAGTCGTCCAGGCTCGAGTAGCGGCTGCGGATCACGTCGACGGTGCGGAGAAACCACTCCTCGTCGTACGGAATCCCCAAGCCGGCGGCCGCCAGCCGTTGCTTCACGTAGGGCGCCAGCTCGATGACGGGCATGGCGCGGAGATGCTGCTCGTTCAGCCAGGCGGCCTTGGCATCGATGGGGTTGGACTCCTGGAAGTTCACCACCGCGTTGTGGCGATGGATGCCCTCAAAGGAAAACGCCTCCAGCAGCTCCTGGCGGCTCATCTTCTCGCGGTTGTCCTTGGGCGACCAGCCGAGCAGGCACAGGAAGTTCACGTAGGCGTGCGGCAGCATGCCGGCGTCGCGATAGGTGGTCACCGATACGACCGGCCCGTGGCGGCGCTTGGAGAGCTTGGAGCCGTCCGGCGCCAGCAGCAGCGGCAGGTGGGCCATTTCCGGCGCCGGAGCTCCGGCGGCCTCGAACAGCAGCAGGTGTTTGAACGTGTTGGTGAGGTGGTCCTGGCCGCGCACGATGTGGGTGATGCGCAGGTCGATGTCGTCGGCGCAGGAGGCCAGGTGGTAGGTCGGCAGGCCGTTGCCGCGGAGCAACGCGAAGTCCTCGATGTCACGGGTGAGCTTGCTCTGCTCCCCGTACACCGAGTCGCGGAAGCGCACCGCGTGGTCGGGGTCGCGGGGAACGCGGAAGCGGAGCACGTGGGGCTCGCCGGAAGCGGCGCGGCGATCGCCCTCGGCGCGGGACAGCTCTCGCATGCCGGGGTTGAACAGCCACGCGCCTTTGCCCGCGTCGCGATCCTCGCCGGCCGCCGCCGGTGTGAAGTCGCGGTACGCCATCCCCTTCTCGAAGATGGCCTCGGCCAGTTTCCGGTGCATCTCCAGGCGCTCCGACTGACGGTACTGCTCGTCCCAATCCAGGCCGAGCCAGCCCAGGCCGTCGAAGATGGAGGCGAGCGACTCCTCGGTGTTGCGGTCGACGTCGGTATCGTCGATGCGCAGGATCATCGTGCCGGCGTTGCGCCGGGCGAACAGCCAGTTGAAGATGAAGGTCCGCGCGCTCCCGATATGGAGATAACCCGTGGGGGAGGGCGCAAACCGAACTCTCGGCATGCGAGATCAGTATACAGCGGCCCCGCGGCTCACCGCCGCCGAAGCTGCGCCGCCGCCGCGCGCGCCACCTGCTCGTGGGTCGCAAACCAGACGCCGGGCTTCGATTTCATGTGCACGATCAGCCTCTCCAGCGCCGCCAGCCGCGAGCGATGGCCGGTGACGAACGGGTGCATGGTGAGCAGGAACATGGTTCCCTCTTCGTGGGCCATGTCGAACTCGGCGCGGTAGATCTCCAAGACGGCCTGGTCGGACATGCGATGGTAGGCCGAGCTGGAACGGTCGTAGCTGTAGTAGGTGTAATCGTCCAGGATCCACTCAACGGGCAGCTCGATCAATCCGGTGGGCTTGCCCTCGGCGAGGATCTCGTAGGGCCGGTCGTCGCCCATCAGACTCGAGTCGTAGAGGAAGCCGAGCTCGCGAAGGATGGCCAGCGTCTCGGAAGTGAAATCCCAGGATGGGGTGCGGATGCCGGCCGGCTTGCGTCCCAGCCGTTCGGTCCAGTAGTCGAACGCCCGGCGCGTGAGCCGGCGTTCCTCTTCCGGCGAAAGCTCGGTGAGGCGCTCGTGCACCCAGCCGTGCACCCCGATCTCGTGGCGAAGCGGCGATTTCAGGATCCCCGCCACCGCCTCGGGATGGAGCTGCGCGCTGACCGCGGGAATGAAGAACGAGGCCGGCACGCCGTGTTTTTCCAGCAGGCGCAGGATGCGCGGCATGCCCGCTCGGGGGCCGTACTCGCCGCGCGAGAGCGGCTGCGCCGAGTGCTGGCCCGAGCGCAGGAAGCCTGTTTCCGAGTCCATGTCGAAGGAGAGCGCCACCGCCACGCGCGAGCCGTTCGGCCAGGACGGCGGCGTCAGATCGCGCCCGGCGCGCACCTTGTTCACCGTGGCCGCGATCTGCGGGAACTCCCACTGCCACACCGGCGGGGGCTGTGCGGCGCCCGGCGCGGCCAGGAACAGAACGAGCAGGCACGACTTTGTCATATGGGGAGAATACCGCAACCCGCCGCGGGCGAGCGCCGTTGTCGGCGAGGCTTCCTTTAGAGAGAGAGTGTGTGAGTGGAGGGGTTAACGCAAACCGAGACGGATAAGGTCTGCCTCGCTCCAGCGGGCCTGATCGTTCAAAGCCGCTTATGCCGTGACGGATACAAGCGGTTCCTCGGAAACCTGAACGTCCTCAGGGATCGGCTCGCCATCTTCTCTGAGTTCATGAATGATCATTTGTACGACCTCGTGGATGTGCCTCAGAGCCTCCTCCTGCGTGTAACCCCAGGCCGTTGGAGCTCGTTGGTCCCGCCGCCGATCACCACATCTGAAAACCACCCTACAGTATACGGTTCGGAGCAGATGTCTAACGGAATGCGGTTCACCCGCGGTGGCCGACTTCCAGTGTCACGAACTGCCCGATTCGCTACGCGGCTGCCGACGGGTGCAACCGCTTGTTTAGGCCGCCCTGGCTGAGCTTGATTTGATCTTTGCGCCCTTTAGCAGCAGCCATGAGCCAAGTGTGACCTCATAGATGCCCATAGGGACGTAAGAGGCGAGCTGAAGTAGCCTCGTGGCACTTGGGAAGACAATGCTCAAGAGAGCATACGTCGCCATAAGCAAGGAGGACAACACACCCCAACCGGCCAGGACTTGGGGTACGTACCGCGACTTCAGTAGCAAGTAGGCGAATACAGTTGATCCTAAACCAAGAAGGATGAATACCACGTTGTATCCGGTGCCTTGGGCGTTAAGGGCCAGCCGGGCCAGGGAGTGCAGCTGGCTTACCTCAAACGTCTTCAGATAGTCAGCGCCGCTTAAGAGCACGAGAACAACCAAGCTGTTGAGCGTCACAACACAGAGAACCGCGGCCTCGGCAAGCCGCCAGAACGCCGCAAGCAATGCTAGATTCCGATCCACGGGCCTCAGCAACACGTAAAGAGCCCAAGTCAGCACCACCACTCCCGTGGCACTGGCTAGGTCGCTGGCAATGCCGATGCGAAACAGCCGCTCGGACCCGATGATGTTTTGCGCGGTCTGTGTGGCGTCGCCGCGGACAATGAGAGAAGACTTAACAACGAACTCAGAGAAGACAGCAGTCGCCGTAGTAATGAGATACATGGCGCCTGCGATCCTTGCGGCTCTCGCTTGCGCTGCTTCCGGAGCAGCGTTTGTCATTTGAGGTCCTCCAATCTGATGGCTTGCGGCATGGACTGAATGTGCGGCCTATCAACTCCTGTTTAGGCTGACCTGTATAAAACCCGGTCCCGGCCCGCTTAAGACGGAACCGGCGCCCGCGGGCCCCGCCCACAAACACTTGTGCTGGAATGACTTCCATTCCAACCTCAAGTCGCCTCCACCTTGTTAGGCCGACCGGTCGGTGCGCATGATCTTCCCGCTCTCGTTTCCAACAGCCTTCCGGAGCCGGTCCATGGGGCTGTGCACCCCTTGACCCCCACGGTTCAGCACATGGGTGTAAACCATCGTGGTTGTCACATCCTTGTGCCCGAGCAACTCCTGCACGGTTCGAATGTCGTATCCGTTCTCCGGCAGATGGGTCGCAAAAGAATGACGGAACGTGTGGCTCGTCGCCGGCTTTGGCTTGCGGGCTCTAACAACTCCCCCGATCCGTTTGAGCGGTTGCTCCAGTACGTGCCCGTAAAGGAACAGCAACGCCGCCAGAGCCTGGTTCTGAGTGGACGCGGCCACGTTTTCCTTGACGGCCAGATGCGTCAGAAAAGTGGTGACGTTGCCTTCTCCCAGTTCACGGGGATGCGCACCGGCGTGAAACAAAGTAAAGCGGCGAATCCAGTGAACGTAGGCCTCTTCAGTGCGGCGGCTGTAATGCCGGGCTCGCAGAACCTCCACCACACGGTCATTTGGCCTGGGAATCGGCTGGCACGGAAAGCACCCCAACGGTGAGCCACGCTCTCTGGTGGAGTTGTTCATGACTGCAGGCTCTTGAAGCCTACCGTACTGGCTGCGAGAATTATGGCAGATCTCAACCGTCCAGACAACGCCTCGGATAGCTGTCGATACCTGTCGCGAACAGCCCTTCCCACCAGCCACTTGTTGGACCCCATTGCCAGGGACGACACTTAAGCGCCTATGGGCCTGGAGGCCTGTCACACTTGGCGTTAAATTACGCCTCGCCCACCCGGTACTTCTCGATCAGGCGGCGGGCGATGATCAGCCGTTGCAGCTCGTTGGTCCCGCCGCCGATCACCAGCAGCGGCGCGTCGCGATAGTAGCGCTCGACGGGAAAATCCTTCGAGTAGCCGTTGCCGCCGAGAATGCGCATGGCCTCGGTGGAGACCTCGAGAGCGGTTTCGCTGGCGAACAGCTTAGCCATGCCCGCCTCCAGGTCGCAGCGCTCGCCGCTCTCCTTCTTTTCCGCGGCCGAGATCACCAGCAGGCGCGCGGCTTCGATGCGCGTGGCCATGTCCGCCAGCTTAATCTGGATGGCCTGGTGCCGGGCGATGGGCTTTCCGAACGTGACCCGCTGCTGCGCGTAGCGGATGGCCTCCTCGAAGGCGGCCTGCGCCACCCCCAAGGCGCGCGCTGCGACGTTGAGCCGTTCGGTCTCCAGCCCCGTCATGACGTGCCGGAAGCCCTCGCCTTCGCGGCCGCCCAACAGGTTCCCGGCGGGCACGGGGAAATCGGCGAAATGCAGCTCGCAGGTCTCCACCGTCTTGTAACCCAGCTTGTCGATGTCCCGGCCGACCACCAGCCCGGGCGCGCCCTTCTCGACGATAAAGGCGCTCATGCCGGTGTGAGGCGGGCGGGCGCCCGGATCGGTGCGCGCCAGCAGCAGAAACGTGTCCCCGCGGCGGCCATTGGTCACCCACATCTTCGAGCCGTTGATCCGGTAGCCGCCCTCCGCGCGTGTGGCGGTGGTGGCGATGTTCTGCAAGTCGGTTCCCGCGTTGGGCTCCGACAGGCAGATCCCGCCGCGTTTCTCCCCCCGCGCCAGCGCGGGCAGCAGGCGGCTCTTCTGCTCGGTGGTGCCGAAGCGAGCCAGCACGTCCGTCAACACCAGGTGCGTACCGACGATTCCCGCCAGACCCAGCCAGCCGCGCGCCAGCTCGGTGAACACGGCGGCGAAAGTGACCGAGTCCAGCTCGGAGCCGCCGTATTGCTCCGGCACGTTGAGGCCGAACAGTCCCATGCGCGCCATCTGGTCGGCCAGCTCCCGCGGATACTCGTCCTGGCGCTCCATGCGCGAGGCGACGGGGATGACTTCGCGCTCGACGAACTGCCGAACGGTGTCGACGATCAGCCGCTGCTCCTGGTTCAGCGTGCGCACGCCGCCTCCGTTGTGTCGAGGGCGACGACTCCGCGGCGCGCCAGCTCGTCGATCTCCGCCGCGCTGAAGCCGGCCTCGCCCAGCGCCTCGGCGGTGTGCTCGCCCAACCGCGGCGGAGGCCCGAGCGCCGCATCGCCCTGGTGCTCGGACAACTGCAACGGCAGGCCGGGAGAGAGCACGGCGGCCAGATCGGGCAGTGCCACCGTCTCCATCTGGCCCAGCGCCGCCAACTGCGGATCCTCGAGCAACTGCCCGGTGGTCTGCACGGCGCTCGAAGGAACGCCCTCTTCGTCGAACCGGCGCAGCCACGCGGAGGTGGTCCGGGCGCGGAGCAGCGACGCGATCTGTTCGTCGAGCGCCGCGCGGTGCTCGACTCGCAGCGCGTTGGTGGTGAAGCGCAGGTCATCGGCGAGCGCCGACTGTCCGATGGCGCGGCACAGGCGCGCGAACAGGCGGTCGTTGGAGACCCCGATCAGGATGACGCCGTCGGCGGTGGGGTACTCGCCGTAGGGCGAAAAAGCCTCGTGCCGCATCCCCTGGGGCCGCGGGTCCCTGCCCGTGAACTGGCGGGCGAGCAGGTGGTACGCCATCCACGAGACGCCGGTCTGGAAAAGCGAGCCGTCGACGCGCTGGCCGCGGCCGGTGCGGCCGTGCTCGAACAGCGCCGCCAGCACACCGAGGGCGCCCCAGATGCCCGTGCCCATGTCGAGCAGGGAGATGCCCGCGCGGGCGCCCGCCGATCCCTCCTCGCCGGTGACGCTGACGATTCCCGTGCGAGCCTGCAACAGCGCGTCGTAGCCGGCCTTCTCACGCTCCGGGCCGCGGGGGCCGTAGGCGGAAAGCGAGGCGTAGACGATGTCGGGCCGCACGGTGCGCACCGAAGTCTCATCCAGCCCGAGCGCCGCCGCTTTGCCGCCGCGCATGTTTTCGATGAACACGTCGGCGCGCTCGGCGAGCCGCAGCAGGATCTGGCGACCCTCGGGCCGGCGCAGGTCGACGGCCACCGAGCGCTTGCCGCGGTTGATGGCGAGGAAGTAGGCGCTCCAAGGGCCGTGGAACGGGGCCATGTGACGCGCGTCGTCGCCGTCGTCGGGCCGCTCGATCTTGAGAACGGTGGCGCCGAGATGTGCGAGGATCATCGTGGCGCAGGGGCCGGCGATGTTGGTGGTGAGGTCGAGGACGCGAATCCCGGCCAGCGCGCCGTTCATGGACGGGTTCCGGTCGAGGCAGCCAACACGCGCGCGACAAATTCGCTCATGGCGGGCCGCCGGATCCATCGCGCCACCACCACCAGGTCGTGCTGCGGATCCACGTACACCATGTTCGTCCCGGCCCCCAGGTGCGCGAAGCTGGTTTCCCCAGCCGCGGGCACCAGGCGGCGTCCGGTGTTCAGGAACCAGTTCATGAAGCCGTAGCCCGGCTCGGCCTCGGTCGGCGTGAGCGCCTGCCGCACCCATTTCTCCGACAGGATGTCGCGCTGGTTCCACCGGCCGCGTCGCAGCGTCAGCAGTCCGAACCGCGCCTGGTCGCGCGCGCTGATCCACATGCCGCCGCCCCAGTGCCCGCCGCCGCTCACCGACTGCACCATGACGCCGTCGACGTTCACCCAGGAGTTGTCGTAGCCGTACCATCGCCAGGTGTTGCCGGCGCCGATCGGGTCCATCACCAGCTCGCGCAGCACCTGCGGCAGCGGCCGGCGCCACAGGTGCAGCGCGGCGAAGGCCAGGACGTTGACGCGGACGTCGTTGTACTTGTAGACGGCGCCCGGGGCGTTGCGCTTCCGCTGGATGTAATCGGCGAGCGGCTGGTTTGGCGGCGGGCGGTCGGCCCAATCGGGCTTGCCCCACAGCGTCCCTTCCCAGTCGCTGGTCTGGCGCAGCAGGTGGTTCCAACTGATGCGGCGGTTGTGCGCGGACTCGAACTCCGGCGTCGGCACGTAGCGATGCACGGGGTGATCCAGGTCCTGGATCAGGCCGCGGTCCCAGGCGAGCCCCACGGTGGTCGAGAGAAAGCTCTTGGTGACGCTGAAGGTCATGTCGACCCGGAACGGCTCGCCCCATTCGGCCACCAGGTAGCCGTGCCGGATGACCACGCCGGTCATGTCGCCGCGCGGCTTGAAGGGACCGACCGCGGCGCCGTGCGGCTCGCGTCCCATGCCGATGTTGTGGTTCAGCTCGAGGTCGCGCGGCTCGGTGGCTTCGCCGGCTTTGGCGAAGGCGATGGCCTGCTCGAGCAGTCGTTCGTCCATGCCCACTTGCGCGGGCGCGCGCCGCTCCCAGTCGCCTGCCGGTGGAAAGTATTCCGCGCGCGGCTGCGGCGGCTGGCCTGGCAGGGCGGCGGCAAAAACCAGCAACACCGCCACGCCGAGCGGGGCGGCGCGATGAGCGAGTTGGTTGCGCATGGTCGTCACTTTCTCCCTCTCGGAACGCGGCGCTTCAGCTCGTCGAACCAGTCCTGAACCACGGTAATCTGAGTTGGCGCCGGGCCCTCCTGGATCATATAGAAGCGATCGCCGGCCGGGCTGACGTCGTAGTCGTGACCGGCCACCCAATAGCGTCCTTCGAACAGCACGCGTGCGCTGCCTGCTTTGAACACCGGCTTAGTCTCGATCGGAACCACCAGCATCTTGTCGCCGTTTCGATAGTAGAGATCTCGTCCACCGGCGCCCCAGACGGGTTTGCTGCCGCCTGCCGTGGAGATCTGCACCCGTGCGCCCGGCCCCGGGTACGGCTGGACGTAGACTTCGTCCCGGCCGGACTCGTTGGAGGCGTAGACGAGCCAGCGGCCGTCGGGGGAAAAGGTGACAAACAATTCCGCGAACTTTGTTTGAAGCAGGAGCCGCGGTTTGCGCTCGCCGGGGGCGCCTGCCATGCCCGACAGCACGAAGACGTCAAAGCCGGTGTTCGGAAACACCTCGTTAAACACCAGCACCCGGCTGTCCGGCGACCAGGAACCGCCGAGTTGCGGGTTCTCACTGCTGGTGAGCTGCTCCTCGGGACCACTGCCGTCGGCCGGCTTCCAGTACATACCGTACCGGCCCGCCCGGAAGGAGCTGTAGACGATGCGCTTGCTGTCCGGGGTCCAGAACGGATCGCGGTTATCGTGCTCCAGCGTGAAGCGGCTCAGCGTACCTCGCGCCAGCTCCAGGACCCACACGTTCCAGGCGGGACCTTCGATGGTGAGCGCGAGACGGGTGCCGTCGGGCGAGAGCCAGAGGTCCTCATAGGGGCGGCGGCTCTCGGTGAGCGGCCGTGCCACCCCGGCACGGTCCACCGACACCAGCGTTCGCTCACCGTACAAGGACCTGGCAGGCACATAGACCAGCGACCCATCCGTAGCGACGCTGAAGTGCGCGGCCCCGGTGCCCGACCCCATCCAGACGCCGTCCAGGACCGGCACGGACGGTCCGGTCACGGCCAGCCGCGCGAGGTCAAACGGCGCGGCCACCAACGCTCCGCCGCGGGCGTAGACCAGGTGGCCGGTCGGAACGTAGCGGGCAAAGCCGGCGCCCGGCACCAGCACGCGCCGCTCGCCTGTTTTCAGAATCAGCGCTTCCACGGTCGCGTTGTCAGGGCTGGGACCTTTCCAATTAGCAAAAAGGATGGCGTTGCCGCCCGGCAGGTGCTGGGGCCAGCGGTGCGTGCTCTCTCCCTTTTTCGTGTCGGGGCGGGTGACCGGTTCGGCCTTGCCCCCGGCGGCCGGCATTCGCCAAAGGCCACCTACCCACGAACTCGACGAAAACAAGATGCTGTCGTCGGGCCCCCAGTCTGCTCCGCCCTCGATTTGAGATTCCGACAGGGCCACGGCGGGGCCGCCCGCTACGGCGACCTTTTTCAACTTCCCCTCGGCGAAGAACGCCAGCCACTCCCCGTCAGGAGAGAAGATCGGGCCATCGGCGTCCTCGGTTCCGGGAATCGGCCTGGCCTCGAGCTGATCCATTCGGCGCGAATAGAGCTGCGTCGTGGCGCCCGAGCGGCTCAGGTAGACGAGTTTCGTGCCGTCCGGCGAAAGGGCCAAAGCCGGACTCCCTAAGCCTGAGCTGCCCAGCGCTTGAGGCGGCGGCAGCGTGATGGCAAAACGGGCCCTTGCCGGCGCGGAGGGCGCAGGCCGGAACGTCGACAACGCGACGCCGGCGGCCGTCGCGCCGAGCACCAGGCCCACTACGAACCCGAAGACGATGGCTCGCTTCCTGGACCGGGCGCCCTCTCGACGCGCGGGCCCGGCGACTGCCATCGAGGTGGATCCGGCGGAGAGAGTCTCATCGATCTCGAGCCGCGCCGCCCACACGTCTCGCAGCCGCCGGTTGAGATCCTTCTCCAGGCAGCGCCGCAGCAGAACACGAATGGCGGAAGGAGTCGCTTCCGGCAGCGCCTGCCAGTCCGGCTGGCGGCTGACGATGGCGGCCAGAGTGTCGGTAAGCGTCTCGGCCTGGAATGCCCGACGCCCCGCCAGGATTTCGTAGAGGACGCATCCGAATGCCCAGATGTCCGTGCGCTGGTCGATCGGCTTGCCGCGCGCCTGCTCCGGACTCATGTAGGCCGCCGTCCCCAGGATCACCCCGGCGCGAGTCGCCATACTCAAGGTCGGCGATTGGGAAGGGTCTCCGGGCGCAGGTTCTTCGGCCAGCGCCTTGGCCAGTCCGAAATCCAGCACCTTCACCTTGCTTTCGGGCGTGATCTTGATGTTGGCCGGCTTCAGATCCCGGTGGATGATGCCCTTCTCGTGGGCGGCTTCCAGGGCCTCGGCCGTCTGGCGAGCCACCGCCAGGGCGTCGTTCAAGGGCATCGGACCTTTCAGAATGTCTCCGGGGACGAACTCCAGCACCAGAAACCGCACGCCTTCGGCCTGCTCGAAACCGTAGATGGCGGCGATCGCGGGATGATTCAGCGACGCCAGCACCCGCGCTTCGCGCTCGAAGCGTGCCAACCGCTCGGGGTCGGAAGTGAACTCATGCCTTAGGACTTTGATGGCGACGGTGCGGCCCAGCCGGGTATCGCGGGCCTGGTAGACTTCTCCCATGCCGCCCGAGCCGAGCTTGGCTTCCACGAGGTAGTGTTCGAGAGTTCGGCCAACCATTTTTTTCTACTTGAGATTAGTGTAACTCCTGGTTTACCAGGGCCAGCTTGGGGAAGTCTTGCGCGTAGCGGGCGGGATCGAGCGTCATCAGCCGGTCGGAGGCGAGCCAGGCGTGGGCCCCGATCAGAAAATCCGCCAGGAGTCTCTTGGGCGTGGTTCCAACAGTACCCCTCCTCCGGCCGGCGTATTCGGCGAAGGCCCGCGCCGTTTCTCTCCAGAGGCTTTCCTGGGTTTCGAAGTCGATCAGGATGCCGGTTGCGTTCAGAAAGGTGTCAACGAACTCCGCCGTCGCCTGCGGGTGGCCTCTGAGCTCCACATAGACGGCCGCGCAAATCACCAGCCCACCTTCGCTCCGGGCGCGCGCCAGAGCCGCCGATAGCCGCGACGCAGCCGGATCGAGCGACCAGAGAGCCGAGATCACATTCGTGTCGATCGCGGTTCTCAATCGGCGTCCCGGTCGTCCGAGCGCATCTCGGAAATCCAACGATTGATGCCCGCGATTCCGCCGGGAAACTCTCCCAAAGCGCCGACGTAAGCTTCAAACGGGTTGCTGTCCCGACCCCGCGCCGGCCGGAGGATGGTGGTGCCGCGCTCGACTGCAAACTCCACCCGGTCGCCTTCTCGAAGCCCGAGCCGCTTACGGATCTCGATGGGAATCGTGACTTGTCCTTTGCTGCTGACCGTACCAATCTTTACCATATGCCCTTACAGTAAGGATATCATACTTTACCTATTGATTCAACAATATATGGTCAGGTCGGGCTGGCTGGCTGGCGCACCTTCCCTACTTGAAATTGGTGTACGGCCCGGCGGCCTGCCAGTCCTCCAGGCTCAGCCCCTCGCTGTCCCAAACCACCCTGCCCGCGCGCACGGTGAGGACGCACTTCAACCGCCGGTCGCCGACCAGCCGCGCGTTGCCGGAATCGAGGAAGCCGAAGCGGCCGCGCTCGACGGCGAGCAGGGCGATGTCGGCCGAGGCGCCCTCGCTGAGCGTCCCCAGCTCGGGCCGTCGAATCGCCCGCGCCGGATTCACGGTGCTGCGCTCGATGAGCTGCTCGAGCGTCACGCCGAGGTTCAGCAGCTTCGAGAGCGTGGTCATCATGTTCGCCCGCGGCAGCATGATGCTGGACTTGTGGATATCGGTCGAGATGGTGTCCGGCAGGAAGCCCTGCCCGATCATCGGCGCCGCGATGCGGAACCAGAAGCTGCCCGAGCCGTGGCCCACATCGAACAGCACGCCGCGCCGGCGCGCTTCCAACATGTAGGGCTGTACTTTCTTCGCGGCGTCCAGTTGCGGCGTCAGCCGGCCGTAGAAGTGGGTGTGAATGTCACCCGGCCGCATGCGCTTCAGCACCAGCTCTTCGTAGCCGCGCCCGGGCTTGGGATGAAAATCCACCATGACGACGGTCTTGCTGATCTCGGCCGCCTTCACCGCGCGGTCCACCGCGTCCCAGGTCGGCGGCTGGAAATGCGCGGTCTTGATGCCCACGATCGCGTCGCGGTGCTTTTGCGCCATCCGCGCGGCCGCCTCCGCGTCCATCTCGGCGACGTCGTCCTCCACCTTGCTCCCGTACATGCCCGCGCCGACGATGTTCAGAAACGCCAGCACGCGGGTCCTGGAGCGGTCGATCACGCCGCGCCGGAAGGCTTCGAATCCCTTCCATCCGGAGCTGCCGGCGTCGACCGCGGTGGTGACGCCGCTCGGCAGCGCGTGGTGGTCCGGCTGCAAGTTCAGGGGAGCGCCGTAGGAATCGAAATGCGTGTGGATATCGATCAGGCCGGGCACAACGTAGTAGCCCTCGGCATTCACCACTCGCCGGGCATGCGCCGCCGGCAACGCGGGCGCCACGCGCGCGATCTTCTCGCCGATCACGGCCACGTCCATGCGGCCGTCCCGCCGGTTGGCCGGATCCAGGACATGTCCGTTTTTCAGGAGAAGGTCGTAGACCGGCTGCGCGGCGGCCGGGGCCGCCAGCAGGAACAGGAACAGGGTCGGGCGTCTCATGGGATGGTGGTGTACTCGCCGGCGGTTTGCCACAGCGGGAAGCCGAGCCCCTCGCGGTCGAAGACGATGCGGCCGTCGCGCACCGTGAGCACGCATTCCAGCTTCTTGCTTCCCAGCAGCTTCTTGCCCCAGGCGTCCTTAAAGGCGAACACGCCCGAGCGCAGCTCGAAGATGCCGATGTCCGCCACGCTGCCCTCGCCGAGCGTCCCCAGCTCGGGAAAGCGACGGATGGCCTTGGCCGGGTTCACCGTCGACCGCAGGATGGCGTCCGCGAGCGTCATCCCCAGGTTCATGAGCTTGGAAATGCAATTCGGCATGTCCGACTGCGGGATCATGATGCTGCCCGCGTGCAGGTCCGTGCTGATGGTGTCGGGCGGGAAGCCCTGTTCCATCGCCTTCACCGCCACCGGCCAGAGGAAGCTGCCGCCGCCGTGGCCGAGGTCGAACAGCACGCCGCGCCGGCGCGCCTCGCGCATGTAGGGCTGCACCCTGCCGGTGAACCGGTCGACCACCTCCAGTTGCCGGTCGTTGTAGAGGTGCGTGTGGAGGTCGCCGGGGCGCATGACGTCGAGCACCTTCTCCCTGGTGGTGCGGTCGGTGTTGGTGAAGATTTTATCGTCGATGATCACCGGCGTGCCCGAGAGCTTACCCGCCTCGATCGCCCGCCGGATGGCCGGCCAGCCGCGGCCGCCGAAGTGCGCGGTCTTGATGCCGACGATGATGCCGGCATACTGCTTGATCTTGGCCGCTGTTGCCGCCGGGTCCATGTCCTCGACGTTGCTTTCGGCCTCCGCCCCCACCATGCCGCGGCCGACGATGTTCAGAAACACCAGCACGCGCGTTTTGGCGGAGTCGATCACCCGCTGCTTGCAGTCCTCGAAGGTGCGCCAGCCGGGACCGCCCGCGTCCACCACGGTCGTGGTACCGGCGACCAGCGACGTGTCGTCGGGAAACAGCGCGCCGCCATAGCCGCACACGTGCGCGTGCAGATCGATCAGGCCCGGCGTGACGTAGAGCCCGGCGGCCTCGACGACTTTCTTCCCCTCGCGCGCCGGGATCCGGGCCGCCACGCGGGCGATGCGGTTTCCCGAAACCGCCACGTCTCTCACTTCGTCCAGACCGCTCGCCGGATCGATCACGCGCCCGCCGCGGATCACCAGGTCGTAGGTCTGGGCCGGCAGCGACCAGGCCGCGAGCAGGCCCGCCAGCAGGACCCTCCTCGGCGTGATCTTCATGAGCGGCAGCATGAGGATAGTATAGTGCCGGGCGGCGCCTGTCATGAACTGGCCGCCAGCACCGGACAGCTCGCAGGGCGGCTGGGTCAGTCAGAACCGGTTGACAGACCCAGCAGCCGGGGTGTAACGAATGAGCCAGGGGAATTCTCCTCTTCTTCGCTGCCTTGACCGAGTGGATGGTGGATGCGTTCGCCGAATGGGGTGAGGCGTTCCTTCGGGCAGTGACCACGGCCTAACAAATGGCGCTGCAGGCGACGGCCAAAACCAGGCCGCGACTGAGCGCCCGAGTCGTTAGCCGCATTGCGTTTGTCGCAGAGAGGTGCAGACGATGGGCCTAGTACCAAGTTGCCGAAATTGACGTACAACCGCTCCCTGTGGTCGCGGCTCGGAAGCGTTTGCTGAGCCGTGACCGGAGGGAGCGGTCCCGCCCGCTGCCTTGCACGCTAACTCCTGCAACTTGGCACTAGACTGCACGACCCAGATGCAACGGAACTGCCACCCGCATTTCTTTACGAGCGGGTTGTACGGGTACAGCACCAGTGGAGGGGAGACATTCAACATCCCTCCGCGCTGCACAAAATGTGGTCTTTTGAAGACAGATTGGGAGCGTTCCGGTTCGGCTGTAGCGCCGGCTCGCAAGTCAAGTGGCGACAGGCCGACTCCGTCGATGAGACCCGGCGGTTGAACGCGGGCTCGCTCGTAATGGGAATTCTTGCGCTCCTGTGCGTCATCCCCGTCGCCCAGGTAATCATCGCTTTGATGGGAATTGGGCTCTGCACCTACGCCCTCAAGAGGGTGAAGCGAGCCGGCGGAGCGCCGAGGGCCGCGCGCGTCGGATTGATCTGCAGCATTGCAGGGCTGGTGATCGGGGTCGTAGTGCTCGCTGTGCTCACGTTCGGGCCCCCTGATGTCAAGCTGAGACGTGGGTGGGCGAGCTCGAACCGGCACCACTTCTGGAGCCGCGTCGTACTCAGTCCACTGGACAAGAGACGCGCACTAGTACCAAGTTGCCGAAATTGACGTACAACCGCTCCCTGTGGTCGCGGCTCGGAAGCGTTTGCTGAGCCGTGACCGGAGGGAGCGGTCCCGCCCGCTGCCTTGCACGCTAACTTCTGCAACTTGGCACTAGCTCGGCGGAGCCGCGCGTGCATTCGCAGAACAGCCAGCATGCCTCAATCGTTGTCAAGCGGCTTCAAAACGGATTTCCTCTGCTCCGCCTGCCGAACCGCAGCCAGCCCAGGTGAGCCTGTCATTTATCACGCCCCGCAAGTCAGCGCGGGTGGCACACGTTTGAGCCTACTTTTTGGAAACGCCAGCATCCGCGGTGACACGCGACCGATCGAAGATCCTGTCGCTGTCAATCGGTTCGAGGTTCTTGAGTTCGAGTAGAGCCGCTTCTTTAGGCAAAAGTTGCGCGTCGGGTTCTACTGAGGAGAAAGAGAAGATAAAATCGTCGACAAAGCTCAGGTAATACTCTCGCCCGCCTTCGAACTCCATTTCGATGCGGGCGTCTACGGTCAAGTAACTGAAAACGTGGGCACCCGGCTCGACTTTAGCGACGAAAAAGCGGCCCCACCTCAGCGCGGCGAGCTTCACCTCGTCACAGTAAATGGGAACCCACGGAGGACTCAACTGTCTCCTAAGCCTGGTCGAATTGAAGACATAGACTGTGGCTTTGGAGTCGGCCTCCTTGGGCGTGCCGCTGGCCGCTGCTGCGCTGAGGTAAAAGTCAAGCTTCGACTTCGTTGAGATGCGCACGTCTTCCCTCACAAAGGGTTTGAACCCCTGAGCCTCGACGCGCACCTGATAGCTCCCGCGCGGCACCACTAGACGGAAAGCTCCTTGTTGGTCGCTGGTTGCGCGCTGTTCATCGCTACCGGTCTTGGCTTTTGCCGTAATCGTCGCACCGGGAACGACTTTGGCGGTCGTGTCGAGCGTCCGCCCTGTCACAGTGCCGCGATCGAAGGTGCCCTCGATTTTGCTGACCGTTTGCGCCGCTTTCTGGCGCATATCCTTCTTCGTATCTTTCTCGGCAATCTCTCGAACCACAGCCAATGCGTCTTTCGCCAATGATCCCATCTCCCCGAGTGCGCCAAGCGCGCTCCACCGGACACTGAACTGCACATCTTTGAGGACCGCCATCAAGGCGGCAATGCCCTCAGGAGTCACAGGGCGCAGGTTCCCCAGCGCGCCCGCAGCGCGCCCGCGGACGGTCTTGTCGGGATTCTTCATCACGTCAACCAGCAGAGACGTGTGGCTTCCGTCGCCGAGGGCGCCAATCGCGACGGCAGCGGTGCGACGCGTTTTCACATCCGGGTCCTTGATCTGCTTCACCCAGTAACTCAGAGGCTCGTTGTTGAAGATCGCGGCGTCGACCTCAGCACGCCGATGCAGGATAAAGCCATCCCGTCCGACGACGAACAACTCTCCTGACGGCGCACCCCAAATGCCCGCAGCACCCCATCGTCCGACGTAGGTCTCCTGCGTCCACCGTCTGCCGTCGTAATGAACAACGGCGCCCGGCCCTTCGATATTGTTCTCGCGGATGGGCGTGGTAATCACGAAGATGTCTGATGGGGATCTGCTCCAGATGCCACGCTCAGAGGTTGCGAAGCTCAAATCTTCAAAGCCAAAATAAAGAACAATCGACTGAAAGATATTGCAGTCGAATTGACGTCCACTTCCGTCGCCACGGAGATACAAGGGGTCGTACACGTCGCACGGGATCTCGGGCGCGGCCAAGAACGGATGGTAGAGGCGAACGGCTTTCGTAATCCATTTACGTCCGTCGTAATGAAGCAAATAGTTTTGGGTCTGCAAAATCCCGGCCGACTTGTCGTATCCGGCCGCGTAGACGTCGGTGGGAGAAGTGCCCCAAATGGCGTTGACGTCAAATGACCCTCCTACTGCCTGTCCCCCCCACTTGTTTCCCTCGTAATGCAGCAACACTCCTTTGTCCCCCGTCACGAAGACTTCGGATGCCGACGCCACCCACACGCCGTTCAGATCTCGAGTTTCCCCGCTGCCGTGTGGAACCCAGCGCGAGCCGTCGAACTGGAGAACGCTCCCCTTGTCGCCCACGACAAAAACATTGTTGGACGACGTTCCGTGAATCGCGTTTAGGTGCTGCGTGGTGCCGCTTTGTTGAGGGGTCCAGCTTTTGCCGTCGTAGTGGAGAATAGTCCCCTTTTCCCCCACGGCGAAAACGTCGGAAGCGGAAGTGCCCCACACGGCCCGAAAACTGGCTTTGGTCCCCGAGGGAAGAACACGCCATGCGGGAGGCGGTTCGGTTGACTGAGCGAATGCGGTAGCGACGACGAGCTTCGTCACCAGTGCCAACAAGAGAAGAACGCGCATGACCGACTCCTTTCTTTCCCAAGCCGCCGAAGTGTACCAACGAGGATCTCCGTTTTTGGATTCAGTTCGAAACAGCGAATCGCAAAGTGTTGAAGCCAGACCCCTTCGCGCTCGCCAGGCAACTCCATGAATTGGACGCAGCATTCGGCTCCGAGAAACGTTTGGATCGCCTTCTCATCGGCAAACTGACCACATGGTATCAGCTTCCGCTTTGATAATCACCGGCGTGCCCGAGAGCTTCCCCGCCTCGATCGCCCGCCGGATGGCCGGCCAGCCGCGGCCGCCGGGTCCATGTCCTCGACGTTGCTTTCGGCCTCCACCCCCACCATGCCGCGGCCGACGATGTTCAGGAACACCAGCACGCGCGTTTTGGCGGAGTCGATCACCCGCTGCTTGCAGTCCTCGAAGGTGCGCCAGCCGGGACCGCCCGCGTCCACCACGGTCGTGGTACCGGCGACCAGCGACGTGTCGTCGGGAAACAGCGCGCCGCCATAGCCGCACACGTGCGCGTGCAGGTCGATCAGGCCCGGCGTGACGTAGAGCCCGGCGGCCTCGACGACTTTCTTCCCCTCGTGCGCGGGAATCTCGCGCGCCACGCGGGCGATGCGGTTTCCCGAAACCGCCACGTCTCTGACTTCGTCCAGACCGCTCGCCGGATCGATCACGCGCCCGCCGCGGATCACCAGGTCGTCGGCGCTGCCGCAGTTTGAATGGTAAGGAGAAAAGTGTTGTAATCGCGGGCAGCGCGGCTGCCGCGTGCTGTATTGGGAAGCCGAGGTGACGCCGCTGCGGTGAGAGAGGGAACATTGATATGACGTGCGGAGCGCCGGCTTGGCGGGGCTCGATGGCCACGGTCGAAGCTGCCCGGAAGCCTTCCGCGTTCACCCCGGACGGACTCAAGAAGGCGGAAGAGGCTCTGCGAGCCGCGCATGCCGAAATCGAGGCGCAGAACGCGAAGACCTTCCCCTCCTACGGTCGAGCCCAACAGCTCCTGGCGGAGCCAATTCAGGCCGCGCAAAGCACGAAGCTGGCTGGTGAGGCGCGCGCTCGAGCGCTGGCGGAACTCTTGCTCCCCAAGGTGGCGAAAGCTCTCGCTAAAGCGCGCGTGCGCTTGCAACGAGGCGACCTCGGGATAACGGCACGCTCCGGCGATCCAGGTTTCGACCAGCAGATTTTCGCCCTGCTGCACCGCGAAGCTTCTGGTGGACGCGAAGGGATGACCATCAAGCTCGACGAGCTTGGTGGGTTGGTCGAGGACGCCAGGCAAGCCATCGCCGCCGGCGACCCGATGCGGGCCTACGACCGCGCGGCGGCGGTCCGGCAGGATCTCGAGAGGTGTTACCCAGGAATCACCGGCCAGCCATGACGCCCAAGCGCTGACGGCGATCACTGTTGAATGCGTTCGCGGCAAACCTTTGGGCGCGTCCGGTGCAACGCTTTGTTAGTTTTGGTTTTAGGGACCTGGAACGAGTGGCCGACGGGCTGGAACTCGGCGGTTTCCTGGCGCGCGAGTTTAGCCCGGATTTCTTCGAAGCGGCGCACGATGTCGGGGGCATAGTAACGCTCGCCGCAGCGTTGGCAGACCTCTGCCTTGACTCGCCAGGAGGCGGTGTGAACCCCGCCTCGAAGGAGCTTTTCCACTTCCCGCTGGACGAGCTCTCCGCCGCAAACAGGGCACCTCCGCTCGTGCGTCACGGCGTTTGTCTTTCTCGCCAGGTCCGCCAGCGCCTAGGGTCTGGCCGGTAGACGGTGATTAGAACGGCCCGGCGATTACCTTGATTATAGGCCCATACGGAGTGGATCGGCTTTCCGTCCGGCGCCGCTCCGTAGATCAGGCAGCTTGGGTAGGCTTGTCGGACGCATAGTCTTCGATGATTTCGCCATGAAGCACTGAGAAGCAGATTTCATCCAGTCCAAGGCTGTCCGCAGATGCCTCCTCATCGGCATGGTCCGAGACCCGATAGCTGCCAGCGCGAATGGCATCCCTGAGCCCGGCGAGGTCCATTCAGTTGAGACTCTACACCAACCGGCCGCGTGACGCCGGGCGTGCGGCTCAGTTGCCCGGCTTCGCCAGCGGCGGGATCTTCTTTGGTCCGAGATCCTGCCCGTCGACCACGAGCGTCGTCACGTTGCGCGCTTGCCGGATGTCGGATGTCGGCCAGCGGGCCGCCGTCCACGACAAGAATATCGGCCGGCTTGAGCGGCCCATGCGGACCATGCCGGGGTTGACGCGGAGGGGGGGTCGGGGTATAGGTTTGTCTTGAACCGGAACCGAAAATGGGAAATTCCGGATCACCTGGAGGCTGACATGGCTCGGTACGTACTGGTCGAGTCACGGGACCCTTTCGAGTCGCGTGACGTTTCGTATTTCTACGGACTCGCGGCGGATCTCGCCGCGAAGGGGGAGCAGGTGACTCTCTTCCTCGTCCAAAACGGCGCCTTGGTCTCCAGAAAAGGCGCCCAAGGAAATCCACTGGATCATTTGGTGAAAGGCAAGGTGGAAGTTCTGGTGGATTCCTTCTCGCTCCGGGAGCGGGGCATCCAGGACTCCGAGAGACATCCGTCCGCAAAACCTTCCGATATCGGCAACCTGGTCGACCAAATCATGGAAGAGGGCGCAAAAGTCCTCTGGCACTGAAGGAGACAAAGGCGATGGCGAAAACCCTCACGATTTCTATCATGGAGCCCCCCTACGAATCCGCGACCTCTACCACCGCGATGCGGATCATCGACGCGGCACTTCGGAAGGGGATCAACGTCAATGTGTTCGCCTACGAAGGCGCTGTCAGCCTGACGGTAAAGGATCAGAAGCCCCACCCCAACCCGGTCCATGGAACTTCGGTGGAGGAGGAGAAGCACCCGAACACCAAAGACCTGGTGGCGAGCCTGTTCGAGCTGGCGAAGGAGAAAGGGGTGAAGCTGGAGTGGATCAACTGCGGATTGTGTGTGGACGAACGAGGGGCGGGAAACTGGATCGACGGCCCGCGGCGCGGAGGTCCACCTGACTTCCACAAGTGGGTGCAGGAATCCGACGCCACTCTCGTGATCCCCACAAAGTAAAAAGGATCTCTGCCATGAAAAAGATTCTCTGCATACTGGAGACCCCCTACCGCGGCACGCTCGAAGAGCAGGATGACGCTACTCTCTGGTTCACCCACGCCCTGAAGAACGCCGGTGGCGACATGGGGATCCTGTTGCGCGGGAACGCCGTCAACTATGCCGTGACCGCGCAGGACCCCGCCGGGGTTGTAATCGGAAAACTCTCCATCGAGCGCCCTGTCTATCCCCACAAGGACCTGCTCAAGATGAAGCAGGCGGGGATACCCGTCCACGTCGTCCGAGAGGACGTCGAGACACGAGGGATTTCTGTCAACAGCCTGGTCACGGATTTTGAGCTCGTCAGCGCCGGCGATCTCCCGAGCCTGTTCGCGCAATACGACCAGGTCTGGCACTGGTAGCAACGGACGGCCCATTCCACGCTATACACAGCACCACGCCTGGAACACGCGCAAAGCGTTTTCAAAGTTTTTCAGGCTTTTAGGGGACCTGGAACGAGTGGCCGACGGGCTGGAACTCGGCGGTTTCCTGGCGCGCGAGTTTAGCCCGGATTTCTTCGAAGCGGCGCACGATGTCGGGGGCATAGTAACGCTCGCCGCAGCGTTGGCAGACCTCTGCCTCGACTCGCCAGGAGGCGGTGTGAACCCCGCCTCGAAGAAGCTTTTCCACTTCCCGCTGGACGAGCTCGCCGCCGCAAACAGGGCACCTCTGCTCGTGCGTCACAGCGTTCGTCTTTCTCGCCAGGTCCGCCAGCGCCTAGGGTCTGGCCGGTAGACGGTGATCAGAACGGCCCGGCGAGGTCCATTCAGTTGAGACTCTACACCAACCGGCCGCGTGACGCCGGCGTGCGGCTCAGTTGCCCGGCTTCACCAGCGGCGGGATCTTCTTCGGATCCAGAAGCTGCCCGTCGACCACGAGCGTCGTCACGTTGCGCGCATGCCGGATGTCGGCCAGCGGGTCGCCGTCCACCACAAGAATATCGGCCAGCTTGCCCTCTTCCACCGTGCCGAGATCGTGCTCGCGGGCAAGGAAGCGCGCGCCGGTGCGGGTGGCGGCCACCAGCGCCTCCATCGGCTTCATGCCGGCGTCGACCAGCAGCTCGAGCTCGCGATGATACGCCAGCCCGCGCGGAGCGTGCGGCACGCTCGAGTGCGAACCCACCACGATCGGCACGCCGGCGCGATGCAGCACGCCGGTGTAGGCCTTCATGTTCTCCCAGCCGCGCGCGGCGACTTCCGGATCCTCGCCTTTGTCCCCGGGCCGGCGCTCGAACACCGCCAGGTTGGGATCGACGAACACGCGCCGCGCGGCGAGGAAGCGCGCCAGGGCCGAGGCGCGTTCCGAGCGCGGATCGATCCCGGCCCACATCCGGTAGCGGCCCATGTTCCGCGCGCGGTTGTCGGCGAGCACGGCCTGCCGGTACTTTTCCGCCTCCATCGGCGGGATCAAAGCGAGCCCGAGGGAGGTGATGTGCTCGATGCCGTCCACGCCGGCTTCCACCGCGTCCATGACGTTAATGATCTCCAGGTGCGCGGTGACCGGAACGCGGAGCCGGTGCGCTTCGGCCGCGGCGGCGCGAATCGATTCGAGCGGAAGCCGATAATACACCTTGATGGCGGTCGCGCCCTGGGCCACTTGTCCTCGCACCCAAAGACGCGCCTCCTCGGGGCTGAGGATGACCACCGAATCCTTCGGATAGGCCGGCCCGGGACCGTCCAGGTGCGGCCCGCACAGGAACAGCCGCGGGCCTGGGATCGGCGCCGCATGGGCGCGCTGCCAGCTCCGCACCGGACCGAACAGTTCCATCCAGGCGCCGGGGTCGCGCGCCGAGGTCACTCCGCGCGCCAGGAACAGCGGCACCAGGCTGATGTCGTCGGCGATGTGGAAGTGCAGGTCGACGAAGCCCGGCAGCAGCGTCTTCCCGCGGACGTCAATGCGTCGGGCGGCGGCCGGCGCGGTCAGGCTCCCGGCGGACCCGATGCGCTCGATCCTTTTGCCGCGCACCAGGACATCGACGTTCTCCACCGGCGCGCGCCCGGTGCCGTCGATCAGCCGGCCTCCGGTGAGCAGCAAATCCTCGCCGTGCGCGGAGGCGAGCGCGAGCGGCAGCACCAACGCCAGACGAGTCCGATGGACGGGCATCAGCCGCCGATCGCGTACATGGGCCGGGGAGGCGCCACGAACTGCGTGGAGTTGATCTGGTGGCCGATCCACTTGTCGCGCACCGTGGAGCGGATCGCTTCGACGATCTCCTGTTCACTCGCGCCGCCGCGCAGCAGGCCTTTCACGTCGGTCTCCTCCAGCGCGAACAGGCAATAGCGCAGCTTGCCGTCGGCGGTCAGGCGGATGCGGTTGCAGTTCAGACAGAACGGCTTGCTCACCGAGGCTATGAACCCCACGCGTCCCACTCCGTCGGCGAAGCGGTACTCGGTGGCCGGCGCCCGCGGATCGGCGTCGGGCACCGGCGTCAGCGGGCCGATCTGGCGCTCCAGCATCTCCAGGATCTGGTCGGCCAACAGTACCTTATCGCGCAGCCACAGCCCTTGGGCGTCCAGCGGCATGAACTCGATGTAGCGGATCTCGATGCCGTGCTCGCGCCCGAACATCGCCAACGGCGCCACATCCGGCTCCACCAGGTTCTTCACCGCCACCGCGTTGATCTTGATCGGATGGAACCCCAGCCGCAAGCACGCGTGGATCCCTTCGAGAACCCGGTCCAGCTCGTCGCGCCGCGTGATCGCCAGGAATCGCCCGCGATCCAGGGTGTCGAGGTGAACGTTGATGCGCCGCAGCCCGGCGGCATGGAGGGCCTCGGCCTGCTCGGCCAGCAGCACGCCGTTGGTGGTCAGCGCCAGGTCCTCGATGCCGGGGATCGCAACCAACTTGCGCACCAGCTCCGGCAGGTTCCGGCGCACCAGTGGCTCGCCGCCGGTGACGCGCAGCTTGCGAACGCCCAGCCGCGCGGCGATCCGCACGAAGCGCTCGATCTCCTCGAAGTCCAGGATCTCCCGCCGCGGCACGAACTGGACGTCCTGCTCCGGCATGCAGTAGAAGCAGCGGATGTTGCAGCGGTCGGTGACGCTCAACCGCAGGTTGTTGTGGAGGCGTCCGAAAGAATCCACCAGCGGGCCGGCTTCCGTCATCGGCGCCTCACCGCACCGCCAGCATGCGTTCGAGCGGCAGCAGGGCGCGCTCCATGATCTCGCCCGGGATCTCCACCCGCGGCTCGAGGTCCCGCAGGCAGGCGGCCAGCTTCTCCAACGTGTTGCGCTTCATGTACGGGCATTCGCTGCAATTGCAATTTTCGTTGGGGACGAAGTGGTAGCGCTTGTGCGGCGCCCGCTTGCCGAGCGAGTGCGAGACGCCGCTCTCGGTCATCACGATGAACTCCTCGGCCGGGTTGGTGACGCAGAAGTCGATGATCGCGGTGGTCGAGCCGATGAAGTCCGCCATCGCCAGCACGTCCTGCGGGCATTCCGGGTGCGCCGCCACCAGCGCGTCGGGATGCTCGGCGCGCGCCGCGCTCAGCCGCCGCGCCGGGAAGGTGGCGTGGACAATGCAGGTCCCCTGCCAGATGCGCATGTTCTCGCGCCCCGTCTTGCGCTTCACGTAGTTTCCCAGGTTGATGTCCGGAAGGAACAGGACGGGCTTCTCCGGCGGGATGGAGCTCACCACCGCCACGGCGTTTCGCGAGGTGCACAGGATGTCGCTCTCCGCCTTCACTTCCACGGACGTGTTGATGTAGCTGACGACGACGTGCTCCGGCGAGCGCCGGCGGAACGCGCGCACCTGTTCGGCGGTGCAGCTTTCCACCAGGCTGCAACTGGCCTCCCGGTCGGGGATCACCACGATGCGCCTGGGGTTGAGCACCTTGGCCGTTTCGGCCATGAACCGCACCCCGCAGAAAGCGATGATCTCCCCATAGAACTCGCGCGCTTTCCGCGCCAGCTCCAGGCTGTCCCCCACCCAATCGGCGAGTTCCTGGATCTCCGCCTCCTGGTAGTGATGGGCCAGGATGACGGCCCGCCGCTCGTGCTTCAGCTCGAGGATTTCTTCGGCGACAGTTCGAGTGGCCAGCATGGGAGAATCCCTGGCCTCATTATACTGGATGGAATGGACAGGGTGTCTGGACGGCTGCTGCATCCGCCCTAACCGCAGAGCGGGCGCCAGTTTAGAATAGAGTCATGCTCACGCGCTACATCCAGGCGGCGATGCGAAAGGCGCGTTACGAAGTCGTCGAGGGCGACGGATCCTTCTACGCTCACATTCCGGAGTGCCCGGGCGTCTGGGCGACTGCCAAGACGTTGGAGAATTGCCGCGAAGAGCTGCAAGAGGTGCTCGAAGATTGGCTTTCGCTCGGGTTACGGCTCGGACATCCGCTCCCGGAGATTGACGGGATTCGGGTTGAGTCCGGCAAGCCGGTCCCGGTCGATGTCTGAGCTCTTCCTCGCCACTCGCGGCTGCCGCGAACCTTACCGTACAATGATGATCTATGGGCACCGGAGCAAACCTTGCTGAAGCGACCTCCATCGCCCCGACCGGAACCATCCTGCGGGGATTGAAATGGCTGGCGATCGCCGCTCTGGCGGCGATGGCCCTGTTCTTCTATATTGAGGTGGCCGTGCGCTACACGAACTTCTCGCAGGCGAGCTACGGCACCTACTGGCCGAACCGCGGCTGGCTGATCGCCCATCTCAGCGGCGGCTCGCTGGCTCTGCTCCTGGGCCCCTTCCAACTATGGAGCGGCCTGGGGCGCAAGCGGATGCGGATCCACCCCTGGATCGGCCGGCTGTATCTGTGCGGTGTGCTGCTGGGCTCGATGGCGGCGTTCTACCTGGCCTCGGTGAGCCAACTTCGGACGTTCGGAATCTCGCTGGCGGCGCTGGGGACCGTCTGGCTGACCAGCGCAGCGATGGCGTATCTGGCGATCCGGAACCGCCAGATCGAATCACACAAACAGTGGATGATCCGAAGCTATGTCCTCACCTACGCCTTTGTGACGTTTCGGTGGATCGATAAGCTGGGACTGTTTGACGGGCTGGGGCTTGAGAAGTTCGCCACTATCGGCTGGCTGTGCTGGACGCTGCCGCTGTTCTTCACTGAAGTGGCATTCCAGTGGAAGCGGGTCGCGCGCCGGCCGGCGCATGGAGGCGCATAATGTCACGATTCGCGTGCTTTTTCCTTCTGTTCGCTCTGTGCCTGGCTGCGGGCGATATCACCGGCAAGTGGGCCGGCAGCTTCGATGTCACCACCGACGGTGGGACCAAACCGGACCGCGCCCACATGGAGCTGAAACAGGAAGGCGACAAGATCTCGGGCACTGCCGGCCCGAATGTCGAAACCCAGTGGAAGATCGAAAACGGCAAACTCGCCGGCGACAAGCTCACCTTCCACCTCCTCGTTAGTGGTGGCCCCGGCGTGATCAAGTTCACACTGACCGTAGCGGAGGATCGCATCCACGGCGACGCCCACGGCCAGGACGGCGAGCGTAAGATGCAGGCGAAAGTCGACGTGAAGCGCATCCCATGAACTACCGGATCGCCGTCCTGATCGCCGTTACCGCCGGCGCGCTGACCGCGGCGTCGCCCACCATCGAGCAGCTCCTCAACTCCCCGTTCCCCACGTCGCTCACCGCCGCTCCCGCCGGAGGCAGAATTGCCTGGGTGCTGAACGATCGCGGCGTGCGCAACATCTGGATCGCCGAGCCGCCGCAGTACCAGCCGCGCCGGCTCACTTCCTACACCCTCGATGACGGCCAGGAGATCCCCAGCCTGGACTGGAGCCGGGACGGGCAGAAAATCCTCTACGTCCGCGGCGGGGCCGCCAACAGCCGCGGCGAGATCCCCAATCCCACCAGCGATCCCGCGGGAGCCGAGCAGGCCATCTGGATCGTCCCCATCGCCGGCGGCGCGCCGAAACGCATCGCCGAGGGCAACGAGCCGAGTGTTTCGCCGAAGGGCGACCGCGTCGCCTACCTCAGCCGCGGCCAGATCTGGGCGGCGGTGCTCGACGGCTCGGCGAAGCCGGAACAACTGGTGCGCGCTCGAGGCCAGTCGGGCGGGCTGCGCTGGTCGCCGGACGGATCACGGCTCGCCTTCGCCAGCAGCCGCCAGGATCACGGCTTCATCGGCGTCTACGAGGTCGCCTCGAAGTCGGTGCGGTTTCTCGACGCCAGTGTCGATCGCGACACCAGTTCCGCCTGGTCGCCGGACGGCACGCGCATCGCCTTCCTGCGCATCCCCGCCTCGCGCGAGATGTCCCTGTTCGGACCCAAGCGCGCCGCCGATCCATTCTCCATCCGCATTGCCGAGGTCGCCTCCGGCCGTGGCCGCCAGGTCTGGATCGGCGAGCGCGGGCGCGGCAGCGTCTTCCGCGGCGTAGTCGCCGAAAACCAGATCCTGTGGGGCGAGGGCGACCAACTCGTCTTCCCGTGGGAGCGCGAAGGCTGGACGCACCTCTACTCGGTGTCAGCCGCCGGCGGCCAGGTGAAGCTGCTCACGCCCGGCGAGTTCGAGGTCGAAGACGTCCTGCTGACGCCGGACGCCCGGCACGTGCTCTACTCCTCCAACCAGGACGACATCGACCGGCGGCACCTGTTCCGCGTACCGGTCGCCGGCGGTCGCGTGACGGCTGTCACCTCCGGCAAGGGAATCGAGTGGTCGCCGGTGATGGCCAGCGACCGCGAAACGCTGGCCTTCCTGCGCTCGGATGCCCGCCGGCCCGCGCGCGCCGCCATTCAGCCGGCCGGCGCCGCCGCACGCGATCTGCTCCCGCTCGATTTTCCCTCCGAGTCGCTGGTCGAGCCCCAGGCCGTCCATTTCGCCGCCGCCGACGGCATGCGCATTCCGGCCCAACTGTTCCTGCCGGCCGGGCTCAAGCCCGGCGAGCGAAGGCCGGCCGTCATCTTCTTTCACGGGGGCTCGCGCCGCCAGATGCTGCTCGGCTTCCACTACGGCAGCTACTACCACAACGCCTACGCTCTGAATCAACACTTCGCCAACCAGGGCTACGTGGTGCTCGCGGTGAACTACCGCAGCGGCATCGGCTACGGCATGGAGTTCCGCGAGGCGCTGCACTACGGCGCCACCGGGGCCAGCGAGTTCAACGACGTCGTCGGCGCCGGGCTCTACCTGCGCGCCCGGCCGGACGTGGATCCGCGGCGCATCGGCCTGTGGGGCGGCTCCTACGGCGGCTATCTCACCGCGCTCGGGCTGGCGCGCGCCTCGGAGCTGTTCGCCGCCGGCGTCGACCTCCACGGCGTGCACGACTGGAACGTCGTCCGCCGCAATTTCACGCCCGGCTACGATCCGCAGGCCAACCAGTCGGCCGCGCGGCTGGCGTTCGAATCCTCGCCCATGGCGCACGTGAAAACGTGGCGGTCGCCAGTGCTGCTGATTCACGGCGACGACGACCGCAACGTGCCGTTCAGCGAGAGCGTTACGCTCGCCGAGGCGCTGCGCGCCCAAGGCGTCGAGTTCGAGCAGCTCGTCTTTCCCGACGAGGTGCACGGTTTCCTCACGCATGCCCGGTGGATCGAGGCCTACCACGCCACGGCGGGTTTCTTCGAGCGGCGCCTGAAGGGGAAGAAATAGGCCGCGGCCCCGGCAGCACGCCCACTTCTTCTACGAAGCCGATCGCGTTACGGCATCCGCCGCGTCCGCGCTGTCCTCATCGAGACCCTGGATATCCCCTGGGCCGAGACTCTGCGCCAGGCCGCTGTGCACTCCTCCGTGAACGGCCCCAAACCCGCCCTACAACTCATCGCCGAGGGCGGGGTAGGCGTCTGGTAGCCGGCGTTTTGACGTCCCTTCACAGATCGCCGGCGGGATGCTATGCTTCAGGTGCAAAATCCTGCAATCCCTCATCAATGCCCAGAAATCCCCAACCTTCAGTTGCCGACCAGCTCCCGCTCCCTGTCGAGCTCATCGAACGCAGAATCTACCTCATCCGCGGCCATAAGGTCATGCTCGATTCCGACTTGGCCGACCTATACCAAGTCCCAACGAAGCGCCTCAACGAGGCGGTTAAACGCAATCTCAGCCGCTTCCCGGATGACTTCATGCTTCAGCTCACTCCCGAAGAAACTGACTCTTTGAGGTCGCAAATTGCGACCTCAAGCCAGGGCAGGGGAGGCCGCCGCTACCTTCCGTACGCCTTTACGGAGCAGGGTGTCGCCATGCTTTCTTCCGTCTTGAACAGCGAGCGTGCGGTCCAGGTGAACATCGCCATCATGCGCGCCTTTGTTCGCCTGCGCGAGTACCTGGCTACTCACAAGGACCTGGCGCGGGAACTTCTGGAACTCAAGCGCACCACACGCGAACACGGCGCAGACATTCAGAAGATCTACACCATCATCGAAAAGCTTCTTGCGCCTACACCAGAGCCATCCAAGCGCCCGATCGGGTTCATTCCGCCCGTGGAGAAGTAGTCCCATGCCCGAGCCCCAAGACCTCGGATCGATGAAAATCCGATCAAACGGCACGTTCATGGCCTCCATGACCAGTTTACTCCAAGGTGGGGTTTCGCGGCCCCGCGTCAAACGCCGAAGAGCCGTCGCAGGCCTTCGCGCGCCGGCGCCACGGCGGCATCGCCCGGCTTGACGTCGTTCAACCGCTCCTCCTCGGCGATCAGCCAGCCGCCCCAGCCCGCTTCGCGGATGGCGGCCGCCAGCGGCTTCAGGTCGTATTCGCCCTGGCCGAGCGGCACCTGCTCGTCGCCCCGGAAGTCGCGCAAGTGGATGCCGTCGATGCGCCGATGGTGGCGGCGGAAGAAATCGACGACGCTCGACCGGGCGCGGCGTACGTGTCCGGCGTCCAGGATCAGGCGCATGCTCGTACGCGCGAGCAGCGCTTCGATTTCCTCGCCTTCGCGGGCGAACTCGGCGTCGTGGTTGTGATAAGCGAGCCGCAGGCCCTGCTGGCTCGAGGATTCGCCGGTGCGGTCGAGCGCCGCCACTTTGCGATCGAGCGCACCCCGGTCGAGACTGTTGCCGGACGTCAAACCCCGGCCGCTCAGGATCAGCCGCTCGGCGCCCAGGGCGGCGGCTCCCGCGGCCACGCGCGAGATCAGCTCCCAGGGAGCGATCGAGGTCGCGTGGTCGTATTCGAGCAGGAAAATGTGCACGCCCAGGAACCGCATGCCGAAGCGCGCCATCTCTTCCCGTGCCCGCGACGCCCGCGCGAACTGCCCCTCGACGTTGCGGAAACCGGTTTCGAAGCCCTCGAATCCGTAGCGCCGGATCTTCTCCAGCACGGCCAACACTTCGGAGAATTTGCCCGGATCGATGCGCCATGCGTTGGTCTGGCAGGCGGGCCGCGGGCCGGTTCCGGGCGCGGCGGCCAGCGCGAACAGGAGCTCGCGCCGTGTGAGCGCGCTCATTTCTGTTGCGGCTTGGCTCGCCCGTCGGCCGAGAGCGGCGGCGGCGGCGTCGGCTTGTCGTCGCCGAAGTTCGCCGTCAGGTATTCGAGCAGCGCTTCGCGCTCCTGAATGACCGCTCCCCAGCGGACCATCTTGTCGAGCTCCCGCTCCCACACGGTGCGCGAAAGCCGCTGGACGTGGATGATGCGGTCGCCGTGGCAGGGAAGGCAGGAGCGCTTCTCCTCGGCCTTGCCCTTCTCGATCACCGCCGGGTCCGCCGCCAGGGCGGCCGACGAGAACAGCAGCAACAGCAGGGCGCGCATTGGCTCAGCCCTCCACCAGCACGCCGATCCGCTCGATGGCGTTCCAAAGGTACCCGGAAGGGTTCCACGCGGCGTGAATCGGCTGCGTGCGGCCGGCCGAATCCGTGGCCCGGCACAGCAGGCTGTAGTAGCCGGCGGCGGCGGGTTTCCACGTGAACCGCCACAGCCGCCAGCAGAACGGGAAGTCCTGCGCGCCGAGCTCGGCGTCGCGCCAGCGGCTGCCGCCGTCGATGGAGACCTCGACACGCGTGATGCGCTCCTCGCCGGCCCAGGCCACGCCGGCCAGTGTCACCGGAGCCGTCGGCAGCTTCGCGCCGTCCGCCGGCCGCACGAAGAAAGACTTCACTGTCATGCCCTCGATGACTTCCATGTCCTCGGGCCGCGCCGCCGTGCCCGGCGCCACCGCGCGCCGCGGGTAGCGGTAGGCCGGATTCATGTAGAATCCGCCGTCGGGCTGCTCAGCCACGCTGAGGCGGGTGAGCCACTTCACCCAGCTCGCCCCGTCCCAGCCGGGCACAATCAGCCGCGCGGGAAAGCCGTGCAGCGCGGGCAGCGGCTCGCCGTTCATCTCCAGCGCCACCAGCGTGGCATCGTGCATCGCCTTGCCCAGCGGAATCGATCTTATGAAATCGGGGGTCTTGCCGACGCCGGTGTCGGCGCCGTCGCAGGTGACATACCGCGCCGCGGCCGCCGGCTGGACCCGGTGGAGCAGGTCCTTCAACCGGACGCCCGTCCACTGGGCGTTGCCGATGGCGCCCTTGGTCCATTGCAGGCCCGGCATGCGCGGGCGGAAATTGCCGCGACCGTTGCCGGCGCACTCGAGCGTGGCGGGCACGGTGTACCGCGGGAGCGCCTTCAGTTCCTCGAGCGTCAGCGTGACGGGTTGCGCCACCATGCCATCGAGGCGAAGTCGAAACGCGTCGGCCGCGGGCCGCGGGCGAGGAAAGTGGTGGCGGACGAAGAAGGCGTCATTCGGCGTAATCCAGGTGTCGAAATACTCGACCGGGGTCTCCAGATCCTCGGGGAAGTCGTTGTGAACCAGCAGTGGCCGCTTGCCGGGGAAGGTGAGCGGCTTTTCGGCGACGGTCTGGGAGGCACGGGCAAGAGCGGGCAGGGCGGCGGCGGCCAAACGCAGCCAGCGGCGGCGGTTCATAGATCCTCCGTACCGTTATATCCGAGGAGAGCGGGGGAAGGATGGTTGCCAATCCAATAATAATCAATTAATATATTGAGTATGGATGCCGACCGCAAGCGCGCCTTCCAGCGCGCCCTCTACGAACAGTTCGCCCGGCTCGCCGCCGCTCTCGCCAGTCCCCATCGCCTCCAGATCCTCGAACTGGTCGCCAACCGCGAGCGCTCCGTCGACGACCTCGCCGGCGAGCTCGGCCTCTCGCTCGCCAACACTTCCCAGCACCTCCAGGTCCTCCGCCGCGCCCAGCTCGTCAGCGCCCGCCGCGACGGCGTCTTCCTCCATTACTCGCTCGCCGACAGCGGCGTCTTCCATCTCTGGCAGGCCCTGCGCCGGCTCGGCGAGTCGCGCCTGGCGGAGATCGACCGCCTCCTGCGCACCTACCTCGGGCATCGTGAAGAGCTGGAAGCGGTCACCGTCCGCGAACTCCGCCGGCGCCTGCACGAGGGCGGCGCCGTGGTGGTCGACGTCCGCCCGGAGAAGGAATACCGCGCCGGTCACATCCCCGGCGCCCTTTCGATCCCCATCGACGAGCTGGAATCACGCCTTCGCGAAATCCCCAGGAAGAGGGATGTGGTGGCCTACTGCCGCGGGCCCTACTGCGTCTTTGCCGACGAGGCAGTCGCGCTGTTGCGCTCCCGCGGCTACCGCGCCAGGCGCCTCGAGGTCGGCCTTCCCGACTGGCGCGCCCAGGGGCTGGCTGTCGAAGCCGGCGCCGGGGCCTCGGCATGATCACGACTGTGCCCGCCGCCTCCGTTCGCCTGGGCCTGCGGGCCAACTGGCGGCAATTCACCGTGCTGGTAATTGTGAACGCCTTCGTCGGCGCCATGGCCGGCCTGGAACGGTCGGTGCTGCCGCTCATCGCCGAGCGCGAGTTCGGCCTGGTTTCCCGGGCGGCGGCGCTCTCGTTCCTGGTCACCTTCGGCGTAGCCAAGGCGATCTCGAATCTCGTCGCCGGCCGCGCCAGCGACCTGCTCGGACGACGCCGCGTGCTGCTCGCCGGATGGCTGTTCGGCCTGCCCGTGCCCCTGCTCATCATCCTGGCTCCTTCCTGGAGTTGGGTGGTGTTCGCCAACGTCCTGCTGGGCATCAATCAGGGACTGTGCTGGTCGACCACGGTGATCATGAAAGTCGACCTCGCCGGACCGCACCGCCGCGGTCTGGCCATGGGACTCAACGAGGCCGCCGGTTACCTGGCCGTCTCCGCCGCCGCCGCTTTGTCCGGTTACCTGGCCGCGACCTACGGCCTGCGCCCATACCCGTTCTATCCGGGGATCGCGCTGGCCGTGGCCGGACTGCTGACTTCGTTCTTTCTGGTGCGCGAATCGCACGAGCACGCGCGGCGGGAAGCCCGGTTGCGGCCAACAGCCGCCGGCGACGAGCCGCCCTCTCTAATGAAGATCCTCGCACTGGCCAGCTGGCGCGACCGCACGTTGTTCGCCATCAGCCAGGCGGGACTGGTGAACAACCTCAACGACGGCATGGTCTGGGGATTGTTCCCGATTTACTTCGCCGCCAGCGGCCTGCCGTTTTCGCGGATCGTCGCACTCACCGCCGTGTATCCGGCGGTCTGGGGATTTTCGCAATTGGCCACCGGCGCGCTCTCCGACCACATCGGCCGGAAGCGGCTCATTGCCGGCGGGCTGTGTCTTCAGGCGGCGTCGATCTTCGCGTTTCTCGGCGCGCCGAGCTGGCGGGTGTGGCTGGGCGCCGCAGTGGGGCTGGGCCTGGGCACGGCGATGGTTTATCCTACACTGCTGGCGGCGATCGGCGACGTGGTGCCGCCCGGCTGGCGGGCCTCGGCGGTCGGGGTCTACCGGCTGTGGCGCGACTTGGGCTACGCGGTGGGAGCACTGATCGCCGGCTTCGTGGCCGACTGGCTGGGGATGCGCGCCGCCATCGCCGCGGTAGGCGCGCTCACGCTGTGCTCGGGAATCCTGGTGGCGATGGTGATGCGGGAGCCGCCGGCGAGAGCGGCGAGCAAATGACATTGGATCCCTTTCTCCGCGCCGCGATCGAGGAGGCTGCGTTCGGCCTGGCCGAGGGCGGCATTCCCATCGGCGCGGTGCTGGTGCATCAGGGCCGGATCATCGGGCGCGGGCACAACCGCCGCATCCAGCGCGCGAGCGTCGTGCTCCACGGCGAGATGGACGCGCTGGAGAACGCGGGCCGGCAGCCGGCGGCCGTCTATCGCGAATCGACGCTCTACACCACGCTTTCGCCGTGCGCCATGTGCTCCGGCGCCATCCTGCTCTACGGCATCCCCCACGTGGTGATCGGCGAAAACCGCACGTTTCCCGGTGAGGAAGACCTGCTGCGCCAGCGCGGCGTGCGCGTCGAGGTGGTCCAGGACGCGGCTTGCATCCGGATGATGGAAGATTTCATCCGCGCGAACCCGCGCTTGTGGGACGAAGACATCGGGCGTTAGTGCCGCGCGGTTAGCGCCTAAAACCACTTCGCCTTGTCCACCACATTGGTCAGCGGCTCCCCGCGGGCGAATCGTCCGACGTTTTCCACCAACACCGCCAGGTGTCGCTCGGGAATGCGCGGCGAGGTTCCGGCCACGTGTGGCGTCAGGATGACGTTGGCCATCCTCCACAGCGGGTGGTCGGGCGGCAGCGGCTCGATCTCGAAGACATCCAGCGCCGCCCCGGCGATTTCGCCCGCCTGGAGCGCGGCCGTCAGATCGGCGAGGTCGACAATCACGCCGCGGCCGACGTTGATCAGGTAGGCGCCGGGTTTCATCGCCCGCAGCTCGCGACGGCGGAACATCTTCTCCGTGTCCGGCGTGTGCGGGGCGGCGATGACGACGAAATCGCTCGCTCCCAGCAGCTCGTCGAAGCGGTCCATCCCCCATAGAGTGACGGCCGGATCCGGAACCTCCTTCGCGACCGGGTCGACGGCGATCACGCGCATCCCGAACGCCAGGCCGCGGCGCGCCACCTCGGCCCCGATGCTCCCCAGTCCTACGATGCCCAGCGTCTGGTCCGCCATGTGGAGATGCGCGCGGTCGATGGCCGAGACCGCACCCGGCCCGGTGGCGAACTGCGCGCGCTCGGCTTCGCCGCCCACCGGCTCCCAGCGCCCTGCCGCCTGGCGGCGCACGTAGGTGTGCAGGTTGCGGGCAAAGCACAGGATATAGCCGAACACGTGGTCGGCGATCACGTCGCTGAACAGCCCGCGCATGTTCGTCAGAACGCAGGGATGGGCGATCAGCGCCGGAAACAGGTAGTGCTCGAGGCTGGCCGTGGGCGACTGCACCCATCGCAGCCGCCGCGCCGCGTCGAGCAGCGCCGGCGTCATCTTGCCGAAGAATGCCCCGGCGTCGACGATCTCGCGTTCGGCCTCGGCGGCGTCGGCCGCGTTGACCACCGTCATGCCCGCGGCCACCTCGCGGATACGGGTGAGCCGGGCCTCCTCCACCGCAGGATGGATCACGAGTTTCATGGCAGGAACTCTCCCAGCGTACAATAGCTTCACCGGCTTGCCTTGCTACGCACCGTGAATCTTTCGGCCGCGCTCCCGCCGGTTTGCCGCCTCGGCCTGGCGACCCGCGGCGGGTCCCGCCTGCGCCCGCCGGACGTCGAGTGGGCCATCGCGCGCGGCGTGAACTATCTCAACTGGTGCGGTCATCCCGATGGGCTGAGCCAGGCCGTGGCGGCGCTGGGAAGCGCGCGTTCCGGAGTGGTGCTCGGAGTTCAGATCGAGGCGCGCGACGGCGCGCAGGCCGCCACCGAGTTCGAGCGCGCCCTGGAAACGCTGCGCACGGACTACATCGACGTCGCCACACTGTACTACGTCGAATCCGAAGGCGAATGGCGCCAGATCCTCGCGGCCGGCGGCGGTTGGGATTATCTTGAACGACAGAAACGCCTCGGCCGGCTCCGCATGATCGGGCTCACCAGCCACCAGAGAAAACTGGCCGCACGCTGGGCGGATTCAGGCCGCCTGGACCTGCTCATGATTCGCTACAACGCCGCCCACCGCGGCGCCGAGCGCGACGTTTTTCCCGCCGCTCGCGCCCTCGGCCTGCCGGTGGTGACCTTCACCGGACTTCGCTGGAAAGCGCTGCTCGATCCCACTCCTGAGGACCCGCCGGGCTTCCGCACGCCCTCGGCCGCCGACTGCTATCGTTTCTGTCTGGCCGACCCGCACGTGGCCGTGACGCTGACCGCGCCCGGAAACCGGCGCGAGATCGAGCATAACCTCGCCCTGCTGGACGACTGGCGCCCGCCGTCGGCTGAAGAAATGGCCGCCATGCGGGCCCACGGCGACCGGACCAGACGCCACGCGGGGAAGTTCTGGTAAGCGCCGGCCGCCCGGCCCCTCAGCTCACAGCGCGCCGCACCTCGCGCGCTCCCAGCCACAAGTAGTGGATCCCGCTCCCTGCGGTCATTGCCGCCGCCCACCAGATCATCGCCTCCGCCGTCTGGCGCGTCCAATCGCCGCCCGAGGCCCGCGCGATCATTACCGCCACCGCGGTCGAGATCTGCGCGAAAGTGCTCAGCTTACCCCAACGCGAAGGGGGGAAGCGGCGCAGGCTGGTGAACAACATCAGGCCGCCGGCGAGCAGCAGGATCGCCGCGTCGCGCCCGAACACGAGCCCCACCAGCCATCCCGGCACGGCGCCGGCCACCCACAGGCATACGTACACCGTGCTGAGCAGGACTTTGTCCGCGATTGGGTCCACGTAGGCGCCGATTCGGGTCGCCTGGCCGAACCGACGGGCCAGGAAGCCGTCGACCACGTCGGTCACCCCGGCCACCAGGAACACCGCCAGCGCCGTCCCGTACTCGCCGCCAAGAATTGCGCCGCCGATGAACGGCGCCAGCACGCAGCGGCTCAGGGAAACCAGCGTGGGAGCCAGAGTCGCGAGCCGCATCCGCGCGACGCGCTACGAGACCAGCGCGTGCACGACGCGCGAGGCAAGCTGGTCGAAGCTGAGCACCTCGTACAGCGATGGGTCCGACATGATGCGCGAGACCAGCGCCGTGTGCATGGCGTGGCCGGCGCGCTCGGCGATCACGTGTCCAAGCAGCGGACGCCCGATCAGCGCCAGGTCGCCGATCAGGTCCAGCGCCTTGTGCCGGCAGCACTCATCGGCGAAACGCAGGCCGTCTGGGTTCAGCACGCGGGTGCGGTCGAAGCAGATGGCGTTCTCCAGGCTCGCTCCGCGGATCAGCCCCATGTTGCGCATCGCGTCCAGCTCGTACTGGAAGCCGAACGTGCGCGCCGGCGCAACCTGCGCCGCGTAGCGCTCCGGCGTCACCTCCAGCTCCAGCATCTGCCGGCGCACCAGCGGGTGATCGAAGTAGACGTCGCAGGTGAGCAGGAACCGGTCGGCGGGAAGTATCGTGATGCGCTTGCCGCCGCCCTCCACCGATACCGGCCTGCGAATCCGCAGGTATCGGCGCCGCCGGCGAGAGGTTTTCAGGCCCGCCTGCCGGATCAACTCCACCCAAGGCAGCCCGCTGCCGTCCAGGATCGGAACCTCGAGGTTGTCGATTTCCACGTAGGCGTTGTCGATTCCCATGCTGTAGAACACGCTCAGCAGGTGCTCGGTGGTGGAGATCAGCACGCCCTGCCGCATCAGGCTGGTGGCATAACTCACACGCGCGACATGCCGCCAGCTTGCGGAGATCTCGAAGTTCTCCAGGTCCGTTCGACGGAAAACAATGCCCGTCGAAGGTGGGGCAGGCAGTATCCCAACGCTAACCGGCACGCCGCTGTGGAGGCCGATTCCGGACGTCTTCACGGGACGCTGAACAGTCGTCTCGAAGCGCAAATCCACTCCCGGTTGGAAAGGCTCAATACATCGAAGTACTTATGGTAGCAATCCCACCTCCAGCAGTAAATACTTATTTTGCAAAGACTTGAAAAGTATTCCCTGTGTCCGGATTGCCACACCAGGTCCCATCAGGTGTGTCAAAAAAGCCCCCTCCTGCCGCCTGGGGTATCATAGGTGGGACATGGCTCAAAGCCGGCTGTTTCTCATTGATTCCTTCGGGTTTATCTTCCGCGCTTACCACGCCCGGGCCCGGTCGGCCGATTCCCCCATGCGGACATCCTCCGGTCTGTCCACGGAGGCAGTGTTCATTTTTGGCAACATGGTCCGAAAGCTGATGGCGTCATACCACCCGGAATACACCGCCGCTGTCTTCGAAACCGAGGGCCCCACCTTCCGCGAGCAGGCCTTCACGGACTACAAGGCCAACCGCCCTGCCATGCCGGCTGATCTTGCCGAACAGATCCCCTACGTACGACGCGTGCTGGAAGGCATGCGCATTCCGGTGCTGGAATACACCGGCTTTGAGGCGGACGACGTGATCGGGACCATTGCGCGGCAGGGCGCGGCGGCCGGTGTCGAGGTGGTGATCGTTTCAAGCGACAAGGACATGATGCAGTTGATCGGCGACAGAATCCGCATGCTGAACCCGGCCAAGGAGGACCTCTGGTACGACCCGGAGAAAGTGGTGGAGTTTCTCGGCGTGCGCCCCGAGCAGGTCACCGATCTGCTGGCTCTCAAAGGCGACGCCGTCGACAACATCCCGGGCGCGCCCGGCATCGGCGACAAAGGCGCGCGGGAGCTGATCGTTCAGTTCGGATCCGTGGAAGCAACGCTGGACCGCGCCGGCGAAGTGCAGCGCAAGACCTACCGGGAGAGCTTGCAGAATCACCGCGAACAGATCCTGCTCAGCAAGCATCTGGCGACCATCGACGCCGCCGTGCCCATCGAGTGGAATCTGGATTCTCTCGCCACGCGGTCCCCGGATGCCGATTCGCTGCGTACTCTCTACAAAGAACTGGAGTTTTTCAGCCTGCTGAAGGAGCTCGAACCGGCTCCCGTCCAACAGCCGCGCGATTACCGGGAGCTCGAGTCTGGGGAAGCGGTTGCGTCGTTGCTGGCGGAACTGCCCGCGTGCGCGCCCGTAGCGGTGGCCGTACGGCTGGGCGCGAGCGGGGAATTGCTCTCCTCGGCAACCATCGGCCTGGCGGTCGAGCCGGGAAAGGCGGTTTCGGTATCGGAGGGGATGTTCGATCTTCTGCGACCGTTGCTCGAGGACCCTGAGCGCGCCAAGACGGCTCACGACATCACGAGAGTCCTGCTGGCCCTGGCACGCTCGGGCATCGAGGGGCGCGGCTTCACGGAAGACCCGATGCTCTATGCCTTCCTGATCTCAGCCGACCCGGCCGCATGCTCAGCCGAGGCTGCCGCCGCGCGCTACCTGGACCGCAAGCTGGGACCATCGGTTGAGGAACATGCCGATTGCGCGCTCCAGTTGAGCGCCCGGCTGGGGCCCCAGGTCGACTCGCGCGGCCTGCGCGGGCTTTACGAGTCGCTCGATCTGCCGCTTACGCCGGTGCTCGCCCGCATGGGACGCCACGGCATTCGCGTGGAGCCCGCCGCCCTGGCGTCTCTCTCCCGGCACATGCAGGCCGAACACGAGCGGTTGACCGCCGAGATTCACACTATCGCCGGCCATCCCTTCAACATCAACTCCCCCCAGCAGTTGGGCAAGGTTCTGTTCGAGGAGATGAATCTGCCCGTCGCCGGCCGTACGGGCAAAACCAAAAGCTACTCAACCGCCGCGGACGTGCTCGAGGGCCTGGCCGGGGAGCATCCCATTGCCGGCCTGGCGCTGGAATATCGCCAGATCACCAAGCTGAAGGGCACCTATGTCGACGCGCTGCCGCAATGGATCGACCCCTCGACCGGCCGGCTTCACACCACGTTCAACGCCGCCGGAGCCGCTACCGGGCGCCTGTCCTCCTCGGACCCGAACTTGCAGAACATTCCCGTCCGCACCGAGTTGGGGCGCAAGATCCGGGCCGCCTTCGTCCCCGAAGCGGGCTGGAAGCTGCTGGTGGCGGACTACTCGCAGATCGAGCTGCGGCTGCTCGCACACATGTCGCGCGACCCCGTTCTGACGGAGGCCTTCCGTCACGGCGAGGACATCCACACGCGCACCGCCGCGGAGGTCTTCGGCACGCCGCCTCTGATGGTCACTCCGGAACAGCGCCGCGACGCCAAGGCGGTCAACTTCGGCATCGTCTACGGGCTGAGCGCGTTCGGCCTGGCGGCGCAGTTGGGTATCTCCAGGAAGGAAGCGGAGCACTACATCGCGAGCTACTTCGAGCGCTACGCCGGTGTGCGCAAATTCCTCGACGAGACCATCGCCGAGGTCCGCCAGACCGGCACGACGCGCACTTTGTTCGGCCGCCTGCGCCCCATCCCCGACATCAACAGCCGCAATCCGAACGCCCGCGGCTTCGCCGAGCGCACCGCGGTCAACACGCCGCTCCAGGGAACGGCGGCCGACCTGATCAAGCTCGCCATGATCCACATCGATGCGCGCCTGTCCGAGCTGCGCTTGCGCACACGGATGCTGTTGCAGGTCCACGATGAGCTGGTCTTCGAGGCGCCCCCGGAGGAAATCGAGCCGGCGGCGAAACTCATCAAGCACGAGATGGAGCGCGTGCACGCGCTCGAGGTGCCGCTGGTGGTCGACATCGGCGTGGGGGACAACTGGCGCGATGCGAAGTGATCACTGCGCCGTCCTGCTCCTGGTGCTCTCCGGCTGCACGCCATCCCCGCCGCCGGCCAGAACAGGCTCGGCGCGTCCGCGCGCAAAGCCTCCCGAACTCTATCGCGTCCGATTCCAGACCACCCAGGGCGATTTCCTCGTCGAGGTGACCCGCGCCTGGGCGCCGCGCGGCGCCGACCATTTCTACGAGCTGGTGAACCAGAAGTTCTACGACGGTGCGAGGTTCTTTCGCGTCGTGCGACGCTTCATTGCGCAGTTCGGCATACACGCCGACCCGAAAACGCAGCGGTTCTGGGGGACGCTTGCTATTCCGGACGACTCGGTAGTCGGAAAGAACCGGCGCGGCACGCTCAGCTTCGCCAAACTCGGACCACAGACCCGCACCACCCAGGTGTTCATCAACCTCTCCGACAATCCCCTCCTCGACCGCACGGGCTTCGCGCCATTCGGCCGCGTGGTCGAGGGTATGGAGACGGTCGACAAGCTCTACTTCGCATACGGCGAGGTCGCCCCGCGCGGAGCCGGGCCGGACCCCACCCGCATCCAGCGCGAAGGCAACTTCTACCTGGATAGGCAGTTTCCGCGCCTGGACTCCATCGTCCGCGCCACGGTTGTTGTAAAGTAGGCACAATCATGAACCGCCGCACATTTCTCGAACTGTCTTCGGCCGCCCTCGGTACCAGTCTTTCCACGCTCGCCCAGACGCCCATGCCGATGGCTACGCTCGGCAAGAGCGGTCTCGACGTCTCCCGCTTCTGCCTGGGGGGCTTCCACATGGCCGTCCAGGGCGAAGAAGAAGGCGTGCGCATCATCCGCCGCGCCATCGATCTCGGTGTGAACTTCTTCGATAGCGCCCACAAGTACCACGACGGCCGCAGCGACAGGATCTACGGCATGGCGCTTGGCGACGGCCTGCGCCGGAAGGTGCTGCTGATGTCCAAGGCCCACCTTCGCGACCGCGAGGGCGCCATGCGCCAGCTCGAGGAGACACTGAGCCGCATGCGGACTGACTACCTCGATCTGTGGCAGTGCCACGAGGTCTCGCGTCACGACGAGGTCGACAAGATCCTCGGCCCGGCGGGCGCGCTCGAGGCGTTCGTCAGGGCGAAGGAGCAGGGAAAGGTGCGCCACATCGGCTTCACCGGCCACCACGACCCCACCGTCCACCAGCGGCTGCTCGATTCCTTCGAGGGCTGGGAAACGGTCCAGCACCCTGTGAACCTGATCGACCCGCACTACCTCAGCTTCATCGCCGGCGTGCTGCCGCGCGTGCGCCAGAAGGGCCTCGGCCTGCTGGCGATGAAGACCAACGCCATCGGCGGGATCACCAAGCACAATATCGCCACCATCGCCGAGTGCCTGCGCTTCGCCTACAGCCAGGACGTCGACACGGTGGTCTCGGGGGCGGAAACCACCGGCCAGCTCGAGGAGAACGTTCTGGTGGCGAAAACTTTCCAGCGGATGAGCAAGCAGCAGGTCAGCCTGCTGCTGCACCGCACCCGCCAGGGTCCCATTGGCTCCAAAGTGGAAACCTACAAGAAGAAGGAAAGCGGCGCCCGGCACCGCGTTCATCGCGACGGGGTGGGATAGGCTTACCGCGAAGCCGGATCGCCCTGCTTCACCCACGCCACGCTGAAATGCGCGTGCTTGATCGACTTGCGCGCCGACCCCGCCGGCAGGTGGTTCAGAAAGTAGCTGTAGGTCGCATGCAGCGTCCCGTCGCGCGCCTGGATGATCGAGGGGTAGTGGAAAGAGCCGGCGGCTGTCGCCCGCCGGTCCAGCTCGAGGTGCCGCTTCCACTTCCATGTTTGTCCGTCGTCGTCGCTCAGGGCGATGACCAGCGAGTGCCGGCCGCGCTCGGTGTCGTTGTAGATCATCGCCCAGGTTCCGTCGGCAAGCGTGATCGCTTCGGTGCCCGCCCCGGGGTTGGGCAAGTCGGAGTCCGCCACCGTAGACCAGGTGACGCCCTCGTCCTTGGACGAGCTCACGTGCATCCGCTTGGGGGGCGGGCCGTTGTCGCGCATGTAGGCGACCAGCGACCCGTCGCGCCGCCGCACCAGGGTCGGCTGGATCGATCCGGCGCCGACGATCGGCTCGCTCGTCGTCCAGGTGGCGCCGCCGTCATCGGTGATCGCGATGAGCGAAAAATCGTAGCCGTCCGAGTAGAGGGGCACCAGGATGCGGCCCGAGGCGAGCTCGATCGGGTGCGCCCGTGTCATCCATCCCATGCGGGAAAAATACTTGTCCGCGGCGTGTTCCAGCATCCGCTTCAGGTAGGTTTCCTGCTGGGAGCCGGGCGGGGCCTCGCGCAGCCGCGGCTCGAGCGCCTCTTTGGCCCGGGCGGCGAAATTGCGCGGGATGAACAGCAGGTTGTCGGCGATCGCCCAACGCGGGGGCGCGTCCGCATTCCGGTAATCGGTCGAGATGCGGTACTTCATCAGCGCGGTATGCCACTCGTTGGCGAGGATCACCGGCCACAGCAGCCACAGGCGCTGGCGCGAATCGACGAACAGCGCAGGGTTGCAATCGGGGAAGCTCGGCGTGTCGGCGAGCGTGAACCGCGCGCTCCAGGTCTTCTGGCCGCGACGCAGGCGCGACGCCTCGATGATCACATCGTCGGCGCTGCGCTCGCCCGAGCCGTGGTACCAGACGGCGAACAAGTCGCCGCCAGGCAGCTCCACCACCGAGGAAGCATGGTTATGCCAGTGCTCGAGCGGGAACAGCAGCTCGGAGGTGTGAAACGGCTTCTCCTGCGCTAAAGCCGGCGCCAGCAGGGCACACACCGCCAGGGATAGGATTCGCATTCCAGCCTTAGCCTTTCCTTACCGATCCTTACCGGCGCGTTCTTACCGGCGCGCGCCGGATCCGCTCTTCTTCAGAATCACCGCCGGCACCTGTTGATCCCGCACCAGTTGATTGAACGCCGCCACGTCGGTGGCCAGCAGATCTTCCAGCGCCCGCAACTGGACGTTGATCTTGCTCGCCAGCTCCTCGTAGACCATTTGTGACTGCACGGTGGGCGCCGCATCGGCGCTCGCAACCACCCCCGCCAGCGCGGCCAGCTTGTTATTCAGCCGGATGGGGTAGTTCAGCGGGTCCTGGTTGCTGCGGTTTTTCGTCTGGTAGAGCTCCTCTTCCACTGCGGTAAGCTTCTTGGAAAGCTCGCGGCCTTTCTCGACCACAGCCTTCGCCTGGGGCTGCTCCCGGACGCGGTCGGCCAGCTCGTCCACCTGCCGGCGCACGTCGCGCATGCGGACGATGGCATCGTGCGTCTCGCTGAGCTTATCGCGGATCTGCAAATGCAGCGCGAGCTGGCGGGCGAAGTCTTCCTGCGTGGTGGCGATGCGCGGGTCCCTGTTCACGGTGAATCTCCGGGTCAGCGCCGCGCCGCCGGCGGTCAGCTTCACCTGGTATTCGCCGGGCGCCGCGAGCGGTCCCCGCGTGTAGCCCGCCCAGAGGATCATGCCGGGAAAGCCGGTCGCGTCCGGATGGCGCAGATCCCAGACGAACCGGTTCAGCCCCGCCTCGGCCGCCACGCGCGCCGCCGCGCCGCCTCCACGCTGGAACGATGGCGCCTCTTCGGCTTCACCACCCGGGGGTCCGCCCGTTTCCGGGCGGCGATCTTGTGTCGAGAATTTGCGGATCGATTTGCCACCGGCGTCCAGAAACTCCAGCGTCACCTCGCCGGCGGGCTTGCTTCGGAAGGAGTAGTAAACCACCACCCCGCCCGCGGGATTCTGGCCCACCGTCATGGCGGGCCGGAAAAAGCCGCCTCCGCCCGGTCCGCGGTAGGAATCCTCGGGCTGGAACAGGTGCAACTCCGCCTTCGCCGCCGCGTCGTTCATCTGGTGCAGTACCGGCAGGTCGTCCAGGATCCAGAACGAGCGGCCCTGCGTCGCGACCACCAGGTCGCGGTCGCGCTTGTGCACGGCCAGGTCCGTAATCGGCACCACGGGCAGGTTCAGTTGCAGCGAGGTCCAGCTTTCCCCTCCGTCGTGCGAAACATACATCCCCGTTTCCGTTCCGGCGTACAGCAGCCCGCGGCGGTTCGGATCCTCCCGCACCACCCGCGTGAAGGCGCCGTCGGCGATGCCGTTGTTAATCCGCTTCCAGCTCCGCCCGTAATCGGTGGTCTTGTACAGGTACGGGCGGAAGTCGTCCGACTTGTACATGGTCGCGGCGACGTAGGCCGTTGCGGCCTCGTGCGGGGAGGGTTCGATCGAGTTGATCTGGATCCACTCCGGCATCTCCTTCGGCGTCACGTTGCTCCAATTGCCGCCGCCGTTGCGCGTGACCTGCACCAGCCCGTCGTCGCTGCCCGTCCAGATCACCCCCTTCTCGAGCGGCGACTCCGCCACCGTGAAGATGGTGCAGTAGTACTCCACGCCGGTGTTGTCCTTCGTGATCGGGCCGCCGGACGGGCCGAGCTTGGACTTGTCGTTCCGCGTCAAGTCGCCGCTGATCGCCTCCCAACTATGCCCCTCATTGGTGGACTTGAACAGAACGTTGGACGCGGCAAACATGGTGACCGGCTCGTGCGGCGAGAACAGGATGGGGAAATTCCACTGGAAGCGGAACTTCATGCCCTCGGCCCCGTGGCCCATGGGGTTGTCCGGCCAGACGTTGACGTTGCGCGATTGACCGGTGCGGTGATCGTAGCGTGTAAGGTAGCCGCCGTAGGAGCCGGCGAAGACGACCTGGGAATCCTTCGGATGCGGCGCGATCCAGCCGCTCTCGCCGCCGCCCACCGGATGCCAGTCGCGGACGTCGATGCCGAAGCCGCTGCCGCGGCTGGCGATCTTCACCGTGCTGTTGTCCTGCTGGGCGCCGTAAACGTTATAGGGAAAGTCGTTGTCCAGGGTCACGCGGTAGAACTGGGCGGTGGGCTGGTCCTGCTCGGTCCAGGTGCGCCCGCCATTGACGCTCACGTTGGCCCCGCCGTCGTTGCCTTCGATCATGCGCTGGGCATCGTTGGGCGCGATCCACAGGTCATGGTTGTCGCCGTGCGGCACACCGATGGTCGTGTAGGTCCGCCCGCCGTCCACCGACTTGTAGAAGCCGGTGTTGAGCACGTAGACCGTGTTGACGCTCTGCGGATCCGCGTAGATGCGCGTGTAGTACCAGGCGCGCTGGCGCAGCCTCCGGTCTTCGTTCACCCGCGTCCAGTTCTTGCCGCCGTCCTCGGAGCGGAACACGCCGCCGTCTTCGGCTTCGACCAGCGCCCAGACGCGCTCGGAATTGGCCGGCGACACGGCCACGCCGATCTTGCCCGTCACGCCCTTGGGGAGCCCGGTGTTGCGCGTCAACTCCGTCCAGGTGTCGCCGCCGTCGGTGGACTTGAACAGCCCGCTGCCCTGCCCGCCGCTCTCCAGGCTGTACGGCGTGCGCTTCACTTCCCAGAAGCCGGCGTATAGCGTCTCCGGGTTGTTGGGATCCAGGACCAGGTCGACCGCGCCCGCCTTGTCGCCGCGGAACAGCACCTTTTGCCAGTTCTTGCCGCCGTCGCGGCTGCGGAAGACGCCGCGCTCCGCGTTGGGACCGAACAGGTGGCCGAGCGCCGCCACGTACACCACTTCGGGATTGCGCGGGTGCACGCGAACGCGGCCGATGTGGCGGGTGTCGCGCAGGCCGACGTGTTTCCAGGTCTTGCCCGCGTCGAGGGACTTGTAGACCCCGTCGCCATGGGAGACGTTGCCGCGCACCGGCACTTCGCCCATGCCGACGTAGACCACGTTGGGATCCGACTCGGAGACGCCGATGGCGCCAACGCAGCCGGTGCCGAACTGCCCGTCGGAGACCGCCTCCCAGTTCACCCCGCCGTCGGTGGTCTTCCACACGCCGCCGCCGGTCGAGCCGAAGTAGTAGACGCTCGACTGGCCGGGAACGCCGGCGACGGCCGTCACACGACCCCCTCGAAACGGACCGATCGGGCGATACTTCAATTCCTTCCACAGCGGCCCGCTCACATCCCGCTGCTGCGCCGGCGCGGTGTAGAGAAGAAGAAGAACCGCCGGCAGCGCCGGCAGAAACCAGGGGGCAAACCGGATGTGCTTCATAACCGCCCTACAGCATACACCAGGGACGCGTCCGCGCGGATGCCGGTCCCGTGGCGGCCGTCGAGGGAGTGCGATCCTCAGGTGCGGCGAGCGGGGAGTCGCTTGCGGATCTCCGGCCGGGCGGCCAGCGCTTCCCACGCGCGCGCCTGCTCGTCCTGGGAGGAGATGGTGTCCATCGTCGACAGGTAGGCGGCGACCACGGCGTCATCCTCGGGGCAGACCTGGGCCACTTCCGCCAGCAGCCGGCGCTTCTCCGCGTCCGAGGAAAGGCCGCGGGCGGAGCGAAGCGTCTCCATAAGGCTCTCTTTGGAGGCGCCCGCCTTGGTCTTGAGCAGCGCCGAGAGGACTCTCCGGCGCTCGTGATCCGAGCTGATTGTGTCGGCGGCCTGAACAATCGCGGCCAGAGTCGAGGCATCGTTCCCCGGAAACAGCGTCGCCTCCATCAGCAGCTCCGCTTTCTCGTGGTCCGACGAGATGCCCCGGGCCGAGCGAAGCACGCTCACGACCAGGTCGCGGGTCAGGCCCGTGGTCTTCAACAAAGCGGAGAGCGCCCGCCGCCGCTCGCTGTCCGAGATGATGCTGTCGGCCGCACGGAAGTACGCCGAGCGCGAGTTGGCATCGACGCTCTGGGTCCCCACGGCCTCGATCAGGATTCTCGCCTTCTCCGCGTCCGAGGAGATGCCCGCGACCGAGCGGCAGAACGCCGCCATCGCCTCGGAGTTCAACTTGTGTCGCAGCAGCACGCTCACCACGCGCCGATGCTCGCTGTCGGAGCTGATGGCGGCGGCCGCGGAAACGAAGCTGACGTGCAATCCCGGATCCCGCAGATGAGGCTCGGCGAATCGCGTCAGCAGCAGCGCCTTCTCCCGGTCGGAGGAGATCTCTCGCCCCGCCTGCCGCAGCAGCCGCCGCAGGATTTCCGCGTCGAGCGGCCCGGCCTCGAGCAGCTCTTCGAAATAGACCCGTTTGGTACGGTCGCTCGAGATCTCGTGGATTTCGTCGAGCACGCCCGCGGCGCCGCGCTGCCGGAGAATCCGCCGCACCCGCGGAGCCGCGCCGGCCGCGTGCTCGCGAATGATGCCGGGCAGCAGCGAGGACAGCCACGCCCGCGCCTGGGCGTCGAACGGCTTCTCCACACCGTCGACACGGTAGGCATACAACGGCTTGCCCGCGGCGTTCGGCGTGACCTCGAGACGACGGAAGCTCAGCCCCCTTCGTTCCTCGATCCGCAGCCGGCCGTCGCCGGAGAGGCTCTTCACGTCGCGATCGTCGTCGGTGAATTCGACCTGTCCCTTGAGCTCGATATCCTGGCTGCTCCACAGGCTGGACCACCTGGAGTGAAAGCCCTCGCTCGTCCGTGAGGCGTCCTGGCGCCGGCGCGCGTCCTGCTCGCGCCGCATATCGTCCTGTTCGCGGCGCAGCTCGTGTTCGGATCGGCGACGCTCCTCCTCGGCCCGCTGCATCGCTTCCTGCTGCTCGCGGCGCGCTTCATCCGCCCGGACCCGCGCCTCGCGTTCCGCCTCGCGGCGCTGCTGGTCGCCCTTCCGACGGGCCTCCTGCTCCGCGCGGCGCAGATCGGCCTCGGCCTGGCGCATCTGTTCGGAGCTGGCGCGCACGGCTTGTTCGGACTCGCGGCGGAGCTCCTCGATCCGTCGACGGGCCTCCTCGGCGCCGCGCCGCGCCTCTTCCACCGCGCGCCGGCGCGCGGCGACGTCCTGCTCCTGCTGCTCCCTGGACTGCTGCTCGTCGCTATCGGCCGGGGCCATCTCGACGGCGAACACGGGCGGCCTGTGGAGGAAGAACAGCATCATACCCGCCAGCCCTATCCCGCCCGCCAGCAGCGCCAGCCTCCGCGGACGGGGCAAGAACTTTCGTTTCCTGTCCAGCAGCATTTCGATTCTCCGTGAGATCTGCTTTTTACCTAGCGCCACGCCGGGCGCGACAGACGGCACCCGGGCGCATTCCCGCAGCTCCACCAGCCGCGCCAGGCAACTGGCGTAGGCGCGCGGTTCGCTGCCGGCCGACAGCACCATCTCGTCGCAGGCCAGCTCGCGCTCCAGGTTCAGCCGCCGGCCGATCCACCAAACCACGGGGTGAAACCAGTAGAGGGCCTCCGCCAGCTTCTGCGCCAGGTTCGTCCAGTCGTCCCGCCGCGCCACGTGCGCGGCTTCATGCATGCCAACCTGATCCAGCTCCTCCTCGCCGAGCAGTTCCATCAGGCGTGCCGGCGCCAGGATGGCCGGGGAGAAGAAACCCGCCGTCACCGGCGTCGTCACAAGATCGGAAAGCAACAAGCGCGCCCGGCGGCTCGTCCCGACCCGCGCGAGCCATTGCCGGCTGCGCTCGTCGAGCTCGGGCATGGGTGCAGAGGCGGAGCGCTTGAAGCGCACCAGGCACCACAGCCCCCAGCCAAGGCGGAGGAGTTGAAACACGGCTCCCGCGAGCCACACACCCAGCACGCCGCGCACCCATTCTCCAGCCGCAAGCCGCATCCATGGCTCCGCGACGGGCGGCTGCGGTCTGGCCTCGGCAACCTCCGCGGTTTGCGGCGGAGCCGGTTCCGCCGCCGGCAGAGCAGCCACCGCGGGGCCCGGCAGTTGCAGGTTCTCGACGACCAGCGGTCGCGGCGGGATCAGCGTCACAGCCAACGGCAACACGGGCAGCACGACGACCAGCGCCAGCGCGGCATACCAGGCGGCGTAGCGCCGGGCCGCGTTCGCTTCCGGCATAGCGCGGAGCACGCACCAAATCGCAAGCGCCGCCAGCGCGCCCTGCCACAGGCCATTCATGAACATCCCGAGCAACAGGCCTTCGTTCATTTCGACCACCTCACTCCGGTTCGGCGATCCGTTTCCGGAGCCTCTTCATCTCCGCCGCATCCACTTTCTCCTCCGCCAGCAGATGCACCAGCAAGCGCTCCCTCGATCCGCCGAAGAAGCGGCTCAGCAGCCAGCGAACCGCGCTGCGACCGGCCTGCCGCTTGTCCACCACCGGATGATAGACGAACGCCCGGCCTTCCTTGGTGTGCCGCAGATAGCCCTTTTCCTCCAGGATCCGCAGCGTTGTGAGGACGGTGGAATAGGCGAGCGGCTGCTTTTTCGGAAGCGCATCGACGACGTCGGAAACCGTGGCGGGCCCCCGCTTCCAGAGGATGTCCATGAAGCGCAGCTCGGCTTCGGTCGGGGTGGGTGATTTCTTGCGGGCCACGGTAAGGTTCCTCGGCGTCAACTGTTAAAGAATTAATAGTTGCTCGGATTATTCTGGCAGAAGCGCCGGCCGGTGTCAATCGCCCTCCGGGGCGGTCCGCCGTGCCCGAGCGTTCGCGGTTCGGCATACACTGGAGGACTGAAGAAAGCGATCATGGAACCACTCTCCCGGCGCGCGATACTGGGGACGGCGGTGGCCATGTCCGCGCCGTCGGTGTCTCAGGGAGCCAGGATGCACGTAGCCGTTATCGGGGCGGGCGCGTTCGGCGGCTGGACCGCCCTTCATCTGCTGCGCCGGGGAATGAAAGTCACGCTGCTGGACGCCTGGGGTCCGGGGAATTCGCGCGCCTCCTCGGGCGGTGAGACCCGTGTGATCCGCGGAGGCTATGGCGTCAACGGGATCTACACGCAAATGACGGCGCGCTCGCTGCCGCTGTGGAAAGAGAACCAGGCGCGGTGGAACGTGAAGCTCTTCCATCCTGCCGGCGTGCTGTGGATGGCGCCTCGCAACGACGACTGGGCGAAGGCCACCCTGGGCCACCTGCGCGAAGCGGGCTTGCCCTTCCAGCAGCTCGATCGCAGGGAGATCGGGCGTCGCTGGCCGCAGATGAACCCGGAAGGGCTGGGCTCGGCCATCCTGGAAAGTGACGCCGGCTTCCTGCTCGCCCGCCAGGCCTGCCAGGCGGTGTTGGCGGGCTTCGTTCAGGAGGGCGGAGAATACCGGCAGCGCTCGGCAACCCCCGGCGCAATCCGCGAAGGCGCCATGCAGGCAGCCAAGCTCTCCGACGGATCCGAGCTGGCCGCCGATCAATACGTGTTCGCCTGCGGCCCCTGGCTGGCGAAGATCTTCCCGGAGGAGATCGGCGAGCGTGTCACGCCGACGCGCCAGGAGGTGCTGTTCTTCGGCGCGCCCGCGGGCGATCCGCGCTTCACCGAAGAGCAGTTCCCCGCCTGGATCGATACCGGCGCGCAGCGCTTCTACGGCATCCCCGGAAACCAGTGGCGCGGATTCAAGATAGCCGACGACGAGCCGGGCGAAGTGTTCGACCCCACCGCGGGGGATCGTGTCCCGTCGGAGGCGGCGATTCGCAAGGCGCGCGAGTATCTCGCCTTCCGTTTCCCGGCGATGAAGAACGCGCCGCTGGTGGAGGCCCGCGTCTGCCAGTACGAGATGAGCACCGACGGGCATTTCATCCTGGACCGACATCCGCGGTGCGGCAACGCGTGGCTCGCCGGCGGAGGCTCGGGCCACGGCTTCAAGATGGGACCGGCTGTCGGCGAGCGCCTGGCGGACCTGGTTCTGGGGCTGAAGCAGGTGGATCTGTTCTTCGCCTTGTCCCGCGCGGGGCTGGCGGCCAAGTCCGCCAGGCTCCGAGCAATCAATTAACGACGGCGTTGATTCCGTGACGCGCAAGCGACTCGTGGCGGTGCTGGTGCTGGTTCCGCTGGCGCCGGCCACCGTTGCCGCCATCGTGCAAGCTGTCGCCACCATGCGGGATCGGGGCAATCTTCCGCCGCCCGGCCGATTGCTCGACGTGGGCGGCCGACGGCTGCACTTGGATTCGATGGGCCAGGGAGCCCCGGCGGTGATTCTGGAAGCCGGCCTCGGCGGCATCTGTTCGTCCTGGGGATGGGTGCAGCCGGAGGTGGCGCGGTTCACACGCGTCATCGCCTACGACCGCGCCGGACTCGGCTGGAGCGATCCGGCCGCCCGCCCGCGCGACGCCATGGAAGCGGTGCGCGATCTGCACGCGCTGTTGGCCGCCGCGCGCGTTCCGCGGCCGTACGTCGTGGTCGGGTATTCTTTCGGCGGACTGCTCGCGAGGGCGTATGCGCGCCAGCACCCGCGCGAGGTGTCCGGAATGGTGCTGGTGGACTCTTCGCACCCGGACCAGGCGCTGCGCATCCGTTCGCTCGGCGAAGCGATGGAGACCGCCTCCACGTTGTACCAGGCCGGGGCGGTCCTCGGCTGGCTGGGACTCCCGCGGCTGGCCGGTCTGTTCCACGGGGAAGCCGAGGGACTGCCGCCGCGGCGGCGCGCGGAGGTCGTAGCCGCCTGGTCCTCGTGGCGGCACCTGCGGGCCACGCGCGACGAGGCACACCCCTGGGAAGACGTTTGCGCGCAGGTTCGCGGCGCCGGGACAGTGGACGTTCCGCTCGAGGTGGTGAGCGCCGGCGCGGGCTCTCCGCCGGGTTGGCACCAACTGCAAGCCGAGTTGGCCGCGCTTTCCTCGCGCGGCACGCACCGAGTGGTCGAGGGCGCCAGTCATCTCTCGCTGCTCGCCGACCACGGCCACGCGCGCGCCACGGCGGAGGCGGTCCGGCGCGTGGTGGACGCCGCGCGCTCCGGCGTCAGCGGACGCCCAGAACCTCCAGCGCCTTGAGCACCTGCGGGTCGGCTTGCGCCTCGACTTCGTCGCCGCGGGCGACCCCCAGCGCCTGGTTGAAGATCTCCTGCTTCAGCCGCCGCCGGATCCAGCCTGCTTCGGCCAACCATTCGGCCACCCCCGGACGGATGTTGCGCTCCGAGAGGTACACCTGCAACTCGTCCAGCAGCGTCGCGGGCACGTCGAACTCCCCGGCAACGGCCGGGTGACGCCGCACGTAGTCGGTTGCGAACGAGGTGAGCGCCCCGCTGCCATCGAGCACCGCCCGGAGCCGCGTGGTCGACTCGGGATAGACCAGGTGGTCCGGCTGGATGCCGCCACCGCCGCGCACCGGCCGGCCCGATGCGGTGCGGTATTCGCCCGCGGCTTCCTGCGCCGATCGAGGGTCGAGCTGGCCGGTGGAGAGCGGCCGCTGGATGGAGCGCCCGCTCGGGGTGTAGTAGTAGGCGGTGGTCAGAGCCAGCCCGGTTCCCGAGGAGAGCCCGTAGACGCTCTGCACCAGCCCCTTGCCGTAACTCGGCTCGCCGATGATGACCGCCCGGTCGTGATCCTGTAGTGCGCCGGCCACGATCTCCGAGCCGCTGGCGCTGCGCCCGTTGAGGAGCACAGCCAGCGGGAACGTGTAGGCTTTCGAGTTGTCGGGGACTTTCTGCTCCTCGCCGCCGACGGCCCGGCCGCGCACGGAAAGCAGCTTCGTGCCCGGCGGCAAAAACAGCGACGCCGTCTCCAGCGCCGGCGGCAGCAGCCCGCCGGGATTCGCGCGCAGGTCCAGCACCAGCGCGCGCAGGCCGCCTCCGCCCATCCGATCGATCGTTTCGCGAACCTGTTTGCCGGTATCGGCGTCGAAGCTGGCGATGCGCACGCAGGCGACGCCGGGGCGAAGGAAGAAGGCGCGGTCGACACTGGGCGCCTCGACATCCTCCGGGGTCAGGACGAATTGCAGCAAGCGTGCATTGCCCACGCGTCGCACGTCGAGCGACGCCTGCTGCTGCCGCGATTCACCGAGCAGCTCCACCAGTTGCTCCATGTGCAACCGGTCCAGCCGGATGCCGTTGATGGCCAGGATCTCGTCGCCGGCCTCGATCCCCGAGCGCGCCGACGGAGTGCCCGGCGTGGCTTGCAGCACGATGACACGGCCCGGCAGCACCGACACGATGCTGCCGAATCCCTTGCGCGTCGATTTCTCCAGCTCCCTGAGCTGCTCGAATTGCCCGGGAGTGAAGAAGACCGAGTGCGGATCCAGCCGCCGCAGCATGCCCGGAAGCGCGCCCTCGTAAAAGGCGCGGTTGGGATCCACCGGGTCGGCGGCTTCCCGTTCGATCAGCGCATAAACGCCGGCGATCTTCTTCAACTGGAGCTCGAGGTCGCTCGCCTGGGCGGCAAACAGCAGAACCAGCGCGGGAAACGGGATCACCGGCTGTACCGCGTTGCCTGGCGCTCCCGGTGGCGCTCGAGCGCCAGCTCGATCAGCCGGTCGATCAGCTTCGGGAACTCCAGTCCGCTGTGCTCCCACATTTTCGGATACATGCTGATGGAGGTGAAGCCGGGGATGGTGTTGATCTCGTTGATGTACAGCTTCCCGGTGGCGGCCTCCAGCAGGAAATCCACCCGCGCCATTCCCTCGCACTCCACCGCGCGATAGCACTCCACGGCCAGACGCCGCAGCTCGGCGGTCAGTTCAGCCGTGAGCTCGGCGGGCACCTGGAAGCGGGCCTGGTCCAGAAGGTACTTGTCCTCGTAGTCGTAGAATTCCCGTGAAGGCAGAATCTCGCACGGCAGCGAGCTCACCGGATTCTCGTTGCCGAGCACCGAGCATTCCAGCTCGCGGCCCAAAATGGCGCGCTCGACGATCACCTTGCGGTCGTACTGCGCCGCCAGCTCGAGCGCCGCACCGAGGCCGGCGCAGTCGCCCACCTTCGAGATGCCGACCGAAGAGCCGAGGTTGGCAGGTTTAACGAACATGGGGTAGGACAACCGCCGGCAGACTTCTTCCCCATCCAGGTTCGATCGCGACAGGGTCACATACTCCACCACGGGCAGGCCGCGCTCGCGGCACAGGCGCTTCATGAGGTCTTTGTCCATCGCCGCCGCCGAGCCCAGTACTCCGGCGCCGACGTAGGGGAGGTCGGCCAGCTCGAGCAGCCCCTGCACGGTTCCGTCCTCGCCGAAGGTGCCGTGCAGCACGGGGAAAACCACGTCGATGCCGTCGTTGGCTCCGGGTTCGGGCAGGATAGGCCGCGGGTCCCAGCGGCCGTCTTTCCCGATCAGGTACCGCTTCACCTCGTACCGCGACCGATCCATGGCCGCCTGAATGGATTCGGCCGAGCGCAGAGAGACTTCGTGCTCGCCGCTGCGGCCGCCGCAGAGAATGGCGACTTGAAGCTTCATCTGCTCAGCCCATCGACGAGGTGTGCTCAGGAACGATCTTGTAGAGCACACGCACTTCCCCGGGCTGCCGGAACGGGTACTTGTCCTTGCCCAGGTATTTCTTCGCCATCTTGTCGATGTGCGCGTCGGCGCCCGCCTCGGTGACCTCGACCACCTTGCCGCGCACTTCCAGGTATCGGTACGGGTTGTCGGGATCCAGGATCGACAGCGACACTCTCGGGTCGTGGCGAATGTTGCGGTCCTTCCTCCGACCGCGCGCCGAGTTGATCACCACGCGCTCGCCGTCCCAGTCGCACCAGACCGGGGTGACCTGAGGGCGCCCGTCCGGCATCAGCGTGGCCAGGTTGGCGAACGCTTTCTTTTCGAACAGGTCGAGGTACTTGTCAGGGATTACTCCAGCCATGCCGTCAATCCCCCTCTCAGCGCAATATACCATTACGTACGCCGGCTCACCGGCCTCCATGCTTCCTCAATCTCTCCCGCTGCATGCCGATGTGGATTGTTGGAGGACTGTGTCAATGAAGTACAAGTGTCTCGTCTTGGCGGCAGTGGGTTATGTCTCCGCCATGGCGCAAACGGGAGGCGCCGGTCCGCAGCGCCCGGAGGATCTGGCCGAGCTCAGCCTGGAGCAATTGCTGCGCATCGAAGTGACTTCTGTCTCGAAGAAAGAGCAGAAGCTTTCCGAGGTTGCCGCCGCCGTCTACGTCATCACCCAGGAGGACATACGCCGATCCGGCTTGACCACTATCGCTGAGATCCTGCGACTGGCGCCCGGCTTGCAAGTGGCGCGAGCCGATGGTGACAAATGGGCCATCAGCTCCCGGGGCTTCAACAGCCGTTTCGCAAACAAGATGCTGGTGCTGATGGACGGCCGCAGCGTTTATTCGAGCATGTTCTCCGGCGTCTACTGGGAGAGCCAGGACACGCTGGTGGAGGACATCGAACGAATCGAGGTGATCCGCGGCCCCGGCGCATCCATGTGGGGAGCCAACGCGGTCAACGGCGTAATCAACATCATCACCAAGAAGGCCGAGCAGACGCAGGGTCTCCTGTCGGTAGCCGGAGCAGGCAACCAGGAGCGAGGCTTTGGAAGCCTGCGATATGGAGGGACCCTTGGCCCCGGCGCCTACTACCGGGTCTACTCCAAGTACTTCCACCGCTCCTTTCCCGCCGATCGGCTCAGCCCAGGCAGGCAGCGCAACTGGCAGATGCCCAGCGGCGGGTTCCGCATGGATTGGGCTATCAACAAACGGGATTCATTGATGTTGCTCGGAGAGATCTTTAACGGCAGCGCCGAGCAAGCGGCGGAGGTCCCTACTCTTTCCCCTCCCTACCGGGCCCGGATCGACGAACGCAACCATGCAGCCGGCGAGAATTGGCTGGCGCGGTGGGAACGACAGGTATCCGAGGATGCCCGCGTGGACCTACAGGTCTACTATGACCGTTACAAGCGCACCGAGGCTCTCCTGGGGCAGGCCTTTGACACGGTCGACGTCGAGTTCCAGCATCTCCTCGAGTTCAAGAGCCGTCACGAATTCCAGTGGGGACTCGGGCATCGCGTGATATCGGACGCCGTCCAGTCGAGTCCCCAGGTCAGGTTGAATCCCAGTCGCTACCGCGAGAACCTTTCCAGTGTGTTCTTACAGGACGACTGGCATTTGGTGACCGATCGCCTGCACCTGACTGTGGGCGCCAGGCTCGAGCGAAACGCCTACACCGGCTTCGAGTTCCAACCAACCGCCCGGTTGCTCTGGACCCCGACGCGGAGGCATACCGGCTGGGCTGCCGTTTCGCGAGCAGTCCGCACCCCTTCTCGCGCGGAAATGCATGCCAGCTTCCTCGCCCTGGTCATACCCAGCGGCTTCGGCCCGCCGGTGGCAGTCATGAACTTGGGGAGGGGGGATGCGCAGTCGGAAGGCTTGATCGCCTATGAAGCCGGCTATCGAGTCCAGGCGTCGAGCCGGGTCTCGCTCGATCTGGCCGCATTCTACAACCGGTACAGAAACCTGGTCGGCACCCGCATGTCGTCGTTCCCCGAACCGGATTATCGCTCGCAACCCTTCCGCCTGGTCCTGCCGGTCTACCGCGTGAATGGCCACAGGGCCGAAACGAGGGGACTGGAGGTGGCCGCCTCCTGGGATGCGCACAAGCACTGGCGGCTCCGCGCTTCCTATAGCCGGCTGGACGTGAAGGCACACCTTGGCGCCGGCGGTGTCGACGTGGGGGCCGCAAACTTGGAAACGATCAATCCCAAGCATCACGGTCAGATCCATTCCTTTCTGGATCTACCCAGGAACTGGAGCGTGAATGTGGCGGCTTATGCGGCGACTTCGATCTCGGCTTTCGGGATAACCGGTCTGAGCAATGCACCCGGTTACGTCCGACTGGACGCCCACCTGAGCTGGCGACCGAAGCCGCAACTCGAGTTCAGCATGGGGGCACAGAACCTGCTCGGCAGCCGCCCGGCGGAGTTCGTGCACGAACACTTTTTTCAGCCCACCCAGATTCGGCCGGCGGCCTACGGCAAGATTACCTGGCGCTACTGACGACGGAGGCTGCTTGCTCCGGTTTTTGCAATTCCTGGCGCCGGCGGCGCTGCTGGCGGCGCCCTGGGCCCGTAGCGCGCCGGGGCAATCCCCGCCGGCGTCAGAGTACCAGCTCAAAGCCGCCTTCCTGTTCAACTTTGCACGGTTCGTGGAGTGGCCGGCGGAGCGAAGCCGCTCCGAAGGCGCTCCTATCATTATCGGCATCCTCGGCGAGGATCCCTTCGGGGAGGCCTTTGGTCCACTTCTCAACAAGACGATCTCAGGCCGGCCCCTTGCCGTCCGCCGATTCACGCGCATGGAGGAGATCCGGATCTGCCAGGTGTTGTTCGTCAGCTCCTCTCATCGAAAGCAACTACCGCGAATCCTGGAGGAGGCGGGGCGGACCGCGGTCCTTACGGTCGGGGAAACCGATTCGTTTGCCGAGCGCGGCGGAATGATCCAGTTCCTTCTGGAAGACAACAAGGTTCGTTTTGAAGTCAATGTCGAAGCGGCGGACAAAGCGGGATTGAAGATCAGCTCCAAGGTGCTGACCCTTGCCAGGAGGGTGTGGGGGCAAAACCAGGGAGCCGGGCGATAGAAAGCATGCAACTTCGCGACTTGTCCATCCGGCGTAAACTGGCGCTGATCACCACGACGGCCTGCGGCGTGGCGCTGGTTTTGGCCTGCGCGGTCATCCTGCGCTACCAGGCGCTGCGGCTGCGCGAGGACGAGGTGGCATACCAGACCACGAGCGCGCGCATCACCGCCGCCAACTGCGCCGCCGCGCTCGCCTTCAAAGACAAGGACGCGGCCGGGGAAATTCTGGGCTCCTTGCAGACCGACACCCGGGTCCGCGGGAGCTGGCTTTTCCGCGACAACGGCGAACTTTTTGCGGGCTTCGGGAAGGGACCGCCCCCGGTTGCGCATGCGCCGGGTCACTTCTTCGACGACGAGTCGCTGTGGACCTTCGCGGCCATCACCCTGCGCGGTGAGAATATCGGCACGGTCGCCATCCGTGTTGACCTCGGCCACATCCGGCGTAGCCTGCGCGACTACGCCCTGGTGGTCACCGTCGTGCTGCTCGGCTCGATGCTGGTGGCTTTCCTGCTTTCTCGGCGATTGCAGCGGGTCATCTCGGACCCGATCCTGGAACTGGCGCAAACGGCGCGGCGGGTTTCCGTGGATAAGGACTACGGTGTCCGCGCCACGCCGCACAACCGGGATGAAGTGGGGGTCCTGATCGAGGCCTTCAATGACATGCTCGCCGAAATCCACGAACGCGATCGGCAACTGGCCCGGCACGGCGAGAGGCTCGAGGAGCAGGTGAGGCAGCGGACGGCCGACCTGGTGCACCTGAACGAGGAGCTGACCCGGGCCAAGGAGAGGGCCGAGGAGGCCTCCCGGTTCAAGAGTGAATTCCTCGCCAACATGAGTCACGAGATCCGCACCCCGATGAGCGGTGTGATAGGCATGACCGATCTGGTGCTCGGCACCCCGCTCAACCCCGAGCAACGCGACCATTTGTTCATCGCCCGGAATTCGGCCCTCTCGCTGCTCAGTCTGCTCAATGACATTCTCGACCTTTCCAAAGTTGAGGCCGGGAAAATGACCCTCGAACAAACGGAATTCCACCCGCGGCGGACCGTGGAGGAAGTTCGCAGAAGCTTCACGGCGAACGCCAGGGAAAAGGGCATTCAGTGGGATTGCCAGGTGGATCCGGAGGTTCCCGAGAGGCTCCTCGGCGACCCCGTCCGCCTGCGCCAGATTCTGATCAACCTGGTGAGCAATGCCATGAAGTTCACAGAACGGGGACAGGTGAGTCTGTCGGTAACACGAGAGTCCTGCGAAAGCGGAAGCCTCCGGCTCGGCTTTCGGGTCGCCGACACCGGCATCGGGATTCCCAGGGAAAACCAGGCCGCGATTTTCGAAGCCTTCACCCAGGCTGATGGATCCATCACTCGCCGCTTCGGCGGCACGGGTCTGGGACTGGCCATCAGCCAACGACTGGTCTCCATGATGGGGGGCGCCCTGCAACTGGAGAGCGAGCCCGGCTCCGGCAGCGCATTCCACTTCACCGCGCAGTTCGCCGAGGCTTCGGCGGAGGCGGCAGGCGAGCCATTCAAACCGCCGGCCGAGTGGCCGCTGCCGCCCTTGCGGATCCTGTTGGTCGAGGACAACCTGGTCAACCAGAAGGTCGCCGCGAGCCTGTTGTCCAGGGAGGGGCACTCGATTCAGATCGCCTCCAACGGCAGGGAAGCGGTGGAAGCTTTCGAAAAAACAATTTTCGACGTGATCCTGATGGATGTGCAGATGCCCATCATGGGAGGATACGAGGCCACCGCCGCCATCCGCACTCTCGAAAACGGCGTTGGCCGCATTCCGATCGTCGGCGTCACGGCGAATGCCATGAAGGGCGACCGCGAACAGTGCCTGGCCGCCGGCATGGACGACTACGCAGCCAAGCCCATCCTCAAAGACGAGCTGTTCGCCGCTTTACGGCGCCTCCTGGGTGCAACCGCGTCCGCGGTCAAATGAACAGCGGCGCCGCTACCAGCGTGATCGTGCTCAACAGCTTGATCAGCACGTGCAGCGAAGGCCCGGCGGTGTCCTTGAACGGATCACCGACGGTGTCGCCCACCACCGACGCCTTGTGCGCGTCGGAGCCCTTGCCGCCGAACGCGCCTGTTTCGATGTACTTCTTGGCGTTGTCCCAGGCGCCGCCGCCGTTGTTCATCAGCGTCGCCATCAGAATGCCGGTGATGGTTCCCACCATGAGCAGCGCAGCCACCGAAACCGCGCCCAGCGGGAGTGGATCGTTCGGGCTGCCGAAATACTTGAAGGTCATGCCCACCAGCACCGGCCCGGCCACCGGCAGCAGCCCGGGCAGGACCATCGCCTTGAGCGCGCCCTTGGCGACGATGTCCACGCAGGTGCCGTATTCGGGATCCGAGGTTCCCGCCATGATGCCGGGATTGGCGCGAAACTGGCGCCGCACCTCCTCGATCACCGTCTCGGCGGCCCGGCCCACCGCGCGGATCGCCAGCGCGCTGAACAGGAACACCAGCATCGCGCCGAGCAGGGCCGCGGTGAACACCGGCACGCTGCCGATGTCGATGGGGAATTCGCTGATCGGGCGGCCGGCGGCCTTCAGCAGCAACTTCACTTCGTCGATGTAGGCCGAAAAAAGCAGGAACGCCGCCAGCGCCGCGCTGCCGATGGCGTAGCCCTTGGTCAGCGCCTTGGTGGTGTTGCCGACCGAATCCAGCCGGTCCGTGCGGCGGCGGATTTCTTCCGGCTGCTTGGACATCTCGATGATGCCCCCGGCGTTGTCCGTGATCGGCCCGAAGGTGTCCATGGCGAGGATGTAGGCCGCCGTCGCCAGCATTCCCATGGTCGCGATCGCCGTGCCGTAGAGGCCGGCGGCCTGGCTGGAGACGTTCAGGCCGGCGTTGGCCCCCAGGTAATACGAGCCGAGGATGGCGGCTGAAATTACCAGCACCGGCAGCGCCGTACACTCCAGCGCCACCGCGAAGCCGGTGATGATGGTGGTGGCCGGCCCCGTCGTGCAGCTCTTGGCGATGGACAGCACCGGCCGGTAGCGGTATTCGGTGTAGTACTGCGTGATGAAGACGAACAGGAAGGCCGTCAGGATGCCGACCACGCCGGCCAGAAACAGCATCATGTTGCCGTCCAGCAACATCTGGACCGCGGCGTAAAAGCCGGCCATGGCAAGCACAGTGGTCAGATAGTAGCCGCGGTTGAGCGACTTCATCGGATCCTCATCGCCCTTCACACGGACGATCAGCACGCCGGCGATCGAGGCGATCAGGCCGAAGGCGCGCGCCACCAGCGGGAACAACACGCCCTGGAGGCCGAAGACCGGATAGAGGGACACGCCCAGGATCATGGCGCCGATGTTCTCGGCGGCGGTGGATTCGAACAGGTCCGCGCCGCGGCCGGCGCAATCACCCACGTTGTCGCCTACCAGGTCGGCGATCACCGCCGGGTTGCGGGGGTCGTCCTCGGGGATTCCCGCTTCCACCTTACCCACCAGGTCGGCGCCGACGTCGGCCGCCTTGGTGAAAATTCCCCCGCCCAGTTGCGCGAACAGCGCCACGAAGCTGGCGCCGAAGCCGAAGGCGACAATCTGGTGCGGGATGTGCTCCGGATCGTTGAGCCCGTCAAACAGCAGGAACAACCCGCCGACGCCGAGCAGCGACAGCGCCACAACGCTCAGCCCGGTGACCGCGCCGCCGCGCAGCGCGATCTGCAAGGCGCGGTTGATGTCCGTGCGCGCCGCGGAAGCCACGCGGATGTTGCTGCGGATGGACACCCACATGCCGCTGAAGCCCGCCACTAACGAACACAGCGCGCCGGCGGCAAACGAAATCGTCATCCGCACCGCCAGCCGCGGCTCGTTGGGCTTGCCAAAAAAATAGCCGAGGTAGATGATCACTGCCAGCAGCAGCGCCATCACGACAATGGTCCGGTTCTGGCGCCGCAGGAAGGCCTCGGCGCCTTGCTTGATCGCGTTGGAGATGCGCTGCATCTCCGCTGTGCCGGTGTCCTGGCTGAGTACATACTTGGCAAACCCGATGGCGACCAGAAGCGACAGAACGCTGATCGCCAGTGTCAAATACAGGTATGTGGCGCCTTCGCCGGCGCCCGCCGCCTGCAACAAGAACGCGAACGTGGCCACGGGTGGAAACGTGTGCATTGGATGGTTTTTCCTCCGATCGATCCTGGAACCGCTCCCTTACGGTCGCGGCTCGGTAAACGCGCTGATTCTACTGAGCGGTTTCTCCACGATATCGCATCCGCCACCGGCAGGCAAGAGCGAACGTGATTATAGAACCTCTAAAATCAAGCACTTCAGGTAATGGGTCTCCGGTACGGTCAGCAGGATGGAGTGGTCCCGGGCCTGCGTGCGCCGCTCGATTACCCTCAGAGTCCTGCCCGCCTCCAGCGCCGCAGCGGCAATGCTTTCCAGAAGCTGGGCTTCGCTCACGTGTTGCGAGCAGGAGCAGCTTGTGAGCACACCCGCCGGCTCGAGCAGCCGCAGAGCGCGGAAATTCAGCTCCCGATAGGCGTCCAGCGCGGCCGGCAGGGCGTTGCGTGACTTGGCGAACGCCGGTGGATCCAGCACGATGGTCGCAAACCGCCGCCCGGAGGCGGCCAGGCCGCCGAGGAACTCGAACGCGTCCGCCTGTCGGCAGTGCACATTCTCGATTCCGTTGTCCCGGCAGTTGACGCCGGCCAACCGCAGCGCATCCTGGGAAGTGTCGATCGCTTCCACCGAATCGCAGCGCGAGGCCAGGTGCAGGGCGAAGCCGCCGCTCGAGGTAAAGCAGTCCAGCGCCTTGCCCCGGGCGTAGCCGGCGGCAACGCGATAGTTCTCGCGTTGGTCGAGGAAGACCCCGGTTTTCTGGCCCCCCAACAGGTCGACGTGGAAGCGCAGGCCATTCATCCGAATGGGGACGGTCTCGGGAACCGAGCCGGCCAGAACGGCTTTTTCCATCGGCAGCGACTCGTGCCTGCGCACCCCGACATCGTTGCGCGCCACTACTCCGGCCGGCGCGCACAGCTCGATCAGGCAGGCCAGGATCGTATCGCGTGCCTTGTCCATGCCCTGGGAGAGCGTCTGTACCACCAGGTACTCGCCGTAACGATCCACCACCAGGCCAGCCAGCCGGTCGCCTTCTCCGTGAACCAGTCGATACGCGTCCGTGTCGGTGACCACGCGCCGCCGGTATGCGGCCGCTTCCGCCAGGCGCCGCCGGTAGAAATCGGCATCGATAGGCGCCCGGCCGTCATCGAGCAGCCGAAGGCAGATCCGCGAGGTGGAACTGTAGTGGGCCGTCCCCAGCAGGCGCCCCTCGGTATCGGCCACCCGCACGACGTCGCCCGGCGTCGCACCGGCGCGGTCCGTTACGTCGCCGGAGAAAACCCACGGGTGGCCGTCGGCGACCCGGCGGGCCGCCCGCCGCGATACCACCACCGTGACCATCCCGGACCGCGGCTTACGCGAAGGTGAGGCGTTGCAGGCGGGCGATGCGCTCGGCCGTGCTGGGATGCGTCGAGAACAGCCGCATCATGCTGCTGCCGGTAAACGGCTGGATGATGAACATGTGCGCCGTGGCCGGCGACGCGTGGAGCGGAATGCGTTTGGACCAGCATTCCAGCTTGTCCAGCCCGGCGATCATGCCCGAGGGCGAGCCGGTGTATCGCGCCGCGGCTGCGTCGGCGGCGTACTCCCGTGTGCGCGAGATCGCCATCTGGATCAGCACCGCCGCGATCGGCGCCAGGATCAACATCAGGACACCGCCCACCACGCCGCCGCCTTCCTCCTCCTCGTCGCGGCGGCCGCCGAAAAAGAAGGCCATCCGCGCCAGCATTGTGATGGCGGCGGCGATGGTCGCGGCCACGGAGCTGATCAGGATGTCGCGGTGCTTTACGTGACCCAGCTCGTGCGCGATCACCGCTTCCAGCTCGCGGTCGTTCATCAGTTGCAGCAGGCCCGCGGTAAACGCCACCGAGGCGTGCGCCGGATTGCGGCCGGTGGCGAAGGCGTTCGGAGAATCCTCGGAAATCAGCCACAGCTTCGGCATCGGCAGCTCCATGCGCAGGCAGAGGTTCTGCGTGAGCGGCCCCACCCGCGCATAAACCTCCCCGTTTTCGGCCGGCGTGACGGGGCGCGCTGAATACATGGTGAGCGCGATCTTGTCGGAGAAGAAGTAGCCGACGAAATTCATCGCGGCGGCCAGCAGAAGGCCCGTGTAGAGTCCCCCGCGACCGCCGATGGCCTGGCCCCCTACCAGCAGCACGCCGCTCATCAGGCCGAGAAGCAGCGCGGTCTTGAGGTTGTTCATAGCTTTGCCTCGCCCTATTGTGGCATACCGGAGAGGACCGGGGCAGACGCGGAGGGCACGGAGGAGGTGGCCCTGTGTCCGCCCCGGGAACGCCGCTCGGTGTGGCGCCGGCGGCTCCGTCAGTTGGCGCGCGGCTGGACCGTCACGGTCCGAGGCTTGGCCGTCTCCTTCGTGGGAAGCGAGATGGTCAGCACGCCGTTTGTGTAATCTGCCTTAATCTTCTCAGGGTCCACGGTGTCCGGCAGCCGGAACGAGCGGGCAAACGGGCCGTGGCCGCGCTCGATGCGATGGTAGCCTCCGTTGGTGGTGTCCTGAGCGGACTTGCGTTCACCCTTGAGCGTCAGGGTGCCGTTTTCCAGACGGATGTCGATGTCTTTCAGTTCGACCTCGGGGAGGTCCGCCTTCAACATCAGTCCTTCCTCGTTCTCCAGGATGTCCACCGCGGGCATCCAGGGACGGGAGGCGGGCTCGGTGAAGAGCCTGTCAAAGTCGTGGAACATGGGCGGCGGGCCGGCGGGGAAGTCGGCGAGCTCCGGAAAAGCGTACCATTTTGTCAAGGTCATGGGAATCAATCTCCATCTAGAATTTACTACACTACAACTATATAATCTTAGTGGAATCTTGTCAAGTACTTTGATGATATATTAAACAAAAAAAATGCCTGCCCCGACACGGGGCAGGCATCTTGTTGACTGTACCGTTGCTATCCTGTTGTCTATACAGGGCGTTGTCTATTTTTCTGGTTGCTCGCCCTCGCCCCCGCCCTCTTCCTCGCGGCCCTCACGCACGGCCTTCAGCCTTTCCTCCTTGCGTTTGGCGCGCTCGACGGCCCGCTTGACCAACTGTGTGCCCACCAGCTCGAGCAGTGCCTGCTCGGCGCCGTCGCCTTTGCGCCAGCCCAGGCGAACGATGCGGGTGTAGCCGCCGTTGCGCTGCCCGAACCGCGTGCCGAGCTTGTCGAACAGCTTCTTCACCGAGGCGGGGGTCTCCAGGAACGCCGCCGCCTGCCGTCGCGCATGCAGACTGTCGCGCTTGGCGAGAGTGATCATCTTGTCCACCAGCGGCCGCGCCGCTTTGGCCTTGGGTACGGTGGTTACAATGCGCTCATGCTCGATCACGCTGGTGACCAACCCGCGCAACAGCGACTTGCGCGCGCCGGCGTCGCGCTTGAGCTTCCGGCCGCTTCGAAGGTGTCTCATTGGGATGGATACGTCTCCGTTTACTCGCCGCCCACCGCCTCCTCGGCGTCGTCCGGCTCTTCGCCGACCTCGCCGCCCTCGTCGGGACCGAGGGGCACAGGCGTTCCGGCCGGCGAAATCAGGCGGCCCTGGGAATCGAAGCGCATGCCGAACGACAGGCTCAGCCCGCCCAGAATCTCCTTGATCTCGTTCAGCGACTTGCGGCCGAAATTCTTGGTGCGGAGCATCTCCCCCTCGGTCTTCTGCACCAGGTCGCCGATGGTCTGGATGTTGGCGTTCTTCAGGCAGTTGTAGGAACGCACGCTCAGCTCCAGCTCCTCCACCGAGCGGTTCAGAATCTCGTTCATCTGGTTGATGGCCCGCTCGGCTGGTTCCTCGGCCGCCTCGATCACTTCTTCAAAGTTGATGAAGATCGACATGTGGTCTTTGAGCAGCTTGGCCGCCTGGCCGACGGCGTCCTGCGGCGAGATGGCGCCGTTGGTCCAGACCTCCAGCGTCAGCTTGTCGTAGTCGGTCATCTGGCCCAGCCGCGCGCCCTCCACCGCGAAGTTCACCTTGCGCACCGGCGAGTGGACCGAGTCGATGCGCAGGTAGTCCACCGGCAGGTCGTCGTCGTCGTTGCGGTCCGCGCTCACGTAGCCGCGCCCCTGCTTCAGCCGCAACTCGACGTGGAGCTTGCCCGCCTCGCTCACGGTGGCGATATGTACGTGCCGGTCGAGCACTTCCACGTCGCCATCGGTCTCGATCTGCCCGCTGAGCACCTCGCCGGGTTCGTCCACCTCGATGGTGGCCGTGCGCACGCCCGGCCCGGTCATCTTGAAAGGAACCTGCTTCAGGTTCAGGATGATGTCGGTGGCGTCTTCCACCACACCGGGAATCGGGCTGAATTCGTGGGCCACGCCCGCGATCCGCACGGCCGTCATGGCGGCGCCTTCAATCGAGCTCAGCAGCGCCCGGCGGAGGCTGTTGCCGATCGTGCTGCCGAAGCCGCGCTCAAACGGCTGCGCCCAGAACATTCCATAACGATCCGTAAGCGATTCCGTGTTCGCCACCAGCCGCTTCGGCTTCTGAAAGCCTATGAACATCGCTATCTCCTATAAGGGAAAATCTCTCAATCCGGCATCCGGCGGAGACCTACTTGGAATACAACTCGACGATGAGCTGATCGTTCAGCGTCACTTGCACCAGCTCCGCGCGTTTCGGCGCACCGACCACGCGCCCTTTGAGCGCATCGCGGTCCACTTCCAGCCAATTGGGACAGGGGGTATGCGCCGTGGCATCCCGGGCCGCCAGGATCCCCGGGTTGTTGCGGCTGCGGACAGCCACTTCCACCACGTCGGGCGATTTTACAACGAAAGAAGGTATATTCACCTTGCGGCCGTTCACCAGGAAGTGCCCGTGGCGTACCAACTGGCGGCATTGCGCCCGGCTGGTCCCCAGTCCCATCCGGTAGACCACGTTGTCCAGCCGCCGCTCGAGCAGCGACAGCAGGTTCTCGCCGGTAACGCCCTTGGTCGCGCTGGCCTTCTCGAACTGCTTGCGGAACTGCCGCTCGAGCAGCCCGTACATGCGCCGCGCCTTCTGTTTCTCGCGAAGCTGCAAGCCGTAGCCGAGCATCTTCGGCCGGCGGTCCTTGCCGTGCTGGCCCGGCGCGAAGTTGCGCTTCTCGATGGCGCACTTCTCGCTCAGGCAGCGTTCCCCCTTCAGGAACAGCTTCACTCCTTCGCGCCGGCATAGCCGGCAAACGGGGCCGATATAACGAGCCACTCCGTTCCCCCTTTTCCTCTAAACTCGTCGCCGCTTGGGCGGCCGGCATCCGTTATGCGGAATCGGCGTGGTGTCGCGGATGGTGTGCACCTCGATGCCCGCCGTTGCCAGCGCCCGTACGGCCGACTCCCGTCCGGCGCCCGGACCGCTGACCGAGACGTTCACCGCCCGCACGCCCGATTCCTTCGCCTTGTTGGCCGCCGTCAGCGAGGCCTGCTGGGCCGCGAACGGCGTGCCTTTGCGCGAGCCGCGAAACCCGAGCGAGCCCGAGCTGGACCAGCACAGCACGTTGCCGGTCTGGTCAGCGAAGGTCACGATGGTGTTGTTGAAGCTCGCCTGGATGTGCACGATGGCGAGCGGAACGTTCTTCTTCTCCCGCTTGCGGAACGACTTCTTCTTCTTGCCTGCTTTAGCCGCTGGTTTTGCCATAAGTTAAGATTCGCGATCCGGGCGCTACGTCTTGCTCGCTTTCTTCTTGTTGGCGATCGTCCCCCGCCGCGGGCCCTTGCGCGTGCGTGCGTTGGTGTGCGATCGCTGGCCGCGCACCGGCAGGCCGCGCCGGTGCCGGACGCCGCGATAGGCGCCCATCTCGATCAGGCGCCGGATGTCCATCTGGACCTCCTTGCGCAGGTCGCCCTCCACGGCTCCTTCATCCTCCAGGATCTGGCGGATGCGGCTGACCTGGTCTTCCTTGAGGTCGGCGACCTTGCAGTCGGGCGGAATCCCGGCCCGGTGCAGGATGGACTGCGACCTCGCCTTGCCGACGCCATAGATGTATGTCAGGCCAACCTCGACCCGTTTCCGGTTCGGCAAGTCGACTCCCGCGATACGCGCCATTGTGATTCTCCTTCTACCCTTGCCTCTGCTTGTGCTTCGGATTGACGCAGATCACCCGCACCACACCGCGGCGGTGGATGATCTTGCACTTGGCGCAGATCGGTTTTACCGATGCCCTTACTTTCATGAACGTTCCAACCTTCCCGTAATCCGTCCCCGCGTCGGGTCCTCTCCGGACAGCGTTACCCTCACCCGGTCCCCGGGGCGCAGTCGCACGAAATTCCTCTCCCCGGCGCCGGCGCCGTGCGCCAGCACCTGCCGGCGGTTTTCGAGCTCCAGCCGGCAGACGGCGTTGGGCAGCAGTTCCAGCACCGTCGCCACCATTCCGTCTCCGGCCTTCACCGCTTCCACGTTCCTCTTCCTCCGGCCCGCTCCCTTACGGTCGCGGCTCTGATTCTGCTACGGCCGCGTCAGCACCCAGGGGCCATTGGCCGTCACCGCGACGCAGTGCTCAAAATGCGCCGAGTAGGATCCGTCGCCGGTGAGCGCCGTCCACCGGTCCGGCGCCAGCTTGCTCTCGCATTTGCCGGCATTCACCATCGGCTCGATCGCCAGCACCATACCTTCCTTCAGCCGCGGGTTCTCGTTGCGCCGGTCGATGTAGTTGGGAATCTGCGGCTCCTCGTGAAGCTGCGTTCCGATCCCGTGACCGACGTATTCCCGCACGATCCCGAACCCGTTCCCGGAGACGTGCCTCTCGACGGCGCCGCAAACGTCAAACAGCCGGTTGCCGGCCCGCACCTGATCAATCGCCAGCTCCAGCGCCTCCTGGGTCACTTGTAAAAGCCGATCCACCTCCGGACTCACCTTGCCGATCGGGACCGTGACCGCCGAATCGCCAAAGTAGCCGTTCAACTCCACCCCCGTATCGATCGAGACGATGTCCCCGTCACGCAACTCCCGCCTGGCGGACGGCAACCCATGGATGATCTCGTCATTGACCGACGTGCATAGCACAAACGGATATCGCGAGCCGACCGCCTGCACAAAATAGTTCTTGAACGCCGGCCTGGCCCCGGCATCGCGCATCATCCGGCCGGCGGCGTTTTCCAGATCCAGCGTTGTGACCCCCTCGGCCACCATCCGCGCCAGCTCGTCCAGTACCTTCCACACCAACAGGCCGCTGGCCCGCATCTTCTCCAACTCGACGGCAGTCTTCCGGATGATCATGAAGCCCGGTCCGGAGGCCGGTCCGAAGCAATGACTCGCGAGGTCCTTGTCTTCATTGTAATTCAGGCAGCCGGACTCCCTCAATACGCGCTCCGTCGGCCCCGGATCCGCCCCGAGCGCGGCGTGAAGCCTTCGTAGTGGCGCATGATCAACTGCGCCTCCACCTGATTGACCGTGTCCATGGCCACTCCGACCACGATCAAAAGCGACGTGCCGCCGAAATAAAACGTCACCCCGAGCCCGTCCAGCAGCCAGCGGGGGAAATACGTGTCCACCCAGTTGCCGACCAGCGCCAGCCGTTGCAGCTTGATCCCGGAGATCATGATCTCCGGCAACAGCGACAACACCGCCAGGTACAACCCGCCGACCATCGTGATCCGCGTCAGAATGCGGTTCATGTACTCGGCCGTATTGCGCCCCGGCCGGATTCCGGGAATGAAGCCGCCGTACTTGCGCATGTTGTCGGCCGCTTCGTTCGGGTTGAAAATGATCGACACGTAAAAAAAACAGAAAAAGACGATCCCCGCCGTGTACAGCAGATAGTAGAGCGGCTGCGACTGGCCGATCGATTCCAGCATCGACCGCAGCCACGGGTTGTCGCGCACCCAGGCGATTTGCAGGAACGTCTGCGGAAACGCCAGCAGGCTGGAAGCGAAGATCACCGGGATCACGCCCCCGGCGTTGACCTTCAGCGGCAGGTGCGTGGACTGGCCGCCCATCAGCCGGCGGCCCACGACGCGCTTGGCGTACTGCACCGGAATCCGCCGCTCGCCGCGCTCCACCAGCACGATGAACCCCACCACCCCCACCATCATGATGGTGATGATGATCATCTGCAGCGCGTTCCACTGGCCGGTGACGAACACGTTGGTGTAGATCTCCCCCATCGCGTCCGGAAGCCCGATGACGATGCCGGTGAAGATGATCAGCGACATCCCGTTGCCGATGCCGCGCTCGGTGATCTGCTCGCCCAGCCACATGATGAACGCCGTGCCGGTGGTCAGGCTGAGCATGGTCATGAACGTGAACCGCCAGCCCGGGGTGAGCACGAAATTTCCCTCGGCCGCCTGGAGCGCGGTGGCGATGCCGAGCGACTGCATCAACGCCAGGCCTACGGTGAGGTAGCGCGTCCACTGGGTGATCTTGCGCCGGCCGAGCTCGCCCTCTTTCTGCAATTTTTCGAGCGTCGGAACAACCACCGTGAGCAGTTGCAGGATGATCGACGAGGTGATGTAGGGCATGATGCCCAGGGCGAAGATAGTCAGCCGGCGGAACATGCGGCCGCTGAACAGGTCGATGAAACCGAAGAAGGAACCCTGGTTCTGGGTGACGAAATCCTCGAAGCGCTGCGCGTCGATTCCCGGAGTCGGAATGTGCCCGCCCAGCCGGTAGACAGCCAGCATCGCCAGAGTGAACAGGACGCGCCGGCGCAGGTCCGGAATGCGGAACATGTTGGCGACGGCTTCGAAAAACTTGTTCATTGGCTGTCTCCGTCACGGCGGGGCCTCCCCCCGCCGGTCCCTGGCTCTACCCGGCCCTGGCCCTCCCCAGGACCCGCTCCAGGCTGCCGCCGGCGGCGCGGATCTTCTCCTGGGCCGAGCCGGAAAACAGGTGCGCCTGTACGTGAATCTTGCGCTTGAGCTCGCCGCCCCCGAGCACCTTCAGGCCGTCGCCGAGCTTGCCGATCACGCCCAGCTCCAGCAGCCGGGCGGGGTCGAACCGCTCCCCTTCCAGCGTCTCCAGGCGCCCCACGTTGACGATAGCGTACTGCTTGCGAAAAATGTTCGTGAATCCTCGCTTCGGCAGCCGGCGGTGCAGCGGCATCTGGCCGCCCTCGAAGCCGCGCTTGCTTTTGTAGCCGGAAATCGACCGCTGGCCTTTCATCCCGCGGCCGGCGGTCTTGCCGCGGCCCGAGCCCATGCCCTGGCCCAGGCGGCGCTTCGGGCGCTGCTGCCCGGCTGGGGGTTTGAGTCCACTGAGATTCATAATGACGCCACCTTAGTTGGAATCCTCCAGTTGCAGCAGGTGCGGCACCTTCGCCACCATGCCGCGAAAGCCGGGCGTATCCGGCCGCTCGACGGCCTGGTTCAGCTTCCTGAGCCCCAGCGCGCGCACCACCTTCTTCTGCTTCTCCGGCCGGCCGATCGGGCTATGCACGAGTCGGATCCGGATTTTGCCTTCTGCCATCGCTCGCTCTCCTCTCTCAGCGCCCCATCAGCCGTTCCAGGGGAATCCCGCGCAGTTCGGCCACCTCGGCCCGGTCGCGGACCTGCTCCAGCGCCGCGATGGTCGCCTTCACCACGTTGTGCGGGTTTTGCGAGCCGATCGACTTGGTCAGCACGTTGGCGATGCCCACCGCCTGCATCACCGCGCGCACCGGGCCGCCGGCGATCACCCCGGTGCCTTCCCGCGCCGGCTTGAGCATCACCAGCCCGCTGCCGAAGCGGCCGAGCACCGGGTGCAGGATGCTGGTCCCGGTCACATGCACCCGGCGCAGCTTCTTCTTCGCCGCTTCAATCCCCTTCTTGATCGCCGCCGGGACCTCGCGCGCCTTGCCGGTGCCGAATCCCACCACGCGCGCGGCCGGGTCGCCCACCACTACCAGCGCCGAGAAGCTGAGGTTCTTGCCGCCCTTCACCACCTTGGTGACGCGGTTGATTGAGATCACCTGCTCTTTGAGGCTCAACTCGGCCGGGTTAATTCTTTTGACTATGATTGCCGCCATGTCTCTCCATAGAACGGAATGACCGTTCTTTTTCTATCCATGCCTGGGGCTCAGAACTCCAATCCGGCGGCGCGCGCCGCCTCCGCCAATGCCTTGACCCGTCCGTGATACAGATAACCGCCGCGGTCGAACACAACCTGCCGGATGCCCTTCTCCAGCGCCCGCTCGGCTACCAGCTTGCCCACTCCGCCCGCCCCGGCCAGATTATTTCCCTTCGACTCCCCGGCGCCGCCTTTGTCTTTCGAGGAGGCCGCCGCCAGCGTCCGCCCGGCGCGATCGTCGATCACTTGCGCGTAGATGTGCTTCAGGCTGCGAAACACGGCCAGCCGCGGCCGCTGGGGACCGCCCTCCAGACGCCGGCGGAGCCGCCGGTGCGTCCGACGCCGGTGCTCATCGCGCGAAAGTTTCTTGATCATGCCGTTTTTGCTCCCGCGCCGGACTTGCCCACCTTCTTGCGCAGCGGCTCGCCCGTGTAGCGGATGCCCTTGTTCTTGTACGGATCCGGCGGGCGCAGCGCGCGCATGTTGGCGGCCACCTGTCCGAGCAACTGGCGGTCGGCCCCGCTCAGCACCAGGTGGGTCTGTTTGTCGATCTTCATCTCAATGCCTTCCGGCAGCAGGAACTCGATCGGGTGCGAATAGCCGAGCAGGAAGATCGCCACCCGCCCCTTCAAGTCCGCCCGGTAGCCGATGCCGACAATGTCCAACTCCCGCGTGAACCCGGCGCTCACTCCCTGGACGGCGTTGGCCACCATCGCGCGTGTCAGCCCATGCAAGGCCGCCTGCGAGTCTTTCTCCCGCGTCACCTCCAGCGAGCTGTCGGTCTGCCGGATTCCGATCCCCGGGGGCAGGGGGACGCGCAGCGTCTGTTTGGGTCCCTTCACTTCCACCTGCTCGCCGATAACGACGGCAACCCCCTTGGGAATCACGATCGGCTTTCGTCCGACTCTCGACATGGGTCTCCTCTCCGCGCTACCACAGGTGGCAGAGGATCTCTCCGCCGACTCCCGTCTTGCGCGCCTCGCTTCCGGTCATCACCCCGCGCGAGGTGGACAGGATGTTGATGCCCAGGCCGCCCAACACCCGCGGAACCTTGCGGCCGCCGACGTACACCCGGCAGCCCGGCCGCGACACCCGCTCGATACGCGAGATCACCGACACGTTGCCCGGCGTGTACTTCAGGTAGATGCGGATACTGCGGCGCACGCCCTCCTCCACCAGCTTGAAGTTGAGCACGTAGCCCTCTTCCTTCAGGATGCGCGCAATTTCGACCTTCAGCCGCGAGGAGGGCACGTCCACCTTGGTGTGCCTTGCGGCCAGCCCATTGCGGATGCGCGTCAGCATGTCTGCAATCGGATCCGATGTCATCATCCGCCGCTCCTACCAGCTCGACTTCACCACGCCGGGGATCTCCCCGGCGAGCGCCATCATCCGGAAACAGATCCGGCACAAAGTGAATTTCCGGAGATAGCCGCGCGGCCGGCCGCACCGATAGCAGCGGTTGCGGTGCCGGCAGGCGTATTTCGGCTTCCGGAGGTCCTTGGCTTTCTTGGCCGTGGTTGCCATCTCGATTTCTTCCCTCTACCCGCGGAACGGCATTCCCAGGTGCTTGAGCAGCGCCAGCCCCTCGGCGTCCGTTCTGGCCGTGGTCGTTATGGAAACGTTCATCCCCTTCAGTTTGTCGACCTTGTTGTAGTCGATCTCGGGGAAGATCAACTGGTCCTTCAGCCCCAGCGTATAATTTCCCCGCCCGTCGAAGCTCTTGGTGGACACGCCGCGAAAATCCCTCACCCGCGGCAGGGCGACGTTGATCAGCCGGTCCATGAACTCGTACATCCGGTCGCCGCGCAGCGTCACCATGCAGCCGATGGACATCCCCTGGCGCACCTTGAAGGCAGCCACCGATTTCTTCGCCTTGGTGATCACCGGCTTCTGGCCGGCGATCATCCCCAGCTCGCCCGAGGCGCCCTCGATCAGCTTCGGATTCTGCGTCGCCTCGCCCATCCCGATGTTCACCGAGATCTTCTCCAGCCGCGGCACTCCCATGACGTTCTTGTAGCCGAACTCCTTCTGCAAGCCCGGCACCACTGTCTTGCGATACAGCTCCTTCAGCCGCGGTTTCATGCTCGTGGTCCTCTCATGCTTTCTTGTCCAGCACTTCGCCGGTCTTGCGCGCCACCCGCACCCGCCGCGCGCTGTCGCCGGATCCCTCCACGCGTGTTCCGATGCGCGTGGGAACGCCGCCCGAGGTCAACATCATGACATTGGAGACGGCGATCGGGCTCTCCCGCTCGGCGATGCCGCCCTTGATTTGCCGGGACGGATTGGGCCGCGTGTGCCGCTTCACCAGCATAATGCCTTCCACCAGCAGCTTCCCCTTCTTGTGGTCCACGTTGAGCACCCGGCCGGTCTTGCCTCGATCGCGCCCGGCGATCACCTTGATCTGGTCGTTCTTGCGGATGCGGATTCTGTTCGGCGGCGAAACGGGCCGCTTGGCGCGTGCCATCAAATCACCTCCGGGGCGAGGGAAACGATCTTCATGAACTTCTTCTCGCGCAGCTCGCGCGCCACCGGACCGAACACGCGCGTGCCGACCGGCTCGCCGAGATCGCTGATCAGCACGGCGGCGTTGGAATCGAACCGGATGTAGGTGCCGTCGCGCCGGCGCGTCTCCTTGCGCATGCGTACGATGACGCAGCGAACCACTTTGCCCTTCTTGATCGCCGAGTCCGGTGCGGCTTCCTTGACGCTGGCGGTGACGATGTCGCCCAGGCCGGCCTGGAGGCCCAGGTCGCCGCCGCGCGGCAGGATGCATTGCAGCTTTCGCGCGCCGCTGTTGTCGGCCACCTCCAGCATGGTCCGCATTCCGATCATGGCAATCTCCCTTTAGGAGAGCTGTAACGAAACAACCGATCCAACCGCTCCCTAACGGTCGCGGCTCGGTTTCGGCGTTCGTGGAAAGCTCGTAACATGCCCTTTACTCACCGGCCTCCGGGGCCGGCCGCCGTTGGCCTTTTCCGCGCTCGGCGGTGTCGGCCTTGCCGAGCGCTTCCTCCAGCGAGCCGACCTGCACAACCCGCCGCACGATCTCGCCCAGCCGCCACCGCTTCAGCCGGCTCATCGGCCGGCACTCCAGGATCTGGACCACGTCGCCCAGACGCGCGCTGTTGTTCTCGTCGTGCGCGTAAAACTTCTTCCGCCGGGTCACGATCCGCTTGTAGACCGGATGCGTCACGCGGCGGGTGACCTCGACGACGATGGTCTTGTTCATCCGCGCGGAAACCACCTCCCCCACCTTCTTGTTCTTCCGGCCGGATCCATTCGCTTCCGCCATCTGGTCAGCTCTCCTTGGCGGGTTTGGCGCCCGCCTGCCGCTCGCGCAGCACTCCGAGCAGCCGCGCGCGGTCTTTCCTCAAAACGTGGTACTTCTTCAGACCGTCGGCCTGTCCCATGGCAAGCTGGAAGCGCAGCCGAAAGATCTGCTCGTTCATCTCCCCGTGCTGTTGGTGCAGCGCCGTCTCGTCCAGTTCGCGAAGCTTTTCCGCTTTCATGATCTCTCCCCAGGCTCAGGCGGCCTGCTCCCGAGCCACCATCCGGCAGGGAATCGGCAGCTTCTGCGCCGCCAGTTTCATGGCCTGCTCGGCCACCTGCCGGTTCACTCCTTCCATCTCGAACAGGATCTTGCCCGGCCGTACCACCGAGACCCACTGCTCGGGCGCGCCTTTCCCCTTCCCCATGCGGGTTTCCGCCGGCTTCTTGGTGATCGGCTTGTCGGGGAACAGGCGGACCCACACCTTGCCGCCGCGCTTGATGAAGCGCGTCATGGCGACACGGGCGGCCTCGATCTGCCGGTCGGTGACCCAGGCGCAGCGCATCGCCTTCAGACCGTAGTCGCCGAAAGCGAGCGTCGAACCGCGCCACGCCTTACCGGCGCGACGGCCGCGCTGCACCTTTCTGTACTTGACCTTCTTGGGCATCAACATGACGAATGATCTCCCGGGTTCATGATTCGGTGGAGCCGCCGCCTTCGGGTGCGGCTGCCTCCGGAGGGGGCGCGGGCGGCTCCTCTTTCTTCGCCTGTTTCCAGGTCGGCTGCGGCGGGGCCAGCGGCGGGACAATCGGGCCGCTGCCGCGCCCGGGCTGTGGCATTTCGCCCGGCGCCTCCTGCACTACGGGCCCCACGGCCTCGCGCGGCGCGGGAGCCGGTTTCCGCTCAATCCTTTCCCGGCGGTCGCGCAACGGCTGTCGCCGCGGCTCCGGATCGCCCAGCATCGACATCGGCCGGTTCTCCAGAATCTCCCCCCGGTAGACCCAGGTCTTGACGCCGATCGCCCCGTAGGTTGTGCGCGCTTCGGCAAATCCGTAGTCGATGTCGGCGCGCAGCGTGTGCAGCGGCAGTCGCCCTTGCAGGTACCACTCGCTGCGGGCGATCTCCGCCCCGTTCAGCCTCCCCGACACACGCACCTTGATCCCTTTGCAGCCGAACCGCAGCGCGCTGTCCACCGACTTGCGCATCGCGCGCCGGAAGGCGACCCGCTTCTCCAGTTGCAGCGCGATCGACTCGGCCACCAGCTGCGCGTCCAGCTCCGGCTTGTGCACCTCCTGGATGTCGATGAACACGTCGCGCTTGGTCTTCTTCGCCAGATCCAGCTTCAGCTTCTCGATCTCGGCCCCCTTGCGGCCGATGATGATGCCCGGCCGTGACGTGTGGATGGTGATCCGGAGCTTGTTGCCCGGCCGGTCGACTTCGATGGCGCTCACCCCGGCCGCCTTCAGCCGACCCATCAGCGACTTCCTCAACTCCAGGTCTTCCTGGAGCAGCCGCGCGTAATCCTTCTTGGCGAACCACCGCGAGCGCCACGTCCGCGTGATCCCCAGCCGAAACCCTAACGGATGAACTTTCTGTCCCATGATTCAGTCTCCGGCTCCCTGTTCCTCCACCTCGATAACGATGTGCGACGTGCGCCGCTGGTAGCGGAAGGCGCGCCCCATCGGAGCCGGGCGGATGAGCTTGGTCCGCGGGCCTTCGTTCACCACGGCGCGATGCACCACCAGCCGGTCGGCGTCGGCGTTGTAGGGCGGCCGCGTCGCGTTGGCGATCGCCGAGCGCAGCACCTTCTCGACGGTCGGCGCGACCCTCTTGTTGGTCGACCGCAGGATGGTGATGGCGTCCCCGGCGCGCCGGCCGCGGATCAGGTCCACCACCAGCCTCGCCTTTTGCGGCGATACTCTGACGAATCTGGCTTCGGCTCTGGTCTCCATGCTCACCTCAGGCCGGCTTGGCCGACTTCTCGCCCGACTTGGTCGAATGGCCCTTGAACGTCCGCGTCGGCGAGAACTCCCCCAGCTTGCGTCCCACCATGTTCTCGGTGATGTAGACGAGGATGAATTTCCTGCCGTTGTGGACGGCGATGGTGTGCCCGATGAACTCCGGCAGCACGGTGGAGCGGCGCGACCAGGTGCGCACCACTTTCTTCTCGTTGGCCGTGTTGAGCGCCTGCATCTTCTTGATCAGGTGCTCATCGGCGAACGGTCCTTTAGCCAGCGAACGTCCCATGCGCCTCCTCGTTCCCCGCCATTACTTTTTCCGGCTGACGATCAGCCGGTTGGTCCTTTTGTTGTTGCGCGTCTTGAATCCACGGGTCGGCACGCCCCAGGGCGTCACCGGGTGGCGTCCGCCGGAGGTCCGGCCTTCGCCGCCGCCGTGGGGATGGTCCACCGGGTTCATCGACACGCCGCGGTTGTGCGAGCGCCGCCCCAGCCAGCGATTCCGCCCCGCCTTGCCGAGCGAGACATTCTCGTGGTCCAGGTTGCCCACCTGGCCGACGGTGGCCATGCAGGCCAGCAGCACCCGTCGGACCTCGCCCGAGGGCAGCTTCAACTGCGCGTAGTCGCCTTCCTTGGAGACCAGTCGCGCCTGCGTCCCGGCGGCGCGCGCCATCTGCGCCCCCTTGCCCGGGCGCAGCTCGATGTTGTGCACCACCGTGCCGGCCGGGATGTTGGCGAGCGGCAGCGCGTTGCCGACCAGAATATCGGCCGCCGGCCCGGAGACCACGCTCTGCCCCACCTTGAGCCCGACCGGCGCCAGGATGTAGCGCTTTTCCCCGTCGCGGTAGTTGAGCAGGGCGATCCGCGCCGAGCGGTTCGGGTCGTACTCGATGGCCGCCACGCGGGCGACCACCCCGATCTTGTCGCGGCGGAAGTCGATCTCACGAAGGCTGCGCTTGTGCCCGCCCCCGCGAAACCAGATGGTGATCTCGCCGGTGTGGTTGCGCCCACCGGTCCGCTGCTTGCCGCGGGTCAGCGCTTTCTCCGGTTTCTTTTTCGACAGGTCCGCGCGCGAGACCACGGTCTGGAAGCGGCGCGTCGGGGTAGTCGGTCGGTAACTTTTGATTGGCATGGCTGGCCTGCTCACATCTCGGCGAACTCGGGCAGCTTCTGGCCGGCCTTCACCTTGACATAGGCCTTCTTCCAGTCCGACCGATAGCCGGAGAACCGTCCCCGGCGGCGGAGCTTACCCTTCAGGTTCACGGTCCGCACTTCGTCCACCTTCACTTTGAAGATCGTTTCCACCGCTGTGCGGATCTGGCTCTTGTTGGCGTTCGGCGAGACTTCCAGGCACAGCGTCCGTTCGCTCTCCTTCTTGGCCACGGCTTTCTCGGTGATGATCGGCCGCCGGATCACGTCGTATGACTTCATTGCGCCAGTGCCTCCGAAAGCTTCTGCGCCGCCGCCTCCGACATCAGCACGCGCTCGTGTCCCAGCAGGTCGTACGTGGTCAGCTCGCGGCTCGCCAGCAGCGTCACCCCGGCCAGGTTCCGGGCTCCCAGCGCCAGGTTCCGGTCGCCGGAGTTGTCCACCACCAGCACCGAGCGGCGCACTTCCAGGCCGTTCAGGGCGGCCCGCACCGAACGCGACTTGTGGTCCGCCAGATCGAACCGCGAAACCACCATCAGTTCCCCGTCGCGCAGCTTGGCGCTCAGCGCCGAGCGCAACGCCCCGACCAGCATTTTCTTCGGCAGCCGGTAGCCGTAATCCCGCGGCACCGGGCCGTGCGCCACGCCGCCATGGCGCCACAGCGGCGAGCGGATGGAGCCCACGCGGGCGCGGCCGGTCCCCTTCTGCCGCCACAGCTTCTTGCCCGAGCCGGCGACCTCGTGACGCGACTTGGCCTTGGCCGTGCCCCGCCGCCGTGTGGCCATCTCGTGGCGCACCGCCTCCCACAACAGCGCCTCGTTCACTTCGGCGCCGAAGACCGAGTCGGCCAGCTCCAGCTCGCCGACCTTCTGGTTGCTCAAGTCGAGAACATTCACCTTCGGCATGGCCTATCTCTTGGCCCGACGCACCACGACGTAGCCGCCGTTGGGCCCCGGAACCCCGCCTTTCACCAGAATCAGATTGTCGTCCGCGTCCACCTCGATCACTTCCAGGTTGCGGACCGTGACCCGCTGCGCCCCCATGTGACCGCCCATCTTCATCCCCGGAAACACCCGCGACGGATAGCTGGAGCCGCCGATGGAGCCCGGCGCGCGGTGGAACATCGAACCGTGCGCCCCCGGACCGCCGCGAAAATGGTGCCGCTTCACCACGCCGGCGAAGCCCCGCCCCTTGCTGGTCCCGATCACGTCCACCTTGTCGGCCGGATGGAACTGGTCGGCCAGGATCCGGTCGCCCGGCTTGAGATCGTCGTCGCCCGGGCGCAGCAGGAACTCGCGCAGATACTTCACTCCTTCCACGCCCGCCTTCTCCAGGCGCTTGGCCGTCGGCTTGTTCAGCCTGCCTTTCTTGATTCCTTCCACCAGCCCGACCTGCACCGCGTTATAGCCGTCCGTGGAGGGCGTCTTGCGCTGCACCACCACGCAGGGGCCGGCCTTGACGACGGTAACCGGCACCACCTGCCCGTCGGGCCGGAAGATCTGGGTCATGCCAACTTTCTTACCGAGTATTCCAGGGGCCATGGGATTCCCTTTTGACTTCTGAACTCCTGTCTCCTACTTCTTCCCGAACGCCTTGATCTCAACATCCACGCCGGCGGGCAAATCCAGCTTCATCAGCGCGTCCACGGTGTCCTGGGTCGGCTCCAGGATGTCCAGCAGCCGCTTGTGCGTGCGGATCTCGAACTGCTCGCGGGACTTCTTGTCCACGTGCGGCGACCGCAGCACCGTGTAGCGGTTTCTTATCGTCGGCAGCGGGATCGGCCCGGCCACCTGCGCCCCCGTCCGCCGGGCGGTCTCGACGATGTCCCGCGTGGACTGATCGAGCACGCGGTGGTCGTACGCCTTCAGGCGAATTCGGATTCTTTCTCGTAGCGCCATAGCGTCGGCCTTACGCCAGAATCTCGGTGACGGTGCCGGCGCCCACCGTGCGGCCGCCCTCGCGGATGGCGAAGCGCAGCCCCTTTTCCATCGCCACCGGCGTGATCAGCTCCACTTCCAGGTTCACGTTGTCGCCGGGCATCACCATCTCGGTGCCTTCCGGCATCTTCGCCACTCCGGTCACGTCCGTGGTGCGGAAATAAAACTGCGGCCGGTAGCCGTTGAAGAACGGCGTGTGCCGGCCCCCCTCTTCCTTGTTCAGCACGTACACCTCGCCGCGGAACCTGGCGTGCGGCGTGATCGAGCCCGGCTTGGCGATCACCTGCCCGCGCTCCACCTGGTCCTTTTCCACTCCCCGCAGCAGCAGCCCCACGTTGTCCCCGGCGCGCCCTTCGTCCAGCAGCTTCTTGAACATCTCCACCCCGGTCACTACCGTCTTGCGCGTCTCGCGGAACCCGACGATCTCGGTCTCCTCGCCCACCTTGATGATGCCCCGCTCGATGCGCCCGGTCACCACCGTCCCCCGCCCCTGGATCGAGAAAATGTCCTCGATCGGCATCTGGAACGGCTTGTCCACCACCCGCTCGGGAATCGGAATGTAGCTGTCCACGGCCGCCATCAGCTCCTCGACCGTCTTCTCCCAATTCGCCTCGCCGTTCAGCGCTCCCAGCGCGCTCACCCGCACCACCGGAAGCTCGTCGCCCGGAAACTGGTACTTCTTCAGCAGCTCCCGCACCTCCAGCTCCACCAGCTCCAGCAGCTCCGGATCCTCCACCGCGTCCACCTTGTTCAACGCCACCACGACGAACGGCACCCCCACCTGCCGCGCCAGCAGGATGTGCTCCCGCGTCTGCGGCATCGGCCCGTCGGTCGCCGCCACCACCAGCACCGCCCCGTCCATCTGCGCCGCCCCGGTGATCATGTTCTTGATGTAGTCGGCGTGTCCCGGGCAGTCCACGTGCGCGTAGTGCCGCGCCTTGGTCTCGTACTCCACGTGCGCCACCGCGATGGTGATCCCCCGCGCCTTCTCCTCCGGCGCGTTGTCGATCGAGTCGAAGCTGCGGAACTTCACCTTCGGGTTGTTCTTCCCCAACACCCGCGTGATCGCCGCCGTCAACGTCGTCTTGCCGTGATCGATGTGCCCGATCGTGCCCACGTTCACGTGCGGCTTGCTGCGGTCAAATTTCTCCTTCGCCAT